>JADMIO011346865.1_pt1 | contig 138227 bp, 127 predicted proteins | sample 8958161 | NCBI WGS metagenome assembly JADMIO01 (sample SAMN16585339, study PRJNA669376) | soil metagenome | isolation source: Crop rotation soil | place: USA: Cullars Rotation, Alabama | collected 2011
GCCGCGACTTCAAGTCACGTGAATTCCAAGCTTCGGATCCCACTGTGCTGGAAAGCCGGTGGCGTGCTGAAAGGAAAAAAATATGCAAGCGGTTGTTATGTATTGCCATGTATCGCGCAAGTCCGCAATGACATGCCGATTGTACAAAGTGAAACGTTTGCACCGATCCTGTATGTCATGTCCTATTCTACTATGGAAGAAGCGATCAGCCTGCAAAACGGAGTACCACAGGGATTGTCTTCTGCTATCATGACCAACAGTCTTCGGGAAGCTGAATTGTTTCTTTCTGCGAAAGGCTCAGATTGTGGCATTGCCAATGTCAATATCGGTACTTCCGGTGCGGAGATCGGAGGCGCATTTGGCGGCGAAAAAGAAACGGGAGGTGGTCGTGAAAGTGGTTCAGATTCCTGGAAAGCCTATATGCGTCGTCAAACCAATACCATTAACTGGAGCAGTGAACTCCCCCTGGCACAAGGCATCCGGTTTGATTTATAAAACGGAAGTTTACTGGACGCGATACCAATATTGGGTCTTGCCAAACGCAGGATTTCCAATATACCCGCGTAACTTAAGTTTGTCGGGAGACTCCAGGTTGAGCTGACAGGAATACGTTTTTCCGCTGCTGGGATCGAGTACTTTTCCACCTGTTGCACCATTGCTGGTCTCGGTCAGGTCATGCAGGATGACCATACCTTTAATCGGTTTGTTTTTTAATTCCCCCTGGCAATTTTGACATTGGGTGAGCCGGGCATCGGGAAGTAATTCTACTACACGTCCGTAGATTTTACCATCATTCCGGTAAATCTCTACAATCGATTTTTCCTTGCCATCAACATCACCGATGGTCTTCCATCTTCCCACCACCTGGGCGGTCAGCGAAGTAGCGGAAGTGAACAAAAAGCCAAAAACCAAAGAGATCGTAAGGTGGATACTCAATGTGTTCATAATCTTAGTAACGCTACCCGGTAGGATATGTTGAAGAGATTTAGTTTTTTCCGGAGGAAAGCCGTTGACACAATCCCTCGTAACCTGCCTTCATCACCTGGTCATGATTCCATTTGTAAATCGGCTTTAGCAGGGGTTCAAAGAGATTCATCCACGATTTTGAGATAGACACACTCCATTCATATCGTACGTAGGTGCCTGCGCCCCTGGGTTCAAAATACCAGATCCCAATGCCTGTCAGGTCCCCAAAGGCCCGGCCTTCCATCCGTTTGAGATGATCGAGGGAGATGAGTTCTGAATCAAAGGTGAGCGAATAAGGGAGGGCGGTGCCCCAGGTGATCCGGCGTACGCTTCCGATTTCCTGGTCATTGCCCTGGCTGATCTTCACCACGGATCGGACGTATTTCCACCATTCAGGCCAGCGGTCCATTTGCCGGATTTCATCCCATACCTGTTCGACCGGGTGATCGAAATGCCAGGTGGTGGTGAAGCGGTAATTTGACATCGGGCAAATTTATGTTTTATCTGACCTATCTTTGCCAGACCGTTTGAAAACAACCAAACCTCCCCAACATGGTCAATAAAGTAATCCTGATCGGCAACCTGGGCCGGGATCCGGAGATCCGCTACCTCGAAGGAAATGTGGCCGTAGCCCGTTTTTCCGTAGCTACCAATGAAAGTTATAAAGACAAAAAAGGCGACTGGCAGACCCAGACCGAATGGCATGATGTCACCTGTTGGCGCCAGCTGGCCGAGCGGGCTGAGAAGCAACTCAAGAAGGGCAGCATGATCTACCTGGAAGGCAAGCTCACGCATCGCAAATACCAGGATAAGGAAGGCATCGAGCGCTATGCCACTGATGTAGTCGCTAATACCATCCGTATCCTCGACCGCAAAGATTCGCGCCCCGGAGGGCAGGAGGAATCCATGAACAATAGTGGGTCCATCCATGACTCCACTGTGGCTTCCAGTCCCGGAGGGGAACAACAAGCCGATGACGATCTTCCATTCTGATCCTTCGGTCATTTTGTTTACCTAAACCAACCGCTTTGGACCCTGACGCCTCCTTATTTTCCTCGCTCCTGATGATACACTGGGGGCTGACAGGTGGCATCATGATCCTTTTTTTGCTGTTATTGATTTCCGCATTAGTGAGCGGTTCAGAAGTCGCGTTCTTTTCGCTTTCTGCCAATCAACTCAAATCCTTCCAGGAAGAAGGTTCTCCTGCCATGCGTCGTATTCTTTCCCTGCGGGAGAAACCACGTCGATTGCTGGCCACCATTCTGATCACCAACAACCTGCTCAACATCGGAATCGTGTTGTTATCCTATTCTATTTTTCGGATCATCCTGCCGGAAGCTACACTCCTGCAGTGGGGAGATTTTTTACATAATTTGTATGTATTCAGTTGGCTGGAGGCGTACCAATGGGCATCCTTCCTGCAGTTTATGATCACCATTGTTGGGATCACCTTTCTGTTAGTCCTCTTTGGCGAAGTCGTTCCCAAAATTTATGCGAATGTCAATAATGTAGTCTTTGCCAAAGTGATGAGTGGACCGATCAGCCTGTTGATGACGCTCTTGTCTCCGATCAATAAAACCATGGTTCGCTGGGGGCAATCGCTCGAGAAAAAACTGACAGCGGAAAATAATCTGGGTGCCAATAAAACGGATATAGACAAAGCCATTGATCTCGCAGTAGCGCATGACAAGGATTCCCAGGTAGAAGCAGAGATCCTGAAATCCATTGTCAATTTCAATGATGTGGCGGTTAAGCAAATCATGCGCTCCCGCATGGACATCGTAGCACTGGACACGGTCATGACGCAGGAGGAAATGGTCGAGGCTGTGAAAGAAACGGGATACAGTAGATTGCCGGTGTATGAAGAGCAACTGGACAATATCAAAGGTATCCTCTATGTCAAGGATCTCATTGCCTTCCTGCAGGAGCCTCATGAAAATGGAGACTGGACATCCCTGGTGGATCCGGAAGTTTTATATGTACCGGAAGCGCGCAGGATCAATGACCTCCTGAAGGATTTTCAGCGTGAGCATTTGCATATGGCGATCGTGGTAGATGAATATGGAGGCACCAGTGGTATCGTTACCATGGAAGATGTCATCGAAGAAGTAATCGGGGACATCAAGGATGAATTTGATGAGGATCAGGAAGTGGAATATCGCCGCTTAAGTGATACGGAATATATATTCGAAGGGCGGACCATGTTGATCGATGTGTGTCGCGTGATGAATGTGGACAAAGCGAGTTTCGATGAAGTAGATGGAGACGCCGATTCGCTTGCGGGACTGATCCTCGATTTGCATGGCAAGATGCCGGTGGTCGGACAGAAAATTAGTTTACCTCCATTTTCATTCACCGTGCTTTCGGTTTCTTCAAAACGAATTGAACGCATAAAAGTGCAGATTGAACCATGATGCGGATTGTAATACCCTTTTTAATGGTGATGGCGGTAGGTTGTGGCGACAGCACGCAAACACCAAAACCTCGTGCATATCCGAGAGTGGAATATCCCAAACATGAAATGCAATCCTACAATAGTCCGGATTGTCCGTTTACGTTTGAGTTTCCCGCCTATGCAAAAGTGGAGTTAAAACCAGATCATGCCTGTTGGTTTGATCTCACTATGCCGGTCTTTAATGCCAGGCTTTATTGCAGTTATCTCCCGGTGAAGGATCGTGCGGAATATGATGATCTCGTGGAAGATGTATTTACGATCGCGACCAAGATCAATGCCCGGGCTAATTATATGGAAGAACGCCCACTTCTTAATCCCAATGGGGTTGGAGGTCTGGCCCTTACCTGGACAGGTGCAGCAGCATCACCGCTTCATTTCTTTCTGACGGATACTACCACTCATTTCTTCAAAGCGGCTTTATACTTTGAGGCTGAAGTGAAGCCGGACAGTATTGCTCCGATTGCGAGTTTTGTGGAAGAGGATATTCAGAAAATGATCAGTTCGTTTCGCTGGAAATAAAAAACGCCTGTCTTTCTTTTAAGACAGGCGCATCAAAACAAAACGAAAAACCAACTATATTTTTAGTGGGGCGTTTACGCTGTTACTTACAGTCCTTTCTTTAAACGCACAGGTATGTCTAAATATTTACCATTTCTGAACACTTTCAAATTGATCGTGTCACCCACTTTTGCTAAGTCTATTTTTTGCTTAAGATCCTCAAAGGAAACCAGCTTTTTACCGTCTAACTCCACCATGACATCATTCGGAAGTATTCCGGCATATTGGGCGGCACTTTTCTCGCCCACTGATACTATAAACAATCCTTCGGTGATATTAATTCCCTGCTCTTTAGCCAGGTCCTGATCTAATACAAACACTTCAACCCCCAAAGATGTTCGCTCAATATCCCCACCATTTTTCATTATGTCGTTTGCAATGCCAATCGCCAGATTTACGGGGATGGCAAATGAGTATCCTGCATAACTTCCAGTTTCTGAGGCAATTGCAGTGTTAATTCCGAGTAATTTTCCATAAGCATCCACCAGGGCGCCTCCACTATTGCCAGGATTGATTGCGGCATCGGTCTGAATAAATTGTTCAATAGTTTTTGAACCCTGAATAATATTCAGATCTCGTCCTTTTGCACTAATGATACCGGCAGTAACCGTAGAAGTCAGATATTCAAATGGGTTGCCCACTGCTAATACCCATTCTCCTACACGCGCTTTATCGGAATCCGCATATTCCAATACCGGTAGGTTGTTGGCATTGATTTTAATCACCGCCAAATCGGAACTTGGATCGCGACCTATAATTTGTGCATCATAATCTTTGCCGTCAAATAGTTTCACAGTCAGTTCGTCTGCGAAATCCACCACGTGATTGTTGGTCAGGATGTAACCGTCCTTTGATATGATCACTCCGGAACCTGCACCTTTTCTAATGCCGAATCCATATCCATCACCACCCAATCCAAATCTTTCAAACAACTGCATGTACGGATCCTGTTGACGATAGCGTTGCTGGGCGTTTTCTTTGCTTTCAGCGGCTTCAATTAAGACGACTGCTTTCTGTGCCAGTTCCGCGGCAACCGCAAAATCAGGACCTGTAACGACCGGTGCGTCAGAATACGAAACCGGGGAGGCGGCAAATGCATGACGGATATCGGAACCAAACCATTCCAGGGTGCCGAAACAAACCAGTCCACCTATCAAACCTGCGAGTAAAAGGGATAAAAACGATTTCATTTTTTCAACGATGTTGGTTAGAGATAAGTTAGTGCATAAACGAGAGCAAATGCCCAGTGGTATCTGTCCAAACTTCGATTAACAGTAGTTTAACAGGACTTGCTCAAATCACTTCCGCTCAGATTATTTTAGGTTGCCACGACGCCATCGATCGCCCAAACACATTCCGGTACAGGTATATATATGTGGGAGAGTGCATGGTCTGGATGAGCCGATCAGCTTCCTTTTGATATACAGACGGGGTCTCCCTGGAAAAACGTTGGATCTCATTTTGCCAAACCGGCGTAGGGCCATCCATGGCAAACTGGCACAACAGGATTAGCCAGGTTGAACGCTGGATAAAATCCGGATCACTGCTTTGAAGAAGAGCCTGATAATCCTGTATAGCCTTTTCATAAGCACCCTGCCTGAAGGCATGATTTCCTTCTCTCCAAACCGGATCAAAGGCCTGTGTGGAAGAAGAAATAGTTAGCGTTCTTTCAAAACTCCTTTGCGCCATTCGATCGGGCGAATAATAATATCCAATCCAGCTAAACAGGAAGAATAATCCCAAGAGGATCCAGATCAGTGCATACCACCCCCCATGCCCTTTTGTATTTTTTTCCGCCTCTTTATCCCAGTCCTGCAGTTGTTGACGTAACAAACGTCTTTTTGCCGCCTGTATCGAAGCGAATGCCATTTCACTTTCCCGGACATACTGAGCTACAGTTGGATCCTTTTCGATCATCGCCAGCAAACGTTGTTGTTCTTCCATGGAAAGCGTACCCAGCAGGTGGCCATCCACCAGGTCCCTTAACATGATACGGTCATTTGAAGGGGATACAGGTTAGGTTTCATTTTCATATGATTTATTCATCAGATAATTTTTGGTAATAGGTATATCATGCTTGTTTTCAGGAAATCATTCCGGAAAAAGGTATGTGCTAATGCTAAGTGTCTTTACCCAGGCCATTTGTTACCGTCCCGGACCAGTTTTTTTAATTTTTTGAAACATTCATGCTTGATTTTCCTGGCCATGGCCACCCCGGACAGTCCCATCCGCGTTGAGATCTCATCCATCGAGTACCGACTGCCCCACAGCAACAGGATTTCCTGGCAACGACTACCCAACAGATCAAAAGCTGTTTCAAGCCGATCCATGGCTTCATTCTCATGCGGATAATCCGGTCCATCGGCATCCGCAAGCAGATAGACTTCTTCGGGTTCACCGACGAGGATCATTCGCTCATCCTTTTTCAGTTGGTTCAGAAAAAGCAGGCGACTGATTCCCATCCAATAAGCACAGAGCGAATGAAAAGGCCCTTCCTCTTTTTCAATGCGCTGGGTCAGGACAATAAAGGAATCGTGTACGAGATCTAAGGGGTCTCCTTTGTATCCCGGAAAGCGATGCATCAGGTTGAGGAGATAGGCTGAAATCCGTTTTCGGTAATTCAGGTATAGCTCTTTTAAAGCGCGTTCAGCATCAGGACCGCCACGATGTATGCGATCGACTAATGCTTCATCCTCGGCATGAGGATAGCCATGCAGGTGATTCATTGGTTTTCAAACTGGTGGTGACGAAGTAAAAACACTTCCCGGCTACTGGTGATAGCCGGTAACAAGTATACAAAATCAGGAGCAGAAAAAAAAATTTGTCTTTTTTGAAAAATAGTTGTCAAAACATGGTAATGTTTTGACGGTTTTTGACACTTATAGATAGAAGGGATTCAATGTACTTCTGTCTACGTTGCACAACACCCACGACCGTTTTCCCCAAGTGCGCCGGCAGGAGAATACTCGTCTCTCGATGCCAGTTGAAGAGAGCCGGATGGTATACGGATACATCCGGCTTTATTTGTTTTGTCATGCACGTATTCGCCTGGGTCAAACCCATCATGGAACTCATCTATCCGCCGCTGTGCGCGAGCTGTGGCGTATTACGTCCGCTGGATCAGCATATTTTCTGTTTGGATTGTTTGCATGAATTACCTGAAACCTCCTTTCATCACTATGCGCAAAATCCGTTTACCGATCATTTTAAAGGAAGGGTAAATCTAAAAGCAGGCGCTGCCTTTTTATTTTTCTCCAGGCAGGGTGGAACACAACGATTGCTTCACCAGATCAAATACAATAACCGGCCCGATCTCATCACCACTATCGGAAAATGGTATGGAAGGCAATTGATTCAAACTGAACGATGGAAGGAAACGCAGGTGATTGTTCCGGTGCCCTTGCACTGGAAGAAATTCAGGAAGCGTGGCTATAATCAAAGTGCGGTATTTGGTGAAGGTATCGGTGAAGCCATGCATATTCCATGCTTTAGCACGGCTCTTCGACGCGTAACCCATGATCGCAGTCTTACCGGAATGAAGCGGCTGGAACGCGTAGAAACGATTGGCGCATCTTATCAATTGGTGAAGCCAAACCTGGTCAGGCACAAACATGTATTGTTGGTAGATGATGTGCTGACCACTGGAGCAACGCTGGAGGCTTGTGCGCTCGCCCTGGAAGAAGGCGGGGTGGCTTCACTCCGAATGGTTACGATCGCCTGTGGTGAGCTTTGAGGGCTATGGTCAGGGCTTAATGCTTTTGGAGATTCCCAATATTTCCCGATCTTGTTGAGGAGTTTGAACCCTCATCCTGCTCCGAAGGCTTTAAAGGCCGGAAAATTCACTGATTTAACACCTGCTTCCTGATGACTCGGATTTTCCCGGTGTCGGTTCTCCTATTTCTGATGTTGCATGTCATTACCCCGGGTAGTGCGCAGACGTTTAATGGCCAGGGTGGACTTCCTGTCCCTCCGGGAGCGCCAGGACAGACCATGGGAATAACCACCTCAATAGCCACCGTTTCCGGGGTGGGTATCATTGGTGCCGGTTGCAATAATATCGATCATATCACGATTGATTTCACCCACACCTTTGTGGGCGATGTTGCCTTATTTCTCATCGCACCCACCGGTCAGGTCCTGGAACTTTCCTCAGGAAATGGTGGTGCTGGTGACAATTTTCAAATCACTGAATTCCGGGACAACACTCCTTTGTTTATTACCATGGGAGTGCCACCGTATAATGGAGTTTTTCGACCTGAAGGAAGGCAAACCAGTACAACGCTGCCTTTTCCGAATACTAATCCACTCGGCACCTATACATTCGCCAACACTTACAATGGCCTGAATGCAGATGGTGACTGGACCTTGTTGATTAATGATTATGTGAATTTCGACGTAGGTGTGCTCAATGCATGGTCAATCACGTTTAATGGAGGCGGTGGGCCGCCACCAACCGTTGACCTTGGTCCGGACGTCACGATATGTCTTGGTGAAGTCACCGAACTCGTTGCAGAAGTTGATCCGGATGCGGATTTCTATTTGTGGAACACCGGGGCTAACAGTCCAACCATCAGTGTCGCGCCCGTGGTGAACACAACTTACATGGTGACTGTGACTAACAATGGCTGCATGGATGCAGACACTATCAATGTGGTGGTCAATCCCAATGGCGTTGCTGCAAATGCAGGTGTCGATGTAGCCGTTTGTGCAGGAAGCTCTACCACCCTGAATGGATCTGGTGGAGGTGCTGGCGCTACGTATACCTGGAGTACCGGGCAAAACGGACAGAGCATTACGGTAAATCCTGGTTCTACCACTACCTATACACTTACCGTTACTGATGGCGGTTGTATGGGGACAGATCAGGTGACCGTCACCGTGAATACTGCTCCCAATGCAAATGCCGGCATGGATCAAACCATTTGCGCAGGCGAAACTGCCAACCTTAGTGCAAGTGGCGGAGGTGCACCAAATACATATCAATGGAGTACAGGCCAATCCGGAGCTAATATCAATGTAAGTCCATTGGTCACTACCACCTATACTGTCACCATCACGGTTAATGGGTGTCCCGATACGGACATGGTAGAAGTTGAAGTGAATCCGCTTCCTACTGCAGATGCAGGTGCATCGGTTTCCATCTGTACCGGAGAATCCACTACACTGAGTGCATCATCATCAGGAGGTGGGACGTTTCAATGGAGTACCGGACAGGCAGGCTCCGATATCGAAGTGAGTCCATTAGTCACTACTACTTACACGGTCACAGTAACAGATGCCAATGGCTGTGAAGACTCCGATAATGTCACCGTGACGGTTGGCGATATTGATGGAAGTATCTTTGGAGATGATGAAATATGCAAGGGTGCGTCCACAGTTTTAGTAGGCCTTGGTGGAACGCATTATGAATGGAGTACAGGAGAGAGTGGCTCCAATATTTTAGTTACTCCGGAGGCAACGACTACATATACCGTGACGATTTCACAGGGAATGTGTGAGGACATTGTGTCGGTTGTAGTGATTGTTGATCCGCTTCCTGTCTTAGACCTGACTGATGATGTAACGATTTGCGAAGGCGAATCGGTAACCCTGACGGCAACCGGTGGAGATCATTATGAGTGGACTAACGGCGCAACTGGAAGTTCTATCACCGTTAATCCTTTAGTAACGACATCATACACCGTTGTTGGTTATTTAGGTTTGTGCCCGCTATTTGTGACCACCGTAGTTACTGTCGTTCCGAATGTTGGTATAGACCTTGGTCCGGACCTCGTGATCTGTGAAGGAGAAATCATTGACCTGACTGCCAGTGGGGCGAATGGCAACGAAACAATTCTATGGAGCACCAATGAATCCACCATATCGATAAGTGATCAGCCTACAGTCACTACTACCTATTCAGTTACGGTAACTAATAGTGGCGGATGTTTCGATACAGATGATGTTTTGGTTACGGTCAATACAGTTCCAGTGGCCAATGCCGGACCCAATGTATTTATCATGTCCGGTGATGTCACTACACTGACGGCAACTGGTGGAGGAACCTATCTATGGTCCACCGGGGAGACCTCCAATGTGATCACCGTCAATCCAGCTTCGACTACGAATTATACAGTTACCGTTACATTGAATAATTGTACATCCACGGACGAAGTCACCGTATTTGTCAATCAGGTTCCTGCCGTGGATCTCGGACAGGATATACTCATTTGTGAAGGAGCGACCGCTACTCTGAATGCCGCCATTCCGGGTCCCTTTAATCTTCAATATGCCTGGAGTAATGGAGCATCCGATTCAGTGATCCAGGTGGCTCCGGTAATATCCACCTCCTACAGTGTCACAGTTACAGATTTTGCCTCGGGGTTTTCTTCTACGGACACGATCATGGTGAATGTGATTCCGTTGTTGACAGGAGTTCCCGTCATTACCGGTTTGGATACGATTTGCTTAACGGGGATTGAAACCTATACGACCAATGTGATTGCGGGAGCAACTTCTTATTTCTGGACAGTCTCCCCGGGAGCACAAATTCTCTCCGGACAGAGTACAACGAGCATTACGGTAGACTGGGGCCTGTCCGGGACTGCACAGCTATCACTGGTGGTCTCCAATTATTGTTCTCCCTTGCCAGCCGAAATATTAAATGTATTCGTTGAGCAACCTGCTTCAGCACCTTTAGCAATCAACGGTCCGCTGGATCCTTGCCAGGCAGGCACATCTGTCTATTCCATCAATGATATACCTGGGGAAACTTATCAATGGTCTTTAAGCGGCAGTGGAATAATTACCAGCGGACAGGGCACGAAGGAAGTTACCATTGACTGGAATGGATCTACCGGCGGAGATCTCTGCGTGACAGCGTCCAATGATTGTGGTTCATCTATACCGTACTGCGTTACAGTCGTCACGAGTACCACTCCTTCCCTGAACGCTGGAAATGATATCACCATCTGTGGACTTAAAACTAACCTCAATGCCACAGGTACGGGAACCTGGTCAGTATTATCGGGCCCCAGTGTAGTCCAGTTTTCGAATGAACATTCAGCCACTCCATCCGTACAGGTTTGGCTTCCAGGACTTTTCACATTCAAGTATGAATATGCTGAGAATGGTTGCATGGCCTCTGATACCATGACCGTAGAGTTCTTTTCAGAACCATGGATTCAGGAAGAGAGCGTGGAATGCGATAACCTGAATATAGCTTTTACGGTAAGCTTTGAAATCGTGTTTGGTCTTCCGCCCTACCTGGTAAATGGTGTTTCGATCACTGGAAGCACTTTTGTTTCAGCTCCGATTCTATCGGGAAATAATTATTCATTTCAGGTAACTGATGCTAAGGGATGTGTTTCCACCAGTCTTTCCGGTACATGGACCTGTAATTGTACTTCTTCGGCAGGAACCATGGATGTCACCAGGATTGATGCATGTACAGATGCGACAGTGATAGCCCATTACCTGGGAGGTAGTGTGCCAGATGGAAATGATAAGCTTGCATTTGCCTTGCACAATGGCCATCCGAATGGAGGAATCCTTGCCTGGAACTCCTCACCTGAGTTTGCCTTCGCACCTCCAATGCTGCCGGAAGTCACTTATTTTATTTCTGCGGTAGTCGGAGATGAAGGCCCCGGAGGTTTGCCTCAATTATTAGATCCATGCATTTCTATTTCACCGGGTACTCCGGTAGTATTTCATTTGCCACCCATGGCTGATGCAGGTGCGGATCAAATTTTTAATTGTGATGCAAACCACTTAGAAGTACATGCGATTCCATCCGGTAATCAGCAAAATCTTGAATATGAATGGACACCTTTAGCAGGTGGAAGTATTGAAGGAAAAACAGATTCCATCATTATCCTGGCAAAAGGTGCCGGATTATATGCCTTAGCAGTTCTTGATGTTTTGTCGGGTTGTGTGACATTCGATACAACATTAATCGAGGGTGCGTTCATCGATATACATGATCTGCAATTGGTCTCCACGCTTCCACGATGTGCAGGAGAATGCAACGGAAACATCACACTCTCCAATACGGTTTCAGATTGGTTATTTGATTTTGGGAATGGTCAATTTGTTTCCTCCACTTCTTTTGATGAAGCTTGTTCTGGTTCGATCATCGTCAAAGTGAAAGATGAATTCGGTTGTGTGGCAGATACAACTTTGGTGATTTCTTCACCTTTACCGGTACAGGTTGATTTAGGACCGGATGTTTCGATTCATTATGGAGATTCTATTTCACTAACGGCTCAGACCTTTTCTGATGTGGAAGAATTTAACTGGTTTGATGCCAGTGCCTGCAAGTCTTGCTCACAAATCAACATTCAACCCCTGGAAACAGGAATCTATGAAGTGGAAATCACGGATGAATCCGGCTGCAAAGCACAAGATGATATCACGATTTCCGTTTTGGTAAATGAAGACTTTTATATACCAAACGCCTTCAGCCCAAATCATGACCAGGTCAACGATCTGTTTTTTATTCCGGAGAACCGCAGTGTTAGTTCAGTAAACGCGTTGGACATTTTTGATCGCTGGGGCAACCTGGTATTTGAAATAAAGAATTTCATTCCAGGTGATCCCTCCGCATCCTGGGATGGAAGTTTTCATGGCTTGCCGGCCAATCCGGGAGTATATGTTTACCAACTGGAGGCTGTGTTGAAAAACGGAAAATCAATTGTACTGTCCGGAGATCTCACCCTGATCCGGTAAAGATTAAGCTCACGATTAATTCACCAATCCATTTTACAACTTGGAATCACATACCTCCGAGGACCTCACCAGGGCATTGTTGTCTGAAGTGCAGTATCGCCTCTTCGATGAATTTCTTCCCCGCATCCTGACTTGCCTGGATCAGTTAAATAATGAGCAAATCTGGTGGCGGCCAAACGAAAACTCGAATAGCATTGGCAACCTCATCCTGCATCTTTGTGGAAATGTCCGCCAGTGGATCAGTAGTGGACTGGGAGGTCAGCCTGACTCGCGCAAACGGCAGAGTGAATTTGACGAGCGCCGTGTATTGGATAAAGAAAAACTGGTCAGCGAATTGCTTTCCACGATGATGATTGCGCGGGCTGTGATTTTGGAAGTCACCACCCAGGACCTGCTCACCCGTCGAAAAGTGCAGACGTTTACGGAAACGGGACTGACCATCCTGGTCCACGTCACCGAACATTTTTCATATCATACCGGCCAGATTGCCTACATTACTAAACTGCTGACAGGCAATAGCTTAGGTTTCTATAATGGAGTTCCTTTGGAATAACTGGAAGTTGGAAGGGATAACCTACTTTTGTCCCATGCATAACCGCCCGGTCATCGGAATGGTATTTCTATTGTTTTCCCTGATTGCTTATGGACAGGGTGAGATTGAGAAATTACCAGTTGGCATCAACACTGATGCTTACGATGAATCCTCCCCGGTCATCAGTCGCGACGGGCGTAAATTGTTCTTTACCCGCACTGCTGATCCGGACTTTGAAGCCACCTTGCCGAATGGAAAAGGTCAATGGACGACCACGGAAAAAAATGACGATTTCCTTCGTCAGTTGTCAGGCATTTATTCAGAGATCTCCGGTACGGATGTCACCAATCCCACTACCTCTGTGCTGAATCAGGACATCTGGTTTGCACCGCTATTCGGGGATTCGATCGCAGCAGCGGTACATCCGGGATATCCAATCAATAATGCGCTTCCAAACAGCCTCGTGTCCACGGGTATGACCCCGGATGAATACGTGCTGATCAATGAATTCTACCAGGATGGAAGCATGTACGCAGGATTCTCTCGTGTGCATATGGATGATCAGCATCAGACCTTTCCGGAACCGATGTACATCTATGGTTTCAACATTATTCAATCGGATGTCAATCTGACCATGACGCAAAACGGGCACGTCCTGATTCTAAGTGTGAAAGGCCCACGCAGCATGGGAGAGAACGACCTCTACGTTTCTTTTTATCTCCGTGAAAATGTTTGGTCTACACCCGTGCATATGGGCGAGGTCATCAATTCGGCCTCACAGGAAACCACTCCATATATCACCCCGGATAAACGCTTCTTATATTTTTCTTCCAATCGCCCTGGTGGTTTGGGAGGAAATGATATTTATAAATCTGAGCGCCTGGATTTCACCTGGCAACATTGGTCAGAGCCGGAACGAGTTTCCGGGGATGTTAATTCTGCATTCGATGACAGCCAGCCTTATTTTGATCCGGAAGCACGTTACTTATATTTCACTTCACGGAGAGATGGCAGCAGCGATATTTTCCGGCAGCATTTATTTCCCAAACCCAGGTTGATCAAACCAATCGTAGTCCGTGGTAGAATTGTAAATAGTAAAACGGGAAAACTGACCCGGAGTGAAGTATTATGGGGACAACTTTCTGCCAAAAGTTATCTCGAGTATTTCAATAGTTACAATGGTCAATTCATGGTAACGCTTGCTGAATATGAACCGTACAAATTTCAACTACGCAAAGCAGGGCACCTGGCCTCCCGGATTTTAGTGGATCCAAGACTGATTGAAAAGCAAGGCAAGGATACGGTGGACATTACTTTTTACATTGAAACAGAGAATGATGAAACCATGGAATCTGATTCCATGCTGATGGCAGAACATACCATGCCCGAAGATGGAGCCTACAATCCATTACGATCGCAGGCAGACAGCCTGGAGCAATTTCGAAATGAAATCCGTCACCAGCATCCAACGCCTTCGACGGCCAATGCGGCTTCTTCCTTTTATGATATTTATTTTTTGAAATCAAAACCCATCATCCTTTCCAAGTCAGCTAATGCGCTCAATGAAATCATGGACAGGCTGCATCAAAATCCAAACCTGGAAATCATGATCATCGGGCATACCGATAATGTAGGGGATGAAGGAGCGTTAATGGAATTGTCCGTGGAACGTGCGGAAGCCGTTAAAGCTTACCTGGTCGAACAGGGGATTCCTGCTGCCAGGGTGCAAACATCGGGTATGGGAGCCACGTTGCCCCTGTATGAGAATAGCACTGAAACCGGAAGAGAGAAAAACCGGCGTGTGGAAATTAAAGTGATCAAAGAGTGATATGAAAGCTGCTGCGCATTTTTTTTCCATTGTCTTTCATCCGTTGCTGATGATCACGTACATGACCCTGATCCTGCTGTGGACCAATCCATTTTCGTTTGGATGGCGTCATGTAGCCGAAGCAGATACGTTGCTGATCATTATCGTGATGACCACGATCACCCTGCCTGCATTGTCAATTGTCATGTTGAAAATGTTAGGATGGGCGAAAAGCTTTCAGCTTGAAACGCAACATGAGCGTATCGGCCCGTTTTTGGTGACCGGAGTTATGTATCTCTCCTTGTACTTACATCTCACGCGGGCAGAATCCTTTCCGGTTTCACTTCGGGTAGCTGTGTTAGGAACCCTGATTGCTTTGTGGGCATGTTTTTTCATCAATGCTTTATTTAAGATCAGTCTTCACGCTGCTGGCATGGGAGGATTGGTAGCATTAGTTTTATTGACAGCCATGGTTTTTGGATATGATGTGGCACAGATTGGATTTGTAGGCGGGGTCAATCTGGTCATGCCGGTCAGCATGATGTTGTATTTGACCATCCTGATCGCAGGTATCGTTTGTACATCTCGCCTCATCCTGCGTGCGCATGCCAGGCGAGAGATCTATACCGGTTTCCTCATCGGTTTTGCCGGCATTATGGCGGCCTGGGTTATTTTGACTTAGCCTTTTGTTGAGCGAGGTATTGACTGATTTCGTCTTCCACTCCTTTGGGAAAGGGTAGTTTTTCCGTTACACCGGTATAGAGTATACACATCGCCGGATCTTTCACAAACAACGTTTCATATTTGTGTAACCACAGATCAAGGTGTTTTCTGAGTTGAGTGAGTTTTGGAATGGCAGGCTCGAGATATTTAATTTGAGTAACCAACTCTCGTGAGCGGGCATTTTTATCCTTGATGTATTCAGTGACTTCGCGGATGTTTTTATGCAGCCGCTTTTCAAATCGATTCATCTCTTCGAAGTAGGCGGCAAACACATCTTCATACGGCAGATTCTCTTCAATTTTTAGCCGGGAACGAATGCGTTGATTCAGGTTGTTACGGTTTTCAATTTGAGCCCGAAAGCCGGTGAGCCCGAGATCCAGTACTTCCAGGAGTTCCTCGAGGATTTCCCGCTCATTCATTTTTTTTGCAGGAGCAGTATCCTCTTCTTTTTCCTGTTGATAAAAACTGCTGACCGCTTCCAGAAGCACACTGGAGGTAGGATATTCCTTGAGGCAGGATTCAATCAGTGGAAGCAGATGTCCCTCCTGCATGGCATAGATGATAATATTGCGCCAGGTATCCGTGCTTCGATCGGAAAACGGAATGTCGGTAATGTCCAATCCTGCTCTTCCCGCTACGGCACGTGCATCCTCCTTGGCGATGTAGAGTTTCGCCAGGTCTTTGCACATACGGCTGATGAGGCCTTCAAATTTTTTGAGCGACATGGTGTTTCGAGTGGATGGGCAATTTACACTTTCCGGATCAACTGGCTTTTCTGTAAGGATATGGGAGAGCCCTCTGCCAGGAAAACTGAATCAGGCTGACGATCATTCAGAAAGGCAAAGGTGGATCCATAATTTTCTTCGAAATTGACATCCAGCTTGTAGGTGGGCACGGGATAGACTTCCCACGGAGGATGATCTACAAAATACTCCAGGGTTTTGTCTTCCTTAAGTTTTGTATATCCCCAATAATGTTCTGTAAAAAAATCTTCCATACTTCCCGGCGTCAGGGGCATACGCTTGTCCTGTGTTGAGAGTGACATCGAATGCCAGGTTTTCTTTTTCCAGGAATAGCGGATGCTCCATTGATGTTCACGAAGCTGCCAGTCATGATTCATTCGGATCGTTTCATAGTGCTCAGCGAATATGCGATTAGCCACTATGGTCACCGCAGGCTTCGGAACATATTCTCGCACAAACACTACGCCCCGTTTGTGCAGATCACCTTCTTCACGATAGACATAGAAGCGCAGATTGACTTCTTCAAAACGACTATGCCCAGGAATGGGAATTCCATTGAGACTACTTTTCAAAAAAAGAAACCCAACCAGGCTGACGTAACACTTCCCGGACCATAGATCTAACGTAGTTCCGAACGGTACGTAAGGCTGAAGGATAGAAGGATCCACGCTATAATTAGCCATGATCAGCTTCCGCCAATCGGCCCTGACCCGAAGAAATGCCATGGGTGTAAATGTATTACAATGCCATGATTTGCTTAATGAGGTCGGATTCTGCAAGTGACAGGAAGCGGGCAGCCTTGGCTTTGTGTTTGCCCTGCTCTTTCATAGACAGATGGCGGTGAATTTCTGCAAACCGGGTGACTATTTTTTCCTGGATAGCTTCAACAGGTTTCCTGCGCTCGATTAATTCATCGACTAAAGGAATAGCGTTGGTATACTGACCCTCCCGGATGACATCAGCGCACAATTCTTTGACGAGGTCCAGCCTGATCTCATGATCCTGATCAATTAATTCAGCATTAATAGCCGCCAGGATAGCATCTTCGGGATATAATGATCTTGCCTCAGCGATCAATTCATCTAACAGGCCAAGTCGTCGGGCTTCTACAAGCACATTGAACCATGAAATCAAAGATTTGTCAGAGATCGCAATCTGGCTAATGTTGAGACCGGCTTTTTGAACAATGGGTCGAATGTCTTCCTTCATGGGAAACAAATTGGCCAGTTGATTCTGCAGATCGGTTAAGGATTTATTCCAGGACATGGTTGTGTATTGGCATGTTTACGAAATGATATTTGCTGTTTTCAAACCCTCAATCACTTTATTGATGTGGATACCTTCATTGCGAAATACGATTCGCTTGGTACCAGGTTCCCTGATATTTCCACCGGAATGATGAAGCGCAATCAGGTTCCATTCATTATCAAATACCGGGGCACCAGAAGAGCCGGGCTGAGTGTCTGTGAGATATTGGATCACCCGGTCATCAGCAAATCGCACAAAGTTGTGGTAGAAAGCAATTTGTTTATACAACCCGTTTGGATGCTGGATGATGATGACATGACGATTCTTCTCCGTTTGATTTTCCCTGAGTTTCAAGGCGCCCCACCTGGTATTCGCATCTGTAGCCAGCTTAACGGCAGTCCAGTCATTTTCGGTAGCGGGACTGGTTGCAAAACCCTGATCAGGATCCAGGCTAAAGGATTCTATGGCATTGGCATTTCCGACAGCATTATTTTGAAAATTAAACTGAACCTTACATGTTTTGGCGGTGGCCTGATCGGGAATCACATGATGATTGGTGATGATAATATTATTATCTACCAGGAATCCTGTGCCGGAAGAACCATCTATTAATTCAATACGTACCACGGATTTCGCGCGTTCTAACCCGATTTCGAGAAATGCGATGTCTAACAGGGTGCTTTCCTTGCCGATGATTTTTTCATAACCCTCTTCCCCGTCATCATCTTTCCATTTGCCTGGCGTATCAAGCTTAACACCGACAGGTGATTTGAGCGTGTCTCCTGCGAGAGCAGCATTTAAACCTATATCATCCGGATAGTCCTGCAATGCCGCCTTCAACAAATCAGGAAGCTTATTTTGTTTGTCCGCTTCATCGAGAATACTAAACCAGGTGGTATAGGCTTTGTCGGTCATAGTAATATTTCCCGGTCGTATTCCTGCTCTCGTCACGACAGCATACGCATCCGGGCGAAACGGATATAAGCCACCCAGGATGTAATTGAGGTCGGTTAGGGTATCATTCCACGCCATGTGCTTTTTTTATTATTTCAATATAGCTGAAGTATAAAGTTCAATCGATTAGTGATGCCTCCTGGCCACTTGTGTGGCTTTTGAAATCGTTTCTGATGGTGCTGGCACTACCATTTGCATTTGAGTGGCTCGCGCATCCAGCAATTGCACTTTTTCTGTTGCCCCGGCTGCGCTGTAAAATCCCCTGACAACAGCAATGTCTTCCGGAGTCAGCGTAGTGGTATCAAATCTTATACTTAGCGAATCCAGTCCACGCATGGCTCCATCCCGATCTCCAGCATGAAACCTGTGTGCGATCACGTCCAGATAGGCTGAGGGCTGCAATTCATTCACACTGCCACCCCTGGGAGTAAACTCCGTTACTTCCACATGCCGGATCCGTTTGTCAAATTGTGCTTTATGCACCTGGTATTCCGGAGCTTCTTTGACCCGATCTACTTCTTTCATCGCATCCACTCTACGATCCAGCCGCGTCAGTGCTTCCGCATTCGCCAGGCGCACATACGGAAGATCCTGTTCTTTCAGTAAAGCTTCATATCGCATGTTGGCATACAGGAAATTAGAGTCCTGGGTAAATAACTGACCGCTGTTGTTAAGGGCAAGTGGATCCTGTGGATTGATCTTAAGGATTCGTTGGTATAGAGCCTGTGCGCTGTCCTTTTGATTTTCGGCAAGCTTTGTCCAGGCAAGACAATGCAGCGCATAGATTTGAAGGCTGTCATTGGTGATGCATTTGGTAGCTGCCGTAAAGTCAGTTTCCATCTGCTGTAGCAATTTCCGTTTAACCTCACTATCCCTTTCTTCTTCATATTGCTTTTTCCCCAGTATCCCTGAAAATAACTGGACCATACATTGGATGTCGCTGTTCCATTGATCAATGCGCGGATCAAAGAAATTATTATCGGCAACTTCAATTTCCGGAAATCCATATTTGATGCGATAGTCATCATAGTGCTCGCCATCGAAATAATAGTGCACATTGATCAGGTGGGCTTTGAGGCTTCCACGTCCCCACAAAACCATGTTAGCTCCGCATGCTTTACATTTTGCTATCGCATCCTCTTCATCAAACACACCGGACCGATGAATGGCAGTAGAAATCTTGGAAGAAGCCAGCGAGCGTTTGAAGAAGGATTCATAGTATGGTGCGGTAATGCCCAATTTTGAAAAGAAGGATTCATCATCCACGCCAAAGCGATCGATGAGGATGGAGATGGGTTTGTCCGGATCAAAAGCCGGACAGGGAGATGTATGGGAAAAATAAAAATAGCTTCCGGCGATCAGCACGGCCGCACCTAAATATCCAAAGATGACAGGAAGCCAGGGATGAATAGCCTGAATGGAAGGCGGTGATTCTCCTTTCGAAGCGGCCATTCCACTGGTGTATAAATTGTGTAGAATGGTGCGATGGTTTTGGCTGGTGCGGTGATAGGCAAATGGTTTCCAGCGACTTGATTTTTGCCAGGCTTCCAGCTGGGTTGCAATCTGATTGGCTACCTCGGTGTAATGACCGGAAGGTTCGGACCGAAGCGCTTCGATAGCATCTTCCAGCGCATTCTGATAAAGCAGTTTCCGAAAAGTATCAAACGACAGTGCCATAGATCAATACATTAATAGTAATACTTCCTCTTTCCTAAGCTCGAAGAGCGTAATGAAGAATAAAAGGTAAAATGATGGTTTTATTAAAATCGCTTGTGCAAATCGAAGTATGATTCCAAATACTAAGTAGTACACACGGTGGTGAGTAACATTGAAATAATAAGATGATTAGCGTGTGGTACATCAGGAATCATTTCCGCATTTGCGAATTCGTTTTATACATGATCCCTTCAGCCTTGATTAGAAGACTTGAATATAGGAAAACCGGAGTAGACCGAAAAGAAAATGGTCAGATTTGGCTTAGAAAGAAAAGCCTACGCTGAATTGAAACGACTGGCTGGTGTTTTTATCTGAGCGCTGGATATAAGTGTCGTTAGCATTCAGGCTTTGGAGTGAAATATCATACTCATTGCGATCCATATCGCCCAGTCCGTGGATATAGCGTGCACTGAGGAAAAGTCCGTCATTGATGAAATAGGATAAGCCGGCCACTAACCCAAAGTCGAGGGTTTTGTATAAATCTTTATCCCGCTCATCAAAATCATAATAGGCACCGAGAAAAGTTGGGATCATATAAGTCTTCCCTCCGACAGAAAGGTTAGTCGTGGCAGGAGAGCCTCCCCCGGCTTCGTCCGATTTATAATTGTGACTGAGGCTGATATCAAATGGGGTAAGATCGCTTCCTCCGAGTTTGCCGGCGAATCGAATGGAGCCTCCTCCAGTGGAAGCCACCAGCAACCCGGTATTAAAGCCGCCGCACAATTCAAATTTTCCAAGCTTATAATATGCCAGGATTGGAATGTCCAGGTAAGCATTGTTGACATTCAGCGTTTGACGCCGGGTACCGGTTAAGGTGAGTGAGGTTAGTGTATTCCGATCTAAAAGGAAATAGGATGGTCCTTCATACACATACTTGGTTCCACGCTGGGAATACATAAATTCACCCCGAAGGCCCACCAGGTCAGTAATCTTATAGTTGACCATCACGCCGATATGAAAGCCACCGTTCATTTTAAATGATTCCAGGTTATTGCCATTTGGATCTACGTCGGAAGGTCCGTCAAACTTAGAATAACTCAGTCCGGCGCGGAAGCCGAAGCCAAGATGACTATTTTGAGTAAACGCTACCAGTGCAAGGCTGCAAAAGCAGAGAGTCAGGAAGAGGCGGTTGGTCATGATAAGGTGTGTATTCGTGTCGTAAAATAACAGCATTTATTTTACTTTCCACCGGAAGGTCTCAAAGCAGTACTTTTTCAAGGATAATCCGGTTCTGCAAATGATCTTCAAAAGGAATAATCTGGCGAATCTGAAATCCCCTTCGAAGTGCCATGATCAACATGGCGGGAAAGCAATTCCGGGTCTTCATCCAAAGGTGTTGATAGCCATGGTCTTTTACCCATCGTTCCTGTTCGTCCGCAAGGCGATTTCCTACATTTAGGATTCGAAAGGCAGGATCCACAGCCCCAAGCCAGGAATAAAATTTTCCATCACGCTCATATCCAATCTTTACCCCGACCAGGTTATCGCCAATATGGGCAGTCAGTATCAAATGAGGCACATCCTCCAGACGCATCCACAGTTGCGTTTGGTTTGGTGTATGGGTAAACTCCGGAACTGATTGTAGAAATTCAACGGCAGCTTCCCATTGCCCTTCGCGAATCTCCAGATGCATCAACCTGGCGACTTATACCTGACTTCCATGCCCTGGGCAGGATTGATGATGCGTACTTCGGTGCGACGATTGTATTGATGTTCTTCCTCGCTGCAGGGCACGCCATCAAGACAATGATTTCGCGGTTCACTTTCACCTGCCGCCTTAGTATCGATCCGGTTACCATTGATCCCAAGTAATTCCAGGTATGCTTTTGAGGATGCAGAACGTCGACGGGAAAGTTCAAGATTGTATTCTGTTGTACCCCGGGTATCGGTGTGGCTGGTCAGTTCAATTTTCAAATCAGGATATTCTTTGAGAATATTCGCCAGCCCTACTAATTCCCCTGCATCGCTTTTACGGATTTCAGATTTATTGAAATCGTAATAAATATTATCAAGCACGATGAGCGTACCAGATGCAATAGGGGCCGGAGGTGCGGTGAGCCCTTCGCTGGTTTTCAAATACACGGACCACAATTCATCCGGTTCACTCGGCGTAAAGGTGAAAGAGTGCGGCGCATAACCTTCCTGCGAAATAAAAGCTTTGGTGCTGCAATTTTCGGGAATGCAATATTTCGCCTCACCTTCTTCATTGGTGTACATTTTTACAGGAGGCTGCAGGCAATTGGCATTCAGCTCTACCACAGCTCCATTGAGCTTTAAATTTCCCGTTTCATTATAGACAATGAAGCGTGTGTTAAAACAAGTAGCGGGTGCCTTTTTGATTTTTTTCAGAATCACTTCATGTGGAATGGCATCGGCAGGAAATACATTGGTATAGGCCGTGTATCCATCACGTTGAACGACGAGTACATAGGTTTGTTTTTGATCGACGGCATAAGCTATTCTGCCCATGGGATTGGAAATGGCATTTGCAGTAGCGGTAGACAGTGTATCGATCACACCCCAGCGCAGAAAAAAGGAACCAGCCTGATCTTCTTTCGGAACGAGCTCGGTGGAAAAATGTTCTTTATACATAGCAGGCCCTTCCTGGTTCATGGGAATGAGCCACACATAGGCTTCCTCCACAGGTGCGTGATCCTCATCGACGACTAACAGTTCACTCGCTTCTTCGATATGCTGTTGAACATTGCATAAAATGGATTGTAGTGAATTCCAGCGATAGAGATCATCTCTGCCTTTGGTGGGCTTTCGATCACTGGCAAAGTAACCGGATTTTCCATCCGCAGCAATGATCAGGCTGAGATCATCGCGACCACTATTGAAAGGCGCAGATAAATGTTGCAATCCGATAAAAGCATCATTTCCATTCCACACAGTAGCATATAGGTCAAGACCACCTTTGCCGGAATGTCCGTCCGATGAAAAAATCAAAACACCAGATGCATGCCAGAAAGGAAAGGCTTCATTGCCATCCGTATTAATGGATGGGCCCAGGTTGACCGGTGTGGTCCAGGTGCCCGATAAATTATTGACTATGTAGAGATCCATTCCACCCTGACCTCCCGGCATATTCGAAGTGAAAACCAGGTAATGCCCGTCAGCGCTTAAGGCCGGATGAGCAACAGAATACAGATCACTGCAGAAGGGAAGCGCAGAAATAGCCTCCCAATCCTCCGCACCTTTTACACCATGATAAATTTTTAGCTGAACCTGTTCTTTTTCATCTTCAATACCGGTTCCGCCGGAGAGATTGGAACGCGTGAAATAAATTTCCGTTCCATCTGCATTGAAGGCACAGGGTCCTTCATGATACTGCGTTTGAATATTCGGAGAAAAGCTCACTACTTTTCCTGTCGAGCCATCAGTACCAATATCCGTATACATCAAATCAAAATAAGCCTGCCCGGTAGCCGGATCGAGAAATCTCATTTTTTCACGAGCCTCCACGAAGACCAAACCGGACTGATAATATACCGGTGAAAATTCAATGGACTTGGTGTTCAGGTTATCCAGGGGAAATGCAGTGACTTCATCCTGGTGACAAATCAACATCGTGTCCTGTGCCCCGATCACCAGGGACAGTAAGCAACATATAGAGAGGATATAGAATCGCATGTGGTTCATTAAAAATATCTTGGATTAATAAATGAAGCAGGCTTGGCTGCCTCTCCAAAGCAATAGAGGAGCATCACCTCCACACTTCCATCGCTAAATTTGCGAAGGTCACTTAGGGTAAAATCATAAGCAGCACCCAATCTCAGGCCGCGCATGATTTTAGCGGAAGCCAATACATCTACAGATTCCAAAAGCTTGTTGTCAACCCCGCCTTTTCGAAAGGTTACCCCTAATGCATAATCTTCACGCCAGCGAAGTCCCAGGTTCAGATCGACGTCTACCGGTGCTGCATTGGTATATCGTACTAACACCTGGGGAACGAAACTCAATTTATAGGTCAATGGCAAAGCAATGCCACTCATAACATAATAGTGAGCCTGTTCTTTCGCGGTAAATAAATTGTTGACTTCAAAATCAATATCGGATGGCATCAGTCTCGGAGAAGAAACACCCAGATAAAAAACAGACGTGGAATAATAAATGCCGGCTCCAACATTCGCGAGGAATTTACTATCCGATAGCCCTTCTACGCCAGGATCGATATCAATATCCTGAACGGTTTTAACAGACGGATCAGAATAATCTACTTTTAGAAAACGAGCGGATGCCTGCACACCCAGACTCAGCGTTCCGTTTCCCATCGGCAAACGATAATCGTAAATGCCATCAAAGGTGGTGGAACTGGATACACCAATTGAACGTCGCTGTACATTGAGCCCGATGCCGATCCGTTGAGAAGAAAGCGGGCCATGCAAACTGAGCGATTGGGTTTTGGGTGCACCGGTAAATCCAATCCACTGCTCACGCACAATCGCACTGGCACAGGGATGCTCATGATAACCGGCATAAGCAGGATTGATGAGCAGCTTATTGTACATAAACATGGTGTGCAACGGTTGTTGTTGCGCATTCAACAGGTTGTACATGCACAGGATGACCGCCAGGCTGATGATAGACCTGCTGATCCTAAAGCGTTGATCCGTTAATTTCGTTTTCATGTTCAATCTGTTATCGTTCAAGCACTAAAAAACTCCGTTTAGGCGTACTGCCATCTCCGAAGTCCATGATATAGAAATAAGTTCCGACGGGCAGCGATTCACCGCTCACCGTTCCGTCCCAATTGTTTTCATAAGGAGATGCTGTGAAGACAGCATCTCCCCATTCGTTGAAGATGATGATGCGGTTGTCCGGGTACCTGGAAGTTTCCAGGCAGGGGATCAGCAATTCGTCATTGATGCCATCTTCATTTGGCGTGAAGAAGGTAGGAATGAAGCAATCCGAATCACTTCCCACCTGGATGAATACGGTCGTTTCACTGCATTCATCCGGACAGTCAGTCGAACACACTTTATACGTCATTACGTCCGGACCTACATAGCCGAGATTTGGCGTATATCGTATAATTCCATTTCCGGCATGCAAGGCATTTCCTTTCGAAGGATTCATCACAATGGAAAGTGTATAAGGTTGATTCGATAAGGAATCATTCAGCGTGATGACAAACTCGTGGGTCTGACCGAATGGAACCTGCACCGTATCCGGATACGCAATTGGAGGGGTGATCACGGTGATCACGACCGAATCTGAACTATAATTGACGCAAGTCCTGTACGTTAATGTCCAGTAAAAAGTATAGGATCCTGAAGGCAGTGGAAAAACCTGTGTGTGTGGATTGTTTTCCATCGCAAAGATGACCAGCGGATCATTCGTGGTCCATGCTCCTACCCCTGGATTCGGAGTTGAACCCTGCAGCAGAATAGGCTCACCAGGGCAATAGAATCCGGAGGGACCCGCATCGGCAGTCATTTCGGGAAACTCATCTCCTTCGACCACCACTAAATCACTCGTATCGGAAACACAGTTTTGCAGGGAAGTGATGACGGTAATAAAATTATCACCGGCTTGTAATGGAGCACCTGTCAGAACGATACAGGAATCCGTATTGGATACCCCGGTTATAGGAATTCCATTGTGCAGCCAGGTGTATTGAGCTCCATCAATCAGGCTGGTTGGATCCAGGCAAAAAGTGACCGGAAGAATATTGTCCAGGCAAACGGAATTCAGATCGCTGGTGATCAATGGTGTAGGGAGCGCAGATTGAATGCTGATGTTGAAAGGCAAAGAAGGAGGAGCTTCACAGCCATTAATTTCGTAAGTAACCACATATGCTCCGGCCTGATCAGGAGTGGCGGGAGATAAATTGATTGAAGCATCGGTACTTTCAAATCCATTTGGTCCTGTCCAGTGAATGATAGCACCGGCAGGAATATTGGCTTCAAGTACAACACTACCACCTTCACAAACCATGGAAGGCCCGGTAATCACAGGTGCAACTAAAGCCGGTCTTACCTGAACGCCATAATTGGTAGTGCCGGATTGACATCCATTAATTTCTACTGACACTTCATACAAACCGGTTTGATTGATGGTTGCATTGGGGAGTATTAGCGTACCCGGGCTGGGTATAATGAGACTGGTGTCATTGGACATCCAGGAATACATAGCGCCAGGAATTGGATTTTCGATCGACAGGATGATCGTGTCGCCGGAACAATAAACATTATCGCCACTTACCACAGGATCAGCAGGAGCGTTAGTGACTGAGATTTCGATGCTGTCTTTGGTGGAAGTACAGGCCCCATTGATGATAAACAGCGTATATACTCCGTTAATGGCTGCAGTTGCATTTTGGAAAATAATGGAAGAATCCTGCACGGTGAAAGGACTACTGCCCTCCCAATGGTATTCAAAAGAGGCATTACTTGCAGGAAGCGTAATCGCATAAATGGTTACCGATCCGGATCCATCAACACAACTTTCGGCATCTGTGATCAGCGTGTCAATGACCGGAAGCGCATCTACCGTGATCGTTATATCAGCCATCGCATCACATCCGGTCAACGTGGTAACCGCTACATGATAGGTACCATTCATAGCCAGTGTGGTGGGTGACTCCGTAGAGTCGCTGAATCCTCCTGGTCCACTCCAGGTAAACATTCCCTGGCTCATCGGTGAGATGCTTAAGGTGATGCTGTCACCTTCACATACTACTGGGGTCGTCAGGATTTCTACACTGATGGCGGTATCGACTGAAACCACAAAAGCTTCCGATGTATCTGAGGGGCACCCGTTGTTATATGCGATGACAAACCAATTACCGGATTGAGACATGCTCACGGCGTTGATCGTGAGAAATGAATCCGTAGTCGTTGTAACGATGAGCGCGGGATCAATCCAGTCATACTGATCAGCACCACCCATCGTCAGAATCGTGATCGTCCCTCCTTCGCATGCCTGTGCATCGCCACTAATCGATGGTGTTACTGGAGGTAGCTGAACATTCACCTGCACACTATCTGGTTCCGAGGAACAAAGATTCGAGGAAACGGTGAGTGAATAAATCGCAAAGGAATCGATTTCACTGGCTGCAATTGCCGGCGGTGTAGGATCATTGGAAATAAATCCACCAGGCCCTGTCCACAAATACTGCAGACTATCGATGACCTGGGCAGGAGATAAGTATAAGCTATCCGTGATGCAGAGGATAGCAGGTATCGATGAAATTTCAGCCACCGGAATCGGAGCTACCAGCACATCAATAGATGGTCCGGCAACAGAAGAACACGAATCTGAAAGGATGATCGCATAGAATGAAAGTATTCCCGGCAGCGTGGTGGTATAGTTAAATACAGGATCAGGAGTGACATCCAGCAATACATCACCATTGTCATCTGCGAGGTACCATTGGTATTGTATGTCTCCTGAAAATACCTGGCTGTTTAAGGTGATCACATCTCCGGCACAAACCGTATCATCTTCTGCAGTGATCACCGGTGAAACTAATTCCATGATGAGTACTTCAATGCTTTCGGTGGAAGTACATCCACTTCCACTTTGCACAACCAGGGTATACGTGCCACTATCCGTAGAATCACTTTCAGGTATGACCGGATTTTCTTCGCTGGAAATATATCCATTCGGGCCTGTCCAGCTAAAGGTGTAATGTGCGGCGGTATCGATAGTCACATTTGAAAATAAACGAAGTGTGTCATCACATAATCCTCTTTCCCAAGTTGGTAAGAGTTGTGGCGTGACTACAAATAAATCGGCTTCACAAGTACTGGTATTGCCCTGCAAGTCGGTCACGGTAATGGTTACATTGATATGTTGTCCATTCATGGAACAATCAACGAAGGCAGGATCATACAGAATCGTATCAATGCCGCAGCCATCGACGGCAGCATTTAAAATCGCTGTGCCAGCCACCTCCGATGGATTCAATCCGGAAGGAGGCAAAAATAAAGTGTCCGATTTGCAAATAATTTCCGGAGGGAAGGTATCCCGGATCTCTACCCGGTATTTACAGGTATCAATATCTCCTGATAAATCAGCTACAATTAAGAAGACATCATGGATTCCTCCGGAGAAAGAAACTAAAATGCTGTCTGCTGCAGAAGGAAAAGTAAAGGTGTCTGGTTGAGCTTCACCGACAACATATCCTCTCCACCAAATGGCCCCAAGCCCGCAACCGGCAATGATGGTTTCCGGAGTGTGTACATACAAGTCCACACTGCAGGAAGAAGAATCCGGAAAAGCAATTTCGTTATCGGGACAAATGATCGTCAGTGCACTTTCATCAATCACTTCGAGGAAAGTCTGACATTGTCCGCTATTACCATTGCAATCGGTGGCGATCCAAACCAATAAATGAACACCCACTGGTAAGATGGTATCCATATGCGTGATCGTATCAATCAACGTGGTATCTCCTCCATCCAGCACATAGGCAAGTTTTACGTTGTCAGGAAAACAGATTTCCGAATAAGTCGGCACATCGAAGCTGACCAATCCTGTACAGGAACTGTCTGGCGCAACCACGATCGATGCAGGGCAATCCAGCAACATCGGTGCCACGGTATCCTGCACTACAAATGAAATTTCTTCGACCAGAACATTGCCACATTCATCATACGCCACGAGATCTCCTACGACGGTCATGGTTTCTCCACACATGATCATGATCGAATCCGGAAGTGGAGTGCCGGGCCAGGTAGAGGTGTCTTCTAATACATAAGAGCCGGTAAGCGCGATGAAATAAGATGAAGCAGAACATCCATCCGACACCACCACAGAATCCAGCCAGTGTTCATAAGCTGCCTGCAGGTTTTCAAACGAAGGATCACAGCCATAGATCACATTGCCTGGAGAATATTCGATGACAGGATCACCTTCATCACTAAGATCAAATTGCTGAAGGGCAGTGGCTACATTGCCACATGCATCGATGACACTCCATGTTCTGTTGAGCACCTGGTGACAAGTGTTACCGGTCAACTCATCTGACCAGGTGACTTCGGGTGATGGATCACAATTGTCCGCAACATTCAGCAACACCAAAGTATCAATACTGCAAAACGCAACCGTGTCCGAAGGCAAATCAAACGTAGGGGCAATCGTATCTGCACTTAGATAAAGAACCTGAGCAATCGTACTGTTTCCGCAAGCATCCACTGCCATCCAGGTGCGTAACACCATGCCGGGATGTCCAAGGCAAGTATCGGCACTGACTACATCCTGAAACGTAATCGCCGGATTTGGATCGCAGACATCATTTACTACCGGAAAATCTCCCGGTATCGTATCTGCACAGGAAAGGAAAACCGTGTCCTGTAAAATGACCAATACCGGACCCGTCGTATCAATGACCGTAAACGTGGCCAGATCAGAGGATGCATTCTGACACGCATCCGTTACGGTGAATACAATATTGACCGCTTCATTGCAACCCAAATCACCCACCTGCGGATACGGACCAATCAATGGAACACCAGATTGAACCATCATGGCAGTATCAATCCAGCTAAACATCCAGGTCAAATCGCCACAACCATCAATGGCAGTTGCTCCGGCAAGTGTGTCCAGCCAGTTTTGTAATTGTAGTTGCGCATTCTGTGCACAATCGGCCACGAGGTCCTCTGGCAAATGTGTGAATCCAGGAGGAAGTGTATCCTGTAGGGTAAACGTTGCGGAAGGAGTTGTTAAGGATGTATTGCCACAGTCATCCTGCAGGCCAAACTGCACAGTGACAAATGCTCCAGCTGCACATGCAGTATCCAATGCAGCGGTGAGATAAACTACTGCGCTATCAAACGTGATATTTGGATGAACGACGACATCACTACAAAGATCGGAGTAGTCGGCATCGCCGGCTGAGTTGTACCACTGCTCCAGTACCTGCATCCAGTTCTGACCACCTGAACAGATATAAGACAGGTTTGAAGGAAGGGTATCAAACACAGGCCTTCCATTATCCGTGATTCCAAAGAAAGCTACCGCACCTCCTTCGTTGTCGCAATTGTCATCATAGGTGAAACGCACCTGCAGATAAGCTTTAACATTGTTGATGCCAATGCCATTGACAATAATGCCATCATGACATCCGGAGACCAGGGAATCCTGCCAGGCATCCAATACTTCCTGGAGCGTTAATTCGGTGGTGCCGATTTTGTATCCTAATTGCAATTGATTGTCCGGCGTACACAAATCAAGCGCAGCACTATGTCCACCCGTCACCAGCCAATCCATCAATAGGGAATCAATAGCAAGTGTGCTGCATCCTAATACCAACGAAGTAGGCACCGTAGTGACCGTTGGTGCTGTGTCATCGATCAACACAAAGCTGGCAGATGTAGTATCGAAATTGTTGCAGCCATCTCCGGCGATAAACATGACCTGAATAGCTGCATCACAAGTGTCTGCCACAGAAGGATGCGCGGGAAATGTTGTCCAGGTAACCGAACTGCAATCATCACTGGCAGTAGCGCCACCATGATTACTGATCCAGGTATTGAAGACCTGGGCGATGTTGGCTTGCCCGCAATTACCGGATGCACCGGAAGCGGGATTGATGATCACGGGTGGAGTAGCATTCGTGACTGTGAAAGTTTTCATCACAGTGCTGATATTATTGCAGTTGTCCTTAGCGGTGAACACGACCGGGATTACTCCGCAGAAAGAAGTGACATTGGAGGGAGGGAGTGCATTATCCGATAAGGTCATCACACCGCAACCGGCATCAGTGGCCATGAAGTTGGCGCGCTGTGTATTGAGCCAGGTGGTGTATTGCGCCATGGCAGTGGAGCAGGGCGCCATGCCGTTGACGAGGTTGTTGACAATGACGGGTGGTGTCACATCAGCAGTGACCGTGATAGATTGAACAAAGGTGGCCTGGTTGCCGAGGTCATCATCAGCTACCCAGGTGCGGGTGATGATGCCACCGGCGCACGGAGCGACCGTTCCGTTTTGTGAATAGGTGATCGTGAGCGGAGGATCTACGTCGGAACAATTATCTGTGGCTTCGACAGCGGCCGGCGGAGGAAGGTTTGAGGAACAATTGACTGTGATGTTGTGTGGAAGGGAAAGGGGATCAAATACTGGTGGAAGTAAGTCGATGAAATTGATGGTGAAACCAAAGAGGGCGTTGTTTCCAAAGTTGTCGACGGCCTGGTAGAATACGGTGACGGTAGTTCCGCCGTGGATTTGGTCACCAATGTGATACCCTCCACTGATGGAGTATATACCAAAGGACACAATGACACCACCGGGCAGGTTACTGCTGGCGGTAGGGGTATTGGGATGTCCCCAGTTGAGGGCAGCCATGCAGGACGGCCCGACATTGATCTGGTTGGGGCCGGTATAGGTGAAGGAGAATCCGCTTCCCTGTCCGTGAACCCATCCATACATGCATAAACATGCGAAGAGTAGAATAGAACGCATCAAACAAAATTACAATATGATTGCCACATCGGCGACCTGGCGGGGTAAGCGTCTCGTTTTGAAGGGATGGGCGAAAGGGAATGGAGAGGGAAATATAGGAAGATCAGTGCATTTCGATGGCAAGACTGATCCGGAACCCTTAGCGCGGCATCAAGATACGGCAGTATTCGTTTTGGACTGGTAAAACGATGGTTTTGGTAAAATGCTGTCTTTTAAAGGTTATAGGTTGTGGGAAGACCTAAGTAGATTTACTTAGCATATGAAATCAACATCAAACTTCAAACCTAAAATCTATGCCTGGATTAGCCGGATCATGGTTATCCTTACTCTGGCAAGTTGCAATGACGATTATCCCTATTATGATTATCCCAGTTGGGGCACTGTCCATGCGACATGGAATGATCTGCCATGGGATGCGCATGCCTATGTGATCAACGATGATCCGCGAGATACCACGTTTACCATCATCCTTCATCACCTTTTTCGTGAGGGTGGTTTTTTGATCCAGGAACAATTGGTTACCTATAAAGTCCCAAAGCATAAAGGAGTATTCCCAATCACCTCTTCCATCAACATCGATGATCGGATCAGTGCGGGATTGTATATCACTGAAGGAATAGACGTCTTTGTAGCGAATTACAGTTATCTACCCACCATGCCGAACAGCTTTATGGAAATCGAAGGTTATCAGCGATCCACCGGTTTGATCAAGGGTAATTTTAACATTGTACTGGAGAATGATGCCCAGGTCAATCATTCAGGATATGCGGATACCGTACGTATCAAAGGCGAGTTTTTTACGAGAACGCTTCCGTGGGATTGACTGGACGTCTAAAACTGTAGTGGTATGAGAAAATGGATTTGGTTAATGTTCATGGGAGGTTGCATCATTATGTCCTGTGCGAAGGAAGGAGATATCGTAGGTGTATATAAGCTACCTTTTTGGGGTTATGTCAATGGCACACTGAATGGTACCAAATGGACATCTGATATTTATGCCATTGGAAGGGAATCACTTGATACCGTGACATTAAACATGATCAATCAAACCTCCCACCAGGGTATTGAAGAACATTTTTATTTATCTAACCTGCCCACCGCACCAGGTCATTACCTGATAGGGGAAGGTCATGATACGCCATTAGTAAGGATAAGCTCATTCCTGGTATACGGTGGTGATGTGATAGGTGAAAGTTGGGAATATATCCAGCTGGTGGACTCAGGATATGTCGACATTGCCCTTTGGCAACCGGAGGTGAAACATATTGGTGGCAACTTTAAAGCAACACTGGTAAAAGATCTCCCATATTACCTGGACTCAGGTTATCCAGATACAATTCATATAGAAGGAAAATTTTTTACGAGAGTAGCTGATCATTAATGGTTAGTGGTTTGCTAAGGATGGATGTAATTAGGATTAAGCCTTAAAACACCAAAGAGATATCCCCAGTTTCTCCAAAGGTTGCCATTCTACCGATTCACTACATTTAGCCATTCCGTCAAAAAAAATATTTTGCAATCGATGCTAATAATCTTACTTTAAAGGTATTAATCATTCGCAGGTAGAAATTTTGATTGCGAACATACAATGTTGACATCGGAGCACCACCGATCTATTTGGACAGAACTTAGTTTTCAACATTTCATTCAGGCATAACAAAAGCACCTATATTTTTTCTCACAGAGTTTCAGCATAAACTCACAAACCAACTAGTATGAATAAGTATTTACTCATGCTCTGCCTGAGCATGGTCTCCCTTTGTGCCCTGTCGGGACAAAGAACGCTTTCAGGCAAAATCACCAACGCAGCCGGAGAACCGCTCATCGGCGCCAATGTACTGGCCAAGGGTACCCAGGCCGGCACCATTGCAAATGCAGACGGGGAATATCAATTGACCGTCCCGTCAGATGCTACAGCCCTCCTCATTTCCTACACCGGCTATGAATCACAGGAAGTGCCCATCGGCCTCACCAATGAAATCAATGTCACTCTCAGGGAAGGAGTGTTTATGGAAGAGGTGGTCGTCTCGGCATTAGGCATTGATCGTAACAGCCGCAGCGTGCCGTATTCCAATCAAACCGTGAAGGCAGATGAATTGCTTTCCTCGCCCAACAAGAACGCACTTGCAGCCTTGCAGGGAAAAGTAGCCGGAGTGCGCATCTCTGAAGGATCCGGTTCACCGGGAGCATCCACCCGCATCATATTACGCGCAGAAGGCTCCCTGACCGGGAATAACAATGCACTGATCGTAATTGACGGTATACCCGTGGATAACAGTGCCACCAGGTCGGGTGATCCCAATGACCGGCTTAACAACATTGCCAGTTTTGGCTTTGCGGATTATGGCAATCGATTCAATGATCTCAATCCTGCTGACATCGAAGCGGTCACTGTATTGAAAGGCCCATCCGCTACATCTTTATATGGATCACGCGGCGCATCAGGCGTAGTGCTGATCACCACCAAAAAAGGTTCTTCAGCACAGGATAAGTTTGAAGTAGGTATAAATTCTTCTTACTCCACCGAGCGCGCTTACGTTCTCATGCAACGGCAGGACCAATACGGACAAGGATATGGAATACCCTTCCAGGATGAATACGGCCATGATTCCGGTGAGAATTTTTCGTGGGGTGCACCCTTTGATGGTGTTGAGCGGCCATGGACAAGTCCGGTGGATACGGATGGAGACGGCGACCTGGAATGGCTGTCACGCCCATACAGTGCAGTGCCGGATCAACTGCAAACTTTTTTCGATCCCGGCAACACCCTGACCAACAATGTCAATTTTTCAGGATCACGCAAGGATTTCTCCTACTATGTTTCCTATGGCAATACGAGTCAACAGGGAACCCTTCAAAACTCAGATTACAATCGAAATTCTTTCAAAGTAGGTTCCAGTGCGAAGCTGACTGAAAAATTATCTTCAGATTTTTCCGTCAACTATTCACTCGTCAATGAGAATACTACCCAGGAAGGCTCGTATGCTTTCACGGCAAGTAATCCGTATGCGAATGCACTGCAAACCGCAATCAATATTCCTTTCGAAGATCTTAAGGACTACACCAATCCATATCACTCTTTCACCGGCTACTACGGATCCTATACGACGAATCCTTATTTCCTCCTCAACGAAAGCATCAACAATGGAAAGATCGGCAACCTGCTCGGCAGCGCTCAGCTCAACTATGCCATCACGGATGCATGGAAACTCAATTTGAAGTTTGGGCTCAATGCCATTCAGTCAAAATTCAGGCAGGCCACCCCACAGTATCAATACAATGACCATTACATCTGGGGAGATGATCCCGATCCGGTTCTTCGCGGCGACCGTGCGGGCAGCACCGGTTTTTATGGTGAGTCAGCTCTCAACAACACCAATATTGATCTGACCGCATTGACTACCTATGGAGTCAAATTCAATGATCACCTCTCCGCAGATTTTTCAGCAGGGTATAATTTTTTCCAGCGCAATACGAACCGGCTTGATGGACAGTCCGTGGGAGGAATTGTGATCCCGGGATTTTATAGTTTGTCTAATTCCGCACAGGCACCGATCGCCAACAATACCGAATCGAAGTACAGGTTACTTGGTCTTTTTGGAAATGTCAGTGTAGGCATTGATAACCGTTTTTTTGTTGAATACTCAGCCCGGAATGACTGGTCCTCTACCTTGCCTGATGGAAATAATGCATTCTTCTACCAGGCTGTCGGAGCATCTGCTATTCTTTCCGATCTGCTGGGCATGGAAGGAGACGGTATAAGTTTTTTAAAACTAAGAGCAGGTTATGGTACTACCGGAAAAGATGCACCACAATATTTGCTGAACTCAGTTTACGTGGCCAATCCGACTATTCAGCAATTGGCTAATAACCATGATTTGTTCTTTCCCATCAATGGACAAGCAGGATACACACTTGGCAATACCATTGGTAATCCCGATCTGAAACCTGAGTTGACGACCACACTCGAATTTGGTGTGGATGCTGCTTTCCTCAAAGATCATATCGGCCTGGCCTATACCTATTATCGATCCAAACATTCTAACCAGATTGTGAATGTGACCCTGCCCAATTCAACCGGTTTCACCAACACCATCAAGAATCTTGGTGAAATGGAAAACAACGGGCATGAATTAGCCTTAACCTTACGGCCCTTTGTCAGCCAACAGCGTGGAGGATTCCAATGGGAAGTCACTGTCCTGTATGCGAAAAATGAAAATGAAGTGACTAAAGTCAATCCTGAAAATGACCAGGACGAACTGACCATCGATGATTTTGGCGGAATCGTACAAGTCGCGAAGGTGGGTTTGCCCTTTGGCACATTTAAGGGCCAGGTGTATAAAACCAATGATCAGGGCCAGGTGGTGGTCGATGCATCGGGTATACCCTTGTTATCGGATGACCTCGAATATCTGGGATCGTTTCAGCCTGACTGGACCGGAAGTCTTTCCACTAATATCGGGTGGAAAGGATTTACCCTGAATGCATTGCTGGATATAAAGAAAGGCGGTGAATACCTTTCGTATTCCAAATACTATGTGGATTTCAATGGCACTTCCGTTTCTTCCCTGATCGGTAATCGCGATTATTTCGTGGTGCCCAATAGCGTGGTGGAAAATCCGGATGGAACGTATTCTGAAAATACAACGGCGGTGGCTCCCTTTGATTATCTCAACCTGCAACCCTTCAGTACTTCCCTGATTGATGCCAGCTATATTAAACTGAGAGAAGTTTCGCTGAAATATGATTTTCCCAACTCATTGACTTCATCCCTTCCGATTGATCGCGGATCCATTGGAGTATTTGCGCGCAATCTGAAATTCTGGTTGCCGGATGAAAATCAATATGCCGATCCCGAAGTCAATGGCCCGGGTCAGACCGGCAATGCTACTGGTATTGAAACCACCCAGACACCTCCTTCGAAAAGTTATGGAGTGACCTTAAGCCTCATTTTTTAATCCATCAATGAAATCGAATATGAAACGCATTATAACATTTGCCATGATCAGCATGGCTTTTTGGTTGGCCTCCTGCGACAATCTGTCTGATCTGAATATAGATCCCAACAATTCATCGACGGCAAGGCCTAAAGAAGTATTGACTTCCGCTACGGCTTACATCGCCTTCATCATGGATTCGCAATACAATGACAATGCTTATCTCTGGGCGCAATACCTGACCTGGGGTACCGGAGTCGCTGTTAGTAATGGGGCACGTTATGTACAACTCGCCAGTTACCCTAACCAGGCCTGGGCACGTTCTTACAGTGACGCTCTTGCAGATATTAGTTTTTTGAAAAAATCAGGACATCGGGGTTACAAAGGCATGGCGAAAGTGCTGGAAGCTTTTGTTTACCAATACCTCGTCGATCATTTTGGAGATGTACCGTATTCGAATGCGATCAAAGGGGCTATTGAAGATGGATCTGTGCTGGCACCGTCGTATGATGATGATGCAGTGATCTATCCGCAGTTGGTGACCACGTTGACAGCAGCGATTGCAGACCTGGAAGTTGCCCTCAATGATCCTGCGGTGATCATTGGGAGTGAAGACCTGATCTATAATGGGGATTTACAACAGTGGATCCGATTTGCCAATTCGTTAAAGCTTCGCATACTGATGCGCATGTCAGATGTGGTGCAGGTAGGTGACCAGGTTAAGGAGTTAGTGGCTGAACAAAATTTTTTAGAGTCCGGAAGTGATATCGCGCAGGTGGCTTTTTCGGGTGATGCCGGATCAGAAAATCCAATGTATGCCTGGAATGAGTATGGCATTCCGTATTTCTACAAAGCTGCTTCGACGCTGACTGATGTGATGAATGAATTCAATGATCCACGTGCTTACTTGTTATTTAAGGAGGCTGTGAATTTTCCTGGGGAGATCAGACCTGCTGGGCAAAATCAATTGCCGGCTGACTTCACGGCGGTATCGGAAGATTATAGTGATGTGGCGGATGTGCAGTATGGGCCTGGAGTGGCGACGATCTTTATGAGTCCGTGGGAGGTTTGGTTTTTGCGCGCGGAGGCTGCAGTCAAATTTGGAACCGTGGATGATGCTACAGTGGCTTTCACGAATGCGGTGACCAGTCATTTTGATTATCTCGGAGCTTCGGGCGCAGACGTATTTATTCCTGCATTAGGATTTGAGGCAGGTTCTACTCATGACAAAATCAACCTGATCGCAGTGCAGAAATGGATCTCCATGGCGGGTCTTCAGGAAGCGGAAGGATGGATCGAGACCAGGCGCTTTAATACTCCCGAGAATCCGATTTTTACAGGGACTGAAGGCATCTTCCAGACGCCATTAAATTCATCGCTCGCGGATCGTGTATTTCCCAGCAGATGGGTTTATCCGGAGACGGAGCAGACGCTGAATACAAATGCACCTGCCCAGGTCACGGTGACCGATAAGGTTTTTTGGGACAGGTAAATGAAATGAATTAAAAAAGGCCACGCGATTTGTGTGGCCTTTTTTTATTTCAATGTACTGCATCCCAAATCGTCTGAAGAGAGGATAAATCAAACTTAACCGTTACATAGTAAACTACACAAAGGACAAATGTGTCTTAATTTGTGGCAAAATCATAATTAAAAGATAACAAATGAGCTCAGCATAAATGATGTTATCTTAACTTCTGTAACTATATTTAATATTGCATCAATTGGTATAGAATGACTGATCCTAATGCATTAATTGCAAAACTAATTAATAATCCATACTTCATATTACGTGGTACAGCAATGTTGATTATGGTGATTCTAATTTTGAAGACATCAACAATTGAAAGAAAAGTGTTTGAGGGGTTCTTTAAAATAGTTAAGAATTTAGGCTTTGTAATTTTTGTTATCTCTTGTTTGTTGGTAGTTAGGAATTTAATCAATTCTTCATATGAAGATTCTTCTAAACTTTTATTGTCCGGATTCGGCTTATTGGCACTTTTAGGTAATTTGTGTTTTGCACTTACAAATCATGTTCAATTAGATCAAAAACCAACTATTATTAAAGCAGGTAAAAGATTTATGCTGGCTACATTGTTACTAGGTTTTTGTATTGTATTAACATACTTATCAAGTCATTCGCACATTGTAAGAAGTAATAGTAATATTACGCTGTTTAGAGACTTTTTTGCATCAATTGCAAATATGTTAGTCATTATTACTGGATTTTCCTTCACATACTTTGCATTTGGAGGATTTTCTATTATCTATAATTATTTATTGAATACATTTGAATTAAATGAGACGAATAAAAATGATTAATCAAGTAAATTATAAACATATTCAATGAGCATTATTCGTTGGGTTCAGGATAACTCTGAATAAGAACTAACAACTTTGGTAATTTCATCTAATCTTTTATGCATCGTATTGAACAACCAGAATCCTTAAAATATCCAGCTCTTGCACAGCAAATAATAACTATTTCCCTTTATTCCTATTGAGAATTACTCCTACAGAGATTGGTTGCTTATACAATGATGGTCTTGGAAAACAAGTCCCTTTCTGTGTCGTCGAGGAAGAAATCGACTGGGCTTGTAACAGTATAGAACCTAATGCTATCAAATCTCTTTCTAGATAGCTAACTACACGGAACCATGCTCTCCTCTGAATCAGTAAAATGAATAATAAATTGTCCTTCGCAGTTGAAGGGAGAAGCTCCAATATTGTTAAACCTATCTGTGAGGGGCTTAGGACTAAAAAATATGGCACAGACTCCCATCTTAATCTGTCACCCCTTTTCATATTTTGATAATTCTAAATTTGATTTGTAAGCTCTTCTGGAACTCGTTAATTCGATATTAGGTAAATGAACTCTCGCATCTCTCCTCATCCTTATTTAACAAGTTGAAGATACGCTTATGATAGCTACCCTTTTGGAGCAAAGAATAAATTTGTCATTTTTTTACAAAATAATTTGGAAATATAGTTGCAAAGTACTATTTTCGATACCTCTATAGCATACTTACACAATCGAACTATTGATAATTTACATCAATTAATAATTAGAATTAGATGTGATATGAGATTAATACGTCCAATTAAGTCTGGAAGAGCTTAAAATTCTTGCAAAACTAATTATTGGTAAAAACTCTATTGATTCCTTGCTTTTGCAATTTAATCATGTGGGATATGAAAGGATTTCAGAAGAATAAATTAATAAATTTCTATTGGAGAATCCATTAGAATCTATCAAAGCATTGATCCCGAAGCAGGAGTAATGTTCCTGGAATTAGTCACTATGATGACAAGTAAAGCTCTACTTATTTGAAAAGCTATTGAATAAAGTGAAGCGATGAAGCAGATATCGAGAAATATTAGATATATCAGAATATAGAATTTCAGGTATGCCGCAAGCATCAAGTGTTATTTCTCGCTATACATTTCAAGTACATAATTGTCGTTCTTAATTTTTATCAATTTTATAAATAATCTGCCATGACAAATTTCATTTTAATTAAGGGATTTCAAAAGTTCATACGGATATCACCTCAGATAGCATTTACCTTAAATTTACTTTTATTCATTGCTATTTGTGTAAATCTGAGTTCATGTAATGAAGAAGAAGCAGTTGAAACCAGGACTAAAAATGATAATCCATACATTAAGTATTTTAAAAATCATCAATCGAAAAATGAAATCTCTCCACGATCCAGAATGTATCCTATAAGTCAAGCAATAGATTATTTAAATGACGGTATGAATTATATTTATTGTCGTCCTAGTGATTATTATTTGGAGGTCAGTGTGTTTCAAGATACATTCACAATACCGGTTTCTTCTGGTGAAATTGACGAAGATGACTTAATAAGTTTAATGGATGATATTGCTGAATTCGCTGGTGATAACTACTATGAAGATACAAGAACTGAAAAAGAACCATTATTATTTAATATGAGGCAATTAAGTTCGGCTTCACCGTATTACACTTATATAGAAGCTTCTTTTTTAATGGAGGCAGGAAGTCCTACAAGCACTTATGATGAATATCCCTATGATGATTCTTGGATATTCGGAGCCTTTGGAGAAAACGTAAGTAATGAATGTAATCATGAAGTTGCAAATAATGATGCAGCAGATTTATTTAGAAGAGATCTCCGAAAAAATTTAATTTATCGGAATTCAAGTGGTGATTATTATTTTAAAAATCCTTCAGGTATTTGTTACAACCCTTATGGAGGCGATTGTCTTTTTGTTTGGTATTTGACTCCAATATTTCCGATTGATATTAATTATTTAAATTCCGATTTATTGTATGGAGGAGACGATATTCCAGGAGATAATATGTACGACTATCAATTGTTTAAAAATTATAATTATTATGCGAATTATAATGAATGTTTAGATGATAGTGAAATGAATTTTTACTATGAAACCATGGCGAGCTTAGCTCTGGATAATGTGCCATATCCTCCAGGAAATAAAGTAATAGCTCAAATTGAAGTAGGATATGATCAATACTCATTTTTTGGGCACACTCATATTTGGCATGTGATGGAAGTTGTAATTGTTGATAAGGCTGTAGTGCTAGAACCTGAAGATTTAGAGGCATATCCTTTACCGTGTTGCAATTAATTTATATGAAATTGAAGTAGATTATAAAGTGAAGGAAGCAATTATAATAATATTCCTTAAAGTAATAATAGTTACTGGGGTGCTTGCTCAAGGGTATGAGTGGCAGCCATCTGACTTGCCTGGTTCAGCATTTTTAAAACTAATTGAAATTGATGGCGAATTATTTGGAGCAGTGGGTAACGGCCCTTTACCTTTTTATTATCCGGAATATAAGTACCAATTAACAATTTATAAGATAGTGCCCGCCTCTGATGGAGTCAACTTTGAGATGGAGGAGGTTAAATCTTTTAATTCCGCTGAACATTACTCCACTATAACTATTGATTATATTAAGGAAACTAGCTCATGGCTATTCTATCAATCAGCTTTTGTTTCTTCTTCCAAACAATTATACAGGATTTTATTATATGATAAATATTTTAATTTGCTTGCTGAGGAGACACTAGATACAATGGGTATTCCAGGTTCATTTCATACAGATACTAACGGAGACAACACCTATATGGTTGGTTCGATTTTAACACCATTGGGTGATAAAATAATGTATTTTAATTATTCTCATAAGTATCCTGATTCATTATCTCATATTCAAATTACCCAAACTTTCCCTAATCCAACTTTGTTGATCTCTTCTATGACATGTGATAAGCGTACTGGAAATTTACTCATTTTCAATTACGATGGGCTTGCCGCTGTGGACACTAATTTAATTGTTTCAATGTTTTATGGGTATAACAAGATTAGGACTTTTAGGCACGGTTATATGATTAATATTGAAGACAATTATTATTCACATGGTCTTGCTCCCCAAATCATTAATGGTCCTAAAATAAATGTAGTACATAAATATGATTCACTTTTTAATATTATCAAGGCTGACACTTTTGGCATTCTAGGAAAAGATAATTATCCTTTTCTGTTTAAATCTTTGGATTACAAAAATGATAATGTCGTAGTTGGTGGACATTTAGAAGGCCTAGGAAGCGCAAGTGATTTTAGCCAAATTATTAAGCGATTTTATTTAGCTAAGCTTGATCGTGGATTGAACGTTAAATGGTATAAGCAATTTGGAGGAGACAAGGCTTATGTTATGTTGGGTGTAAAAATGGACGAAAATGGAGGAACGTTTGCATATGGATATATAACAGACTCCATAAGTGAAATTCCTAACGCCTACCTGATGCACGTGGATAGTAACGGTAATAATTTTATTTCAAAAGTGAATGATGCAAATACTCGTGCTTCCATTCGGATTGTAAATCCAAGCTTTGGAACACTTACTATCTCTAATCCTACGAATATTTATTGCAACATACATATATTTGATATTAAGGGGCATTTGGTGAAGACATTTAAATTAGACAATAATTATTTGCAATGTAATGTTGCAGATTTACCAGTTGGTGAATATTTTGCTAATTTTGTTAAAGATAATATGTTGATTGAGTGCATTAAGTGGTTAAAATTGAATTAATTTTATTACTAGAATGGATATGACGTTTTACTGATTTTAAAAAGTAGAAATGTATTGTTTCGAATGATTTTAAGAAGGCATTTACCAAACTAGCGGTTGTAATTTTATCAAAATTAGTCCCCTAGAATAAAATACGTATTCTTCCACAGTCACTTAAATGAGAAAACTTCGTTAATCCAAACCCATCAACTTTCAAGCCATTCTAAACTTACGTGAAAGGGGCAGATACCAGTTACTGATCGCATAAGAATGGCGCTACTTCTGGAAAGAAAGGAGCCTGTCGAACACAACTTTTTACTCTCCAAAGTGTACAAATGGAGACATCCATGTACGCACTTTTCGACATTATTTAATATACAAAAAAGTGCTTATAACAAAACTAATTAAGATGATTGTTAAAGGGGGAGTTTGATACATAATTAAACAACTCACTTTATAGCGTCAATATTTCTCTTTGATAGAGTGCGTTTTAATTAATAATTGCAAATAAGGATAGATTGTATCTACCCTTACTTGCAATTATTTCAAATAATTATTTAGCTTTATTTTAAGAAAAATGAAAAATGAAATCCAAAAACCAAGTTAAATTAAGCTCTGATTATTTGGCATGTATAGGCTTCCTGACAAATTGTATTATTAACAGATAGTACAAAAAGCAAAAGAAAATTGACACCATTTTATTTGAAAATGTTGTTAATAGCCATTTACCAAAAATCAAATAATTCCAAAATGGAATCATCATTACTGCAATCAACGGAATAAATATTCTTTCTAAATATTTATTTGTTGACGGTTTAAACTTAGGCAAGTTAATTGATATGAATACAATATAAAAACTGCTAATAGCAATTGCAGGAATTGTAATGATTAGTCTTTCAATTTCCATTTTTCTTAATTAATAAATTAATAAAAAAATTGCATTAAGTTCAAAATCTACAAACCAAACAAAGATAGTCCACTACTGACTATTGCACCCCCGGCCATATCTTCTAGGCAATCTTCAATTTCGTACTCATAATCATGATGGTAAATTTTAACAGCAGCACCCCACCAGGCATGGAACACTGCTCCTGCTGCATCAGCTATAAGAATAATGCAACCATTGCCTATATTTGAATCTGGATGATCTTCCCAATAACATAAAGAATGCTCACTAATCGCCAAGGTAGCTGCACAAATAGCTGAGGACAAATCATCTGATTCATAAAATCCATCTAGGGTATTATACAATTCCTCAAAATCGACAGTATTACTACCATCAGCTATATCAATAAAAATATCGTATAAAAGATCTTTAGCATCGGAGTTAATAAATCCAGAATTATACAAACTATCAATACGTAAGTTTACTGCCGCCTTAACATTACTTAAATATGTAGACCCTAAAGGAAAGGTTGATCCTATTAGTGGTAAGAAATTATTCTTGATGTCTGTACTCACATCAGAGGAAATCGATGAAAAGGGAAAGGCAGTATAATAAACTACTCCACGATTTGCAGAAGCTCGGATAGTGTCAACCACGACGGAAGGAGATGGGATAAATCCAATTCCATTGTGTGTGTCAATGTAATCCATAAAAGTATTGTGCCAAGCTCCAATATCGGAGTAGTCAATAGTACCGCTAGAAAGGGTGACAGAATATCTTTCTGAAAAAGTTCCTGAACACACTGTTCTAGGGGCTAACTGTGTATTTGTCTCTATTGTTTCATTACATGAGACAAGTAAAAGAAAACTAGGCAATAGCCAAAATAATGAATTTTTCATAATAAAAATTATTTAAAAGTGAACAATATATTTACTTTTTTATATTTATATATTTCAGGTTACCGTATGTCAGCTAAGAGTATAAATTCCTCTGTTTTTTAGCATAGAACCGAAGTTTATTCGAATTTAATTAGAAATTTGAATGAACTTTATGATGAAATTAATTTATTGTCTTTAGGTATATAACGGAAATAAAAAACACCAGGCAAATTATCTAAATTTACAGTTTGCTCATTTCAAGTCAGTGTTTTATTTGGTACCCATTAATTTCATTATGTTGGAATTTATGAATTACAAACAGATATTAGCATTTATAGAGACTTGATCGCTTAACCAAGAAACGGATCTAATGGTTGAGAAACTGATATAAAAGCTATTTAAAATCCTAATTTTCCATCTTGATTAAAGAGAAATCAAGATGGAAATCCTTGTATCGGTCGACTGAAGGATTTTTTAATGATTTTGTAAATTTTGAATCACAATTAATTGATAAGCAATCAAAGTAGAACATACAATATAAATTTGAATTCTCTCTTCTGGTATTTGCAGCATGACAATATTAAGCTATAACCTAATAATTTCCAATTTTATTTTGTTAAAAATTTAGAACGGCTAAAATTTACAATTTTTGTAATCTATACGTCGCTTACACAATAAGATACAGGTCCATTGAGTTAATTAAATGCCATAAAGTTAACCTTCCGGAAGGCATCTACACTCACCTGTTCTGGTGAGGTGCTAAAAAACTTAAAATTTTCCACTTATGTTAGTTGGTCAAGCCTCGGGTGGTTTAAAAAGCGTACTGGAAGGAGTAAAGTGACTAAAAGTATCTCCCATCACTAGGTTGTAGCCATACCTCCGACATGGTCTTAAGTTCAGGATCGTCGAACATAATTTCGGTTTTTATTTATGATTTGAAGTGAAGTAAGTGTGTAACATTAATGGTGAAGAAGAGTAACTACTACTGGTTATGGAGTTCTGCTTCCCTATAAATATAGATTATTACGTGGAATATATTTTACTAACCGAAATAATGGCAACTCTTTTCGAAAGGATCTTATTTTCGAATTTTATTCGCAAAATCAATTAAAACAATCAAAATAGAGGTGTTATAATTGGATTATTACAAGGTAATCAACAGCAAAATGATTTTCCTTATTTGTTCTTTGCTATTCCTCAGATAATACTACCAACATTCCGTCACCACGGAAAATTGGCCATTTTGGCAAATTGTGCTCTCTACAGTTAAGCATTGGAGACGACTACACTAAAAACATCAAGGAGAATCTTCTTGATGTTAATTTTTATGTCTAATGTATCAAACTATTTTAGAGTCTATCGAAAGCGCTCACCCCTTACACAAGGCGACATCTGCTTTCTTATGAATCTTGTTAATAATTCATCTATCTCCCGGTATGAGAAAGGCCAAAGGTCTCCATGTATGGAAATGCTTCTCATCTATCATCTTCTCTTTAATGTCTCGATAGAATTATTCTTTGAGACAGAATTGGAAATCAATCGGATAAATCTCTTGACGCGTATGGAAAAGCTAATCAAAAGCATTGAAGCGGAGAAAACGAGTTTGAATGTTCAATCTTGAGTCAAATACTTAAAGCAAGTCATTATTAGATTAGCTACTTAATAACATATGTCAATTGAAAAAAGTAAAAGCAATATAGTTTTCGCAGTATACCCCAATGCTAATGGATTCGGATTCGTATATATGGCAAACGCTCGAAAGCTTATTGATTTTGGAGTAGTAAGACTTAATCCAATTAACAACATGAGGATTCTGAGACGAATCGAAAAGTCTTTGGATTACATGAAACCCTCATTGCTCATTCTCCAAGATCCTTATGGAAATTCATCGAGAACTGGTAAACGAGTCCGGAGCCTTATTCAGTCTATTATCAAATTTTCTGAAGGTAAAAAACTTAAAGTTGTGCAATACAATCGAGATCAAATTAGAAATGTATTTAAGCAATTAGGTGCTGTTACGAAGTATGAAATCTCTCAAGTATTAATAACTGAGTTCAAGGAGCTTGAATCAAGATTGCCAAAAAAGAGGGTTCTTTGGGCTAGTGAAGACAGAAACAAGGCAATTTTTGACGCCCTTTCTTTGGCACTCACCTGGTTTTATCTGAATTCATAAAAGCAAATAAACGCATTATCATTCGTTGCATTTTTGTATCTTAGGTAAAACTAGTTTAGAATGAGCAAACGAATTGGAATTTGGATACGGGTCTCGACAGAAGACCAGGTTCAAAGCGATAGTCCGGAACATCATGAACATCGAGCAAAGGCCTATGCTGAAGTCAAGGGGTGGATAGTTGCTGAGATCTATCATTTGGAAGCAGTGAGTGACAAGAGTGTCATAAATCACCAGGAAGCTCAAAGGATGATAGGGGATGTCCGTAATTCCAGCTCACTGCCAGCAGGCAAATGGAAATGGTCATTACTGTTTTCATTTTCCTTGGGTTATAGCTTATTTTAATAAATGCCATTGTTAGACTTTATTAAATATAAGGGTTTGGAGTTATGACTGGTGTGTTGGTCCCTGAGCTTGCCGAAGGGGGTAAAAAAACTACTGGTTCCCCGCCTCCCATATCCTTGCGCCTGCTGCGCAAGGATATGGGAGGCGGGGAACGAATGGCTATCTAATCCCTTCGGCAAGCTCAGGGACCACCTGAAGTTTTACTGGTTTTCTCACTTTCTCACTTTCTATCTCTTCACCCCGCCCATTCTTCCTTCGCTCGCCGAAGCCTTGGCGAAGGCGAGTCATTGTCTATGCATGAGGTTTTGTCAACCTGCCCATTCTTCCTTCGCTCGCCGAAGCCTTGGCGAAGGCGAGTCACCGTCTATGCATGAGGATTTGTCATCCGGCCCATTCTTCCTTCGTTCGCCGAAGCCTTGGCGAAGGCGAGTCACCGTCTATGTATGAGGATTTGTCATCCGGCCCATTCCTCCCTATCCAGCGACCTGAAGTGTATCGCCTCCGCCAGATGCTCCAGCCCGATCTCCCTACTCCCATTTAAATCTGCAATCGTCCTGGACACTTTCAATATGCGATCATACGCCCGAGCAGACAATCGCAGTTTCTTCATTGCCGTTTTCAATAGAGTCACACCGGCTGCATCAATGTGACATATCTCTCTGACAAGATGGCTCGGCATTAAGGTGTTGCTGTGTACCTCCGGAAGTTCTTTAAAACGCTCGAGTTGAATATCACGCGCCCTGATTACACGCGCCCTGATTTCCTCACTTCGCTCTGAAGTCACTTCATACCGTGACAATTCATCAATCGATACCGGCGTGACTTCTACATGCAGATCGATCCGATCCAGTAAAGGCCCGGAGATTTTATTCAGATATTTTTTCACCACACCCGGCCCGCATACACATTCCTTCTCCGGATGATTATAAAATCCGCACGGGCAGGGGTTCGTTGCATAGTTGTCAAATGCAATTAAGGGGCAAAAAGCCAATAAATCCGGCATACCCAACGCAAATGATCACCTTGGGTGATCATTTGCGTTGGGTTCGACTAACCCGAAGTCTATCTCAAATACAAGTAGCAAAAATGCTAAAAGTAGAAACAGACACACTCACAGGATGGGAATTAAATAGACATACACCGCCAGCCAGATTAGCAAAAAAGATCATCCAGTTCATAGGATATTTCCCGTTTTCAACAGATGGGCTGACCTTGGGCAAGAAGCTATATTATGCGAGAATCCTGAAAGGCCTGTCCCAGGAAGCTGCTGCGAATCTTCTAGGGTGTGATGAGTCCAATTTGAGGATGATCGAGCTAGATCAACGGAAACCTATGCGGCAGATATTTTCCAAAATTGATCAGTTTGTTTCATGCTTGGAAGAGCCAGTTACAGGCTAGCCCTTCTTTCTAATCGTATTTAGAATGGAATCCTTTAGAGCTTTTCGCTGCTGCTGGTCTTCAGGCGAAGTTGAATAATTTACTTTGACACGGTACCCTTTTGCCCTCGTTTCAGCAGGTTTGATTCTTTGAGCCAGCATTAAATCCAAGTGCTCAACGAATTCGTTTTTAGACACAAAAAACACTCGATTTAAATCAGAGGAATCAATTTTAAGAAGTACCAAACTTCGTATTGCCTCAAGATGATTCCCATCTTCTGAAATCATGAAAACCAAGCTAAAACGCGCCTCTAGACACTTTTGGATGTTATGGACTTCGTACTCAATTGAGTTGGTAACAGAAATTTCGCAAGCAATTCGGAGGTCATCTTGGAGCAAGCAAACATCAACCTTGCCGGACTTCTCATTGACCGGTTCCTCAAACGTAACCTTGAAATTGCGAGCTTCACCTATGCTTTTAACAAACTCTTGAATGAATCTATGATCTTTTTGTTTTTCTCTAAAAACTTCCTTATTGACGAAAGCCTGAGCTTTAGTGATTAGCTCGGTATTCGATCCATGATGATTAGTTGGTTGAATAGGTGTTTCGGAGATTTTTTTCGGAGTTGGAATGTCATCAATTTTTGGATTTTTGGTTGGGTTGGATTTGAAGGTTTCGTTTGATCGAAGTAATGCAGTGTTCAAAAGTTCATTCACCTCTGATTCAGGTATTGCATAGGTGGATCTACAAAATTCTACAATAGCCTGCTTTCTTGTCTCTGCTATTTCACCATTTACCTTCGGCAGCAGTTCAAAGGAGAGATTGAAATCATGGTCTTTCTGTCCAATTCGAGCAATTGCATGACCTATTCCCAAATTCTGTAAATCGTTAGCCTCAAAAAATGAGAATCCGTCTTGAAGCTTCAAAGCGTCTTTGTCCCCGCATCTAAAACACACACGAATAAAAGGATTGGATAACACAGAGTTTGCAAGTTCACTATCCCTTCTGAAAAGCTGTTCCAAATCTTGATGAGCAAGGATGAGTCCTAAGCCATATTTTCTCGCTCCCGAGAGGATTGATGACATCGATGGAGTTATGAAATTTTGAAACTCATCTATGTAGAAATAAAACGGCTTTCTCTGTTCTGGAAATAAGTTTTGCCTTGATTGTGCAGCCTGATGCAGCTTGGCAACTATCAGGGTGCCTAACAGGTAGCTGTTTTCTTCACCAATTAGTCCCTGAGCCAATTTGACTAAGAATATTTTTTGGCTATTGAGAATATCAGTAAAATCAAGCCCCTCCTTTTGCGCCATCATATTCCTGACAATCCTGGGCCGTAGGAAGGTATCCAAGCGCGTAAGGATTGGAGCTACTGCATTAGCTCTAAGAAGTTGAAACTCATTTTTCCAATAGTATTGAATGTTGGGATCAGAAACTGTTTGTAAGAATTTGTTTCTAAAGCTTGGCTCTACCAGCATCCGTCTTAGATCAATTAAAGTTCCGCCCTCTGCACTTTCGAGTATAGCAGTAATGGCATTTGCTAATACAGAAGTCATTTGGTCTCCCCAGGAAGTGGCGAATCTCCGAAAGAGAGCTACGAGATCTGAGGCAAGAATCGTCTTTTCAGCATCGGTGTGGGCGGAAAGTAAATTAAGCCCAACAGGAAATTCACTATCTGACGGATCGACAAGAACTACGTCCTGCAATCTTTCTTTTGGAATTTGGGTTAGAATTTCCTCTATCAAGTCTCCATGCGCGTCAAGAACTGCTACCCCTCTTCCTTGAGAAATATCTTGCACAATCAGCTTTTGTAGGAGAGAGGTTTTACCACTTCCAGTACCTCCTATTACATGCATGTGTCTCAAACGATGCTGATCGGTGAGAGAAATTGTAATCTCACTCCCTAAATGCAAATTCCTTCCGAGCTCAAATGGATGGCCAATAAATTCATTAGGTACCTTTTTAGTTTTTCCAGTATATGCGCGAAGTTTGGGAGATATAACGGTACGATCAGGAATATGTACAATAGAAGCAAGTTCATTGCTGTTCAATAGCATCCCAATTCTACGAGAACTGCGGCTCAATATATCTTCGGGAGTACAGCTAATCTCTCCTGGAAGGGGGAGTAAGGAATTGCTTCCTGTGCGCTGAAATGACGTTAGACTCAATGAAATATTCTTAGATATTTCATGCGCCCTTTCTTCGGATTCAGCTTGACCTATTGCCCGTATGACAACAGCAAACAAAGGAGACGAAATTTTTTCCTTGGCCAAAGGAAGCATTTCAGGCGAATTTTCGAAAAATGGGCCACCCTTTCCATCGGATACAGCTTTATATATGCTTTCAGCCCACGGATTCAAAGTCCTCTGAAACAGAACTTGAAACATTCCGAATTCACCATTAACTATTGATTCTAATGAAGCTATGCATCCGGTTAATGGATCTGGATCGAATTTATTCCAAACCCTGAAAGGCCTCATAAATTCATCACGTAGCCCCAATTCAATCACATACATAGGGTTGTCGAAATCTAACTTAGTTTGTATAGAGTTTTCAGTTATGTTAACCCCTGGAGCATATATTGAAATATACGATTTGATCACATCTTTGAAAGTGGAGGGGCAAATAAATTGAATACAAGTCTCATTATTCTGACCAAATATCTCAAACCCTAATATCCCATCCGAGGTTGCAATCATCAAAAGCAATTGCTCTATGCTATCAAAAAGCACCCGCGTTTCTTTATTAAAATTTATCTGTAGCTCACTTATTGGGAGACGATCCTCATAGAGATAGGCTTCTATTGGATAAAGCTCCTCCAATTGTTTTAACAGCTCCTCTTCAGAATTGAAAGAAGATTTCTTTTTAGACAAACCAAGTTTTTCAATCAAGGATGGAAAGAAAATTGAACGTCTGCCGGAATCAGCTGGAGTCGATGAGATTGGCGGTATATGGCCAAAAAATGGGATAAAAGTCGGCTCCAAATGCACTGGCTGAGGAAATATCTGCCAACCCCTTCCTCTCTGTTCCCAGAAGTAGAATTGAGTTGACAGATATTCAGAAAGATTGAATGCCACCTCCAGTTATTTTAATGTAATAACTCTCCGTGTATGTGGATTTCTTTCGACATCTGACAGCCGGATTCCTTTCGCTGTTGTTATTTGATCAATCACTTCCAAAACACTTTCATGGACACTCTTTCTAAACATGGCTTCTGTATCCAGCTTGTAATATGACTGATGTTGACGTTTCTTAACTAGCCAGTCACCCACGAAAGGGATGAGAAGCAGAACAATATCCAATTCGTCATAATTTTTTCGAACCCACCAGGAGAAGAAATAGTCAGTGCCCCATGGAGCTGCGCAAATATGAAATTTGAAATCGTACCTTCTGATTTCTAAATACAATCGTCCATTCGAAAGGAAGGTGCCTTCTCTTAAAATGACTTTACTCGTGTAAAGCATCGGGATCTGTTTAGACTTAATGAGACTTTCTACTGAATTGTAGAATTCCGATGCATCATAATTCATGTTTGGAAAAAGGTGATTCCAGTTTCCGATAGCTTCGGACTTGAAGAAGACTTGGTAAAATACGTAGAAAGCAATTGCTGCTAAAATGTAATAACTTAACATGATAAATAATATTTATAGGTTTAAGAATGACTACAAAGGCTAAAAGATATATATTATTAAATATGTGTCATGTCAAAGAGCCTTATCTAAATTAATAAATAGCTGGAAAATGAAATTAATAAAAAAGAGCAACCGTATTGGTTGCTCTCAACAATTGGTGAAGCTTTCTATCAGTCCTCCTCCGGTATTGTCTTAGATGTTTGATTGAATTGATTGCCACACGTAAGTATGAATTTGGCTGCAGTTTCTGATTCATGCATTACTTTGAAAATATATTTGGAATCGCTCTGAAGCAACTGAACCCATCCATGGATATACGCTGCATTATTGGATATGCATTTTGTAAACCCCAGCTCAGCGCACAGAAACGCTGCACACAATTCGGCAACTAGTTCTTCATGTGCATATCCTGAAGTGCCAAATACATGTTTGATACTCCTATTAAGCCGAGATGAATGGCCTGTCCAATGCGCTAACTCATGAAGAATGGTTTCGTAGTAGGGGACTGTCCCTTTAAACTGCAAACGTTCGGGTAGGAAGATGACGTCATTTACAAAGTTGTAACATGCTTCATTGCTAATAAAGTGGATAATGCGGGCCTGTGTACTTTGTATCAAAGATTCAGCTTTGTCATCTTTTTCAAATTCACTCAATTTCACCTCCAAAGGCAATGTGTACATATTTGGTGGAAGGCCGGACGTTTGAGTGACATTGAATACGTAATACTTCATTAGGATGAAGTTTTTACGAATCCCAATTACTTTTCTTTGGTTTGACGAAAGATTTTCGACTTCCTCAGTTTTACATAGCTTGTTGGAAGAATCGTAGTAAACCTCATTAAAGTAATACACTGATGAAGCCTTACTACCTGGTAGTATCCTACCACCTGCATTTTGAACCTGTTTATATGTCATCCATCCACTGTGAGGAAATTGCCATTTCATTTGATGGATTGAAAGCAGAATTTGATTCATGCCTGAATACGGCCTCTTTGAAAGGGCGTTGTGATGACTCTTACCATCTCGTGGGGGTCCAATCCATGGCTTATCCCAGGTTAGCTTTTGACTCTCAAGCAGGTCAACTATTTGATTGGTTACTTCATGGTACAAGGACGTTATACTAACTGAATTTCTCTTTTCCATTTCCAGGTTCATTAAGGTTGTGAAGCTTCTTGTTTCTTGATCACAATCTGATCCTGAACAATGGTGAGCACCAAGGTCGAGCCAATCTCAAATCCCCAAAGACGCAGGTATTGACCCCCAAATCGAATGAGGGGAATTCTTTTCCTACCTTTTCTTCCTCGAAATGCAAACTGGACTTTTAAACTCTTTGTTAGGGATGATTCGATGCCTGATTCAGGCTGGTTTTTTGATTCCATTTCAACGGTATTAAATTGTTAAAGAATGACTTTAAACACAGTTTAATGGATCCCGTTGGAGATTCAAAGACGTCACAAATTGCCAGTCTGGCAACCAATTTATAGAATATATTTTGTTAAGTATTTGTACTAATTGGTCGATAGTTGTCCTGTGACAATTTCAGTTTTATTTGTAGTTGAGTTCTAATGATCCTGTTCCGGGTAATTCTGGGCATTGAAACTTTAAGTTATGCACTTAACAAACGTACCTTCAGAGAGAAGAGCTGAATCTGTTCTTATTGATTCTACTTTTAGCTATGCAAGTTGGCGACCTTAGTCATTGGGAATTTCTACCCCACCCAGCCTCTGCAAAACCGTCACAAGGAAGTCATACTTTGTTTTCCTTCAATAAGTGCATTCTAACTACCGTCTTAAGCAAGTATAAAGCGCCGAAGAGAGAGTTTCTGGAGGGTATATGATTTAACCCTCCTGGAAAGCCCAGTCTTCCGTATAAACTGAGAATGAGAGATCCGGTCCCAGATTTTCCTGCATCTGGTCTTCTTGTCCCACCATCCGTTGGTCTGCCGGATGATCACCAAGAGCACCTTAAGCTCTGCGATGGTTAAACTGGGAAGGTAGTGGTCGAATATTATGTTCGGAACCATAGTTGAGTTCTTGATCATAGAGCAATTGATCCATTACTGCTAATTCTCCACTGTCGACCTTTGTCATCTCCTGCGAGAAGTATCCCATCATGATGTCCAGCAATTGCTTCATGTTCTCCCGGACTCGTAAGGTATCTAACGGCACTAGGTTGATGAAATCTGCTTTGCCTGTGACAGGATCAATTGCCAGGTCGGCAACGTAGGTTGCTGGAGTGGCACCTTCAGTTGTTAGACCGTCATTTTCGCTATACTGGTCCGAGGTCTGTCTCGATCAACCTCACAATGCAAGAGGGGAGGAATTACCTTATTAAATTGGATGAATTAATATTAAGGTTTGAATCTTATATTAGTAGATTAATTACAAGTCGGGTTGATTCAAAAATATTAAGAAGAACAAAAAAAACTTACACAATTTTATATGCGTATTCAAAGTGTTAAGATCAAGAATTTTAGATTGTTAGCAGATGTGGAATTAGGCTTAGAAACACAATCAACAGTAATTGTTGGAAGAAATAATAGTGGTAAGACATCTCTTTCTGAAATACTAAGACGGTTGTTATCCGATGGTAACCCTAACTTAAAATTGGAAGATTTTTCTGCCTGTTGTTATGAACAATTTTACGAAGCATTAAAGGCCCATAAGGAAAGCCAAAATGACAATATTGTTCGTGAACTTATTCCTGCAATTGAACTCAGGATAGTAATCAAGTATGATGTAGGCGATAATGACTATGGTCCCTTAGGGCCATTTATAATAGATCTCAACCCGAATTGTTCAGAAGCTGTGATTGTGATTCGATATGAGTTAGGAAACGGAGAGATAAAAAATTTCTTCGAAGGTCAACCTGTTGAATTCATGGATTTGTCTGATAGGACTAAATTCTTTAAAACTATAAAAGAAAGAATTCCTTCTTTATTTGAAATGCACATTTGGGCTGAAGATCCTAATGACTCAGATAATTGCAAAATAATCTTGCCCTCATTGTTAAGAAGCCTTATCCAGACGGGTTTTATAAATGCACAAAGAGGCTTAGATGATATCACATCTAAGGAAACGGATGTGCTCGCAAAGATATTAGAAGCATTATTTTCAACCGCCAGCTCTGCAACCGCGGATTCAGCAGACAAAATAATTGCCGAATCCCTGAAGTCTTCAATTGAGGAAATTCAAAAGGTTATAGATGCTGATTTTGCTACTCAGCTTAATCGATTAATCCCAACACTTAATGATTTTGGATATCCTGGGCTAAGAGATCCTCACTTGCACACTGAGACCAATTTAGATATAAAAAAACTTCTTTCCAATTTTACAAAAGTTCGCTATTCTGGGCTTGAGGGAATCAACCTGCCTGAATCTTATAACGGATTGGGTTCAAGGAACCTTATTTTTATTCTTTTGCAACTCATTGGATACTACAAAGAATTTTGTGCAAATAGTCCAAGTGCTGGTATACAGCTAATATTTATTGAAGAGCCAGAAGCACACTTGCATCCTCAAATGCAGGAAGTTTTTATAAGACAACTATCGAAAATTGTTTCGCAACTTACCAATCAGCAAGACTCACAACCATGGCCAGTTCAGTTCGTTGTTTCTACACACTCCTCCCACATTGCGAATGAAACAGGTTTTGAATCAATTCGCTATTTTTTAACAACTGAAATAGATAAGGATAAGAATATTAGACATACCAAAATTAAAGACCTTAGAAAAGGACTTAATGGCACAACTAAAGCAAATAGAAAGTTCTTACACCAATATTTAACTTTAACTCGCTGTGATCTTTTCTTTGCCGACAAAGCAATTCTTGTGGAAGGATTAAGTGAAAGACTCTTAATGCCTCTTATAATTAATAAGTTTGAGCATGGGGAATCTGATCTTCCAAAGTTATCTTCCCAATACATTACAATCCTAGAAATTGGTGGTGCATATGCCCATTTATTTTTTGACTTACTAAGTTTTCTTGAACTACCTTATCTAGTTGTTACTGATCTTGACGCTGTTCTAAAACCTGGAGGAACTGCTTGTTGTGTTCATGAAGGAAGGTCTACTAGTAATGCGTGTATAAAGAAATGGTTTGACGAGGATGGCATCACCCTTGAAAATATTCAAGCCAAAACAGAAGTAGATTTAATTAAGGGGAATGCTAGGATTGCGTTCCAGCATACAGATAGTGAAGATGGAGCATGTGGTAGAACATTTGAAGATGCCTTTATCCTAGCAAACAGAGAATTATTTGAAATGACTGATGGCACAAGAGAAGAGTTAGAAAAGAAAGCTCGTGAATATATGTCAGATAGAAAAAAATCTGAATTTGCATTGAAATACGGAATTGAACAAACTACCTGGGAAATCCCTTCATACATATTGCAAGGTATTAGATGGCTATCAAGCACTAGTAGCTAAAATAAGGGTGAAGGTTAATTATAAGTGTGGAAATTTATATTCTTGACATCTATAGTAGTTATGGCTAATTTGAATCCAGCTGAAGCAGCAAGTATAAAGGCACTAGAAGAAATGTATGGCTGTTTAAAGAATGAAAAGGATTTTCTGTTGGAAGCAGGTGCCGGAGCTGGTAAAACCTATTCTCTGATTAAGGCTTTACAATACTTAATAGAATCTAAGCAAAGTGAATTATTACGTAAAAATCAACAAATTGCATGTATTACTTTCACTAATGTTGCTAAAGAAGAAATTAGATTAAGGACTGACAGAAATAGTCTAATCTATTGCGATACAACGCATGCTTTTTGTTGGTCATTGATAAATGGTTTTCAGTCCATACTTCGAAAGCTTGTAGGGGAATTACCAGAATGGAAGGATAAATTGGAAGAAGTTGGAGGAGTTGGTCGAAGATCGATTGATTATATTTTAGGTCATCGAACCATTGAAGATGACAGTTTAATGTTGCATCATGATGATGTGATTCCTCTAACTGTTAATTTAATGCAGGAAGCTAAATTTCGACATCTTCTAACTAGTATATTTCCTATTATACTAATTGACGAATATCAAGACACAAACAAAGAATGGATTGAAACTATAAAATCTCATTTTCTAGGAAAGCCAAACAGCCCACTTTTTGGTTTTTTTGGTGATCATTGGCAAAAAATATATGGGGATGGTTGTGGCAGTATTACACACCCTGAACTGACAATAATTGGTAAGGAAGCAAATTTCAGGTCTGTGAAGCCAATTGTTGATTGTCTTAATAAAATGAGACCAGAACTTCCCCAGAAAGTGAAAGACGAATCGATTCCAGGACAATTGAAAGTATTTCACACAAACTCATGGCCAGTTTCTAGACAAACAGGTCCTCATTGGGGCGGAGATTTACCTACAGAAGAAGCTCATTTAGCTTTAGAAAAGGTAAAAAACAACTTAGAAAAAGATGATTGGGACTTTTCATCTCAAGATACCAAAATACTTATGTTGACTCATCGTGTACTTGCGTATGAACAAGGTTACTCATCCCTTCCGGGAATTTTTCGATATAATGATTCTTTTGCTAAAAAACAGAATGCCCACATTGAATATTTTGTTGATATTCTTGAACCAACATTTGAAGCATATGCAAATAAAAAATTTGGTTTAATGTTTGAATCTTTAGGTAGAAGTGTTCCAACAATACAGAATATTTCAGATAAGACTCGATGGAGTACTGTGATGGATAAGTTAGCCACTTTAAGAATGACAGCAACTGTTGGCGAAGTTATAGACTATTTGCGTGAAACTAAAATTCCTCGACTCAGTTCAAATATAGAAAGGCGTGAGATTGAACTTGAAAATTTTAATTCTGAAGATGACATTGAAATGCCTGCATCTTTAGGTGAGTTAAAGTCCTTTCGAGATGTTCCATATACTGAAGTTATAGCCCTCCGAAAATATTTGATAGGTTATTCTCCCTTTGAAACAAAACATGGCGTCAAGGGGGCTGAGTTTGAAAATGTATTAGTTGTTATTGGTCGAGGCTGGAATGTATATAATTTTTCTCAAATGCTTGAGCTTGCTAATACTAAGATCCCCAACAACAAAGTTGATTTCTATGAAAGAAATCGTAATCTATTTTATGTTGCATGTTCAAGGCCAAAGATTAGACTAGCAGTCCTTTTTACTCAAGAATTGTCTGCACCTGCACTCAATACTTTAAATCAATGGTTTGGTCATGAGAATATTGAAAGTCTTTCGGCTTAGTTTTATATTAGTTAGTTATGTTACGTGCAATCCAGTGTATATTTTCACGATGTAAAAGTGCACTTCTATTGTGTTGTATAGTGCACATGTTGACTTCATTGGTTTGAGAGGAATATAATGAGGATATGAATAGGAATGATCGGAAAAAATCAATAACTCTCGAAGACAAGGTTGGCGCTCTAGCAGAAACCGTAGATTCGCTTGCAATCAGTGTAGCAAAGGGCTTTGAAAACTTGGATAAGAGAATAACTGACGAATTCGGAGGGGTGAACAAAAGGTTGGAGGACATCGAATATCGTTTGGGTAAAATCGAAAGTAATCACGAGCGCAGACTTGATATTCTTGAAGAACGAATGGCTGTAATCAAAACTTACTTCGAAAAGAATCTAAAGGTAAAATTCTAAGCTGCTTTTTCAAACTAAAGACAATTAAAAAAAACCTACTTCGCCTTATTTATTCTTGTAAGTATATCTATCCATACATGATGGTTGCCATTTTTGATGGTTGTTTCAAAACAATGAATCATTTTAATATATCCACAAAAACCCTGTTTGATTATTTTAGTTATCTTGAGCAATCCAGAAAAGAAATATTAACTGTGAACAAAAAAAACATATAATATGAAATGGACACAAGAAGAATCCAGTCAGCCTATTGATGAAAAGACTGATAGATTAATTATTCCAGTTGATATTCGAGATCAAATGGAAGCCAATATGCATATACCTTATTTTGAAATCATTTATGATGATATAAATGGTGTACGTAGAACGTACTATGAAAGTTGTAATGAAGCACCGATTAGTAAGCTAGATAAACAGAAATGGGAAGAATTGCTGAAAATTGGAAGTGCAATCATTACCTCCACTGTAAGGTGGGAATGATAAAACCTTTATTGGACATGGATGACAATATGAAGTTGAATTGGGAAATGCGATACCAATGGTATCCTAACGACCGAATATTAAAAGGTTTTGAGAATTTGCTCACCGCCTATTTGCAAAATGATCGAGGGAGGATCCTTGACATTGGTTGTGGTCAAAGTGATTATATTCTTGATATGCTTGATTCGAAGTTCGAGTTGTTTGCCCAAGATGAAGAAAGTTTCCAGATCGACTATCTTCAGCGACGTATTCGAAATAAAGGATTTCCAATTGAACGTGTAAATTACTGCACAAGTCGTTTCCCTCAAACAGAGTTTATTGGAAAATTTGAGGGTGTAGTAGTATCAAACATATTACATTTCTATTCGCTAGAAGAAATTCAGACTAGTATTTTGCCTCCTTTGGTTAACTTACTAAAACCCGGATCTATACTTTGTGTAACTGTTCATTCAACCAAGCACGTATCAGCTAAGTTGCCAATAACGGATGAAAGTTATTTCAAACATTTTTTCAGTAGGGCTGATTTAAATCAACTTTTCCCTATTGAAAGATATCAGACTTTATATTATCAAGTTAAGTCATGTCATACAACTGTTTACGAAGAAGAATTTATTAGAGCTTGGCTAAAAAAAGTCTATAACAACCATCAAATATATGATGGAAAGAGGATTCTGAAAGCGCAGAATGATTACTTAAAGAACGGGCGAATTGATAATATTACTGTAGTTTATAAAATGAAAAATTAATTTTGTTAGATCTTAATTGAAATGGTTTAAAGACCGGGAAGGTTGTGTCACTCATTCAATAAAATCCCTACAAGGATACCGAGTCTTCCCGGGAAGTACCATCTGCTCCAGAACCTCCCCAACAGAAACCACGTCTCTTTTTGTCTCAGTTTCTTTTGTATAGTTTCTTTTGTTGTATAGTACTGTTTGCACAGGTAGTTGCTGTTGTTTATATAGGTACCGGTCAGCAGTTGCACAGGTTGGAGTATAGAAGATATCAGATCTCCCAGATCGCTGTTTCCCATCTGTAAGGACATTCCCACTACCGTCTGTAGCGCATATAAAGCCCTGGAGAGAGTTTCTGGAGGGTATATGATTTAACCCTCCTGGAAAGCCCAGTCTTCCGTATAAACTGAGAATGAGAGATCCGGTCCCAGATTTTCCTGCATCTGGTCTTCTTGTCCCACCATCCGTTGGTCTGCCGGATGATCACCAAGAGCACCTTAAGCTCTGCGATGGTTAAACTGGGAAGGTAGTGGTCGAATATTATGTTCGGAACCATAGTTGAGTTCTTGATCATAGAGCAATTGATCCATTACTGCTAATTCTCCACTGTCGACCTTTGTCATCTCCTGCGAGAAGTATCCCATCATGATGTCCAGCAATTGCTTCATGTTCTCCCGGACTCGTAAGGTATCTAACGGCACTAGGTTGATGAAATCTGCTTTGCCTGTGACAGGATCAATTGCCAGGTCGGCAACGTAGGTTGCTGGAGTGGCACCTTCAGTTGTTAGACCGTCATTTTCTGCTATACTGGTCCGAGGTCTGTCTCGATCAACCTCACATGTTGCCAGACCGACAACTAGGGCTATCTTGCCACAAGTTTCTAATAATTGAGTTCAGTAAATATTATGCCGCATTCTGACATTAAAATACTAATTTTGAAAACCATTCGTCACCTTTAATCTATGTATCAATAGAAAAATAATGTTTAGGCGATAAATGAATATTGTACTAATGGAAATTAAGGTTTCAAGAATAAAAACAAATAATTTCAATAATAATAAGATTCAACCTGAATTTATTATTATTCATTATTCAGCTGGTGATTGGAATAGAATCAAATATCATTTTGAAAAAGGTGGAAATTCTGCCCACTTTGTAATTGATCTCGATGGTTCAGTGGATGAAGTTGTTAGCGCGTTAACTTATGGTCCATTTGAGGCGTATCATGCTGGATTTGGAACTTATTCTTTGTCTAAACATAAATTTAACTTTAACTATCCATTTAACAAAATTAGCATTGGTATAGAGTTAATAAACTTGAATGGTAATCTTTTCAAATTTACTGACAAGCAGTATATTTCATTAACACATTTAATAAAGAAATTACAAAATAAATATCAAACTCTTAATGACCCAGAAAGAATAATAGGGCATGAACATATTGCCTTCTATAGAGGTAAAGTTGATCCAGGATTAAAGTTTGATTGGCAACTGCTTTTTAAAAGCCTTGGATATAAAGAGCCATTTCCTAAAAGAATTTCGAGTTTATCTAGTAGAGAAATAAAAAAAATAAAAACACAATTTGAAAAAGAAACCTGGAATAAAAAAGACTTGTCTTCCTACTGGGATAGATTTAACTATTTTCTTGAATCTTATGCTAAGATGAAATTTATTAATTCAGAAGAAAACATCAAATTATGAATCAATATCACAAATCTTTAGTTGACAGTATTTGGGATTACCTTACACCTAGTATGGATGTTGAAGAATTAAGTAGTGAAAGACCCGATGCAATATTTGTATTTGGAGGGATCGGAGATGAAATTCCTATGCATGCTGCTAAATTATTCAAGAACCATGTTTCAGATCTTGTCCTTATCACAGGCAAATCAGGTTCTTTAACTAATACTCATTATAAAAGAGAAGAGCATGAAGAGTTTTATGATATCTTAATTAACAATGGTGTTTCTTCTGAAAATATTATTATTGAACCATTTGCTACTAATGCCGGAGAGAATGTTTCTTTTGGTATGAGAAAATTATTGGAAATGGGTTTGAACATTAGAAAACTTGCCCTAGTTTCTCGTTCTTTTATGATGCGAAGAGCAATGTTAACTTTTCGTCAGCAATTTCCAGATATTGTTTGCTTTCCAAGTCCTCCTGACGTAGACAAAACTATGCTTGTTATGAAAACCACAACTTTAGAAATCCGATTGTTAGAGGAAATTGATCGGCTAGTTGATTATCATGTAAAGGGATTTATTTCAGATCCTAATATTCCACATCATATTATAGAAAACGCCAAAGAGCTCAGAAGGCATTTATAAAATTAGCATTTAAATTGGAATATCGTTTTCGCAACCCTAAGATTGAACTTTATATACAATCTTTAATTGGATTGGGAATTTGTTTATTAATAGCACTATTGTGTTGTCTGTGATATCGTTGTTCGAACTTCGATAATAAATATTCAGCTTACATTTTCTGCTATTTTGTTTTTTTCCTATACTCTTTTTGTTCAATCCAAGGTTTCAGATCATAGATGGAATTATGTGCAAGAAATTATTGAGGATAGATTCTTAGCATACAGTCTATATTTTTTCTTGGTGACACTTCTATGGAATTCTCTTTTTTGGCTTATTGATATTGAAAGTATACTATCAATTGCAATTGTTAAATTTCTCTACATTCTACTGAACCTCTTTTCTCTTTGGATTGTTTTTATAACCTACTTTTTCATGATTAAATTAATTAGCCCATTGAGATTGGCATTATATTTACTCTCAAAACTCAATGTCAACAGATTATTAAAGTATGAGTTATGCACACTTTCAGAAGAAAATGGAAATAAAATTATTAAAAGAAATAAATTTTCTGCACCAATACGATTTGAAGACCCTCTGCAACCACTCCATGAGGCCTTAATAATCCCTATTCAAAATTATGATTACAGAATGTTAGGAAATATTATTTATAATATACTTAATAAAAGTTTGAATACAGGTCTGATTTGGGAAGAGCCTGAAGAAAAGCGAATAAAATATTCTTATCATCTCTTGGATTATTGTTATTCACTACAAAAAAACCTTGTTAACAAGGACATGTACAATTGGACGAATCACAAACATCTTTCTCACTTTATATATATTTATTTGTTGGTAATTAGAAATAATATACACAAGTCAATAGAAAAGGACCTGATGAAATCATCTTTGACAAATCTAATTCATCTTTATTATCAGCAATGTAGAGAGGATTATTTTAGTTTTGAATTCACTCAGCATAAAATTGTTTTGGATGAAATTCTTAAAATAGGTCATGATGACCAAATATTAGCTCTTAGGGGCTTGTTGAGTAAAGATGAGTCAAATTATATTTCTTATTTTAAGAAGGGAACACTAATTGCCAATTTGAAACATCCTTGGGAAATTGCTTGATGATACTTAACTAACAGCCTGTTTCATCACCCCACCCATTCTACAAAAAGTCCCTACAACCATACCCACCACGTTTCGGCGTGGTCATCTGACTCACCACCTCCCCAACAGAAACGATTGTTCCTTTTGTCTGGCTCTCTTTTGTATAGTTAATTTTGTTGTATAGTACTCCTTTCACAGGTAGAAGAGTAATAGATATCAGATCGCTCAGAACACTGTTTCCCACTGACAAGCACATTCACTTTACCGTCTGCAGCCCGTTTATATCCTCGTAGAGAGAGTTTCTGGAGGGAATATGAGATAACCCTCCTGGAGAGGCCAGTCTTCTGTATAAACTGAGAATGAGAGATCCTGTTCCAGGTCTTTCTGGACCTGGTCTTCTTTTCCCACCATACGTTAGTCTGCCGGATGATCACCAGGAGCACCTTAAGCTCGCTTACGGTTAAACTGGGTAGGTAGTGGTCGAATTTGACGTTCGGAACCATGGTTGAGTTCTTGATCATAGAGCAATTGATCCATTACTGCTAATTCACCGTTATCGACTTTTACCATCTCCTGTGTGAAATAATGAATCCTGATCCCCAGCAACTGTTTCATGTTCTCTCTGATCAGGACGGTATCGAGGGGTACCAGGTTGGTGAACTCAGCCTGGCCGGTCTCTGGATCAATTGCCATATCGGCAACGTAGGTTTCCGGAAAGGCATCTTTAGTTGTCAGACTGCCATTTTCTGCTATGCTGGTCCGAGGCCTGTCTCGATCAACCTCACTTGGCAAGAGAGGAGGAATTGCTAAAAGGTTCGAGGTCATTATTTATCTTGGAAGACTTAAATCATTATTATGCAGTATGATGTATTTATTTGTCATGCCAGCGAAGATAAAAACGACTTTGTCCGTCCACTAGCAAAATTGTTGAAGGACCACCATATCGAAGTATGGTTTGATGAGTTCTCTCTTTCTATTGGCGATAGTCTTACTGAAAAGATTGATGAAGGTTTGGCAAAATCAAGATTTGGTATAGTCGTTCTTAGTCCAAACTTTTTCAAAAAGCCTTGGGCTAAGAGAGAATTATCAGGTTTGACATTCAGGGAAATGCTGGAGAATAGAAATGTAATATTGCCAATTTGGCATCAAGTTACAGTGACAGAAGTTGCCAAATTTTCACTTCCACTTGCAGATAAAAAAGCATCTTCTTCTTCTGAAGGGATAAATTCTATATTGCGTGAATTAGTAAAGAAAATCTACCCACAGGGCAGTCCCTTAATCATTGCAAGAGACTCTTTGGCCAATTTAAATGTTGAAACCCCACCTATATCCGATGAATGGTGGTTAGATGTTGTTGAATATAAAGAATTTTTAAAATTCCCAGAAATTAATGTTGGTAGGCGGTGGATATTTCCACTTCCCTTTCGCGATAATGATTTTGGAGAGAATCGAGGATTAAATATAGCTAATACTGCACTTCAGCTTGATTGGTCATTTGATGGAGAGGCAATGAACATTTCTCCAATAACACATCCGGATAAAGTCCATAAATTTTTACATAAGTGGCCAAACCTGTTTGATTATGCAAAAGAGAATCCAGGTTATTTAGCATTGTATGCCCCACAACTTACTATTCCAGGTTTTGATATGGGTTTTGAAGAAGTTTTCGACAGTCTTCTTGAGTCTAAACCTAAGGATTCTGATATGATATTCACTTATGGTCGACACGAAACAATTGACGACAAGGAGCCTTTATGTGGGGATATTATAGCGCTGCGACATCCAACTCTTGGCAATTATAAGTCTGAAGAACTAGGTCGATGGTATTTTGATGCTCATGATGGAACATATATACGATCAAAATACAGTGTTTTTGAAGGCTTGATATGGCTATTGAGTAGTGATGCCAATTGGCTACCAAAAAAATATCACCAGACATTTGTGCAAGGAATTAAAATTGGGGGGAGCTGGGCAGGTTATTCTATTGAATTTAACAATCCATTTTTATACCCTTTGCAGACAAAAAAACGAAAAGAATTTAAATTAACAAGAACTGTAAAAAGTGGATTGAAATCTTTCATTGAACAGGCAATAGTTAACTTAGATATCAAGGTCAATTTGGAGATTATTGTTAAAACATTTTTAGATTCAAATTTTATTGATGCCTATTATGACTATCGGGATTTGATCGAAATGAAAAGAGGAAATATTTAAATCATTTTGATCATGGAAGGAAATACTTATTACTTTCAAATGCCAGTAAAGGCGCTAAGAAACCTACAAGGAAAAATTGAATTCCAATCATATTTTAATACTGAATCACTCTCTGTTGTTGATGTTGGATGTAATTTACCGGTAAATTTGATGGCTTTATACCATGATTTTAATTTCTCAACATTAATAGGTATTGACACACAAAGTCAACCTAACATAATGAGTGATTGGTTTTCAAGACATCCTTTGGATAAAAACCCCTCAGTTAAATATGGACGCACTTTTTATGAATTTTATCATAATAACTTTGATCCCAATAAGGCAGATATTTTGACTCGTAAAATATTTTTAAGTGAGGCTGAGTTTAAAGCCAAAATCCAATTCATTTCTAATATGCCTGCTAATTATTATTTCAAATCTTTAGAAAGCAATATTAAATTTGACTATATTATCCTTGAAAATATATTACATTTGTTAACTTACGAAGAGCAAATTGAACTTTTAGAAGCCATTAACACACATATTTCAGAAAATGGACTGATTTATATATATGTTAACCACAAGGAAAATCAAGTGGTAGATCAAAACCCTCTTTCAGAAGAAGATTTAAGCAATTTATTACAAGGAAAATTTAAACAAGTTGAGAGAAAAATATATTGGGATGAAAAATTTATTAAAAAGAAAGGTATTTTATATATAGGTACATCTTTAATTAACTCCTTAATTTAAGTTGCCATTTTGACATTTACCTCCTTCCCGAAGAAGTAAAAGTGGCTTACCCAAGCATTGAAGAAGCTCTGCATACACCTGCTTATGTTGATTTGGCAGAATTGTACGAAAAAGCAGAAGGAGACACAGCGGACGATAAGCTTGAGAACCTCTTTATCTTGGTCAGTGAGGAAGTTGAGCAACGGGTGAAAATAATGTCGATCCACAAATCAAAAGGTCTTGGTGCTGAACACGTCTTTATGATTGGTCTCGTTGAGGGAGTTATTCCCAACGTTGCTAAAGGTAATGACACCATAGAAAGTCAGCGACGACTCTTCTATGTGGGAATGACCCGAGCAAAGAAGAGCTTGCACCTTCTTTCGAGCATAAATCTCGAAGGGCGATACGCTAATACAGTAAATAAGCCCGACTTTAAGTTTGATACTCGGTCTCGAATGTGGAAAGGCAAAGCTTCTCGATTCATTGAAGAATTAAACGTATAACTCAAAATTAATTCTGCTAGCTATGGCAGTAATAGTAATATTGTGAAATTGAATTTTCCCCAGTCTTCTGATAAATTGAGAATGGGAGATCCTGTCCCTGGTCTTCCGGCACTTGGTCTTCTATCTTCTTGTCCCACCAACCGTTGGTCTGCCGGATGATCACCAAGAGCACCTTAAGCTCTGCGACGGTTAAACTGGGAAGGTGGTGGTCGAACTGTGTTAGTATAGGTCTTAAGTTGATTGGTTCTTCTTGGCTGGAGAAGGGTTCTCCTGCAAATTCGGTTTAGAAAGTCAGAGATCCTTGCTTTTATCCATAAAGCATTAAACATTGGAAATTGCCAATGAGTATTGGAAAGCCATTAGAAAAGCGCTATATTGGTTATGTTTTCAACTGGTGAACGGGTTGGTTGATCGTAAACTTCTCAGTTAAAAGACCGGCCCAAATTCATCCGCTCCATTACATTGTTATGATCTCTCTTCACTTGGACTTGAAATAAGTTCTAACAACTTAATTCCCAACTTGGTAATTATGTGATCATAGCCAGAATTTGCAGTTTGTTTTCTAGCGGTTGTTCTATTCAACAAATCATTTTGGACTAATTCATTGATATATTTAATATGAGTCACAAGATCTATGGATTTCTTCTCATTGGGTTTTGCAGAAATTGGGATTTCACCTGAAATAATCTCCTTATGAGAATAGTAAAATTCAATATCCGATAGATTGGCATGATATTTTAGTAAAACAATCTGACTGTCATTTAAAGAAGCTAAAATTCTTAAAATTGCGATGGATTCTTCAATAATAAGTTTTTCTTCCGAAAGTGAATTAACCAACAAATAAGCAATATGCTCTCTCCGCTCTTGGCTATATGTTTTTAACGCAGTTAGAATTCCTTCCTCGAAAAGATTAGCACACCATTCAAGTTTAGCAATCCGATCTAACTTTTCTCTCGGTATCCGGTCAATTTCACGAGCGAGAAGAGACATAATATGATTTGCCCTATCTTGCCATTGATCTTTGATAAAGGGGAATACCAGCTCACCTATTGTGTTACTCAAGCTGATATTTGTTCCCGGGATACCTGCAAAGTCTGTCAAACCTTTAATGAAACTTGCTAGTCTATCAGAGGCTTTAGCCTTCAGTGTCTCATCAGTGTAATCTTGTAATTTTTGTTCCATGAGAATTGATTTATGCTGATTTCAAATATAAATAAACCTGAATTAGGGACAAACTTTAACCATTGCATTTTATTACAATCGTATTGAAACCGCCGGTACAGCAATTCTTTAAGTCTAAATGTCTTTCAAGGTGTAGGCACTAAAGGGTCTGCTAGTTATCCCATCAATCATTAATCGTAAGTATATCTTATAATTCGGAAGGTTGATGAAGTCATTTACCTCGAATTCAGGAAACATTTCTTTGGCCATAAAAGCAGCGTCATTTGACCCTGTTCTGAAGGAGATGAGAGTCCCAATATTTCCAATCACAGCATTTTGAATTTTCTCATCAAGTTGGTCTAAGTATTGGTGGGCCAAGACCATTCCTACTTTAAATTTTCGCAGTTCCGAAAACATATTCACCAATGAAAGGGTAGTAAAGTTGTGGAACTCATCTAGGTAAACCATAAAAGGAACCCTTTCATTCTCTTCCGTATCAACGCGACTGAACGCAGCAGAAGCGATGGAGGTAATGAAAAGAGCACCCAAGATATTAGACGCATCGGCACCTAAATGACCCTTGGATAGATTTAGGAGAACAATCTTTTTTTCATCCATGGCTTTCCGTATCGACACTTCATTTGGATTATCAATCAATGTGCGATGAATAACGGGATGAGCGAGCATGCCTCCAATTTTGTTCATGACTGGAAGCAAGTCATATTTTGTGTACTCCGGAAATTCCCTTTTCCAAAATTGTTTTAAACTTTTACTTTGAACATTACTGATGACTCTCTTGCGAAATTCCTTGTCCATCAAGATTTCAACCAGGTCACTGACATCTGATTTTGGCTGATCGAGTAAGGTGAGAATTGCATGGCGGAGAATATGCTCCAATTTGACACCCCAAGCACTATCCCACAACTTAGAGAAAACCTCTAGAATCCCTGATGCAACTAATGAACGCTTTTCCAGAGATACACGCCTGAATGGATTATACTTCAACCTGAGATTAGAATCAGGAAAATTGAAGTAAATCACGTCTTGCTTTCTAGATTCAGGAATTCCACGGAGTATTCTTTCAACCAGGTCAGAATGAGGATCTAATACACAAACACCTCTCCCAGCATTTATGTCCTGCATGATCATTGTTTCAAGGCAAGTCGATTTACCGGTTCCTGTTTTGCCGATCATGTAGGTATGCATGAGGCGATCAGCTTGTTTTATCCCAAATCGTTTTCTTGAATTTCTAAAGCCTGTTTCGGCGAAGTATGTAATGTCTTCTGATCGAGGATGAAGCATATCGGTATTCTATCTCTTATGAAATTATCCTCAAGGAAGTGGAATTATCCATATTGGCAGGTTATGACGTCTACAAAAGAAATCCATAAAAAATACAATCAACAGATGGAAAAGGATCGCAAGGAATCACAAAAAATCAAATTTATCCGTGAACTATGTAAGGAGAAGTCAGACTCAGAAATTGAGGAGGCGGAGGATAGGTTTTTAAAATTACTATTGGTGATAAAGCGCATGTGCGATAGGTTGGAAAGAAGTGAAATTGATGACGGTCTTGAAGAAATAGTAGATTAGAAGTAATATGATAATATCATGAAAAGAGTTTATGGCTACATACGAGTTTCAACTGTAAAACAAGGCAGAGGCGTCTCTTTAGATGAACAAAAAGAGGCGATAATTCGATATGCTGAAAAGAACGATCTACAAATTGTGGATTGGTTTGAAGAGCTAGAAACTGCTGCGAAACAAGGACGACCTGTTTTTTCAAAATTGATGCTAATGCTTAAGACTAAGAAAGCAGATGGAGTGATAATTCATAAGGTGGACAGGAGTGCTAGAAATTTAAAGGATTGGACTGCGCTTGGGGATTTGATTGACAAAGGAGTTGAAGTGCATTTCGCTCACGAAAGCTTGGACCTTGAAACAAGGGGTGGGAGACTAGCTGCAGATATCCAAGCAGTGATTGCCACAGATTATATCCGCAATCTTCGCCAGGAAGCTATTAAGGGCCTATATGGCCGATTAAAGCAAGGCCTCTATCCTTGGGCAGCTCCAGTTGGATATGTGAATAACGGAGAAGGGAAGATCAAGACCATTGACCCTATACAAGGCCCTTTAGTTAAAAAAGCTTTTGAGTTCTATGCTAGTGGCCAGTATAATTTGGATTCGTTGACTCCCACAATGTCATATTTAGGACTGCGAAACTCAAAAGGCAACATTCTAGCAAGATCCGGCTTGGCTCTTATTCTCAATAATCCTTTTTACGCTGGAGTTATGAAGATAAAAAATCGGACATATCAAGGGTTGCATGAGCCATTAGTTTCGCCAGCTCTCTTTTCTCAAGTTCAAGACATCTTGAAAGGCAAAACCAATTCAAAGCACATTAAACATAATTTCTTATTTCGAAAGCTTATAAAATGTGGAGAGTGCGGATACTCATTGATCGGAGAAATTCAGAAGGGGAAAGTGTATTATCGGTGTCAAACTAAGGAATGCACTACAAAGTCCATTCGCGAAGGATACCTGGAACACTCAATATGTAATTTCATTCAAAAAATATCACTCACAAGTATAGAAGGTGAGATCTTAAATGAGCTATTAATATTGGCTCAGGGCAATTGGTCCTCTAATCAAAGTGAAATAGAGCTTTCTCTCAAATTGCAAGAGAACAAACTTCAAATGAAACTGGATAGATTGGCTGATGCCTTTATTGAAAATATGATTGATAAAGAAACATATGAGTCTAAAAAAGAACAATTACTTATAGAACTGCAATCCTTTAGTGCAAAAAATCTTGACTTGTCTAAACAAAAGGCCGTCATTTTTAGGAAGACAAATAAATTCCTCGAACTCCTAAAGAACCTTTTAAATTCATATAAAACAGGAATTCAAGAGGAAAAAAGAGAGATTATAGAACTTATAACCTCGAACTTTCAACTCCAATCAAAAAAGCTAATGTTTACAATCCAATCTCCGTTTTATGAGCTCGGAAATTACCTAAACGTCCTTTCTAGTGGGGATGAACGGAACAGACCTCGAACTCGTACGGTAGAAATTGTCATCCCGGAAACAAGAGGGAATAACCAATACAGTCCGAAGCTATATGTCACCGATCCATTACCTCCAATTGTTTCAAAAGACCAGGCACCATACAATCTCCCCTGTGCCGAAGCTGATACCATTAGAGAGCACATGCAGGAACTCCTAGATATTATCATGAACTTCTTTTCCGAAGAGCTGGCCAAGGTCGATCCTACCATAGTAAACGAAGAGGAAGACCACTATGCACTACCCAAACACCACCCAGGTACCGAACATCTTGTTCGACCACTACCTGAGCATGTTAAATCCAAGCGAGCTTAAGATCCTCCTCCTGATCATCAGACAGACCTACGGCTGGATCGACAAGCGAACAGGGAAGCGTAAAACAAAGGACAGGATATCTCACAGTCAATTCAAAGCAAAGACCGGTCTCTGCTCCAAAATCATCTCCAAAGCCATCCAGAACCTCATTACCAAGGGCCTACTAACTGTTACTGACAGAGAAGGGAAGGAACTGACACATACCCAAGACAGAAAGGGTAATCCCAGGCTCTTCTACAGCTTCCAACTAGTGTACAATATTCCACCGACTATGGTACAAAGTTCACTTGGACTAGTGTACAAAGGGGTTATAGATAAGACGAAGTGTAATAGGCTTACAGATTGACAAAATATTATTTAAATGTAGTGTTGGAGTATATGAAAAAAATATTTGCTTTGTTTCTTGCTATGGTCGCTATCTTTTTATTTAGTGTCTCAGACGTTAATGCATATGTGAGCGTAAAGGGATATTTTCGGAGCAATGGTACTTATGTAGCTCCGTATGTAAAAAGTAACCCTAACGGCTTGAAGTATGACAACTATGGATGGAAGCCAAGCCAAGGTCTATATAATGACACTTACGGTACAAGAGGATCATATTGGGATACTCCTACTTATGTAACAGACCCTAGCTATTATGAAGGTAAGTCACTTTACGAACAAGGTAAGTCATCCTTAAGTACATCCGGTAACCTATTCTTAAATGCAGTACGGCCAAGCAGAAACGTATCTTACGTTACTAAATTATGGGTCGATAATCACCCAACTACCCCGTGTGAACAAGCAATTTTCTTGAAATCAAAAGAGAAAAGTGAATGTGTTAGTTATAAGTCGACTAAGGATAATTATACTTGGAATGTTACTACTGATGTGTATGACGGTATGAATTACAGATTTGATCCTACAACTGAATCTTCTTACTCTTGTCCCGACAACTACGTTTTCAGGTACGATGCCCAGACTGGTGAACCACTAGAATCATGCTATCCTGTGTCTACAAATTCACAAACACTTCCAATGGGTTGTACATCAACTTATGGTTTTAGTGTAACGAGTGGACAGTCTTGCTCTGATTATACCTGTGCATCTGGTATGAGTTGGAATGGTGAAATGTGCGTCTAACTGTTGGCAATTAAGCTTGTCTAAGATATACTTAACAAACAAAGTGTCGAAAGGCTCCGAGAAACCCCGCCATGTGCGGGGTTTCGATTTTGTAAGACAGTTGTAACCGGTGCCACTATTTGATATAGTGGTGGTATGAATGATGCACTACTAAAAGACATTGACCTCGAGAAGATTGCTCGTGAAGGGAATGCCATTTATGAAGAAGTAAAATCGGAATTCGAGCCCGATCATCATGGAAAGTTTCTAGCTATTGATATTGAGAGTAAAGACCACTATCTCGCTGATACTAGCGCTGACGCTGTTGCTAGTGCTCGTATTGCTCATCCCGAAAAAGTATTCTATGTAAAAAAGATTGGTTTTGATGCTGCAGAAACCATGGCAAGTTTAACCTTAACAAACAATGATTGCAGGTAAATTTGTTGATGGAAACAAGCCTATGGTTGAAGCAACAATAGCATCACCATCGCTTAAAGCTGTTCAGATCCCTTATTTCGTATTAGATACCGGATTCACTGGAGACCTCGCAGTAACTAGCCTTATGGCGCAGGAACTCGGACTTCAAGTTGATGGTGTTCAAGAAATGAAAACCGCTGAAAACAGATTGGTTTCATTTCCAACTGCCAATGCCATAGCTGTTATGGGTCCAGATCGATTACTGGTTTCTGTGATTATCAAAGAAGGTCTGCCTTTGCTCGGTATCTCATTTCTTGAGAAGTTTAAATACAAAGCCATTGTTGATTGCTACAAGAAGACTGTAGAGATTTTGGCTTCATAAATATCGGGGCTAGGGGCTACTTAGTCTCCTTTTTCTAACAAGGATGACAATCACTACACCAGTATTACAAATACCTAGAGTCACCAGGTACGACATCGTCAAAATATTATGCTCCGAATTTGCGAGCAGGGCTAATACATCAGTTGCTACCATACACATCCAAAACAAAACAGTCTCACTAGATGGATCAACATATGTTTTTCGAAACGTTGGTATATAGCCTAACGCATCAATCAAGGAAACCATCAGAACTGCAAGCAATGGACTATCAAGTTGCCACCAGACTATGATGGCCAAAAGAGCAGCGATGAGTGTGGTGGTATCAGATCTGGTTATGTTTTTTGTTCCATATTTAAAGCAGAGAAAGAATATAACCGCTACGAGAATGGTGCCAACCAAGAGACTAATGGCCCCCCATTCACCTCCACCACTAAAAAGGGCCACAGTAGCAGTTCCCTGAGTTAATCCCCAAACAAGCCAAGTATACATATGAGGTTTAGTCTTCTTTGCAAAGATGTCTCGGAAGTAAGGAATGTAGCCACCGATAGTTACTATCGTTGCTAGAATTCCGAAGACTATTTTGATATCCATAGAGCAATTATAGCAGTTTAAGCTGGTGGCTGTTAGTATGAGCTCATTATGGAAAACATAAAACCAAGCAAGTTCATCGTAGAGTTAATGGAAGGGAAGTCAGAGCAAGAAATGTTAGAAGCTGAGCACAGACTGAGAAAGTTATTACAAGTGTTATGGAAAATACACTGTAGAAAGGAAGGATTAGATCCAGATAACACCCTTGACTTTATAGGTGACTTTAAAGATTATTGACGGAAATAGATCGTAAAAAGTTCGAGTCCCGTCATGTGGTAGGTTGAACACAATAAATTACTATTTCCCCTTACCTATATTTTAAGGGTTATTTCTGGCAAGAAGGTAAAAATTGCCAAATCCCGGTATGTGGGGATGAACGGAACAGACCTCGAACTCGTACGGTAGAAATTGTCATCCCGGAAACAAGAGGGAATAACCAATACAGTCCGAAGCTATATGTCACCGATCCATTACCTCCAATTGTTTCAAAAGACCAGGCACCATACAATCTCCCCTGTGCCGAAGCTGATACCATTAGAGAGCACATGCAGGAACTCCTAGATATTATCATGAACTTCTTTTCCGAAGAGCTGGCCAAGGTCGATCCTACCATAGTAAACGAAGAGGAAGACCACTATGCACTACCCAAACACCACCCAGGTACCGAACATCTTGTTCGACCACTACCTGAGCATGTTAAATCCAAGCGAGCTTAAGATCCTCCTCCTGATCATCAGACAGACCTACGGCTGGATCGACAAGCGAACAGGGAAGCGTAAAACAAAGGACAGGATATCTCACAGTCAATTCAAAGCAAAGACCGGTCTCTGCTCCAAAATCATCTCCAAAGCCATCCAGAACCTCATTACCAAGGGCCTACTAACTGTTACTGACAGAGAAGGGAAGGAACTAACAAATACCCAGGATCGAAAGGGTAATCCCAGGCTCTTCTACAGTTTCCAACTAGTGTACAATATTCCACCTTCCATGGTACAAAGTTCACTTGGACTAGTGTACAAAAGTGTGATAGACAAAACTAACTGTACTAAACTAAGATACAAAAACTAAGCCGATTGACTTAGACCTTTGAAGCTGTTAAATTCAACTTGTACATTTTGCTTTACGAGTAACAATTAGGATATAATATACATATGACCTCCAAAGAACTATTAAAAACTGGGGATCTCCAAAAGATAGCGAACGAAGGTCCTATAATATACTTAGAAGTTCAAAAGTACAAGAATTAAGTTTGAACTTGAAATCTAGGAACAAATCTCCCTGTTCAATGTTGAAATAGACAACTTATGCTCAGCTTCCCAGGTCATACCTCGTCATTTTACTGCGAAATGGTTGATTAAATGGATGGCCAGCCATTTGAATTTGATTTAGAATTTGAAAAATATGAACAAAAATAAATACCCAAAAATATTAAAAGCAAATAATTATTTAATATCCTTTTCAACAAAGAAGGATGGTAATATGCTTCGCGTAAACAAAAACCATGAGCAAGTTCATAAAAACCGACTACTTTTTATTAAAAAAAATAAAATTGATATTAAAAATCTTTTTATAATACATACTAGCCATAGCTCCAATATTGAAGTAATAAATTCCAAAAACAACACATATTTGAAAGAAACATATATCCAATATCCAATTATTAAAACGGATTTGGACCATTATTATACTGGGGCTGATGGGGCGATTACTTTTAGTCCCTATCTGTCAATTGGGCTTATTTCTGGCGATTGTGTGCCTTTAATATTATGGGATAATATTTCAGGTATGCATGGAATATTACACATTGGTTTACTTGGAACACTAAATAACATGGTACAGACATTGCCTCAAATTTTCAATACGTATAATGTTAAATTTAAAAATGTAAATTTTTATCTTGGTCCCTCTATAACCCAAAAAAACTACAATATTAATAATTCAAGTATGTGGTCCTTGGTAGAAAAACAAGTTCGCAAGAAAATACCTGATATATATAAATATATAAAAGTTAAAAACAAAACCGAATACTTCAATATGCAAAAAATGATTATAGATCAGTTGACTTCATTCGGGATAAAAAAAGCTCAAATACAGCAATATGAATATTGTATTGGGGATAAAAATTCAATTTTCTTCTCACATCATATCCTCAAACAAACGGGAGAAAAAGGTAACTTCATATCAATCATAGGTAAAAAATAGAAAAATTCCATATTTACTTAATTTTCATCTTCTGGGGAGCTTATTATAGAATATAAAATGATTTTACGGAGATATCTTTTACACGATAAAATCCAATGAATTGTTCTTTCGTGTAGAAACCAAATGAGAATTGAACAGCTAATAAATATCCACAAAAAACTATTACTATTGATCATTTCCCTTAAAAATAAAATGATGCTCAAAATCCACGTAATTAGAAAAGCGATAAGACAATTAAATGAAAATTGATAAAATGAATGGTATTCTTTCATAAAAAAGTCAACGCTGTTAGGTTGTAATATATTTAATAATACCCACCTATCTCCAACAGTAATAGTACCAGCGTGATATTCCTTATTTAAAATATCACTTTTTTCAATCTTCTTGATAACAGAAGTATTTTTGTCCAATCGCGTCTGAATCCATAATCTAATAACTTCTTTGTCTTTTTCATCATATGCTAAATATTCTTTTTTTAAATTAATAACTCTATATTCTTTACAGAATACAAATTTATAGCATTTACCTATCAACATTCGAAGCTTGGTAAACCCAAAATAGTTAATAAACGGTTTTTCTATTCTATGACGAAAAAAGTCAATAAATATTCCTATAAAAATACTTCCTATTATATATAATGTTATATCCAACGCGGTAAGATCAATGCTCTCTTCTCGTTTGAGAACAAAAATCAAGAAGATCGTTGGAATAAATCCAGGAAATAAGAATGCTAATGCTAAGCGAATATTGTACATAAGTTTTGTTCTCTTTGATTTTTAATTTAACTAAAAAATGTAATCCATAATTTTATATACCTATATCTGACCACATTTATTTAATGAAAACGACATAATATTGAAGAACAACAATAAATAAAAGATGATCATTTTGGAATGTCACCTATTCTGATGAAAGTTAAATTTCCATTATTGTATGTAATTTCTGGATTTAATCCAGGAATATTATTGTTTACCCCTGCTCGTAATTCAAGTTTACTTAGGTCAGAAGTAAAATCGAAAACAGCAAATGTATTTATTAACGACTGAAATGTACCATTGCCTAATATTGTTTTTACGCCAGGCACATTCCTCATGATTTGTTGTTCAGGTTTTCCAGTACTACTTACTACAACATCTAAAAATGGAAAATCATCCATTGAAAGATTGCTAATATAAATTGACGCTAAAATAAGATACCGACCAGGGGATTCAATATGCAAATCATATTTAGAATTCAAATTTAATGGATGGTTTCTCAAGCTGCTAGTAAACGAGTTCAGATCTCCAACTGTTGCTTTCATTGAAGTTGACTCATTCTTTTGGATATTTAGTGCAAATGGAACACTTTTGAATTCATACAGTGTAATTTCTATTCCCTTGATCAGTACTCTCAGTGTCTTTTTACCATCTAACCAATTAATTTTCTTAAATCCTTCTTGGTTAGTTGAACCAATTGCTAAATCATAATGACCTGTATTATTGAATATAATATTTTGAATGTCTTCTTCAAACACTGGTTTTGATGTTGAAGAAAATTCCCGATTAAATAGTTGAACATGAACATTATGTGTACCGATTACAGGCTTCCCATCAATTACTGCAACTCCTTGGTATCCTACAGTTTGGGGAATTTGTGAGTGTAAAGGATAATATGCGGCAAAGAGCAAGCCAAAAAGAATAATTGTTTTCATAAAACAGGTAATTGTAGATTATTAGCAAAATATAAAAATCATTGTAAGGTTAACCTTTTGAATTGGATAAGAACTCACCTGTTCTGGTGAGTTCTTTAAAAAATTCAATTTGGCAATTTCTCCAGCCCCATCAAGACAAACAAAACAGAATCTCCTTCTCCTTCTCCGGGATTGGATCCTTAACGGGACAGAGTGTTACAACTTCTAGAAACCAGAGATTGTGGATTGTCTGAACCGCTCCTTGCCGATTTGGCAACTTTTGTGGGGATGAACGGAACAGACCTCGAACTCGTACGGTAGAAATTGTCATCCCGGAAACAAGAGGGAATAACCAATACAGTCCGAAGCTATATGTCACCGATCCATTACCTCCAATTGTTTCAAAAGACCAGGCACCATACAATCTCCCCTGTGCCGAAGCTGATACCATTAGAGAGCACATGCAGGAACTCCTAGATATTATCATGAACTTCTTTTCCGAAGAGCTGGCCAAGGTCGATCCTACCATAGTAAACGAAGAGGAAGACCACTATGCACTACCCAAACACCACCCAGGTACCGAACATCTTGTTCGACCACTACCTGAGCATGTTAAATCCAAGCGAGCTTAAGATCCTCCTCCTGATCATCAGACAGACCTACGGCTGGATCGACAAGCGAACAGGGAAGCGTAAAACAAAGGACAGGATATCTCACAGTCAATTCAAAGCAAAGACCGGTCTCTGCTCCAAAATCATCTCCAAAGCCATCCAGAACCTCATTACCAAGGGCCTACTAACTGTTACTGACAGAGAAGGGAAGGAACTGACACATACCCAAGACAGAAAGGGTAATCCCAGGCTCTTCTACAGTTTCCAACTAGTGTGCAATATTCCACCGACTATGGTACAAAGTTCACTTGGACTAGTGTACAAAGGTGTCATAGACAAAACTAACTGTACAAAAATAATGAGGAGAAACTAAGTAAGATAATTTTGAATAAAAGCCTTATTCTGGTGAAACAGGGAAGAGAGCTACCATTGTTCTCAAATGCTCTAATAACTGCTCATTATCCCATTCTCCATCATATTTTTCTCCATTAAAGAAAAATGTGGGAGTCCTGTTTACACCACTTCGAATACCACTGTCGAAATCGGATTTTACTTTTTCAGTAAGGACAGGGTCCTGAAGATCGATTTGAAATCGAGTAGGATCTAGACCTAGCTGCTCAGCAAGGAGGTTGATGCGCGCCTCTGTCAACCGCCGTTGATTTTCGAAAACGAGGTCATGCATTTCCCAGAATTTTCCCTGGCGGCTGGCTGCTTCTGCAGCCAATGCTGCCACAAAGGCGTGCGGATGAATTTTCGTGAGTGGAAAATTCCGGAAAACAAAACGAATACTATCGCCGAATTCCGATTTAATCATCTTGACTATTGGATATGCGCGGCCGCAATAGGGACATTCATAGTCGCCATATTCCACCATTTCGACATTAGCCATGGGGTTTCCCCAAACGTGATCTTGCTCACTTACGGAAGGAATTAATTGTTTCATTGATAAATGGGTTTACGATTATTTATTTTTTCTAAAGCATTCAATATCCCATCAGCACCGGGATTGATTTCCACGGGCGATAGATAACTCCAACGGATCACACCGTCACCATCGATTACATACAGCGATCGATGAGACTCACCCGTTGATTCATTGTATGATCCGTACAACCTTGAGACTTCCCCTTTTGGTTCGAAATCGGCCAGGAGTGGAAAATGGAAATGGTTTTGTTCAGCAAAAGCCATATGGCTCCATTTGCTATCCACCGAAATACCAAGCACCTGGGCGTTGAGATTGCCAAAGTAGGTCTCCATTTCATTGTATAGCGCTATTTGGTTACTGCAGACAGGACTCCAGTCTGCCGGATAAAATGCGAGTACCACGTTCTGTTTTTTGAAATTACTCAGCGTCACTTTTTGAGAAGGGCTGGCAAAGAGTGAAAAATCAGGGGCTTGAGATCCTGTAGGTATCATGTCGTTTGTGTTTTGAAGTAATGACTTTGTTGGATTGAATGATGGCGGAAAGAAATCTGTAGCCCGGACGTTGGCCATGATGCCATCTGTGACTGCAGCTTCCTATATAGTTCAGTATTGGTCTTTCCTGTTTGGTTTTTGTATACATCAGCCAGGATACCTTTCACCCCGGTGGTAGAGATGATACCATAAACCACTTGTATATCGTCTGCATCGTCTTCGTTTAAAAACTGATACACTTCTTCAATGTGAAAGTCTTCGGGATGAAGACGCATATCGAGGTCACCGCAATAGAGACAAACAACAGCTGTTTTAAAGTCTGCGCAATATCCACGACGCCTGAGATCCTCGATTGCTTTAGTAGGGGAATCAAATATTTTCATTGTTTTGCATGTATGAATTGTTGCAATTTGTATTATGTCCGATTTGCTGTCTGTTGACCTGCTGTGTGGTTGACCAGTTTACGCAAGGATTTTACGCTGGCGTTGGGATATCCTCGTGCACGAACAGGTAGAAAGTGCACTCCCGTTACAACCGCCTCAACAAGCTGTCACCTGTCATCTGCGTTTCAACAGCCAGCAAATTCCGGACAAGTCAAGTAATTGACACGATCATCAAATTGTCGGCATAGCCATTCGGACTTCTACGATAGCACCGAAAGGAATAATAGGACATTGCCTGGCCGCTTCAACAGCTTCGTCGTAATCGTTAGCTTTAATCAGGAACAATCCTCCAATGGATTCCTTTTTCTCTGCATAAGGTCCTTTATGAACAGTATTGTCCCTGGTTACAAATCTTCCGTCAGTATCCCAACGTCTCGGCATGTCGGTAAGCATACCTTTTTGTTTCAGATCGCCGATCCATTGTTGGTAAGGCTTCAACGCTGTTTTCATTTGTTCCTGTGAAGGACTTGGATTGCTGGTGGTCAGATCGCGATGGATCGCCAATAAAAATTCTTGCATGTTAAAATGATTTAATGATGATGAAATGTATTTGATAAAGTAATTGTCAATCGGTATTTTCAAATTGGGTGAAGTGAAACGCTCTGGCAGAGGCCGGCTGATCGAAGAATCGAATGGCATCGTCAAGAAATTCACAACCTTCATTTTGGCAGGGAGCTTGGATGTGATTTCGAATTGATTTGTTCGATTTCCGAACCATTCTTTCGTCAGCCGGCATACCACGGTATGTCAATGGTGCTGATTTCTGTTTTTTACGATTTGCGACCAATAACATGATGGACTTTCTATTTAGATGCTATAGGTATGACTGGTCAGCCAGTCCTCATATCGCTGTGCTCCAATACGAGCATGTCCTATCGGCACTATCTGATTGGTGATTTCAGCTCCGAAATAGCGAGCTTGAGGATCTCCTATCAGTGGTCGTTTATCATTGACCGATTTGAGATACAGTCTAATGAATTCATCCATCCTGAATCTTTGCGGACCAGCCACTTCAATGAAGCCATTCAGTGGATCACCAACAACTATATCAGTCAATGCAGCCACCACTTCATCCGAAGCGATCGGTTGAATTAGCCCGGTAGAAATGCGAATCTCTTCCTCGATGAGACCTGAGCGTGCTATGGATGCAGCGAATTCATAGAATTGAGTGGAACGAAGAATAGAGTAAGGCATCCCCGATTCACGGATTAGTTTTTCTTGCTCTGTTTTTGCACGCAAGTATCCACTTTCAGGCACACGATCATTTCCCACGATCGATAGAGCAACATGATGTTTCACACCAGCTATCTCTTCCTCCCGTAGGAGATTTTTCCCAGAAGTCATGAAGAACTCCATGACTGCCTGGTCCTCAAAGCTGGGTGAGTTCGATACATCCACAACAACATCTGTATTGAAGAGGACTTCTTTCAGTCCTTCACCCGTTATGGTGTTGACCCCTGAAGCCGGTGATGCAGCAATGACATCATGCCCTTTTTCCCGTAGTCTGTTTGTTAACTGGGAACCAATAAGTCCGGTTCCACCAATGATGACGATTTTCATTTAGTATTTTTTAATGATGAGAATATGAGAAAGCATATTTGTCAAATTATTTTCAGCACTATTCCTTCTTATTCGACAAGTGTATTCCGAATAGTGACAGCAGCGTGCTGAAGTGCGATTTGGACAGCAGTTACTTGTGAGATTGGATTCAATAAACCGTAATCGTGGATTAATCCCCCCATCCTTGTAAGGGTAACAGGTACTCCTGCTTCATCAAGTTTACGTGCATAGGCTTCCCCTTCATCACGTAAGACATCATTTTCAGCCGTTTGAATTAAAGCTGGAGGCAATCCTTTCAATTGCGATACTGTTGCCTGAAGTGGTGATGCGTATATCTCCTTCCTCTTTTCTACCTCAGGCAGATAGTTGTTCCAAAACCAGATCATCATGTTTCGGGTCAGAAACCGTCCCTCACCTAATTCCTTGTATGATCCTGTATCAAAATTGGCGTCGGTCACTGGCCATAAGAGTACCTGGAGTTTTATTTTAGGGCCTTTCTTTTCCTTTGTCATTAATGCAACAGATGCAGCCATATTTCCTCCCACACTATTGCCAACAATAGCCAGATTTTTTCCATTTACCCCAATCTGATCTCCATGTTTGGAAACCCATTGTGTTACCGCATAGATCTGATTAATGGCTATCGGATAGTGAGCTTCCGGTGATGGCGTATAGTTTGGAAAAACAGCAATAGCTCCACTTTCTACCACCAGGTCTCTCACCAGCCTTCGATGTGTAGGATAATCGCCCAATACCCATCCACCTCCATGAATGAAAATGAATACGGGTGAATTTGGAGCAGCATGTAGTGGTTTTGTGATGTTGATCCGTACTGTTTGCCCATCCTCCGTGATCATCATTTCTGATTCTTCGATACCTGAGTAGTCTACCGTCACTGATTTTTGCGCATTCACTAATACTGCACGCGCATCGGTAGGGTTCAATTGCTCCATGGGTTTTCCATCGCCAGAATTAAGTGCTTTCAAAAAATTTCTAACCTGGGTAAAGATCCTTGGATCGTTTTCAGCTTTTCCTATGTAATTAGTTTGTGCCATGATTGGAGATTGATGTATGATAAATAGCGTGATGAGAATAAGTGTGTGTAATGCTTTCATTTCGCAGTTCATTTTTTCTATGATAAGATCATTACCAATTTCTAACACTGGCTTTGCTATACTCCGAAGAAGGAACAGTAGTCTTAATCCATTCCAGAATATCCTGAGCATCCTCTCTCCAGGTGGGAAGGCCTAATACGAAATGATTGCGCTCTTTGAGTACAAATTCAGTTATTGAGTTTTCGTTTTTATATCTCTTGAAAACCCTCTTGCACAGATGTGCAGGAATTGTATGATCGTTGGTACCGGCCAGCATCAACAATGGAGGGTGCTCTTTTTTAAAGTCTACTTTAGCAGCGCGTGTTAGGCCACCTCGTGTCGCCCTTTTGGATTCTGGTATCGCAATAGCATCGTATGCCTTTTTCTGATCTTCTAAAGACATTCCATTGACAAATGCATACTGAAATTTTTTGAATGACATCATATATGGCTTGTTAAGTGAGGTGAATACCCCAAGAGCCCCAAAAGTTGATCGTAAGAATGAATACTCATAAGGGAAGACTCCTTTGGGTGGTGCAGCATGAATAGCTACACAGGCCACAGCAAGGCCTCGGTTGAGAAGTATTTGACTGATTGTTCCTCCGTAAGAATGTCCAATCAAAATTGGTTTCTCAGGCAACTTGTTAATGATTTCTGTATATCTGTCAAGGATATCATTCAGTTTGACTGCGGCCAGGACCTTATCAGGATGGCGGGCCCTGAGTGTTACGGCATCACCATCCTTGCCGGGCCATGGTGGGGCGAGTGTGGTATATCCCTGGCTTTCAAAGTAGGTGCGCCATTCGTCCCAACAATGGTGGCTCACAAATGAACCTGTGATGAATACGATTGTTTTTGATTGAATATTTTTCATGTTACTATTTTGATTTGTATTGTTAAGGTGAATTGAAGTCAGTTTGGCCTGTGCGTATGAAGTATGCATGAAGAGGACCATTCCCACTAACATCGCTATGATTATGATTTTAGTTTTCATGTTGATTTGTAGTTTGAACTGCGATTAGTATGCTAATTGGATTTTCGTGTTGTTTGCGTTGCCACCAACTTAGTATCATTAGTGGCTGCTACAATAACACGTGCCACTTCTTCCGGATGCGATATGAATACTACATGGCTTGATTTGATCTCTGTGACGGTGGAACCGGCTCGCTTTGCAAAAAACCGTTCTGCATCAGGTGGAATAGTTTCATCTTGTGTGGCAACCACAAACCAACTTGGTTTGGTCCTCCACGCTGCCTGGCTGATCGGTGTAGCAAATGTGGCCACCCCGTTGGGAACTTGTGAGTCATACATGAAGGCCGCTTTCTCTGCAGACAAATCAGCACAGAATCCTTCATGAAATTTGGCTTTGTCATACCAGAAGAAATCACCTTCAGGAGCACCAACTCCTGACTTCGGTGCAGGAGGTAATGTTGGAAGCAAAGCAATCAGTGACTCACCGGCATCTGGTGCAAAGGCTGCAACATAGACGAGCCCAACAACTTTTTCATCATTGCCTGCTTCTGTGATAACAGCTCCTCCATAGGAATGACCTACCAGTATCACAGGACCATCTTGACGCACCAACACTCTTTTAGTTGCTGCGACATCTTCAGCCAATGAGGTATTTGGACTTCCAACTACACTCACATGGTAACCTTTTTTGGTCAGGATATTATAAACACCTTCCCAACCTGAACCATCGGCAAATGCACCATGAACCAGCACAATGTTTTTGACAGGAGGTTCGGTGACAATTGGATTTGTAAAAGCGCTTAGCATAAAAAAAGCCAGTACAGTGAGAGTAATGCCTGTACCACGCATTTGAATTAGTTTTTTCATTGTATTAGAATTTAGAATTTGATGAATGCCAACTCTAAGTCAATCCCAATGCCATCGGGCTAATACGTTGTTAGTCAGCGTGATAGAATTTATTGTCAGTAGAAATAACCACGAGATTTCGTGGCCACCACGAATTTTCACCACAAATAATTGGTAACTTGGGACAGGAAGCACTTACCTGTAGCGGGTGATGGAGCAAGTTCGAATCTGATAGAGAAGCAGTTATCTACTGCTACAGGAAAGCCTGATAAATCAAACCACAATTACGTCACATATCGCACGATAATTGAACCGCTATACACAGCTATATCATCACCCTACTAATTTGCTGTAATATGAAATTTATTGGCTTCCTGCTACTGTGTTTCTTTGTATCACCTCTACCTGGTCAGGAATTGACAAAAACACAAGCCGACTCAGTTCGTAAAATTCTTCCTAGCAAAAATCCAGATATCGAGCTCGTCCAGTTGCTGTTTAAACTGGCGGAATATTATATCCTTAAACCAGGTGAGCTGCAGATTGATTTTGATTCCGCTGGCACCTATCTTAAAAAAGTTGCTGAAATGAATCAGCAATGGCATTCAGTTGATATTGATGGTTACGGATTGATCTTAGAGGCAAAAATTCTGAAAGAGCTTGATCAAAGAGAATTGGGAAAGGAAAAAATGGAGGAAGCTATTTGCTTGCTGCAAGCAGGAAGTAATAATGCTTATTTAGGAAAAGCCTTTTATGAATATGCCAGCTTTTTTGATTATTGGGAGAAGGACCAAAGATTGAAAATGACAACACTGGTGGAGCAATCTGTCACGGCGTATGAAAAGAGCAAGGATTTATATGGATGGGCCACCAGTTTAAAAATGCTGGGTGATTTGTACAATATTAATGGTGATGGTGCTAAAGCACTTGAAACTCTCAAAAAAAGCTTAGTTGTTTATGATTCTATTCAATACAAAGGTCTGCAAGGCATCTATGCCTTGATGGGTAGGCTATATAATCAACAGAGTGATTATAAGCAGGCTTTGTCATATGAACTTAAGGCGCTTACCCTTGCAGAGTCATATCAAGACTCAAGTATGAATTTGTGTCAGATCCACAATTTACTGGCTATGATTTACTCCAATATGGAACAGCATGATAAAGCTATCCTTCATTATAAGTTGGCGTTTGACATTGCCAATCGATTTAAAGATCAATTTAACATGGCCTTATTAGTGATGAATATTGTGGGAAACTATAACCAGGATGAATTTCCCCAGCAAGGCCTTGACTTTTTGTCCTCATTACCTGATAACTTAATGAATACTGACGATGTACAGATTGACTTGATGATATCACTGGCGTACTTCAGTTCATACCTTGCAAATAAAAGGTATGCTCAGGCTAAGTCATATTGCGAGAAGTTGCTAAGACTTGTAGAAACAAAACGCTTTAGAGAAAATAATCCCGTAAAAGATGATGTCTACAGGACAGTAGTTAAATATTATTTGGAAACGGGTCAGCTGGAAAAGGCACGCTTTTATCTGGACTTAAACAAAGAAAATATTAAGTACGCCGACAGTCCAATTGTCATTGGAAGTAATGCAGCCCTGTGGTACAAAGTAGACTCAGCCGACCACAATTTCAAATCTGCATTTGACCATTTGCTTCAGTACCATACTATTAAGGACTCGATTTATCAGGCAACGAAATCAAGGCAATTTCAGTTGCTTCTGGTTGAGTATGATACGAAGAAGAAAGAGGATTCAATTCGACAGGCAAGTCAGAATATTGTATTTCTAACGCAAAAAAATGATCAAATAAAGCGAATTCGAAATGTGATTTTGGCCGGCACATCATTGACCTTGATTATTCTTTTTCTGCTTTACAGGCAATACAGAATTAAACAGAAAAGCAATCAGATCATTACCATAAAAAATGATCAACTGCGGCACCTGTTAACGGAGAAAGAATGGCTGCTTAAAGAAATTCATCATCGCGTGAAGAATAACCTGCAGGTTGTGATGAGTATCCTGAATACTCAATCTTCCTACATTGACAACGATGTGGCGCTGGCTGCTATTCAAACGAGTCAGAATAGGGTGCATGCTATGTCACTCATCCATCAAAAATTATATAATTCAGACAACGTGTCCACGATTAACATGTCATCTTATATACAGGAATTGGTTTTGTATTTGCGGGATTCATACACGGTCAGTCAGCGTATTCGCTTTGAATTCAAGCTGGATCCATTGACGCTGGATGTAAGTCAGGCTATCCCATTGGGATTAATTTTGAATGAAGCCATAACAAATTCGATCAAGTATGCTTTTCCAATGAATCGAAAAGGTGTGATTGAAATTGGGTTGTCTCAACGGGAAGAAAATAAGATAATACTTAGCATTTGGGACAATGGCATAGGATTTCCTTCTGATTTTCAAAAGAATAAACGTGGTTCACTTGGTATGAGCCTGATGGAAGGATTGTCGGGAGATCTAGATGGTACGTTCAGCATAGAAAATAATGAGGGAACATTAATTAAAATTAATTTTACCAAAGAGATGCCTGTAGTCCCCAATGCACCTAACTTGATGCAGCCCGAATTGGCGATGTCATGAATAAAAAAGTCCTCATCGTAGAAGATCAATATGTCGAGGCGTATGATCTTCAATTAATGCTGGAGAAAGCAGGGTATGAAGTGTGTGGTATTGCGCGCTCCGTTCCCATCGCCATGGAGATGATTGCATCCCATAAACCAGGTCTCGTCTTGCTGGACATTTTTCTAAAAGGAAAACAGACTGGAATTGATTTGGCAAAGAAATTAAGGGAAGATAATGTGGCCTTCATATTTTTGTCTGCCAATTCAAATGAAGAGATCCTGTCAGTGGCAAAGACTACAGAGCCTTATGGTTTTATTCTTAAACCTTTTCGGGAAAAGGATCTTTTAGTCACTCTGGAAATAGCCCGGTATCGCCATCAACATAGCTTTGAGTCTCAATACAGACGTGAAAAAGAAGTACTCCATCAGTTGGACCTATTGCAAACTTCCACTGGAGATCGAAAGGAGATGTATCTGCAGCTCGGAAAGTTGTTGCAGCCTTTAATCCCTTTTGATTTTTTGGCGATCGGATTTGACAACGCTGCGCATTTCGAAAAGCATGCCATTGGTTTTTTACGCATTGGCTTTAATGAATATCAGACGATTGGTGTGTCAGAATTGTTGACCATTGCGCGTATTTCCATGTCCGAGCTTGTCCATTTACCTCCTTGCCCCATGGAAGTAATGTCTCCAAAATTCGTCCACAAGGCTGCAGCGGATCTGAAAATTAAAGATCAATCACTTGTCGGTTTGTTTCGCAAAGTTTTTAAAGGCAATTCCATTTTGGCCATGCCTTTACAGAAAGCCGGGGAGAATTCATTTACTATTTTCTTCTTTAGTAAGCGGGATGACACCTACACACAGGAGCATATCAGTTTGTTGAAACGGTTACATGAAAATTTGCGTAAAGGATTTCGTTTGACAACTCAATCTGTATCCAATGAAACCGCGAAACAGGTTTTCCCTTTTCAGGAGGATAGCGTAAACACTGTACTTTCAGGTTCCGAACGTTTTGATGGCATCATCGGCAGCAGTCATCTTTTGTTAAATGTATTTGATCAAATAGCTCAGGTGGCCCCTTTTGATACTTCTGTTTTGATTCTTGGAGAGAGTGGAACTGGAAAAGAAAAAATTGCAGATGCAATTCATATTACATCACCGAGAAAAGAAAAACCCCTGATTAAAATCAATTGCGCGACATTACCAGCTACCCTCATTGAATCGGAATTGTTTGGTCACGAGAAAGGATCCTTTACCGGTGCAAACGAGAAACGAATAGGCAAATTTGAATTAGCTAATGGTGGGAGTATTTTTCTCGATGAGATTGGGGAGATGCCGGTTGATTTGCAGATCAAATTGTTACGGGTCCTCCAGGAAAAGGAGATAGAAACCATAGGAGGTCGTCGTCCTGTAAAAATTAATGTCCGGATGATTGCTGCGACCAATCGGAATCTGGAGAAAGAAGTAGCAGAAGGAAGATTCCGATTAGATTTGTATTACAGATTGAATGTATTTCCTATTGTATTGCCACCCTTGCGAGAACGTATGGAAGATCTGCCTGACCTGGCGAATCACTTTATCGATCAATGCAACAAACGAACGGGAAAGCAAGTACTAGGTCTGTCGGAGAAAGCATTGAAAAAGCTTCAATACTATCACTGGCCAGGTAACATTCGTGAATTGGAGAACATTATGGAGCGAAATGTCCTGATGGCAAAAGGAAATAAAATTGAAGATGTGGCTTTACCCAGCAACTCAGAGAGTTTTCAAATCAGTTCTCATTTAAATCGTTTGAAATCGATATCAGAAAACGAAAGGGAGTATATAATTTCCGTCCTAAAAAAATGTAAAGGAAAGGTATGGGGAAGTGGAGGTGCAGCTGAAGCCTTGAATATGCCTCCATCTACCTTGAAGTCCAAAATGATAAAGTTAGACATTTCAAAAGAGAGCTGGACTAAATAAAGGTTGAATTAATGAATTAGAGATTGTTTTTTCATCTACGTCGGCACTGCCAATGGACATAAAGCATGGGGCAATTAGTATCGAGCTTTTGGCATTGTGGACGAATGCCCTTCTGCTGGGCACAAGGGTGTCAGGTATCTTTTCAAATCGACACATTAAATTTTACTGTATCCTGGCCTTTTAATGATGAACCCCAAAAACGCAAATAATATAATGTACTCACTTGAGCCAAATACTCTTTTAACAAGGATATAGTCTTGTTCAGCTCGAATTCAGGTTCTAACGTGTTAACTGGATCGAGTAGTATGAAGTATAATGCTATATTGACACTCAATGGGTGATCACGCACTTGAGAATGCCGTGTTCCTCTTAAGAGAAAGGGAAGCGTTATGCTTCCCTTTTCTTTTTGGTGCCGGATAGCACCGAAAACCCCAAAAAACCAAGTGGAATATAGAATAATTTTAACCATTGCTGAGTTTCATTCAAGAATTTTGAGAAATGTACTTCCAACAGTGACTAATCTCACAGGAATCACAAATTTCTCTTTCAAAATTTTCCTTTTTTCAGAAAGCCAGCCTTCAACAAAATGAGCTTCACTTGAATTAGCTTCATCACGCCATTCATCCTTTTCTTCAAACTCCATATACGGCGCACCTTGCCAATAATGCAGTTTCCCATTGGGATTAGTAATATGATCTTCAAAAACTTCGAATTTTACCTAAAGGTTGTAATTGGACAAACAAACAAGGATCAGCAGCAAAGGGCAAACCTAATTGAACTAATGGAGTAAGAATACATAATTGAATAGATTCAATTTATAAATCAAGTCCAATATCCATTACAACGCCCGGAAGATTTCTTGCTTGACTCATAACGTATTTCAACAATTGGGCAATCTGTGGATTTATGTATATAGCTAGATGTTCTTCGAATGGATTAGTATCATTATTGTATTCGATCACAAAACCATTATCGGTAATATAATCCGGAATGAATGCAAATTGAAGTAGTGCATTAAAATCATCTTTACTCTTAGCATTATATTTATTTACAGCTTGATCAATAAGTTCGCAAACTTCGATGAGAAGAATGTATTGATTCTCATTAAAAACCGCCCTATGGCCCCTATGGCCGAGTGCACTAAATATTTCCCAATGATCATCCAGGAAGACAATATCATGAGTGTCTTCATTTGAGTTGTAGCAAATCCAATCTTCTTCTAAAACGAAAGGAATTGCACAAAGCCTGCCCGTGTCACAAGTTTCAGTCCAAATTTCTTTCCTTGTTTCAATGTTGAAGGCTGTAATTTCAATCATCATCGATCCGGGAGTTGGGCTACAGAAAGAACCATTAATTCTAACCTGTTCTTGAGTTTCATCGAAGATTGCTAGGCCGCATTCGCAACTATTGCAACCCGACTCACGCATTTGATTGATAATAGGATCTATGGAGGTCATTGTAGAAATTTATAATATAAGGAATGTGTTTGCTATTGTATTTTAATTTGCTCAATATACAAATCTTCATTATAAATTCAGACCTTATTGAATTTTTTGTGTAGAAAAGCACTGGAGAGATCTATTAGGAATCCAGTTTGGCTCAGTATTTACTTTGTGTGCACGGAGTTCAGATGTATAGAGAATTTAAGACAAAAAATAGGGCTTGTAACCCTATTTCACTTTTCATGGATTTTATTAGATCTTCTTTTCTTGATAATTCGGAGTAACCCAATTATTGTCAAGAATAGTAAGAGCCAGAAAGCAATGGAATTAGAAGTAAATATCCTAAACCAAAAAGGCAGAACGATTGTGGCAAAATATGGAGTTACCACAGAAAGCAAGAGTTTCATATTATTAGATTTGAAGTGAAATTGATGCTCTTGTTCTAATTACAATTCTCGGCCAGAATTAGGAATTAAGAGCATCAATTTCACTTCAAGGAATTACTCATTGAACTAATTCTACTTTAGGATATATTAAAGTGTTTTTATTCCCAAGACGTCACTAATTGCCAAATTAGCAAATAGTAGTGCTAATCAATACAAATAGAACTTCCAGGAGACGATTGAACTTTCTATGATTGTTTTATATCCCTGTTCAGTTTATGGACAAGACCAGTCTATCACGGAGAATCATCTCTCAAACCATCTCTAAACTCCAGGGAAGGGGTTTAATTGTGGTTACTGATCGAATAGGGAAGGCTCTAGCTTCCGGAAGGGAACGTACCGGTCGCACTCACATCTTTTACTCCTCAACCTGTGCACTTCCCGACACTGACCTGTGTACTTTGCGACCTCAACCTATGTAAAAAGGTGCATATAACAAAACTAACTATACAAAACTAAGGGAGACAAAATTAAAAGAAGGATCAGGTATGAAATAAGTTGGAGACATAATGCATTGATAATAATTTTCATTGTAGTTATGAGTATTTACGTTAGTGTACTTCAAAGGTTACAAGTTCTAATTTTCTTCCCAAGTTACTATCTTCAAAAAGTCGCATAAGTTGAGTAGTTTGACCAATTAGATTGTGCAATAAGGATTTCTGCAAGGCAATATGTAGTAATCTGAAACCAAGTTCTTTGTTTCCTTCTAAGATATAGTGTTGAGCAGATATTTTCATAAAGGATACCTTTGAAATAACAGGCAATCTATCTTTAATCTTTGAAAAAGACTTAACTAAAATTGGATATAATATTCTTCGCTTTTCATGTTGTTCCCAATTCATATAATACTCAAATAATCTTTTAATTGAACTATAATATTCAATTGGAGAGATATCTTGAATATTGATCGCTTCTTTGAACATGTAATCATGACTTAGGTTGGTTTGTAACATCATTTGTTCTTGTCTATTAAGTTTAATAAGTAATAAAGGATTCAAATCAGATTTAAACAGTTCTTGCTTTGATGATTTTAATGAATAAAATGCTTCATCGCGATCACCTTTTGCCTTAAGTACAACTGCTCTTATTAAATGTGACGACACTAATTCTTCTCCTGGTAGTCGTATGGAAATATTTTCTATTGCTGTTTCAATATGCGTGAGTGCAATATTTAGGTCATTAAAGTTTCTGGAGCTTTCTAAAGAAAGTTGGGCTTCAAATTTGTGAATTAGTCCAAGTACAAATGACTGTTTTGATTGCTTAAGTCCACTAATATTCTGGAGAAGATAATTTATACTGTCGGACAATGAGGCTGAATTCCCCAAAATCCTATATTCTCTAAGTTTGCTATCTAGGAAATATTGAAGTAAAAAATCGAAATCCTCTTTCGTGGAGATTTCTAGTCTATTAAATAAATTTTCTGATCTAATTGAACCAGGTTGCATTGCATTATCCTCAAGTTGTGATTAGGAATTGTGTATACCCCATGTTAATTAATGCTTTCAAACTTCTATTAACTTTTGCTGGGATATTATCTCTGATCTGAAATCCTTGTTCTCCGTAGAGTTCAATTCGTTGAAGATCTCCTACCATAATCGATATGAATCTTTCCGGTTCTTCTTGTCGGCTCAAATACTCTTCGAAAGAAATTGGCTCAGCAGTTACGTACCATTCTACTTCGGACCATTGCTTCATCGCGGTATTAAATGCCCGCCTCTTCATATAAGGTTTTGTTACTATGACACCTTTGGAATGAGGTAAACTGTTTGAAGTTATGATGGCTCTTGATTTGGCGATATTATCACCTGTATTTGTGGCGGTTTCTTCCAAGAATACAAGATCTTTTGATATTCCTTTTGATATAATTACATCAGCGAATTTCCTAGCCTCTGATGCAGACCAGAGATCTTTGGTGACTTTTCCATATCCTCCTGATACAATGATATATTTTAGTGGCTCATGTAACCACAAATCAGCGGAATATTCAGCAACACTTAAATCACTGCTACCGAGTACTAGCATAAAATCTGATCTTTTTACCTTCCAATCAGGATTTAAAAAATCCCAAATGACTTGCCCGTGTTTAATTAATTCCTCCATATTATATTCGGCCAAATAGATGTAATAGTTTTCTCTGTGATTCCAATGGTAAAGAGTTTTGATCTTCACCTAAGGCAGTTTTTCCATGAAGAACGCATTTTTGATTTAGTAATAGCATATCATATTTTAACAGATGAATCTTCAACATATTTGATCTGAGACGTTGCCTTAAATAATCTAAAGCAATCTGATATACGGAATCGGGATTTAACACCTGAAGTTTTTCTGTAAACCTAAACCTAAATGCGTTTGTATCACTAAGAACTGGAAATGGATTCCATTCTTTTCCTATATTAATCAAATCAATAAACATACCCTCATTGAAAACTTCATGTTTTAAGAAAGATTCGATGTTCTTTGGAATATTGTTTAGTACAGATCTGTAATCAGAAACAAGGCTTGTTCCGCCACCTAAAGGATCAGGATTCACACATAACAATCCGACTAAATCTGGCGGGGAAGTCGAATTAACAAAATCCATATGAAGTGGAGACTCTCCAGTGCCTTCAGAAGCATTTGGATCTTTATACGTTTTGACACCGATAGTTCGCCATATGTCATCAATCCGGTCAAAGACTCTTATAGGTTGGACAAATTTGGAAACAAGTTTGAAGTAAAATGTTTTTACTTCAGATAAGGTCAGTAGGTTAGGATTTCGAAGTCTTATGTGACAGTAACCGTTCTGAAAAAAACTGGATGCTATACTATCTGATTTATCTAGGTTAATATCTGAACTTACCTCGATATTAAGTTGATTTGAACCGACTTCTGTTAAAGGGAACTTAGTAGAGTTCATGCCACATGTTATTATTGTGAAGAAAATATTTCATGTTTAGCTTTTTTATATCTCACAGACATTGTTATAAGTCTAATCAAAAGAAATAATGCCCCTGCACATGAGAATATGAGGACAATAATTAATGATTTTGAAAATGTAAATCCTGATTGCGCAATACTCGTAATGACACCTAATACAGCACCGATCACAACTGAAGTAGCCGATAGATATATGTCAAAATCTCCCTTAGATTCTATAAGCTTCTGGACAAGATCTACGCGTACGAGTTTTACTGTAAGTTGAGATTGGTCAGGGAGCTGAACAGGAGCTTGATGTATATAATTACGCGTAAGATCAGTAATCGCTTCTTCAAAAACATCGGGAATGTTTTCTATGGGCTGAGCACTTGGCTTCCCAGATTGGTTGGGCTGAGACATAGGTGAATGCTTTGTCTTTTTTGAAACAACCGCCCACTCTTAAAAAGTTTCTTAAGACTGATGAATATTTCTATTTCATTAAAATTAATAGCTGAAATATCGTAAATCTGACAATTTTGGCCGTCTTGACATGTGGGGATGAACGGAACAGACCTCGAACTCGTACGGTAGAAATTGTCATCCCGGAAACAAGAGGGAATAACCAATACAGTCCGAAGCTATATGTCACCGATCCATTACCTCCAATTGTTTCAAAAGACCAGGCACCATACAATCTCCCCTGTGCCGAAGCTGATACCATTAGAGAGCACATGCAGGAACTCCTAGATATTATCATGAACTTCTTTTCCGAAGAGCTGGCCAAGGTCGATCCTACCATAGTAAACGAAGAGGAAGACCACTATGCACTACCCAAACACCACCCAGGTACCGAACATCTTGTTCGACCACTACCTGAGCATGTTAAATCCAAGCGAGCTTAAGATCCTCCTCCTGATCATCAGACAGACCTACGGCTGGATCGACAAGCGAACAGGGAAGCGTAAAACAAAGGACAGGATATCTCACAGTCAATTCAAAGCAAAGACCGGTCTCTGCTCCAAAATCATCTCCAAAGCCATCCAGAACCTCATTACCAAGGGCCTACTAACTGTTACTGACAGAGAAGGGAAGGAACTAACAAATACCCAGGATCGAAAGGGTAATCCCAGGCTCTTCTACAGTTTCCAACTAGTGTACAATATTCCACCCTCCATGGTACAAAGTTCACTTGGACTAGTTGTACAAAAGTGTTATAGACAAAACTAACTATACAAAACTAAAGGAGACAAAATTAAGGAAGCGATCTGAAGTTGTTTCTGTTGGTGAGATAATTAAAAGGAGGAGAGAAAAAAGCTTAAATCCTTTGATTTATCCAAGTCCAAGCACTCTGAGCTAACCATCTTTGAAAGCTCCCTTTAGACGCTGCCATTAAAGAATTCAGATATCTATTCTTAATGTGTATAAACTTTTCCGATTTTAACCATATCGCGATACGGTACATTTACTACCATATTGCGTTCCACTTTAAGTATACTAGCAATATTGTTATTTTTTTCAGTCCCTTCTAAATCATTGTCTGTTATTGTTTCAATTTCTAAGAACCATCCTAAACTTTCAATAAAATCTAAAGAAATATTAGTCGAATCGTCAATATCATATTTTATTCTGGATTTTTTAACTGTCACATATTCAATAAAATCAAGGTTATATAATAACGACATAATTATTTCCTTTTGGCCTTTAATATCCAAGTCAATTTCTTCTTTCCAAACTTGCTTTTTTTCTAACATTTCTAAAGAGGTGGGAGGCTTCCATGTGAGTTCGCATTTGTCTTTAGTTTCCCGAATTCTTAAACATTCTTCAGATGAAATAAAATCTTTGTATTTTGAGGTGTAATAGATGTCTTCTTGATATTCCTCGCCTATTTGTAGCCAATTAAAATTACTAATTAACCAAAGAAGATCTTTGATATCTTTTCCCAGGTAATACTTTATTTCTACTTCTTTCTTCATGCTTGTGCTTGTAATATCGCAAACTGGTAAATTCCCCTAATAGTCTGCATCTCAAACATATTTGCTCGACTAGGATAATTAGTTACAGCATTAAATTCTTCACGACTTAAGAAATTGTCCCCAGCATCATGAAGAAACCCCATATAATATTTATGTCTTAGTCTGCCCCATGAACTTTCATACTTTGGATCAAGTATTTCCACTATAACAATATTTTTACAAACTCTCAACATCTCTTCCATTAGTTTTCTCAAAGAATCTAAATCTTCCATATGATGCAAAACATTTTTACATATAGCTATATCAAAGTATTTATTCTTGAAAGGAAGCCTTCTTGCATCATGATTTGTAAATAATAAAAAAGATTGCGTACCTCTAGAATCATCAGCCGTAATACTTTGGTTCAAAAACTCCAATTGACTCCATGATACATCATTTCCTACTACTAACTCAACCCCTTTACACTTCGCAAAATCAATCACCGCAGTATTTTCTCCACACGCCACATCAATTATAGTTTTGGGTTCACATGAGAATATTAATTCTTTGATCTTGTTATCGAGGTCATTTATTGAGTATTTAAACAGAAATCTTCCAAATCCTCTAAATATCCTTTTGGTAATTTTGTTATGAAATACATATCTACCTCGATACTTAAAATTTTCAGAGATTTCTGATTCTGGCACTTTATCAAGATTGTGATTTTTGAGATATTTTTTTGCAAGATTTAAAACCTCATCATTATGACTTAATCTTGATAAGGTCGTGGTTTCATGGTATGGGATTAATTTGCCTCTGGAGTTAAGGGTTTTCTTGATAGCTTTATGGGGATCTGAATTTCGAATTCTGCCAGTAAAGGCAATTCCTTTATGAACACAAACCCTATCCTCAAACGTAAAGGTGTTAGTAATCCTTGCTAACGGCTCAAGTTCTCCAAGTTCTACCTCTTCAATATTTTTAGAAACTAATCTTTTGCAGCATGCAATGAACGTTTCATTTAAGTCAATTCGTATACTTCCGCCCATCAAAATCCACCCTAATTCATTATTAGTAAAAGTTCTTTCCACTAATACTTCCTTCGTATGTGTGTAAGGTACTATAACAACAAAAAAAGATCTCTCCTCACAATATTCAAAAGAATGGACATCATTTAATGGAAATGCACTTTCAATTTCAGGAATATTATAGGCTTCCTCGTAAATTAAATATAAGTCCTTTAAATATTCAACCTTATCATTAAACGCACGATATGGAATACGATCGGTGGGCATAATCGAAAAATTGTTAAATAAGCAATTAAAATATCTTAACAAAAAGGATATTTAAAGGTAAAATTTTTTTAAATACTAATATATATTTATATGTAGATTTATATGCATACAAAATTAAATAGGACAAAACTAAGCCAGGGTTCAAGTATAGTGGTATCAGTAAGAGAGATAATTTCTAGAATGAGAAAGCAACTAAAATTTATTAAAAAAACCTAAGTCCTGTCGAAATAAAATCATTCTTGCTTTTTGAAAAGCCATTTTCTGAGACGTTTAAGAAGTGATGAGTCCTTATTTTTACGAGTGATATGGGCTTGATTGTTTGATACTTGTTGTAAAAGATCTTGAATTGAATGAAAACCTACGACAACTCCATTGTTAACGACCATATCGGGCCCATTCTGTTGTGGAATATTACGTGTCCAAGTAGCAACATCAATTCCATGCACGCGACCACTTACATCAAACACAGGCCCACCACTCATTCCTCTTAGTGAAGTATCCTGAGTAATAAATCCATCGTAAGTTCTTCCATGTGCATTGATGTGTGCACCATCTATTGCAAATGTTGGTTGCCAGTATTGTCTTACGTTACTAACGTTCAATGCACCATTTGGATCAAAACTAATTTGTGCTAATGGGTAACCACATAGGCAAATCGATGTGCCAACTGGTGTTCGTTGATTGAATAAAGTAACGGGTGGTAAAGCATTTTGATCAACTCTACCAATATAAATATCTCTCACATGATCTGAAACAACATGATGAATTTCAGATAATTGTGGTTGTATAATAATTGGGACATTCCCAGCATATAATATTTGAGCGCCAGCTGGAACGTCAGTAATGACATGGTTAGCAGTGATGAAGTGGCCCTGGTTATCAATAAAAAAACCGGTGCCAGAAACACCTACACTTCTGTTCGCCCCTTGTATGATTTGGAAAAAGATAGGAAAAATTGACCCTCGGATTAGTGAAATGGAATTCTGGTACATAATATTATTTTAACATAAAGAAATAACAATAGTTAATTAGAACAAGGAAAAATACATATTTCTTTAGTATTGTTGAAAACATAAGAAAGTTAAGTAAAAAGTTGAAACGTGATCTACATAAGTTTTATATCTGGTAGCCGGTCAGTCAGCAGAAGAATTGCTGTAGAAAATTCTGTCATAGGTAGGTGTTCGTTTTCTGGATCGAGAGCCTTCAGAGAAAGCATGAAACAGCTATTCCACATGATCATGGAGTTCTTTGAAGAGGAACAGAGAAAGGTCGATGCAGGCATATTAGAATTAGAGCAAACCCTACTTAATGATCTACAAGAAGACGACCCAAGTACCGAATATAGTCCTAGACCAGTACCTGAGAACTTTAAACACCTCAGAGCTTAAGATTCTCCTGGTCATCATCCGCCAGATTAATGGTTGGATAGATTAAGTCAGTACATATCTTGCGATAAATCTTATGAGTAAGGGGTGTTAATCCAAATTCCTATATTTATGAAAAAAGGAACAGCGGCAAACTGTCCCTCGACTGAAAACTCCTGTTGGAGGGGAGTCTACGAAAGTTTGGACCTCCACGTAGTAAATTCAGAAAATAGAATATTGAGACCGTCTTTGGGCGGTCTTTGAATTTTAAGAACCAGCCTTATAGCTCCCACCGGGGCTTATTTTAGCGCCCATGTATTGTACAGGAGTATACTGCAATGCTAGAAAACCATCATGGAACCATTCAACAGGGGCGAAATACTCATTGTTTTCTAACGTAAACCAATTGAAATCCCTCTCTTGGACTCTTTTCTTTTCTGTGGTAAGAGCTACTGATATTCTATTTGCCATTTTCTCTATATCATTCCCATCAAACATAGCATTGAGAATTGTTCTAATGTCCTGTCTCGAAAAAGGTCTGTTAAGATGATAAGCACAGAATTGAGCAATTGCTAAACCAGAATCGTCTGGAGATAGTGAAGTTGTTCTCCTACTCTGAATCCCTAAAAAGAACTCCAATTGCCTGATCTCTTTTGTCAGCAAATCCACTTGTCCTTCCAGCATTTTAATTCTCTCTTCGGTTAATGTCCTAACAGACTGCGGTATATCTGTTTTCATTATTCAAATATAGGATTTCTATGTAATATTGCAATCATAAATAGAAATCTATGTATAATATATATCATAAATTATTGATAATAAGCTATTTATAAAATTATTTAAATTTTTGCAAGTAGAATTCAACACTATTTCTATCCCTTTGTCTCAAGGGAAGATTACAACCAAAAGTTCTTTAATCATGCGCCAAAATGTTGACATCGTAGACAAGAGTACTGGTCATCGGAAAACCAAGGAGGGGCTTTGTATGAGTCAATTTGAGGATAAGACGAGGTTGTGTAGAGGAGTGATTATGAAAGCGATTCAAGCATTGATGGCTAAGGATTTGATCTGTAGGGCTGTCCAGTCCGGAAAACATCTTCCTACACCTAGTCTCCGGAAGGGGAACAATATACCTGATGGGACAAAAATAGTTTAGAAAAAATTCCCCACCATTTTCCTTTTATCCATTTTACGCTATACCTCTTCCATACCTTTGCCCGGAATTGATTTACAAATTGTAACAACTTAAATGGTTTGTATGATCTAATTTCATGGTATGGATAAAAAAAATTGTGCCTAAATAGTCACATCACTTTTTAGCACATAATAGCCAAGGAGTGCAAAATCCTTTTCAAAAAAAGTATTAATTTTAATCTATGAAGACATGTTTTATAATAATGCCGATAAGTGATACAGATCCTTATCACGCAGGCCATTTCGAACGAGTTTATAAACATATAATTAAGCCAGCCTGTCTTAGGTCTGATTTTAGTCCAATTCGTGCCGATGATGTTCTAACAACTAATTTTATAGCCCTGGATATTATTAAAAAATTAATTGAATGTGACATGGCAATATGCGATTTGAGCTCTAGAAACCCAAATGTATTATATGAATTGGGGATTAGACAAGCCTTTAATTTGCCCGTTACTTTAATAAAAGATAAAATTACTTCACGAATATTTGATATTCAAGGATTCAGAGACATTGAATATGATGAAACTTTAAGATTTGATACAGTTGAATCAGTAGTAATAAGCCTCGCTGAAACTTTGAGGAATACCTATGATAATAAAGATGAAATAAATTCATTAATCAGCTTGCTTGGAATACAACCTGCTAAAATTTCGATAAAGACAGAGATTAGTAGAGACACAGAATTAATCCTAAACTCAATTCAATCCATTTATTCGCAATTAAATGAAAAGAAAAACCCATTTAGTGCAGTGAATTTAAAATATGTTATAGACGAACCAATTTCAGCCAAAGATATTTCAAGTATTTTTAAGGGTGATTATGTACACCATGCACAGTTCGGACTTGGTGAAATCCTTGATATTGACTCAGTAAGCGGCGTGGCTAATGTTTTATTTGAAAATAAAGAAACAAGAAGAATAATGTTGAGATTTGCTAAGTTGAATAGAGCGATTTTAAGTTAATATACTGGTCATTTCTAAATCTCGGCGATAGAGAATACCCTTCAATGGAAGCGTACAAATTCATAAATCCTGTTACAAGTGTTTAATAGGATGCTTATCTCACTATTTTTATCTCGACTGCATTTGTCGCTTTATAGCCTCGTGTTCATCTCTATTCTTTGGAAAGGTGCGATCAATATTCCCAATACACTCCACATAATTTTCATCTATATAGAGTATATAAATTTCTTCTAAATCAAAAGTTCTATTTGTACATGTTTCCACAATTTCTCCTTCTTTGCCTATTAAATATTCCCGAGTAAAATCATCAGAAAATTGCCCATCTTCAATATGATAGTAGTATGTCATTGCGCCTAAATTGTCATGTAGAAAAACCTAAAATGGGATGGCCGTCAACTGTGAAGTTTATTCAACCAGCCCTTCACCAGTTGAAAACGGTTCTAAAATAATAGGATTCAAATGAATTTCCAAATATTTTGACAATTTTTACTGTCTTGACAGGTGGGGATGAACGGAACAGACCTCGAACTCGTACGGTAGAAATTGTCATCCCGGAAACAAGAGGGAATAACCAATACAGTCCGAAGCTATATGTCACCGATCCATTACCTCCAATTGTTTCAAAAGACCAGGCACCATACAATCTCCCCTGTGCCGAAGCTGATACCATTAGAGAGCACATGCAGGAACTCCTAGATATTATCATGAACTTCTTTTCCGAAGAGCTGGCCAAGGTCGATCCTACCATAGTAAACGAAGAGGAAGACCACTATGCACTACCCAAACACCACCCAGGTACCGAACATCTTGTTCGACCACTACCTGAGCATGTTAAATCCAAGCGAGCTTAAGATCCTCCTCCTGATCATCAGACAGACCTACGGCTGGATCGACAAGCGAACAGGGAAGCGTAAAACAAAGGACAGGATATCTCACAGTCAATTCAAAGCAAAGACCGGTCTCTGCTCCAAAATCATCTCCAAAGCCATCCAGAACCTCATTACCAAGGGCCTACTAACTGTTACTGACAGAGAAGGGAAGGAACTAACAAATACCCAGGATCGAAAGGGTAATCCCAGGCTCTTCTACAGTTTCCAACTAGTGTACAATATTCCACCGACTATGGTACAAAGTTCACTTGGACTAGTGCACAAAAGTATCATAGACAAAACTAATTGTACAAAACTAAGTGAGGTAATAAGGTGTATGTCGGTAGTTGATGCAAATTTGGAAAATTGTATTCAGCATCTAAGCAACATCTAACACATGAGGGAATCGAGTTTCTCATATCTGATGTCTTTTGATGGTACTTCTAATACTAATCAAAATGAAAAAAAAAGCTGGACTTTTGTGTGTCCAGCCTAACCTGCTAAATTTTAAACAATTTTTTTGTGAACCTCTCTATATGAGATTCTCTCTATTCTATCCATAAATAATTTAATGAATAAATTAAATAGAAATGAAATAAAAAACACGAGTAATCCAACCATAAGGTAAGATGTTAACCCGCTAGCTTTGTTAATGAACGTATCCGGAATTACTTTTAGTTCTTTCAGAGCATCTATGGAATACAAAACTGGAAGGGTTAAAATGCACATCAAAACGCTCGAGTTAAATACTACTTTTTTGATGCTACTTTCTCTCATTCGGCTCCAAAGAGAAAATGTTAAATGAGGTAGTTCTATAATTTGCTTTTTCATTGTCTATTTGGTTTTAGTTGAAACGAACATTTTTCAAATATATATTAGCATACATTCATTTCTTAAGCTATCTAAAACACATTAAGTATAGTATTGTTTAGGAAACTTGAGGTTTAGTACCTTTTATACGTTTTAAAAGGAATTCCGCCCGACTGAAAATGAATGATTTCTCTTGAGTTACATTTTGTGGTTTTTCTAAAGTCATTGCAATGGAAAGGCATAACTTCACAGTCTTCTTCCATTTTTCAAATTTAATCGTCTTTTCAGCATCTTTTAACTGATAGAACGAGTTATATAATTCTGCTAAGTATAGATATGTAGCTGAGCTACTGGGATCTTGAAATAAACACTGGTATAAAAGTTCCCGGGCTAATCTAAATTGGCCATTTTTAAAAAGGATATAAGCATAACTACTTAATAAATATGTATAAGTTACTGGGATTGTCATTCCAGATAATAATGATTCAAGATTTTCTTCTTCACCCCTTTCGGAAAGTTCAATTGCCTTCCATATAAGGCTCAGTGATTTATTTTTATCTTCTTCACCGATTTGTTCATATTTGGAAGCAGTTTTTAGGGCCAAAAATACATTACTTAAAAGACAATCATTATTGCGACTATAGGCCTCATCCAAATAATTAAAAACGGCTTTACGTTCTCGATCATCTTCAAATTTATAATATTTCTCACCTTCATTTATTGCAGCATGTATAAATAATATCTGCAGATTATTTGAATTACCCTCTTGAATTTTATCTTTTATCAAATTAAGCGATTTATTATATTGCCTTTGTATTCTGAGCATACATAAAAATATAATGCTTTGTAATTCTGTAATGCTACCATTACTTAGTTGTTTTGCTAGTTTCGGCCACTTCCTCTTTACATATAAATTAATAGATTCTGTTTCATCTGAGGTAAGTGATTGTGAAGAGCTTTTTTCCAAAATAATTTTCTTGAACTTGTTCAAAAGCGTACGCTTTCGTTCTTTACTCCTTACGTAATAATGAATGAAAAATCCGCTTCCGCAACCTAGAATATAAGCTGGTGAAAAATTAATATGTTGCTTCCCTAACGGGAACATAATAAAGAATACAACCCAAGCAAGAAAAATCAAAATTTTTGCCACAAAAGTGTCACCCGATCTAATCATTTGAGCAAACAGATTTAGCAGAAGCATTCTCATAATTACTCCGACTAAAGCACCTTGGACGGCAAATTGAATAATCAAAAATATTCGTTCATTTAAACTATAGGGAATGTCTGGTGCATTTGAATATAAACTATTCAGGATGCCAGTTGAAATAAAACTAGTAAATAAAATACTCCAAGCCACTGAAGTTCTGCGCGTAAAGATTTTTGATAGGAATAAGGGAGAAATCTCCCCAAATTCTGCGGACAAATTAAGAATGGTAGTACTTATTATCCAAGTTTTCCAATGAAGACCATGAGCTTCATGCCATGCAACGGTAAAAATATTACAAAAGATAAGGCATATATAATAGGCTGTTTTGCTGGACATATCAAATTATTCAATGAAGTATTGGATCGATATTCTACATTTTTGACAAAAAGTTATTGATTAAATTCAGTTATTATTATTACGGTAAAATCCAATCATAATCAATTAATTGACCTAAATTATCAGTCAATCTATTATCTGGATTGGATCTCAAATATTTCCCATTTGTACTGTTCACAACAGTTACTTTTTCACCTATGTCCCAGCCACCTCTATTATAATTCCAAACCCAGGTTACCGCCGAATTGCCTGGCGTTTCCAATAGTGCTATCGCTTGGGTCTTTGTTGTTTTGGATGCCCTTGAAGTTGAATCTGTTCCAACTGAGTGGAAAGCATAATGTGTGATAGTGTTGCTATCGTTTTTCCAAACTCCTGAAATTCTATATTGAGCCATAGACAGGTGACTATGTTAGCCACTTAAATTATGGTACAAAGATATAATCAAATTTCTTTAAAAATTCACCTGTTCTGGTGAGTTTTGAGAAATTCTAGCATGTTGAGATTTATGGAATCTCAGCATAAAATGCCCTATTGACAAGGACCCGAACGTGACCTATCAGACAGACCTATGGCTGGATCGACAAGCGGACAGGAAAGCGTAAAACAAGGGACAGGATATCTCACAGTCAATTCAAGACAAAGCCGGTCTATGCTCCAAAATCATCTCTAAGGCTATCCAGAACCTTGTAAGGAAGGGATTGATGCTTATCACAGATGGAGCTGACAATCTGGATTAATCTTCTCTAAAAAGGAAAGGGAAATCCAGGCTGTGCTTCAGTTTCCAACTATAAAATTGGAGTCAAATTTTCTACTAATGACAGAAATCTGACACTTAAAGATTAGGTTTTTCAATAACAATTGTGTAATTTAGCTCTGCTAACCCTAGACTATAACTATTTGGCTGGCTCTGTCAATCCAGACCAGTTATCATGAATTTGGTCGAAAGTAAATGATATTTGACTTATATTATTCATTTATTTGGTTTAAAACATTTAATAACAATTTTTATATATACTTTATTAATTAACAATTTAAATCATTTAATCATGTCCAGGCTACCCCATTACGTCTTTACTCTAATTAGTATTTTAATTCTTGCAGCATTCTGGAGTTGCTCCGAAGAGTCTCAGGTACTAAGCAAACAAATAAACCCTCATTTGAATTATTTACTAAAGAAAAATGGTAGTTCAAATATAGAATTGCGAACTAAAACATATACAGTTGGACAATCCCTTGATTTTTTAAATGATGGTATGAATTTGTTGTATTGTAGGCCTGAATTTTTTCATCAAGAGACATTGGTATTTTATGACACTTTAAACATTCCAATCAGTGCGGGAGAGATAGAAGAAGATGATCTAGTTTATGCCATGGACAGTATAGCCTCATTTGCTGGTGGAAAGTATTATTCTGAAGCCAGTACAAATAAAGAGCCTATTATGATAAATTCAAGGCAAATATTTTCTTCTTCTCCATATTTTATAACAATTGAAGCAGAATTTATTATGGAGGTAAATGATGTCCTGGAAACTGAAGATGAGTATCCTTACGAGGATTCTTGGATTTATGGACAGTGGGCTGAGGATGTAAGTGAAGAATGTAGTATAGAAGGTGCTAATAATGATGCCGTTGATTTATTAAGGCGAGATCTAAGAAATGATATTGTATTTAGAGATGGCGACTATTATTTTACAAATCCTACTGTCATTTGTTTAGATGCGGGAACCCATGATTGTATTTCAGCTGAAATACCTGTATTTCATCATATAGATGAATCGATAGGTCTTTTCTATTTGGATAACACAAATGATATGTACGGAAACAATTTGTATGATGCCTTATTGTTTACAAATTGGGATGGATATGAGAATTTCCATGAATGCTTATCAGATGATGAAATGAATTTTTATTATGATTCTATGAAAGATTTAGCATTGGGAGAATTACCTTATCCTGCTGGATATATAGATATAATGCAGATTGAAGTTGGATATTTTGCGACTGCCTTATTTAATGAACATATCTGGCATAGTATGCTTGTAATAATTGCAACAAAAAACTATCCTCTCGATGAGGCTTTGCCCCTCCCTATTCCAAACTGGTGCTGCTAATATTTGTGTGAAATGAGATACTATTGTAAATATATAATTTTAACAATTATTCTTATTTACTCATTCAAAATATTGCATAGTCAAAATAATGATTGGAATTCGAATAATTTTCCTGATTCTAGATTTTTAGGGGTTTTTAAAGTAGACAACGCATATTTCGGCGCAATAAGTAATGGATCAACTAGCTTTTACGATTCCAATACAATTCATCAATTAACAATTGTTGAGTTGAATTTTTCTAATTTGGATTCAGGAATGATAGTAGAAGAAAAAGAAAATATTGATTTTGATGATGACTATTCGACCGCATCAATTGAATATATCGAGGAGACAGAGCAGTGGATTATTGTTCAATCATTATATATTTCTGATTTTCATCAAAAGTATAGAGTATTATTATGTGATAAAGAGTTTAAAATCATAACAGAACAGTCTAAAATAATAGATGGAGCTCCTATACTATTTAATATACGAACTGTTGGTAAAAAGACATATATCGTTGGTTCCATATTAGGGCCTCCAGATGATATAATATTTTACTTCGTTTATAGACATGAATTGTCTCCCTATTTGCCAGAAATTGAAACTCGGCAAACAGTTCCCGATCCTACGATATGGATTACTTCAATTGATATTGATGAAAATACGAATTATATTAACATGTTCTATATTAATGGAATTGTAGTAATTGACACCAATTTTAATATTATTAAAAAACTTAAGTACAATGATATCCATACATCAGATCATGGAACTTTAGTTGCCTCTGATTCTAACTATTATTCACATGGAGCAACGAGACAAACCAATCAAAATGTAATTAGATCATTGGTTTTACAAAAATATGATAGTTCTTTTAATATAATTAAAGCCGATACGTTCGGTAGATTGGGTCAAGATAATTATCCATTTATTGGAAAATCATTAGATTATTCAAATTCAAAAATACTAATTGGCGGCATGTTTGATGGGCCCCTTAATCCTTCAGATATTAATAAAACAATAAAGAAATTCTATTTAGCCAAATATGATGATAAGTTAAATAAAATTTGGTGTAAAGAATATGGAGGTGATAGGGCATATATGCTGTATGGACTTAAATTGTTGGAAAATGGCGATTGCTTAGCTTACGGATATATTACCGATTCTATTACAGGAATATGGAACGGATATTTATTGCATGTAAATGCTAATGGTGAATTAATTACTAGAAATGAATTTATTTATAGCGATTCTCAGGAATTTATTATTAATTATACAAATAATAATGAGATAGAAATAGTTAATAAATCAATTATAAAAGGCAAAATACTCATATATGATATGAGTGGTAGGATAATTATGAATAAATTACTATCTGGATATAATCAATTGTTTGATTCTAGCAATTTACCAAATGGAATTTACGGTTATGCTGTCATTAGTAATAATTCAGTCATTAAGTCTGGTAAATTAATTATAGCGTTTAATAATTAATATTTCATTTTTATCGAAATATGCTTTTTTGGAGTGAAATTAATACAACAAGCTTCAATATTCTAAATTAAATGAACGTCTTCAAATTCCAATGTTAATTCAAGAGTAATTCACTTTTAAGCTGTTTATATATTAATGCACTCACACAATAGAACTAGCATGTTTTGATAATCATGAAGCTTTACATAAAGCTGAGACTCTAAGGTGACATAATTATTTTAGCTCATAGATACAGGATAAATAGATAAACCTAAACCGTTTATGCCCATAGCGTAAAAGTTGTGCCATTGGATGCAGTGTGTAAAGGAATGAGTGACTTGAAGCGCTGAAAGGGACGACTAGCTACAGGGTCAAACGAAAAACATCAATTTACGTCAAGGTTCCTCAAACATAAGTTCATCCGGGACAAAATACATGAATGATCATGAAATCAATGGTCGATGAATAGTAATGTGAGAACTTCAGGAAACACCTTGATTGTTTGGTACTGGAAGGCTTTGATATGTTAACACATTCATGTTAGCCTGCTGTTCTCGAACTGAAATTCTATGAAGATAGTAAAGCTTCAAATCCGATGTTAAGAGTGATTAGTGGATGCAATTGGATTATAAAGTACTTTGAGACCGAAAATGGGGATTATTATAGACATTAGATTTACCTTTTATTGCACCAAATAATAAATTTAACAAATGTTAAATTTGGAAAAAATCTTGCTTTTCGAGTTATATATGGTTATATTTATCAAAAAAACTGAAATGTCATTAATGGGAAAATTTCTTAAAGCTGCCTTTGGCATGACATTTTATGTTTTTGGCATGCTGAGTTTGATTGAGAATTTATTTTGGAGTGGTAAAGGTGTAACTCAACGTAATCCTTTATTATACTTTGGATTGCTTTTAATTGTGTGCACCTGGTACCAATTTTTAGAAAAGAAAAAGCAAAGTACCCAAATTTAGAATTAGTTGCTATTCTTTATTTTATCCAAAAAGATCACTCGTATCTAATGGATTGCCTTTGTATTGTTCACTTTTAAATATTTACTTATGAAGACTTTAGCAGTTTTATTAGCTTGTTGTGTGATTGCATTAATGTCATGTGTTGATGATCAATCATTGGTAAAATCGTCCGAATTGCATCCTCGGACGTCTTTGGATTACACGGATGCTGGTACAATGCATAACGATGGTCTTGACTTACTGATGGATAATACTACTTGTGAGTGGGCAGAGATGACTCGTGCTGATGCATTGGATAGTATAAATGAGATTTTAGGGACTTATTTTGAAGAAACGTTAGAGGAAGAATACCAAAATGATGGTCTTTCAGATCTTATGGATTTAATGTGTAACGATTGGGATTTCTCAGATGTACTTGATGAAGCAGATAACTTAGTCTCTACAATAGAGTCTGGTTATCCGTTGAATGCATACGAGTCAAGTTTAATCCATAGATTTGTTGATCTTTTTTCGATCAATTTTTTGACTGCCACAGATGCACAAAAGGTTGACAGAATTCAGGATTCATTGACAGTATATTTTTCCCTTTTATCTACAAATCCATTACATTATCCCCAAACAGAATTAAAAGCAGCAATCTATTTAGCATATGGTAGCTCTGTATATTGGGATGGTAAGGGTGGAACTGGTGGGGAAGTTGAGCATTTTGTACAACTTGATTGTTTTGGATATCTCATTGGTTGGGCCGCTGCTTGGATTGAAGATCAGGGGCCAGGATATAGTAATTCACAAAGTGATCAGTGGCGAAGAATTGGTTGTGGAGTTGCGTCAGGAATTTGTATGAGTAGAGGTAAGTGGTGGAGAGTTGATGATGGAGAGATTTTCCAGCATTAAGATGGATTTTAATTCCAATTAGGAGTTTAAATAACAAAGCAGGGTATATGTTATCTTCCCTGCTTTGTTATTTATAGTGTGTTTAACTATTTTTATGAGTTTTAATATTGAAGTTTAATTTATTTTACTTGCGATATAATTTATTGACCTCTGCATTAAGAAGGCATTTAGAGTTTAACCCGCTAAATAAATACGCAGATAATGCATCAAAAACACATAGCGAAAAACTGGTTTATTTGAGATGTCTTTTTTACACAAACCATTGAAGCGTCGATTTTGCCATAAGCTGGTAAATATTGAACTGAAGAAATATTTCATTCTTAGGTATATTACATCACTTATTCTATTATGATTTGGCTTCATTCTTATTCTTCAATCTGCTATACCTTCGGAATCATTCCTTTCTTTATCGTTAAGTAATCATATTATAAGTTCCTCGGCTTCTTGCATCCTGGAGTTTAATTTCTCTTTTTTAATTTGTGAGGTGAATTCAAGTCATTAATTTTATAAGCGAGATATTGCAAATTTAGTTAATGAGATTTCGCGAAATAAATTTAGCTTAACCTGATACAAAATGATTAGAGGCAGTAACAAGTTTCTATAGCTTGAAACTAATCTTTTTATTTATATAAAAATGAATTCTTTACTTTGAATAATTTGATCAAATTATTAATTTTGCTTTCCTATATTATAGTAACGCATCAATATTTTGGATAATATTATTGATAAAATAATTCCTGAAATTGAACGAAGTAAATACGATTGAAATAAACCTATTAATGAAGGGGAAAATTCTTGTTTTTGAATGGTAGCTATGGCATTTTCAATTTGATCATCATTTGCACCAATTGCTTGTAATGTTTTTTCAGCCACTCTGATTGTGTCTGCTTTAGTTAATGCAGCCAAATTTGGATCAATAAAATGGTATAAACAATATACAAATATTAAATTTATTAATTTTCCTATTAAGAATGTTATAAGAGTAATGATAAATATATTAATAAATTTGGTATTTTTATTTGATAAAATCAATTGTCGGCCAGAAAAGAACATAAAGAATAAAGCAAGCAAGGTACCAAGCGAAGGTATTAACCATTCATTTAAGTACAACTTAATATTAATGATATAAATCAGTAATATTAATGCTGTTGAAACCAATCCCAAAAGGATACCATTTTTTAATGCAATTTTATTCATCTTAGATATTTAAGGAATTTGGATGTAAAAAAATTATAGGGTGAATAACCTAAGAATTTAGCTAAGATACCTAAAATAATAATTTGGTTACAATGTGGTTATTCACCCTTTCTAATATCAAACTTTACCAGCTACCCTTTCCGGCCATGTTTCCCATACTCATTTGTAGGCCTGTTTCAATGCCCTTGCCTATACGTCTTTGTTGAGCTTCATCGGAGTTGCTGTACCCTGGTCCTTGCTCTCCCCACCAAGCTTTAGCCCATCCAATCAAATATCCAACACAATCAACTTGGACCCAACCTTGTACCGGTCCTGGTAATCCACCTGGTAGATCTCCATTTACTTCGTCCCAATAGTTAACACTGCCTAAACTCAAGCGCACGGCTGCACCTAGACATTCTTTTCTCGGATAAAGCGTAGGATTATATTTAATTAGATCATCGTACATTTCTAAAGAATCTATGATTCTTAAAGCAATTTGATGATTACTCAAACCTAAATAACTTCCTGAAGTTAGGTTTTTAAGCCGGGTTAAAAGCGATTCTTCGCTATTCGTAAGAGCAGTTAGATTTGTTAAAACAGTCCTATAATCGTTAAGAGTGTCCGTCAAGTCTGAAAAAGTAGGATCATCGAAAATTGTGTTTAGTAAGTCCTCTAAATGACTCAGCTCAGGTCCACTAAGCTCAATTTCTAATTCATTCGTAGCATATCGATCAGTTATAGCAGTAACTGAATCAATTACCTCTTGTTCATCCATCTCATCCCAATCGTATTCCAAATTTTTGGCATAATCTAAGCCAGAATTATGGAGATCTCCAGAATCTGAATATCCCCACTCTGTACGGTAACTTAACGGATTTGATTTTGATTTAATCTCTCCGGTCAGTGAATTTTCCTTACAGGCTAAAACAGTAAGGAATACTAGCAAAATTAAGCATAATGTTTTCATAATATAATTGAATTTAATGATTACTTGATTAACAAGTCTGGCGAAGATTCTAACGCATTTGTATCTACAATATTTAGATGTCTTCAGTCCAACTTACTGCGGCCCGAATGACCTATTTTTAGAGATATTTCATGAGAAAATTGGAGTAAGCACATACCTTGAATCGCTACTGGATTTCAACAGCCCGAGATAATGCAAATGTTATCCGTTTCGAAATAGGCTCTTTGCCCAGGATTGAGCTGTATGTGAACTAATTGAGGGGTTGGGGTTCCACTTAAACACGTGAAATAAATATCAGCTTTATCTGAAAGCGATACATTCTGAATCCATAGGGGATTGCCTTCAAGCATGCAGAGAGGAAATCTTGGATTTCCAGTTGTAAGCGTGAAGGAGAATCCACCGCCACTTGGAGATGATCCACAAGCGGAACTTCCGGTACAGGCAGTACCTCCTGGTTGGCTAGCGCCACAAATCTGGAGAGATGCGCTGTTATCATTCCCTAATTCTATGTAGCAACAGCATTCATCAATTCCTTGACACAGATCGCAAGGTCCTCTATAAGATATCGGATCTTGATCTATTGGACCAAAGGATTTGATTTCAGATTGCTCACATGAATGGAGAAAAAACATACCGGATAGGCATGTTATAATGAGGATTATGGTATTTTTAAGCATTGTTTTTATTAATGTGAGCACTGGTCTCAATAGCTTACCAGGCAGAGATCGGTGCTTCTGTTAGAAATTGTTAAATCTAAGACAGTAAAAGGGAGGACTACTTCCTAGAGAATCTCTAGGACTGAAGTGCGTCAAACAAATTTTATTCCATCCTGATCACAACTTAATCAAGATGGTAACGCTTGTATCGAATTTTAGAGGGAGAATTATATTTCCAGCAAAAAATGAGCATGCTGGAGCCTTTTAGTGAAAGTCCGGCCATATCAAAACTGATTTGGAGCCCTTTACCGGATGTTTTGCAGAGATACAAAATTAAGTAAATTCTTTTGGAAATACAATGTTAATTATGTTAAAGTTTAGATTTTAACTAAAATGAAAAAAGCCAGTTCTAGGTGTTATGCTAGGCTGGCCTTTAACACAAAGTGTAAGTCGTATATCGGATGCAATATACTTGGGTTTAGTGATTTAGGCTTTAAATAAATAACTAAAAAATAGGACAATACAGTCCTATTCATTTAGCTCACGTCTTTTTCTGTCTTGAACTACCCGCAACAAAAAGTGCAATTATTAAAAACATTAATACATGGAACCTATATGTCCATGAGATCGAAGCGAAATTCGGTAAAATAGCAGTGCAAAAGGAAAGGGCAAATAATTCAATTGTTTTCATTGATGAGTGATTTGAAGTTAAAATGATGCCTATGTCCAAATAGTAGGATATCAAAGGCATCATTTTAACTTCAAATCCGAACCATCAGGAACTATTTCACTTACTTTAATTAAATGTGAAACTGTTCTCAAGAAGGTAGTAATTGCCACATTGGCAATCCAATAAGGTGATTCGTGGAGTTTAATTGAGGATAGGACTGGCGACTACCCAATATCCCCAAACTTGTCTGTAAGTGACTTGAGCCGATCTTCAGAAGCTTGGAGGGCTTTTTCTAACAGTTTGATTTTATCCTCGTAAAGCTGTTGAATTCCGGTCACCTGAGAATCTATGATTAGACTGCCAGTATTGCGAATATTGTTAAAACTGTTGAAATACTTCTGCGTATCAAAAGCTACTAATTCCTCAGGAGTTACCTTTAGAATTGTGGCAATCTCTTCAAGTTTGGTGAAGCTAACATCTGAACTTCCGCTCTCAATTTTGGAGTATCCCGCTTGCGTCATACCGAGCTGTGTCGCCATATAATCTTGTGTGTAATTGCGCAACTCCCTGATTTTCTTGATATTATTTGCAATAGCACCCATGAAATTAAGATTAATATTATGCCTAGAAGTTATATAGTATTCCCCAAATATAACTCAAGACATGCATTTACAAGATAGTTTGGGACTTAAATAACTATCTAAATCTTATGAAAACGCTATTGGCTTTAGTAACGATACTCTTCCTTCTCGGCTGCATTGACAAAGGAGAAAATCCAAATCCAAGCACTGGAATCCTATCAGATATTGAGGGTAATAAGTACAAAACAGTAAAGATCGGGGATCAAATCTGGATGGCGGAAAATTTACGAGTCAGTAAGTTTTGCGACGGCACTCAGATACCGAATTTGAAGCTTAATTGGGGTCAGCCAATGGATCCTGATACTTGGAAATTTTTGGATGCAACTGAACCAGCTCTATGTAATTACGGGGATGATCCAAATCTGGGGTTGCTATACGGCTATTTGTACAACTGGTATGCAGTTAATTCGAGTCAATGCCTTTGTCCAGAGGGTTGGCGGGTTCCCACTGAAATTGACTGGCAACTGTTGTTGGATTTCCTGGGAGAAAACTCTGGTGCAAAACTTAAAGAAAAAGGATATGAGCATTGGAAGCCTTCCGGAGACCCAATGAGTAGTGGCACAAATGAATCAGGATTTACTGCGCTACCTGGTGAAGAAAGATATTATAGTTTGCAGGAAGGTTCAGGGAGCATTGGTTATAATGCCACTTGGTGGTCATCAAGTCCTGAAAATTGCAGCGGAAGTGAAGATTTAAGAACGAGTTTTAGTGTTTTCTACGATGATCATATCGCTTATATAAGTTGCGACTATAGATTTAGTGGTTTGTCAGTCAGATGTATTAAAAATTAGACAAAACTTTAGAGAAACGTTAATAAAATTTTATTTGCCTTCGTGGTAGCATCCACATCACGCAAATCTTAATTGCGTGATGTGGCCTGTGCAACCATGAAGGTGATATAATAAGGGAGTAATTTCATTCATGAAGCAAATAGTTCGTTGTTCTTTTAACCAGAACTTCAATTTTCACAAAATAATACGTAACCACATGAAAAAATTGTCGATATGGCAATTTGTACCATCTACATACCGAAAATGAAAGCCATTACACTTAGGATATTAAGAACAGCATTCTTAATATCCATTTTTTATGTCAGATGCACCATCCTATTTAAGAATATATAGAAAGAGATCTCCACTTACGCAAGGTGATATTGCTTTTCTCATGGGTCTATCTGAATACTCAAGTATCTCTAGGTATGAGAAGGGACAAAGAACTCCCTCAATCGAATTTCTTCTGGTGTACCATCATTTGTTTAATGAATCTATTCAGTCATTCTTTGACCCTGCATCTGCAAACGTTCTTTCCAATTTGATAATCCGCATAGAAAAACTCATTGGCATACTGAAGGAGAATAAAAGTACTGTGGATAATCTTTCTCGAATAAAGTTTCTAGAGGAAGTAATTATTAGGCTAACAACATAAGTATGACGAATGATGCAAAGCGATTCAATATAGTGTTTGCGGTGTATCCCAATGCCAATGGGTTCGGGTTTGTGTTCATGGAGAATGCCAGAAAGTTGATAGATTTTGGGGTAGTCAGGATCAACCCCATTAATAATGCAACGATTCTGAAACGAATTCGAAAATCCATTGATTACATGAAGCCTTCAGTTCTCATTTTACAAAATCCCTATGGGGTTTCCTCCCGTACCGGTAAACGAGTTCGTCAGCTTGTTCAAGATATCCTGCAAACATCCCAGGAACTGAAACTCGAAGTAGTGCAATATTCCCGAGATAATATCAGAGATGTATTTGAGCAATTTGGAGCAACTACTAAATATGAAGTGTCTCAGGTATTGATTACGGAGTTCAAGGAGTTAGAATCAAGGGTTCCAAAAATGAGAAAACTGTGGACGAGCGAAGATCGCAACATGGCAATTTTTGATGCACTCTCTTTAGCGTTGACCTGGTACTTTTTGAACTCATAAAAGTTTACATAGTTTCTGAACGATCATTCGTTGCAATTTTGTAAATTAGTGGAAACTTACATTTCATGAGCAAGCGAATTGGGATTTGGATACGCGTCTCCACTGAAGATCAAGCGCAAAGCGATAGTCCCGAACACCACGAGTATCGAGCCAAGTCATATGCAGATAGCAAAGGATGGCATGTAATAGGGGTATATCATTTGGAAGCTGTGAGCGGTAAAAGTGTTCTCAGTCACAAGGAAGCCAAAAGAATGCTTGAAGATGTTGCGAAAGGTAGGATTACAGGGCTCATTTTTTCTAAGCTGGCTCGATTGGCCAGGAATACTAAGGAGCTTCTAGAAATAGCTGACATTTTTCAGAAGTTTAATGCCGATCTAATTTCTCTGGAAGAGAATGTAGATACTAGCAGTCCTGCGGGTCGATTCTTTTACACCCTCATTGCAGGTATGGCAGAATGGGAGAGAGCTGAAATTGGATCAAGGGTTAAGGCATCTGTCGGCGTTCGTGCGCAATTGGGTAAATCCTTAGGAGGTGAAGCGCCATATGGATATACATGGGAAAACAAGGAGCTGGCGCTCAATCCAACGGAAGCTCCAATACGCAAGCTAATTCATGAGCTTTTTGCAGAACACAAAAGAAAGAGGATTGTAGCTAAGCTCTTGACGGAACAGGGATATCGAACACGCCGAGGGGATAACTTTTCCGATGTCTCAATTGATCGAATGCTCCGAGATCCTATCGTAAAAGGAATGAGGCGTGTCAACTATACAGAAAGTCAGGGCCAGAATAAAGGCTGGAAGATGAAGCCGAAGGAAGATTGGGTCTTTGTTGAAGTCCCAAGAATCATTTCAGATGAACTGTGGGATGCATGCAACAAGATCCTTGATGATATGTCAGAAGGAAATGTCCGGCGGAAAGGGGTTCATCTGTTTAGTGGTCTTTTAGAATGCGAATGTGGTTCTAAAATGTACATGCGGTCCCAGTCTCCAAAATATGTCTGCATAGCCTGTAAGAACAAAATAGCACCAGATGACTTGGAAGAAATCTTCCATGAGCAATTGAAGAACTTTCTCTTTTCGGACACAGAAATCCAAAACCATTTGGAGCATGAGAAACGAGGGGTACAGGAAAAGGAAGACTTGCTACAGATTAGGAAAACAGAGTATCAGAAGTTGAAAGCCAAAATCGGTGACATATTGGACCTGTACCATAAAGGTGGATTGACAATTGATGCATTTAAAGAGCTGCACGGTCCAGTGTATCAAATGCAAAAGCAGGTTGACCAATCCATCCTCGACTTACAGGCCGATATAGATGCTTCCAAATCCAAGTCGTTGGACAATACCCAGGTCCTTCATGATGCCCGAAATCTCCAATCCCAATGGAAGACCTTCTCTCTGGAACAGAAAAAGAGCATTATTGAAGCCATTACCACGTCTATCAAAGTCGGCAAGGAGGACATTGAAATCAACCTTGCCTATATCCCAACCCTCTATCAAGAAGGCAGAAACCCAATTCCTACCGGAAATCCATTGGATTTCCAAAACAGTGGAATTATGCAACACACCCCCAGGGATTCATACTGGCGATCAGCATAAAATTAGCTGGATATTCTACAGCTACCTTGGCCCTCGAGATCGTGACGCGATGTTCCTCCATAGGTTGTCGCAACACTTCCAGCACTGAGCGTTTAAATTCAGGCAACTCATCCAGGAAGAGCACACCATTGTGCGCAAGAGAAATTTCACCCGGATTAGGTGTGGAACCACCACCTACTAAAGCGATATCACTGATCGTATGATGCGGTGAGCGGAATGGTCGATGCGTGATCAGCGCCGAATCCTGTGAGAGTTTTCCTGCCACAGAATGAATCTTTGTAGTCTCCAAGGCTTCATTCAACGTAAGCGGAGGCAGAATGGTCGGCATGCGTTTGGCCAGCATGGTTTTACCTGCCCCAGGCGGACCGATGAGGATCACATTATGTCCCCCGGCAGCAGCGATTTCGAGTGATCGTTTGATATTCTGTTGCCCCTTCACATCCGCGAAATCAAAAGAATACACATCAGCATTGTGCTGGAAGGCTTCGCGGGTATCATAGTGAAAAGGCTGCAGCGCACTCATCTGGTTGAAGAAGCTAAATACATCCTGCAGGCTTTTGGCGCCATAGACTTCCAGTTGGTTGACGATGGCAGCTTCCTTCATATTCGCTTCAGATACGATCAGCCCTTTAAATTTTTGTTTGCGTGCCTGGATGGCCATAGGCAGGATCCCTTTCACGGGTTTGATCTGTCCGTCAAGGGAAAGTTCACCGATGAGCATGTACTGATCGATGAGCGTAGAGTCGATCATTCCTGTACTGGCAGCAATCGCAGTGGCAATCGGAAGGTCATAAGCAGATCCTTCTTTACGGACATCGGCAGGAGCGAGATTCACGACGATGCGTACACGCGGGAGACGATACCCAATGTGCTTGATCGCAGATTCGATCCGTTGCCATCCTTCGCGAATAGCAACATCGGGCAGCCCGACAAGATTGTACATGTTGGTGTGCAGGGAAAGTTCGCCACCGGTGTGGACTTCCACTTCAATCAGCCGCGCGTCCACGCCATGGACGGCTGCCGCAAACGTCTTGGTCAGCATGTGGTTGTTTTCAGTCTGGTGAATAAAGAGCCGGTTTCCCCTGGTAAAGGATCCGGGTTGTGCTGACTAATATAAAGAATTTTCTCCAATCCTTTCCGGCAACACACTATTTAAAAACGAAATCGAGTTAATCCAGTATCCTCTAATTTTCGAAAGAGACAGCAAAGTCCTGATGAGTTTTTGAATGTAGGTAGTGAACTTAACGCAATAATATGACCCACAGCATTACACGTCTTTCGGTTTTGATCCTACTGGTTTGTATAGCATACTCCCCTGGAGTAACTCAGGGCTTCCTGCATGGCCTTGAATGTTCTGCAGGCTTTTCAGCACCCAAACAGGATAGAAGGCTGTTCGATGCATCATTTGCTGAAAAATATAATAAGGACCTCTATGAAAAGACCACCAATGATCATCAGTTTGATTTCCTGATCAGTAAAACTGTAAACCTGAAAAATCCACGCGTATTACTTTTACCAGGAGTAGGATATTCCCATTTTAGAGCGCGCTACAATTGGTATTATAATGCAAATTATTTTGGGGATGGCTTCCAGGTTTATCATACGGTAGATACCTATACGTATCACATGGCGGCGGGTCAGGTGGTGTTGGGTTACCACCTCATACATCATGACCATACGAAATTTAGTTTTATCCTTCCCCTGCGATGCAATATGTTAGTCAATAAAGAAATGCTGGGAAATCCTTCCGAAGAAGATCATTACAACAGGACAAAAATTGAATTGCAAAGCCTGGAAATCAATCCGGGATTGCGATTTACGATCGGCAGGGTGACTTCCAGCGTTACCTATAGGATGATGAACCTCCAAAAAATCGATCATGTTATTATTGACGAAACGCTTTTTTATGATGATCACGATCCGTATCTATCCAGGAAGTATGATGACTATAATATCAGGAAGTTTTCGTTCACTTTGGGGTATATGTTCTAAAGATGATTTGGCAAATCATAAATAAGGAAAAGCCGATAGCCTTGAAGAAGGATGATAAGATTGAGGATTCTGAGTTTGTTATTAAAATAAAATGAGGTACATAAAATTCATTACTTTAATATTGATTATTTCCAGTTTTATCTCATGTGATGAAGAAAAGCCTTTTATTATTCCTGATGAATGTTCAGGATGTTTAGGCTGGGGTGTTTTGAACAATCAGGATTGGATGGGGAAAGTACGGGGTACAAACACGAAGACAGTTACCGGTATTAATGATACTCTGTTTTCTGTTGTAACTGAAGAAATCAATTCGAGTTCAACTGATCTACTACATGTATTATATTTAAGAGGTATTCCATTTGATACTGGTAAGTATTATATTGACTATTTAGATTACAAGAACCACATTGGACCAATTGCAGTTTATGAAGTATACGATTATGAAATAGATTATCCTGCTCAAGTTTACTATACCATATATGATCACACTAGTTATATCAGTGTAGATTCACTTGATAAATTGGATAATAGCTTCTTAATCAGTTTCGATTTGACTTTGTCAATAAAGGATGGGGAAAATGGAGATCTAAATAATTCTACGTATCCTAAGATATTTAAATTTTCAGGTCAAGTAAATGGTTTTGTTGATTTTAAGTGAATTTTATATAACATAGGTTGATATCGCAATTTGTCTTCAAAATTCCCAGGGGACCTCGATTATTATAACAGAATTAAAATTGAACTTCAGAGCCTGGAATCAGCCCGGGATTGCGATTAACGATCGGCAGGGTGACCTCCAGTGTGACCTATAGGTTGATTAACCTCCAAAGAATCGATCATCTCATTATTGACAGGACGGTTTTTGATGATGATCACGATCCCTATCTGTCCAGGAAGTATGATGACTATAATATCAGGAAATTCATTTTTGCCCTGGGATATACACTTTGATAAAACCTACGCGTGTTAGCCATGCGCTGAATTCACCAGGCTGATTTTTAACGCGATTTGACAACCTATTACGGATTATCCTGTTACATACGCTGAATTTTTTACGAACACAACTAAAAACACATGGCAACCACAAAATCCAGTACTAAAAAAAGTACTTCCAAAAAAGTAGCTAAAAAAGCGCCGAAATCTTCCGGCATGGCCTCTTCCCAACTGATGAAGCTTTTTGAAGATGAACTGAAAGATATCTATTGGGCAGAAAAGGCACTGACCAATGCCATTCCGAAGATGATCAAAAAAGCTACTTCGGCTGAATTGAAAAAGGCACTGACTAAACACCTGGGTGAAACGAAGAAACAGGTCAGTCGCGTGGAGCGCGTATTTAAATCCATTGGCAAGAAAGCTATCGCGAAGAAATGTGAAGCCATGGCAGGCCTGATCAAAGAGGCACAGGGAATCATGAAGGATTGTGCACCCGGAGCCATGATGGATGCAGGTATCATTTCAGCCGGACAAAAGGTTGAGCACTATGAAATCGCTTCCTATGGCACCTTACGCCAGTTTGCCAAAACCCTCGGCTACGAAGATGCTATGATGCTCCTTCAGGCAACGCTCGACGAAGAAAAAGCTGCCGATGACAAGCTGACGGAAGTAGCCGTAAGTGCGGTGAATATCCAGGCAAGTCATAAGTCAGGAAAGAACTTATAAATAATAGGAGATAAGCCCTGACAGGCATTATCCATAAGTTCATTCCGCTTAAATGAAAAAGTCAAACTGGTGATCGCACTAGTTTGGCTTTTTCATTTAACCAGCACAGTAGAAAAGTTCTTTCAGTTTTTTACCAGGCGAACATTTGCTCCATAGCCCCGGCCTGCCGATTGTATCAATGCATTGTAAGCTTCATCGAAATGAAACCACTTTGCCGCATTCCCTGCATCGGCGGTACTGCTCCAATAATTTCCGCCCGTCCAGTTAGGGTAGTATATAGCATCTGCTGAATTGCGATAACCCGATTCCGTCAATTTCAAATTTGACATAAAGGCTGAATTCGAATCGAATATATCCTCGAGGTTGATCACGTTCGTCCATTCCGTTGCAGTAGGGATATGCCAGCCGGGCCCAACGACAGTGCCCGGATCAAATCCATTCGTAGCAGATGGAGAGGCACTGCTCCAGGTATTCGATGAAGCGCCGCCAAGTCCCCACCAGGACGTAGCAGACGTTGAGCCTTTAATGAAATTCGGATTTCCGTTTGGAATGTGTGATGGATTTTGCAGACTGGCACTACCTGTAATAGCCGGACCAGTGGGAACCTGATGACCGTCATCCCATCGTCCATATTGGAAATAGTGCCCATAGGAACCCAAATCATGCACATCAAAAGCTACCTGGGGCGAACCCAGATTGTGTTGCAGCCAAATCTTTCCATCATCTGCACGTACAGTTTGATAAGTGACGGATTGTCCGCGATAAGTAAAGGTGACACATCCAAGCGAACCGGGCGAAGGTCCGGGATCACTGCAATTTCCTCCCGGTGGAGGAGCATTTTCAATGGAAAAAGCAAGATTACAATTAATAAATCCGCCTACACCTACACCAATGGATACCTGGTGATATCCGGAAGATTGGGGAGTGCCGGAAGCAGTGTATAAAATATTGCCTGAACCAACATTTAATGTGCCGGCAGGTGCAGTAAATGTCACTCCGGAAACAACAGGACTGGTGAATGCAGGATATGGTCCTCCCGGGCTGTTGATGTAATACATCAGGAAAGTTGCATTGGTCGGTGTGCCGACTACAAAATTGCCCGTCACGGTAGGATTCGTGCAATTATCAAAATAAAAATAAACAGGTGGTGGTGGAGGAGGTGGTGGTTTCTTTTTGCCCGGAGTATCTATCGAAAATCCATCCGGATTCGCCAAATCGGTAGTCTTGTCACATCCGGAGATGATCAGGGTAAAACATAAAATGGAAAGGAGGAGACTAAAAATCGAAGTATGATTAGAACGCTTCATCCTATAGTGATTTAGTCTTTCTTAAAATTCAGGTTTATCTGCTTGCGGGGAAAGAGGTCTTTGTTAAAATGAAGGTCGATACTGGAGATTAGCGGGTTCAAAGCGAAGAAATGAGGGATGTAGAATATTCATAAAAAAGGATGGATGATCGAGCCGCTTTACAAAAACGTGTTGTGAAAAAAGCATGGAGGTTTCTCATCCCGAGCGATCCGGATTAAAATCCATTTCATAATCCATACTATTTTTCTTAATATGTGCTGTATTTCCGGCCTGCCCGTGATATCCCGGCTGGCCATCATCAAAACGAAAAACAACATGAAACGCATTTCTCTTCTCCTGGCGGCATCTGCCTGCTTGTTTTTCCTTTCCTGTAAGGGCAAAGAAGAACCCAAATCCGAACCCATTCCTGCTGCATCCTTTGACGTCATGGCAGTCATGCATACCGTCAAAGATTTTGATGCCTGGAAAGCAGCTTACATGGCCCACGATTCTGTCCGCAAAGCCAATGGCCTGGAAACGTTTACCATGGGCCGCGGTGTCGAAGACCCTAACCTGGTCTATGTGACTCACAAAATGGCGGATGTGACTAAAGCAAAAGCTTTAGCTGCTTCACCCGAATTAAAAACCGCTATGGATTCTGCCGGCGTGACCAGCCCTCCTGAATTTGACTATGGCCATGTCATCCGCATGGACACTTCCGGGATGGATCAAAAACTTCGTCTCCGGATCAAGCACCACGTTAAGGACTTTGATGCCTGGCTGAAAGTATATGATGCAGAAGGAAAAGAAAAACGTTTGGAATACGGACTGGCTGATCGGTCAATGGCTCGCGGTATCGACGATCCGAATATGGTCTACATCACCTTCTATGTGACCGATGGCGAAAAAGCAAAAGCAAGAGGTGCTTCTCCGGAATTGAAAAAAATTATGGAGGAAGCCGGCGTGGATAGTGAGCCACAAATTCTCATGTATACGGTGGTGAATTAACCGCTCCTGATGTAAATCAGAACCGGTAAGTCTTTTCACTGGGAAAGGGCTTACCGGTTTTTTTTATGTGAAGTTTTGCAGCACCGCGTTTTCAGTGCTTATTGTATCTTTAGGGCAGTTCCAACCCTTCCAAAAGGCTGGAGCAAAATATCATTTCGTAACCTCCAAAATCTCCCCTTTTATGAAAAACATTTTTCTGTTGCTCCTGGCCATGCTTTGGTTCATGGGCTGCACGACTGAATCAGACGATCTGACTACCCAGTCCAACAAGTCGCTCGAGTATCGCGGTGCCGGCAAAGTCAACATCTGTCACAACGGACACATCATCAATGTCAGCCGCAGCGCTATACCTGCCCACCTGGCACATGGCGATGCCATCGACGATGATGGTGATGGCTATTACTCACATTCCAACACCTGCGGTGTACCAGTAGATTGTAACGACGGTGACGCTGGACACAATGTATCCTGTTGCCCTGCCGGTTCCTGGTGCGGCGATTTGGGTCCATTCAATATCACCATCATCTTCAACGGTGATTGCGGAGCTCTCGTGAATTTCCCGGGTTCTCCTGGATATCCTTGTGAAGTTCCTGTGACCTGGGTGCTGAATAGTTCAAATGGCAACACGTTTGTTTACACGGAAACAGACCTGTGTGGTGTAAATGGCTGCCAGGTAACGGTGACCGATAACGGTACCACACTACATGTGGTATACGGTTGTGCATCAGCTTCCGGTGACGTTGTTCCTTGTGAATAGGATCACCCCATCTAATTAAAATCAAATTGAAACCCGCCTCGTGCGGGTTTTTTTATGCCTTTACATTTTTACAAAGCAATGGGTCAAGGATGCTGGCAACAGTTATAACCAATATGTTATGAAAGAATTCCTGGTATTTCCCGTCAACAGTTATAACCAATATGTTATGAAAGCATTCGGGATATTTTCCCCAGCAGTTATAACCAATATGTTATAATAACCTCCCTGGATAACCCGTACCAATCCGAAAACTGATCAGTCCCTTCCCGGCAATCCAGTTATAACCAATAACTAATAAACTCCTTCCACCCTCCATCGAAATTCCTCCCCAAAATCGACTATACTTGACTCTTCATTTGACCCCCTTGCCATGTCCATCCTCCGACTCGAAGAAGTCACTAAAAAATATAAAGACCACCTCGCTGTAGATCACATCAGCTTCGCCGTCGAACCAGGTACCATCTTCGGTATGCTCGGACCCAATGGCGCAGGCAAAACCTCTACGATCCGCATCATTACTACAATCACCGGTCCTGATAGTGGAAATGTTTTTTTTGAAAATGAAATCCTGAATAAAACCCATCCCGCCCGCATGGGCTATCTTCCCGAAGAACGCGGCCTTTATAAGAAAATGAAAGTGGGTGATCACCTGATCTACCTCGCCCAACTCAAAGGCCTTACCGCCCGCGATGCCGCACAGAAATGTAGAGGTATGCTCGAACGCTTCGAAGCCCTCGACTGGTGGAATAAAAAAGTTGAGGAACTCTCAAAAGGCATGCAGCAAAAAATTCAGTTCATCGCCACCATCGTGCATGAACCCACGCTGATCATCCTCGACGAACCATTTACCGGCCTGGACCCTATAAATACGAACATGATCCAGAACGAAATCCATCGACTTCGAAAAAACGGAACTACCATTCTCTTTTCTACTCATCGCATGGAACAAGTCGAGGAAATGTGCGAAAACATTATCCTCATCAATCACGGCAAAAACATCCTGATGGGCAATGTCCGTGAGATTCGCAATACCTATAAAGAAAATCTCTTCGAAGTCGGTTACCAGGGAGCCTTACCCGCTTCCTTCAACGGAGGACTTGAACTAGTACGCCAACAAGATCACACCGCCGTATTTCGCATCCCCGAAAATGACTCTGCCAATCACCTGCTGCAATATTTAATCCAGTCAGGTTGCGAGATACAGTCCTTCCGCGAGATCCTGCCCACTATTAATGAAATATTTATTCGCCAGGTCAAAGGAATCAGCCATGAGTCATAAAGTATGGGTTGTCGCACGCCGCGAATACCTTAGCCGCGTCCAAAAGAAATCGTTCATCCTCGTCACGCTGCTGACGCCAATCGGTATTGCGGTCTTTTCCCTGCTGATCGGCCTGATCATGTCCGCCGGTGGAAAAGGAGACCAACGGGTCCTGATCAAAGATGACACCGGCATCATCAGCCAGATGGCCTCTGAAGACAAATCATTTCCCTACACGTTTTCCGATCAGGATCTTGGAAAGCTCACGGAAGATTATGCTTCCCTCGGATATGATCTCTTCGTCTACGTACCACCGTTACGCGATAGCAGTACGATGAAAATTTCGGCTTCTTATTACAGCCATGAAAAACCATCCCTGGTTATCCTGGAAGCTATTGAATCCAGGCTGGCGGACCAGGTGGAGACGTATCGAATGCGCAAATCCAATATCGATCAGCGATTGCTGGATTCTTTCCGCGCCAATGTCAATCTCGAAAATGGCGCCATGGATCCAAACAACCCTTCTCAATCACCAGTCGCCGGCAAACTCAACATCATCATCGGTACAGCCCTCGGCGGAGTCATGGGTTTTATGATGTACCTCGTCATCTTTATCTATGGCACCATGGTGATGCGCAGTGTTATGGAAGAAAAATTGAGTCGCATTGTCGAAGTGATGGTAAGCTCTGTTCGCCCGATCCAGCTCATGCTGGGCAAATTGATGGGCGTGGGCGCCGTAGGATTGACCCAACTCGCCTTATGGGCTGTGTTAATTCCAATTGTACTCACCATTGCCACAGCATTTATTCCTGGTGTTGAGCCGCCGCAAATGAGTGGTACAATGGGAAATGTGACGCAGGTGACGGAAGAATCGTTTGATAATTTTTCAGCGCAACAAATCATTGATGCCATCTTTCACCTGAAGTGGTGGCTGATCCTGCCGGTATTTGTGATCTTCTTTTTGGGAGGATACTTTATTTATTCATCCCTCTTCGCGGCCATGGGATCTGCGATCAATGAAGACATGGGTGAAGGACAACAACTGATGTTGCCGATTGTCATCGTAGTGATGATTGGATTCTATATGTTATTTCCTGTGCTGTCGAATCCAAATGGAACGCTTGCTGTTTTTGCTTCGCTCTTCCCATTATTCTCGCCGATCATCATGCCGGCGAGGCTTGCTTTTGATCCGCCCTGGTGGCAGGTGGTATTGTCTATCGGAATTATGGTGCTGACCGTTTGGTTTTTCATCTGGCTCACCAGCCGTATTTACCGCGTAGGCATCCTGATGTATGGTAAGAAAGCGACCATCCGGGAGATGATCAAATGGTTGCGCTATAACGATTAGCAAAAAAAAACCGCCCTAATCGGACGGTCAATGGGTGAGATTTCGTTTTGCGTTGAAGAGAAGATTTCAAAAACGCGCCACGAACGTAAGCAAATTATCCCTGTCCTCGACCGCCTGCCTGAAAATTTAACGTATATAGAAAAGGTATGTAATGTTCCCTGCCGGCCCGGCCTCTGATTTTACAGGGTTTCCCTTCTTCCGGCGGCTACTTTCATGACAAACAGGGAAGCATGCCCGGCAAACTCATGCTTGATCAGGACGCCCAACTGATTCCACAAAGTGTCAAAGGGCCCGATCAGAATGGTGCTCATACCATTGGTTTGCATTTCGGCGTTAGTAAGGGACTTTAGCTTTTCCAGGAAGAGCATGACCACCTCGGGGTAGTCGTCCTGCAACGGGTAAAAACTGATTTCGATGGTCACGGTCATGGTCAATATTAATTAATCCCCGAGAAAGGGAAGCCCTATCTTTACTCCAAATCCGACTGTTATGAAGCTATCGTTTTGTCTGTTCGCCTTCCTCACCCTCACCTTTACCCTCCAGGCACAAACCTGGACCTGGACTTCCACGCCCAAAGCCGGCGCCAATATTGAGGTGCGGATTTCGGACCTGGTCGATGACGAAGCCGCTACCTCCCTGGTGTTGTATTACTTCGATGGCTATAAATTATATGCCAATGATGTTGCCCTGCTTCCGGGTGATCAGTCACACCAATTGAAAGCCCAGGTCGTGATACCACAATCCACCAGTTGGATTGCCCTGACGCTTAAAGATGGAAATGGTGATGTGGTGGGCAGTACCATGGAAGAGGTGACCAATGAGACCAGTATGCCGAAAGCCTCCTCAGTGCAGAAAGCGATCGCGATGAATTATGCAAGTCTCACCGGCCAGGAAAAAGATGACGCAGAATCCACTACGCTGTATCGCGATGCTGTCATCTCAGATCCCAAATGGCTCGAACAACCAGATGTATTGAAGGGCTATTATACTTCTGCTTCCAAATCTGAAGCTACCCATGACCTGGACGTCATAAAAAATCAACTGACCACGATTTCGAAGAAATCAAAACAGGCCTCTGAGGCATTGCTGGTGCAGGCTACCCGACTGGCCGGTATGATGAAGGATACGGTATTGAAGACAACCCTCCGTAAGCAACTCGATAAAACCTATCCGAAAAATATACTGGCGCAGGAAGATGCCTTTCTTGCCTTTAAAAAAGCCACAACGCTCGAACAACGCATTAAACTCCGTGATCAGTTCAGGACAAAGTATGCGCAAAATGAAGATAATCGCGGCTACCTCGATCAGATGACCGCAACGATTGGAGATGAGTATGCTACTACCGGTGACTGGCCGAAAGTTGAACAATACATCGGCGAGATGATTAATCCAATCAGTCGCGCAAATGCCTATAATAAATATGCCTGGTCGCTTTCCGGTGAAGGCCTCGAAAAAGAAGGTTCGCACTACGATATTGCTGAAAAAATTTCAGGCGCTTCTATTGCCGCGCTGAATGCTAATCCGGACAAACCCACCTACATGACCAAACGGGAATGGGAATCTCAATTGGCACAATTGAAAGGTGGCTTTGATGATACATATGCTTTGCTGTTGTATAAGCTTGGCCGCTATGATGAAGCTATCGATCATCAGATGAATGCCGTGAGAGCTTCGGCTTATCAGGAGGCAGAATTGAATGAACGCCTGGCCATTTATCTCGAAAAAGGAGGACGAATTAAAGAATTAATATCGTTTATGGATGATATGATCGTAGATGGTCACTCCACACCGAAGATGAAGGAATTGCACAAGCAATACTGGACCAAAACCGCTACCCAGGATGAACTGTATAAACAATATCTGAATCAACTGGATCAGCGTGCCCATGATCGCCTGGAAGGTGAAGTAAAAGAAATGTGGGTCTCCGAAGATGCCGCCATGTTTACGCTGAAAGATTTACAGGGCAATAAAATTTCACTGGGGGATTATAAAGGCAAAACCGTGGTCGTAGATTTTTGGGCTACGTGGTGCGGTCCCTGTAAAGCCAGTTTCCCCGCCATGAAGCGGGTGTTGGAGCACTTCCAGTCCGACAAAGATGTGGTCTTCCTCTTTGTGGATACCTGGGAGAATCCGGATAAACTGGAAAGCCGGGCAGCCGGTTTTATTCGCGATAATAACTATCCATTCCATGTCCTGCTGGATGATCAAAATTCCGTGGTGGCGAATTATAAAGTTTCCGGTATACCGACCAAATTCATCATTGGCCCGGACCAGAAAGTGCATTTCGTTTCCGTCGGTTACAGCGGCAATCCGGATGAACTGGTAGAAGAGATGAAGATCATGATCGAGATGGCCAAATCATCTTCAGCAACAAGATCCTGAGGTCAAATCATACGGCAAGAAAATCCTTATCGTCCCCGGGGTTTTATCAACCTGCTTTTAGCCTAAAATCAGTTGATAAACACAGGGGATTCGAATTGCCTTTTGCAATTGGAGGGACCAATCCTGATTAGCGTTAATCTGCGTTTATCTTTTTTGAACGCTAATTTTCACTAATGTTTATTTGATAACAGATTACGCAAATTAGGTTAGCTATTTCACAAGTTTTTGCATGAGCAAGTGTAATTAGCGTAATCATTTATTCCCATCAAAAATTAGCGTTAATCTGCGTTAAAAAAAAGCTACCAAGCTTCACGGATATCCATTCCCACGCGGTTCTTCACGGAAGTACTTTTCAAATAGGCTAATTGACCGGGGGATAAAAATTCTTCAGGACCTATACCTTCAGCCAGTGCGCTGTTGACCCGGCATTGCTGCAATTCGGTCATCGGGATGGTTTTGTATTTACTGTTGGACAAATAGTATTTCGGCGTATCATCCTCGCGGAAAGTCCCGGTAGCGGAAACATTGCATTTATGGTTTTCGGCCACTTCGTTTAGCTTAGACAAGCTGATGATCGATGGATCATACTCTACAGTGACTACTTCCTTTCCTCCCTGGAATCCTGCCGTGGTTTTGATCACACCATTCAGCGCTCCAAATAAAGCTTCACCGGTCCAGAAACAATACATCGAATACGTGATCGATTTAATACCTCGTTGTTGCGCCGTTAATTCATCCGTCAGCAATTGCAGGTAAGCAGGAGCCTTTCCTTTTGCAGTGATGAGTGCTTTCGTCATGGTGGCACTTAATCCGGCTGCGCTGTAATTTCCATTCAGGCGGGTCACCACATCTTTCCCGTTCAGGTCTACGATGCGTACGACGGGATTATTCCAGGCAGGTTCATCAAAGCGTTTCAATACTTCTGCATCCGCTCCCTGCTTGTTGTTATAGATCGCGAGGGGAATGAAATACGTTTCGATGGCTTCTACGATCAGCGGATGTGTCAGCACTTCACTACCATAAGTTCTGCAGGTGATGCATCCCGGTATTTCCTGGAACAGGATGAGGATCGGTTTGTGTTCAGCTTTACTCCTGGTCTCCGCTTCCTGAATCGATCTCAACCAATGCACATTTCCCAGTTCCACCGGATTCGTTTGCGCCCGCACCACTACCGGTAGGAGTATGAGGAAGAACAGGATGATTCGCATGAGGTAAAAATACATACCAAATACCCACATTGCGTGCGAGGGGCTGCACCACCTCGCTTTGATATGCCGCCTCTTCAGGGCTTGTATATTAATTCCCTGGCAATCTACGCCGTTGGCTGGAGTTCTCTCCGCCAACACAGTGTGGTGAGGTAGTCGCAAAGAGGCAATTCAATTTACCCCATGTCACATTTCGGCGAGGGGCTTCATTCTCACATTCGCCCTTTTTTCTCACGCGGAGCCAAAGCAAATAGGTTCATTCTCACATTCTCACGCTCTCACGCTCTCACCTTCTCACATTGACTATAAATTAGTCTATATATTGACTAATATTTCGTCAATACCTTATCTTCACCCTCCCATGTTCCTCAACTGCCACACCTACTACTCCTTCAAATACGGTACCATTTCGCCGGAAGACCTGGCAGAAGGCGCCTCCCGCCGTGGCATTACCACCCTGGCCCTGACCGATATCAACAACACCTCCTGCGCCGTCGCCTGGATCAATGAATGCAAAAAACGCGACATCAAACCCGTCCTCGGAGTAGAATTCCGAATCGAGGGCCGCTACCTCTATACCGGTATCGCACGCAACTCCGAAGGATGGCGCGAACTCTGCGAACTCCTTACTGCCTGTTCCCTGGAAGGCCGTCCCCTACCTGATTTTCCCCCGGACATGCAACATGTCTTCATCATCTACCGGCCGTATCATCTGCCCACCCAATTTCGCCCCTATGAATACATCGGCATCATGCCGGCAGAAGTGAACAGCCTCTTTTCCTCCGTCCTTCGCGAGCAGTTGGATCGCCTCGTCGTTTGGCAACCGATCACCTATGAAGATGAGACCGGCTATAAGGTCCACAAGCTTATGCGATGTGTTGATCTCAATCTCATCCTCGGCAGACTCGAAGAAAAAGATCACGCCGGCGCCGGGGAATACTGGGTCACCCGCGACTACCTTGACAACGCCTTTCGCGCTTACCCGCAAATCCTGCGCACCACCGAAGCACTCCTCTATCATTGCGAAGCCGAACTTCCCTGCACCGATAAAAACAACCGCCAAACCTTCACCGGATCGGAGCGCGACGATTATCAACTGCTCATCAAACTCACCCGCGAAGGCTGTCGACGTCGATATTCGACACCCAACAGCAACAACCAGAAAGCGTATACCCGCATGGAGAGCGAACTCAAAGTCATCCGGCAACTTGGCTTTGCTCCCTATTTCCTGATCACCTGGGACATCATCCGTTATGCACAGTCCGCAGGCTATCATCACGTCGGCCGTGGCAGCGGTGCCAATTCACTCGTGGCGTATTGCCTCGGCATCACGGATGTGGATCCCATCGAACTCGATCTCTACTTCGAGCGCTTCATCAATCCGCATCGTTCCTCGCCACCGGATTTTGATATTGATTTTTCATGGGACGAACGCGATGATGTGACGGATTATATTTTCAAACGCTATGGACATCGCCACACCGCACTGCTCGCCACCTACAATACGTTCAAAGGCCGCTCCATCATCCGCGAACTCGGAAAAGTAGTAGGCCTGCCGAAAGCAGATATCGACGCGATCGTGGATGAACCGTTAGCCGGTCACAAACATCATCCGTATGCGAAACACATCTTTCGCTATGGGAATATGATCGAGAAATATCCCAATTACCTTTCCATTCACGCCGGCGGTGTGCTGATCTCCGAGCGCGAAATCACCTATCACACGGCATTGCAAATGATGCCCAAGGGATTTCCCATCACGCACTTTGACATGTATCATGCGGAGGACCTCAGCTATCACAAATACGATGTGCTGAGCCAGCGCGGCCTCGGCCACATCAAAGACACTGTGGATCTGATCCGCACCAACCAGGGCAAAGCCATCGACATTCACGATGTGCCCCGTATCAAAGAAGATCCGGAAGTCAAAAGGCAATTGTATTCCGGCCAGTGCATCGGTTGCTTCTACATCGAATCTCCCGCTATGCGCGGCCTGCTCACCAAGTTGCATTGCGACAACTATGTACACCTCGTCGCCGCCAGCTCCATCATCCGTCCCGGCGTGGCAAAGAGCGGCATGATGCGCGAATACATCAAACGCTTCCATGAACCCGAAAAAGTGGAATACCTCCATCCCGTTTTCGCGGAACATCTCGGTGAAACCTTTGGCGTGATGGTCTACCAGGAAGATGTGATGAAGATTGTCCATCACTTTGCCGGTCTCGACCTGGATGAATCTGATGTGCTGCGCCGGATTATGACGGGCAAGAAAAAATCATCGGACACCTTTCATCGCCTGATGGAAAAATTCTGGCGCAATTGCCGTGAACGTCAATATCCCGAAGAATTGATTCACGAAGTATGGCGACAGGTGGAAAGTTTTTCAGGTTATTCGTTTTGCAAAGCCCACTCCGCCAGCTTCGCCGTGGAGAGTTTTCAAAGCCTGTATCTCAAAACCTATTTCCCACTGGAATTTATGGTAGGGGTCATCAATAATTTCGGTGGATTTTATCAGACGGAATATTACGTGCATGAAGCACGCATGTGCGGCGCTAAGATCGAAGCGCCCTGTATCAATCACAGCCTCAACCTGACGACGATCTATGGTGATCGCATTTTCCTTGGCTTCATACATATCCAGTCGCTCGAACGGGATGTCGCTCATCGGATCATGGAACAACGCGCACAGCACGGTCCCTTCGCGAGCCTGGAAGATTTTGTAGCGCGCATGGACATCGGCCGCGAGCAACTCGACCTGCTGATTCGAATCGGGGCTTTTCGCTGGACCGACAAAACCAAGTGCGAACTCATGTGGCATAAGTATTCGGTGCATAATCCGCAGGAGAAACATGTCACCAATCAGCCGTTATTGTTTGGTCCCGGCTATCATGTCAACTACGAATTGCCCACGCTTGAAGAAAGCACCTATGACCAGGCCTTTGATGAAATGGAATTGTTGGGGTTCCCGCTCTGCAGTCCGTTTGAGTTGCTCGAAGAACGTCCCCGCGAAACGGTTCGCGTGACCCGGGAGCTCAATGACCTGATTGGCAAACACATCTCCATGCTTGGCTATTACGTCACCCGCAAACCCGTCACTACCGTCAACGGTAAGCTCATGACCTTCGGCACCTGGCTCGATGAAGAAGGACGTTACTTTGATACTACCCATTTTCCCATCTCCCTCGACCGCTATCCGTTCAAAGGCAAAGGCCTCTACCTCATTCACGGCAAGGTCACCGAAGATTTTGGTTTTGCAAGTCTCGAAGCGGATGCGATGGAGAAGTTGCCCTATAGAAAAGATGCGCGGTATTAGAGATAAGTAGATGGAAAAGGGTAGCTCCAGAAAATAGAAAGCAGAATCTCCAGGTGCTCCATTCGACAAGTTCAGGTACCAACCATGCACACTGAAAATCAAAAACGGAGGACTAAACTCAGAACCTGGAAAATCAAATCATCAGATTTTTTCTTCCCTTCGACAGGCTCAGGGACCATTTTAGTATGCTTACCTTTCCGGTCCGATAATAAAAAAATCAAATGCACCTCCCGTCTCTTCTCCAAAGGCGCTCCATCTACCTTAGCCTTCTCCTCAGCCTCAGCCTTTTCCTCAGCCTCAGCCTAACTGCTCAACCCCGCCCCCTCGGCTCCTGGAATATCATCAACGCCAAACTCAAACTCAACTCCAAATGGAGTGTATGGACAGAAGGCCAGCTTCGAAGCACTGCTTTTTTTGATAACTTCTTCTACTATGAAGCCAAGCTCGGCGCCACCTATAATCTCAATAAAGCTATCGCCCTGACCGGCGGATTCGGTCATTATGAAACGTATACGACCGGCGGAAATTTTCAACAACCCCTGGTCACCTCCGAAAACCGTACATGGCTTCAACTCGCCATGGAGCAACAACTCGGTCGAATCAATTTTGATCATCGCTATCGCGTCGAACAACGTCATCTCAGCACGGGATATAAAAACCGCTATCGCTACAGGCTGAATGTAGTCATCCCCATCAATCATGCCGAGATGAAACCCACTACACTCTATACCTATTTTGGTGACGAAATCTTTTTTACAGACAAGGCTCCCTTTTATGAGCGCAATCGATTTTATGCGGGACTCGGTTATAAGCTAAGTCCCTTGCTGGCCCTGCAGTCCGGATACATGCGACAGTTTGATTACAAACTCACTTCCACCACCTCGCGTGACTTCCTGCAGGTCATGCTGCTGTTTAGCTTCCACCTTGCGGAGCACCAGGAACACAGTGTGCCAAAGACCACGGATTAAATTAAAAACTGCATTTCCCAAAATCCAAACGAAACTCGTTTGCGTATATAGAACTGTTCGTCGCAAACAAACGATACAAATTCTTCACATTCTGCGAGGACAGCACCACGGACGTGATCGCCCGCGCGATCCTGTAGTTTCATTTTCACATTAGCTCAAGCCCCGGGAGCAGGTACATCCTGCTTCCGGGGTTATGTTTATGTTACCTTTCGGAAGATATCACATGAAAGCACCAGCAGACCCGATCCATATCTTTTGGTTTCGACGCGACCTCCGGCTGCAGGATAACCATGGATTGTACCGGGCACTGAAAACAGAACGTCCTGTGCTCCCCATTTTCATTATGGATACAGACATTTTAAGTAGTCTCAAAAATCCGGCAGATCAACGCGTCACCTTCATCTATGATACGCTTCAGGATATACAGCAGGAATTAAAGGCAAATGGTTCATCCCTGTACATCCTGCATGGCACACCCACGCAAGCTTTTGAAAAACTGTTCAGTCAATTTAAGGTTTCAGCGGTTTATACCAATCACGATTATGAGCCTTATGCCATTCAGCGTGATGCGGAGATAGCAGATTTTTGCAGACAACGCCAAATCGTTTTTCATTCGTTTAAAGACCAGGTGATTTTTGAAAAAGAGGAAGTGGTTAAAAATGATGGCAAGCCCTATACCATTTATACTCCGTATTCGCGACGATGGAAAGAACTTTATCATGAGCAGAAAAAGGGCCGTTACCCTTCTGAAAACCTGCTGGAACATTTACTTGCTATTGATCCCATTCCATTTCCGACCCTTCAGGAAATCGGATTTGAAAAAACAACTCCGGATATTCCATCCCCGGTTCCTGATCAGGCAATCATCAGGCATTATGAAGAGACCCGCAACCTTCCGTATCTCGAAGGCACCAGCCGCATGAGTGTGCACCTGCGCTTCGGTACAGTCAGTATCCGTGAACTTGCCGCGAAAGCATCGAAGTGGAATGAAGTCTGGTTAAATGAATTGATCTGGCGTGAATTCTTCATGATGATCCTCTGTCATTTTCCGCAGGTGGTGACCAAAAGCTTTAAAGCAAAATATGATGGCATTGCCTGGCGCAATGATGAAACTGAATTTCAAAAATGGGGTGAAGGAAATACCGGTTATCCACTGGTAGATGCCGGCATGCGGGAATTGAATGCAACGGGTTTTATGCACAATCGCGTGCGCATGGTGGTAGCCAGCTTTCTCACAAAACACCTGCTCATTGATTGGCGATGGGGGGAAGCGTATTTCGCAGAGAAATTGCTTGACTATGAATTATCCTCCAATAATGGTAACTGGCAATGGGCTGCAGGTTGCGGATGTGATGCTGCGCCTTACTTCAGGATTTTCAACCCGACCGAACAACAAAAGAAATTTGATCCGGATTTTATCTACATCAAAAAATGGATTCCGGATTACAAGGCAGGATATCTGGATCCAATGGTAGATCATGATTTTGCAAGAAAACGTGCACTAGAAGTTTATAAGGCAGCATTAAACGAGACCCGATGAAGACCCTGACCTATGAACAATTCATTCCGGCTTCGCTTGATCAGGTGTGGGATTTTTTTTCCTCTCCGCACAACCTGGATCTCATCACGCCGCCGCAAATGAAGTTTAAGATCATCAGTGAGCAACCGGAGAAAGTATATCCTGGACTAATCATTCGGTATATCATCAAACCTATGCTAAGCATCCCGATGCGCTGGGTCACGGAAATCACAGAAGTGAAAGAGCAGGTCTTCTTTATAGATGAACAGCGCAAGGGACCATATCGTGTCTGGCATCATGAGCATCATTTCAAATCGGTAGAAGGCGGTGTGCTGATGACCGATAAACTTATGTATGACATCGGCATGGGCCCACTCGGCTGGCTGGCGGGGAAGATCTGGGTGGACAGACAAGTGGTAACTATTTTTGATTACCGTCGAAAGATCATTATGGAATTATTCTGATTCTATCTCGCGAAAAGCCGCAAAGAATTTGGTTTATGTCTCGCGAAAAGCCGCAAAGAATTTGGTTTATGTCTCGCGCAAAGCCGCAAAGCCGCAAAGAATTTGGTTTATATCTCGCGCGAAGACACAACGAGCATTGATAGACTATAATTTGTTGACCATCCGGGTAATGCCTTCTTTTAATAGCGGTGCACCAAAGTTGATTAATAAACCCAATTTCTTTTCAGATAGCACGATGTAGGTAAGCAAAATCTTTGGATGGCTTCTGGCGATTGTTTCTAGCGATTTAAGTTCCACGACGACACACTTATCCACGATGACATCCGCCCGAAATCCAACATCCATTTTTAATTCGTCCCATATAACTGCGACACCTTTCTGTCGTTCGAATGGAATATTCCGTTTGGCTAGTTCGTAACAAAGGATTTCCTCATAAACCGATTCCAGCAATCCTGGCCCCAACTTGTTATGGATGTGATAGCAAATGTCGATGATGATTTTGGCAAGTATGTTTTCTTTCTTCTCTTCCATGGTAATTTCTGTTTATTTCAATAGTAAGTGTCCAAAAAGGGGTGAAACATTACCGTTCAGGAGCAGAAAACTTTTAAATATTTGCATTTTAATCGCGCTGGATGTCTTACCGCGAGGTTTAAAAACTCTAACCGCGTCTTTGCGGCTTGGCGCGAGGATTGAAAACTCTAACCGCGTCTTTGCGTCTTGGCGCGAGGACTGAGAAATCTAACCGCGTCTTTGCGTCTTGGCGCGAGGATTGAGAAATCTAACCGCCTCTTAGCGCGAGGGTCAGGTAGATTTATGGCGTCTTTCCCCAAGTTCTTAAAATAATTAGTCCAAAATTTTACTGAAAATCAGGTAGTTACACAATATAATATTCAGAATTTTTCCAAAATCCTTGGTTTTTCGGGGTATTAAAAGCTACCTTTGCGTCCCGCTTTTAAAAGGTGGGCCAATTCAACCGTTTAAAATTCATTTACCGTGAATACTTTAAGTTACAAGACCCGGTCGGTCAAGAAAGAGGAAGTCAACCGCCGCTGGTTTATCGTGGATGCTGACGGAGCCGTTTTAGGCCGCCTCGGTACCCGCATTGCCACCGTCCTTCGTGGCAAGCACCACCCGGAATATACCCCACACGTGGACACCGGTGACTTCGTGATCGTGATCAATGCCGATAAAGTTCGCCTGACCGGTACCAAAGAGAAAGACAAAAAATATCAGACCTATTCCGGCTATCCGGGCGGTCAGAAAGAACTCACCGTAGCCCAGATGCGCGCGCGCAAACCTGAGCGCATGGTAGAGATCGCTGTGAAAGGGATGCTGCCTAAAAATAAACTCGGCAACGCCATGTATAAGAAACTGTTCGTCTATGCAGGTCCGAATCACCCGCATGCCGCACAGAAACCAGAACCCCTCGCTTAATTTCAATTTCAACTTTTAGTCTATACCAAGTTATATGGAGACAATCAACGCGATAGGACGTCGTAAAGCCTCAGTAGCCCGGGTCTATGTATCCAACGGCACCGGCAATATCAAAGTCAATGGACGTGAGTACAAAGAGTATTTTCCACAGGCCCACATCAGCGCGCATGTGATTGCTCCGCTGCTCGAACTGGACATCCTCAATAGCTATGACATCAAAGTCAATGTGAATGGTGGTGGTTTCCGGGGACAATCCGAAGCCATTCGCCTGGGTATCGCCCGCGCTCTGGTCAAGATCAATGCCGATCACCGCGCACCACTCAAGATCAAAAAATTCCTCACCCGCGATGCACGCATTGTGGAGCGTAAGAAATTCGGTAAACCAAAAGCACGGAAGAGCTTCCAGTTCTCCAAACGCTAATCGATTATCGCTTGATCCTTTAACCTTAACCTTTAATCTAACAACCGATCCATCATGGATAAACCATTATATCAGGATTTATTGGAAGCCGGAGTTCACTTTGCTTTCCAGCACATTGGGATCCTAAGCTTAGAATTCCACGTGGACAAGTTGTCGCG
>JADMIO010789650.1_pt1 | contig 138205 bp, 102 predicted proteins | sample 8958161 | NCBI WGS metagenome assembly JADMIO01 (sample SAMN16585339, study PRJNA669376) | soil metagenome | isolation source: Crop rotation soil | place: USA: Cullars Rotation, Alabama | collected 2011
CGCGACAACTTGTCCACGTGGAATTCTAAGCTTAGGATCCCAATGTGCTGGAAAGTGTTCAATGCAGTAAAGGCAAAACCGGTAATGGGCTCGCTATGTATTTTACCGAAATAATAGGTGCCCCTTTTTGAAGTCATCTTTGTATAATCAAGGCGATAGGTGGCCCCTGAAATCTCACATGTTGTTGTTGGCATATACTTTAATTTAATGAACGGTCGACTAAGTTAACCACATTATTCCGCCCACGGGAATCAATTGGATAGACTTTGGGTTTTCGTTGACAAGTGGTGAGGGAGCTGCAACCCGGCATATAAACCCGCGGGGCATTAGCCCGGTACCCGCTTCATGGATGCTGTTTTTGTCGCATATGTTGAAAATTGAAATGGAGATAAGATTACCAGCAGCCCTTCCCACTATATTAGAAAGCGGGTTACGGCCCTGTGTCTTATCAATTTACCTGTATCTTCCAATATTGAAATTTATGAAACCATTCCTGCTACTTGTGTTCATCTGCATGATGAAGCCCGCCTTCAGCCAGGCAGACTCTATCATGGCTCTCCCCGAAGAACAGCAGGTCCTGGCCTTATTGAAATGGTACTATCATGATCTGTCGAAGAACGACTCACAGGAGGTAACCACCGCGCTTACAGATGCACAACATTTATTTGCGGCGAAAGGTAACAGGTTGCTGGAGCGACAGGGCTGGTTATTACATCAATTTTACCTGGCGGGAAGAAATCAAACCGGTGACAGGGCGGCTTCAGCTATGCTTGATGCCGCCAACAGGGCGTATAAAAAAAACTGGCTCATCGTGCGTGCAGAATGCTGGCATTATGCCGGGAGCTTTTATTTCGGCGAAGGAATGTATGTTCCCGCATTCGAATACATGCAAAAAGCACAAAACGTTTTTGATGAATATGACCCAGTTAAATATCCTTACCTGCTGCGCTATGCAGACGGCCTGGCTGGATGTTACTATCGTTTTGGAGAATACAGGCAGGCGATTAAATACCTTAAAAAGACATTATCACTGCCGTCGTGGTGGAGCTCGCTGATCTATTTGCCCAGCGTCAACAATACCATTGCACTTTGCTATCAACGATTAAAGCAATACGATTCAGCTGCAATATGGTATCATCGATCGTACGATGCTGCTGCAACAGTCAAAGATTCGTTCTATATGGCACTGGCCAATGGCAACCTGGGAGCCGCGTACTATGCCCAGCATCGATATGACGAGGCCCTGCCCTTGGTAGAAGCAGATTATGCAGCAAGCACCCGTGCTGGAGAAACAGGAAGTGCTACCAATGCTGCCCTGACGCTCGCTGCGATCTACATTAAAAAAGGACAATTGTCGCCTGCGCGAAAATATATGGAGCTGTCACGCAACTATGTCTATGGTTTCCGCGACGTCACTCAACTGAAGAACTGGTATGAGAATCTCTACGAGATCTCAAAGGCTGATGGAGATATAAAAGCTACGGGTTTGTATGCCGATTCACTGCTGTTTTATAAAGACAGTCTCACCGCATTGAATGATAAAAAAGCATACAACCAGGCGGTGTTGAAAATTGAAACGGAAAAACATCTCAATGAGATCAATCAACTGGAAAGCAAGCGCAAAGAACAAATAATCCTGCGCAATAGCTTGCTGACGGCCCTGCTTCTCCTTGCCATCATAGGCTTTTTATGGATCAACAGGCAACTTCTCAAACGAAATAAGGAAAAAGAGCTGGCACAACAGCAACTACGCTTCGCTGAAATGGAGCTCATCGGTTATACTAAACAGCTGAAAGAAAAAACCGAAGTGCTGGAACAATTGCGTGAAGAAATGACCAGAGAGGATACCAGCCAGGAACGCACGGAAAATATCAGCAGGCTGCTTGAGGCCACGATCCTCACCGACGAGGACTGGAAAAAATTCCGGCAACTGTTCGAAAAAGTATATCCCGGTTTCTTTATCAACCTCAGGGAAAAAATACCTGACCTGAGCGCAACCGACACCCGGCTGCTTGTACTGACCAAGTTAAAAATGCCGTTAAAAGATATGGCTTCAATGCTGGGAGTCAGCTACGATGCCGTCAAAAAGGCAAATCAGCGGCTTCGGAAAAAACTCAACCTGCCCGAACGGGAGGATCTGGAGGACCTGGTTGATCTGCTTTGAGACCCCATTCTTTCAAGTTTCCTCTCGGTGACTTATTGCTACCTTGCCTGCATCCAGGGTGATTCGTATCTACTTGCTGCCCAGAGCTGTCCCCTTTTTGTCCCGCGCCTGTCCCCCTTTTCTCCCGCTGTTTTTTTGGTAAAGGCCTATCCGAACGGCCATATTGCGGGCAATAAGAAATTCAATGATTGGTAAACGAAAAAAATGGTTCAACGTGTACTATGTCATTATCGTCATTCTTTGCCTGTTGATCGGAATGTTCATATGGTTCAGCTTCAAGGCGACCCTGTCAGACCTTGAACAAAAAAAGGAAGACGCCTATAAAAAGAAATCCACTTCTTTCCTGGAACCTGCCCGCCAACATCATTAATAATTAACGATCAAAACAAACAATATGAAAAAGGTCTTCCTATCCATTTTAATCATTAACGGTCTTGTGATGACAATGCAGGCGCAGAATGTAGCGATTAACACAGACGGTTCAACCCCCGATGCCAGTTCAATACTCGATATAAAAAGTACAGACAAAGGATTGTTGATTCCAAGAATGACCGCAGCTCAGCGCTGGGCGATATCTTCTCCTGCAACAGGTTTACTGGTTTTTGATAAGGATAGTAAAAGCTTTTGGTATCACGATGGCACGAACTGGGTAAATTATAGCCCCGGCTGGTCACTTACCGGTAACATGGGGAATAGCAACAATTTTATTGGTACAACCGACTATACTCCCCTCTACTTTAGAATTAATAATGAGCTTTCGGGCCAGATCGGGGTCGCCGGTGGAAATACGGCACTCGGCTTCCGAACTTTAACCGCTAATACCACTGGCACAGATAATCTGGCATTTGGCTGGGGCGCATTATATACCAACACTACAGGTTCCAGGAATATTTCGTTAGGCAGCGGCACGCTTCAATTCAATACTACGGGCGACAACAACACGGCAACGGGATACCAGTCACAATTCCAAAACACCACTGGCTTTGACAATACGTCGACGGGATACCAGGCGCTGTATTCTAATACTGCCGGTGTAAGCAATACGGCAATAGGTGCACAATCCTTGGTGCACAACACGGAGGGACATCACAATACAGCGGCCGGACGGGCCTCTATGTTCACCAACACTACAGGTACCGATAATACGGCCATCGGTTATGAGTCCTTATATTTTAATACTACCGGTATCAATAATACAGCAGCTGGAAAAAGCGCGCTGACAACCAATTCGACTGGCAGTGGCAATACGGCAACAGGAGTGTATGCGCTTGCTTATAATACCACTGCGGACGCCAATACGGCCACTGGCGCTTACACTATGTTTGTCAACTCGACGGGCCAATCCAACACCGCAACAGGAAGCCAGGCGATGCAAGGCAACACCACCGGTTCCTATAATGTCGCTACCGGGGCACAGGCACTGGCAAACAATACATCGGGAAATAATAACACTGCTACCGGGTTCCAGGCAATGATAGTGAATAGTGAAGGTCATGATAATGTCGCGGCAGGTTATCAAAGCCTGCTGAATAACACGCTCGGCTCAAGAAATAGTGCAGTGGGGGCACAGGCACTCGCAACTAACAATACAGGCTATGATAATGCCGCAGTCGGTTACAAGGCTCTTAGCAATAATACGATCGGCGCGAATAACACAGCCACCGGCAGCCAGGCCTTAAATTCTAATACCGAAGGTTCGAACAATACAGCAAATGGCATCAATGCATTATTTACCAACTCCACTGGTTTTGATAACGTAGCGGTAGGAAGTTATTCGCTTTATTTAAATAGCACCGGTAACAACAATACTGCCGTTGGCCGGCAGGCATTGACCTCAAATGCTACGGGGACATCGAACACAGCTACCGGAGCGGCCGCAATGATCACAAACACGACAGGATCGAGGAATACAGCTACCGGCTTAAGCGCCCTTTATGCAAATACTGAAGGTGCAGACAATTCAGCAACGGGGTTCCAGGCGCTGGCCAGGAATACAACCGGGACATGGAATACGGCGGATGGTGCAAATGCTCTTTTTAATAATGAAACAGGAACTTTTAACACCGGAGTTGGCTACCAGGCAATGAATGTTCTTTCCGATGGCAATCAAAACACAGGTATTGGAGCCTTTTGCGTTGCAATTGGCAGCAATATTTCAAATGCAACCGCCATTGGATATAATACGGTTGTTGATGCTTCGAACAAAGTTCGAATTGGGAATACGGCTGTCACAGTCATAGAAGGACAGGTCCCTTTTACATCGCCATCTGATGGAAGGTTCAAATACAATGTGAGGGAAGACGTGAAAGGTCTTGATTTCATATTGCAACTAAGACCGGTCACTTATCAATTCGACGTAAAGCGATTCGATCAGCAGCTGCATAGCAGTCAAAAAGATTACAGGCAGGACAATGCTATGCAGGCTTCATTTGACCAGGCCTCTTCTATCCGCCGAACCGGATTTATTGCACAGGAAGTAGAACAAGCCGCGATCAAAACAGGGTATGATTTCAGCGGCATCGTAAAGCCACAAACGGCCAGTGATCATTATAGCTTAAGCTATGAAAGCTTTGTGGTACCGTTAGTAAAAGCCGTGCAGGAGCAGGAGAAGACAATCGATGACCTTAAAACAGAACTTCAACAGCAAGCCGAGGCCTATAGCGCACTACTGAAACGTATTGAAGCGCTGGAAAAAAAATGATCTTTTGCGGGGATGTTCTATTGATCACATCTATAACCTTATTTTAAACGAAAACAATGCTCAGCACAACGAACATAGCTGTTACTGCATATCCTCATTTGCCGGCAAATGAAAACACGCTTTTACTGGCTACCTGCCGCGGACTAGAGATCATTGAAACGCATTCTATAGTAAGAGTGGAAGCGATCAGTAACTACAGCAAGCTATTTTTTGCAGATGGCCGGTCGCTGGTAGTGGCAAAGGTGTTATCGTGGTTTGAAAAAAAGCTGGACGCCATTCAATTTGTCCGGTTGCATCGAGGGCACCTCGTAAATATGCGTTATATCAAGTCCTGCGATAATGGTAGCAACGGGGAAGTTGTGCTTGTCAATGATGAAAGACTGGCGGTATCACGAAGGAAAAAGCTGGTTTTAAAGCGCGCGATCTACCAGTATTTCGGACATGCTCTTCAATAACTTTTCGCCAGGAATAGGGTGGTGATATAGCTATCGCTTTCTGCCTGCATAGGCCTGGCCTTCCCTTTATTTCCTTCACGGTGGATTAATCAGCTGTAGCATATGTAATAGCTGTCTCCCTTTATCAAAACAATGATTTTTGGCTTGTCCATTTTTTAGTTATCTTGTAATACAACCGTGCAATATCTACATACCCGTGAGCAACTTCAGTTTAATTCATTACTCACACTGGCTTCTGACTAGCCTTCGAGACGGCCCCTGTTTAAACACACAACGGTAAGCATTACGATAGTAGCATTTCCTGGCTCCCAGCCTTCCCCGACACTGCGAAAGCTTCGTTCATTTTTTTTAACGCAAACCACCACCCGCTATGCAGGCAAATCAAAAAAACATTGTGATTATCGCTGCAGTCGCATTGATCGCAGGATTCTTCATGCCATGGATAAGTTTTTTCGTCAAACTCAGCGCCTGGGATTTCATTTTTGGAAATGCCTCGGACATAGATTCAAGTTCTATCAGGTTCCTGGTGGTGTTGATCCCGATCAGCGCCATCATGATAATTGCCGGCGCATCTAATAACGAAAATTACCTGATTTCAAAAAGGTTGTTGTTTAGTATCCCGCTTGGCTCCCTGGCCATTGTCATTATTAGTTTATTCTTCACCGCAAACGAAGACGGTGAAAAGGTCAGTATGTCAGATTTTGGAGACATCCTCCAGCTCCTTGGTGCCGGTTTTTGGATAACGTTGATTGCATCGGTTGTCCTGGTTTTTTTGCGCCCACAAACGCAAGCAACGCCGGGCAATGTTCCCGTTCAATCAACCCCGGTCACAGGTTATTCAAGAATGTCGAAAACAGGCATGGTGATAGCTGTTCTTGGCGTAGTATTGATGTTCATTTCTACACAAAACAAATTTTTCTCTAAAACAAAACGCTACAGGGTTGACCCGACCTCCTATGGCCTGCCCTCGGCCTACGATCCGCTGGGACCCATGTATGATAGCAGGACTGTAGTTGACTGGAAAAAGAAAAAAAGGATGTTGGGCGCAGGCATTGCTGCATTGGTCATAGGGGGCGTGGTTTTTGCTGCAGGCCGTTCATCTAAATCTGCCGGAGGAGTAGTCACACCAACTGACGCCGGGCCGGCACCTACTCCTGCCCTAAATCAGCGGCCACAGATAAATATCAACCTTCCGAAAGTAAACTGGACTGATGTAATGGCTAAGACTAAGGCCTTTCTGGTAAAGTACCGGGTCATTTTACTCAGTGTTGCAGGTTTACTTATCGCTTTGATTGTGGCGTACAACCTATTTCTTAAGGCGGATCCGGTAAAAGACGGAAAACGCCTTGCAAAGAACTATTGCAATTGCTCTGACGAACTGAACAAAAGCAGGGTAGCGTCGATGAACTCGTATTATGATCAATTTGACCAAAATAAATTTAAGACCAGGGCTGAAGCACGATCACCGCTCGCTACGATTATGCAGGAAACCCAGACCAAATATGAAACCTGCCTGCAAACTGCTAACATTAAATTCAATGAACGGCTTGCAGACTACCAGTCAAAAGGAGGTAAGAACCTATACACTTTTCAACAGACCTATGGTACAATAACGAGTGTGTGCAATAATCCCGCTAGCAGCGAGGTGATTGCCGTTCGGAGTAAGATCGACGAAAAAATCAGGACGATCATGGATCCTGAACCGGATATGGAAAAGATCAAAAGAGACCTGATCGGTCAACCAATCGTCGGTTGGAAATTTCAATACCTGAATGAATTCAGGACAGCTCAAATACTAAATACTTCGAGGGCTAACGACAGGATAGACTACCAGGTAAAGATGACCATTGCCGGCAATACCGCCACTGATGAACATGACTGCGAACTAATGGTCACCTACGTGCAGGGAGATTATGGATGGACTTTATCGAATATTCATACAAATTCTATCACCTACGTAAATATCTTTTACCCGGACAGGTATATACAGATCACCCCTTTCCCCAATTGTAAGTGGAGTGCAGAAAACAACTTTAAGATGGGTTGGAAAACAGCGAACTGGGACTATGCCGAGGAAACGATCACCGGTCCTGACAAAGGACCAACTACATTGCCTTATTCGACGACGTATTTCATACGATCACTCGAAAGCCGGGAAATCCAGGTGAAGTTCACCTACTGGCCGGCCAATTAGAGAAGGACACAGGCAATAAACTGGAATGTTATAAATGAATAGCAAGAGCGTTTCAGTTAAAAATTGAAACGATATTGAAGACCGCCAATAAATTGCTGCCTGGCTCCTAAGAATCCATACTCGGCCCTTAACATCCAGCTTCGATTGATCTGGTATTGGGCGCCTACAATAAAATTCCACATTTGCTTGGGTCTTTTTTCGAGCGAATATTGAATGGATGCGTCACCTGCATTAGTAACAACCTGTGAAGCCTGGTCCAGTACACGGCCAAAGCCTCCCAGCACACGGTTGGCTGTCTCATACTTTGCAGCATTCACCGGGTTCCTTTGCTCTGCAGGGGTAAGACCGTTCCACCAGTTGTCAACGTTGGCCTGTTTCTCTGCAACATTCGCATAACCCGAGTTGATCTTTTCTTCCCATTCGCTCAAAGGGAAAAGGTCAGTGGCATTTAAGGAACCGGTAGTAGAGCTTGCCATCTGGACCCTGAAACCGCCGGCCCATAGCGCCAGGCTCATATCCTTTTTCTTCATGGTAATATTCTTACCGAAACGCGGACCAATCACAAACACGAAGGCCGGTTTTGCCAGTTCTTCAATGTCCGACCAGGAAACATTCATGTCAAGGGCAAAGAAGAAGCCCCGAATGCCGACGGTAGGCGTGGCGCCAAAACCAAATGTTGTTGCATTAAAATTGGCCTTAGTGTTGAAATTGGTGACCTGCTTCCAGGAAGAATCGTCGGGCAGCCATACGCCGGCATCAATAGCGGTAGAAGTCTTTGACTGGGCAAAAATGCCATAAATGTTCAAAAAAGGAAATAGCCATAGATCTCCCCGAACGTTGACGCCATTGCTGGTCGCTACAGCACTGTTGAACCGTATCACCTGGTCCAGCGGGAACATCTCCCCATGATTGAACCCCACCTGTAGATTTTCAATAATGATGTCGGATTGCTGGTATAGATACTGTACGCTTATGCCGGCTGATTTTGGAATATTAAATCCTTTCGCTACAACCTTCTTTCCCCAGATCGGAAAGATGTAAGGGTATTCAGATCTTTTCAGGCTGTCGGCCAGTTCCTGGTTCTTCGGACCCATTACCTTGTCGGCTGTGTACTGGGCTCTCGAAATTGTTGCCAGGAAAATAACGCTCATCAGCATTGCTGCTTTCACCCGCTGGCATTTTCCAATGATTTTCGTTAACATAGCTCTCGTGTTAATTACATTAATGTGAACTGTATGCGACTCTCAAAGAACTGAACGTGTCCTTTGAGCTCATACCGATCCAGAATGCCGTAGCCATAGATGAATTCCATGCGAATGATCTTAGACATATACCAGTTGATCATCGGTGTAATTCGCCACATCTGTCCTCCCTTTATCGATCCATCGTTGAGGTTAAAGGTGGAAGCACGCACAACCCCTTCGATTTCACCCCAACCTCCCTTAAATATGGATCGCTTTACCGGCACAAAGCCAAAAATGCTCCCAATGGTGTTGTAAGGGCGGATAGCACCGGTGAAGAAATAGCTCACAAACACATCTCCGCCGTAGAACTTATGATCTTCTGACTGATCGGAATAGAACTTGTGCAATACGACCTCGGACCCCATCATAAAACTTTTATTCCTGTAGTAAACCTCTACCCCGAAATGATTCGACAGGTCGGTTTCAAATTCCCCGGTGTTGATCAATTGGGGAGTGGGATTGGATTCGGGACGGCTCTTGAGCGTCATCTTTCCGTCTTTTGGCTTTGCATACCGGAATTCACCAGCAATATGTATCAGCGTGTTTTTTTCTTTATTGTAAACCGGCATCCAGCCTATCCTTGCTATATATTGCCATTGATAAGTGGCAAAGGCCTGCTTCCTGGAAAGAAAGTTATTATAGTATGCCAGGTTCCAGAAGATCCTTGATTTTGGCAGGAAACCCATCCATTTAATGCCATCGGCCAATATCGGGATGGGATCAATAGCCATCTGTCTTTCGTTCGTCCACGGTGAATGACCATTCATCACCTTGGGCGTGGAAAACCCTTCCTTCGTTCGGCCAATAAAGAAATGGCCCGCCAGTTCAGGAACACCAATGGTCAGTCCTGTTTCGCGAAGCATCCATTTTTCATTGTCACCGTCCCACATATAGGCAAACTTCCAGGACAGTGTTCGCTTCGTCTTAAACACACCGCTACCCAAAACCCTGAAATCTCTCAGCTTGATCCTTGGATCGAGAATAACACCTGCCGTATCCATCTGCTCTTTGAAAACATCGTTTTGAGCGTAGGTGGTAAAATCATAGATGAGACCAAGCCCTATCCTGAATGTGCTGATCGGGCCGTCAAAATCATTGGCCTTAGGATTTTGCATTTTGCCGGTAGCTGAATCAATCTTGTAAATAATACCTTCCGTACCATCGGGTACAACCTTTGCTGTATCCTGGCAATAAGAATGGCCAGGGAAGGTCAGGATAAGCACTACGAGCCATGAAAGCCGGAATAACCTCCCATGATAGTACTTTGGATCAATGGCTATACTTATTATGCACGGAATCATTTTCTATGGTTGACTACGAGGCAAACGAACAGCAAAAAGGTTACGCTCTTTCATTATCCACCGGTAAGGGGTTATTGGCCTCGATAATAACTAATACTTGAAAAAATATTGCTGCAATGTTTTCCTGTCCTTTGTCTTCATCAACCCAAGCATTAAAAGGATCCTCGCCTTTTGCGGAGTAAGATCATCCGATACAATAGTGCCTAATTCTTCATCGTTGATCTCATCTTCCAGCACTACCCTGCCTGAAGGAGTACGACTGGCCCTGCAAACGACAATACCTGCGGCCACTGCTCTTTTAACCGCATCCATATAGGCCTTATTAAAATTGCCATTCCCTACACCAGCGATCACAATGCCATCCACTTTTTTGCTTATTAACAGGTCTATCTGGTCGGCGGGGGCATCTGCATACATGTACACGATATCCACTCTCGGTAACTTTGTGTCTGCCTTCACTGAAAAAGGCGTATTGACATTCACTTCACGCATGGAACTGGAATAATACTCCACTTTGCCATCATATACTTGGCCGATGGGGCCTGAATTTGGCGAACCAAATGCGTTGACCTTGGTCGTGCTCAGCTTCATCACTTCCCTAGCATCGAATATCCCTTCATTAAAACTTATTAGCACACCCCGGCCTTTACTCTTTGGATTAATGGCTACTGTAATTGCGTCGTAAAGATTTTTAGGGCCATCGGCGCTGATGGCTGTTGCCGGCCGCATTGAACCCGTTAGTACAACCGGCCTGTCGGAAGCAATGACGAGGTCAAGAAAATAACCGGTTTCCTCCTGTGTATCGGTCCCATGGGTGACTACGATAGCGTCTGCTTCGTTTTTCTGGAAGATCTCGTTTGCCCGGACGGCCAGTTTTTTCCAGATATCGGTCGTCATGTCCTGGCTACCTACAGAAGCAACCTGTTCGCCAGTGATATTAGCGATCTTTTTAACAGTAGGAATCGAACCCACAAGCTGGTCGATTGGAATTTTTCCCGCTGTATAACCAGCCCTGTCGGATGAAGCGCCTGCTCCTGCAATAGTTCCGCCTGTTGCAAGAATGATTACCCGTGGCAATTGTGCCTGTACCTGGATGGCAAGCACCAGTAGCATTAAAAAAGGAACTATTTTTTTCATATTGTTTTTTTTATGGTGAAAATTGTTGGTGTGATTTGTTTAAGCTCTTTTAATCATCGATGCCCTTCACATTTGTCGGGCCGGTAGGCGTAGTCAGCTTTACCGGATCAAGCAGTTCTTTGATCTGTTGTTCAGTCAATAATTTTTTCTCGCGGATCAATTCGAGGATCCCCTTGCCCGACTGCAATGCTTCTTTGGCCAGCTCGGTGGTTTTGTCATAGCCCAGAATTGGGTTCAACGCTGTCACAATTCCCACGCTACGGTTCATATAATTCTGAACAACGCTTTCATTGACGGTTATGCCTTCAATGCATTGCTTCCTGAATAAAGGCATCGTCTTAAAAAAGAGGCCTTGTGATTCCATGATCGCAATAGCCACTACCGGTTCATAGGCGTTTAATTGAAGTAGCCCATCCTGTGAAGCCATGGTAACTGTAACGTCGTTTCCTATTGCCTTAAAGCATATTTCATTCATCAGCTCCGGCATTACGGGGTTGACCTTACCGGGCATGATGGATGATCCCGGTTGAAGAGCCGGAAGGTTGATCTCGAAAATCCCGGTGCGGGGACCTGTTGCCAAAAAAATGAGATCGCTGCAGATCTTGGATAACGTCACCGCGAAATTTTTTAATGCAGATGAATACATTACGAATCCCTGCATGCTGGATGTTGCAGCGACCAGATCTTTGGATAACACCATTGGCTTCCCCGTGATCTGGGCAAGATGAACTGCACATTTTTCTGCATACCCGGGTGAAGCGGTAATACCCGTACCAATGGCGGTGGCTCCCATATTTTCTTCGTATAAATAAGCTTCCGATTTTACCAGCGCCTCAATAGCCGCATCGAGTTGATTGGCAAACCCATGAAATTCCTGCCCAACGGTCATGGGTACCGCATCCTGACCTTCCGTACGTCCCATCTTTAATATCTTGCTGAACTGGTCCCCTTTTTTATGGAAGGCAGCTGATAGCGCCTTTGCCTCGTTCACGATCTTATCATTGTGAAGCAATAATGCGACGTGAATGGTAGTGGGATAGACATCGTTGGTAGACTGGCCCATATTGAGATCATCATGAGGTTCGATGGAATGATAATCGCCTTTTTTCTTGCCGCTCAACTCGAGGGCGATGTTGGCCAGGACTTCATTGGCGTTCATATTGGCAGAAGTGCCCGCGCCACCCTGGTACATGTCGACAAGGAAATGTTCATGATATTTTCCGTCAATCACCGCCTGGCAGGCTTTTTCAATGGCAGCGAGTTTTTCCTTGCTCATTCTTCCAACGTCGGTATTGGCGCGTGCAGCCGCCAGTTTAACCATTGCATAAGCTCTTACATAATCAGGATAGAACTTAGTAGGTATGCCGCTTACCTGGAAGTTTTCAAGGGCGCGGGCCGTCTGAACTCCGTAATAGGCATCTGCAGGTAGTTGCTTTTCACCAAGTAGATCTCTTTCAGTTCGGGTTTGAGCGAAGAGAAAATGCCCGGTTAATGAGAGGAGGCATATAGTTAAGAGGTTTTTTTTTATTTGAATGCTCATATAGAAAGATTTGATTTGATCATTGAAAAAGAATTACGGGAAAGTGGTCACCTCTACGGGTTGATTGAAGTATTGTGGGACTTTTTTTCCCGTGAGAAGATTACGGACAGCCTAATCAAGACACGAAGTAATAGGGCCAGGGGAAGGAGAATAAAATCAAGTTTGCCAAAATTTATGTTTTTGAAAGCGGTAATAGAAAACAGGTCCGGACACTGCCTTAAAATAATCAACATTTAATTGGCCAAAACTTATGAAGATTGGCAGTTTGTGGATAAGCCCTGTGGCCAAGGGAAAAGTTTCTACAGCACGGCCGGCAACAGTCTGGCAGTTCAAGCCAAAGCAATAGGAGTCGTTCTTGTCTAACCGGTTTTGGCGGCCTTATGAATGGTGCGGTTGCGGAATCGCAGAAATCTTGTTTTGACAATAATCAAAACTTTACGTTGATGCACCAGAGCCATCCACCAAAAAGATTTGGAGACCGCCGGCTAAAATTGTGTAGTATATCAATGAAGACGAATGAACATTGATCCGATAAAACACTTGTTAGCACGAACAATGTGATTAAATACAATCGCTCCCACCGTTTACTAATTATTAACGGAAATCTAATTTCGGTCCGAAAATTGTTTTTACTTTTAGGACTCCTCTTTTCATACCCTTCGAACCGACTTCAATTTAAAACCAAGAGCATAGTAATTTCCTAGTTAAGGCCATTGATTAATCCATATCCGGAATTCAATACTTTGAAACCGTTTTAAAATTTAATTATGCTATGCAAAAGCCAGGCTGGGCCTTCCTACGCCCATGCCAGACTTCTAACGGGGACATTTATGTTCTTGTCTGTCCTCGCGTTAAGCTTTGCTCCCATTAATCCTCCCGCGCCTTCGGTTGTCACCGAGCTCCGTTGCAATGAAGGTAGCGGCACGATTGTGAATGATGGCTCCGGAAATGCACACAATGGTACACTTACCAACGGACCGACCTGGGTAGCCGGTAAGGACGGCCAGGCTGTGAACCTTGATGGCACAAATGACTATATCAATATTCCTGATCATGCAGATTATACCCTGACACCAACGGTCAGCTATACCTGGAGCGCCTGGATAAAGAACAATAACTTCAATCAATGGAGCACGGTATGGAGCCAGACACTCAATGCCACGAATTTTTTCTATTTCTATGCCCATACTTCCAGTGATGCCGAAGCAGGTCCCGTTACCAATGGTATTACCGTATACTGGTACAGCGGAAGCAGCAAACTGGTATTGCACAGTAACAATAATGTGCTGACAGCAGGCGCCTGGAGTTATATCACCGTTACCTACGATGCAAGCAAGACCCAGGCAAGCCGTTTTACGATATATGTGAATGGTAACGATGTAACCAATCGTTCAGACGTTGTTTCTTCAGGGACCATCGCCACCATAGATCCTGCCAACATACGTATCGGATCCAATCAGCCTTACGGCGAATACCTTAACGGCGCTGTTGATGAAATAAGATATTACCGCCGGCTTTTGTCGCTCAGCGAGATCCAGGCCGATATGAATATTGCCAACTCGCCTTTGCCGGATGTTACAGCGCCGACAGTCAGTATTACTGCTCCATCAGCGGGTAACGTTTCGGGTACCATCAACGTTACTGCGACTGCCACAGATAATATTGGAGTAAGCGGTGTTCAATTCCTGCTGGATGGAAATAATTTGAATAGCGAAGATCTTACAGCCCCTTACTCCGTTTCCTGGAATACAACAGCTATCGCCAATGGTAACCACACATTAACCGCAAGGGCCAGGGATGCGGCCGGCAACACAACCACTTCAACCGCCGTAACCGTCAACGTCAATAATGGTGATGCAACCCCACCGGCCGTAAGCATGACCGCTCCCGTCACGGGCAATGTATCGGGAACGATCAATGTAACCGCAACGGCTACCGATAATGTAGGCGTCGCCGGTGTTCAATTTTTATTGGATGGAAATAACCTGGGCTCAGAAGACATTTCGGCTCCGTATTCGATTTCGTGGAATACAACAACGATAGCCAATGGCAACCATAGCCTGGCAGCGAGGGCCAGGGATGCGGCCGGCAACACAACCACATCAACGGCCGTCACCGTCAATGTCAATAACTCGGATGCAACACCACCTGTTGTTACCATTACGGGTCCGGCGGCGGGCAATGTTTCGGGAACGATCAATGTAACCGCAACCGCAACTGATAATGTCGGCGTCGCCGGTGTTCAATTTTTATTGGATGGAAATAACCTGGGCTCAGAAGACCTCTCGGCTCCTTATTCGATCTCGTGGAATACGACGACGACAGCTAATGGCAATCATAGCCTGACAGCGAGGGCCAGGGACGCTGCAGGAAATATTACCGCGTCTTCAGCAATAACAGTTACTGTCAACAACGATGTCACAGCACCCACTGTATCCGTTAATGGGCCACTGAGCTCACCAGTCTCTGGGACCATCACTGTAAGCGGGGTTGCAAACGACAATGTTGGAGTGGTGGGAGTCCAATTCCTGTTGGATGGAGGTAACCTCGGCTCAGAAGATGTAACGGCCCCATATTCTGTTTCCTGGAATACTACTACAGCTACGAATGGAAATCATAATATTACGGCAAGGGCGCGGGATGCCGCCGGAAATACGACCACTTCCGCAATCGTCGTCTTCAATGTATCCAATAGCGGTCTCGTGGCTGCCTATGGCTTCAATGAAAATTCCGGCACTGTTGTTAACGACAATTCCGGGAATGGTAATAATGGTACCCTGACCAACGGACCTTCGTGGTCAGCATCGGGAAAATATGGCTCGGCCATCTCCTTTGACGGAACAAATGATTATATCAATGTCTCCGATGCCAATTCACTTGACCTGACAAACCGTATGACGGTGGAGGCCTGGGTGTATGCAACTAATCTTACCGGCTATAAAACCGCAATTTGCAAGGAGAATGGTTCAAGCAACCTTGCCTATGCTCTTTCTCCCAACAATAGTACCTCTGGTTCTTCTAACCAGCGGCCAAATACCAGGATACGCATAGGATCATCCACTAGTACCGTAACCGGAACCAACAAACTTTCGGCCAACACGTGGACGCACCTGGCCAGCACTTATGACGGAAGTGTCCTGAGATTATATGTTAATGGTGTACTGGCTTCATCAACCAATGTGACTGGCAATATCAGCGTGACAACAAATCCACTCCGTATCGGCGGAAGTACTGCGTTGTCGCAATACTTTATGGGTATGATCGATGAAGTAAGGATCTACAATCGCGCATTGAGCCAGTCGGAGATACAAGCGGATATGAATGCACCGATTGCGCCGGATGTGACCGCTCCAACCGTCAGCATCATCGCGCCGCCACCCGGAGATATTTCCGGTACACTCAATGTCGTGGCAAACGCGTCCGACAATATCGCTGTCGTTGGTGTACAATTTTTCCTCGATGGAATTAATTTGGGGTCTGAAGATCTTACGGCTCCTTATTCGTTTACCTGGAATACGACAATGACCCAGAATGGATCGCACACGCTTACTGCCAGGGCAAGAGATGCTGCGGGCAATGTAGCTACCTCACCGAATTTGATCGTCAATGTAAATAATGATCATGTTGCTCCCACTGTCCATATTACGGCCCCGGCAGCCGGTACTATTGCCGGTACAATTGATATAACTGCCGACGCTTCTGATAATACGGGTGTTGCCGGAGTACAATTCCTGTTGAATGGGGTCAATCTTGGCGCCGAAGACCTTTCGGCCCCCTACTCCTTTACATGGAATACCACTACGCTGCCTGACGGAAGTTATAGTTTAACGGCAAAAGCACGGGATACTTCAGGCAATATGACCACCTCTACTGCTGTTGTAGTGAATATTCTCAATCATCCCCCAGACACGGAATTTCCAACTATCGGCATCAATGCTCCCGCGGCCGGTGAAGTGCTTGGAACTATAAATGTGACAGCTACTGCAACTGATAATGTGGGAATAGTCGGGGTGCAATTCCTGGTCAATGGAAATAATCTTGGGGCTGAAGATGTTACTGCCCCTTATTCTGTTTCATGGAATACAACTTCCCTCGCAAACGGCGCGTATACGCTGACCGCACGCACCCGTGATGCAGCAGGTAATACTACAATATCGGCTGATGTTTTAGTCAATGTAAATAATCCTGCCGATGCAGAATTGCCGGTAATAGCGATCACCGCGCCTGTAGCAGGAAATGTTTCGGGGACTATCAACATTACGGCAAACGCAAGCGATAACGTAGGCGTGGTCGGTGTGACATTCCTCCTTGATGGCAATCCTATTGGCACGGAGGATATGACCGCGCCATACTCTATCTCCTGGAATACTATCACTGCAAGCAATGGACAACATACGCTGACATCGACTGCAAGGGATGCTGAAGGGAACATTGGAACATCTGCAAGCGTTATCGTCAATATAAGCAATGATCTTACCGCGCCAACTGTAAACATTACATCACCGGCGGCAGGCAATGTTTCCGGAACGATCACCATAACCGCGAATGCCACAGATAACGTAGCCGTGGTGGGTGTACAATTTTTGCTTGATGGAGTAAACCTTGGCGTGGAAGATCTGAGTGCCCCGTATTCTGTTTCATGGAATACGTTGACGGCAACGAACGGACTCCATACATTGACGGCCAATGCACGGGATGCGGCAGGCAATCTCGGCACATCCACAAACGTCAGCGTTACTGTAAACAACGACCTCACGGCGCCAACTGTCAGCATTACGTCTCCTGGGGCGGGTAATGTTTCCGGGACGATCAATGTCAACGCGAATGCCAGTGATAACGTAGGCGTTGTTGGCGTACAATTCTTGCTCGACGGAGTAAACCTGGGAACAGAAGATCTGTCCGCGCCTTATTCTGTTTCGTGGAATACGCTTGCAGCAACCAATGGCCAGCACAATCTTACGGCGAAAGCAAGAGACGCGGCGGGAAACATTATGACCTCGGTTGCAATTGCCGTCACAGTAAACAACGTTACTAATCTTATCACCGCTATTCATTTCAATGAGGGCAACGGAACAACCGCTGCTGATGTGTCGGGCAAAAGTCATAATGGTACGCTGACCGGTGGCGCTACCTGGACAACGGGCAAATTTGGCCAGGCGGTCAACCTTAATGGTAGTAATAACTATGTGAATATTGCGGATCACACCGACTATACGCTTAACCCGGCGCAAAGCTACACCTGGAGCGCATGGGTAAAGAACAACAGCTTCAAAGAGTGGAGCACGGTCTGGAGCCAGGCTTTTAACACCAGCAATTTCTTTTACTTCTATGCGCATACTACATCGCAAAACGATGGAGGCGCCGGACCGGTCACAAATGGTATTTCCGTTTACTGGACGACAGGAAATAATAAAGTAGCTCTTCACAGTAATAATAATGTATTGACGGCGGGCCAGTGGAGCCATGTGACGGTGACTTATGATGCCAGCCAATCACAGGCCAATCGCTTTAGCATATATGTAAACGGCGTTGATGTTACCAACAGGGGAGCTGTCGGTTCTACAGGCACAATCACATCGATCGATCCGACCGGTATCAGGATTGGTTCTAACTCACCTTTTGGCGAGTATCTGAATGGCGCCGTTGACGAGGTCCGTTTCTATAACAGGTTGCTGACAGCGGCAGAGATACAAAACGATATGAATACGCCCATCGGTATCGACAATACTGCTCCTACTGTAAACGTTTCAGGTCCATCAAATAACTCATTTGCTGCCGGTACAATAAATATTACCGCCAATGCTTCTGACAATGTAAGTGTTGCAGGAGTGCAATTCCTGCTGGATGGCAATAACCTGGGCGCAGAAGATGTAAGTTCACCTTATTCAATTTCGTGGAGCACAACAACAGCTTCTAATGGTATTCATACTTTGACCGCCAGTGCAAGAGATGCAGCAGGGAATACTACGACCTCAGCGGCAATTACAGTGACGGTTGATAACGTTTTTCCCTCGGGCAGCCTAACGGCACCAACGGCGGGCATTGTTAAGGACAGCGTGGATGTAATGGCCAATGGAACGGACAATAACAGCGTCGCCGGTGTTCAATTTTTGTTGAATGGGGCCAACCTGGGTAACGAAGACCTGGCAGCACCCTATTCATTCAGATGGAATACTGCTGATGTGGCCGATGGAAATTATACGTTGACGGCAAAAATAAGAGATGTAGCAGGTAACATAACTACTACCGCTGCGGTTGCTGTAAACGTGATCAATCATCCGCCCGACACAGAATTCCCGACAGTAAGTCTTGCATCGCCGGCTGCGGGCGAAGTAATTGGAACTATAAATATTACGGCCACCGCTAACGATAACACCGGCGTGGTCGGCGTGCAATTCTTGCTGAATGGAACCAACCTGGGCGCTGAAGAGCTCACGGCACCTTACGCTCTTTCCTGGAATACGAGTTCCCTGCCCAACGGTGATTACACGTTGACAGCGAGGGCACGTGATGCTGCCGGAAATATCACCACATCTGGTGCCGTTGTCGTGACAGTAAATAATCCCCCCGACACTGAATCGCCAACGGTAAATCTTACCGCACCGGTTACCGGAAACGTTTCGGGAACGATCACAGTGGCGGCAAATGCAACAGATAATGCCGCTGTTGTTGGTGTTCAATTCCTGTTAGATGGAGAAAATCTTGGTGCAGAAGATCTCGTCGCGCCTTATTCAATATCGTGGAATACGAAATTGCTTCCCAACGGAAACTATACGATAACGGCAAGAGCCCGTGATGCGGCGGGGAATATCAACGTGTCGGCAGATGTGGTGACAACGATTGACAATGATCTTACATCACCATCTGTTGCAATCAGTTCTCCGGGTGGAGGCAATGTCTCCGGCATGATCAACGTTACTGCCGATGCAAGTGATAATGTTGGCGTGACCGGTGTGCAGTTCCTGATGGATGGGAATAACCTGGGAGCAGAAGATCTCATAGCGCCATACACGATTTCATGGAACACAACAACCATTTCCAACGGTAATCATATATTGACAGCCAGGGCAAAAGATGCCGCGGGAAATATTACGACTTCGGCACCAATAAACGTTACTGTCGCCAATATTAATCCTGTGATCTCTGCCATTGCCGTGAGCTCGATCACGGAAAGTTCGGCGGTTATTACATGGACAACGAGTTTCGGTGCAACTTCGCAAGTCAACTATGGGACAACAGTTTCTTATGGATCGTCAACACTTGTTGATTCAGCGCTGGTGACTTCGCACTCGATGATCCTGAACAATCTTGCGCCAGGAACATTGTATCATTACCAGGTGCTTTCGGGGAATTCGGGAGGCAGCCCTACCGTTTCGGGAGATAACGTGTTCACAACGGCTGGTCTTGCTGCTAACCTCGGCACGTTAAACACGCATACGGTGTTTGCTTACCCCGCCGGTAAGATCGTTCCGTGGACACCTAACCCGAGCGATGGATATAATACGGTTGTCAACCTTGCCTGGAATTATCTTTTGACCGCTGTTCCCAACGATCCATTGACGGGTAAACCCGCTTACTATAGTCGCAGCTATCTTGATCCGAACACGCAGCAGGTTGTTAACTGGGATCATAACCCGGCTGGGTTGTACAGCATGCTCATCGAGTCGGGATTAAAGTATTATGCTTATTCGGGCAATGCAAACGTGATGCAGCTGGCGATCGATGTAGCCACCTGGCATCTCGATCACGGAATGACGCTGGCGACAGATAGCTGGGCAAACGTGCCATATTCAGAAGGCCCGTACGGCTCCCTGACCTATAATGGTGCAAATACCGCTGACGGAGTTGGAAATCTTGAGCCCGATAAAATTGGTGAACTGGGTTATGGTATGCTCCAGTTGTACAAATTCACCGGCAATACTCGTTTCCGCGATGCCGCGATACAATTCGCAAATGTGCTGGCTGCCAAAGTAAGAACAGGCAGCCAAACGCAATCGCCATGGCCGCACAGGGTGAGAGCAAATAATGGTTCATCCGTTGAAGATTATGGTGCGGATGTTATTGGACCCGTCTCATTATTCGATGGTCTTATCGCTGCCGGTTTGGGAAATACAGCGGCCTACCAGGCAGCAAGAACGACCGCCTGGAACTGGATGATGACATATCCGATGCAAAACAATGTCTGGAGCCAGTATTTCGAAGATGTCGGTGTGCAGGGGAATTACAATAGCAATCTCAACCAGTACAACGCGATGATGACAGCGCGGTATTTACTCGAGCACCCGGAATTTGATGTAAACTGGGAAGCACATGTGCGCGGGCTGATCACCTGGGTGGAAACGACCTTTGGACAGACGAGCTTCGGGGCGACAGCAATCAAAGAGCAACAGGTATTTCCATGGATCATGGGCAGCCATACTTCACGATATGCTTCGGTGAACGCCTTGCTATATGAAAAAACGGGCGACCTGGTTGCTAAGGAAAAAGCATATCGGTCATTCAACTGGGCGACCTATATGGCGAGGAGTAACGGAGTGGTGATCGATGGTCCTGATGTGAACAATCAATGGTTCACGGATGGGTATGGTGATTATATCCGTCACTTCATGACAGGAATGGGGGCGGTGCCTGAATGGTCGCCTGCGACCCAGACTCATATGGTGCGCAGCAATTCCGTGATCAGGTCTATTACTTACGGTGTAAATACGTTGAGTTACACAACCTTCAACAGCAGTTCAACAGAGGTGTTGCATATCAGCTATAATCCAGTGACGATAACTGTCGATGGTGTTGAATTAGCGCGGAGATCAGACCTAAGCCAGCCGGGCTGGACGTTGGATGTGGCAACAAAAACACTGAAAATTTATCATACCAGCGGTACAACCGTTGTGATCAACCCGGGCGCTGGTAGTAGAATTCTAACCCAAACTGGCCCGACAACTGATAGTGTCGGTATCACGGGCAGCAAGACACCGGTGCGTGATCTGCGGTCTGCGGTCAAAGATCAGATGTCGGCCGTGGGGTATGAAATGCAAAAACCCAATAGGGATACGGAAGCAAGACTGGTGATACTCCCTAACCCGGCCAAAGGCAATTTTTCACTTGACTATTCCACCCCGGTCAATGGAAAGGCAACTATTCGAGTGCACGATGTGGAAGGCAAACTGGTCTTTACTGTAGACAGGGGAGTAAGCGCCGGCCATAATATTATTCCGGTGCAAGGTCATAGTTCGTGGAGAGCGGGCGTGTACTTCATAACAGTACAGCAGGGAGATATGGTGGAGCGAAAAAAACTGGTGTATCAATAACTCAACCTTGAAGCATAAACAAAGAGCCCATCTGGAAAGGTGGGTTTTTTTTATAGGGAGAATAGATGATGGATGCTGGTGCTTGTTACTTTATGCTTGATGCTCGATGCTGGATGCTAGCCCGCATCCCTTTTAATGTTTCTGTTGTTTATCTTTTTTTATCAGCTCCATCACTTTGTCAAGCTTATAGTCTGAACCGGATCTGATGGCTTCAATGGAAGGTTTTGATGCAACTTCAGGCTGAACGCCGCGGCCATTCTTGGGTGCATCTTTATTTATGACAAGCCTGAATAACGGCAGGCGAAAACGCACGCCAGTCTCGGGAAGGGTTACATCAGGGATCAGCCATGCGGTATTTCCATAAGCGCCGCCGCCAGTTTCTTCTCCAACTACGGTGACATTATCCTGGTCTTCTATGGCAGAAAGGAATAAGGTCGTCGCGGAAAAAGAGTTGCCCCCCGAAAGAATATACGTCTTGCCGTCAAAATGATTTTTCTTTTTTGGCTTGAAATAATGTTTTTCAAAATAACGGAAATGATAATACCCGTCTTTTCGTTTGCGGGCAAAAAAAGTGATGAATAAGCGGTTCAGCAAATCGTTTTGAACGTATTCACCATAATTTTTCTTCTTCGTTATAGCATAAAGGGAGTCGCCGATCTTGAAAGAGTGATCGGCAATATAACGGGTGATATTTGTGGAATTGGTAACGCTACCACCGCCATTACCCCGGACATCGATAATAAGGTGTGTGATATTGTGTTTCTTCAGGGCCCTGAATGATCTTTTGAAAAACCCCTTTAGACTATATCCCCGCCCAAACGACCCAAGGTCCATGAATGCAGTATGTTCGACAGTATCCAGCTTCAACAGTCGGACAGAATTAAGTTGTCGCTGTTTTCGTTCTTTCCTTGATGGTTGAGGCATCCTCGTAATTGCCATGATAGCCGCGCGGGTAGCGGTGTCTCTAGCCGGGTAATAAATCGGGATGGTGACGGTCCTTACCTGGTTGAGGCTATCGATGTATTCTATAGTATACCTGGAAGAATAACCAAAGATAGAAGTGTACAAAGACCCGAAATAACCGCGATTACTCAGCGTTTGAAATTTATGGGTCCTGTTATAGCCATCGGTGGGTATATAATTAAATAATGTATCAACGATCTGCTTTGTCGTCCTGCCATTGATCTTTGTTATCATGGTTCCGCGTGTCAGGATCGAATCTCTCCGGTTGAGGTTGGCAGCAATGACCATGGTATCTTCCCACAGTTTCATGCTGAGTGGAAAAATGCGCCATATAGCAGCCGTGTCCAGGTATTTAGACCATTTTTTGGATGATCGGACAGAAGTATGCCCGCAGTTGATCTTTGAAGTGACATAAGCCAGTACTTTCCGGAATTCCGGCTCCGTCATGGAGTCCTTCAACTGTTGCAGCCCATACTGAAAATAATAATCCATGCTGTCCTTGCTGGTATACCAGTAAAGACCGGGGTGAGCTTCTTCGAGCAGGTTCTGGTAAACCGTATAGTCCTTTTGAACCTGGGCGAGTGAGTATTTTTTATTGGGTGAAAAAGAAGATTTATTTGTACCACAGCCCGTCTGGAGAAATGCAGCCAGGAGTAAGCACGCAAGCACTGGCGCGGAAGGGGGAAGGGACCGTGATTTTTTCATTATGGGTAAAGGTGCTTGTCTATTGTTTTAAATGGTTCCAGCCCTGGGCTGTGATGGCGTGCCTGCTTCCTCCTTTTGTAATTATTTGTGCCCCCTGCTCAGCTTCAGTCATATATCCTATCACGCTAATATCTTCATTTAGGACCAATTTATCATAGTCAGATTGAGGAATGGTAAACAGCAGCTCATAATCCTCGCCCCCACTTAACGCACAGGCGGTAGGATCTATTTCAAATTTAAAGGCAGCTTTTTTTGTTTCTTCGGCAACTGGGATTTTTTCCTCGTATAACACGCAGCCCAGCTGACTTTCCTTGCAAATATGGAGTATCTCCGAGCTTAGCCCATCGCTCACATCTATCATGGACGTGGGGTTAAGCTCTCCCTGGGCAAAAAAATCGATTATGTCCTTTCTCGCCTCCGGTTTCAATATCCGGCCGATCACGTAGGACTCGCCTTCCAGGTCGGGCTGAACTTCGGGGCTTTCCATAAAAATCTTCTTTTCCCTCTCCAAAAACAACAGCCCGACATAGGAGGCTCCCAGGTCACCACTGACACAAAGCAGGTCGCCTTTCTTTGCCGTACTTCTCTTTACATATTTATCCGGCGTGACCTCGCCAATAGCGGTAACAGAAATTATAAACCCCTTTTGCGAAGAAGTGGTATCGCCTCCCACAAGATCAACCCCGTATTTTTCGCAGGCTGCATACACCCCCTCATAAAATTCATCTATCGCTTCCAGGCTGAAACGGTTACTCAACGCAATGCTCAACACGATCTGTGTAGGCGTGGCATTCATCGCGTAGATATCGCTCAGGTTGACGATGACACTCTTGTATCCCAGGTGTTTCAGGGGAGTATACATCAGGTCGAAATGGACCCCTTCAACCAGCATGTCTGTTGTGATCACCGTTTGCTTCCCGAAATGGTCAATCACTGCAGCATCATCGCCCACCCCAACCAGCGAAGAAGCATTTTGCAGTTCGATATTGCGGGTAAGATGTTCGATCAAACCAAATTCCCCGAGAGGCGCTATTTCTGTTCGTTCACTCATGGTGTTGAATTATTATGGTGAGAGGTGAAAACCGCATATACGAAAAGGAGACGTTGTTTTGCCTGCGGTCTCAATACTAAGTTCATCCGGTAGTGCATCGTTTAACTACAATTCTTTTCTTTTATTGATCACGTCCAGCATTTCGTCATGAATTTTTCCATTGGTGGCTAACAGGTGATGCTGGTAAATAGAGAACTTATCGCCCTTGAAATCCGTCACCTTTCCTCCAGCCTCTTCTACAATAAGATAGCCGGCAGCGCTATCCCAGGCTTCAAGTTTATGCTCATAAAACCCATCGAAACGTCCTGCTGCTACCCAGCAAAGGTCGATGGCGGCAGACCCCAGCCGTCTTACAGGAACTCCTTTGCGAATAAAACGTTCAAATACATCGAGGGGCCCGTTCTCCATATTAATATAGGTATAAGGGAAGCCCGTGACCAGGCAGGCCCTGGCAACTTCGGTTTGCTCGCTTACATGAATGCGGACATCATTAAGCATGGCTCCGCAGCTTTTCTCTGCAAAAAATAATTCCTTCATATTCGGGTTGCATACAGCACCCAGGATCATCTCCCCGTTTTTTTCCACCGCTACAGAAACGCAACAGATAGGGATGCCGTGGGCAAAATTGACCGTGCCGTCAATAGGATCGATGATCCATTTATACTCCGAGTCCTGTTTGATCTCCCCCGATTCCTCGGTCAGTATATGATGGGTAGGAAATTTTTCTTTGATCACTTCAAGTATTGCTCTCTCAGCGGCATGATCTGCTTCGGTGACAAGATTGTTGACCCCCTCTTTATTGGATATTTTAAACCGGGTATTGAAAAAACGTGTCAGTTCACCCGCGCCGGCCATGACCGCTTCTATCAGTGTATTTTTAAGCATGCGCAAAGATACCACTGTTCGGTTTCTCATAGCACGGTGGATGCCAGATGCTGGATGTCAGCTACGCGATATTGGATTGATCATCTTCATCGAAGGCAGATTTGTTGTACAATGCATCGAGCATCTGTTACCAGGCATCGTGCGACATCTTCTCCAACGCTCTCAGCCGTTGGGATGACTTCGCCACGGCCTTCTGTGGACTAAACCCCTCATTTTGCACTGTTACTGAAAACTTCGTACTTCGTATCTGCCGTCGCAGGCATTTATACCATTCGTTTTTGGAATTATCAGTTATCATAGTCAACTACAATGTCCGTCACTTCCTGGAGCAATGCCTTTATTCAGTAAAAAAGGCGATGGCCGGGATAGAGGCCGAAGTGATCGTAATCGACAATAATTCATGGGACAACACTGTCGCCGCCCTCCAACCCTTATTTCCAGGTTTTTCCTTTGTTGCCAATAAAGAAAATATCGGGTTTGGCAGGGCCTGCAACCAGGGGCTACAGTTTTCGAAAGGAAAATATGTGCTGTTCCTGAACCCTGACACGCTAATTCCGGAAGATTGCTTTCACAAATGCATTACGTTTTTCAGGTCACACCCCGATGCGGGTGCATTGGGAATAAAAATGCTGGATGGGAGCGGACAGTTCTTAAAAGGGTCAAAGAGGTCATTTCCTTCACCCCGTACTTCGTTGTTTAAGCTGTTCGGTCTTTCCAGGCTATTTCCCCGTTCAAAGACTTTTTCCAAATACCATTTGGGAAATCTTGACGAAAACAAGGACCACGAAGTGGATGTGCTGGCCGGCGCGTTTATGATGGTAAGAAAGGAAGTGCTTGATAAGACTGGCGGCTTCGACGAGGTCTTTTTCATGTACGGGGAAGACGTGGACCTGAGTTACCGTATACAGAAGGCGGGATACAAAAACTATTATTTTTCAGGTAGCAGTATTATTCATTTCAAGGGTGAGAGCACGAGAAAGGGTAGCCTGAACTATGTGCGCCTGTTCTACAATGCAATGAGCGTTTTTGTCGGTAAGCATTACGGTGGAGGAAGGGCCGGAACATTTGGGTTTATGATCTACCTGGCCATTTGGTTCAGGGCTGCAATGACTGCAATCGGAAACTTCATTCGCCGTGTCGGTCTTCCCGTGCTGGACGCCGGGCTGATACTTCTTTCGTTTTGGCTAATGAAAAATCTGTGGAATGAATATATCCGGCCCGACACACACTATGAAAGCAGACTGCTATGGATCTCTTTTCCGGCATTTACCATGTTTTACCTGGCAACGGCTTACTATGCCGGTCTCTATGACAGGTGGTACAAATTATCGGAGCTGGTGGGTTCAACATTTGTAGCTACTGTTGTTCTGCTTGCAGCCTATTCGCTATTGCCGGAGCAGTACCGCTTTTCCCGGGGAATTATCCTTTTCGGCGCGCTACTTTCATTTCTCCTGATCGGCGTCCTCAGGTGGCTGTTGGTCAACACCGGCCTGATTTCCGCAGTAAATGAAAGAGAGGCAAATCTCAATACATTGATCGTTGGTTCAGCCGAAGAGTACGAAACAACGGTCCAGTTAATGAAAAGTGCAGGTTTACATGAGAGAGTGCTTGGCCGTGTAGCTGTTAGTGACAATGATCCAACGGGTATCGGTAACTGGAAAAAGGTGGGAATGCTTCACGATGTTGTGCCATTCAGGGAAGTAATATTTTGCGAGGGAACGATCTCCTTCAAAGACATTATTGAAGGTCTTGATCAGCTGCCGCCGCGCACGATCATAAAATTTCATGCTTATGGAAGCAGTAGTATCGTTGGCAGCCAGTCAAAAGATAGTTCGGGCGAGTTTGTAGCAAAGGAAAATGGTTTCAGGTTAAATCGCCCTCACACGCGCCGGTTGAAACGGCTGATAGATATTTCGGTTTCACTGCTGGGGCTGCTGAGCTTCCCGATCCACCTGTTTACCATTAAAAAACCATTTTCATTTTTCGCCCATTGCTTCGCGGTGCTTTTTGCGCAAAGAACATGGATAGGATATGCTGCTCCGGAAAAGAATCTTCCGCGCCTGCGCAAGGCCGTGATCGCATGCAATGGAATACCGTCTTCGGTAGTGCAGCAGTTGCCACAGGAAAGTTTACAAATGATAGATTATTGGTATGCGAAGGACTACACACCTATGAATGACCTTCGACTGATAAGAAGAAGCTACAGGAATCTTGGCTCGTAAGAATTTAATTCCAGGGACACATTCCGCTGTTTTTCATATAACATTGCGTAATTTTATAAACCAACTTTTTAGGCATTAATGGCGACGATTCTTGATATAAAGCTTCCGAAGGCCATCGCTTCGGCCCTACGAATTCCCCGCAATAGCCCCCAACGGCAACAGCTAAAAGTATTGAAAAAGCTTTTGAGGAAAGCAAGGTTTACCGAGTTTGGCCAAACCTGCCGGTTCGACGATATTTTACTTAGCTCGGATCCAGGGAAAAAATTCCAGGAGTTGGTGCCGGTTTTTGATTACGACAAGATATACGATCAATGGTGGAAGAAAACGCTGGAAGGTATCCCAGACGTAACCTGGCCGGGTAAAATAAAATACTATGCCTTGAGTTCAGGAACTTCTGGTGCAGCCAGTAAATATATTCCTGTAACAAGAGAGATGTTGCGAAGCAACACGGTAAATTATATAAAACAATTCTTCAGCCTGCTGGGTAATGAAGATGCCAACCGCAGGGCCATCGCCAAAGGATTCCTGATGCTGGGTGGCGCTACTGATCTTACAAAAGGTAAGGCCGGCTGGTATGCGGGTGATCTTAGCGGGATATTGGCCAAGAAACGGCCATTCTGGTTCCAGACCTTTTACAAACCCGGCGGCCGGATCGCAGCGATCAAGGATTGGAATCAAAAGCTCAGCGAGATCGTAGAGCATGCCAGGGAATGGGATATCGGGTATATCGTCGGCATACCCTCCTGGTGCCAGATGTGTATGGAAATGATCATCGAGCATTATAAGGTGAAGAACATTCATGAGATCTGGCCCAACTTCAGCTTCTTCGTTCACGGTGGCGTTTCTTTTGAACCGTATAAAAAAGGATTTGAAAGATTGCTGGGCAAACCGATCGTGTATGTAGAGAACTACCTGGCCAGCGAGGGATTCCTCGGATACAGGGCAAAAGGCGCCAGCGGCATCAACCTGATCCTGAACAACAATATCTTTTTTGAGTTTGTTCCTTTTGATGACAGAAATTTTGATTCGGAGGGAGCGATGATCGACCAGCCGGAGGCAAAAATGATCCACGAGGTAGAGAAAGGAAAGGAATATGCGCTGCTGATGAGCACCAACTCGGGGGTTTGGCGGTATTTGCTGGGTGATACGGTCAAATTTATCAACCCTGAGAAGGGTGAAATTTCTATCACCGGGCGCACGAAGAGTTTTCTCAGCCTGGTGGGTGAGCATTTAAGCGTGGAAAATATGAATCGCGCCATTTCCATGGTCAGTGAAGAATTCAATATAAGTATCCCGGAGTACACAGTAGTTGGTTTCCCGTATGAAAACCTGTTTGCACATAAGTGGTATATCGTCACTAATGACAATATAGATCCACAGAAATTGAAAAAGAGGATCGATGAAAACCTGCGGGTCCTGAATGATGATTATGCTACCGAAAGAGATAGTGCATTAAAAGAGGTTTTCCTCGAAGTTTTGTCGGAACAGCGTTTCATGCAATTCATGGAACAAAAGGGCAAGCTCGGTGACCAGCATAAATTTCCCAGGGTAATGAAAGGAAAGATGTTGAAGGAATGGGAACAGTTCCTGTTGACTGGTACGATCCAGGCTGAGTAGACGGTAATTCCTGCGAAGAATTTTTATCATTAACGTAATTTGCCTGCATGTGGGAAGCACTACTTAAGGGATTAACATGCGGAGTCTGGTTAAGCCTGTCGGTAGGACCTGTCTTATTTTCAATCATCAAACAAAGTTTGAATAATGGCCATCGGGGCGGTCTTGCGTTTGTGTTTGGCGTTTCACTAAGTGATATTTCTCTCGTTTTGGTCAGCACTGTCTTTTCCCAGCTATTCAAAAAGCTTACTGATTACATTGTCGAGATTGGTATAGCGGGCTGCATTTTCCTTGTGTCGCTTGGTATCTACTACCTGTTTTTTAAGAAGACGAATATCAAGGATGCTGCGCTGCCTGTCCTTCAATTCCGCAAGAGGGATTATGCGAAAATATTTTTGTCCGGGTTCCTGATGAACACGCTTAACCCGGCTGTATTTCTCATCTGGGTCGCCGCTTCTACAGGCACCATCGAAGACACGATACAGCAACGGTTTACTTTCTTTGTCACCTGTCTTGTATTTGTCCTGGGATCTGATATTATTAAGGTATTCCTCGCGGGCAAGATCCGGAACCGGCTTACCCCGCGCAATATTCATATCGTTGGGAGGGTGAATGGCGTCATTCTTATCGTTCTCGGCCTGCTAATTATCTGGGACTTGCTTGTGCTGAAGAAGATAGTGTAAACGACTTTAACAAATCATGCCCGGGCTGTTTTGTAAGTTTGGCCATGAACCGGCTGCGCTTTGTTGTTTTCCTTCTTTTTATTTTTTCCTCCTTTGGTTCCTATTCGCAGCAGGGTTTTTTATTTGTAAAAAAGGGATATAAGAAAAAAGCGATCTATAGCGAAGGTGATGTCATCCACCTGGAACTGGAAGATGGTAGTCACCGCAAAGGGATGATCACCCTGTTACGCAACGACACCATATTTATTGATGGAAACCCCGTTTATCGACCGCTGGTAACAAAAGTGTTGTTGAAACAAAAACCCATCAAGGTCCCCGATGTCAAAACACTATTATTGATTGGTGCCGGATCGGCACTGACGGCGGTAGGACTTTCGCTTGGCCAAAAGCTGCCACCAGGCCAGGCAGCGATCACGGGTCTCGTGATCGGCTATGGACCCCTGCTTATAAAATTGTTAGGAAGCACCGCAGTGTGGCTGATCAAACGAAAGAAATTCAGGATCGGCAAAAAGTTTCGCCTGCAGGTGCTCGACTTTCATATTCCGCAGCGGGCACGAAAACCATTTTAATACTCCTCAATTAATTTAGTTGTTTAATATTGCAGCATTGTATGACAACTAAAGAATTTTTGTCACGGTCCTGGAGATGGATAAAACGGATATTTATTATTTTGTTCATCGCACAGTTTGTGTATATCATTTTGCTTAAATGGGTCAACCCACCGATCACCATCACGCAATTTGTGAGCTGGATCACAGGCCATGGATTAAAAAGGGATTATGTGGACCGGGATGAAATGTCAGTCAATGCAAGACTGGCTGTTATTGCAGCTGAGGACCAGTTATATCCCGACCATCATGGGTTTGACTGGAATAGCATAAAGAAAGCGATGGCATACAATAAACGGAAACCCGGTCGAAGTCGCGGTGCCAGCACGATCAGCCAGCAGGTAGCAAAGAATGTTTTTCTCTGGCAGGGAAAAACCTTCATACGAAAAGGGCTTGAAGCATATTTTACTTTTATGATCGAATTGATATGGGGCAAGAAAAGGATACTGGAAGTGTACCTGAACGTGATAGAAATGGGGGATGGGATCTTTGGGATAGAAATGGCGGCGCGGAAATATTTCGCCAAACCAGCAAAAAATCTTACGCGACAGGAGGCCGCTATGATCGCAGCCTGTCTCCGCAATCCCAAATCAAAATTTTATAAAGTGAGACCACCGGCGGGACTCATCTTATCCAAGGCGCGATGGATTGTGGCGCAGATGAATAACCTGGACTCGGACCCCGATGTCCAGCGTGTAGTGGACTATAAACGATAGGCATTATTTAAAATACCTGTTCACGGCATCAACAGCTTTCTGCAAACGTTCTGTTGAATTTCCGCTGATATCTATCCACGGAATGGACTGGCCGATCAATATGTTTTTATAAATATGATACAATTTTTCCCTTGTTTCCAGGTCGGGGTATTCCCGTAACTCATCTTTTACCCAGGGCAAGTCGACATTGCACAACAAATACAGGTCATATTTTCTTTTCTCAATCTCTTGGAGTATGAATGGATGACATTTTCCAAAAACAAACTCGCACCAGACTTTCATGACATACATATTGGTATCAATAAAATAGAAGCCGGGGGAGGGCTGGCGACTGGCGACGTCGGACAGACCTTTGTCTTCGAGGGCGAGCTGTCCCCTGGCGATCGTCAGCAGATCGTCATATGAATAATCCATCCCATGTTTCAACAAATATTCGCGTGCATATTCAGGGCACCATTCTGTATGAAAATGCCCCGCCAGTTGCTGGCAGAGCGTGGTCTTGCCGGTACTTTCAGGACCGATGATGACAATTTTTTTGATGGTGGTCGCCTGCATGTGCTCCAAAAATAAGTTGAACAAGGGAAAATAGCAGCAGGGGGGTTTCACGCGAACGAGATATCAGGGAACGGTAGTTGCTCATGGCCGCGGAAGGCAGGCAAGCAAGCCGTGGCAAGGTCCTCCAAAAATCATCTTTTGGAGAGTTGTTCTTTGCAGGCTTTACGTGGAATGAAATTGTCAATTGAGCTACTTTTGCAGGATTATCCGCTAAAATTTTAGATAAATCGTTATGAAGGTCAGTACAATGCGGTCAATTGACAGGTGGGTGGGAATACCCATTTGTGCTCTTGTTAGTCCGTTCCGTTGGCTATCTGATAACCTGCGCGGTGCAAAGAAAAGCAAACCCGACCTCGGCCGTACGCTGTTTATCGAACTATCCGAGATGGGCAGCGCCATTATTGTTGATCCGGCGATGCGAAAGCTTCAACGCGAGGGAAAGGGTGAAGTGTATTTTGCCATCTTTAAAAAGAATTATAAAAGTCTCGAGATACTTAAGACGATCCCGGAAAGCAATGTTTTTAAGATGAATGCGGATAATTTCTGGAGCCTGCTGACGGATGTCTTCCGGTTCATGTCCTGGTGCAGGAAGAAAAAAATATCTACCGTCATTGACCTCGAGCTATTTTCCCGCTTCACGGCCCTGCTTGGTTTTTTTAGTGGGGCCAGGTCAAGGATAGGATTTACCAATTTCCATGATGAAGGATTATACCGGGGGGACCTGGTGAATCAGCCGGTCCGCTACAATCCACATGTTCATATAGCAGTAAATTTTATTTCGCTTGTCAATAAAGCGCTCGGCCTATTTGATAAGCCATATTCAATCGTCCCGGTGTCGGCAGGTGAGCTGGTGTTAGCGAAGGCAAATGTACCGGGCGAAGCAAAGGACAATGTCAGGAATAAAATAAGGCAATTGTACCCTCAATGGACGAATGAGACGATCGTTCTCTTAAATGCCAATGCATCAGATATGTTGCCTCAGCGTAGGTGGCCGCAGGCGAATTTTGCAGAAGTAGGACGCCAGCTGTTAAGCCGCTTTCCCGATATCATCATAATTGCAACGGGCGCACCGGCGGAAAAGGAATATGTACAGGAAGTGGTGAACGGAATCAATGATAAAAGGTGCATTAACTCATCTGGGTTCTTTTCGTTTGATGAATTGGTGCCTCTATATTCTGTCAGTTCTTGTATGCTCACCAATGACTCCGGTCCGGCGCATTTCGCATCGGTCACTTCATTGAAGGTATTCGTTCTATTTGGCCCCGAAACACCACATCTATACCTGCCCCTGGGTGGAAATGCCGAACCATTTTATCTTGGGTTGCCGTGTTCGCCCTGCGTGAGCGCAGCAAATCACCGAAAGACGACCTGTCTTCCCAGGCCATGCATAACGGGCATACCTCCATCGATGGTGTTGGAGAGAATGAATGCTTTCCTCGAAGAAAAGCTAAACCGTGTGCCGGTGTGAAAAGTGCTGGACACGGAGAACCGCAGAGATATCTTTATCCCCCGTGTCGTTTTGTCATCATTTACAAATTGTTTGTATTGTCACCCGTTGTTACATCTCAGAATACCGAGAGCCACAGAGGAATTATACAATGGCTCTCTGCGGGCTGTCCTCCCCTATAAAAGCTTGATGAGATAGTGTTTCTTCAGCTCCCGACTTCTCGTTGTCTTATTGACAAACTTTAGCGTGAGCATAGTGATGTGAAATTCATCGAGCTCTTTTATAAGTTCATAATGTATCCCGCGTTGTTTGATGAGATCAAGCTCCTCCTGCATGACATACAGGATAGCAGGCCCTCCCTGGTGATATAAAACGGTGGTGTCAGATCTTCTCCAATCATTATCCAGGTAAAACTCGAAGACAGGAGAATAAACGCCCATCACCATACCGGGAACATTCGGGTGCTTTTCATTGATATAAAATGCGGCTTCGCTTCCGGATTGATATTTTAGCAGGTCGGGATAAAAAAACCAATTGAGATAAAGATTGATGACAAGAGAAGCTATTCCCACTCGGTAAAAGGCAAGCATTTTCTTATTTAATGGCAATCGTGGCAATGCCAGCAGCAATCCAAGTAAGGATATAATGATCGTCACCAGGATGACGGGTGGCAGGGCTGGAGCATAAAAAAATTGTAAAAGTACACCGCCGGCCAGCAAAATAACTGTAATGACATTTTGTATTGTTGAGAAAACTCCGGAGCGGAGCCTGATAATATATTGAGCAGTAAGAATGGCAAATAATGGAAAAATGATGTTGGTATAATAGGAGAGTTGAAATTTGGATAATGAAAAAATCAGGAGGGTGAGCAGGCTCCCGCAGATGGTCAGCCATTCTTCATAATTCCTCTTTGTTTTTTTTGTTCCATTCTTTAGCTTTTCCACCAGGGAAGCGTACATGAGCAATGACCAGGGGAGGAACGCCCATAACAATGTATGCAAAAAGAACAACGGATCTCCTTTGCCCTTCATAGGGGTTTTGTTGAGGAAACGGCCAAACTGGCTATCCCACAGAAAGAACCGGATACCCGATACATTCGTTCGCCCAAAAATAATTTTTTCAGGATGCCTGTCGAACTGGTACCATAAACTATATAGTTCGGGAGTGATAAAAGCCCCGATAAGAATGACAGCCACCACCCATCTCCAATGGAATAATTGTTTCCAGTTACGTTTGATGATCAATTCTCCCGCGATCGCACCGCCGACAGGGATGAGGGTAAAAGGCCCTTTGGTCATAACTGCGCAGGCGGCAAAAAAGCACGCAGCCACAAGATGCCAGCTAAGATTTCTCTTTAGGGAATTGTAGAAATGATAGATAGAAGCAATGATCAAACCTGTAAGGAATGGTTCGGCCCGGACATCATTATTGGAAATAATGATATGCTCGGCCGTGAGCAGGATAAACACGGACCAGAGACCGACAGTCTGGTTGTAAAGTTGCTTCGCGAGCAGGTAAGTGTAATGAGCGCCGATCAACACGAGCAGGATACCCGGCAGTTTATAGGTCCATGTGTGAACTCCAAATATCTTGAAAAAATAGGCGGTAAGCCAGAAAGGGAAATGCGGTTTGTCCAGCCAGTCGTTACCCTGGAAATACAGCTCCCAGTAGTTGTTCCGCAGTAGCATGTTCTTTGAAACGGAAGCATATACGCCAGCGTCCGGATCCATGAGTGTGACAAACATGCCGCTGAAATTGGCAAGCACCGCGAGGCCGATAAAAAAATAAAGCCATTTATGTTCAGGCGGTAATGATTGTTGTTTCACCGGTTCGATCATGGGGTTAAAGATAAACGATTGGCCTTTTACCGGGTTCAGCGCTATGGTTTGAACAAGTGGATCGCCGGTGCTGTTATAGTAGAGGTATTTTTTTTATTCACTTTAAACAAACTAACATGAACTACTATCAGTCATGTGCCGCAAAAGGCAATTACTCCGGAAGCAGGGGACGGCACCTGTTTATCCGCTCAATGCAAAGAGCTGCCGTAAATGTTTACAAAACGGAAACCAGTTTTGAGATGCTGGTATTTGCCCCGGGTCGTATCAAGGAAAACTTCTCTCTCGGTGTGAAAGGGAATGAGTTGACCATCACCTACACTCCGCCTGAAGGATTTCCACGTCCTGACTGGATCATGCGGGAATACAGTCGCGGTGGATTTGTAAGGACATTTACACTGGATGAAAGCATCGACACCAGGAGCATTTCAGCAAAGTATGAAGATGGTGTGTTGCAGGTCACGTTGCCGGTTATCGCTGGCAAGGAATCCAGTAGCCAGGAAATTAAGGTCAGCTAAGTGGTGTTAATTGTAAGCGAAGGTGGTCGTGAAAGCGATCACCTTCTATTTCAATGGCTTGTTTGCTTCGCCCCTCGTTACATCCTATGCCTGTCTGCTTTGCTTACTCACCCCGGAACTAATGGGGCTTAAGGTCGGCTTCCCAGCCGTCAAATTCGCAATCGTGTTCATAACCCAGCTCGCACATGCTTTTTGTCCAGGGCGCGAGAATGTCTTCGGCCATTCTAATTCGCGTTGTTTTTCCTGTTATGAAAAATGCTTTTTCGAAAATATATTTCTCGAGCTCGGCTTTATACTTCCTTTTCTTTAGCTCCCTGATCAACTTTATGGCCTTGAGGGAATCGTCCGTTTGAAATGAGTACCTGAGTCTAAGAGAGTCGGTTGATTGGATATGATGATTTTCGTGCAGCCACTGGACACCCTCTTTGGTCATTCTAAGCTGCCGGGCAAGGATCGACCTCAATTTTCCTTCGGAAACGAACCGGCTTGTCTGGAAATTTGATGCGTGAGACATAGCTGCTTTGTTGATAAAAAAAGCAGCTGCTATCGTGGCCAGAATTATGACCACGACCCATAAGAGAGACTTTCCCTTTCTGACTTTGGCTTTCTTCGATGCTGCCATATTCACTTGTTGTGCGGTGAATGATAAATTTAGTGTTTTTTCCAGCGAACGTCTAAGATGGATGTGCGTATTAAAGCCTGATAAGGCAATTTGGAAGCGCTTTCGTTGTTCTCAATTACTCCGTCTTGTCAAAAGGATTGCCAATTCTACTATTTCATCCGGTGTTGCCGAAATAGCATTAACGGTCATGCTCACGATACCAGGGCTTTTAGATTCTTTATTTGTGGCTGATTTCTACTATCATCCTGCATTATGTTATGTCGATTCCACTTTCATAAACCTGCCTGTAATCGCAATCATAGCGAAATTAAAAGCTAAGCTTTTGCGATGGTTCGTTTTCTTCCCTGCCCCGCTTCCTCCATTCCGCCAGCCCCCAAAACGCAATGACCAGTAAAACAAAATAATAGACACTGGTCAATGCATAATGCTTTACGGCGTAAAGTGGAATAGATGCAATATTAGTGGCGATCCACCACCACCAGCTTTCGACTTTCTTTTTTGTCATGAGCCACATCCCCGTAAAAGCGGTAGCCGATGCAAAGGCGTCGGCCCAGGGAATTGCATTGGGTGCAAAAGATTTTTTGAGATAGGTAAGCGAAAAATAGATGGCGATGTAAAAGGAAAGAAAAAACAAGACCTGGAAAAAGATCCACCGCCGGTCTGAAAATTTGACCTGCACAATAGGTTGATGCTCCTGGTTTCGTTTCGCCCAAAGTATCCAGCCATAAATGCTCATGATGGTATAATAAAGATTTACCGAAGCTTCGCCGAGCAATTGGCCATCGATACTGATAAAAATGTAAATAATGGTGTTGATAAGGCCGACGGGGTAGACCAGTATATTTTCAATGCGGCTGAACCAGACGCTGGCGATACCGGTGAAGACAGCGACATATTCATACCAGGTGGCATGATTGATATCGAATACAAATTGTCGCCAGAAATCGCTGAACAAGGGGATTTTTTTCAAAAATAGTCACTGTGCTTTGGACGGCGGTATTTTTTAAACGGGCGCAGGTATTTAATTCCTTTCGAGGTTTCAAATCGGGTGGGTATTTGTTGCCAGTTGCCGTTCATCGATATCCAAACGATGAAATGTAAATGAGGTTGAAATGCATAGCCGGTCTTGCCGCTCAAACCAATTACTTGGCCCCTGCGGACGGTATCGCCGATATTTACCAGGGCTCCATCTTTTTGTAAATGCCAGTAACCGGCTCTTGATCCGTCGGGATGTTGAATGACAATATGATTTCCATAAGGCCGGAACTTGGGGCCCCAGCCACCACGGTCGCCATCTTCTTTGACCCTGACAACGACACCTTCCCTGGCGGCGCAAACCTTTGTTCCTCTTGGCATATTGAAATCCAGCGCTACCCGTTCCCTGTGACTGAACCGGCCGAAGTATCCTTGCATGAGCCGGTGGCCGGTGCCCTGTTCAAAAGGAAGGGCATAGACGTAGCTGCTGTCATCTTTAATGACTCCTTTTTGCAACATTTTCACTTCATGGCGCATGGGATCCTTGCTGACATAGCAGCCGGTCAATACCAGGGGGAATATGACCAAAAAAAGTTTCAATAACGGGATTTTACCTATGGTATTAATAAAGCTAAGTTCATACCGGAAATTTCCAGCTTTATAATTATTTAATTTTTGCTCTTCCAAAAACGTCGTAGCTTCTGCGTCCATTTTTTAAATCTAAATATTTTTTTTATGGCAACACTAGAAGCTGTGATGACAACAAAAGAGGTCGCTGACCGTCTTTCCGAGTTGTTTAAAGAAAACAAATGGAAGGAAATACAGGAAGAACTGTTCAGCCAGGACGCTGTCAGTATTGAGCCGCCGCACTCGCAGGGTTTGCAGACTGTGCAAGGACTGGACGCTATTAAAAAGAAGGGCGAAGAATTTAACCAGATGGTTGAAGAAATGCATGGAGGCTGGACCGGTGAGCCTATCGTCGGTGGGAATTATATTGCCGTTTCCATGGGGATGGACGTTACCATGAAAGGCGCTGGCAGGATGAAGATGGATGAAATTGCGTTGTATGAAGTAAAAGACGGGAAGATCGTAAAAGAACAATTCTTCTATTGAGGGATCTTATTGGTTAGTCACAAATCCCACATAGCCTGTCTGTTCAAAGTGATCGACTTGAGTTTTTGCGCCGGGCTCGCAATGGCAGAGGTGTTATGCAAGGCCTCCTGGTTGCCGCCTCGTTGTGATCCTCGCGGAATAGCTGATCATGTCGTCGCTATGGCCCGGCAGCGGTGGGATTTTAATTTTTAGCAAATGCAGAAAGTAAACGTTGCCGAAAAGCTGGCGGGTTTCACTGATTATTTTAACCCCCGAATTGTTGGTGAGCTGAATGGTCAGCAGGTGAAGCTGGTAAAGTTCCAGGGCGAATTTATCTGGCATCATCACATCGAAGAGGATGAAATGTTTTACGTAGTAAAGGGAAGTTTCGACATGCATATGCGTGATCAGGTCATCACCGTAAATGCCGGTGAATTCCTGGTGATGCCACGTGGTGTTGACCATAAGCCTGTTGCGAAGAAGGAGGTGGAGATCATGCTGTTTGAGCCGGCGTCTACGTTAAATACTGGTAATGTAGAAAATGAACTGACGGTAAAGGAACCGGGAAGGATCTAGCGGAAAGCAACAGGAACAGGTAATAAAAAAACAAAAATCAAATTAGAAGCTGTCGGTTGCAGGTTTGCAATTAATGAACGGTCCTGTAAAACTCCCCCGGCCGGAGATATAGTACACCTTTGTTGGTATAAAAACGGGTAGCCAGTTGCTTATATTCGCCTGACCCATCATACCCCTGCACCTCGAAATGCAGGTGAGGGAATGAAGAATAACCGGTGTTGCCACTGAGACCTATCCATTGCCCGGTTCTTACAGTATCTCCGACACTGACTAGTACACCGTCCTTTTTCAGGTGCCAGTAATGAGCGACGGATCCATCACTGTGTTTTATGGAGATGTAGTTGCCGTCAGACAGGTTCTCCTGTTTCAACCCTCCTTTATCGGAATCTTCCCGGAGGGAGATAACGATACCATCCCTGGCGGCACAGATCTTTGTGCCCTCCCTGACCTTGAAATCAAGCGCACGCTCACCTTTATGGCTGAACAATTTGCTTTCATATCCCTGGATAAGAAAAACCTTTTTATGATATTCAAAAGGCAAAGTATAAATATAGCTGCTGTCGTTCTTAAACTTGCCGTCCTTCAGGTCACGAGTTGAATAGTGATCCTGGGCGATGGCAGCGACATCAGCAACAATACAAAAAAAGGAGCAGTATCTTTTTCATACCTCAGTTTATTTGGCGCCGGGGTCAGGAAATTTGGTTTTTCCATTTTTAGCGGAAATTATTTCAGCAGCTATGCTCACCGCAATCTCTTCGGGAGTATGGCTATTAATAGGAAGACCGGCAGGAGTATGAATTCGTTGCAACAGTTCTTCCTTTATCCCGACCTTTTTGTAATCGTTGAACATTTTGCCGATTTTGCTCTTGCTGCCGAGCATCCCCAGGTATTCTAAGTCTGTTCCAAGCACAGCCCTTAGCGCAATGTCATCAGTACGATAGCCGAAGGTCATGATAACAACGTAATTGTTGTCGCCCCCGGGTACCAGGTCTTTTAATTCTGTGTAATCTCGAACTAAAATTTTTTCGTGGGCCATCTCGTTTTCTACCATTGTCTTCAGGCCCTTCCTGTCGTCATATACACGGATATAAAAATCCATTGGCCGCATGAGTCTTGAAAGAGCCAGCGCACAATGGCCACCGCCAATGATGAATAGTTGATTTTTGTACCCGGTTTTTTCCCTGTATGTCCATTCGGCCTCAGATTGGAAGGAATAGTAAAAATCATTTGCGGGCGGAGAACCATCAAACCGGATCTTTCCCGGTGACAGGATCAATGTGCCATTTTTGTTTTCTTCGATCGAAGTGATGATACTCCTGACGACAGGCAGCTCATTTTCTTTGAGCGGGTATAAGAAGATGGTTTGTTCCCCCGAGCAGATCATTCCACTTTGATCTTTGGCAGCTGATTTATCATGAATTTGTTTCCGGAGCCCTAAACCGCCACTATTAATTATGGACTGAAGACTATCGCGCGCCATCTCTACAAATTTATGCTCCATAATTCCGCCACCGATCGACCCTTCCATTTCTTCGTTAGTATTAACCGCCATGAAAAAACCCTGGCGGCCAGGGCTGCTTCCCTTACTTTCCAATACATAGAGCAGCATGACCGGGATACCACGTTCCAGGCTGCTTGCGATCAGCTTCCAGGTTTTGATAGTGCTCATAAAATGGAAATATAAAATTAAGCGACTATCTGTATTTAGTACTTCCCGATTTTACAATGATTCGGATCCCGGGGAAACGATAAGGACGGCCATTTAGACAAATGAACCCCGAACTACTGTTCCGCTCCGGCTTTCTTTTTCCGGCTATCTACTCCGCTCCTCATTAAATAACAATTATCAATTGAGGCCATCGGTCTAAATCTTTAACTTTATGTCACTGCTTGCTTGGCCGTATGGAGTATTGTTGAAGAAAAAGTGATCCGATGGAAAAGACAATAGCTACTTTACGGCGCTCGACCGTCAAACGATTTTTTATCAATACGCTTACAGGAACGGCACCACAAACTCATGTGCAGCGATCAACGATGCGGGTCGCGGTATCGGCATTTTATTTCTGTATGGGATTCAGCTTTGCATCGTGGGCGAGCCGAATACCCGATATCAAGACCAAAATGCACCTCAGCGAAGGCGAACTGGGCACCATTCTGCTCGCTCTTCCGATTGGGCAATTATTGATGATGCCTGTTTCCGGCAGGCTGGTCACAAAATATGGTAGCAAAGCCATTTTATCCTTTGCCATTCTTTTATATGCCATCGAACTGACTAATATTGGTTGGGCTACTAAAGGGTGGCAACTGGCCCTGGCATTGTTCTTTTTTGGCATCGTGGGAAATATGTCCAACATATCTGTAAATACGCAGGGAGTGTTAGCCGAAAAGATTTATGGCCGGCCGATCATGACTACTTTCCACGGCGTGTGGAGCATGGCAGGTTTCAGCGGCGCTTTAATGGGATTGCTGATGATGAACTTGAAGCTGGCGCCAAGGCAGCATTTCTTCGTTGTTGCCCTTCTCGTTTTTATCACCACCTTTATTTGCAGGCGATATCTTATTACCGGCACGTCGGCACCTTCAGAAAAGAAAAAATTCTTTTCAAGGCCTGAAGGTATATTGGTAAAACTGGGGGTCATTGCTTTTTGCAGCATGGCTGCGGAGGGTACTATGTTTGACTGGAGCGGTGTTTACTTCAGGGAGATCGTCAAAACGCCGGGGTCGCTGGTCATCCTGGGCTATACCACATTTATGATCATGATGGCTTGCGGCCGTTTTGCAGGCGACAGGGTCATTGCAAAGTTTGGCCGGAAGAAGACGCTTCAGGTAAGCGGACTGTTTGTGTTTACCGGGTTGCTGATCTCTGTCATATTCCCGTACCTGGTCACAGCTACGATCGGATTTTTTATTGTCGGCTTAGGTGTCTCTTCAGTCATTCCGACTGTCTATAGTACAGCGGCGCGATCGGCGAAAGTTTCACCCGGGATGGCGCTGGCGGGTGTATCAAGCATAGGTTTTCTTGGTTTCCTGATTGGGCCGCCATTGATCGGCTATATCGCTCAAATATCGAGTCTTCGTTATTCATTTGCCGTCGTTGCCTTTTTTGGTCTTTGCGTGAGCATTATGGTTTCCAAGTTGAAAGTGATGGATTGATAGTACGTTGAAAGGGTGTACTTGTCGCAAAGCGCCTCAATCAAATTATTCACGCGGTGCCGCCCGTTTTTTCACCTCCTTTCCCCTGTATTTTCCCCAAAACGATGTTCTTTTTCTCTTGGTGCCGCCCACCCGGCAAACGATATTTACAACCTGATCCGGATCAGATATCGCGATGTCCTTATGAAGACGATAAGTGTTTTGTTCGTCAAACACGGTGGAGGACCGGTGTATGACTGTGGTTGCTAGCTGAAAGGCTGGGCGACTGCGGACGACTGTAGCCTTGGCTATGGACGGCAATGGGAGATCCTGATCTACCAGGGTCAGTTGTCATGGCACTAAGGGGTCCTTATCGACTGGCGTGCTGGTTGGTGGGGGAGGGAACGATCAGCAGGCAACTGGGGAGGGCCCAGACAGCGCAGCGGTGGCCTTTCGCAGTCAAGCGCGACAATTACACGCCACTTTCATTACCAGGTCAGGCACATCTGCCCAACAAAACTCATCAACCAATCTATCCTACAACAGATCTAACCTATCTTAAACCACCGCCCCTTAACCTACCAATACCCCTGACTCCAAAACTTACCATTAAATAACCACTTCACTACCTTTTTCACTTAACCTCCTTCCATTTATTTCAGTTACCCTCCTTCAAACCCGCTCTTGAACTTACAGAATCCCCTGCTTTATCACCCAACGCATGTAAACCCATCAACACCTTCTCCGGCGTCATCGGCGCATCAAACGGAACATCCGCTGACGGATTAAAAGCTTTAATAGCGTTGCGCAACGCAAAATATGCACCAATCCCATACATCAACGGCGGCTCACCAATAGCCTTGCTCCTGAACACAGCAAGATTATCCTTCTCCGTTTGCAAAAAATGAATAACAATCTCCTTCGGTACCGAATAAATATCCGGAACCTTATAGGTACTTAGTGCATTCGTCCGCAACCTCCCTGCTTCATCATACTTAATCTCTTCCATTGTCATCCACCCAATACCCTGCACGATGCCCCCCTCACATTGACCGAGATCCACCAGGGGGCTCATACTGCTGCCAAAATCATGGGCAACCTTTACCGAATCGATCTCATAAGTGCCCCTAACACAATCAACAGTCGCCGTTATGAATGCAGTACCATACACATGATAGGTAAACGGATGCCCTTTCTCTGTCGCAGGATCAAAATAAATTCCCGGCGGCGTATAATGTGCATGTTCCGATAAACTCACACGCCTGATATAAGCAGCCATCACCAGTTTATTCCAGGTCCATTCCGTTTTCTTTCCATTCACATACACCCATTCTTCCTTTATCTCGAAGGGAGGTATTTCTGTTTTGCCAATATCGGCCGTCGCCAGGCACTCCTCGATAGCTACGGCATTTAGTCTTTTTAAAATTTCACGGCAGGCGATCTCTGTAGCTTTCCCATTCAAGTCTGCAGCAGCGCTGGCAGCAGTAGGAGAAGTGTTAGCGATACGCCACGTATTGGTGGGCTGGATCTTTATCCTCGATGGATCAATTGAAAATATGCGAGCCGCCACCTGAAGTATTTTCGTGTTTACACCCTGACCCATTTCAACCGCACCGGTACTAATGCCAACACTTCCGTCCGTATACACATGCACCAATGCGCGAGCCTGGTTCATTAACGTCTTCGTAAATGAAATGCCAAAACAAATGGGCATTACCGCAACACCTTTCTTGTACAGCCGGTTGCTTGTATTGAACGCATCAACCTGTTTTTGCAATTTCTCCAGGTCATAAAGCTCATTGGCCTTATTCCAGCATTCCTTTGCTTCACTTACCGCTTTTTGACCATATGGAAACTCATCGCCGCTACTCAATAAATTCCGTTGCTGTATTTGAGATGCAGGTACGCCGAGGGTTTCAGCGGCTTTCGCAATCGCCGCTTCAATCACAAACATTCCCTGCGGACCGCCAAATCCGCGGAAGGCTGTATTGGGTGGCAAATGCGTGCGACAACTATAGGCGGTTGCCTTCACGTTCGGTACAAAATAGGAATTAGTGCAATGAAATAACGTTCTCTCCATAACCGCCGGTGAAAGATCTGCAGCCGCGCCTGCATTCTGGTAAAACGTGGCTTCATAGGCGAGTATCTTGAGATTCTTATCCAACCCGATCTTAAAGTCCGAAGAGTAGGGATGCCGCTTACCGGTCATTCGCATATCTTCCATGCGATGCAAAGAATACTTGACAGGTCTTTTAAGATGATAAGTTGCCAGTGCGCACATTACACCCCAGGTTGTCGCCTGGTCTTCTTTGCCTCCAAAGCCGCCTCCAAGTCGTGTCGTCTCAACTTCCACCCTGTTCATCGGGACATCCAATACTCTCGCTGCTGTACGTTGCACAGCTGTTGGTCCCTGTGTCGATGAATAAATTCTTATGCCCCCGTTCTCCAGTGGCAGGGCATATGCCCCCTGCGTTTCGATGTATAAATGTTCCTGTCCATTTGTTTCTGTTCTTCCTTCGAATATATGTTCGCATTGTGACCAGGCACCACTCGTATCGCCGATTTGGAATGTTCGGGGTGGAATGATCAGCTCGCCTTTCGCTTGTGCCTCCCGCGGATCAGTAATCACCGGTAGTGGTTCGACCTCAATTCTTATTTTTTTCACCGCCATCCTTACCTGTTCTTCCGTTTCAGCAACGATCAGTGCGACTGGCATACCACAAAAATGAACATGGGTCGTCGCCAACAGCTCTTCATCAGGCACAATACCACCGATCTGGTTTTGTCCAGGGATGTCCCTTGCTGTAAAGATCCGGACCACGCCCGCCATGCGCTTCGCTTCGCTGATGTCCAGCAACACTATCTTTCCATGAGCCACGCTTGAATCAAACACCGCCGCATACAAGGTGCCGTTTTGTACAGGTTTATCGTCAAGATAGACCGATTCACCACGCACATGGGTATATGTGTCGATATTCTTCATTTCAATTCAACGACAATTTTCGGGAATAAGGTTATAAAATGCGCTTTGATCAATTGCCCCAGCAACAATCTTTTATATTCTTTAGTTCCCCTTGCATCGCTGATGGGTGAGATCTCCGACCACGCCAGTTCAATTGCCTGCCTGATGGTTCCTGCTGAGATCGCCTTCCCATTCAGGAAAGCAGCTGTTTTGTGCAGGTACATAGGTATTGGACTCACCCCGCCAGCAGAAACGCCCGCCTCTTCAACAACATCGTTATTCATTCTAATGCTGATCGCTGAATTTACGCTTGCTATATCAAGATGTGTACGCTTGCTTACTTTTTCAAAATTGAACAGGCTATCCTTACCCGGCAGCGTGAACCAGATCTTCTCAATCTGCTCCTCTTCACTTTTGTTTAGTTGCTTATATCCTTTGTATAATTTTCTCAGCGGCAATGTCCGTATACTTTCCCCATTTGAACCCGCCTTCGAGATATCATTTAATACAAGCTGGGCATCCAGCGCTAAGAAGAATATTGTAAAATCACCGATCGGTGAAGCGTTGACAAGATTTCCTGCAATTGTCGCCATATTGCGGATCGGCGTAGAAGAAACCAGCTTCGAATACCGGCGGAATGCCGGAAAGATTTCATTGATAACATCCGATTCCATCAAATCGGCCACTGTCGCCGAGGCACCGATGATACATTTATCCCCTTCTTTGCTTATGCCATTCAACGTTGGCTGATCAAAAACGAAGCGGATCGCTGCATGCGCCATTTCATCGTGCTTTTGAACATACAGGTCAGTACCACCTCCAACGACATGTGATCGTTGTGTGATTGAAGCAGGATCAGGTATGTGCATGGCCCTTGCCACATTGTTCAGCTCCTGCAGCCTCTTTTTTATCTCCGAAAAATATTCAGGCAGTATCTTATTTTTATTCGCGAAGACCACCGGCTCCTCTTTTTCCCTTCCCTGTAGAATCGAGGCCAGCTTAGCCGCAGCCCGTTCGATAGACTTGTAACCTGTACAACGGCATATATTTCCATCAACTGATGCGATCGCATTTTCGGGTGTCGCTGCCTTGTCGCTTAAACAAAACCCTGCCAACGACACGATAAAACCAGGAGTGCAAAAGCCACATTGAGTCGCCCCTTCATCCGCCATTGCCTGTTGAACCGGATTTAACTCCTTGTCATTGTTGATACCTTCAATGGTCACTATATGTTTTAAATGAGCATTCCCAAGAGGAAGCAGGCAACTGGTCATCGACTGGTAATTTAGCCGATCCTCTTTTATTTCGCCGACCAGAACAGTGCAGGCCCCACAATCGCCTTCGCGACAGCCGATCTTCGTTCCCATTAAATGCCGATGATAGCGGATAAAATCCAGCAACACCATGCCCGAAGGCAAAGCCGTCTCGATTTCCTTGTCATTTAATATAAAACGGGTCAAACTATTTATTATTCGTCTTTAAAGTTAGCATAATTTGAGAGCACAAAGAATCAAACCTGGGTTGACATAATGCACCGAAAAACTGCATTCAACAATTCAATCATTTACTATCGCCTCATCGCGTTATGGGTCCTGAATGAAGCGTTGCTTGGCGGTATCATTCATGGTCTGCGCATACCAGTATCCGGGCTGATCGTTGGGAGCTGCGCCGTGATCTGCATTTGTCTTATCGCCTGGTATGTCCCTGGAAAAGGTTCCATCATCAAGGCCACGATAATCGTCGCCATCTTCAAAATGATGCTCAGCCCGCAAAGCCCCGCTCCTGCCTATATCGCCGTGTTCTTCCAGGGTTTCCTTGGTGAGCTGTTGTTTTGGAAAAAAAACAAGTTCCATATTTCCTGTTTCTTACTTGCAGTGGCGGCAATGGTAGAGTCCGCAGTGCAACGCATATTCTCGCTCATCATTTTTTATGGTAATGATTTTTGGACCGCCTTCAATGATTTCATCAGCAGGATTACAGGACAAAAAACCATAACAAACTATAGCCTTCTGCTCGCGGCAGCTTATGTTACATTACATATTATTGCCGGGGTGTTGGTGGGTGGGTGGGCCGCAGGGCTGCCGGCGCGAATTATCGTATGGCAAAAACAGATCATAAATCGCATTCCACTTACCAAAGCGACCGAGGCCATTATTCCAGTGGCCTCAACGAGAAGAAGAACATTAAAAACAGGTTTGCTCGTTATCTGGATCCTCCTCATTCTATTGTATGTGCAATCCTATTTTAAGATCGGCGAGCCTTTATTGCCTACCAATATCGCGCTGAAAATACTGGTACGGTCACTTATCATTATATTAACCTGGATATTCCTGGTGGGTCCTTTGCTGAAGCGCGTCCTTCATAAATGGCTGCAAAAGGAACGTTCCAGGTTCCAAAACGAAATTCAGCAAGTATTGCTATTGCTACCTTCCACGCAGCGATTGATCATTGAAAGCTGGAGACAGTCTGCACATTCAAATGGTACGGCCCGAATAAAAATGGCTATCAAGTCAATCCTGGTCAATGCGCTTTCCATACGGCCCGACGGGAAAATAATCATACTCGCGGCACCCATACAAACCGGTAAAACAACATCCCTGGTCAGCTGGTCGGAAGAAAGAAAAGATGTCCACGGCATACTGACACCCTTGGTGAATGGTAAAAGAATGTTCATGGATGTACAGAAACGTCATTTATTTGCCATGGAAGCAGCCGGTGATGAACCAGAAGTGTTGACAATTGGACGCTTTGTATTCAGCCGCGCCTCGTTTGAAAAAGCAAACCAAGTAATACTTGATGCCCTTTCCCACCATGGCTGGCTTATCATTGATGAGATCGGCCCGCTAGAATTACTGGGAAACGGTTTCCATGACGTTTTGAAAAGGGTGCTGGATACGAAAACCAACAAACAAAACCTGCTACTGGTAGTAAGAGAAGGACTGGTAGAAGAGGTAAAATCTTACTTCGGATTGGAAGACGCTATTGTAATAACTTCGCTTTCGGTGCTGGAGGACTGAATTCTATCTGTGTCCAGCAAAATAAAACAGACATTAGAACGTTTTTATTCATTCGTAGCCAATTCAAGACCAATGAAAAAACTCTTATTCGCTTTTTGCTTATTTCCTCTACTGGCCTCCAGCCAGAACTTTTACGCTTCACTTCGGCTGGGCCTGTCAAACTACCAGGGCGACCTGAAAGCAAAATCACTTTCGTTGGGTCATTCAAAGCCATTCTTTTCGCTGGGTGCGCGCTATGATTTTTCGGATCATCTCACCGCACGGACATACCTTTCCCTCACCACCCTTAACGCTGATGATAAGAATGGAACAGCTTCAATGAAGCAACGTAACCTGAATTTCCGCTCTAAGATATTCGACTGGGAACTCGGAGCACAATACAACCTTTTCAGCTTTAATGAAAAATGGTGGACCCCGTACATATATGCCGGTATCGGCTTCTTCCATTTTAATCCTTATACCAATGATACTGCCGGAATAAAAACCTTCCTGCGTCCATTGAGTACAGAGGGGCAGGGTTTCATGGCTGGCGTAAAGAATTATAAACTGACCCAATTCAGCATTCCATTTGGCATCGGAGCAGAATATTCGTTAAATGAAGACATGCGCGTTGGGATCGAATTCGGATATCGCAAGACTTTTACTGATTATCTTGATGATGTAAGTACCAACTATGTTGACGAGTCTGCATTGCTCGCAGCAAGGGGGCAGCATGCCGTCGATCTTGCCTGGCGTGGAGATGAGAAAGGAGCGAATGGTGGTGCTTACCCGGCTGCCGGCTACGGCCGTGGCAATCCCAATCAGAAAGATGCCTATTATTATGTTGCCATAACCTATACTGTTCGCCTCGTATTTGACCAGTACAAAGAAATAGCGGGGCTCCCATCAGGTAAAAAACAAAAGAGGTCTGGCTGTCCCGCTTCGCGAGGATATTGACGAGGCTTCACCCGGGGATCATTTCCTGTTTGCACCCCAGAAATTAATTCGCCGGTTTCGTAACTTGTATGGATGGAAGAAAAACTGCCTCCCAAAACAAGCCGGCTGCGCAGGGTAAGAAGGAACTTGCGGCTCGCCATGTCGCTTGCGTGGGCAGCTTCACCCAAACTTCTTATTCGATTTTCATTGTTGGGGATGTTCAATGCAATCATGCCCCCGGTGTCCGTTTACCTCGGCGCTGTTTTAGTAAACAAGATTGCCGAAGCTAGAATACAATCACTGACCTTTCAGGATGTCCTCCCTATTGTTGTGGGTCTATGGCTTACGTTCATTATACAAAGAACGGTCGGCTCCTATATGGGGTATGGCAGGAATTTATATGTACGTCGCGTGGAACTGGAAGCTGAAAGACGTTTGTTAATGAAGGCTTCTAAGGTCGACCTGGGACATTTTGATAACTCCGACTGGCACGATAGGCTGGCACGTGCCAAACGGGATGTCAACTGGCGACCGGGTGATCTTACCTGGTCAATTCTGGGTTTATCAGGAAATATTGTAACTATTGTATTGATGTCAGGCCTGCTGGCAAGCCTGCATTATATACTCGTGGTGCTTGCGCTTGGCGCTTCCATTCTCACTCTTGTCCTGGAAAGCCGTGTCACAACAAAACTTTATCGTTACTATTACAAGGAAACTCCCGAAGAAAGAGAGCGCCAATATCTCGGCGACCTCCTGGTGCAACCAAAGAATACAAAGGAAGTCCGGGCTTACGTCCTCGCAGATTATCTTCTTGGGCGCCATAAAAAATTATCCGATGATCTTTTCCGGCAAAGGCAGATCATGAATCGACTCGGTAGCCGCATGTCGGTGGTGAGTGGATTGGTCACGGGAACAATCCTCGCACTGGCATATGTATTCGTTGCGTACAAAGGAATAGTAGATAGATCGATCAATCCGGGCGCTGTTGTACTTGTCATCGGTGCTTTTACGTCCGTGTCAGGCACACTAAGCCAGATATCAAGTACCTTTGTTGCCGTTGACCAGCATACAACTTTCCTGGAAGATTATTTTTCATTCTTATCAATTGGGCATCTCGTTCCGGTTCCGGAAAAGCCCGTCGCCGTTCCCGGTGGATCGATCGATGGCATCGATTTCGATCATATTGGTTTCACCTATCCTGGAGGAACGGAGCCTTCAGTCAATGATCTCAGCTTACACATACGACCCGGTGAGCTCATGGCATTGGTTGGAGAAAATGGCGCGGGGAAATCAACGCTCGTCAAATTGTTGCTTCGGTTCTATGATGTTCAGGAAGGCGCTGTCCGGATCAGTGGCGTCGATGTAAGAGATATGGATCCTGAGCAGCTGCGAAACCGGATCGGCGTGCTTTTCCAGGATTACGCCACCTATGAGCTGACGGTAAGAGAAAATGTGTTGATGGGGAGACCGAACGGTCCTGATACCGCGCGGGCTTCAGACGACAGCAAAGTGATAAAAGCGTTACAGGATAGCCGCAGTGATTGGCTGGTAAGCAAAATGCCAAAAGGCCTGGATTCAAAGGTGGGCAGATTGTTTGAAGGAGGCCATGACCTCTCCGGTGGAGAATGGCAGCGCCTGGCGCTTGCGCGTATCATGTATCGCAATGCAGACATCTGGATACTCGATGAGCCGACTGCCGCTCTTGATCCCGAAGCTGAAGCTGCAATCTTTGCCGAACTGAAGGCGAATCTTAAAGGCCGTATTGGAATCGTGATCTCACATCGTTTTTCAACAGTGCGCATTGCTGACAGGATAGCCGTAATTGATGATGGACGAGTTACAGAACTCGGAACGCATGATGAGCTGGTGGCTGCTGGTAATCGCTACGCCCAGCTCTTCGAATTGCAGGCAAGCGGCTACAGGTAGTCAGTCAGTTTATTTTATGGTAGGTAAATATTGTTGAGGTAGATGATAAAAATGAATACAGCTCGATACCCACTATGCTAAATTCACTTTCCTGGTTCGTCCATTTAAAACTTGAGATAGGGACATATTCGTCCGAGGTTGGTGCATAAAGTTTGATGCTTAGCTTGTCATTTCCATAACGAAATTCGCTCTCTTTGTACACGACAAGGCCGGCATTGAATGACATTGCCTGCCGCATGACCTGTTGGTTATTGCGGGATGTGAACCACAATGTGTCTCCAAAGTTGGGGCCTTTCACCCATGTGCCGTACAAAGTCGATTCATCGCCCGCATACTTTTTTTGACAACCGGCAACCATGAAAATGATTGCAAGTATGATTGGAACAAGGCGCATATGGTTTTACTCCACTGACAATGTCCCTCAGGATTTCGTTGCGTTGAGAGCAAACTATCGGCGGTGAAACATGGTCTCTGCATTACTCCCCTATTTCTGCCATAGTTTTTGCATGCTATAACAAAATGCGTATCATGAAGCAACGGGGCAAATTTGCAATACTGGGTGGCGTGATCCTCGCCATGTTACTTTCTTCCCTGGACCAGACGATTGTTTCCACTGCGATGCCAACTATTGTAGAGGAATTACACGGTATCGAGCACATCAGCTGGGTGTTTACAGCCTATATGCTTGGATCGACTGTGACCGTACCTATTTATGGCAAACTTTCAGACATATTTGGCCGGCGGAATCTTTACCTTATCGGTATTGGGATATTCCTGGTCGGTTCCATTCTTTGCGGCCTGGCGCAGGATATGACGCAATTGATATTATTCCGTGGATTGCAGGGGATCGGCGGCGGTGCGATGATGGTGAATTCGTTCGCCATTATCGGGGATGTATTTCCCCCCGCAGAACGTGGGAAATACCAGGGTATGATCGGCGGCGTATTTGGTTTGAGCAGCGTGGCGGGTCCTTTGTTGGGTGGATGGATCACCGATCACACCACGTGGCGATGGGTATTTTATGTGAACGTTCCCCTGGGCTTGATCGCTATAGCCGTCTTAGCAGCTTCGTTGCCAAAGATAGAGCGGCATGCAAGGGATAAGGTCATTGACTGGTGGGGAGCCCTTTTCATTCTTACGGCCCTCGTTCCTTTATTGCTTTCAATGGTTTGGGGAGGGAGTTTGTATGCATGGAGCTCATGGCAGATCATTTGTTCACTTGTGATCGCTTTTATATCCATCTCTGTTTTTATCGTAATTGAAAAACGGGTATCGAATCCAATCCTTTCCCTTGACTTATTTAAAAACAGGGTATTCCTTGTGTCAGTGTGTGCCCTGTTTCTTACATCGATGGGAATGTTTGGTGCTATATTGTATGTTCCGATATTTTCGCAGGGAGTAATTGGCGGTTCGGCAACCCATGCCGGTCTGATCCTAACCCCTCTAATGATCGCCCTGGTGATCGCCTCGGCACTGAGCGGGCAGATTATCTCCAGGACGGGGAAATACAAGGTGCTTGCCATTACAGGCACGGCAATAATTGTGTTTGCGCTGTTCTTCTTTTCTACAATAGACGAACACACAACTAATGGCATGCTGATCATCCGGATGATCGTATTGGGACTTGGGCTGGGTTCTACTATGCCGATATACACGCTGGCCGTACAAAGTGCATTTTCTAAACAAAGGTTAGGAGAGGTGACGGCGGGGACACAACTATTCAGAAGCGTAGGCGGTACCGTTGGTACGGCGGTACTTGGAGGCATCATGAACAGTCGTCTTACTGCCCAGATGAAAGTCTTGCAGGATGAACCATTCGTAGCGCAACTCCAACGATTCAGCCAGGAGAGTCATAACCTCAAAGGAGAACTTAATGGAAGTATTATACAGGGCGTGCTTATTCCTGAAAGCCAGGGCCAGATCCGTGGAATGATTGAAAAACTTCCTGGTCCCTCAAAGAATGTCGTGCTTGGCAACTTTGATCATTTTATCAGCTCTTCCAGGGCGGCGTTTAGTGATGCGGTGGACAGCGTTTTCCTGGTAGCTGGTTGTCTCATGATCGTATCCCTGGTCATTGTATTCTTTCTCCCCGAAGTTCCTTTGCGGAAAGCAGAACGGCCGGTTATGGAAGAAGCGGGTGTCATACTTGAAGATGAACTGGGTCAAAGCGATGATGAAAACCAGCCCCGTGTGGACCGGGACAGAACACACGCTCCCAATGCCTAGATCATTCTGAAATACTCTAAAGCGGCCTTTACCCGCGTTCGAGACCCGATGAAAATCGAGAAAAAAATTTAAACCAAAATTTCCCACGTAATAGTATTTATCGTATATCTGCGATAAAGGATAAACAGATCGCTAAATTCGGTCACTCCGATTTATATGGATCTTTTATTTTGGTTGTTAAAATTTTTTCCTGGATGGCTTATAATAAAAAAGAAGAATTCGCTGTCAAAGAACAATCTCTCGCCGCATTTGCCAAGGCCCTCAGCCACCCGGCACGGATCGCCATCCTGACCGTATTGGCGAAAAAGAACGAGTGCATTTGTGGTGAGATCGTAGAAGTATTGCCCCTGGCTCAAAGCACTGTAAGCCAGCACCTGAAAGAATTAATGAATGCGGGCCTTATAGAGGGGTCTATTGATGGGCCCCGCAGCTGCTACTGCATTAATTGGAAAGCATTTGAAAAGTTCAATACTGAATTCAGTTCGTTGTTCACGAAGCTGAAAGAGGTAAATAAAAAATGTTGTTAGTCTCTTATTATTTAATCATAAAAAGTAAAGCCATGAAAGTACGATCAATCTTCCAAAAGGATCCCGGCGGTTGCTGCGGAAATGGAAGCGAATGTTGCAACATCACCGACTGGGGTTGTTGCTAAAAAAGAAGGAGCCGGTACTACCTCCGGCTCCCTTTTAATAATGTTGGAAAAAAAGAAAATATTATTTGTCTGCATAGAAAATAGCAACCGCTCTCAAATGAGCGAGGCCTTTGCCCGTATCCTGGGCAACGAAAATATTGAAGCCTTCAGCGCAGGTTCCAGCCCGTCGGGACAAATAAACCCGAAAGCAACTGCTTCCATGAAGGAACTGGGTTATGACCTTACGACCCACCATTCCAAATCATTGGATGAGGTAAAGCAATTTGCGCCCTTTGATGTCGTCGTCACGATGGGTTGTGGTGATGCCTGCCCCTGGATGCCGGCAAAAAAATTTGTTGACTGGGAGATACCCGATCCGAAAAAAATGGAAGGACGCGATTTTGCGAAGATCAGGGATCTTATAAGAAACAGGGTTGATGAGCTGCTGCAATCATTGTCGTAAATCGCCACAGCGTTCAATCCCTTACAGTTTTTCCCCTCTTACAAGCAGGATCGATCTTACAGACTTTTCCTTTAAATGCAGTAGCCGTTTTCTTTCCTCATCCTCGCTGTAGTTTCTAAAATCCTGTTCACTATCAAACTCTACGAAATGTATCTCGTACGGTTTATCAATATTCCTTTCAACGATAGAAGTCTCTCCAGGTCTGACCCTTAATAGAAGCCGCCCATTATATTTTGGAATGATCGGTATCACCAGGTCTTCAAATTCATGAAATAACTCTTCCTTTCCTTCCCTCAGGTAGATTAGTTGGGTTATATAGATCATTGCTATTAATTTATGACCGCGCTCTGTGATGTTGCCGGTGATATCCGGCTTAGAAGCTCCTGGCACTTCCCGATATCTCTTCCTATATACGAAATATGATTGTCGGGTCGCAAGAGGATATAGAAATTGGTTTCTTTTCCAAATATAGATCCAGGGATCTCCTGGAAACTATGATAACTCATCCTGGCTCTTGAGTGAAGACCGGTACTCTCATCGCCGCCTGGATCTCCGAAATACAACAGTTTAAAGGTGGGTTCCTGCAGGTAACTGAAAACATTAGTGCCATCAGGAAAAACAAAATAGTGCATCCTCTCGCCGGCCTTTACTTTACCTATCGAACTTTTAACTGTCAAATCGCTGTCCGGATAGGCAATCCCCGTTTGAGAGATAAGCGGAAATATTTGCTTTCTTATAAATTCGCTGGTCGTGAGCCATTTTATTAACCTGGAAAAAAAATGCAATCGCATAAAATTCCAAAACCGGTTGACACCTGACATGATATCAAACATCCGGTCCGTTGTCTGTAGCAGCCGCTTTGCATTACCAGTCCTTTCACTGTCGTATGTCTCCAGCACTTCTTCTTTTAGTTCCCTTCGTAACACATAGGCCATCTTCCACGCCAGGTTGTAAGCATCCTGTATGCCCGTATTCATTCCCTGCCCGCCGGCAGGAGTATGAATATGAGCTGCATCCCCTGCAATAAAGCAGCGTCCTTTCATAAACGCCGTGGCTTTACGGCTATGAACCCTATAAGTAGAGAACCAGCTTAGCTTTTCAAACTCAATAGGAGAAACAATGCTTCCCTTGATCAGCGGTTCCACATCCGCAAACTCATATTGCAGCTCCATATCCTTTGCACCTGGCAAAATGCCCACAACACGGTAATGCCCCGCACCCTCCATTGGAAAGAAGAGCACAAACCCCTTTTTGATCATGTACATGTACAGCACATCCTGGTTGATCACCGGGCTTTGAATAATGGTATCGGCTACATAAAACAATTTTGGCTCCGTAGACCCTTCGAATGACAAACCCAGCTGGTGCCTCACTTCACTCCCCGCGCCATCACAACCCACCAGGTAAGCGGCCTCCAGCCTTTGTTCGTTGTTATCACTGTCCCTGCAGTAAACAATTATTCCATCGGGGGTTTGTTCAAAACGATCGAACCCCGTATTCCAGTGAACGCGCTTCCCTTTCTCAAGAAGATAATCTGCAAGTAGTTTCTCTGTCTTGCTTTGCTCGAGTGATAACGCAAAAGCAAATTCACTCAGGCCACTTCCCAATCCTACCAGGTCAACAGCAGCTCTGGTTTTGCCTTTGTAAAAAACACGTAAGGCCGTCGTCATCCTGCCATCATGGATGGCTTTCCTGGCAATCCCCAGTTCCTGGAAGATCTCGAGCGACCGTGCCTGGACGACCAGCGCCTTTGAAAGTGGAGTCGTTCCTTCTTTCTTATCAATGATGACGAAATCAATGCCGTGTCGGAATAGTTGAGCGCCCAGGCTCAGGCCTGTTGGTCCTGCGCCAACGATGACAACTTGAGTTTTTATGGCTGTTACCGGTTGTTTCATCTAAGTTGAAAAGGCAGGAAAGTCCTGAAGGCCGTTTCGTTTTATTGTCTTATAAATGATTTGAACTCCTTTTCGGTTATAGGCTTAAAGTTCGTTTCAATTTCCCCATCCTTTGCGATGGTGAAGTCCGAGGCAAAAACATATGGCTTTTCATCCTTAATAGTAATGGCTATCGCTCTTGCCTTATAGCCTATAGGTACCCCTTTAAAACTAACTGTCGCCCGGCTATCTGACCCCTTGAAATATCCTTGACCCATAATGCTATTGATATCTTTAAATATCAAATAGACATGGGCAGCTATCACGCTGTCCCGGGGATTTATCATTACCAGTAACGAGGTCCTCTCTTCTATTTCCAAAAATCTATCGCAATTTATCCAGCCAAAAGAATCAAGGTTTATGGCGGCATAAAACCTGTCGAACACTTTCCGGTTTCGTTCAGAACGGGCCCATTCTTTTTTTTGTTCGGGAGTAGCTGCTTTTTCAGGGCTATCGACGTGGTCAAAGATTGATTCCATTTCCGACTTACTTTCGGCTGCGATTTCCTTCTTGCTGTCTGTTGTCTTTTTTTCCCTTGGAATTACGCTAGCGAAGCGTTCATTTGTAGGCTGCCAGTTAATCTGCCCTAAGCTGTCTCTTCGACCATAGAACAGGGCCATCTCCTTATCGGTCAGCTTCGGAAAAGTTACGGGTAATGATTTGCTTTCTTTGAGTTTAAGCTGTTGTCCATTTGAAGTCATGTTGATATAGTAGGCGCCACCCGAAACCAGTAATCGGCCATTTGACATCGTTTGAACATTCGTCCGCATCAAATCTCCCTGGTCAGTAAGCTCTTTTAACTCAACCCGGATATCAGGTCCCAGAGGTTTTCCATCGACGGTTTCCAGGTTTGCCGGGTCAATAGAAATTATCGTTCCATTCTTACCCTTTACCTGCGTCGGCTTGGAAGAGCTGACAGTGAAAAATTGCGACGGTTCTTCACTTTTTTTTAAGTAATCAGTCAGCGTCTCGGCCTGCTGCATGAGATCATAACCCCTTTCGCTATTGCCCGGAGTATCAATGCTATTGCATCCGAAAAATGCAAAGAAGGCACAAAGCAATACAGCGGAAGTTTTCTTCATAATAACAATCTTATTTAGGGATGAAAAAGACCGGTCTCATTGTGGTCGCTGGCCAATAAAGATAGTGCAGGCTTGTTTAATCTCGCGACTGCAGTACGATAGGACCCCACATTTCTCCATTCCGTACTTCTCTTTAAAACTTATGCGAATTGGCATCAGAAAAATTACGCCTGACCGATCCTGCCGGGCTTTTTTTCCTTGCCTGCGATTTGAATGTTGCGATCAGGGGAACATGGTCGCTATACCTGCTCCAAAACTTATGCTTACCGACCTCAACCAATTGAAGTCTTTCAGCAAAATCCTCTGATACAAAACAGTAGTCGATATGATAAGGCTTGTCCTTCTTTTTATAGAGGTATAACGTGGGGTGCTTTTCTTGTCCCTGGACCTGTTTAAAATATGTATGGTAAGCACTGTGGATACCCTTTTTTTGTAAGAGTTCCACCACCGTTGAATGATTTCCTTCGCGTCTCGGCCGGTCCCAGATCGTATTGCTGTTAAAATCACCCGCCAGCACAGTTCTTTCATTTTTTAGCAGGTGATCATAGTGTTTGATCGCTTTCCAAACCTGCGTCACATACTGGCCGTCGCGGTCCTCCGGGTTATTGGCCCAAATAGCATATAAAGTAAATGACAACTTCTTCCCCGTTGCGTGAATTGGTATGATCATCCTGAATTCGGGTTTATAAACGTCCGCGAGTTGGAACCTGAAATCCGAATAAGAAAATACGCCGAGCCCCTTATTCGGGTTCGTTCCAAACCAAAGTACATCTTTCGGTTTAGGGGTACGCGCTGGAAAGATGAGCCTGTCAGGATGTTCACACTCCGGCACAATGAGTATGTCTGGTTTATGAGCCAGGATTGCATTCGCTTTTTTGCGAAAAGCCATGTTACAGTTCCAGGTTATTATTCGCATACATGTCCATTTCCCATTTGTAAAGGCCTTTAAAGGCACCTCCCTCCAGGAATTTATTAAGAAATGCCGCAAAGGAGTTTGTCAACGCGGGCTGATCTTTACATTCACGTAAATTGAATAATTGTTATGATCTTGTTTGTCAATTGAGATCGTCCACATGTCGCAGTAGATCATTTGCCCAGCTATATGAAACTCTTCCACGTGCCGGAGATATTGGTTCGGCCTGTTTTCAAGTATTTCCTGCAACGGAATGATCCAAAACACGTCATCGCCCGATTCGGATCCGTTGCAATAACTATAGTGTCTCTTCAATTCCCGGGTTCATAATTTGTGCTGTAGTCGTGACGCCATCGTTCACCTAATGACATTCCTGAAAAATACCTGTAATTCCTGCGATCTGCCAATAGGTTCCAGTAATAAAATAAACAGGTTCACACCCAATGCAAGATAAGTCGCCGGGTGCCTGAGCTTATGATATTTCCAGGCTCCAAGCAATAACAGGCTTACGATCACAAATTGTGTAAGGTACAACGGGAACATTATGTCGACATTCGGCCAGTCTCTAATGTGTGTTTCAACCCATACATTCTGGATGCCCCGACCCAATGCCGGCATCATGATAATAAAAACACTGGATATCAGCCACCATGAATGATTTTCCACTTGCTTTCTATGGATAATACTTTTTATGACAGCATAGCCAAAAGCGACCATCATCACAATTTCAACGGCTGCAACACCAAAAAAGAACCATGGTTGAAAGGGCCCGAAGCGGTCAGCATGCGCTGCGGAATTGGTCGCATTCACAAGATCCCTGTTCATCATGCTCAAAGCAGTCAGGCAAACCCCGCCCGCCAGGAACATACCGATCATGCCATTGGTCCTGTGCCTTTGAATTTGGCCATGGGTGACAAAATACGGCTGAATAATAAGGAACAGGTACCAGGTTGTGCCGGTCCAGTAATGTATGTGGACCGACCAGGCGTTTTGAGAAAAATCGCCCCAATAGTCTTTGAAGATTCCCAATTGCATGATGACCATTGGAATGATCATCCACAGGTATAGTGTCTTGTATTTATGCATGCCGCAGCTGTTTAGTTCGGAGTCGAAAAGAAGATATTCTGCACCGCTCATTATCGCGCTTCCAGGTAATTGGCCCGTTACTTCTTTATTCCCACAACGTAGTTCGTTGTTTCTATACAGGTGATCAGGACACCGCAGATCTTGTCATTTTCACCCAGGGCCGGGCTATAGGTAAACGTCCAGTATATGTCTTCAACTTTGCCGTTGCGATAGAAAGGAACCAGGTGGTCCTCGAACATTACCGTTTCTCCGGTAATAAATACTTTTTGCAGCAATGGTCCGATGATGTGCCAGATCTCGCCCCACACCACAATTGCTTTTTTTCCAATGGCAGGATGTTTCCCTTCTGCACCAAGAGTGGGCCGGAACGCTTCGTTATAAAAGCAGAGAAATTCATCACCCCAAAAAAGAAACATGGGAAACCCGGAGTGCATTACATCATAGACTGTAATCCTGAGGCTTAATGGCCAATTCTTAATTTCACCTACGGAAGTCTTTGACCAGTCATAGTTCATTATCAACTGCCCTGTCTCCCCTGTATCATTTAAAAACGAGAACTGGTCTGTATTTCTAGCAACTCTGTTCAAAAGGTTTGTTGTATGTAAATGTAATTGATTTTGGGGCGTAGCGTGTCGATTGAATACGGCATTTCTGTAATATATCGTAAGTTTAGGCAGCCGTCGATATTGATGGCAGTATTCAATTTTACCCAGCTTTATGACCCACACTGTAAAACGGGGTGAAACCCTGGGGAAGATTGCCAGGGCCCATGGTATAACCCTTGCCCGACTTCTTGAAGCAAATCCACGGTTTAATGATCACCCAGACATCGTTCATATTGGTGACACATTAATTATCCCAGGTGAAGACCCGCCAACGCCACCGGCGCCGCATGTAACACCGTCGCCATTTGCTTTAAGACTTGCTTCGATTGCAAAGGCACAACATGACCGCTTTCATCTTGTGAATGAAGCCGATCCGCAGCTTTGTGGGCAAATAAGACGATGGACGGTAGAGATAGGAGGTGCGTTTGTAAGTTGCACAAGCAATGATCATCCATGGTCTGCAGTTTTCGTATCGTGGTGCGTAAAGGAAGCTGGCGCCACGTCTGCAGAGTTCAGGTTTTCCAAGCAACATTCGGTATTTGTTCAGAAAGCCATCCAAAACGGGCTCAATAATACGGGTGTCTTCCGCGGAATGGAGATTACTGCTCATGCTCCAAACGTTGGTGACATTATCCAGGCCAACCGCGGCGGCACCACATTTAATTTTGATTTTGCCCGTCGCAATGCAAGCTATCCGTCCCATTCGGTAATTGTTACCGGGATTGGACAGGACGCTCAGGGACGCTTCGCGATGGTCATTGGCGGTAATGAAAGTGATTCGATCCGTGAAACACGAGTGGCGCTGACACCACAGGGATTTGTCTTGCAACGAGGGCGCAACCCGTTCATTTGCGTCATTCAAAACCTCAAGTAAAATGGGATGATTTTGGAGCGGGCCCCTGTCTTCATACGGTTAAGTTCCTTTCTGCTCAAACTGTTGGAATTTGATTCTCAACCTTGCGGCTCCAAAATACGGTGTAAATAATTTACTTGCCCCAGATGGTAGTTTAAATGGGCGAGCAGTTGTACTAAGACATAACTAACCCCCACCATCTTGTCGTCAAAGGGTATTGGATACTCTTCCTCCATTCGTCCGGGCGTTAAGCTGTTAAGCGTTGTAGTTGTCAATTGCCTGAGCGCTTCTATCCTTTGCACCAGTTCTTCCCTAGGTATGCCTTTCTCACTAAACTCCTGATTGCGATCCCTGACATATCCGGTCTTTGCCAGCAACGAGCCAATGAAATAATTCGAACCCCCAATGATATGTAGCACGAGGTTACCGCTCGAATTTTTCACTGATCCTTCAGTTTTCCAAAGGTTTTCCTCGTTCTTAAACAAGTTGATCTCTGCGATCAGTTTCTGAAGGTCTCTCTCGTAAAAATTTGCCAGTATTTCGTTGAGCATCATAAATGATTTATTACTGCAGATTCAGATTTCACCATTTTGCAATGAAAACAAGCAACATGGTGACTATAGTTCTGTTCATATGATAAGTGGTGTTTTTGGCTGCATACTATCAGGTATGTCCGGCCGCGGCTATACAATTTAGCGCGGTTTGAGACCGGGCCTTCGGTTACTTTGTGATATGGGAGGCGACTTGGTGCGCAGTTTTGCTGCAAAAGTGGTCAGGCCACTATAGTGGCCTGACCACTCGGAAACAATCACCTGATTTCCAATAGACTAACCAGATGAAGAATGAAGCCTGATTTTCTGCCCCTTGTTTCCAAAAAACAGCTCTATCATTTTCGAATAATCTCAAAGATCTCACCGGGTGAAAGCGTCGCATCAATGAATGGAATACCCCGTTTCCGGGCCTCCTCTTCCAGCCAGTCGCCCCAGGTAACTATGCCCTCCTCATCCAAATCCATCGATGAGATCTCCTTTCGCCGATGAAATATCCGCTGTTTTTGAATCGCCGGTTCGATCTTCAGGAAATATACCCGGTCAAACAGGTCGATCACATCAAATAAATTTCCGGAGCCACCAAAGACATACACATCATCCTCGCTCTCCAAAAACTTTCGAAGGACACGCTTACTCCATAAAAATGAATAATGGTGATCTAATGCCTCGCGGGCGGTGGCGGGAGATTCAATCTTATTGCCATGGCGGTCATACCAGCCCGACAACCCCTTAATATCTCCGTCGTCATAGGCGTTAATACCCTTTTCCTTCAGGGCGCCTGATAGATATGTTTTACCTGACCCCGAGGGTCCAAAAATCAAAACTTTCATATAACAAAAACAGGAAAAAAACAAGAATGAACAGGCTCAGAAGCCGTGTCATAATAATGGTGATAATGAAATTGTCTTTCTGTTTTATCGCCAGGCCTTCATTTTGTCGTAGTAGCCCCTAACTGTTTTCCCAGCTTTTCGTATTCAACATCATTTGCTTCCCAAAGTTCAAGTTTGTTGCCTTCAGGGTCGAGGATGTGAACGAATTTCCCGTACTCAACAGTCTGAATGCTATCAGTGATCGAAACGCCATTCTTTCTCAGTTCATCAACGAGCGCCTCCATGTTCTCTACCCGGTAGTTGATCATGTAATCTTTTGTCGATGGTTCGAAGTATTTGGTCTTTTCACCAAATGGGCTCCATTGGGTAAACCCTTTTTTGGTAGAATCCGCCCCCTGGTACCATTCAAAGACAGCTCCGTACTTATCTGTATTCAATCCGAGATTTACTTTATACCATTCCTTTAATTTATTGGGGTCCTTACATTTAAAAAAAATGCCGCCAATCCCGGTTACTTTTTTAAAATTTTCCGGGCCCTTGTTGTCCTGTGATATCAAAATTGTCTTAAATGCAAAACCGGACAGAAACGATGTCCCAATGATCAGGACTATTAATGTCGTTTTTCTCATATATCTCGTTTTAATGGTTGCGAGGGGCAACACGCTTCATTCAAGCTTTAGCGTAAAGATCATTTTCCTTTCCGCCCTGCCTGGAATTATAACCTCAAAATAGAAAATTTCAAAGTAGCGGCGTCCGGTTTTCTTTAGATCTTCCAGTGCGAATGAAATAGGGGTAAAAGTTCCTTTGCCCTGGCTTGTCACGATAACATCGTTCTGTCCGTCTTCAACACTAACGCGAGTAATACAATCGAAGCAGGGCGTGTCGCAGAAATATTTAACAATTATTGAGTCCCCGCTTTTGATGCTGTCAAGCTTGAGGTTGATTTCGTTTTTGCCGTAGCTGTTGAAGTCGCCAATGCGGGTGCTGTTGTAGAAAATGTGCCAATAGTCTATTGTGTCGGGACGGGAGGGCCTGGCTAAACCTGTAAGAAGTGCTATCAATAAGAAAGTTTTCATTCTCGACTGGTTTGTTGCTTACCAATGAAGATGCCCGCAGGTAAAGAATTACATAGCGACCAAAGAGAACGCCCCGACAATTGCGCCATAAGGCGTGTTTGAACGAACAGTCACCGTCACTCAATTAGCGCCGTGAGGATCATTACGTAGAATTACCCATGTTAAAACCGAAATACTTTAACCACTGAAGAAATGTCATCTCGGCGATGAATGCAACCCGAACAAACGCGAATTGATCTCCAGCGAGACTTGTATTGCCGGGGCAACTGGGCCGAAGAGGACAGCGCACAGGTAAAGAATAGTAGGGTTACAGTGATATTACACATGATCGAACCACGACGACTAATTAAACAGCTCCTGTGAGGTAGCGGGACGATGAAGTATTTCGTTACATATCTTTTTATCCTGCCGCCAGAAGGAGGTAAGGTCGGATGCCGTGTCAGGAATTGCGTCAGGGAATCCGCCAGAAGCTCCCCGGGTTAGATGTCGTGTAGTGAACAAACGTAGTCTTCGAATCTTTGTTGTAGAACTGTTTCCTTGCGCCCATTTCTTTAAACTTTCCATATCCTGCGGGGACAAGGTTGACATAAGTAATTGTTTTCTCACCGCCTCTCGTTTCCACATCAAAGCCGCTCTCCAATGTGCAGTAGAAACGATAAAGATTCTTTGCCATGTAGTGATACAGGTAGTTTTCTTTCGTAGTCGAGATGCGATGATTCCAGTTGGCGTCGGGGTTAAGAATAAGTGGCTGATCGTTGACCAACCTGTTTCGCACTTCGTCAATTCCAAGCAACTCGCCTTTTTCATTCATAACATAGGCGTCGTTTGTTGGATCCATCCAAAGCCATTTTTTTAACGATGTAGAATAAACGACGTTGATGACATGGGAGTCGTAGTCCATATTGAGGCTGTCCTTAGGCTGGCAATATATTTTCCTCGACCTGAACCCGAGTGACAGGTAGCAATCGTTAAGCAGAGTCGCCAATTCACCGCAGGACACACCAATGCTCCTGCTTTTTGCAACATGTGCAATTTCGAGACCATTGACCGTTTTAATACCGCTCTCATGTTGCCCGTCGTGAGGAACAGTATTGTGCACCCAATGAAGGACATTGATAAACTTTGATACTTCATTCCCAAAACCGGCAACAGAGTCCAGCTTGAAATCCTGGCGCAATCGCACCAGCCCGGGATTATCGGCCGACTGGTAAATAAAGGAAGGTATCTGGATACTGTCGGTTGTAGTGAAACGTTTGTTATCTTTTTTCAGGATATAGAGATAGTCCCCTGTTTCCCGCAACGGCTCAATGATCGCTTTAAATGATTTCTCGTTGCGCACATTGTCCAGGTCGCTGTCTTCAAGGATGTGAGAATAATTGGCGTAACCGCCCCTGATGGCTTTATCTAAACAGGCGATGGCCATTTGTTTTTTGTCCAGCAACGAATAGGTACAGCTCAAATTGTAGTAGGCATTCACGTAGTAAGGCACATATTGCTTTTGCTCCTCTTTGCTTAGGCTCTCATACCGTTTCAGGAAATCTTTCAGCAAAGAATTGTACTGGTCAACGTCCTGTTTTTTATAAGCAGCAATAAAAAGATCGTTTTGCTGTTCTGCAAAATTGGCGAACTCGTTTTTCGATCCCATTTGTCCAAATGCTATTGCTGTCGTCAAAAGAAGGGCGAGCGTAAGGAAGGATCTTTGTAGTCTCATGGGAATTAGTCTTACAATTTATCGGGATCTTATAAAGATAAGTAAGTTGATTTATTTTCATCATTACAAGAAGCCGCAGTTGTCCTGATATGAGAAATAGTAGACATGTTTGGTGCGGGTTCCCCGCCATGCTTATCCTTTGATCATCCGTCCTGCCGCTCAAGCAAACTCCTCAATCCTGTGACAAACAATATCAGAACGCTATTTATGGTTTCTCAAGGAACTTCGAATGCCCGGTTAGTGTCGCGTTTCGATCATAGAGTTTCCGGTTGGTAGCTCGTTCTACCCATAGCAACTCATCTCTGGACGCGCTACTCACCTGGCAAACGTTCCATTCCCTGCGCGCTTAGTACCTTCTCAAAGGCCTTTCGCGGTGCGCCCCCGAAAATTACTTCTCCGCAATAGCTATAACCAAGTCTTTCTAAAATCTTAAGCATCGGGGCATTGTCAAAATTCGTATCGACCTTAATGCTAAAAACATTTTGTTCGACAGCTAAGTCCTCAAGTAGTTTGAACAATTGAGTGGCTACACCTTTTCCTTTTACTGAATTCGAGGTGGCAACCCTGTGGACTACCACGTAATCACCATTTGTCAGCCATTCTCCTCTTATGTCGTTGTAAGCGGGCTCCACGTCAAAGATAATGGCCGCATAAGCGATCACCACATTATTATCAGCAATTACATACCCATATCCGTTTGCTATATCATCAAGAACAGTCTGCTCGTTAGGATAGCCGTTTTGCCATTGTTCACTACCATCCTGTCTTCTCTGTTCGATTGCCCGGAGTAGTATTTGCCAGATCATACCGGCATCAGAAATATTCGCTTTCCTTAGTTTCATTTCTATTGGCGAAGTGAATCTTCGACTCCATATCGTACGGCCGCTTCAAGGACATCCATATTGATATCCTTCAGTGTTTTAAACTTAATGCAATATCCAGTCACGCTCGCCTTGCCCAGATTCTTTCCATATGCCTGCGCCAGGCGGTTCTTGTCTTTAATTCCAAGTATGTAGACAGAGATACCCGTTGTGTTTGCGCTCATCCCAATTTGATAAAAGTCCCTGGTTTTTCCATCCGCATATTTTATGGTGTAAAGTCCATACCCGATGTTAGGATTGGACACCGTTTTATTGTTACTGTCTTTACCATCGAGGAACCATAATTTACAGGCCGGCATTATTTCCAGGATGTGGCGGTGCAATGCCTGCATATCGCTACGTTTTGGTTCGGGCTGGCTCGCAATATAGTTTTTGATTTCGTCCTGTACGTTCATATAAATAGTAATTAGGCGCTGATGGGCTCCTGATCTGAGTCGCATTTGCCGGATGTTACTGCTGACTAAAGATACAAAGCCTATTACTTATCTTAAAGCTCACGGCTATGCCTGATAACTTTCGTCTGGCAGAAAACTATGCGTCTTCCCGGTGACAGGCAATCCGACCTACCATTCTAATTGATGAAGGTAATCTTTGGTCAAATAAAACAAGATGGCCAAAATAATTATTGGCAGGTGCCTCCAGATCCCTTTAACTTTTTTCAGCTCAAGGGCGATGGATGCTGCGATAAGTGTCAACACAATTGTAGGAATAGATGACGATTTGAACACTGAAGAGGGACCATAGGAATATTGTCCTTTCAGGATGACTAATTGCCTGATCGGTTGATACAATAACAGGGAAACAAATGTTACGATACCCGAAGAAATTATCAAGATCGAAGCCGGTATTTCCGTTTTTGACTTTAGCAGGCGCCGTTGCAAAAAAGGTAAATAAATAAATACGCAACAAAGATCAAAATTCCATATGGCCTGATGCCGGGCGTGGGAATTACTTCCGGTATATTGAACCTGGAAAAATCAACCAGCCATAAGATGAACAAAAGGGAAGCCAGGGCAATAGCAGCAAATAAGAGGATTGTCCCGGCAATTTTTGGTCTCATTTTGAAATGATAGATCTAAGATACCAACCCGTTTATTGAAGACAATTGACTGTTAATAAAACAACCGTCATAATCCCGCCTTCTTACTTATCTCAAGCATGCGGTCGATCGGCTTCCTGGCAGCGATCCTTAATTCTTCATCCATGATTATTTCAGGGAGCTCATACTCCATGCACATGTATATTTTTTCGAGTGTATTGCGTTTCATATGCGGGCAGTCATTGCAGGCGCAACTATTGTCGGGTGGAGCGGGGATAAAGGTTTTATGGGGGCTGGCTTTCATCATCTGGTGAAGAATGCCTGTCTCAGTAGCGACGATGTATTCCTGCGTCGGATCTGTTTGTGTGAACTTTAATAACCCTGTAGTCGAACCGATATAGTCCGCCATGCGAAGTATCGGATCTTCACATTCCGGGTGCGCAATGAGTTTGGCGCGGGGATGTCTTACTTTCAATTTTGTGATCTTCTCCAGGCTGAATATCTCGTGGACCATGCAGGCACCATTCCAGAGTAGCATGTTGCGACCGGTGACTTTGTTGATGTAAGCACCCAGGTTTTTATCCGGGGCGAAAATGATAGGTTGCTCCCTGGGAAAGCTCTCAACGATGTATTTCGCATTGCTGCTTGTGCAGATGACGTCGCTTAGTGCCTTAATGCCTGCGCTGCAATTGATGTAGCTCACGACAACGTGATCAGGATGTTGCTCTTTGAATTTTTTGAAAAGGGGGGGAGGACAGCTATCGCTCAGCGAACATCCGGCTTTCAGATCGGGGATAACGACTTTTTTCCCGGGATTGAGGATTTTTGCTGTCTCGGCCATGAAGTGTACACCGGCAAAAACGATCATGTCGGCAGTTGTTTTTTCTGCCTGTTGGGCCAGCCCAAGACTGTCGCCGATGTAGTCAGCCACGTCCTGGATATCCGGTTCCTGGTAGTAATGGGCCAGCAGGATAGCGTTTTTTTGTTTTTTCAAACGCTCAATTTCCTGGAAAAGATCGATGGTTGGATCCAGTTCAACGTCTAAAAAACCCTTGGCAGGGAGTTCATTCTTCGCAACTATCAATTCGTCGGCTAGCATAACGGCAAGTTTTGTGGTCAGCGGGTGCAATATTCCACCAAGCCCCGCATTTTTTCAAAAACATTTTTTCAAACAACTTTCGTTTATAATAATAACAATAATATATTTTTTTAAAAAAAAGCTTATTATTATTACAGCTGTGGATTCGTGGAAAAGTATTTTCCATATCCGCTTACAAAGCTAGGAATTCACAGCTTTCCACATTTATAACACAGAAATCCACAGGCTGGTTGACGGCTGGTACTGGATTCCCGGAGGTTAATAACACGAATGTGACAAACCGAGAAAGTTATTATTGAACAAGTTTTATTGTAACAGCAATGTGCGTGGAACGATGAACATTGTGGACTAAACGAAGAAAACGAGGTGATACCACAACCCTATCGTTTTTTAGTTCCAAGAATAAAGTTTCATACACACGTTTCACATGGGGTTATACACCGAAATAAATTTTTGTCTACATGCCGGCGTGGAGAAAAAAACGAAATCGATGAGGAAAACCTGTAGAGAAATAGGCAAAACAACAAGCGAGTAAGTAAAAGCTACTGTTTGTTCGTTGTCTTATACGTTTATCCAGTAATTTTATTCATCAAATTTTTGTTTTATGTCAAGGGTAAGAACATTCTTTATAGCAATAAGCCTGGCTTTTTCATTTACTGCCATTGCCGATGAAGGCATGTGGATCCCATTGTTGCTGGAACGCATGAATGAAAAAGAGATGAAGAGCCTGGGAATGAAGATCAGCGCAAAGGATATATATAATATTAACAAAGGATCGCTAAAAGACGCTATCGTAAGTTTTGGAGGCTTTTGTACCGGTGAAGTGATCTCTTCAAAAGGCCTGGTACTGACGAATCATCATTGCGGGTTTGATGCCATTCAAAATCACTCAACGCTGGATCGTAATTATATTAGGGACGGGTTTTGGGCAAAGAATTATGGCGAAGAACTGTCGAACCCCGGCCTGTTTGTGACTTTTATTGTACGCATTGAAGATGTGACAAAGCAGGTATTAAACGGGGCCACTCCGGCGCTGGAAGAGAACCAACGTCAGTCAATTGTTGACCGGAATATCAGTGAGCTAAGAAGAAACCTGAAAAAGGAATCTTACCAGGACGCATTTATCAGGGGATTCTTTGAGTCGAATCAATATTACCTTTTTGTCACCGAGACATATAAAGATGTAAGGCTGGTAGGTGCTCCGCCATCATCGATCGGCAATTTTGGAAAGGATACCGATAACTGGATCTGGCCAAGACACACGGGGGACTTTTCTATGTTCCGAATTTATGCCGGTAAGGATAATAAACCTGCTGACTATTCTCCGGACAACGTGCCTTTTACTCCAAAAAGATCGCTTTCGATCTCTCTTGATGGGGCGGCAGAGGGAGATTTTACCATGGTATTTGGTTTTCCCGGCCGTACGACCGAATATCTTCCTGCCGTGGCGGTACAACAGATCATGGAAGTGAATGACCCGGCCAAGATCGCGATCCGGGATAAGGTGCTTGCAGTGATGGATGGTTATATGCGAAAGGATGAACAGATAAAGATCCAGTATGCTGAAAAATATGCGCTCGTTTCCAACGCCTGGAAGAAATGGCAGGGAGAAGTGCTGGGACTTACGAGAACGAACGCTGTTGAGAAGAAAAAGGTCTATGAAGCCGAATTTCAAAAGCGCGTCGACGCAAATCCTCAATGGAGAAACCAGTATGGAAGCCTGCTGCGCGATCTCGGAGCGGCATATAACGAATTTAGATCGTTTGGTCTCGCCAGGGACTATTATTTAGAGATCACGAGCCGGATCGAACTGTTCACTATCGCCGGTCAATTGAATACACTTCGCAATTCCAAGAACAACGGAAGCAAAAATGCCTATTCTGAAGGATTGGCAAAGACCAGGGAAAAATTGAGTGGTATCTATAAGGAATACAGCCCGGTCGTTGACAGGAATCTTTTCGAAGTATTGATGAACATGTATGTGAACGACCAGGACAGTAAGATCATTTCGCCAATTGTCCTGGAACAATTAAAAGCAGCAAAAAATGATTTCCGGAATTGGGCCGACCAGGTCTATGGTGGAGAAGAGCTGACAGCCGGCAACAAAGTGATGACTGCACTGGAACAGAACCCTGCCGAATTTCTGGAGAGAACAAAAACGGACAGGGCCTGTGTTTTATACAATGACATCGCTGCAACATATAATACAATGATTGCGTCGAAGCTGAACGAGATACAAACGCGGATCAATAAGCTGCAACGAACTTACATGCAGGCGCAGATGGAAGTGATGAAGGAAAAGAAATTTTATCCCGATGCCAACAGCACACTCCGGGTAACATATGGCAAGGTGAAAGGGTACTCCGCAAAGGATGCAGTGAAATATGACTACTACACGTATCTCGATGGAGTAATCGAAAAATATGTTCCGGGCGATTATGAGTTTGATGTGCCCAAAAAGCTAAGGGAGTTGTACAACAATAAGGATTTTGGACAGTATGGTAAGAACGGGAGGCTGCCGGTATGCTTTATCGCTTCGAATCACACCACGGGTGGCAATTCGGGCAGCCCGGCCCTTGATGCCTGGGGGAATCTTGTAGGCCTGAATTTCGACCGGAGCTGGGAGGGCACGATGAGCGACATTAACTATGATCCGTCTATTTGCCGGAATATCATGGTGGATATCCGTTATGTGTTATTTATTATCGATAAATACGCTGAGGCGAGCTGGCTGGTAAAGGAAATGAAGCTGGTTCACGCTAAAAAGAAATAGAGTTTTGGAAAATTGGTCAGGCCACTATAGTGGCCTGACCAATTTTGTATTACCCGTTGTACCTAAAGGTGTTAAACATTTAGACGTGGCGGCGTTAATTCCGGCAAGTAATTGTCAACTTACTCACTATTTTTCCCCAAATACCCTATTTTTGCCATCCGTTTTTTAAAGCTACTATATTACTATGTCAGTCATCCAGAGTATCCAGGAGAAGTATGCGAAGCTAATGGCTATCATTATCGCGGTTGCCCTCATGATCTTTGTCGTCATGCTTGCGTTTGAAAATGGCGGAAGTCTTTTCAGGGGCAACAGTACCACGGTCGGCAGGGTGAATGGCACCAAGATCGACTATAATGAATTCTACCAGAAAGTTCAACAACAGGAAGCTAACATAGCCGCTCAATATGGTGGCAGCATGCCCGAAGGGATGCGTCCGCAGGCAGTAGAGTCTGCCTGGAACTCAGAGGTAAATGAAATTCTACTGGACGAAGAGCTGGATAAACTCGGCATTACAGTTGGGAAAAGAGAGTTGGGCGATTTGCTTTATGGTCCTAATGGACCCGAAGAATTCAAAAGGATTCCCGGGTTTACCGATACATTAACCGGTCAGTACAATGGCCAGTTTGCCAAAACACAGATCGATGCCCTCCTTCGTTTAAAGAAAGGAACACCCGAGCAGTTGCAACAAAGGGACCAGTTCATTGCATTTATACAATACCAGGAAAGAAAAAGGATGAGCGATAAGTATAGTGCGCTGCTGACAAACAGTATCAACTTTCCAAAATGGTTTGTAGAAAAGCAGATCGCCGACAACAGCCAGCTGGCAACGATCTCGCTTGTCAGGGATAATTACTCCGATCACAAAACGGACAGCATTAAGATAAGCGACGCTGAGATCAAAGAATATCTCGATAAACACAAGGAAGACTATAAACAACCAGAGAGCCGGAGCGTGTCCTACGTTGCGTTCAGCACCAGGCCCAGCGCCGCAGACAGCGCAGCTGCAAAAGATAAACTGACCCAGTTAAGGACTCAATTTGATACGACGACAACTAATCTAGAACCATTCCTGATCAGCCAGGGCCTCACCTATCCGGAAAACTACACGCAGGCAAGTGCATTGCCTTTGCCGATAAAGGACACGATCACAAGACTGCCGGTGAACAGTGTGGTGGGACCTTATGTCGATAACAATGGCTGGACGTTGGCAAAACTGATTGGTAAGAGAAATGAACCTGAAATGGTTAAGGTGAGACATATTCTCGTCGCAACCGCCAGGCAAAATCCTCAAACAGGACAAATGACTCCGGTAAGAGACACAGCAGAGGCACGCAACCTCATCGACAGTCTCGAACGGTTAATTAAGAACGGAAGCGCCAGGTTTGACAGCCTTGCCCTGAAATTCTCTGACGACAACCCGAATGTAGAGGACAAGAAAGCAAACAAATACAAGATCGGTATTTATGATAGTGTAAAGCATGGCGTGATGGTGCCCGAATTTGACAATTTTATTTTTGGCCATGGTGTTGGAGCGAAGGGCGTGGTAAAAACCCAGTTCGGCTATCACTATATTGAAATCCTTGCCCAGGAGGGAAAGAGCTTTGATGCATATAAAGTCGCGTATTTGCCAATTCCTATCGAGGTAAGTAACGAAACCGAAGCTGCTGCGTCCAACGAAGCAAACCAGTTTGCATCTTCCGCACGCGACCAGAAAACATTTGATGCGGCCGCTGAAAAACTGTTGAAAGAAAAAGGGATTAATAAGGCCGTGGCAAATGATATCATACCCTCCTCCTATTATGTAGGTACATTGGGCGAGGCAAGATCATTGGTTAAAGATATTTATGATGCCAAGCTCGGCGAAGTGCTTGAACCCAAGAAAGCGGGCGATGCATGGGTGGTTGCAATCGTAACAGAAGTAAACGAAGAGGGAACCCAGTCTGTAGCAAAGGCAAGAGCAACAATTGAACCGGTATTAAGAAACAAAAAGCTCGCAGAATCGCTAAAGAAGAAGGTGGGGACTATTACTACCCTGGAAGCCGCAGCCAGCGCTTTGGGTGGTAAACAGATAGAGTCTATCGACAGCCTCAGGATGAGCGGCGTTCAATCTAACATGGCCGCCCGGGCAATTTCTAATGAACCAAAGGTAGTAGGAGCCTCATTTAATCCTTCTAATCGCGGAAAGGTTGTTCCTGAAGTGATCGAAGGCCAGGGTGGTGTCTTTGTAGTGAGGGTCGATAATGTGTCTGCGGGTTCAAACGCACAAGCCGATATTGCCGCCGAACGCCGGATGAGATACGAGCAGGCGAAGCAAACAATGATCTATCGCTCACCGCTTGAGACGTTGAGAAAAGCGGCGACGATCAAAGACCGCCGGGTAAACTTTTTCTAAAAGGTATCGAAACTTACTGTGTCGAAGGGCCGCTCGTAAGGGCGGCTTTTTCTTTGGCGACTATGTACTTTTTCATTCTTCCCTGATGAAGCAACTGGAGGGAAATATAACGAAGATAAGGGCAATGCGAAGAAGGGTTTTTATTAGTAAACAAGAGCCATGGCTAATTTGTTATTTTTGTAAGTATTCTTCATGAACGATCCGATCTTAAATAAAGTGGCCGAAAGCGGGCTGATAACAGTTGACCCGGCAGATTATTACCCGAAGGAGGAGGTGAAGACCTTTGACCTGAAGGATTTTTTATTCATGGGCATGATATTAAAGGAAAAGGAGTTCCGCCAGGCACTTAAGGACCTGGATTGGGATCAGTACCGGGATAAAAACGTTGCTGTCACCTGCACAGCCGATGCGATCATTCCTGTTTGGGCATGGATGCTTGTGGCAACTTACCTGCAACCGGTGTCAAAAGAAATACTCGTTGGTGACGAAAAGGAATTACACAAATTGATCTTTCTAAAAAATCTCTCCCGGATAAATGTGAATGAATTTACCGACAAGCGAATTGTGGTAAAGGGTTGTGGCGATACCCCGATCGGGGAGTTCGTTTACCTTGAACTTACCCGCTTATTGCAGCCGGTAGCCAAGAGCATTATGTATGGCGAACCGTGCAGCACCGTCCCTGTATACAAAAAGAAATAGATCTGATAGGTAACATGGCCTGGGACCTGCTTTCGATCCTTACTGTTTCCTGTTTGATATGGTCTTTCTTCCGGCTTGCAGCGGCAACCTGGGCAGGGCTGTTGTTTGGTTCGATCATGGGGGTGACCGCGGGTGCCGGCAGCCTGGTATTTGCCCGAGGATTTAATTTTCCCATGACGAAGAAAGCGGTTATCATATCTGTTTTTTATCAGTGTTTTTAATCGATGTTGCCTATAAATTGATTATTCGATCCAGAAAACTGAAACTCGGCGCACAGTTTCTGTTGACTTTGGAAAAAAGCTGTTCCTGTCTGAAATAGCAGCCAGCGGCTACCGGTATAACACTTTTTGTGGCCAAAAATCTATCTCACAGGGCATGCGCTCTGACTACTGATCTTCGGCTTGCACGGGCTATCCTCCGCCTGGTCATAGCTCTTATGATCCCATACAAACCCGATCTCTGAACTTCCTGCCGTATAGGAATAACTATTTTTTCCTACCTGCGCATCATGAGCTATTCCCACACGCACCCGGTCGTTATAGTTATCTTTTCCTGAAAGGTTAAAGGATAGTGTAATGCTCACCGTATTCATATCCCTGAAATTAACCGTACCTCGATACCAAACACCAAGACTAATGTCAATTTCGTTTTGTGTTACCTCGCCGCCGACCTGGTAACTATTATGCTTACCCTGGCGGTAACCCATTGCTCCAATACTGAACGACCATCTTCGTTCAGGGTTTGTATAGGTATATAAAAGATTTCCTGACCACAACACCGGTAAGTTGCTCCTGATCGTATCCGACGTTGAAGTGAACGATTCATCAGGGCGGTTGATATGGTGTGCGCTGAAGCCTGCCAGTAACCGGCTGTTGTCAGCAAGATTATAGTTGAAAAAAGTTCCTGCGGAAAAATCTGGATAGAACCTGCCGCTGTTAGCTGCTACATCGGCTGAAGAAGCCGAACCGGGAATGACACCATTGATATCGAGTTCATCGGCAAATACAAGTTTGCTATAATCGATCCGTCGCTGTGCCACGCCGAATTGCATTGCGCCGGTCCAAAACCATTTGGGCTGACCTCCGTTTTCCGCTGCACTCGCCACTCCAGAACAAACGGTATACGCGTAAGAGGCATACAGTCCTGTCTTTTTCAAATAGCCTTCATTTGAATTGGTGACTAACAGGCCTATACCGCTACTGATCGAAGGAAAGAATTTATCGACTGAAACAGCCGCATAATTCATTTGCGAGGGGATCGTCCACCAATGACGTCGATAGATGGCGCTAAAGCGAAGGTCGTGTTCACCTGCGCCCGTTGCGGCGGGGTTGGTATTGATGGGCGCCAGGTAGGCTTGCGAGAATACCGGATCCTGGGCAATGCTTTGTTGAGGTATCAAGAAGTATGCAACCAGTGCTGCACAAACGACTCTTATCTTCTTTTTAAGTATGGATTGCATAAATGCTATTTTATGATCGTGATGAAACCTGCTTTAACATATTTATTACTTCCAGGATAGAGCATTCCCTTCCATTCAGTGCCATTGATATAAGTTCCTTCGATCTGCCAGCTATAAACATCCTGCTGGAGAATCTGCCCATTGAATTTTCCATCCCATGGTTCACTCGGTGAGCCGTTTGCATCGAGCCGGCTTGTCTCAAATATCTTTTGGCCCCAATTGTTATAGATCCGGAGCCGATAAGTTTTTAATCCTTTTGCAAGCGGTAAAAATTGACGGAGGCTATAGTTGGCACATCCGAGGCACATCGCATTGGGTACGTATATGTATCCGGGGATATAGAGGATAGTTACTTTGACCGAGTCCATGGCTTTGCAACCGGTACTGAAATCGGTAACGAGGAGTTTTACTTTGTAGCTGCCGGTATCACCGTATTCGTAAGTTATCTCCCTGCCATCCTTTGTTTGTTGAGATCTGTCGCCCATATACCAAACATATTTTTTGTTTGGACTGGTTGCCGCCGCATCCTTAAAGGAGAACGAATAATCCGGTTGCTGGATGACCAGTGAAGGATTTACCTCGATGTGGGGATAAGGTAATGGTTGAACGATGAGCTTTCCGGAAAGGGAAGTGTCTCCGCAGCCAGCAGGATTTTCTGCGAGCGCCCGTATCGTGTATTCTGCCGGCGCCAGGTTATTGACGGCGCAAACGAACTGGTAGTGGAACGGATTTGTCGTTCCTTCAATCGATCCATTGACAAACCATTTGTAATTCAGGACATCACTGCCGTTGTTGGTCGTGATAGCTGTAAACGAAGCCGTGGTGTCGTGGCTGCAGGTTTTGATAAGTTCAGGACCAAAACTGGTCTGCGGCGTACTATAGACCTTGAATTGATAGAGGCTGCTATCTGCGCAGGCATCGGTTGTATGAACAACCAGTTTGACGGAATACGTTCCCGGCTTGTCATAAACATGCGTCGCGGATAAGCCATCCAGGTGAAATTCACCCTGCGAGGAGCTGCTGTCATAAATCGTCCACTCGATAAGACTATAGCCTGAAATATTGCCGGTTGTCACATTTAACCTGTAGGGCGCGCAAGATTTTCCCGGCGCTACAATGATCTGCGCCGGGATTTTGTCAACAACTGTTACTTGTTTTGTTATGGTATCGCTGCATATAAAACCTGAACTATGTACTTTGCTTGCAATAAGCCGGATGGTATAATTACCCGCGTGATCATAAATATGCTGGCCATTGCTGAATGATGAAAATGAGCCGTCTCCCCAGGCCCATTCGTAAGAATTTGCATTTACTGATAGATTGCTAACAGACAGAGGCAAGCCTTTGCAAATTTTTAATGGTGTTGCGTTAAAACTGGCTGTCGGAGGCATGTACACCTCTACGGTTTTATAGATAGTTGTGTCGGAGCAATCATTTTGCAGGCGGATCGTGACCGTATAAGTTCCCGGGTTTTGGTAAAGATGGGTAATGCTGTTTTGGCTATTGGGTATGATGACCTGCGATGAATTGTCGCCAAAGTTCCAGGTGAGTTGGGCGGCGCCAACAGAACTATTATTAAAGGTTATCAGGTGGGGTGCACATCCAGAAAGTTCATTGCCATAGGCTGACACGTAGGGTTGTATGGTAATGGGGTTAACAACAACAATGATCGATTGAGTATCTCGCGTACACCTGTTTTCAGAAATAAGCCGGATGGTATAGTTGCGGATGATCCCGGTGTAATAAGTGTGTGAGAAGGCCGTCAACGAGTGGGTCGTATCGACTTGGCCATCGCCAAAATCCCAGTAATAGGAGAGATTGTTTCCCAGGGATGTGTTTTGAATATGTATTGTAAAGGGGGAACAACCCCGGGTTGTATCTACGGCGAACCTTGCTTTAGAATTGGCAAATACTTTTATGCTGTCAAAATGATAACTGGTATCGCAACCGTTATATTCTTTTAATACTACATGATAAAGAGTGTCTGTGAACGCGGGACTTGTATTGAATGTTATTGTGCCCGGCTGTACAGCTGTCGAAGCGACGCCGTTGCCAAAATTCCAGAAGAATTGAACACCCGACAGGACCGTGGATGTGTTGGTGAAAACTACCTCTAGTGGACCGCAGGCACTGTCCTTATCCTTTGTAAATCCAGCCGTAACAGCGGGCCTTGTTATAAAAGTTTTTTGGATGCTATCGGGCTTACAGCCATAGGGGCTAAGTGCGTTGAGTTGGATCGTTACAGTATCACCCGGCAGGCTGATAGTATAAGAGGGAACCATGCTACTGGTACCCGAAGCAATCAAAACATTGTTGGCATACCAGTTATAGATCCCGTTTCCAGGAAATGGGATGTTGGTGATCGCAGTATTAATATTTATAGGCGCACACCTTACGGTATCACCTGTTGTAAAATTGGCGTCAGCATCTGGATTTACGGTCACAGTTACGGTTTTCGTATCAGAACACCCATTCGACAGGCTTCCGGTGACGGAGTAAGTAGTGGTTGAAACCGGTGAAGCGATGACAGTATTGCTGTTGCTATTATTGAGTGAGCCAGCGGGGGACCAGGAATAGTTGTTAGCGCCACTTGCGATCAATGTTGTTGTAGTGCCTATACAAATCTGTGGGGCAGCGGGGTCGATAGCAACCTGTGGTTTTCTTTTGACGGTAATCTTTACAGAATCTGTACTTGAGCAGTTGATGCCAGCTGATGCTGACAGGTAGTAAGTGTAAACGGTATCGTTCGCGGGGCCGGTATAATTGAGAGCGGCAGTAGGATTGGAAACAGAAGGATTATTTAGACCTGTTGCGGGCGTCCATGCATAGATGACACCTGTTGCGGAAGTCATTCCGAGCGGCACGCTAATCCCGCTACAGACCGAAGCATTGGTCCCGGCTTCGGCCACCGGCGGAGGGGAGATCGTAACGCTGGCAGTTACGGTATCGCTTAGCAAACAGCTACTATCGGTAACGATCAGTTGGATCGGGAACGTTCCGGTAGAAGAATAGTAGACGTTTCCCGGTACCGCGCTTGTTGATGTGGAAGGGTTTCCATTGGTAAAACTCCATTGATAACCGTATGGTCCTGGTGCATAACAATTAGTAATGCTGGTTGCCGGAGAGATGCTATTGTTGGCACACACCGAATTTACCGGCGAGATGGAAGCAGATGGCGGGCCTTTGATATAAAATGAATCCAAAGCGTAGACCTCGGGACAGCCATATGGAGAATTGGTGGCTTTGACGGTTAGCCGGATAACATATTTTCCAATTTTACTGAACAACACCGTGGGCGAAGCCGTCGTTGGCGTGCTGCCGTTGGCAAAAGTGAATGGATTTGCTCCGGCTGGTGCACAGCCCTGTGGATCGCTGTAAGTAATGGTCCAGTTGTAGTCGTCACCCTGGCAGCCACCGTTGGGAGATGTGTTCAATAGATTGATGCTGGCAGGACCACAGCTGTTATGTTGGTTGAGTGTAAACGATGCTTGTGGAGGATTACGCACGCAGATTGTCCGCGTCGTACTATCGATGCCGCAACGATCATTGAAAACATAAAGTTTTATTGTATACGTGCCTGTCGCATTGAATTGCAGGCTCAGTGCATTGCTTCCGTCTGTCCATGCGTTACCGTTTGCCGGGCTTCCGTTTATTGAACCGAGTGTTCCGTTTATGAGGGTATGCCCAGAAGAGGGTGTAATGGCCCAGACCTTTATACCATTGTTTATACATTCCGAAGTGAACGTACCGGTTTGGTTGATTACATTTCCGAAATTGGATGCATTGGAAAGGTTTACGAGTGAATTGACACAGACCACCGGAGTGGGCAGATAGATTGCGGGCCGTGGTTTTCCCGAAACATAAATGGGCACGACAGATGCACTGTTGGAACCACATGGGTTCTCGATTGTCAGGTAGGCTCCAAATGCATTTACATAAGTGTTGATACCATTGTTGCTCGAGAAAAGGCAGGAGCCGACATTGAAATGATGTGCAACCGTTGTTGGCGGAAAGTGCTGAAATACCTGTGGGGCAGTACCGTCATTGATCATGAAAGAATACATGGTACCGGGCGGGTTATTGTCAATATTAGTGATCAGGAAGCGAAGTGAGTCTGAGGAGCAGATATCGGTGTTGCCGAGGCTTGCAAGCCCACCTGCAGGTATGGTTCCGAGAAAGACAACAAATTTTTTTATACCGATACAACCATCTGGCCCCGTAACGTTAACCGTCATTGTGCTACCGCCGAGCGGAAAGTTGTGGGCGATCACCTGTCCACCGGGCCAACTGGTAAATGTAGAATCAGGAGATCCTTCGCCCCATTGTATCGTGTAGGAAACATTGTTGGCGAGGGTGGTCGACTGATTTGTAAACTTGAAGTTATAGGAAGGGATGTTATTACATTTCTTAAATGTTGACATGCCATTAAACAGGCCAAAACTTACCAGTGGATCAGCATTGCCTATCGCTGCGTCAGGCACTTTCCGTATCGTGACGTTATGGATAACAGAATCCCTGCAACCAAAAGAATTTGTCACCAGGAGCCTGACGGGGAAGATCTGTGTCCCGGGCAGGCCGATTGCAGAAAGGAATTGGTGAGCTGGGTGTTGTACCGGGCTGGTATTTCCATCGGCAAAATTCCATTGGTATGTCAGCGGTTCGCCGTTAATTGACGTATTGGTAAATTGTATGTTTTCGTTTCCGCAAACATTATCAGGAGAAAAACTATACCCGGCAACGGGATATACGTCTGATACGTGAACGATTATGAATGTAGAATCGGCGAAAGCGCCGCCAACTACCTTTTGGAATGTCGTGTCATATCCCAGTGTATCGTAAGTGATAATGAACGGACCAATACCTGTAGCCGTGGAAGGAGTTCCTTTATTAAATTTCCAGGCGATGTTTAAAGAACCTTGTGCTGCGCTGATATAATTGATCGTACTTCCTTTGCAGACATGGATGGTATCTCCATGTGACATGATCTTCCCGTTTGCGCGAATGCCTGCCACAACCTGTGACCAGGAATAGGATGAGGTGAATAAAATACACACGCACAAGCAGAGCGACACTGCCCGCCACGGATAGTTTTGGTACATTTTCCAAGAATTGAACTAAAAATTAGGGGCAGGACACAAAAACAGTAACTGGTATTTGCAGTAGGCTATAGGATGAGAGGGGAAAACAAAATAGATAAAAAGAAATTGAAAGGCAATAGTTACGGGACGAATATTTTTAAGAATTTAATTAAAAAAACCAGTCGGGCCAGGAAAATTGCAGAAAATACGGTCGGGGGAGACCCAATTAAAACCATCCACGGCGCTTAAATACAGATATCATCCACACGGGAATGATGAGCATGAGGCCGACTGCGATCCAGAACCCGTTTTGATTATGAATATAGGGGATTGATTCGAAATTCATTCCGAATATGCCGCCGATAACCGTTGCAGGGGCCAGGAGACAGGTCACAATTGCCATTACCTTCATCACTTCGTTCATCCGCAGGTTGACATTATTTATATATAGATCCTGCATACTCATCATGATATCGCGATAGTTTTCGGAGAGATCAATGGCCTGTACAACGTGATCGTAGACGTCTTTGAAGTATTTGGTCGTGCGGTCATCGAGTAGCTCGCTTTCGCTTCGCAGGATTCCACTGACAAGATCTCTTACGGGGACAATGTTTCTTTTTAACACGATCAGTTCTTTGCGTAGCTGGTTGATCCTCGCCAGTGATCGTTTATTGCTGTTGCGGATCACTTCCTCTTCGAGGAATTCGATACGATCTCCCAGTTTTTCCATTACCAGGAAATAATTGTCAACTATCAGGTCGAGCATGGAGTAACAGAGGTAGTCGGCGCCGCTTTGCCGTGCCTTGCTGGTTGCAAGTTTTAAGCGGTCCCGCAGGGGGTTGAATACATCCCGGTTGGCATCTTCCTGGAAACTGATCACAAATCCCTTTCCCAGGGCGATACTTATTTGCTCCTGCTCTACCGTTTGTTTTTGGTCGTTGTAGTAGAGCATATTTAACAGACAGAAAAGTATGCCATCGACCTCATCCATTTTGGGTCGCTGGTTTATGCTGAGTATGTCTTCAACGAGGAGGGGATGGATGGAAAAGTGATTACACATTGATTCTACGTCTGCTTTGCGAAGACCGTCAATATTTATCCAGGTGACTGTCGCGCTGGACTTGAATTGAAAACTTTCTTCGACGCCCGAGAGCTTTCTTGCTTCAAGGAAGGCCGGACTGTAATCATTAATCGAAACGATGACTTCGGTGGCCTCTTCCCGGTGAGGAATGACTGTGGGGTTGACCGACAATATTTCCTTGGTACGCTGGGTGCCGAAGAGGTTAGGCAGGTACAGGTATTTAAGATATTTTTCCGGTCGTAATCCCTTTACATTCATAGGAGAAAGGTAGGAAAAGAAAAGATAAGATCGTGTTAGCACCTACTCAATTATCTTTTTATAAAGGTCTTCGGTTTCTTTCCTGAATTTATCAGTATCCGTGTCATTAACGATGGCGCTTATGATGGCGGCGTCGCGTTGTATCCGCCAAAGGGATTTCTTCGCTTCGATGTTTGTTTTGCCAGCGAAATTCATGGACAGCCATTCATTTTTTCCGTAGCCTAATTCTTTTGTATATGATGAAATATCTGAATGCCGGCTGGTTTTTGTGAGTCCAAGCCTGTATGTTCTCATGGCGAGGTTGTATAGCCTTTGACCCCCGGGGCCATTGACAATGATTTTGTCGGCGATCATTTGGCTGGTGTCTCCCGCTGGCAAAGCAAATTCGAGTCTTTGAAGCTGGAGGTTGAGATCGACCAGGAGGGCGAAAGCAGAATCGTTTATTTGAGAGCGAAGCTTATTAACTTCTTCCTGGGCTAATTTTTTTGCAAGGGCTGTATCTCCGTTTTTTATTGCTTGTTGTAGATCTTCATCCGTGTTGTTGTCGGAGTTATTGCATGAGAGGAATAAGATAGCGAAGAGGATGAGACGCACGGGAATGGTTTAAATCAAAGATTGGTTGTTGATGTAGAAATCCAGTGCAAATGTATATTATTCGGGAGGCCCGGGCCCGGGTGTCAATTTTGAGTCAGGGTGAGAGTGAAAATAAAATAGTGCCGGGAGCTGATTTGGAAATCAGCGTTTAGAATATTCAGTCGCGAGGTGAGACATGGTTCTGCCCAGTGTCCTGGGCCCTCCCCGGAGCCGCCCCCTCCCCCTCCTCCACCACCATCGTCTTCTCCTGAGACCAGGAATAGACGATCATCGGCGACATGCGGCGAGTTGATTCACTCAATACGCACGCCACCGGCGGCTCGGATAGCTTTCTTCGGATACGGACAAATAATTAATACAGCCAGTCAAGATGTAAACATCACAGGGCAAATATCATTTAACACGAAATCAAACCCATGGGAAAAAGACCAGAATTAAATAGAAAAAACGGCGCAATCACCGTAGTGATAACGCCGCCCTAATGATGTAAAGACCGATGTTAAATGTTTTTTGATCAGGCTGGAATGGACCTTTCCCCAAGCACCTTCCTGACAGCACTAACAATCTTCTCTCCCCGCTCCCGAATATGTTCTTCCGTCCACAACAAGCTAATGGCTGTTGAAACACAACGACCCATCACCGCATCACTCGCCGAGAAATCCTGTGCTTGGAGCTTACCCAACGCAGCCTCCTGATCATCACTAAGCGCATGGAGAGAGGCGCCCCTTTTTAGATGATCCCATTTGCGGATATAATGCCAGTTGTTATCAAACCAATAAAAATTGCCCGCCAGTGCGCCCTGCGCCTTCAGTTCACCTACCACACTGCGTGTAATTTCTTCCGACGGTAAGAACCAGCTCAGGAAAGTGCAGCTGTCACCCGCAGGGTCCGGGATCGTTCTAAACGTTATTTCCCTTACAGAAGATAAAATATTCTTTAACTGGCCATGATTTCTTTTTTGAATATCCAGGAATGAATCCAGCTTTCTTATCTGGGCCAAACCAACAGCGGCATGCAATTCAGAAATACGATAGTTGTAGCCGATGAATGGATGCTGGTCGGCGCCCCGGTCAGCACCACCTTTATGATCATGGCCATGGTCGGTATACCCATCACATTTAATATAGACCGCTTCGTCATTTGTCAGCACAACACCACCCTCGCCGCAGGTCATGATCTTGACAAAATCAAAGGAGAACGTGCCGGCATGACCAATAGTTCCGAGCGCCCTGCCTTTGTAGGATGCGCCAATGCTCTGGCAGGCATCTTCAACCAGTATAAGATTATGATCCCTGGAAATACTGAGCAACGCATCGAGATCAGCCATGCTGCCACACATATGTACCGGGACGATCGCCTTAGTGCGCGAAGTGATCGCTTTTCTAACGGAATCAGGATTCATCGTTAGGCTTTCGTCGACATCTACCATGACAGGAATAGCGCCCACGCTTAGCACCGATTCGAAACTTGCGACAAAAGTGAAAGAAGGCATGATCACTTCATCCCCCGTACCGATGCCGAGGGCAGCAAATGCTGTTGTCAGTGCCGAGGTTCCACTGGATGTGAGCTGGGCATAACCAGCACCAAACCGCTTGCATATTGCCGACTCCAGCTCTTTCGCTTTCCATACACCTTTACGTAAACCATCGAAACCATAGCGCATAAGGATACCGGTTTCCAGCACCTCGTTCACTTCTTTCCTTTCTTCATCGCCCCAAAGTTCAAAACCAGGCATAGTTGTTAGTTTATTTGTTAACTAGTTGATGGGATTATAATTTTTCGTAGAGAGCTCGCAATTTTTCACGGGTAATTATTTTTTCCCAGTCTTTACCCAATGCATTTTCCCAAAGAGGTTTCATCCCCATTGATACATCGATCATCTTATCATATTGTTCATCTGTTAGTCCCTTGCAAATGCCAGTGGGGATCTCCACGCCATTCTTATCCACCATCCGCTTAAATTCTTCGACACCCTCGGGATAGTATTCTTCAAGATGGTTCATCACGATACAATTGCCGATGCCGTGTTTGGTGCCAAGGAGGTAACTTAAGCCATAGCTTACTGCATGCGCAACTCCCACCTGGCTATATGCAATACTCATTCCGCCAGCATAGGAAGCCATCATCAACTGGTCATCGCTTTCATTATCCCATTCATTTTTCTCAATGAACACCTTGCGGCAGAGCTCAAGTGCTTTCTCGCCATAAGATTTGCTGAACTCGTTCAGGTAAGTGCCTTGCAGGCTCTCGATGCAATGAATATAACAGTCCATTCCCGTGTAGAATCGTTGGTTGACCGGCGCATTGGCGGTCAATTCGGGATCGAGGACGATCTGGTCGAAGGGAGTGAAGTCCGAATTCATCCCGAGTTTCCTGGTAGGACCCGTCAACACGGTTGTTCTCGAAACTTCCGCCCCCGTTCCGCTTAAAGTGGGTATGCCAGCCTTATATACACCGGGTTGTCTAACCAGGTCCCAACCCTGGTAATTAGCAGAGGAGCCGGGATTGGTCATCATCAATGAAACTGCTTTGGCAAGGTCCATTGTGCTTCCACCTCCGATGCCGATTATACCGCTGACAGCTCCGAATTCATTTTTGAGGTGATTGGCCAAGCCGTCCACGTAACCTGTCTTTGGTTCATGGGTCACATCGGCGGCATAGACTTTATCATTGCCACGCAGGGGAATACGACCGAGTAATGGTTTGCCCTCAAAAAAATGGTCAACCAGGAAGATCATAGGTTTACCCTCTTTGCGATGGGGCGAGATGATCTCATCCAATTGGTTAAAACTGCCACGGCCATAGACCACATAATCCACCATCTTAAAGTTCCTGAACTTCATGAACCATCATTTTGAGGGGCGAAGATACTAACATTAAAAAAAGCCATTTCTTCAAGCCTTCGTCAAATCGAAAATTAGTGGCATCTTACAAAAAAATCACATGGAAGGGAATACACAAACAAAAGCGATAGAGGGATATGATGCCAGGCAATTGCAGGCCCTGGCGTACGAGACACTGCTGGAACTGGGGTGGGCGGTTAAACACGTAGGCTACAATTCCCTTAAAGCATACATTCATAGATCTCCGACAGGATTTGACCAGGAGATATCGATAGCCACCGAGGACAACCAGCTATTGGTGGCCAGCAAAAGGATGAACGACGATATTGCCGGTGGAGATGAACCCCCCGACAAAGACCTTACCATTTTCTTTGATGCTTTTGAAACGGTAAGGGCAAAATCAGCAGGTCTTGCCATGGAAGAATGGAAACAAAAGATCTCTGTCGTGGCGGAGGAAGAAGCAAGGTTAACGAAACAGGAGATCAGCCAGCAGGAGCAAGAGAGTATCGTGGCAAATTTTTCTAAGGCTAACCGGTTTATCACCTATGGTATCATTGTCATAAACGCACTGGTGTTTATACTGATGGCGGTAAATGGGGTAAATGCATTTTCTCCTACGGGGGCCGACATAATAAATTGGGGCGGTAATTACGGGCCACTTACGTTATCGGGTGATTGGTGGAGATTAATCACCAATGTTTTCGTTCACATCGGGATTATCCATATTGCATTCAACATGTATGCGCTGTTTATGGTGGGTGTTTACCTTGAACCAATGCTTGGGAAGTTAAAATATGCGACCGCCTATTTGTGTACGGGCATATTTGCAAGCATTGTCAGTTTGTGGTGGCACAAGGAGCCTGTCGCGAGTGCGGGAGCATCGGGTGCGATCTTTGGGTTGTATGGAGTCTTCCTGGCTTTGCTCAGCACGAATCTGGTTCCAAAACATATACGCAATAGCTTATTACAAAGCATTGGGATCTTCATCGCATACAATCTTATATACGGTATGAGATCGGGGGTGGATAATTCGGCGCATATCGGCGGATTGATAAGCGGACTTGCGATCGGGTATATCTATTATTTCGGGTTAAGGAAACCAGGAAAGAAGTCGCTGGTCATGCCGGGTGCTTTGGCGGTTATCACGATAGCAGTGAGCATTTTTTATTTGAATCAGCATAAGGCTTCGAAGGAACGACGGGCGGAGGTGTTGAACGAAGTTGGGGAATATAAATACGCCGATGCAGCCAGGTATGACGAGGAAATGACTCGCTTTGGCGAAGTAGAAAAGAAGGCGCTGGCGCCTCTGAAAGCGGATTATTCGAATCAAACAGAACTCACAGAACAGCTTGGAAAAGTTTCACTGCCGGCGTGGAAAGAAGCAGAGGCGATAGTTGCGCGGCTGCAGACGTATAAGGTATCTGAGAAAAAAATTCGAAGGACAGCGCTTCTCGATCGATATGTCAGCCTGAGGAAAGAACAGACTCTCCTGATGATCGGAGCCCCCCAAGATTCGACAAAAATCCGTGAACTGTTACGGGTCAATAAATCATTGGACAGCCTGCTCGAGAAGAGCAACGAGCCAAATTAATAATCCTTTTTAGCCTATTAGTTTCTTCTCGAGTTCTTCAAGCGATATGGTTTTTGTTTCAGGGACTTTCGTCAGCACCCAAATCAACTGAAGCAGCATCATCACTGCGAAGAACGCAAAGATCGGGGCGGGATTGTCACCGTAAATGCCTTTCTCCCTGTCGAGAAATACAGGCGTGATCAACGTTATGATCGCCGCAAATATCCAGTGTATGCTTGCACCGAAGGATTGACCCATCGCCCGCACCCTGTTTGGAAAAATTTCAGCGATAAATACCCAGATCACAGCTCCCTGTCCAATCGCATGAGAAGCGATGAATACCAGCAGGAACGTCATGAGAAATGCGGAACCGGCATGCGACCAGAATGCATAAGCAACAAGAGCCAGGCTAACGATATATCCGATGGACCCGATTATCAGCAGCGTTTTTCGTCCTAGCCTGTCGATAAGATATAGTCCTACGAACGTAAAGAGGAGATTCGTTCCACCGATGGCGATCGAATTACCCAGTGATTCTTTTGCTCCCAGCCCCATTTGTGAAAGGATTTCGGGTGCATAATACAGGATGAAGTTGATGCCGGATAACTGGTTAAAAAATGCTACGAAGAATGCGAGCCACAAGACTTTAGAATATTTCTTAGCGAATATGCTCTCGTTAGCCTGGCCCCGTTCAATGGTTTTATCGGCGTCGACGATATTCTTTATTTCGGCTTCCGGGCTTTGTGTTCCAATCTGTGCCAGCACTTCGGTGGCTTTTGCAAAATCTTTTTTCACCGAAATAAGCCACCTGGGGCTTTCTGGAACAGAGGCCACCATGATCGTATAAATAATAGAAGGGACAGCTAGCACACCCAACATCCACCGCCAGTCATCAGACCCGCCTACGCCCTGCAAGAGATAGTTGGAAAGAAAGGCGATCAATATTCCAAACACAATATTGAATTGATACAAAGCGGTGAGACGTCCCCTTGTCGCAGGAGTGGATATCTCGGAAATATAGGTGGGCGCCACTACCGACGAAATGCCAATGCCCAGTCCTCCAACAAAACGAAAGAAGGAAAAAACATAAGGACCAGGCGCCAGGGCTGTACCAAAAGCAGAAACGGCAAATAATATTCCGACCCATAACAGGGTTTTCTTGCGACCGAGCCGTTCCGAAGGAAATCCCCCTATTAATGCCCCGACAACCGTACCCCACAGTGCCATTGACATGATAAAAATGCCATGAAACCAGGGGGAGATATCCATTGTATGCCAAAGGTCCTTGATGGGTTGATTAGCCCCCGATATAACAACCGTATCAAAACCAAAGATGAAGCCAGCGAGGGCTGCTACTATAGAATAGCGCAGCAGTTTGTTTTTGGTCATAGCGGGTTGGTTTGGAAAAGAAAGATAGGGAAAAAGAAGGCGAGTGTGAAAATTGCGGTGCCGGTGTCCTGATCTGTACCGCATCTTTACTTTTCACACGTTCCGGCAACATTCTTATTTATTGATAAGCTTCCCGGCTTTTATAAGATCTTCCGGCGTATCGATTTCGACACCCATATAGTCGACAATGATCATGCGGAGGGGAATACCATATTCCAGGTAGCGCAGGCATTCAATTTTTTCTGCTGCTTCCAGGGGAGTGACCGGCCATTTTGTAAAATCAAGCAGTGCCTTTTTGCGGAATGCATAGACACCGATATGCTCATAGTATGTTACCGGTGCATTCTTGTCCCTTGGATACGGGATGACGGAGCGGCTGAAGAAAATCGAGTTCCTGTTCCTGTCAACGGCCACTTTCACAAAATTAGGGTCATCGATCTCCGATTGTTTCGTCAATACCTGCATCATCGACGCCACCTGTACCGATGGATCATTGAATTCTTTCAATAACTTTTGAAGCGGTTCTCTTTTTACGAAGGGGGTATCGCCCTGCACATTAACGATCACATCTGCGTCCGAAGCCTCGGCGGCTTCTGCTATTCGATCGGTGCCGCTTTCATGTTCTTTTTTACTCATCACCGCTTTCCCGCCATTCGATGCTATTTCCTTATGAATAACATCACTATCCGTAGCGACGATCACTTCATCAAACAGCCCTGTCGCCACCGTCGCATCGTACGTATGGCGGATAACCGTTTTGTTGCCCAGCAACTGCATTAGCTTTCCCGGAAATCTTGTGGCGGCATACCTTGCGGGTATTATGGCAATGGTCATGTGGCAAATTACGAAGTTGGCTAATAACAGGAACCAAATAAATCCGCGGTCAGCCCGGGCTTTTTTCTGATTGTGATGGGCTGGCGTTGCTGTTAAGCAGATTTCAGATATCCAGTTTTTGAAACGGCTTCTTCATCAGGTCGGCAATGCTTTCATCCTTTTCATTGGGATAATAGCGATCGAGCCCATACCTGATTTCCTTTGGATCCAGTTTCATGAAAGTGCCCAGCAGGCGATCCCAGAATGAAAATACTGCTCCATAATTACTATCGGTATATGGCTGTTTCCAGTGATGATGCACCTTGTGCATATTGGGGGAAACGATAACATAGCTTAACCCTTTATCGAGTTTGCGTGGAAGGCTGATATTGGCATGGGTAAACGCGGTAGAGATCACGACCAGCGTCTGGTAGATCATTACGCTATACATCGGCGCGCCGGAAACGAAGATCAATAGCATGAAAAAGATGCCTCTTAATAGACTGTCGCCCGGGTGATGACGCAATCCTGTCGTTACGTCGACATTATTATCGCTGTGATGAATAAGATGAAAACGCCATAGAAGCCGGCTCTTATGCATTACAAAATGAACAAGCCAGCTACTGAAGTCTAAAGCGAGGACTCCTGTTATGACGGTCATCAACACCCCCATATTAAACCAGTACACCAGCCCAAAATTATTGTCGCGGCACCAGTCCGACAGCAATACGATCAGTACGGCGAGCCCCGTATGAATAATGAGGTGTATGACGGTGAATATAAAATTGACGCCCGCATGGCGCAGCTTTCCTTTTTTATATTGCATGGGTAACAGCGGGATCGCTCCCTCAATGATCCAAAAAAGGAGCAATCCTCCTACGAGGAAAGCCATTCGTTCAAAGGGTCTTTGGTCGAGTGTTTGAAAATGCGCAATGATCTGATCCCACATGGCAATTTGTTTTCGGGTAAAAGTTACGAAGTAAAGTATAAGCGGTCAGCTTTCGATTGAATTTAATATCTCAAGCGCTCTCTCAGCCTGCTCTTCGGCCACCATTAGCTTTATCCCCCCGATTGAATTGGTGAGAAATGGACCGACCGTCACGGAATGTTCATCCTGGAGATAACAATTGATATACTCTGAGGTTAACCGCCCAAGAGCGATATGGGCAGAAATATAATTATCATATGTTGAAACCGCGACATAAGCCATATCCACGATTAATACGCGTTAACGTCCAAAATCATCGCCATAATCATCAGCATACTTTTCATAACGCTTGATGAGTTCGATATTCTTTATTTCAACCGGTGTAAGCCTGGACCTGATGTCAGTGCTTGTTGGTACATACCATTCGAGGTCCTCAAACCGGCCTCTCATTTCTTTATTCTTAAAACAATACCCATGCCGTGCAAAGATCTCGTTGCGCATTTGCGTCAGGTCTGATTTCATCATGTTCTCGACATCCTCAGGTGCCAATTCACGCTGCGAAGCTTCAGGATACATGCCTACATCGGTGAGGTATTTAAAGTCCTTCCTTACCAGCTTATAATCCTTTGCCACTTTCGACTTATCGAACGGTTCCCAGCTCCCGGTGACAGCATTCGGGTTGGCGGGATCGATCTTAAAACTGAACGTGCCGTCATTCGAATTATCACCCGGCTCCCTGGCCGTGATAGCATAAACACCATCCTCCTCTTTCAGGGTCCCTGAAAAAGGACGATCGTTGCCGCCAACAATAGTTCTTCCTTCCACCATCCCTTTGTCGGCCTTAGTTATAAGGAGCGTTATCTTGTTATCTCCAAAAGAACCAACAAAAGATCCAAGTATTTTTGAAAGGACGGCTGAACTTATTTCTGAAGCGGATGCCTGTTTACCCCCGTTTTTACAGGAAGTGAACAATGCGAGACCAAGGAACAAGGCATAAAACTTTCTCATATAGGAAGGTTTAATTTTGTGGAGATTCAGGTGTGCTTTAAAATTAAAAAAAATTCTCCGCCGCACAAACATATTGACTTCGGTGCTGCTGGCCCTTCTGGCCTTTTTCTGCTGGCTGATGGCCCGTATCACGTTCAATTACATACCGTACAATACCGATGTGGGCTTTCTTCGTATCAAACAGCATTATATTCATATTGATCACTGGCGAACCGCTTTCTTCATTCATGTCTATGCCAGTATCTGGGTGTTGTTCGCCGGCTTTACCCAGTTTTCCAGGAAACTGCAACGAAAAAACCCGCGGCTGCACCGAACCATGGGATATATCTACACTGTCGACATCCTGTTAATCACCGGGCCGGCGGGGTTGTTGATGGGCTTTTATGCTAACGGTGGACTGACGTCGAGGATCGGGTTTGTGACCCTGGCTTCGCTATGGATATTCTTTACGGCAATGGCATTGTACAAGGCAAGAAAAAAAGATTTCAAATCGCACCGGAATTTCATGATCCGCAGCTATGCGCTTACTTTATCAGCTATCACACTTCGTGCATGGAAATTCGGGATCAACAATAGTTTTGAATTGCCACCGATGGATGTTTACCGCACAGTTGCCTGGCTGGGCTGGGTGGTGAACCTGGGAATTGCAGAGTTCATTATTTACAGGATAAAAAATAATGCGGTGAGCTTTACCAGCCTCTCGCGGCGTGCCGGCGCAGCAAAAGCAGGTGAATAGAACGCAAGCGAAGAGATCGAAGATTAGGAGGATCAGTAAGAAGATCGCACATCATTTGTGAATGCAAATGAGAAGGAACAGGAGCAGGAGCCAAATAAAACCACAGTTTCAAAACCCAATTATCAGGGAAGCTCTTTTTCGACTAAGATGACCAGGGCTCATAATGATCTGCATTCTCACCGTGTCGTCACCATTATTGGTTTAGCATCAGCGGCATTACAAGCATCAGCAGCTCCTCGTCATCTTGCTGTTCCGATGGTTTGATAAGCCCTGCCTTAGTGGGTGTAGATAGCTCCAGGTTTACATCATCGCTTTCCGCTGCGTTCAGCATTTCAATCAGGAACCTTGCATTGAAAGCGATCACGATATCTTCGCCATTATACTGGCATTTCATTCTTTCATTTCCTTCAAAGCTGAAATCGACGTCCTGGGCCGCGAGTTGCAATTCACTTCCGCTGATATTGAGAGCTACCTGGTTGGTGCTCTTATTACTGAATATGCTTACGCGGCGAAGGGCACTTTGAAAATCACTTTTATTCACCGTCAGCCGGTAAGGATTGTCCGAAGGGATCACCACTTTATAATCCGGGAAACGGGCGTCAATAAGACGACAGCTCATTTGGGTCGTCCCGTGTTTGACAAAAAAATGGTTGTTGTTATAGCTAAGCGTGATCTCATCATCGGTTGAAGGAATAGCCGCCTTTAATAAATTCAGCGGTTTGCGGGGAACGATAAAGCTATCGGGTTTGGGACAGGCAATATCTTTGCGCTTATACTTTACAAGACGGTGAGCGTCTGTTGCCACAAACTGCAATCCTTTTTGATCCAGCTCAAAGAATACACCCGTCATTGCTGGTCGTAGATCGTCGTTACTGGTTGCAAATAATGTCTTGTTGATAGCAGTCACAAGTGCCGAAGCGCTGGCCTTAAATGACGTGGTATCATCGGCGGCGGGTTCCTTGGGGAAATTATCCGGATTTTCTCCCATTACCTTATACTTACCATTATCGGTGGTAATTTCAATGGCGAAATTTTTGTCGATATTGAATGTTAGCGGCTGATCGGGGATGTTCTTTAATGAATCGATCAAGATCCGTGCTGGAATGCACACCTTTCCGCTGTCCTTGGCTTCAATTTCCAACTGCACCCGCATAACCGTCTCGAGATCGGTAGCCACAACAGTCAGTTTGTTTTTTTCCACTTCAAACAAAAAATCCTCGAGGATCGGCAACACCGTATTCGCATTAATAACTCCGGCTATATGCTGCAGTTGTTTGAGCAGGGAAGATGACGATACAATAAACTTCATACATGAAATTAAGTGTGGCGAAACTACTGATTTTTTCCTAAGTTCAGCCCACGCAGATACGCCCCGGTAGCCGGCATGCAGCGGGACCCTTTAAAGCAGGTATTACCATTATTTGACCGCTGATTGCCCGGGTTCGCTGTTGGTTGGTGATTGTCGACTGCGAACCGAATTCACTATCTTGCTTTTTTGCAAAATCTCGATCATGCTGGACAGACTTTTTGGAAAGGGAAAGAAAAAAGAGGAACCGGACCCCGATATTCCCTTTGGCAGGTATTCTGACAATAATAAACCCGCTGGGAAAATAGCCCGCTGGACGGATGCCGACAATCTTTTTAGGCAAAAGAGGTACCCCGAAAGCCTGGATGCATTTTTTGAATACTTGCGCGATGAAACCATACAGAACGTGGTGTACGAGCGGAACGGATTCGAAGGAAGATTTGAATTTTACCAGGGATCTAAGATCGTACGAGGCAAATTCGACAATGAAAAATTTACCGCTGAAGTAACGCTGGCCAAAATGCCCGAGCCCAGCATACCCGTGATGAGACGGTTGCTTGAAATGAACTTTGTTCTTTATTACAGCCGTTTTGCCCTGGACAATGAACGCCTTTGTATGCGGTTCGACAGCACTATGGATGCTGCCGCGCCTAGTAAATTGTATTATGGCCTGAAAGAACTTTCTACCAAGGGCGACAAGCAGGATGATCTGCTTGTACAGGACTTCACCATACTTCAAAAGACCGACAGCGAACACATCACTGAGCTTCCCATCAAGGAAAAGGAAGTGAAATATGAATATTTTCAAAAATGGATCAAACAGGTGCTGGATACGATCGCGACTGTCGACGCCGACAAATTCTCTGGAGGTATTTCCTATATGCTCCTGTCACTGATCTATCGCATCGACTATTTATTGTGCCCGGAAGGAAGGCTGCTAAATGAGCTGGAACGAACAGCAGCCATCTATTTTAGAAAAGATGAGCGACCGGCCTCGGAAAAGAATCGGGACATGATCGAAGAGTTTAAGAAAATACAGGCAAAGTCAAAGGACGAGATATTTACCTATTTGTTCCGGTCTAAGCACACCTTTGCCATCGTCGCCCCACAGAACCACAAAGCGATTGTCGACTCCATCAATGCAGCTAACCAGAATGTTGCCTGGTACCGCGACAATAATTATCCCTTTATTGCTTCACAGGTAGCCGAGTATGGGATCTCCTATTGCCAGTATTCGTACAGCCTGCCCCGTATGATCACCGAGCTTTTCCAGCTCTTTATGCGGGTAAATTATGGCGATTACTTCCTGGCTCTTGGCTTCAAAGACGTTTATTACGATCCGTATAAGAACGATTTCAAAGAGGACGCTATTCAAAGAAGGATCCAAGCCATACAGGATAAATGGAGAACCAAGTACCCCAGGGCTGAATTCAGGGTCCAAAATCTCCGCTTTGATAACATCGTTGCTTTTAACCAGTCTTTTATTGAGCAGATAGAATTCCTGAACATGGATGCCTGATAAATTTTTGAAGACACCAGCAAACTACTAAACCGATAAACGAAAAACGAACCGTGGACGCACAGCAGATAATTGAAAAATACCAGAAAGCAATCATCCAGATCGCAACTTCTGCCGGTACCGGCACCGGGTTTTATGTAAAAGAGTTTGACCTCGTGGTCACAAATGAGCACGTGGTTGGTGGCAATGCGGAAGTAACCATTGCCGGCAAAGGGTTCGAAAAAGCATTTTCGAGGGTGTGGTACACAGACCGTAAGCATGACCTGGCCTTCCTGGAAGCACCAAAGACCGGTGAGCTTGAGGAAATAAGGCTTGGACAATATGAAGAAATGAAGGATGGTGATGAAGTCGTAGCGATCGGCAACCCCTATGGCCTTAATTACACCGCCACCCAGGGAGTGATCTCCAAGGTGGACCGCATTCGGGAAGGACTAAAATATATACAGATCGATGCAGCCATCAACCCGGGTAATAGCGGCGGCCCTTTGGTCAACGCAAAGGGCGAAGTGATCGGTGTCAACTCTTTCATCATCCGCGGAGGAGATAATCTCGGCTTTGCGCTGCCGGTAAGCTATTTGAGGGAAGCATTACAAATGTACCGGCCCTACAAAGGACAGGTTTCCACCCGTTGTTTTAGTTGCGATTATCTTGTTACAAGCGCAAACATTGATTCAGGAAAATACTGCCCCAGTTGTGGAACAGAAGTTTCATTGCCCCACGTCCCCGAGAAAGAAATAGAACCTGTCGGCGCCGCCAAAGTCATTGAGGACATTTTGAGAGAATTGGGCAAGGACGTACGGTTAGCGAGAGAAGGAGCCAATGTGTGGAGTGTCAAAGAAGGCTCGGCCAAAATAAAGATTGCATACAATGCGGAGAACTTCTTTATTGCCGGAGATGCCTATCTCTGCCAGATGCCGTCGGATCCTGCGAAGATCAAACCGTTGTACCAATTTTTACTCGAAGAAAATTACAGGACCAATGGTCTTGTATTAAGCTGCGTCAAACAGAATATTGTTCTCTCTTCGATCATGTACGATCTCGATACTAATAAGGATACGGGCCTTGCCACTTTCCGCAACCTCTTTAAGAAAGCCGATGACTACGATGACCTCTTGAAAAAGGAATACGGTTGCCTCGACCGCCTCGAAGAATGAGTTTGGAAAACCGGTTCAGAAAATTATGTTCTTTATCCATTGACCGAAAAAAGTACCGGTCAGGCATTCGGGGTTTGTAGAATTTGTGTCCCTCCTCTTGACAGAACATGCCGGGTGCCTGGGCCAGGCTGATCGACAAATAAGTCTTGCCAATCTCCTTGGGGTCTAATCCTGGGTCGCTAGGCCCTGAATTTATGCCATTTAAATATTAGGAACTATAGGATTTCGAAAAAACAATTTGTACTTTTCTGATCCCAAAATCCAGTCAGTATGATAACCACTATCCGGATGGCAACTCCTGTTGTCATCCTACTCTTATCGTTCATCTATTCTTCCAGCCAGGAACTTCGCAGCTTTAACCAAAACGCATCGAGAAGCAATCACACCCGGTTGAGCTTTTCAGTCTCGCCAGTTTATTCATCATCGACAAACAATAACGACTCATTGCTGTTCCGCGGCAATGGCGCGGGGTTGCGTGTTGGTGGAGATTATTTTTTCGGTAAAGCCGGTATTGGCTTTAGCACCGGGTTTAGCTCATCGTCGGCAAATGATGCAGCGATAAATAGTTTTTTAAAGAACAGCGCGGTTCCGCCAGATCAACTACTGATCTCTAAGGCCAAACAGCAGAATATGTACCTGCTTGTCGGCCCATCGGTGAGGTTTGGGAACAAGGTTGAATTGTATGCACATGCAAAAGGAGGACTGTTTATCAATAATGCGGGGCTGATAAGCATTCAGCAGCGCGGTGCTGTGCGTGCTGCATACCGCAACGAATCGACGGACAAAAACATGTACCCGGGATTTTTAACAGGGGTGAGTGTACAATACAAAACGAAATCCGATCTCTGGTCATTTGGTATCGGTGCGGACTATATGAATACCCGCTCCGAAGTCAATAACTATGATGCCCGCCGGGGAAATGGCATTGAAGGCCTAAAATTATCAGGGAACATCCGGGATGTCATTGCCGGGGTATCTATCCGTTACAATATTTTATCGCCACGCGATCATGCCAGCGGCCAGGCCACGGGACGAGTGCTGCCAACTGTCAATAAGAGAGAGATTGCCACTGCGAGAGATGCGTCGAGTGGAATGGCGACAGGAAGAAGGGTTTTGCCCACAGTCAACAAAAGAGAAATTGCCATCGACGAACCAGGAATGATCAGCCAGGAAAGTTGCGGACCTGTCACCAGGAAAATGATCAATGGCGACGGGTCGACCGAGGAAATGACGTTTTCCTGTCCCGCCGATGCTTTAGCCTATGAAAGATCAACAATAAGCAGGCAAACACCTAAAAGAGATTTTGGAGAAAAAATACTTGCCGGTGAAGAAACGCCAGCTCTCAAAAAGACTTACCCTGTACCTCATATTTTGGAAAAAACGGGAATTATTTCCGGCACTCTGACCTGGGCTTCGTCCACCAATGGAGGAATTATAAGTAATGCCATCGTCGGCAACTCTTCCCGGGGTAGTTCAGCGACGCTGAATACGCAAACGAGCAGCACCAGGACAACGAATCAAAGTTCATTTGGCACTCTGGTCAGGCTAAGTGCACGAGAAGCGGGGAGCGGCCAGGCTACTGGCAAAAGATCCAGAGATGCAAGCAGCGGTCTGGCTAGCGGGCGCAGGCAGTATGAACCGGTATATGTCGACGGACAGGGCGATGTTTGCAATCCCTGCCTGGTTTCAGCAAAAATGTCTTCAGCTAACAGCAACCCGTTGTATAAAGACAACGCGAATTCCGGGACCAACGCGCTCTACGAACGAAGCGATCGGATGGCTGGCGATGAAGATTGTGATGGTGTGGCCGGTGCAGATGTTTACCTGGTTAACGAGAATAACGATGTTGTGGCAAAGACAAGAACGGAGAAGTGTGGCGATTTCTTTTTCGCCAATGTGTCGGAAGGAAATTATGTGGTAAGAGTATCCGCGGCTTACCGGAGCAGGAAGCAGTATGAATTATCCGCCGGATCCACGACCGACCTGGCAGGCTCGATCTCCCAGGCAGACGAATGGATGCAGCTATCTATCAGTTCCGGCACCGGTGATAATGGCAACCAGCAAAAGGCGGGAATCAGCACTTCCCGATCTAATCTCCGTACAAAGTCAATTGCCATCGTTGAAGCGGACCTGGATGGAGATGGGGAATTTGAATCGCTAAAGGTTACCGGGACTTTCACCGACGGCAGCTCCCGCGACCTGACGACCGATGCAAAAACGACAAATGTGCGGGGAGGAAGCGAGATTGTGCTGGGCAAAGCCGCGTTTTCCAGCCGCCGCAGGGTTGAAGTACTGAAATCAAATAAACAGGGGGATCCGAATACAAAGTCTATTACAGGGATCAAATTGTTGAATATGGCTTCGGGAGGGAGAGCGATCGCCAGTTTTTCCGACGGTAGCACGCAGGATGTTACAGACATGGTAACGGCGAGCTCTGCAAACAACGTGAGACAATACAATATTATAGTTGCGGATGTTGATGGTGACGGCGAATCAGAAGCGGTTATAAAAACAAAAACCAAGTCAAACCAGTCTAATGACAGGGTGGCTGCCGGTGATCTCGATGGCGATGGTATCTGGAGCCCGAGGTCTAATATTAAAATGATCCGGGTAGCTACGGGCGATGTAAATGGAGATGGCATAGCAGATCTCGCAGCAGGCAATGGATTGGTAAGAGACCCGATCAAACGTCATTTCGAAACAGGGGATCATCCGACTGAACAGCAAAGGACGTCGAGTGTCGGTGGGCTGGTGCCGGGAGGCGGTGTTGTTTCTGCAGCGGTAAGTGCAATGGGTGATCCTGTTCATGGGGTAGATGTGAAGCTCGGATTGAAATCAAAGAGCACCTCGATAGAAACGCATACAAATGAAAACGGCGAATTTGAATGGACGAATGTTGCCGCAGGCGAATACACCGTCAGCTTTGATATGAACTATTACCTCGAGGATGAAACTTTGGTGACGGTAGGTGGTGAAGCGGGGAATATTGTCACAAGTGAGTCGAATCTAAAGGAGGTGGCTGCAAAGAAAGGGGATGTAAAGGTGACGGCGACGCAAAACAGCCAGTCGCTGAAGATACAAAACAACAATACTGTGCGCAGCAACCGCTCGGAATTGAAATCGATCCTCATTGAGGCAGACCTCGATGGCGATGGGGAGTATGAGAGCGACCTGACAGACCGCATTAGCGATGAAATTAGCGTGGACAATGACGGTAATGTTGAAACACAGCCGCAACAAAGAGCGGGTGTGAGCACGTCAAGAAGCAATATTCGGTCGAGAAGCGGTTTGACAGACAGAGGGGAGGGCCTATTTGTGGGATATGGAAAAGCCAGCATCAACAATAAGGATGTTCCTCTCAGGATAGTTTATAAAGCCAGGCACGAAATGCAAATGAACGCTATTCGTAATCTCAAGTAATGACCAGGAAGAAGATTCAAACCCTGGAAATTGCAAGGAAGTAGCCCCGGGCTGACATACAGAGATCCGGCAAAACATCGAATCGGTTTGTTCACGCTGCGGCGCGGGGTAGTTTGCGTTAAATCCCTGGTGATTTGACATTCCCGCGTGCCGGAGATTAATATTTATTTTTATGGCCTGATGTATAAAAGGCAACTCACCAAAGACCAGGCTTTACAGAAGCTCAAACATTATTGCGGCTACCAGGAGCGTTGCCATAGCGAAGTAAAGGAGAAACTGTTTCAACTTGGCGTGTGGAAAAAGGATCATGATGAACTGATCGCAGCTTTGATCGAGGAGGGCTACCTGAATGAAGAACGATTTGCCATTGCGTTTGCCGGCGGCAGGTTCCGGATCAGGCAATGGGGTCGCGTCCGGATAAAATATGAGCTAAAACGAAAGCAGGTAAGCGAATACAGCATCCGCAAGGCGTTAAAACAGATCAGCGAAGATGAATATTTCGCGGTGCTGAAGCGACTGGCAGAACTAAAACATGCTTCACTGAAAGGAGAGCACTACCTGGTCAGGAAAAAGAAAACGCTCACTTACCTGTTGGGCAGGGGGTTTGAGACTGAGCTGGTCAGCCGGGCGGTCGACGGATTGAAACAATAGTTCTATAATTTTGGATCATGGGGCTACGTTCGGCTTTGTTCGTCATGATTCTGCAATTGGGTGGTGCCATTGCCAATTGTCAACTGAAGATTACATCCTTAAATTTAAAAGAGGACCAGGTCAACTCATATTCTTTTCCGGTGTTCCATTCTTATAATGCGCGTGCTGCGCAAAAAATTAACGCCTATCTTCAAAAGGAAGTGCTGTATAATGATACCATTCTGACCGATACCCAATTGGTCTTTCGAAAATCACGATATATTAATAGTGACGATAGTTCGTGGCAACCGGGGTATAGTGCTTTGGACTACAGGACAGAATTGAACAACCAGAGCGTGTTATCTCTTTCATTTGAGCTGGAAACAACGGGAGCATATACCTATTATAATACACTTTACTACAATTTCGAGGTGGAAACGGGCTTGCATCTTAGGGTTGGTGATCTGTTTACCCCCGCCGGCATTGTTGAAATAAAGAAGCTATTGAGAAGGGAGAGACAGAAGCGTATCCAGGCATGGATGAAGGAAATGGATACGACCTACAATATCGAGGATAACCGGGAGCACCTGCAGGAGAGATTTGCGGAATGTAACGCAGATGCGGATGAAGATAATTTTCTATTAAAGGAAAAGAGTATCGTTTTTGCAAAGGGCCATTGCTTTTCACATTTAGGCATGGCGTATGAAACGGACCTGGACGTTGAGATGACGCTCGCAAATATTCAAAAATGGTTAAGCAGTAACGGTAAAAAACTATTGCTTCAAAAGCATTAATATGTCAGATATTACGATCACGATCATTCAAACAAATCTCCACTGGGAAGATAAAGCGGCCAATCTTAGAATGCTGGAAGAGAAGATAAACAGCATTAAAGAGAAAACGGAGATCATCGTGTTGCCCGAAATGTTCTCAACAGGTTTTAGTATGAGACCTGGTGAGTTGGCAGAGACAATGGACGGTGAGTCTGTGCAATGGATGAAGAGAATGGCGGCAACAAAAAAAGTGATCCTTACCGGGAGCCTGATCATTTCCGGGGCAGATGGTGGCTCAACCCCGTATTTTAACAGGCTTATCTGGATGTTGCCGAATGGCCAGTACGGGATATATGATAAACGGCACCGGTTTGCATATGCGGGGGAAGACGAACAATTCACAGCCGGTAAAAAGCGATTGATCGCTTCGGTGAAGGGGTGGAAAATAAATCTCCTTATTTGTTATGATTTGCGGTTCCCCGTGTGGGCGCGGCAGCAAGCGACAGAAGAGGGTCTCGAGTTCGACCTGCTGATCTATGTGGCCAACTGGCCCGACAGGAGGGTACATGCCTGGAAAACACTTTTGCAGGCAAGGGCCATCGAAAACCAGTGTTATGTGGTTGGGGTGAACCGGACCGGGGATGATGGCAACAATATTCACTATAGTGGTGAGAGCCTGGTCGCTGATCCGCTGGGCGAAGTGTTATATACTAAAAAGGAATCGGAAGATATTTTTACTATTACTCTCAAGAGAGATCATCTCGATGCTGTACGGCAAAAGCTTCCTTTCTGGAAGGATGCGGACCACTTTAAGATTTTGAGTGACGAAGAGTAGTTTTTTCAGAAGTCAGAAATAAGGTCCAGGAAACAAATTAAATAAGCGAAGTATAGAGCGACCATGCTTTCCACAAGGGAGCTTGCTGACCAGCACTTTCTGACTGACGTGCAGTTGGTCCCTGGGCAATGCTGCGTATAAGCCCGCACTCCCCGGAAAAAAACATAAAATTCTGGTCTTTTTCCCATTTCTACTTTTTCCGGCGGGTGTAACATTGACAAGCTGAAATAAAAAATTAAAAACACAAAACCCAAAATCATGTATGCATTAAGGAACAAGGTTCAGCTCATCGGGAACCTGGGGGCGAAACCCGAAATAAAAAAACTCGAAAGCGGTAAAAAAGTGGCTACCATTAGCCTGGCTACCAGTGAAAGCTATAAAAATGCCAGCGGCGAGAAGGTCACCGAAACTCAATGGCACCGGCTGATCGCCTGGGGAAAAATAGCAGATGTGGTTGAAAAATATCTTGACAAGGGTCGGGAGATTGTTGTCGAAGGAAAATTGATCAACCGTAGTTATACAGATAAGGACGGAAAGAAAAAATATGTTTCTGAAGTTCAGGTTAGCGAGCTGCTGTTGCTGGGATCTAAAGCGTCCCAGTAACAGTAACAAGTGAGGCATTGGGGGGTGAAAACCCTTCAATGCTTTTTAGATACTTTCGCAATCGAGTTATGAGGTATGATGAATCAAACGAAATGTTCCGGCTGGCTGTCGAACTTGTTAATCAGACTTCGCGGAATATATTCCTCACGGGCAAGGCAGGTACTGGTAAGACCACATTTCTTAGGTACATACGTGACAATTGCCCTAAGCAAATGGCAATCGTCGCGCCTACGGGTGTAGCCGCTATCAATGCCGGAGGTGTTACCATTCATTCTTTTTTTCAACTGCCACTTTCACCTTTCATTCCAGGCCCGTCAGACGGGAGGATTGACAATGAGACCATTACCCGTAATAGTCTTATTAGCCGGCTTCGCATTACGACTGAGAAAAGAAAGATCCTTCAGCAACTGGAGTTGCTTGTCATTGATGAGGTGAGCATGGTAAGATGTGACATACTGGATGCGATCGATACGGTCCTTCGATATGTCCGGCGCAGGCCATATGAAAAGTTTGGGGGTGTGCAGCTGTTGTTTATCGGGGACATGTTTCAGCTTCCGCCGGTAGCCAAAGAAGCTGAATGGAGCATCCTTTCCGAGTTTTATGAAGCGCCGTATTTTTTTGAGAGCGCGGTCATGAAGGATGAACCGCCGGCCTATATCGAATTTAAGAAGATATACCGGCAGAGCGATGAAAAATTCATTCGCCTGTTGAACCAGGTCCGTAATAATGAGCTGGACAAGGAAGCTTTTGGCATACTTGAGAGCCGGTTTCAACCTTCGTTTCGCCGGGAGAGCGGAGATGGATATATCATTCTAACAACACATAACGAAACGGTTAGAAGTATCAACACTAAGGAACTGGCCAAACTCAACACTCCAACTTATACCTATGAGGCAGAAATTGAAGGTGAGTTTTTGGAAAGCGCCTACCCTGGGGAAGAGATGTTACGGCTTAAGGTTGGCTCGCAGGTAATGTTTATTCGCAATGATCTTGATAAGGCCAAAAGGTATTTCAATGGAAAGATTGGAGTGGTCGTCCGGCTGGAAAAAGAGAGGATCATTGTTAAATGTCGCGGTGATGTTGAAAATATTGAGGTCAGCAAGATCAAATGGGAGAACATCCGTTATTCGTTGAACAAACGCAATCGCTCGATTCAGGAGGAGGTGCTGGGATCTTTTACCCAGTATCCGCTAAGGCTTGCCTGGGCTATCACCATTCATAAAAGCCAGGGACTTACTTTTGAAAAAGCTATTATAGATGCGGGAAATGCATTTGACAGCGGGCAGGTGTACGTAGCACTGAGCCGGTGTACAAGTCTAGAGGGTATGGTCCTCCAGAGCAGGATCAGGCCGGATAGCCTTTATATCGACCAACGCATTGTTCGCTTCTGTGAAAATGGAAACCCGGGCACGGCAATAGACGAAATGAACTCGGCAAAAAGAGGGCATCTGGAGAAGCTATTACTTTCCATCTTTGATTTCCGGCTCGCGGTCGATAATACCCGGGAGGTAAGGCGATACCTTATCGATAACAGGGCGTCATTCAATGCCGCCTCGTTGGTATGGATCGAAGAGTTACTGGAAAAGATCATTGGAGTACAGGAGACCGCCGAAAAGTTCCAGGCCTGGCTGAAAGGGAGGTTTAAAGAACCTTTTCATAACGAAGGAGAGTCAATAATAAAGGATAGAGCTCTCAAGGCGGCCCTGCATTTCATCAAAGAGCTCGGGACGATCATCGACTTTTTGCTTCAATCCCCGATGGCAACAGAAAGCCGACTTCATGCGAGGGATTATATTGAAGATCTCAAGGAGGTGTTTTCCGAGCTGTCTGCCAAGAATTTCCTGTTGACGGGTTTTGACACCGATGTTGATGCTGAACAGATTCATAAACGAAAAAAGGAATTTGTCTTACCTCCGTTTACTATAAACTGTTATGGCGGGCCGACAGATGAAGCGACTGCAATTCCCCACCCGGCCCTGCGCACGCAACTAAGGAAATTGCGAGACGCGATCTGTGCACCTCGAGGCCTGTCCATATTCATGGTAGCCACTGGAAAGAGCCTTGATGAAATGGCAACCTACCTGCCTCATACGTTAGCTGAAATGCGAAAGATCAGCGGGTTTGGCCACGGGAAGGTTCAGAAGTATGGCCAGGATTTCCTGGATGTAATTCTTGAATATTGTCACGACAAGGGCTTGTCCTCATTAATGCATGAGCGACCGAAAGGAACTGGAAGGATGGGAAAGGGCAGAAGGCGGGGTGCCACCGATACTAAAGCCGAGTCATTTAAATTATTCAGGGAAGGACGGACGATTGCCGAGATAGCTTTCGAAAGGAAGCTTACGGCTCAAACAATCCAGGACCATCTTGCATATTATGTTTCCCAGGGCGAGATCAACATTACCGAACTCCTAAGTGATGAAAAGCTATCAACCCTCGAGCCTGTTATCCGGGAATTCGAAGGGGGTGCGATAACCCCTTTAAAAAGCAAACTCGGGAACGATATAAGTTACGCGGATATAAGGCTGGCCCTTGCATGGAAGACTTTCCGCAATGCTGCTGCCGCAGGAGACAATGGTTAAGGAACCAAAACCATACATCTCAAGCAACGAAATAGCCGGTCTTGTACCGGCTATTTCATTATAATAGTTCAATGTCTTCAAAGGCTGGCTACAGACATACAGGCAATAATCTACCGCATCAAGCAATAATGTTTTTCACATTTTATGGCAACCATACTTGTGTGATCCAATGCTTAAGAACGCGAAGTCCCATTAGGGCAATTTCTCCGGTGAATGAATGATTACAACAAGGGCCCATAAGATAACAATCGATATAGTCGTGGGACCTTAAGAGGCACGTGGCTATGCTAATAGTGGTCCATCTAAGTCAATAGCATAACGATAAAACCCGCTACCATGGCCTATCCTGGCCGATAGGTTTATTACTCCGCTATGTCTTTAAGGCAATATTCCGGTATATATCATGGAATGGGTTAAGTAGGAATTTAGGCGAACATCTATTAGTGCACTGATGGTTGAAGAAGGAATAAACCATCGCTTTGAAGTGCTATAATTGATTCGATAGATTGCATTGAATGGTCGTTGATGGTCTTTCTATCGGCAACGTTATTCAACCATATTCGCTATTTATTCACATTTGCGTTAATAAGATTTGTTTGATAATAGTTTATATAATATCTTTTCGTAACGAATCTAATATGATAACACTTACTAACCCCGAATATCGCGTTATCAGCGATCATCAATTTGCCGTAGTCCGGCAGAACTTAGTGAATAACCAAAAAGCATTCTTCGCCCAAATGTCCTATCAACCGGGAGATGTTATTGCAAATTTTTCCGCAGGTAAGATTCTTTCCGAGCCAACTTACCTGACGGTCCAGGTGGATACCGACAAACATATTATGCTGCAGCCTGAGCATTTGCAGTATATCAATCACAGTTGCGATCCGAATGTTTTCTTTGACACGTACACGATGCAGGTGGTAGCATTGCGTCCTATCGAGGAAGGAGATGAAATGACATTTTTCTATCCTTCTACCGAATGGGACATGGCTCAACCCTTCACCTGTTTTTGTGGAAGTCACAGATGTCTTGGCGAAATAAGGGGCGCAGCTCACATTAATGCTGATGTCCTTAGTAAATACAAGCTAACCCGTTTCATACAACAGCAACTGCATGATCGCTCAAATAAAGAAAAAAGAGCTTAAGCGAAAAAGTTCGCGGGTTTCAACCGATCCAATCCGGAAATTAAAGATCTGGGTATTGTATCCGCATCTCGAGACGACAGATCCCAACCTTCAGCACTACTACGATTTCAAACAAAGCCTCCAGGAGTATACAAAAGTCTTCAGGGAACTGGATGCTGATTGGACCTGGCAGCCTGTAACTCTGCAGAACTTTAAGGAGGTCATCGGTTCAATAAAAAGAAAGTCCGGAAGAAAAGTGCCCCTGGTCCTGAACCTCTGCGATGGAGATGAAGTGAATGGTACGCCTGGCATTTCAGTAATCCATGAGCTGGACCAGCATCAACTTATCTACACTGGTTCCGACGCACACTATTACAATATCACTACCTCTAAGATCCCAATGAAGAAGGCCTTTGACAAGGCCGGCGTTCCCAATGCTAAATGGGAGATCATAAACGGGACGGAGCCAAAGGGCATTTGCAAAAGAATTGGAGCACCACTAATTATTAAACCGGCAGTATCCGGCGGCAGCATGGGTGTGTCTGTAAAAAATGTCGTTTATACTGATAGCGAAGTTGTTCAAAGGACAAAAGAGATCCACGACGGGTATCGCGGGTGGAACCTGCTGGCCGATGGGCTTTTTGTAGAGCAATTCATTACCGGGCCCGAATTCACTACACTCATAGTAGGTTCTGCAACGGAACCTGAGAAATGTGTTGTTTATCCCGCCGTGGAAAGGATATTTCATGACTCACTACCCGACGAAGAGAAATTTTTATCCTTTGACCGGCTCTGGGAGATCTATGAAAGCGAAAATCCCATGCCCGAGAATGAAAATTTCTATACCTATCACCGGCCGGACCCTTCGCTAATGGCCGCGCTGGAAAAAATCAGCCTCGATGCTTATGTTGCAGTCGGAGGTACAGGCTATGGAAGGCTCGACATCCGTATGGATGCGACCACCGGGAAGTTGTACATGCTTGAAGTAAATGCCCAATGCGGGCTGAGTGAAGACGAAGACTACACTTCGATTGGGGCGATATTAAGGTATGCCGATAAATCTTTTACGCAGCTGGTCAGAGAGATCATCCACGACGCATTTGCAAGAAGAAATTTAATCATCTAATATTTTATCGTAATGAAGGTTTGTGTATTGCAAGCTGACTATTCCACCACTGGAGTTGATTATAAAAATTATGATCCGCCCAGGAACCTGTCATCGCTGCTGCCTAATGATGAAGTAGATCACGTTTTTCTTAATAAACTGACTACTTACCGGCAGCTAAAGGAGCTGAAGAAGAAGAATTACGATGTATTCGTTAATCTTTGCGAAGGTTACCTTGAGTGGGAAGTTCCCTCGATCGATGTAATACATTCTTTTGAGTTGCTGGATCTGCCGCATACTGGTCCAACGGCCAAACTGTATGATCCGCCCAAAGAATTGATGAAATATGTGGCCCATTGCGAGGGAGTAAGGACACCCCGCTATTTTATTATTGACCAGCCGAAGGATATAGAAAAGGTAGAACAGTACCTCTCCTACCCGATGTTTATCAAGCCTGCTAAGGCTGGCGATAGTCTTGGAATTGACGAGAATTCAGTTTTGTATAATAAGGAAGACCTGCTTAGAAAAGTGGTAGAAATATTCAATGATTATGGCCCGTTGCTGGTCGAGGAATATATTGACGGCCGCGAATTCACGGTCCTGGTAGCCGCCAACCAGGATGGCAAGACCTGCAGGGTATTTAAACCTGTTGAATATGTTTTTCCCGAAGGAAAATCATTTAAGACCTATTCATTAAAGACCTCCGAGCTTCATCCTGATTGCAATTTTCCCTGTACAGACCCGGAATTGGACAGGGACCTGCGGGCGGCTGCCGAAAAGATCTTTAAAGGTTTTAATGGACTTGGGTATGCCCGCCTGGACTTCAGGGTTAATGACAGGAAGGAAATATTCTTCCTCGAGATCAATTTTACATGTTCTGTTTTCTATACCGATGGATATGAAGGTTCCGCAGATTTCGTTCTCAAATTTGACGAGGCCGGCCAGAAAGGGTTTCTGGAGCAAATAATCGCGGAAGGCATTGCCCGGCACCGCCGTAAGATGAAACCATACATGATGAAAGGGAATTCCATCGCCGGCTTTGGAATTTATGCCAGTCGCCCCATAAAGAAAGGCGATGTGATCTTTTTTGGTGAAGAAAAGGCGCAACGGATCGTTACAAAGCGTTTCGTCGAAAAGCATTGGAGCGAAGAACAAAAATTGAACTTTCGCCGGTATGCCTATGCTGTGAGCGATGAGTTGTTTATCCTTTGGGATGAAGATCCTTCAGAATGGGCTCCCCAAAATCACAGTTGTGATCCCAATACCGCCATCGATGGGTTGAATGTGATCGCTTTAAGGAATATTCGGAAAAATGAAGAGCTCACCCTCGATTACTCCCAGTTCCTGGATGATAATATGGAACCTTTCCAGTGCAGGTGCGGTTCCACCAACTGCCGCGGATTAATTACCGGTGTTCCCGGGAATTCCATTACACAGCGCGAGCAAAAGCAATATGTCCTGGTCGGGAAATAATCTACCTGCCAATATATACCATAAGGATCTGCACATCACTGGGGTTGATACCTGATATGCGGCTGGCCTGGCCGAGTGTCCGTGGCCTTACTCGTGTTAGTTTCTCTCGTGCTTCGTTGCCGAGCGACTGGATCTTTTTGTAATCGAATGTTTCCGGTATCTGAAGATCTTCCAATTGGCTCATCCGGATTGCCAATTCTTTTTCTTTCTCTATGTATACTTCGTACTTGGTTTGAATCGATGCCTGTTCAACCGTTTCTTTTGGGAAGTGATGCAATTGTTCTTTGATGGCAGGAACATTTTCAATTAAATCGGTTAACTCAATATCGGGGCGAAGGAGAAGCTTATCGGCTTTTTGCTTCTCAGAGATCGCCGCAGAGTTGATCGAAAGAAGATAATCATTGATCTGGGCGGGTTGAATGGCAGTTTCCCGGAGAATTTTTTTTATGTTGTCGACATCTTTTTTCTTGTCGATCACTTTATCCATTCGTTCCTGCGACGCTAAACCCAACCGGTAACTTAATTCTGTCAAACGCAGATCGGCATTGTCCTGTCGAAGCAGGGTCCTGAACTCTGCCCGCGAGGTGAACATCCGATAAGGCTCCTCTGTTCCCTTGCTGATAAGGTCATCGATCAAAACTCCGATATACGCCTCGCTCCTTTTTAATATAAGTGGGTCCTCATTTCTTATTTTGAGGTGAGCATTAATTCCAGCCATCAGTCCCTGGCAGGCGGCTTCTTCATAGCCGGTGGTCCCGTTGATCTGGCCGGCAAAGAAAAGATTAGATAACAGTTTGGTTTCCAAGGTGTGTTTCAGCTGTGTCGGGGGGAAATAATCGTATTCTATCGCGTAGCCCGGGCGAAAGACTTTTACATTTTCAAACCCTTCTATATTACGAAGAGCTTCGTATTGTGTTTCTTCTGGTAATGACGTCGAAAAGCCATTGACATATATTTCGACGGTGTTCCAGCCCTCGGGTTCAATAAAAAGCTGGTGCCTTTCTCTCTCGGCGAAGCGATTAATCTTATCCTCAATACTTGGACAATACCGCGGTCCTACCCCATCTATGCGACCGGTAAACATTGGACTTCTGTCGAACCCGGTTTTAAGGATGTTATGAACTTTGCTATTCGTATAAGTTATCCAGCAACTTCTCTGGGATTTTGGCTTTATAGTATCGGTATACGAAAAACCGGTGATCTCGTCATCGCCCGGTTGTTCTTCCATTTTGTTATAGTCAAGGCTTCGTCCGTCTACTCTTGGGGGAGTTCCTGTCTTTAACCTGTCGCTTTCAAAGCCCAGGTGAACAAGTTGTTCGGTAATTCCAGTTGCTGCCTTTTCCGCGGCGCGTCCGCCGCCAAAATTTTTTTCGCCTATATGTATGACTCCATTAAGGAAAGTCCCATTCGTGAGGACCACGGCCTTAGACTTTATTTCGTGACCCAAGCCCGTGACTACACCACAAATAACGCCATCTTTCACCCTTAATCCCTTCACCATGTCCTGGTAAAAGTCAACATTGGGTGTTTTCTCCAGCATTTCTCTCCAGGTGGCCGAAAAGAGCATGCGATCGTTTTGTGCTCTCGGGCTCCACATCGCAGGACCTTTGGAACGATTGAGCATGCGAAACTGGATCATTGAAAGGTCGGTGACTATGCCTGAATAACCGCCAAGCGCATCGATTTCCCGTACAATTTGACCTTTTGCAATTCCACCCATGGCGGGATTACAACTCATTTGGGCGATGGTTTGCATGTTCATCGTAACGAGAAGGACACGTGACCCCAAATTGGCCGCCGCTGCTGCCGCCTCACAGCCTGCATGGCCGGCCCCAACCACAATTATGTCGTATTCTGGAAACATGGACCGCAAAGGTATCTCATATAGAACGGATATTCGAGCTCAGGGCAGTGATGTTTCACGTGACACACTACTGCTCTTAAACCAGAAAGGACAAGTCAGGAAATATACCGGCGGAGATAATAATCTTCTTTCGCACGCATAGCCGCCTTTTGTGCTTTCGACTTGTCATTGAGCCCACATAAATGGAGCGCTCCATGGAAGATCACCCGGGTCAGCTCAACCTGGATTTCCTCTCCCAGGTTCAGGGCATTTTCTCTGACCCTGTCGATACTAATGTAGACTTCCCCCGTTATCTCGCGGTCTGTCTCCGACAGATCGAAAGTGATTATATCGGTATAGTAGTCATGGCCCAGGTATTGGCGATTGATCTTCAAAAGCTCCCGGTCCGAGCAAAACACGTAATTCAGACGGCTGAGTTTCCTTTTTTCCAGGGAGAAGACCGACTCGATATGCCTTTTCAGCCGGGTTCTGTCTCGAAAGGAAGGAACCGTTTTATTAAAAAAGAAATAAACTTTTGATTTTGAAGACATGATTTCAGGATTCGTAAACAATTCAAAGGAGGCCGGCGTAGATTTGCACTATCATTATGAATACGAAGTTATCTCAACTTAAACCGGGTCAGCGGGCGATCATCAAGCATTTTGATAACCAGGAAATACATCTAAAGTTAATGGAAATGGGTTGTTTGCCCGGTGAGGAGATCTCGGTGGAACAAAAGGCACCCCTTGGAGACCCTGTATCTGTAAACGTCGCGGGTTATGTTTTGAGTCTCAGGATCAATGAAGCAGATCAAATCATAGTCTCCATAATAGATTGATTAACAATAAGTTAATGAAAATAGGGTTATATTTCGGCTCGTTTAATCCCATACATGTAGGACATCTTATAATAGCCAGTCACATCCTGAACTTCTCCGATCTTGAAAAGATATGGCTGATTGTTTCCCCCCAAAATCCATTCAAGAAAAACCAAGGCCTTCTAAACGAATATCACCGCCTTCACCTCGCCAGACTTGCTACCGAAGAAGACAACAGGATTAAAGTTTCTGATATTGAGTTTGGCCTTCCCCGCCCGTCTTTTACAGTTGCTACACTAATACACCTGGAAGAGAAATATCCCGGTAACCAATTCAGCATTATCATGGGTAGTGATAGCTTTCAAAACCTTGACAAATGGAAAAATTATGAGACTATCGTCAAACATTACCCAATATATGTTTACAAACGAGAAGGATTTGAGATAACAAACCATTTCAATGCAAAGCTAACGGTACTCGATGCCCCGCTGATTGAAATCTCATCAACATCCATACGTCAATTGCTAAAAGAAAAAAAATCGATCAGCTACCTGGTGCCGGAAAAAGTCAAAGAAGAAATCGAACGCGGGGGCTATTACGTCAGGTAGAGATATTGACAAAAAAACCGAGGAGCAAGCAAGCGGCAACAATAAAAGGAGAGGGGATCCGGGTATAAGAAAGTAACAGGCTAGTTCCCAGTATTACTCCCACATTCAGCAGGCTGATCGTCTTGGCCTCTATTAACGAAATATCCTTCATGATATAAAATGTGGAACCGATCATAATACCTACAACGACGGCGTTGATGCCTTCCAGTGAACGGTAAACCGCTGCATATTTTTTCAGGTTACTCCATATCGGGAAAAAGAATAACACCAAAAGTGCGCTGGGCAAAAAAATAGCAATCGTACCAATAAGGCAGCCTACCACCTGCATTTCGGTACCCATGTCCTTCAATGCCATCCCTCCTGTAAACGATGCTATCGAAAACACAGGTCCGGGCATGGCCCTGACGATCCCCATCCCCGTATACATATCATTTTCATTGATCTGCACAACACTACTGTCCTTTGTTTTGATAGCCTCTGGACGTACGCTAAACTGTTCATACATCATGGGCATCAGTACATGTCCCCCGCCAAATACAAGACTGCCCATACGATAGGTATTTTCAAACAGGTTGATCGGTTTTCTGTTGGGCCAGTTATTACTTTTCGCTATGCCGCTCAAAATACCCGCTGCAATAAAGATGATACCGAATAGCCAGAAGTTCCACCATTTTATCTTTCTTGGCTTTTGTTCTACCTGGGGAATACGTTTCTTGCTTAGGTTGGTGGCAATGCCCCCTAAAACAATCAACGCAGGAAAAATACCCGGCATCTTAAAGAGAAAATAAGTGATCGCTGTACTTACGATCATGATTGCCCAGGTAATCGAATTCTTGATTGAAAGCGGGAAAGCCGTAAAGCAGGCATACAATAAGAAGCCTGCCGCCATCGGCGCGATGAATTTGAAAATGTCCCCGTTCAATGCATTCTTGTCTATGTAGGAGAGCAAGAAAGAAAGTGCACCCATTAATGTACAGGCAGGTGCAATCCAGATCAGCAAGGTGATTATTGCCAGTGAAACGCCCCCACGTTTATAACCGATCAGCGTAAGAGTCTGGGTAGAGGATGCGCCGGGAAGCAATTGACAAAAAGCATTGTACTCCATGAGCTCACTTTCTGTCAAATAGGGAGTCTGGCGCACGAAAGTTTTCATCATCATCGCCAAATGAGCCTGTGGTCCCCCATAAGCAGTCATGCTATGCAGAAAGACAGCCTTTAAAAAATGTACGTGACGAATTAGCATCCCGGCAATAAATATAAAACAAATCAGCCACCACCAATTTATTGTTTATGCATTCTAATCCCCCGTACCCAGCATTAATCTTGCGGCAGGAAATGATCTTTTATGGTAAATTCATGCAAAATTGCTTAATGAAACACTTATCGTTTGCTGTCGCCTTTATTTCATTATGTATTCAATCCAATTCACAGGGTGATATACCAAAGCTGAAAGACAAGGCCAATGTTGCCGCTCAAAAGATCGAATCAAAATGTATCGAATGGAGAAGGACGATCCACCAGCACCCGGAACTGGGAAACCGGGAATTCAACACCGCCAAACTCATAGCGACACATCTCCGCAGCCTGGGCATTGAAGTAAAAGAAGGTGTCGGGAAGACCGGTGTTGTCGGCATTTTACGGGGAGCCAAACCAGGTCCCTGCATCGGTTTGCGTGCTGATATGGATGCCCTGCCAATAATTGAAAAAGTAAACACTCCTTACGCGTCCAGGGAAAAAGCAAACTATAACGGCCAGGAAGTCGGAGTAATGCATGCCTGCGGCCATGATACGCACGTTGCCATCCTGATGAGTGTCGCCGAAATACTCGCCGAGATGAAGAACGACCTGAAGGGGACAGTGAAGTTCATTTTTCAACCAGCAGAAGAAGGACCGCCCGAAGGCGAAGAAGGCGGAGCCCCACTAATGGTAAAAGAAGGAGTGATGGATGATCCTAAAGTGGATGTCGTTTTTGGATTGCATATCGAATCAAACATCGAGGTGGGACAAATTCAGTATAAACCCGGCGCCTTTATGGCTTCTTCCGACTGGTTTCATATTGTAGTGAAAGGGAAAGGCAGCCATGGCTCGCAACCCTGGCTTGGCGTCGACCCCATTGCTATATCAGCCCAGATCATCGAAGGGTTACAGACGATTGTCAGCCGTCAATCTGAATTGACGAAAGCACCCGTGGTTATTACAGTAGGAAAGATCAGCGGTGGAGTAAGAAGCAATATCATGCCCGACGAATGCGTGATGGATGGTACCATCAGGACGCTCGACAGTAAAATGCAACAGGAGGTCCATGAAAAAATAAAACGCACCGTAACGAATATAGCGGAAGCAGGTGGAGCGACGGCCGACGTTACCATCGATTCAAAGACACTGGTAACGTATAATACCCCCGAGCTGGTTAAAAAAATGCTTCCTTCCCTGGAATCGGCGGCTGGAGTCAACAAGGTTATGGAACGCGAATGGGTGACAGGTGCCGAAGATTTCTCTTACTATGGTACGAGGGCGCCTTCTTTTTTCTTTTATCTTGGCGGCATGCCAAAAGGCAACGATCCCAAAAAAGCACCGCCGCATCATACGGCTGAATTCTTTGTCGATGACGCCGGAATGACTACAGGAATTAAAGCATTTTGCCATCTTGTAATTGATTACATGAACACGAAATAATAGCCATGAAGAAAATTTTGATATTGTCTTTTTACTTAATCGTATCCGTATTTGCTTTCTCCCAAAAGACCGATAAAAAACTAGAGCACAAACTCCAGGAAGCCATTGCCGGCTTCAATGGGGATGTTGGTATTTATGTAAAAAATCTTCGAACCGGTAAAACCGTTGCCATTAATGCCGACACCGTTTTCCCGACCGCGAGCATCGTCAAAGTGCCGATATTGCTCGGGGTGATGGACAAATTGAACAAAAAAGAACTCGATTACGACCAGGAGCTACTATACCGCGATTCGCTGGCTTACTCCGATTATGACGTGGTGGCCTCATTGAAAGACACGGTGAAAATTGCCCTGAAGAAAGTTATCATGCTTATGCTTACTACCAGCGACAATAGCGCAAGTCTCTGGTTGCAGGGCCTGGCAGGAACAGGAACGAGGATCAATGCAATTCTCGACAGCCTTGGCTTTACAGTAACCCGCGTTAACTCCAGAACACCCGGCCGTGAAAGCAACAGGACGGTGTATGGATGGGGTCAAACGAGCCCGGCAGAGATGGCAAGGATTTTTGAAATGATCTACAGCAACCAGTATATTTCAGCTGCCACGTGCGAAAGAATGATGCGCTGTCTCGGGCGAAATTATTGGGATGAAAATGAGGCGATCTCCGAGGTACCACCCTATATCGAGGTATTCAGCAAAAACGGCTGTGTCAATGCAGTCCGGAGCGAAGCTTTACTCGTAAACGCGCCACATAATCCTTATATCTTCTGCATTTTTACCAAAAACAACAAGGACATCAGCTGGACGCATACCAATGAAGCCTGGACCCTGGCGCGAAAGCTCTCGTCGTTACTGTGGCATTATTTTGAACCGAAGGACAAATGGGTGAAAGCCGGATAATGCTGGAAACATATGCCTGATCCCTGATGAAATGTGCGAGTGCCGGGACGCGGGAGAATGACATCTACTTTAGAAGCTGGTACGCAATCAAACTCATAATGTAGGCCAGGGCCGTCATGTAAATGAACTGCACTACCGGCCACTTCCAGCTTCTCAATTCTCTTTTTACAATGGCCAGCGTGCTCATGCATTGCATGGCAAAAACGTAAAAGATCATCAGCGATATTCCGGAAGCCAGGTTGAATACGGGTGTGCCATCGGGCCGGACAGCGGCCTTCATTTTTTCTTTCAACTTAAGATTATTCTCTTCATCACCGACGCTGTACAGTGTTGCCATTGTGCCCACAAACACTTCCCGGGCGGCAAAAGAAGTGATCAGCGCAATTCCGATTTTCCAGTCGTAGCCCAACGGTGATATCGCCGGCTCAATGCTCTTCCCCATAATGCCGGCCCAGGAATTTTCGAGCCTCGCTGCTTTATATTGCTGATCCAAAGATGTAGTATCGGCGGCGGGTTGCGCTTTCAATTGAGCATACTGGTCGTGGATCCTGTCCATTCTTTTTTCGGGGCCAAAAGAGCTAAGCGCCCAAAGGATAAGACTGATGATCATGATCACCTTTCCCGCATCTGTAACAAATATCTTCGCCTTGCTTATCATGGTTTGCACCACATTGTTCCACCTCGGCGACCGGTAAGTGGGTAGCTCGAGAATGAAAAAGCTCTTTTCTTTTATTTTAATGAACCATTTTGCTACATAGGCTACTATTAATGCCATTACCAATCCCAACAGGTACAGGCCCATCATGACCAATCCCTGCACGCTTAAAAATCCCAGTACGTAAGTCGGTGGGATAACCAGTCCGATCAGGATAGTGAACACCGGAAGCCGTGCCGAGCAGCTCATCAATGGAGTTATTAATATTGTCAGCAGCCTCTCCTTCCTGTTTTCAATGTTCCTTGCGCTCATGATCGCCGGTACCGCGCAGGCAAAACCACTGATCATCGGCATTACGCTCTTGCCATTTAGGCCAACGCTTCGCATCAGCCGGTCGGTTAGAAAGCTGATCCGGGCCATGTAGCCGGTGTCTTCCAGCAACGTGACAATGCCAAAGAGGATCATGATCTGTGGCACAAACATGACGATGCCGCCAAGCCCGGCAATAACCCCATTGATCAGGAGGTCACTCCATCGCGTGTCGGGTAACGATGATGAAAGCGATTGAGATAACGCGGTAACACCTGTGTCGATCCAGTCCATTGGAAACGAGGCGAGCCAGAATACACTTTGGAATAACAGGAAGAGAACGGCCAGTAAAATGAGATAGCCCCAGCGCCGATGCAGGAGAATGTTGTCCAATTTCTCGGTAAAAAGGCTTTGTTGCAAGGGATCGGGCTCGGAAACTGCCGCCTGCATGATCTGCCTGATACGTGTATAACGTTGCAGGATCTCTTCTGCCTGCGTTTTTGTGGGATTGAACTTGTTCTTTTCTTCTATGCTCTCTACTAACTGCTGGTCGGACTCGTTTAACGAGAATGATTCATGATTGATGAGGTAATGAATGGCGGCATAGTTGCTCAATTCAGGAAACCTGTTTTTCACCTCGCCGACGGCCGCGAATGCCAGTGACCGGTTGTCAATAAAATCCCTTGCCGGTGCCTGGAAAAGCTGCTGTGAAGTTTGCTCGATGATCTTTTTTAATTGAGGGATGCCTTTTTGTTTCCGGGGATTCACCGCCACCACGGGCACGCCAAGCTCTCTTTCCAACTCGGCTATATCAATCCTGATCCCTTTTTTGGCAGCAATATCCATCATGGTCAGTGCGATCACAACTGGTACCTTGAGATCGATGATCTGTGTGCAGAAAAGCAGGTTTCGTTTGAGATTGCTGGCATCAGCCACAGCAACTACCACATCGGCCTTGATGTTGCTGTCCTGGTTAAGTAACACCTTATAGCTTACCCATTCGTCCATTTTTCGCGGGTAAAGGCTGTAGGTTCCGGGCAAATCGATCACTTCAGCCTTTTTATCTGCGGAAAGCGAGGTGGAACCTGTTTTCTTATCAACGGTGACACCGGGATAATTGCCTACTTTTTGCCTCATCCCGGTCAGGCAATTGAAGATTGAACTTTTCCCACTGTTGGGATTGCCAACCAGCGCTATATGTATTCGTCCTTTTTCAGGCATAAAATAGCTGCAAAAATAAATTGGTATGTCCTAACGGATGTTACGAAATACGATTTTTTGGTCCGGCATAAGGATGGATCCGGAAAGTCTGACAAAAGTTTAACCTAAAGGAGAAGAAAGTATATCATAATGATCTGCCGCGGTAATACCTTTGCATGTACAAACCTGATTAAATATGTTGTCACTACGAGCCGGGATATTTTTCTTATTTATATTTGTTTTTTCTGCTGCCTCCGCCCAAAAACTAAAGAAATCCGACAGGGCCGTTGTCGAGAAACTGAAACAGCATATCGGATACCTCGCAGATGATAAACTGGAAGGGAGAAGAGCGGGCACTCATGGTGAAGAGCTCGCAATGGATTATATCACCAACCAGTTCAAAGAAATTGGTTTGACACCAAAAGGCAGTGATGGGTACGCACAGGCATTTCCTATCAATGAGGGTAAGCAGATCACGTCTTCGACATTTTTCATCATCAATGGTGACAGGCTGGAAGCGGGCAAAGATTTTTTCCCTTTTCCTTTCAGCGCTGCAAAAAAGATTGAAGCTACCCCCGCTATTGCTATCCAGGAAGCAGATATGCCCTGGTTTATTGATTTAGCCGATCCGCTGGACGAGAATAAGAACAATCCTCATTTTGACCTGATCGAATACATCCGCACCAATTCAAAAAAAGCAGCTGACCGCGGAGCCACGGCTGTTATTCTTTACAACTCTTCTGCAGTAGATGACCAGTTAGCGTTTAATGGAAAAGATAAATCCGAGCTGTTGCCAATTCCTGTGATCTATGTGTCAAAGGAGGCTGCCAAAAAATATTTCAGTGACAAGACAGCAACGTTAAACATAAACCTGAAAGCCGATATCGGGGAAAAAAGCAGGACTGGTCATAATGTGATCGGCTACATTGACAATGGTGCCCCTACCACGGTGATCATTGGGGCACATTTTGACCACCTGGGATATGGTGAAGATGGCACATCCATGTTGCGCACCGGTGAGAAGCTTATCCATAACGGAGCAGATGACAATGCCAGTGGAACAGCGGCCCTGATCGAGCTGGCCCGTATGTTAAAGACGTCCAAAGCAAAGAACAATAATTATCTTTTTATCGCATTTTCCGGGGAAGAGATCGGCCTGTTTGGTTCAAAGTATTTTACTGACCATCCCACAATCGATCTTTCTACTGCCAACTATATGATCAATATGGACATGGTCGGTCGACTGAATGATAGCACAAAGGTTTTGTCAGTAGGTGGTTACGGCACTTCGCCTCAATGGGCGGCTGTTATCAACCCGCATGAAAGAAAGATCCCGTTTGTAATCAAGATAGATTCCAGTGGAACAGGACCCAGCGACCACACTTCTTTTTACCGGAAAGATATTCCTGTCCTGTTTTTCTTCACCGGCCAGCACAAGGACTATCACCGTCCTACAGATGACGCCGATAAAATAAATTATGTCGGTGAATTGAGAGTGATCGACTATATCGATAAGGTGATTACCTCACTGAACAAAGAAAATCAAAAGCTTGCCTTTCTAAAGACAAGGGAAACACAAACAAGCACAACTGCCCTTAGGGTAACACTTGGCATCATGCCTGATTATACATATGATGGTTCAGGAATCAGGGCAGATGCGGTTACAGAAGGGAGGCCGGCTGCTCATGCAGGTTTAAAGGCAGGAGATGTTATTATTCAATTGGGAGATTATCCTGTCAATTCCATGGAAACCTATATGCAGGCGCTCAATAAGTTCAAGAAGGGAGATAAGACAAAGGTTAAATACAAGCGTGGTAGCGAGACGCTCGAATCACCTGTTGAATTCTAATGTCGGTACGCCTGGGGAGAATGTTTTCGGTGCGGTAAAATACAACCACCGGAAAAGCCTGTGACGGCGAAGAGAAAAGGAACACATCCAAATTAAAATTAGTCGCATGGCAGAACGTGGATTTAAGCTGGCACTGAACAACCATGAGCTCGCTGAAGAATTCTTTGAAGATACCCGGTTGCTCGGTATCATGGCGCCATTGAGAGACTATCATTTTTGCTGGAGGCTTAATCGTAGCCTGCGAATGGATCTTCGCGTCAACAACAGTATCGAAATACAACTCAAAAGAAAAAACCGGGATTATTTTTTTTCCGTCTTTGAATACTGTGAACCTACGGGCTCACTGGCCTATTATGTCTACAATAACCAGTTCGATGGGGAATACCTTCTCCCCGAATTCCGGCATTTTGATTTTTTGCTGTTGCTTAAAGGAGATGTGGTTCCGGATGAATTTTTGCTGGAAAGAATAAATGCCATCCGGGAGATCGGCGGCGTACAGCTCGTCACTGAGCTTACAAATGAAAAAATAAAGAATAAAGAGCATCTTGTATTTTGACCTAAAAGCATTTTTATGTGGAAAGAAGAAAATAACAAGCTGTACAGGAAATTTACCTTTAAGAACTTCAGCGAAGCCTTTGCATTCATGACAAGAGTAGCCCTCGAAGCGGAAAAAATGGATCACCATCCATTATGGACAAATGTTTATAATACTGTCGAGGTTTGGCTCTCCACGCATGATGCCGGAGACATTGTAACCGATAAGGACAGGAAACTGGCAAATAAGATCGATAGTCTTTAGTCCCCTTGTCAATTAAGACATCATTAATAGTGGCAATTCGGGCAGCAAATGGCCAGCGCGGTTATGTCATAGCGAAGTATGTCGAAAGCAGCCGTCGCATTGTCCAAATTACCAAAGAAAGGTTCGATTACAAGGTGGCATCGCCAAACCATAATTTGCGATAGCGTCTAATTTTTTCTTCGTTTGAATATCACCGCAGCGTTTTGTTGAAGATCGGCGCTGAAACGGACCTGGTAAGTATCATTGCCATCATGAATAATGAGCAATCCCGTGTTTGGCGGATACTTTCCAAGGTTTTCCGCATATAATACCATGGTCAATGAATCATTTGCGCCTGCCGGAGCATAAATGGTTTTCTTTAATGCAGACGCTTTCAATCCCTGTTTAGCAAGGATAAGCTGACCGTTCAGCAACACGCTTACCGTGTCGCCATCTACTTCCCCATTATCATAAAGGGCAAGTTCAAGACTATCCGATTTGAAATTAACCACCTGTGGGGCTGCCACCGCTCTTTCTTTTACAAATAAAGCCGCGCTTGCTGTGGAGGGTTTGAGATCTCCAAACATCGAAACCGGTTCCTGTTTGACCGGCTCTTTGGTAGCGGCAGCTACAGCCCGGTTGATTTCGGGTTTGCCGCCTTCGATAACCGGTTCATTCTTTTGTTCAGCCGGTTTTGTCACTGCCACCGGCTCGGGTCTTTTAGGTTCCTGGATGGGGGGCGCCATTTCTTTGGACTTCGCGGCGATCTTCTGTTCATCACCTGCATTTGCTCTGATCGATGCCGGTGATTGTTGCGACTGCATGACAGGTTCAGACTTTGAAGGCGCTTGCTGGACCCGTGTTACGGGTTCTGACCTGGGTTGATTTGCGACAGTAGTTGGATTGGTTGCGACCGTTATGGAAATAGATTGATCCTTTAACGCAGGCTGCTCAGTCTTTGCCGTGCTATTGATTGAATTGGTTCCGGCGGCGTTGGTTGCAGGCCTGGTAGCCGGTTCCGATGGTTTGTTGATTGCAACATCATTTGGTTTCGGTTCGCTCGCAGGGATCGGCGTTGAAATGGGTTTTATTGCAGGCTCTTTTTGCCTGGCAATAGCAACGTCATTTGTCTTCGGCTCCTTTATTTGTGGAGTAACGGTAGCGGGTTTGTTTATTTTTGCCAGCTCCTGTTTTTTCTTTTCTTCATTTTGTCTTGCTACTTCTTCCGCTTGTTTCGCCTCTTTATAAAAGTCAACATCATCGGCCAGCTTTAACTCTTCAAGGTGGGGGAAGATCTTTGATTTTGCGAGATCTTTCTCCTGGCTTAAAGTCGTCTTGCCTGAAATGGAATAGTATTTTTTTGTTTTGTTTGTTTTCCAGTCTCCGTCCATACGCCAGGTGCTATCACCATGATCAAAGTGGAATGTGGTGACGACTTTTACTCCTTTATCCAGGCGCCCTTTAAAATTATAAGAGACGATGTCGTCGTCCTTTACTTCACATATATCGCCTTCGATGGTCCCTTTTACTCTTTTTACGATATAGTATAGGGTGTCGTTAACAACAAAGGTGCTACGGGAATATCCATAGACCTTGTCTTTATATTGTGTGAGGACGACTTCGAAAGATTGATCCTTGCGAACAGTAAGGCTATCATTGCTCACGGTACCCATCCATAGACCGGTAAGGGATTGGGCAAAAAATATGATCGGGAGGAGCAAAAAAAGGACGGTCAGCTTAATGGCTTTCATAGTTCGAATATTGGACCTTTGGATAACGAATATAAGGCCGGCAGATTGTATAAACGAAGTAGAAAGCCCAAAGTAGATTTACTATAGAAGTGGTTGTCCCCGAAAGGGTTAGTCTGCTGCTACGATTCCATGGCGTAACAAAGGTTCGCTGATAGATTCAGGCTCGCCCTAATACAGTGTAGAAAAGGAATCCATTTGCAAGGATTGGAAAAATACCTAGGCTGTTTTCTAACGTGACTTAGATGCCGCGTAACAGCGAGGCGGGAACGAAAAGCTAGCGGTATGCATGCGCGGAGTAGTTGGCCCCCGGCGCAAAATTTTTAGCCGTTCATACTCGCGAGGAACTCTTCATTGCTCTTGGTGCCACGCATGCGCTTGAGCAGCTCATTCATCGCCTCTTCGGTGTTCATATCGGTGAGATAAACACGGAGAAGGTTCATTCTCTGGAGCACTTCCCTTTCCAGTAAGAGGTCATCCCGACGGGTTGAGGAAGCGGTGAGGTCAATAGCAGGATAAACACGCCTGTTGGATAATCTCCTGTCGAGTTGCAACTCCATGTTACCGGTACCCTTGAACTCTTCAAAGATCACTTCATCCATTTTTGAACCGGTATCGATCAGGGCGGTCGCCAGTATGGTTAGTGAGCCACCATTTTCTATTTTACGGGCTGCGCCGAAAAACTGTTTTGGTTTTTGCATCGCATTCGCTTCCACACCGCCAGACAATACTTTACCGGAAGCGGGAGCGACTGTATTGTGCGCTCTTGCCAACCTCGTAATGGAATCCAACAATATAACCACATCATGGCCGCATTCCACCAGGCGCTTGGCTTTTTGCAATGCCATGGTTGAGACTTTTACGTGTTTTTCAGCTGGCTCATCGAATGTTGAGGCAATTACTTCGCCCTTTATGCTTCTTTCCATATCGGTCACCTCCTCGGGGCGTTCATCCACGAGTACAACCATCAGGTAGCATTCAGGATGATTAGCCGAAATAGCATTGGCGACAGCTTTCAACAGCATCGTCTTACCCGTTTTTGGCTGTGCCACGATCAGACCACGTTGTCCTTTGCCTATGGGTGTGAACAGGTCCATTATTCTCGTTGAATAATCGCTCGGAGCGGTAAACAGGTTTAATTTTTCGAAAGGGAATAGCGGTGTGAGGTAGTCAAAGGGCACACGGTCACGTACTTCGTCGGGCTTTTTTGCATTAATCGTATCCACTTTCAGCAGTGCAAAATATTTTTCGCCTTCTTTGGGAGGGCGAACTGCACCAAATACGGTGTCACCGGTTTTTAAGCCAAACAATTTTATCTGTGAGGGAGAAACATAAACATCGTCAGGCGATGATAAGTAGTTATAGTCTGAAGAGCGAAGGAAACCATAGCCATCGGGCATCATTTCAAGAACACCTTCAGATAATATCACTCCGTCAAATTCGATATTAAAATACTGTTCACGGCGCGCAGGATAAACTTTGTTCTGGCCGGCAGACTGGTCGGTTGCGCTCTCCGTTTCGCTTTCGTTGTTTTCAACCTTAGCTTCTTCTTCGGCGAGGTCACTAACGCCATTATCTTCTGCAGATACGTCATCTATTTCGGGAGTCGTTCCTACTTCTTTTTCTTCTATTTTCTTACGAGGTCTTTTGGTTTGCCCCGATTTGTCATCTTTCTTTACGGCCATTTGAGATTTTTTTTGAGTTTTTTTATCATCATCGCTTGCGGATGCGTTCTCTACTATCGCTTCTTCGGTCGTGTTACCGGTTGTTGCTTTGATAATTCGTTTGCGTTTACCTTTTTCTTCGGGATGAGCGGCGCTATTCTTAGATCCGGCAATAGCCTGACTGTCGAGGATCTTGTAAACGAGAGCCTGTTTATCTAATTTTTTTATGTTAGGGATTTTGAGCTGCTCGGCTATATCCAGCAGTTCAGGAACGAGCATATCGTTCAATTGCAGAATATCGTACATACAAAAAGCTTGAGTTTTAACACAGTGCCCTGATCACAGTTCGGAAAAAGTTGAAAAAGTTGAGTTTATGTAAAAGGAATAGGTAAAACCAGATGAGCCTACTAAGAGAGAAACGAACTAGTCTGCCACTTTCTGGTGCAATAATACGCCTTTTTTGCAAAAACAAAAATTTTTGAACCCCCCAAAAGACTGGTTATGTGCTGATTTTCTGTAGGAATACGTTAAAAATATACGTGACTTCCGCCGCAGGAACGCTCCATGACCGCCTGCTAAATGGGTGTGCAAATGAAGTAGCTATAATTCTACATCAGGTCATGAGATACCATTACCAGCCAATGAGATGTTGTTCTATTTTTTTTGATTTGAGTTATTGGTTCCTTTGACAAGAGTAAATCATTATCCTAAAGGGCAGTTCTCGCAAACACTATTCTATGAAACCTGAAATCATACTGAACCACAGTTCTACCATCACTGGGCATAATCATAAAGCCAGCACTCACGCATCTGCATCCTCCAACAATCCAGTATTAAAGCCATGATCTTATTTGCTTATCTCTATAGTCATGGCGAGCAGCTGATCTGCATCATGCGACTTGGTATCATGCGGACAAAGGACGGCCTGTACCGGTTCTTCAAATAGAAAAACCCGTCAGTCATTCTCACTCGCCTGCAGCAACGTTCAATGAACGCCGTCGCCGAAGAATTCGATCAGGTCGAGATCCAGCGCCTTACTGATTTTTTTTAATGTCAGGACTGTGACATTCGTCTTGCCAGATTCAATGCGGGACATGCTTGCTTTTTCAAAATTGCAAAGTATCGCAAGCTCATTCTGTGTTAGGTTCTTTTTTAGACGCAATTCCTTTATTCTGGAACCCAAAGCGGCTAAAAATTTGGGGTCGCTCATAGATTAAATAAAAATCAAATATCAGGAAGGTACTTTGATAAAGGGTTGTCTTACACGACAATTGTCAATTAATTCTCGGTTTAAAGCAAAATTTAATTGAATTAAGAATGTAAACCCTTCGATTTGTTGCCATTAAAAGCATCGTTGTAGATCGAAGAATGTTCCAACATTGGTAGCGGATGTTGATCGATAGGATATCGCGCTAAGTAGGGACAATGAAGATGGTTTTGCAGATAACCTCATTAATTAACAATGCTGTCCAATTAACTTAAAGATAGAATGGGAGTGTTGTCAAGGTAAAGCCGACAGGATCTGATACGCATTGCTTTCTCTGCCCGCTGGAGAAATAAATTCATCATCATGACCAGCAGCGGGCCAAAAACTTTCAAAATCCTCCGCAGTCTTATCTTTGCCCTCTTCAAATTTTACAGGAATGTTCAACAAGCGGGTAAAGATCAAAGAACTTTTGACACAGGAACCTACGGGCCAGGAAGTAACGGTAATGGGGTGGGTGCGAACTTTTCGCAATAACCAGTTTATCGCTTTAAATGATGGATCAACCAACACCAATCTGCAGGTTGTTGTTGAACTGGGAAAATATGACGATACTATCCTGAAAAGGATCACCACTTCTGCCGCGCTGAAAGTTACCGGCAATATCATTGCTTCATTGGGGAAAGGACAGAAAATGGAATTGAAAGCTTCCTCCATTGAAATACTGGGGGACAGCGACGCCGAGAAATACCCTCTTCAACCCAAAAAGCATTCGCTTGAATTCCTTAGGGAAATAGCACACCTGCGATTCCGGACAAGCACCTTTGGTTCTGTGTTCCGCATTCGTCATTCCCTCGCTTATGCAATTCATAAATTCTTTAACGATAAAGGTTTTTTTTATTTACACACGCCAATCATTACGGCCAGCGATGCAGAAGGCGCCGGTGAAATGTTCAGGGTAACCACTCTTCCTTTCGATGAAGGGAAGCAGAAGACGCCAAGGAATGAGGATGGGTCGATCAATTTCAAAGAAGATTTTTTTGGCCGTCCCACCAATCTTACGGTGAGTGGTCAGTTGGAAGGAGAATTGGGTGCTACTGCGCTCGGGGGCATCTACACGTTTGGTCCTACTTTCCGTGCAGAAAATTCAAATACCACAAGACATCTTGCAGAATTCTGGATGATAGAACCTGAAATGGCTTTCTATGACCTGGAGGATAATATGAACCTTGCGGAAGAATTCATCAAGTATATTATCCGGTATGCAATGGACAACAACCGGGAGGATCTTGAATTCCTGGCACAGCGGCTGGCAGATGAAGAGAAACAGTTACCGCAGGACAAGCGAAGCGAAATGGGTCTTCTGGAAAAGCTTGAGTTTGTCGTTAACAATGATTTTGAACGTATCACTTATACCGAAGCGATTGATATCCTGAAGGAAAGTAATTACAATAAGAAAAAGAAATTTCAATACCCGGTTACGGGTTGGGGTATGGACCTTCAAAGTGAACACGAACGATACCTCGTCGAAAAGCATTTTAAGAAGCCCGTGGTCCTTTCAAATTATCCTAAAGAGATCAAAGCCTTCTACATGCGGCAGAATGATGATGGCAAAACTGTGGCCGCCATGGATATCCTGGCCCCGGGTATTGGCGAGATAGTCGGCGGATCCCAAAGAGAAGAAAGATTAGACAAGCTCGAAGCGAGGATGAAAGAAATGAATATTCCTGCCGATGAACTTTGGTGGTACCTCGATACAAGAAGATTCGGGACCGTTCCCCATGCAGGTTTTGGGTTGGGATTTGAACGCATGGTTCAATTTGTCACCGGTATGGTGAACATTCGTGACGTGATAGCTTTTCCAAGAGCTCCAAAGAGTGCCGAATTCTAGCGATAGATACAAATTTGATAACAACCCGCGTTTGGGCATAAAAAAACAGCAACCCAAAAGAGTTGCTGTTTACCGTTAACCAAAACTAGAGACCTACTTCAAAAAATTATAGCGGAGCAGCACTTCATGTGCATTTGAACCGGCATCGTAAACGCTTAAGGGTGTTTTATAAATGTCAAATGAATAGCCGATCACAAATTTCCGCGTGATCGTTACTCCTGCAGAAAGCATAAAGCTTTGCCGCGCCCTGTAAGAAACCCCCCACCAGAAGATCTCGTTGTGCTCCACTCTTACTCCACCCTGGAACTCCGTCGGAGCATTAGGCAGGTACGTCATGATGAAATTGGGAGTGATAACAGTGGCCTCATCCACACTCCAATGATAAAGACCGTGGACATAGTAGTGGCGATACAGGCGGCCTTCTTCCGAAGCGGTAAGGCTGCCATTATAAAAATTGAGCTTTGACTGAATTAATTGTGAAGCGGCGACGCCCACCTGGAACTTCTTGCTTGTATAAGAGATCCCAAATCCTGCATCGAATTTGAACTTATTATCGCTTGAACCGAGGACGGGGTCACTCCCAAGGGTCTGCGCCAGCTTTTCCCTGTCAATAGAGAACTGCTGCGCCTTTGCATCGATACCAAACGAAAGCCTTGCACCGTTCTTCATGGGGATATATTTGGCAAACGAAAGGTCAATACCTGTTCTTGCCGTCGCCCCTGTGCGATCATTATAAATATAACCCCCAAGACCGATCTTATGCTCGGGTAGGTCAAATGAGCCAAACACAGTCGCCGTCTTCGGGCTGCCGCTGAGATGACTCCACTGGCTCCTGTAGGTCATGCCAATCATCCCATAGCCATTAGCACCTGCTGTTGAAGGATTGTGCAGGACGCCCTGCATGTCGTACAGCGAAGATTCCTGCAGCTGCTGTGAATTGGCAGCAACCGATATTCCGCCGATGAAAACAAATAATATGATATAACGTTTCATGATAGTCAGTTTTAGATTGTTATCTTAAAATGGTTAGATCTCCGCTCACTGTTACGTACTTGCCGGTGATCGTTTGATAGGTTGCCGAATAATAGTAAGTGCCATCAGGTACCGGTTTCCCTTTGTAGGTACCATCCCAGTCGTTAGAATAATTGTCATTTTTGTAAATCACCGCGCCATAACGATTGTACACTGCCACTTTTATTACCTGGGTACAACCGCCATTTGTCACCAGCCATTTGTCATTCATGCCGTCTCCATTCGGTGTAAAGGCATTCATAACTTTTATACAATAAGGCATCACGGTAACGATAGCATCGTCCGTGGAAGTACAATTGTCACTGTTCTTAACGGTCAGCGTGTAAGTGGTGGTAGTGTTAGGTTTAACAACGGCAGTATAACTATTGCCGCCGCTGACAATTGAGCCGGCTGGTGTCCATGCAACCGATACAGGATTGTTTATGCCCGATCCGTTGAGGGTGGCCTCATCGCCTTCTACAATGGTTTTATCGGGACCCGCATTAACAACAGGGTTTGGTTTGATACCGATATTAACGGTTTGGGTCTTCACACAGCCATTCAATGTAGCGGTAACAGAGAAGGCGGAATTGTTACTGACGGTTGCGACCGGGTTGCTGATATTCGTAGCCGACAGTCCGTTGGCGGGCGTCCAGGCATAGGTAGCGCCGGTTCCGTTTGTTGAAGCGGACATTTGAACAGGTGCGCCAGCGCAAATAATGGTATCGGGTCTTGTGGTCAGTACCAGGTTATCGGTGAACCCGACATTCACTGTTTTGGTCATCGTACCGCAATAAGAGTCTCTAACAGTTAATGTATGTGCTCCCTGCGACAGCCCGGTAAATACATTAGAAGACTGGAATGTACCACCATCAATGCTATAAGTATAAGGTGCAATGGCCCCGGTTGCGTTCACAGTAATGCTACCTGCAGTAAGATTAGTGCAAGTTGCATTGGTCATCGTCTCTGTTGAGTTTACATTAATAGTTGCGGGGTTACCATATAATAGGATGTTTGGTGTCGGACCAGATACAAACAGTTTCCTATTATCAAAACCGATTGCTGGCGGAACCTTTCTCGGTGAAAAGCCCATTGCATTAAAGCCGGGACCTGGAGCGTAGTCCAAAGTCCAGCTTGTGCCTCCGTTTGTGGTCTTCAGGATACTTCCGCCCATTGCCAGATAGCCATTGTTCGCATCATGAAACATTACTCCGAAGATGTTGCTTTCCGGTCTTATAGTGATTGCATTGCTTGTAATGTCCACCCACGTGTTGCCGCCGTCCGTGGTTTTGAATGCGACCTGTCTCGGAAAACCTGTGCCTACCAGGAATACGGTGTTGTCATCGAGAGCAAACATGTCCGAGTACGTGATCTGGGGAGTAATTCCCGGTGTAGGCAAGGGAAGTTTGAACCAGGTAACACCGGCATCAGTGGTTTTCCATATTGTATCCCGCGAGCCCGCAGCGTAACCTATGTTCCTGCTGGGAAATTCAATCTCTGTGAGGTTTTGCCCTAGTGATGTTCCTGCTGTGAAATTGGAATACTCCACCCAGTTAGCTCCCCCGTCAAACGATCTGAATATGCCCGGTTTCCGGTTGGCAGAAGGTACATTAGTTGAACCGGAACCTACCGCCCATACTGAGTCAGCGCCAATAGCAGCAATATCGGTCATCCTGAAGTTGAGGTTGGTGTAAATCGGATCTAACGTTGTCGCCTGGTCAGAAGATGAATACAGAATACCGCTGCTCACGGCAAAATAGGATTTGTTGACCGTGGGATAAGCAAAGCCACCGATGGTATAGAAGCTTGCCGCGAAATCCGCTCTTACTTTATCAATCCAGGTCTGGCCACCATCGGTAGTTACGGTAATGTTTCCTCCTCCACCGACTACCATACCATTGCTACAGTCGGCAAATTCAATTTGACTATAGTTACCAACCGGCGCCACAATAGAATAATTACTCGCCCATGGACTTCCGGCAGTTGAATCCGATACTACACCACCCTGTCCTGCCGCAATGAATTTTCCATTTGGTGCGATGTCAATGGCGGGAGTTCCGAAATTGCTATAATTTCTGCCCGTTGGTAAACTTCTCTCGGTGACCCAGGTTTTGCCAGTATCAACACTTGTCATCAGCCGGTTAATGGGACCCAGGACTGGAGAGTTCATGCCTACATACAATTTTCCACCTGAAGTCATTCTTACCTGGCTCGGCTGCAGGAAGAGTGCTGCGTTTACGGCGGGAATAGAAGTGCCTGTTGAGCTGCTGTTGTTAACAGGAACCGGGTTGGTCGTATTTAAGACCTGGTATCTGCCCTTTTCATAAATGCCGGGGAAGTTGATGTTGGCGGTGCTGTCATTCTTACCCGTATTGATCTTAATAACAATGTTGTTGTTAGAGGAGATGATCAAAAGCGTTGAATCATTGATAATGCTAAGCGCTCTATATATGTTCGTATATAAACCATTCGAAGCGTAACGATAAGTACAGTTGGGAGCCGCATTGTAAATTCCATTGTAGCCGAGTCGTTCCTTGCTGATCGAATAATCTATCAATGTGCCTTTTGAAAATTTCCATACAAGACTGGCATCGCCACCGCCTGCGGAAGTGAAAGAAGTAGTGGGTAAGCAGGTGGTCGAATTTACGCTGACAAGCGAAGGAAAATAATTGCCACCGCTTTGCGAGCCTCCTGTTATATACCCAATGGAATCATTCAGGAATTCGATACGGTAAATTTCTTTGCCTTTGGCAGTAATATCCTGGTCGAGGGCAGGCACATTGGGGTTGTTGACATAACCATTCTTCGTTTTACCCCCGATCGGTGCTGCCATAGAATCCCAGGTAGCGCCCCCATTGCGGGTAATGTATAGTTTGGGGATCGAATCGGCTGCATTCCAGCTCCCTGCTATGTATCCTGTATCCTTATTAAGGAACCAGCAGGTGTTGATATTTCTCCTGTTTAAATAAAGCGGGTTGCTGACCATGGTCCATGTAGCGCCGCCATCGGTCGTTTTTGCCATCACGCCGCCACCAAACACGGAGCCGCTGGAAACGGTGCTTGAGCCTACTGCATAAGCGGTGGTGGGTGTAACATAATGCACGTCCTGGAAAGTTGTCTTTGAGATATATCCCGTAGGCATCGTGTATGTAAACACGCCATAAGTCCATGTAGCACCTCCATCGGAGCTTTTGGCTATTCCACCATCGGCCCCAACAGCAATAACATTGTTGTTGTCAACAAAGTCAATGTCGGAAACAGAGAATCCGAATTGTTTTGGGTTACTGTATTTCCAGGTAGTGGAATTGTATCCCTGCGCCTGCGACGCAATGCAGGCAAAGAGAATGAAAATCACGGCAACACTATATTGCCATTTCTCAAAGCAGTTCTTTTTCATGTTTTAGTTTAAATTTTTATGTGAGAAGCGGAACAAGTTTATGCCAGAGGTGGGGTTCTCTTTGTAGAATTAGTTCTATTGTTATTCCGGTTGAAAGAGCAGAATATTGATTATTGAAAAAGACCATGCGCGCCCGATCAATCATACTGCTGCTGATGTTTTCTTTGACAACATGCATATTCTCTTTCGCACAGGATAAATCTAACCGCGGTAAAGAATTTTGGCTGGCCTATGGATTTGACTTCAGTTTCTTCTGGGAAACACCCGTCAACAACCAGGAGCTTGCACTTTATATCAGTACTGAACAGGCGGCTACGGTTACGGTCACGATAACCAATACCGGTTATTCACAAACATTGAATATTCCCGCTAATACAGTAGATGCTTCCATACTCATTCCTAAATCGGGGCCTAATGATGCACGCACATTAACCGATGGCTTGCAGAACAGGGGCATTCATATTGTCAGCGATGTACCTGTTGCTGTGTATGCACATGTTTATTCGACAATGGTCTCAGGTGCCACGATGCTGATGCCCGTTGAAACCAATGGCTATTCCTACTATTCGGTCAATTATTATCAAACCACCTCACAGAGTAACCCCCCTGATTGGTACTCCTGGTTCTATGCAATAGCTTCGGAAGATAATACCACACTTCAGATCACTCCCTCCGATTCAACAAAGAATGGATGGCTTCCCGGCCAGACGTACACAGTGAATCTTAACAAGGGAGAGTCGTTTCATGTTTTTGGAAAAGCAGTATTCCAGGTTGATCCTTCACGAGCCAGCAAAGACCTGACGGGTAGCAAGGTTATCTCTGTCCCGGGAGCCGATGGGAACTGTCACCCGTTCGCTTTCTTCTCCGGTTCAGGCGGTATTCGTTTGTGCCGCGGTGATGGCGGTGAGTTTGTACACCAGCAGGTTTTTCCCGCACAGGCCTGGGGTACCCGTTATCTTACTTATCATACGATCAATAATACGAATACAAACATTCTTGAGTCATTTCGAAATTATTATCGTGTTTGTGTTCAGGACCCGACAACCGTTGTGAAAAGGGATGGGGTTGTTTTATCGGGCATCATCAATAATTTTTTCTACGAGTTTATGGATTCGACGGGTGGAGACTATATCGAAGCAGATAAGCCGATACTTGTTGCCCAGTACACGCCCAATAAAAACCAATGCTGGAATTTTCCAGTGACCACTCCCGCCCCGCCCTCCTACGGTGATCCCGAAATGTTTTACCTCAGCCCAATCGAGCAGGGACAGAAATCAGTTCTATTCTATACCAGCAGGAAGTCTTCGATAGATTATGTGTATGCAAATATTCATCTGCCAACTATTGCTATCAACTCACTGAGGGTCGACGGGGCCGTTGTGCCTGCTTCGCAGATCATTCCACATCCCAATTATCCTTTGTATTCAGTGGCGCTCGTAAGGTTTGTTGGAGGGGCGGCGCAGCACCGGATCAGTTGTGATTCGGCCATTACAGCGACAGTGTATGGGCTTGGCAATTATGAGAGCTATGGTTACAATGTGGGCACAAAGATCAATAACCTGAACTACTACGGCGGAATAAAAAATATCTACAATACTCTCGGTACGGTCGATACGTTCACCTGCCCGAAGACCCCTTTTCGCCTGTTCATGAAAGTAGGCTACCCCGTTAACTCGATTCATTGGAAACTTAGCCAGGTGCCTGGCATGTCACCGAATGCCGATTCAATAATAGCAAACCCTGTTCCCGTGGGAACCGAATTGATCAATGGAAGGACATATTATGTTTACAGCCTTCAGCAGGATTTTACTTTCCTCTATCCCGGCACCTATTACATCCCGGTTTCTTATACCTCCACGGTAATTGAGAATTGCAGCCAGACCGAGAGCGCGACCGTGAAAGTTGTGGTTAAACCCGGTCCTATATCCGACTTTGTCTATTCCTCCCCGCTATGCCAGGCAGATTCGGTTCATTATACTGGATCGTCTTTTCCCGGTGGTCATACTCTTGTAGGCTATAAATGGCTCTTTGATGATAATTCCACGGCCAGCACAGAGAACACCGTAAAATTATTCACAACACCCGGAACACAAGACGTCCGCTACCAGGTCTTTGCTTCCGACGGATGTATTGGTGACACCACAAAATCCATCACGATCCTGGAGGGCCCTGGTGCCTCTTTTTCTATCAGTGGAAGTACCTGCCAGGGGGATTCGGTTAGGATCACGGATGTGTCAACGATATCTTCAGGGAGTATCACGGGCTGGCAATGGGATTTTGGGGATGGCAATACGCTCACAGCTGGCAATAACAGCCCTTTTTATCACCGATATGCGACCGCTGGCAACTACACGATTTCCCTGGTCACCGTTTCGAACAATGGCTGCAAAAGCGATACAGCTTTTACCCCTGTAACAATTTTATCAAAACCGCGCGCCAAATTCGGGTTCGACAGGAATATCTGTCTTGGAGATTCGATCCATTTCACAGACAGTTCCGTCGCCGTATCAGGTAGTATCACGGGTTGGCACTGGACATTTGGAGATGGCAACAGTGCGCTGTCTGGCAATAACAACCCATTTTATCATCCCTACACTTCAGCAGGAAACTTCCAGGTCTCGCTGGTCGTTACCGGAAGCAACGGATGTACCAGCGATACCTTCAAGCTGGTGGTCAACGTGAGCAGCAAACCAGAGGCAAATTTTACTATCACCGGAAAACCCTGTGTTGATAGCGTTCAGAGTTTCATTTCATCAGTTCCACCAGGTGGAGCTAATCCTCCCACCTGGTATTGGAACTTTGGAGACGGCTGGGTTTTTAATTCTTCAACGACGAATACTTCTTCCCACGCCTATTCATCAAGCGCAGCCAATATTATCGTAAAACACTGGCTAACGTACAGCGCTGGATGCAGCAGCGATACAGCCTATGCCACCATTCCGCTGATCAATCCAAACCCTGTAGCTGCATTCAATGTTATTGGTGATACGCTTTGTATAAAGAAACCGTTGACGCTTACTTCGGGATTAACAGGAATAAGCAATTGGCAATGGACCCTTGGCACTACAAATAATAATGCTGTTCCTCCATTCAGTTATTCATTTAACAATGCGGGTAGCCAGGCAATCAGGCTGGTAGTAAGGACCAGCGCGGGTTGTGGCTCGCAGCCGCTATCTCAAAACATAATGATCAATCCCATTCCGGCTATTAGTGCGGGCCCGGACAAATATATCAGCCTGGGCACATCAACGACGCTTGATGCGAGTGTCAGCAATGCGACCAACTATGATTTTTTATGGACTCCTTCCGTGTTTTTAAATGATGCGACGTTGCTTAATCCAGTTTCTACGCCGGATGTTTTGACTACGTATACCATTCGGGCTACCGATAAGATCAGTGGTTGTTATGCAGAAGATGCTGCTATCGTTTCACCGGTTTCAAAGATCTATATACCGAACGCATTTACCCCTAATAACGATGGAAAGAATGATCGTTGGGAGATACCGGGTCTTGCGCTATACCCGGACGCCCGGGTAACGGTTTACAACCGCTGGGGAGAAAGAGTGTTTGAGACCACGGATTATATCGCCCATGCCTGGAATGGGTTTTATAAAGGAGTGATGCAGCCTGGAGTATATATATACATTATTCAATTGAACGATGATAAAAAGCAGTTCTTTAAGGGCACGGTAACATTGATCCGTTGATCCAGTTAGCTGGAAACCCGTGTCTAGCAGAAATTCTACATGGACGCGGAATAAAAAATGGAATTTTGCAGAGCCACGTCCCGGAGCTAAAATAAAAAGCAAATGCAGCCAAGTATACTAATAGCAGACGATCATAGCATGATCCGGAAGGGTTTGAAGCTGTTTATGCAAATAAATCTTGGTCATAATGACGTGCACGAAGTTTCCAGTTGTAATGAACTGATGAAGGAACTGGTTAAAAAGAAGTATACCCACCTGGTGCTGGATATTATACTCTCCGATGGAAACACGCTTGAGATCATTCCGAACATCCGGCGAGTCTATCCCGAGTTGAGCATCATGGTTTTTTCCATGCAGCCGGCGGAAATATATGGCGAAGCGGTAAAGCAATACGGGATAAATTATTATATGTCAAAATCGGTCGGCGAGGAAGAAATGCTTCAATTGCTGCAGAGATTTATACAAAACGAAACCCCGGTAAGGAAAACTCCTTTATTACAGAACACGGAGAACCCTTTTTCGACCCTCGCACCCAGGGAACTTGAGATACTTCATTATGTATTGAAGGGAATGGGAACAAAAGAAATAGGGGAGACCTTGAATTTAAAGATGAGCACCATCTCTACTATTAAAAATCGCATTTTTGAAAAGACCAGCGCCGGGAATATCAAAGAGCTCATCGAGCTGGCATCGCTCTATAATGTGAATTATTAATACTGTATATTGGCATCGAACCGGTGTATGATGCGGATGATACTGCTGATACTGTCTTTCCCCTTCTTTCAGCAATCTATAATTGCGCAGGGTGCTTTATTTCAAACGAGATACTATACTACCGAAAACGGGTTGCCCTCCAATGGAATAAAGGGCATCGAATGGGACGAATCCACGGGATTCCTTTGGATGGGCACCGAAGCCGGCGTAGTGCGGTTCAACGGCATTGATTTCAAAACATTCAACAGGGAAAACACTCCATTCATCGGGTCTGAACGGATCGCTTTTGTTATAAGAAACAACAGGGGCTCTATATATGCGACTGACCTTATCGGCAATGTGTTCAAGGTGAATAAGAATAAGCTGGTACTTGACCGGTCGACCCCGCTTCACGACGGGCTTGTTCAGCCAGGACTCTATGGAGTAATTATGTCAGATGAATTTTTAAATTACAAAATTGATCATCCCGGGACCACCTCCTACCCGGTGTTCTTTGCGCGAATGGTGGTCATGAGTGACACGTCAATGCTGGTAATTGAGAAAGGGAAGGTGAGTTTGGTCTCAAAGACAGAACCTAAACCCGCACCGTTGAATTTTGCCGGCCGCGTTAAAACGGGTTTCCGCATCGGGAACACAATGTTTGTCGTGTCTGAAGAGGACAAGGTTTTCATCGCGGATATCTCCTCTCAATCCCTGGCACCCGTACAAATCCGCAGTGCTGAAGGATCAGCCGGATTCGATGGTAAGGGGGCGCGCTTCTTTTGGGAGAATGGATACCAGAGCCCGATCGTAATAAAAAATAATATCGCGTGGCGCCTTATCGCCAAAGGAGCAGATATTATCGCAGAAGAGATTTGCAACGTAGTACCGAATGATGTACTGATACGATCTGTTCAATACAGCGGGGAAAAAAAGATACTATTCATCGGCACAGATTCAAAAGGCTTGATTGTGATAACCCGCGACCGGGTCGAGGCGATCAAGAAAAAACAGTCGGATATTAATGCAAAGAACAGTTATTACTCACAGATCGAGTTAGCGGGTAATACAGTTCTTACGAGCGAAGGCGATATTCTCGGCCGCCAGATACAGGCTGCAGGTACCCCGCCGGTCAGTGGCAAACTGAGTTTTAATATTTATGTTACAGAGGATTCTGTTTTATGGTACTCGCGGCGAACGAACTCCGGCAATTATTACTGCCTGTATTGTTATCGATACAAAACAGGGGAAACAACTGCTTATCCTAAAATTGAAACCGGTGATAATTTCGGCTTCATCTCGTTAGGTGGCAAAATATATGTCGCGACAAATGCCGGCCTGGGCGTAATGCAGCAGGACAGCCTCCATTTCTTAACCCGGACGCCGGAAGGAAAAAAACTGGGGGCCACCGTTTTTACAATGGTTGAATCATCTCCGGGTATCCTCAGCATCGCATCATGTAATGGACTGATCAATTATACTATTTCCACTCATAGCGTTGATACATTGCTGTCACTGCCTGGTTATTGTATTCGCACTCTTTGGAAATATGAAGACTATCTTTTTATTGGCACCTACGGCAAAGGATTTTATCTGTACCATAATGGAAGACTCAAAGCCATGCCACTCGATAAGAACAATTTTTTATTGTACACGCATTGTTTTGTGCCGGATAAATACGGGGGCTGCTGGATCAGCACTAACCGTGGCCTGTTCAGGGCGAGTCTTGGCGATATCATCAGGGCCTATCAAAACGATGCAGCAAAGGTTTATTATCACTATATAGGCAGGAATGACGGCATGGAAATTACAGAAATGAACGGGGGTTGCACACCGTGTGCCCTGGAAATGAAAAACGAGACCATTTCTTTTCCTACTATGGACGGACTCGTATGGGTGCAGCCAAAGCAATTCTCGCCGGCACTCCCTGACGGAGACATTTTCATTGATGGAATACAGGTGGATGACAAAAAGCTGAATCCGGATTCTTTGGCAATGCACAAACTGCCGTCGCGAACGCAGGAGATTGTATTGCGACTTGGTTTTTCCGGGTGGTGTAACAAGGAAAACCTTTACCTGGAATACCAGTTGAATGATACGTTGAACTGGAAACCCATTAACACGGATAATGACGCGTCGCTGCATTTATATAACCTGGGATCCGGGAATTATACGCTACGGATCAGGAAGCTGAATGGGTTTGGGGGCAACAACTATTCCTACCAGCAGCTTACTTTCGGGATAAAGACACCGTGGTACCGGCAGTCCTGGTTTTTTATCGTGGCAGGCCTTTCTGTAATTGGGGCAGGGATGTTGTATCTCAAATTGCGGACTACGCAATATGTAATTCGTCAGCGCAAACTCGAACAGCAGGTTTTCGAAAAGACCAAAGAATTACAGGAGAAAAACGCAATCCTGGAGAAGAACGATGCCATTAAGACGAGGCTCATCTCGATTATCAGTCACGATATCATCACGCCGCTGAAGTTCCTGACCGTTGCCGGGAAAAACCTGATGCAAAAGAAACAGGTGATGCCTGAAGCGTTGCAGCAGGAGACGATTAGTGAGATCACCAACACTTCGCAGGAGTTGCAGCTGCTTTCTACCAATATCCTTAACTGGATCAAGTACCAGAATGAAAACCGCCGGCTTGCAAAGGAAACGTTTAATGTTCGGGAGATGATTAACCAGGTCCTTAGCATCCTTCAATCGCTGGCAAAGCAGAAAAACCTGGTTGTCGAGAACAGGGTTGACGCTTCGGTAGATATTTACCAGTTTTATGAACCATTGAAAATACTTGTGTATAACCTCCTGACGAATGCGATCCATTTTACGGAAAAGGGAAGCATAGTTGTAGCGGCTTCAAAGGCCAACGGAGATATCATTATTTCTGTAAAAGATGATGGCGTCGGCATGACAGCTGACCAGCTCCAAAGCCTCCTGGCCGACCAGGTGATCATCACCTCGATAAAAGTGGATAATAAAAAAGGCCATGGCCTTGGCTATCTTACTTTCCAGCACAGTGGGATCCGAAGCTTGGAATTCACGTGACTTGAAGTCGCGGC
>JADMIO011197680.1_pt1 | contig 138203 bp, 100 predicted proteins | sample 8958161 | NCBI WGS metagenome assembly JADMIO01 (sample SAMN16585339, study PRJNA669376) | soil metagenome | isolation source: Crop rotation soil | place: USA: Cullars Rotation, Alabama | collected 2011
GCCGCGACTTCAAGTCACGTGAATTCCAAGCTTCGGATCCCACTGTGCTGGAAAGAGAATCAGCGCCAACTGAAATCCTCGGAGGAATTTGGATGGACATCGGAGCTCTAGCAACGGCACTCACATCGACCCTGGTTCCGCTTCTACCTTATTTGCTTAAAGCGAGTGAGAAAGCTGCGGAAGAATCCGGCAAGATAGTCGCTGGCCAGAGCTGGGAATTGACCAAGTCACTCTGGTCCAAACTGAAGCCCAAAGTCGAAGCGAGACCAGCCGCACTCGAAGCAATACATGACGCGGCGCAAGCGCCGGAGGACAAAGACCTACAGGCAATGTTGCGAGTGCAACTCAGAAAACTGCTTACTGAGGATCAGTCGCTGGCAGAAGAAATGCGCCGCTTGCTGGATAAAGGCAATGCGGCAAACTCTAACGTGTCCGCTTCCGGCGAACGTACCGTGGCGATGGGCGACAATAATGAAAATAACAATATCTTTTCCGGAAACCATAACGTCAACGTCAGGGGCAATTATTTTCAGGTAACAGATCCAGAGCAATTTGAACGGCACGTAAGTAAAGACGAGCAACCGTTTGATAGAGAAGTATATCAAGGATCAGAATGGGGCCACCTGAAAATCGACGCCATCGATGAGTTCCTTGCGTTGGAGCGCGTACAACTACAGGACGACTACAAACCGGCGTTAGATCGTAAGCAGCAGTTCGAGGCGTTTCAATTTGTTCGTGGAGATGCGAAACCTACAAACGGAGCTAATTTATGTTTCGGTGAATCGCCTAACAAAGAAGTGGCTGGTTGCCAGACTAAGTGCTTTTATTGGAAGGACAACAGTCGAAACAGCGGCCTTCACGATAACAAGATCCTTAATAGGAATCTAGTAGCCCAGATGGATGGAGCCCTCCTGTTTATAAAACGATACCTCCGCCTAGAAAGAAATATAGGGGAAGACGGACGATCTGACGAATACGATCTACCGATTGTCGCCATTCAGGAGGCAATAGCTAACGCTCTTGTGCATCGAGAGTATCGGAATGAGCATGACAGCGTGCAAATAGATTTATTTGACGAAAGGATTGAAATAGCAAGTCCCGGAAGACCACCCAAAAATATACCCTTGGAAGTGCTGCTTTCTGAACCATGGTCTAGCCCAAGAAATCCTTTGATCGCACGCATTTTCTTTCTGTACGGATATGTGGAGCAAGCTGGTACAGGAATAAGTCGAATGAAAGAGGCCATGGCGAAAAGAGGCCTGCCCCAGCCTGAGTTCAAGATAGGGGAAAACAATACTTTCCGAGTGATATTAAGGCGATCCGTGCCAGCGGCGTTGGCAACTCACGATCGACAACTCCACGGAATTCCATCACCGCCTGCGGACTTTACCGGTCGCGAAGATGAGCTGAAAGAGTTGCTGGCTGCAATTGAAACCGGCGGCGTTACCATCTCCGGATTACAGGGCATGGGGGGCATTGGCAAAACCGCGCTGGCACTCAAGCTTGTCGAACTACTCAAACCACGCTATCCCGACGCTCAGTTCTTTCTCGATCTCAAAGGCTCCAGTGCGCAACCGCTCACCGTGGCCGATGCTATGGCCCACGTCGTTCGCGCTTACCATCCCGCCGGCAAACTCCCTGATACTGAAAGCGAGTTGCGTAGACTCTATCTCTCCGTGCTTGATGGCCAACGCGCGTTGCTACTAATGGACAACGCCGCCAACGCCGAACAAGTTGAGCCACTAATTCCATCTGCTGGTTCCCTGCTTCTAGTTACTTCGCGCCAACACTTCACCGTTCCTGGACTAGCTGCAAAAAATCTCGATACATTGAGCGTCGCGGATGCGCGTGAACTGTTGCTGACTATTGCGCCACGGATTGGAATTCAGGCCGATGAAATCGCCACACTCTGCGGGTATCTGCCGCTCGCACTGCGACTGGCTGCGGCGGCGATGGTGAAGTACAGGAATCTATCCCCCGCGGATTACGTTCGGCGTTTAAAAGATCGGCAACAACGGTTGCAATTAATCGATGCCTCGCTCAGTTTGAGTTATGAGTTGTTGAGCGAAGAGATGCGTGAGCGTTGGCGCTGGCTGGCAGTTTTCCCCGATACGTTTGCGAGCGATGCAGCAGCCGCAGTATGGGAAGTTGAAGCAGATCAGGCGCAGAACACCTTAGGAGAATTGATAGCTGCCAGCCTCGTGGAGTGGGACGAGACAAGTGACCGTTATCGTCTGCACGATTTGGCGCGGCTGTTTGCGGACGCAAAGTTGAGCACGGAAGAGCGCACTGTTAGTCAGAAACGTTTTGCAACGCATTTCAGAGACATATTGAAAGTCACAAACAAGCTTTATAAGGAAGGTGGCGAGTCGCTGCTACGTGGTTTGGCGCTATTTGATCTCGAGTGGGGTAACGTTCAGGCAGGACATAGATGGGTCGCAGCACAGGCAGACGCTACTGATGCAGATGCGGCTCGGTTAGGCATGACTTACCCTGATGCCGGTGCGTACGTGCTTAATCTGCGGCAGCGCACACGCGAGCGGATTCGATGGCTGGAAATCGCCTTGGCTGCCGCTCGGCAATTGGGGCATAGAGCGGGCGAAGGCGCTGCGCTCGGCAACTTGGGCGTTGCATACGCCGACCTGGGAGAGACACGCCGCGCCATTCAGTTCCATGAACAGAATCTCGCTATTGCGCGCGAGATTGGCGACCGCAGAGGCGAAGGCAACGATCTGGGAAACTTAGGCCTCGCCTACGCCGTCTTAGGCGAGCCTCATCGGGCCATCCAGTTCTTTGAACAAGCATTACTCATTCATCGCGAGATTGGCGACCGCAGGGGCGAAGGTGCTGCAATAGGCAACCTAGGGAATGCCTATGCCGATTTGGGCGAGACCCGCCGCGCCATCCAGTTCTATGAACAACGCCTCAACATTGCACGCGAGCTTGGCGACCGTAGAGGTGAAGGCAATGTACTAGGTAACCTTGGCAACGCCTATACAAAATTCGGCGAGGTAGATCGGGCCATCCAGTTTTACGAACAACAGTTGGCAATAGCACGCGAGATCGGCGACAGCAGGAGCGAAGGCATTGTGTTATGGAATATGAGTCTAGCACTAGACCAACTCGGGGACCGCACTCAGGCTATACAACACGCAGAACAGTCACTCGCCATCTTCGAGCAGATTGAAGATCCCAGCGCAACGCAAGTACGCGCGAAACTCCGGTCATGGCCCGCACCAGATAAAACTACCTTTACTGTTGGCACGCAGGGAGAGCGCACAGTCGCTACCGGAGGCGATGTCACGGACAACCTGATCATCACTGGCGACCGTAACGTCATCCAAATTCCGCAGCCGCATGAGCCTGATCTTGATTGATGCCGCGTTAGATATTCCGCAGCCGAAAGCACATCAGACTCCTTCACTCTTGTACGTTTCCTCAGAAATCAATTAGCACGGCGGCTCACTGACACACAGTAACGTTGCTTTCTGTCGCAACTGCTGACACTCAAGATCATTTAGAAGGTAACACGATGGATCCCCGTCGCATTGGCGGGCGCAGTCACCACAGTACTCGCTCGACTCAGAGCGGGTGACACTGCAGCGGAGGAAACCGGCAAGGCAGTCGCGGGCCAGAGTTGGGAATGGGCCAAGTCACTCTGGACCAAGCTAAAGCCGAAATTCCGAAGCGAAAGAAGCAGCACTTGAAGCCGCGCAGGACGTTGCCGAGTCGCCGGACGACGAAGAAGCTCAGGTTGCGCTGCGAAGACAACTCACGAAGCTGCTCACCAAGGATCAGTCACTGGCGGAAAATATAAGCCAATGGCTGGAGCAGGGCAAAGCGGCTGGCATCACAGTGACTGCTGCGGGCGAGCGCAGCGTCGCGATTGGCGGCAATGTCAAAGGCAGCACACTCATCACCGGCGACCAGAACGAAGTAAAGTACATTAAGACAGGTGATGTCGAGCGTGACTGACCGATGATCCTACTCTACCTCAACACGTAAAACTCACTTCTTTACTGAACGCGAACGGAAACCTATCTCTTTCCGCTTTCGAACCGGCGTTCCCATCAATTGTCGAATCGCGTCGAAGACAACTCTGAACTGTTTATCGTAGTGGCTTTCAAGCTCGTCCAGTCGGCGAGAAAGTTCGGCGTTAGACGCGAGCATCTGTCGCAGCTTTACAAACGCGCATGATCTCGATATTAACAGTAATTGCCCGCTTACTTCGTAACACACTCGAGAGCATGGCAACGCCCTGCTCGGTGAAAGCATAGGGCCGAAGACGAGGGTCGCGATGCTTCTCTGAACCTGTCACAATTTGTGATAGGTTCAATTTGATGGACCTCCTCTGTCGTCAACTGAAACATAAAGTCGGCCGGAAAACGCTCATGATTGCGCCGCACTGCCTGGTTTAAGCGCGCCAGTCATGACTCGATAAAGTTTTGCTAGATCACGGTCCAGCATCACCTTTTCACCGCGAATCAGGTAAATAGCGTTTTTTATTCTCTCGCTGGGTATGAGGTTTGTGTTGCTCATGTGAGTTTCCTTTCGTGAGGTTAATTTCGCGCATTATATTATGAGCAGCCGGTGGTGGGAACCGGCCACTGAAGACTATTCAGAACACAAGCGTGTCTGTTAACAACTCGCTCTCAAACATTGCAATCTGCGCCTCGACCATGCCATCGAGATTCAACTCCCCGCAGCGAGTGAAGGCAAGGTGCTTCGCCAGATTCGCGAGTGCTTTCGGATGCGGTGCGTTTTCCAACGTCGACATGAGGACAAGCAGCGCCGCTGACTTGGTTCCCGCTTCATCACCAGCGCGACAGATCAGCTCCGCCAGTGCTGCGATCTTCTCTTCGTCGGTGCTGGGTGTCTTTAAGAAGCCCGCAGAATCGATGAGCGTCTCGCCCGCATCTGCGCGGCGCACGAGGTCTGCAAGCCACGGATCGTTTATCTCCAAAGCGTAACGAATAATCGCGCGACTCTGCGGATCGATTGATCTGTCGTTTAAGACTGACTGCGCTCTTTGTTTAAGAGATGATTGGTTTACGTGAGGAGTTTCGCGCACTGTTGCGCTACTATGATTAGCCATGATTGTCATCCTTTCTAGTGAAGGTTGATAGTCAAGGGTCGACGTTGTGTTCAGAGCACATGTCGGCCCGCTTCGTTTTTGGTGGGTTGTCCGCACCATAGCACATTAATTTTCGCTTGTGCGTTTCTTTTGAGATCAATTAGCATTCACGCGCTCACTCCTCGACATGACGCCTGATCCAAACAAGCTTAAAGCCGCACTGGAACGACTGATCGACGGCAATGCTAGCGATTCTGATCGCGAGGCAGTGCGTACAGCATTGAATACTAACGTTCTCGTCACTGGCGAACGCGCGGTCGCTATCGGTGGCAACGCCTCAGATGTGATCATCCATACAGGTGATCAGCACTTCGTGTTCTCTGATGCGGCCGCTGTGTTAACGGCGATTGCTCCAACACGACTCCACGAAGTGCCACGACCACCGGCTGACTTTACCGGTCGCGAAGATGAGCTTAAAGAGTTGTTGGCCTTAATCGAAACCGGCGGCGTTACTATCTCCGGTTTGCAGGGAATGGGCGGTATCGGCAAAACCGCGCTGGCGTTGAAGCTCGTCGAACTGCTCAAGCCACGCTATTCCGACGCCCAGTTCTTTCTCGATCTCAAAGGCGCGAGTACACAACCGCTGGCCGTGGCTGAAGCCTTGGCACACGTCGTTCGCGCTTACCATCCGGCCGCCAAACTCCCAGATAGTGAAAGCGAGTTGCGTGGACTTTATCTATCCGTGCTCGATGGCCAGCGCGCACTTTTACTGATGGACAACGCCGCTAATGCCGAGCAAGTTGAACCGCTGATTCCGCCTGCTGGCTGTCTGCTGCTGGTTACTTCACGCAAACACTTCGCCGTGCCCGGACTGACGGCAAAAAACCTCGACACGTTAAGCGCCGCAGATGCGCGCGACCTGTTGCTGACCATTGCGCCACAGATTGAACCGCAGGCCGATGAGATCGCCACACTGTGCGGGCATCTGCCGCTGGCATTACGACTGGCCGCCGCAACGATGGTGAAATATAGGAATCTGTCGCCCACGGATTACGTTCGACGGTTACAGGATAAGCAACAACGGCTGCAATTGATCGATGCCTCGCTCAGTTTGAGTTACGAGTTGTTGAGCGAACAGCTGCGGGAGCGTTGGCGCTTGTTGGCAGTTTTCCCCGACGCTTTTGCGAATGATGCAGCAGCCGCGGTGTGGGAAGTTGAAGTAGACGAGGCAAAGTACATGTTGGGCGAACTCATGGCCACCAGTCTGGTGGAATGGAACGAGACCACCGGCCGTTATCGCCTGCACGATTTGGCGCGTTTATTCGCAGATGCTAAGTTGCATACAGAAGAGCGAACGGTCAGTCAGAAACGTTTCGCGACTCATTACAGGGACGTGCTGGCTGCCATCGATGAACTTTATAAGGAAGGCAGCGAGTTGCTGCTATTTGGTCTGGCATTATTTGATCTCGAGTGGGGCAATATTCAAGCAGGACACGCTTGGGTGGTTTCCCAGGCTGATGCGGCCGATGCAGATGTGCCTCGGTTAGGGATGTCGTACCCTGATGCCGGTGTTTATGTGCTTAGTCTGCGGCAGCACTCACACGATCAGATTCGCTGGCTCGAAACCGCACTGGACGCTGCCCGGCGATTGCAGGATCGAAAGGTCGAAGGCGCGACACTGTGCAATCTTGGGATTGCCTATAAGAACTTGGGCCAGACTCGCCGCTCGATCCAGTTATATGAACAAGCGTTGCTCATTCATCGCGAGATTGGTGACCGCCGAGGCGAAAGCTATGATTTGGGCAACTTAGGTATTGCCTGTAAGAACCTAGGCGAGATCCATCGCGCCATCGAGCTCCATGAAGAAGCATTGTTAATCGATCGCGAGATTGGCGACCGCAGAGGCGAAGGCAATGATTTGGGCAGCTTGGGAATAGCCTATCTGTCCTTGGGCAAGCCCCGCCAAGCTATACAGTTCCTTGAACAATATCTGACTATTGCACGCGAGATTGGCGATCGCCGAGACGAAGGTAATGCCTTGGGCAACCTAGGCAATGCCTACGCGGACTTGGGCGAGACCGCCCGCGCCATTGAGTTCTTTAAACAAGCATTACTCATTCATCACGAGATTGGCGACCGACGAGGCGAAGGCAATGCGCTGGGCAACTTAGGCCTTGCTTATATAAAACTGAGCAAAATTCACGGCGCCGTCCAGTTCTTTGAACAAGCATTGCTCATCGGTCGCGAGATCGGCGATCGCAGAGGCGAAGGGAATGCGCTGTGGAATATGAGTCTGGCGCTGGACCAACTTGGCGTGCGCGCTCAAGCCATCCAACACGCCGACCAAGCGCTCACCATTTTCGAGCAAATCGAAGATCCCAACGCCGCGAAAGTGCGCGCGCAGCTTGCGTCTTGGCGCGAGCAAACAAATACCTGAAATTGCATTTCTTTCACTGAGGCAAGCACGCCGTAAAAAGGTGGGAATCCCGCTTCTAGCTATCTACTCGGTTGCTTACGATGTAAGCGGAGGGACAAATGCGAAAAGTTATCTATGGTGTTGGTGTAGCGCTGCTGACGTTTACATTGGGTTCTGTCATTTACTATCTCACGGCTTTCAAACCTTCTTCTGAACCGATGCCCGTGGTTGAAGTCAAACCACTCGAAGTAAGACACGAATACAACGCCAGCACATCTGAAATTGAGACGCCAACGCGTGCGGCGCCGGTTGAATTCTCAGCCGTCTTCGCGTACGGCGTAGAGGACAAGGTCCTTGGAACAATCCCGGTAAAGCTCTCGAAAAAGCTGGCGGTACTGGATAATCTCGATATCGGTGACGACATTTATGGGAGGGAGATCACGATCGTTGGTGGCGACAAGTCGGCCAAGTATCGAATCTTTGAACGCTATCGGACGAGCATGACAGTCATGGGTGAGGGACCACATCTCGACCTCATTGACTGGCGTCACTTCGATTCTGAATGGATCGAGTTGGACCAGCTCGGCCAGCGCAAGTTTAGAACTCTTGCATACGAGCAAATGGACACCAGCAAGTTTCCGCGTGTCACGAATGACGAATTGGTCAGTGCGGTTCGTAAGCGCGCTGCTGACTGGCCCGCGGTCGTGGAACTTGCTAAAACATGCCGCAATCCGAATGACGAGCCTTGCTCGGTCTCGGACAGTTCGCTGTACTTTCGCATTGAAAAGCGGGTCGGCGATCGTTGGACCACAATGGGCATGGTAGAAGTTTATATTCCGATGGGTTGTTGAACGTATGAAGCAGACTGCAATCGCTATCACTCTACTTTTAGTTTTGTTTACCGCGGCTTTATCCCGTCAGCAGGACGAAAATAGATTTGCGGTTGCCGGACTGAAGAAACGCGAGGTGGAGGTGTTTTTCAAGTCGTTCAAGGACGCGATTGCGAAAGACGATAAGCGCAGAGTTGCGGGGATGGTGAGTTATCCGATCGATGTATACCTGCAGCCATCGGATCGTAAAGTTAAGATCGTCAACAGCGCCAGGTTCATTAAATACTACGATCGGATCTTCGACGAGAAGTTCAAACGGGTAATCGCAGAAACAGAATTCAAGGATCTGTGGGCCAAGTATTCCGGCGTCGCAACGCCGCGCGGCGAGATTTGGATCAATGGGATCATAAAGAATCCAAAGTTCGAGGATCAGTATGTGATCAAGATCACCGCCATCAATGGTCCAATACGGCTTTAGCTGGCGACAATTGCAAAGGCGCGCACGGGGAAGGTTCCGAAGTTACGCACTTTCACCGGAACAGCGAAGAATTTAAAGCCACTGGTGGGCAGATCGCCAAGGCCGCAGAGGTGCTCGACGATGGGAATGTCGTGGCCCAAGAGCACCGAATGTGCCGGACGATTACCGTCACGCGTGGCGTCGATGTTGAAGGAGTCGATGCCGACCAAAGCAGCATTATTTTTTGCTAGCCAGGTTGCGGCAGCTTCAGTTAGATACGGATGATTGCCGCTCGAGTATTCTTCCTTGCGCCAGTGCCGATCCCAGCCGGTGTGGACCAGCACGGCCTTGCCATTCACGTCGATGTCACGGAAGGCGTCTTCGGTGATTTCAGTTTTGTCGGGGCAGCGCACTACGATGCCATCAAGATTCGCAAGTGAATACAGATCAAGACTCGCGAGATCCCTGCCACGCGCGTAGCGGTGAAACGGACTGTCGAGATACGTGCCCGTATTCGCCACCATCTCGATCTTGCCGATATGAAACTCGGTCCCGGGCGCGTAGCGGGTGTGCGAATCTTCACGACTCAGGTAGTCGCTAATCACAGGCGCCGGCAGTCCCTTGTAAGTGATCATGCCGTGCTCAACTGTGTGACACACATCAATCAACTCAAACTCACGTGACATCTTCGTCTTCCTCCTTCGCTCGTCGTTGTAACAGAACCTGAAAACTCGACGCCATACCACCAGGCAGAATCATGTCTCTCCCGCCGGTAGTCAACGCTGCTTTCTCTGCTTCAGTCTGAGCAAGGCCAAGTTGATACTCCAACTCACTAAGCAAGCCCGCACTCAAGAGAAACTTATCCTGAGACGCAAAGTCGACGACTTGCAATCCCACTCGCTCACCAACCGTCTTCACGTAGGTCCAATTAACACTCGCCGTGATGTCGCACTCACCCGGATGGGCTAACACGTCGTCAACAAACTCATGCTGCCGGAAACCACGAAGCGTTCCGTTTGGGCGTAGCGTTGGATCGTAAAGATCAACACTCTCAGCCCCATAATCGACGGTGATCACAAATCCATTCGCGAGCTTATTCGCAACACGCGCAAACCATTCGTCGATCTCGAGATTGATCTCGATGACCTGGCCGATAGCGAGTTCCGGTGCATACTGTGCGCAAAACTCAGCCAGTTTAGGCGTCGACAAAGGCCCTTCAATCCACGACGCATCCACGACGTAAAGCTCCGCCAGCCCCCGCTCCGTTTGCACAACACGATGGACCGGAAACGCATCGAGCAGCTCGTTTGAGAAAACGATCCCGCTATCGATACGAATCTCGTCAAAAGACGAACCGTACTGAACACGGTCGCCGAGTCGCAAACGTGTACGCCGCAGCGCATCCTGACTCACGTCGTAAACAACATAACGCGTCGCATCAAAAACCACTGGAAACTGCTGCGCCAAACTCTCAAGCACTCCGAAAGCAAACTCCCCGCCGCCAGCTCCACACTCAACGATGGTCCATTCACGCGGCCCGCCAAGCTCTTCGTATAGCCGCGCGAAGTAACGTGCAAACGTCGCGGCGAACAGCGAGCTTCGCTCAGGACTGGTCCTATAGTCACCTGCCCTGCCCCAACGTTCGCGATCTGATCTTTGGTAGTAGCCCTCAGAAGGATCGTACAGCGCCCTCTTCATCCAATCGTGAAAAGTGATCACTACTATTGCTCGGGTGTGCGATCCTCTTTGTCCAGCAAGCGAGTGGTGTTCTCAGTGACACTCGGCGGGTTCGCGAGCTCGGCAGTGTTCGGACGTCGCCAACCACCCTGCGCACGTGCGGGCGGCGGCGTTAACGCGGGACGCTGCACTGGTGGTCCAAATTGCTGAGGATGCACAGGCATGGGAGCCGGCGGTGGCCTATACGGAATGAAAGGTTTCGGCGCGGGTTCCTCAAACACTGCCGCATACAACATCCGCAGTGGGCCACCGATAAAACAGATGATCGCCGCCAACGCTGCTAGTATTTCGATGAAAGTGGCGTTGGTAAAATTCGCAAACATGCCCAATATCGGCACAATCAATGCTCCGGAAAGAAGTAACAAGCCGCCCTGTTTGACGCCCTTTCGGCGTGGTGAAATCGGAACGGGCTCGTCCGGTCCGCGATATACCGGAAGCTGTCCGCCATGGCTGAGCAACTGCACGACGCCATCCAGGGGGAAACCGCAACGAGAGCAAAATCGGATAATTGCGGTGGCTTGTTGCTGGCCGCATTGCGGACAAAACATGGGGATTGTTCCTCGCCAAACGGGCTGTTACGTCAGCCTAGATAATAAACCGAGCAGCGCCTTCACCGGAAAGTATTTTGATCGTGGCCACAGCCCGGCCGCGATAATCACCGGCCTCAATCAACGTTTTCAGCAGCACGTTAATAAGTTGTCGCTCGCCGTCTGGCGCCGAAATGTACTTCGTTAACGCGCTGTCGTCAGTAATTGAATTGAACGCCAGTTGACGCAATCGATCAACTTCGGACAAGTAGTCGACAATCAGATCCGAATTCGAAAGTGTTTCGGGAAGCGTCCACTCGAAAGGATCGTCCCAGAGATTGGACGTCAGACCACCGCAGGTCTGTTCGATAACAGCAGCACTGCGAAGAATACACTCGCCGATGCTGATCGCGGGTGGATTGCGGTAGAGGAGATTGATCGGGACCGAGCTCGCGAGATCTTTTAGGCTGTCGAGAAGAGCCGCGAATTGACGATCGAAATTATTGACGATCTCGCGGCTCATCCCTTCATCTCGAGCGCCGATCAGTTTCTTCGAGAACCGTGCCGTAACTGCGTCCGGCAAAGCTGAAACCGTTATGAATGTAACCCTTCGCCCCGACGTGTGAACCGCGAGACGGAACACCGCGCCTGGTTGCAACCCAAATTCTTCCTGTGCCGTCGTCGATCTCGTAAGCGCCGACGCCCATCGCTCCGTAACTGTCGGTAACTCGCCCGGCAATACCGACTTCCTTACCACGATAATGATCCGGATTACGATTTATTTTTGCGATATTTGTCTGGCTGGGGCAGGCGGTGAAGAGCAGCGCTCCACCGATCAAGACGAAGAGAACAGCGGCTTTTTTCAATGCAAGCATTGGCGTCTCCTTTAATGGTTTCATTTCGGGAGAGGCGACAATAATAGTTCATTAGCCACAAAAAGGCACACAAGGCACATAAAAGTTAATGAGCGTTGCGCGCTCAAAAAAATCATTTTGTGCTTTATGTGCCTTTTTGTGGCTTATTTACCGAACCACCCGATTGGTCTACCCGAGAGATCGACCCAAACGCTCTTGACCTGCGTATAAAGTTCGAGCGCGTGTTTGCCCATCTCGCGGCCATAGCCTGACTGCTTGTAACCACCAAAGGGAGACGCTGCATTGAACATGTTGTAGGTATTAATCCAAACCACGCCCGCCTTGATCTCTTTCGCGAAACGATGCGCGCGCGTGATGTCCCTGGTCCAAATGCCGGCCGATAGACCATAGATCGTATCGTTCGCCTGCTTGATCAGATCGTCTTCGTCTTTGAAGCTGATGACCGACACAACTGGTCCAAAGATCTCTTCCTGCGCCACGCGCATGCTGTTCTTCACTTCTGCGAAGATTGTCGGACTGAAGAAGTAACCTTTTTGAAACGCGCCTTCGAGACTGGGCGACTGTCCGCCAGTAAGAACGGTCGCGCCTTCTTCACGCGCGATATCGACATAACCCTTGATCCGGTTCAGTTGCTCTTCGGAAACCTGCGGTCCCATCTGAGTCGACTTGTTCATCGGATCGCCGACGGCGATCTTTCCGGCTTTGTCCGAGAGCTTGCCGAGGAATTCATCCTTTACTGACTCTTCGACAAACAATCGCGAACCAGCGCAACACACCTGGCCCTGGTTGTAGAAGATTCCCATCATCGCTCCGGCCACAGCCTGTTCGAGATCGGAATCAGCAAAGACGATGTTCGGCGCTTTTCCACCGAGCTCGAGCGAGACCTTCGTGAGATTCTCAGCCGCAGACTTCGCGATCAACTTGCCGACTTCAGTTGAACCGGTGAACGCGATCTTGTCGATACCGGGATGAGCAGCTAGCGCAGCGCCGGCAGTCTCACCATAGCCGGGAACGATATTGACGACGCCTTCCGGAAACCCTGCTTCCTGGATCAACTTCGCAAGCTCCATCGCGCCGACAGGAGTTTGCTCTGCCGGTTTGAGAACGATCGTGTTGCCGGCCGCGAGCGCGGGCGCGAGTTTCCACGCTGCCATCAGGAGCGGAAAGTTCCACGGAATGATCTGACCACAAACACCGATCGGCTCGCGTAACGTGTAGTTGAACATCTTGCCGGGCACGGGAATCGTTTCGCCTTCGATCTTCGTGGCCCAACCAGCGAAGTACTCGAAGTTCTCAACCACTTGCGGCAGGTCAACGTACATCGACTCCTTGATCGGCTTGCCGTTGTCGGCAGTCTCCAGAGCGGCGAGGTCGGCTGAGTGTTGCTCGATCAATTGCGAGAGTTTGTAGAGCAGTCTGCCGCGATCGCGCGCGCTCATCTTTCCCCACTTACCTTCGAACGCACGGCGCGCAGCCGCAACGGCTTTGTCGATGTCGGCCTTGTCGGCTTCCGCGATTTCAGCGAGCGTCTCGCCCGTCGCCGGATTTGGCGTCTTAAAAGTCTTGCCCGACTCTGAATCGACCCACTGCCCGTCGATGAATAATTGATATTTACGTGAATCCACTGCTGCTGATGACATTATTGCTCCTTTAAAACTCTGTCGTACCTAGTAATAGTTGACGCAAGACGTACGGAAGAATTCCGCCGTGTTTGTAGTAATCGACTTCGATCGGCGTGTCGATTCTGAGTGTGATCGGAATCTCCTCGATCGCGCCACTCTTTCGATGAATCACGAGTGTCACGTCCTGGCGCGGCTCAATGCCTGCTTCTATTCCCAGGACATCGAACCTTTCGCTACCGTCGAGTCGCAGCGAAGCCGCGTTCGTGTCGTCCTTGAACTGGCAGGGCAACACGCCCATTCCAACCAGATTACTACGATGGATACGCTCGAAACTCTGTGCGATCACCGCTTTGACACCAAGCAACCTCGTTCCTTTCGCCGCCCAGTCGCGCGAACTGCCGGTGCCGTACTCCTGACCAGCGACAATCACGAGCGGCACATTTTCAGACTGATAACGCATCGCAGCGTCGTAGATGCTCATTCGTTCGCCATCGGGCTGATAGATCGTCACACCGCCCTCAACTCCCGGAACCATGAGGTTCTTGATGCGCACGTTAGCAAACGTTCCACGAACCATCACTTCGTGATTACCACGCCGCGCGCCATAACTGTTGAAGTCTTTGATATCGACGCCGCGTTCCTGCAAGTACAAACCTGCCGGTGACGAAGGCTTAATCGCGCCCGCGGGACTGATGTGATCGGTCGTTACTGAATCGCCGAAGATCGCAAGCGGTCTCGCGCCTTTCACATCCGACACGGGCAGCAGTGTGCTGTGAAAATTCTCGAAGTAAGGTGGCTCGCGAATGTAAGTCGACTCGGACTCCCACTGGTAAACATTGCCACTGGAACTCGGGATATCGTTCCAGAGTGGATTCTGTTCCGCGAAACTACCGTAGAGTCGTCGATACGTCTCTGGATCAAAAGCGGCGCGCATCATGCCGTTGATCTCTTCCATCGTGGGCCAGATGTCGCGCAGGTAAACTTCTTCGTTGTCGTTGCCGGTGCCGATCGGATCCGACGACATATCGAGATCGATACGCCCCGCGATCGCAAACGCAACCACGAGCGGCGGACTCATCAGGAAGTTTGCCTTGATGCTCTGGTGAACGCGCGCTTCGAAGTTTCGATTGCCCGAAAGAACAGACGCGGCAATGACGTCGCGTTCATTAACGATCTGTTCGATCGCTGGATCGAGTGGACCGGAGTTTCCGATGCAAGTCGTGCAGCCGTAACCGACGAGGTTGAAACCCAATTCATTTAAATAAGGTTGAAGTCCGGTTCGTTCGAGATACTCCGTCACTACACGCGAGCCTGGCGCAAGCGAGTTCTTTACTTTCGGACTGACAGACAATCCTTTTTCGACAGCTTTCTTGGCGAGCAATCCTGCGGCCAACATCACGCTCGGGTTTGAAGTGTTTGTGCACGACGTGATCGCCGCGATCAAAACATCGCCATGGCCCACGAGTTCATCACCAGTCGGAAACTCGTCTTCGGGAATCTCGGCAACAATGTCCGGAGTGGGTCGATTGTTGACCATTTCCGTTTCCGTCCAGGCGTTGGTGTTGGCCTCTGTCTGATGATTAACGGCCGAAGCGGGAACTGTCTCCTGTCGTTGTTCACCGCCACCGGCCATAGCGCGCTGTCTGTCGGCGCCGATCTTGACGTGAAAACGCGTCCAAAGCTCGTCTTCGCTTTTCCCGTAACCGCCCTCACTGATCGGTTTCACCATCAACTCGTTGAACTGTATCTTCAGTGCTGACAGTTCGATTCGATCCTGCGGACGCTTTGGACCAGCGACACTTGGACCAATCGACGCGAGATCGAGATCGAGCACAACGCTGTAATCGCAATCACCGCGGCGCGGTATGCCAAACATGCCTTGCGCCGTGTAGTAGTCTCTGACGATATCTACGTGCTCTTTCGGACGGCCCGTAGCGAGAAGATAAGCACACGTTTCTTCATCGACCGGGAAGAATCCCATCGTCGCCCCGTACTCGGGCGCCATGTTCGCAATCGTCGCGCGATCCGTGACAGACAAACTCGCCGCACCTTCACCGTGAAACTCAACAAACTTCCCAACGACCTTCGCTTTGCGCATCATCTCCGTCACGCGCAACACGAGATCAGTAGCCGTCATCCCTTCACGCAAGCTGCCGCTCAGGTGTACGCCGACGACATCCGGAGTCAGGAAGTAAACCGGTTGGCCCAACATCGCGGCCTCTGCCTCAATGCCGCCCACGCCCCAACCGACAATGCCGAGACCGTTGATCATCGTCGTGTGCGAATCAGTTCCGACGAGCGAATCGGGGTAGTAAACATTCTTCTCCCAAACATTCTTCGCGAGGTATTCGAGATTGACCTGGTGACAGATGCCGATGCCCGGCGGAATCACACAAAAGCCGTCGAACGCCTGAGTGCCCCACTTGAGAAATTGGTAACGCGAACGATTGCGTCTGAACTCCATCTCCATGTTCTTTTCAAACGCATCGCGCGTGCTCGAGAAGTCGACCTGCACTGAGTGATCGATCACGAGATCGACTGGCACGAGTGGTTCGATAACGCTTGTATTTTTTCCGAGACGCGCCACGGCTGAACGCATGGCAGCGAGATCGACGAGGAGGGGAACGCCGGTGAAATCCTGCAACAGCACGCGCGCGACGATGAAAGGAATCTCCTCGATGCGCTTGCCGTTTGGCTGCCAGTTGGCGAGTTCGCGAACGTCGTCTTCGGTGATCTTTTCGCCGTCGCAGTTGCGCAGCACTGACTCGAGGACCACGCGCAGGCTGTGCGGAAGTCTCGAAATCGGACCAACGCCGTCCTGCTCGAGTTTTGGCAATGAATAGAACTGTCCAATCGGGCCGGTGGCGGAACTGAAAGTTTGCAAAGAATCAAAGGGGCTGGCTGGCATAGTGGTGCTCAAACTCTTTCGTAAGAAGCGAAGTTTTGTTGAATGTTTTGGTTCAAATTGAAGTGTACCAGCGAGGAATATTTCACGCAAAGGCGCAAAGTTTTTCTTTGTGTCTTTGCGTCCTTCTTTGCGCCTTTGCGTGAAACAAATTCGTGATTTCTCCATTTCCCCGCTATTGGGTATAGTTTCCCAAAACACAGCACGAGGAGATTGCATGTCTAAGAAACACGGCGAGTATTTGGCTAACGATCCTGATTACATACCGGATCCGGAAATTGAGGAGTTTATGGAGCAGGAGATTTCCCGCGCTCCCAAGGATCCGGAGCTGCTGGCCCATCGACTGCGCAACAACACGGCCGCTTCGCCGCGCGATGCCGGTGGCGACCTCGATGCCGATTGGGAAGACGTCAACGACAGCGGCTCGGAAACTGTGGCCGGAGACAATCCGACTCCCGATCAATCGCTCGTCGAGGAAAACGCGTCAGCCATGGGCGTGAGTTATGAAGATAACGAAGAGTTGGAGTTTATCGACAAGATCGAGAAGCGCGATCGCGAACGCTACGAGCTCGACGAAAACTCAAAAGCGTCTGACGACATGATTTAAAACCGTTTGCGACTGTCGAGCAGGATCGTTACTGGTCCATCGTTAACCAGTTCGACTTGCATCATCTTGCGGAAGCTGCCAGTTTCAACCCGCCCAAGCAGCTTCCGGCTCGCCTCCACGAAATAATCGTACAAAGGTTCGGCAATCTCAGGCGCCGCCGCATCGCTCCATGAGGGCCTCAAGCCACGTCGCACATCGCCGTACAGAGTAAATTGAGAAACAATCAGCAGAGCACCGGCGATGTCTTTGACAGAAACGTTCATGCGCCCCTCGGCATCGTCAAAGATCCGCAGCGCAGCGATCTTGGGGACGAGATAGTCAGCATCCTCGCGCGTATCGTCCCGCGCAACACCTAACAAAACGACGAGACCATTTCCGATCTCGCCAACAACCTCTCCCTCAACCGTGACGCTCGCCCGCGTCACTCTTTGAACGACCGCTCTCATAGAAAAGAATCTCGCGCAAAGGCGCAAAGCCGCAAAGACGCTCCGCGGATTGCAAAACTTCCTTTGCGTCTTTGCGCCTTTGCGTGAGAAATCTTCGTCATTTCTTCGGCGGCCTCGATGGTCTGATCTCAACTCGGCTCGGTAATGCGCGGCCCGGATACGCAAGTAGATCCATCACTACTTGCGCAACATCGCTTGGCTGGAGTTGCCAACTCTTTTGATCGCTCGGTTCGTCACCACCAAACTCAGTGTTAACTGAACCGGGCATGATGTAACTCACCTTTATGCCGTCGTGTCTTACTTCCTGCATCAACGCTTCACTAAAACCGTTCAACCCAAACTTCGACGCGTTGTACGCAGCCATCCGCGCGTGCGGATTGGCGCCGGCGAGTGAAGAGATGTTGATGATGTAACCACCGCCTCTTTGCTTCATCAACGGAATCGCTTCGTGACAACAGTAGAAGACGCCGAACACATTCGTCTCGAGCACAGCGCGAAAATCTTCCGGACTCATCGACTCCACTGACGAGAAAATCCCGATGCCGGCATTGTTGATGAGAATATCGACGTGACCGAACGCCGCGAAAAGCGACTTTACCTGGTCATATTTGCGAACATCGCAGCAGTAACCCGAGACAGTGCCGGGTCCGATTTTGCTCAACTCCGAGGTTGCGTTTTCAATGTCCGATTCTATTCGCCCTGTGATTGCCACGTTCGCTCCGGCGGAGATGAGAGCTTTTGCGATCGCATGCCCGATTCCACGCGTGCCACCTGTAACAATCGCACTCTTTCCAGTTAGATCCACAACTTACCTCTACTTGGATGAGGTCAGTACTGTAGCGCGGTAGCGTCGGGTACGGATACGCGAGATTGACCCGACGCTATCGCGTTACGGTACTGACTGTCAGCCACTCAACCCTGTAACTTTGCGTGCAGTCTTTCGTTGACAATCTTCGGGTTTGCTTTGCCCTTCGAAGCCTTGATCACCTGGCCCACAAAGAACCCCATCAACGCTTCTTTGCCGGAACGATAGCTCGTAACCTGATCGGGATTCGCAGCTATCACGCTATCGATCAACGCGTCGATCTCACCGGTATCGCTAACCTGCACTAGCCCTTGCTCTTCAACGATCCTCGCGGCAGACTTCCCTGTCTTGAACATCTCGACAAGAACATCTTTCCCCTGTTTACCACTGATCTTCGCTTCGTCGATCATACGCACGAGCGCGCCCAACTCTGCGGCCGCCACCGGCGAATCAGACGCGGAAAGCCCATTCGCTTCGAGTTCGCGTAACAACTCGGATCTGATCCAGTTCGCAGTCGCGCGCGCATTACCCGACGCTTCCACAGCCTGCTCGTAGTAATCAGCGAGGGAGCGTTCGGAAACGAGTTGCGAAGCGTCTGCATAACTCAGTCCATACTGCTCGCTAAACCGCTTACGCCGGTCCTCCGGCAACTCCGGCATCGCCCGCCGCACTTCATCAACAAACTCTTCCGAGACGATCAACGGCGGCAGATCCGGTTCGGGAAAATAACGATAGTCGTGCGCTTCTTCCTTCGAGCGCATCACACGCGTCTCCAGCGCACGATCGTCCCAGAGCCTAGTTTCCTGGGTTAGACGCCCACCTGATTCGAGCACCTTGATGTGTCTTGCTACTTCAAACTCGATCGCGCGTTGCATGAACCGAACCGAGTTCAAGTTTTTCAACTCGACCTTCGTGCCAAATATCTCATCGCCAACGCGCCTCACTGAAACGTTCGCTTCGCAACGCAGGTTGCCCTTCTCCATGTCGGCTTCCGACGCGCCCACCCATTGCAGCGCGCGACGCACGTGATTGACGTAATCGTAAGCTTCCCACGACGAACGAAAGTCAGGCTCAGTGACGATCTCGGCGAGCGGAACACCAGCGCGATTCAGATCGATATAAGAATAGCGATCGACCTCAGGCAAACCTTCGTGAACGTTCTTTCCCGCATCTTCTTCGAGGTGCAGACGCGTTATCCTGATCTTCTTTGGACGCCACTCGAGAGGATGACCGGCTTCGTCACGCTCAGCGGTCATGATCTCGAGTTCACCGTTGGCTGAAAAAGGTTGATCGTATTGCGAGATTTGATAGCCCTTCGGCAGGTCTGGGTAGAAGTAATTTTTGCGCGCGAAGATTGATTGATGATTGATATGTAACCCGAGCGACAACGCCGCGCGCGCGCCGAGTTCAATTACACGACGATTCAAAACCGGAAGCGCGCCGGGTAGGCCGAGACAAGTCGGACACGTGTTGGCGTTTGGCTCGTCGCCAAAACGTGTCGCACAACCGCAGAAGATTTTCGACTCCGTGCTCAGTTGAGCGTGGATCTCAAGTCCGATAACTGTTTCCCAAGTCATCTGCGTGATCCGCGACTCATGTGAAAGGGCCTCGGATTGATACGTACGCCGGGCGCTCGGAATACCGGCCTTCGGCTATCAAACGGAAATCTTAGGAAAGCAGTTATCGGTGTGGCGAGAAATCCGTCGAACGGTGAAGGCCGAAATCTTCCGAAGCGATTAAATGGACCACCTGTGATTCCAAAACCAAAACCGTCAAACGCCGGGAATCCTCCGAACGAATATGACCACGGTATCTCTCCCGGTTGGTGACGGAACTGCGCCTGGTTCTCAGCACGCAATGCGTCCGCGCGACCGCGCCAGTAAGCCTCTTCCTCAGCCCGCATCGTGCGCACTTGTTCCATTGTGCGGTCTTCAATCGCCGCTGTTTCGCGCTGTCGCTGTTCCAACGAAGGCAAGCCCAACGCCTGACGCTGGTTCTCACTCTCGACACGCGCAAGGCGGAATTTCTCGAGTTCCGTATTCGTGATTGAGCGCCCTGCACCAGCCGGACGAACCTGCGGTGCGCGCTCAACCTTCGGCGCACTCGCTCTCAACAAAAACGCTCCGTGCGCTTCGCGGTTCGCGCGCTCAGTTTCAGCTATATCGACAGTGTTGAGTTGGACTGTTACCTGAATGCCGTTACCGACGTCGTAAGTCAGCGTCGAATTCGTAACAGTAAACTCGTTCGGAATCTCGACGCGACGCCCATCACGCATAACGATCGTGTAAGCGTCAACTACAGACACCGTTAAAAACAGAAACAGCACGGCAAAGAGAACTTTACTTCTACCCATGGCTCACCTCTTTTTCTAAAGCTTTCGCAATAGTATACGGCTAAAAAATCTTTGCAACTAGCCTTGCACTCTGGTATACATGCGGCGCACCAAAACGAAACCAAGGTTGATCATTGAAACGCGGACGCCCGGGCATTCGTCCATGGCGGAGCGCCGCTCGGTTCCAAACATTCAAACCAGGAGCGAGTGAGTAATGGCAAAGACGGTTTGTAAGATTTTGGGAGTCGTATTTTTACTTGTAGGTGTGTGCGGGTTTGTAGCTCCGACCCTGCTGGGAGCGCACTTATCGCCTGTACACAATGTCGTTCACATTGTCTCGGGAGCCATCGCCCTTTACCTCGGCTTCGCGGGAACTTTGTCGGCCGCAAAAATCTTCTGTCTTGTTTTTGGCGTGGTCTATCTCGGGCTCGCTGTTTTGGGCCTGGCATTTGGCACTGGCGCCGAACGCATGTGGATGGTTGGTCCACTGCACTTCGGCAATGCCGATCATTTTATTCACGGGATATTGGGCCTGATTTTTCTGGCCGGCGGACTGTTTACCAAAAACGCTTAGTCTCGCTTTCAGGTTGCAAGGGAGAGTTCTGTAAGTGGCGCACATGCGTCCTCGATCTCCAAACCCTTGCAACCTGAGCCACGGATTTGGCGGATCTATTAAATCCGATTCACCACTGATCGATCCGTGCTTTTCGATCCGTGTTATCCGTGACTAAAACTTCACACGAATGCCACCGCGCCCGAGAGCTTTGGGCGCGAGAAAACCATTCTCGTAATACGTCTGGTTGAAGACGTTCTCCACTCCACCAAACAACACCAACGTCACACGCTCCGTCTGTCGTCTCTCATAACTCACGAACAGATCGCCCTTCGTATATCCACTGAAAGTAAGCTCCGCCATTCGAAACGGAAAATTATTCTCAAACACCGGCGCGAGGTACGATCCTATGCGGTTGAGATCGAAACTGAAGAGCAATGTGCGATATCGCTGCGTGAGCGTGAGACCAAACAAGTGTTTCGGTATCACGTACTCCGGCAACAGCCCCTGGCCTACTAACGCGCGATCGCTGTTCGTGAAGGTGTATGACGCTCTCAGATCCATACCTTTAATGGGCGCGGTGTTGAAGTAAGTCTCGACTCCGCGTGAAAAGCCACCCGGACGATTCTCAAAACCACTGAAACGTCCGAGTCCGAGCGGATCAACCGCAAAGCCTGTAAAGGCAATCACTCGCTGTAAACGCGTGTAGAAGTAAGTCGCTCCAAACAATACGCCATCGTTTGCGAGTCGCTGATCAAAACCACCATCGACACTGATCGACTGTTCCGCTTTCAACGTCGGATCGCCAAAACGCACGATGCCCGCGGCGCCGAAGTCTCCTTCACCAAACCGCTCGAACAACGAAGGCGCGCGAAAACCATTGCCGGCGTGTGCTCTCAACTTCGTGCCCGTGCTTCGTATGAAATAAGCGACAGCGCCGTCGCCCGTAGCGGAACTCTCAGCTTCACGACCTTGCAGAACTCCCGGTCGATCCGCACTATTGATGCGATACCACTGACCACGCACACCGATCGAAAAACGCAGACGATCATCAAGAAACGACAGCTGGTCCTGCCCAAACATTGCGAACGTTCGTTGTCGATCGGTCGTGTTGTTGAGGAAGGTAAACGAAGGCGTCGAGCTCTGAAACAACGACTCACGCTCGAACTCAAACCCGGCAGTCAGCAGATTCGATTTCGAAAAGTAAAAATTTACTCGTCCGTCGACAGTATCGACGTTGCCGTTGTTGATGTTCTGAAACTCAAAATCACCGAACGGCACGAATGATGTGAATCGCGGATCGACAAGGGCTCCATTGTAGTTACGTCGATCACTCGAGACGCGCTGGTACGCAACTGAATACGAAACCGTGTCGCTCACGACCTGCGAGAACCTTCCCGAGCCGACGAGCAGACGATTGCGCCGACCTTGATCGGGATTGTTGAAGTCCGGCTGAAAAGTCAGGCCTGCTACCGCTTTTGGAAAACGTTCGCTCGTCGCGAAAGCAGCAGGCAATGGAAACGGATTGTCGTTCACGCGCGCATTCGCGATGTTCCCGAGTAAATTTCCCGAAATCGTGATTGAAGGCGTGGGATTGAATTGGAGGCGCCCAGCGAAACCGGTGTTGCCGTACGCATCATCGCCATCAATTCCATTGCGCACGTCCAAACGATTCACTCCGAGTTCGAAACCGTAACGTTCGCCGCCGCCGGATGCCTGTAGACGCTCGCGATACGTCGCCAGGCTACCGCCGTCAAATCCAGCATCGATGTGAAACCCCGACGAGCCAACCGCGGGAATCAGGTTTACGACACCACCAATCGCGTGAGTACCGTAAATCGACGAACCCGCACCCCGCAAAACTTCGATTCGGTCCAATGCCACTGGCACTAAATCTGACATGAGCGACACGGCTGACCCGTTGATGTCGCCAGCGTCACGCACTCGGAGCCCATCAAGTAGCACGGCTGTGTCGAAGTTTCTTTGACCGCGCAGACGCAGCGTCGTCAAGGATCCCGGCGAGCCTTGTTGTTGCACACGCACGCCCGGAATTCCGCGTAGACTCTCCGTCAAACTCAACTCATGCTTCGCCTCGATCTCCTGCGCGTCGAGTGTGGATATAACTTTCGATACTTCATCAGCGCGTTGGACCGTTCCGGTCGCAGTCACCACCACGCTCTCATTGATCGAGGCAACCTTGAGTACAACGTTTACTTGTTTGCTCTCGCCGCGCTGGAATTCGATCTCTTCCGAAGTGAAGACTGAAAACCCGCTAGCCTTTACTTCGACGAAATACGAACCCGAACGAAGACTCTCGAATTTAAAAGCGCCGGCCTGATCGGTTGCAGTGGTGAGATTAACTCCAGTGCTAGATCTGAGAATAACCTGCGCGCCTGCCACTTTGGCGCCGTTCTCATCGACGACAGCGCCGATAATCCCACCTGCGCCTTGCGCAAAAACGTTTGTAGTGATCGTGAGGATAAAAACGAGTGTCAGTAATAATCTTTTACTCATCGTAGCTTCTCCTGCCCGTCGCAGTGCGAGCTGAAATGAGCGCCGCAGAGGTTTCCTGACTCGCAGTTATGATTCCGCAGAATCGCCTCGGTCCCTCGTCTTCCCGGCGGCAGCCAGTGACTAAAACATTGAGTGACCTCGTTACTGCTTACAGTTGCGCGGGCAGTGGCGGCTTCGCACCGCCTTCCCTGCTGCACGTCGCTCGTGTTTTCAATGATGCCGGTATGTTTCGTGTACCGGCGTGACGCGTGGCCCACCCGTCACCGGATGAGCATCAACCAAAACTTTTACTTCAAACACATCTTGCAGGATGTGCGGTTGGAGCACTTGCTCCGGCGTTCCTGTATGAACGGTGCGACCATGTTTCATTAATATGAGATTGTCTGCAAACTGTGCCGCGAGATTGATGTCGTGCGTTACGACGAGCGCCGCAGCTTCGTCGCTGTTACAACGCTTTCGCACTAGCGCCAGCAATGTCGCCTGGTGTGAAAGATCGAGGTTCGCGGTTGGCTCATCGAGCAAAAGGATGGGAGCTTCTGTCGCAAGGGCACGCGCCATCAAAGCTCTCTGTCTTTCGCCGCCGGATAATTCATTCATCAAACGACCACTGAGATCGCTGAGCTCAGTCTCACGTAACACCGCGTCCGCAATCTTTAGGTCGTGGTCAGTTTCCCAACCCCAACCGGCATTGGTGGCCCACGCGAAGCGTCCACCGAGTACAAATTCGAGCACGGTTACCGGGAACCGAAGTTCAGCTTCCTGTGCAACTACCGCAACGCGCCGCGAAACGTTGCGGCGATTCAATCTCTCGAGTGGTTGGCCGTCTAAAAAGATCGTTCCTGAAAAAGGACGAACCTGACCATTGAGACTCTTGAGCAGCGTCGACTTGCCGGCGCCATTCGGCCCGATGATCGCCGTTATCTCACCGCGTTTCAGAGTCAGACTGAGATCAGCCACCGCGATGCGATGGTCGTAAGCAATCGTTAAGTCACGTGCGTCCAGCAAGTCACGCCCTCTTCAACAGATAAATAAACAACGGCGCGCCAATCAGGGCCGTAATCGCGCCGACCGGCAACTCTCGCGGTGCGATAACCGTGCGCGCGATTGTGTCGGCGACGATCACGAACACCGCGCCGCCGAGTGCCGCCGCCGGGATGCTGATGCGATTATCACTCCCGAGTGAAAGTCGCGCGAGATGCGGCACAACCAGCCCGACATATCCAACAGATCCACTCGCTGCCACAGAACTTCCCACCAATAAACTCGCAACGAGGAACACCATCACTCTCACGCGCCCAACTTCAACCCCTAAATCAAAAGCGTCACGCTCGCCAAGCATCAACAGGTTCAACGATCGCGCGTTGAGCGTGAGTATCAATGCACCCGCAATCGCAATGCTGATCGCGACTGGCAGAAGTGCTTTGCTCGTTCCCGAGAGATCGCCAAGGAGCCAGAAAGTGAACGAGCGAATGCGTGTGGCGTCCATTAGAGTCGTCACGAACACGATCACTGAGGACAGAAATGTGGTGACGATCACTCCCGCCAGTATCAAGCGTTCGGGCGTTGAGCCTGCACGTCCACGCGCGAGTCGATACACTGCAAACGTCGCCAGCAGCGCGCCTGTGAATGCGAGCAAAGGCCGTGTCCACTCGTTCGCGCCGAAGAAAACCAGCGCCAGCATCGTTCCGACTGCGGCTCCATTTGAGACGCCCAGCAGATAAGGCTCTGCGAGTGGATTTCGCAACAAGGCTTGATAGGCCGCGCCTGCTGTTGCGAGGGAACCACCGACAGCAGCAGCGAGCAAAATCCGCGGCAGGCGAATTTGAAACAGTATGTCGAACTGATCTGACGTCAAGCCGCATGATGCATTTCCAAACGACACGAGCGCGCATAACGAACCATGCACGGGCAGCCGTTCACTGCCGACGAGCGACGTGAATACAATCGCGAGTAACAATCCTGCCGCCAACAGCGCACAACAGATAACAGTTTTCCGAAGCGTCACACGATTCATCGTTATTTGAATGCGTCAGGATGAAGCGCGCGCGCCATCTCCTCGAGTCCATCAATCGCTCTAGGTCCAGGCCGGACGAGATGATCGTCGTTGATCTTGTACACGCGACCTTGCAGCACGGCCGGTGACTGCCGCAGTGCTTCATTGATCGTGGAATTTCCATTTCCCATCGATCCACCGGTAGGCAAAATGATCGCATCGGGTTTTGTGGCCAGTGCGGACTCACTACTGTACTTGGGCCACTCCCCCGGAACATCAGCCGTAACTGAGATAGCGCCGGCGCGACGCATTAGATCGGTTGCAAAAGAGTCGTGACCGGCGATGTATAGCGGCTCGGCAGATAACTGGTAAAAGACTCGCACCGGCGGTTTTTGTTTCACCGCTTGCTCGACGGCATCCGTTCTCTGACGCAGTGACTGCACGAGCGTCGCCGCCCGCTCTTTTTTTCCAAGTATCTCCCCGACCTGTTCGATCGATCGGAACACGCCTTCGAGATCGTGTGGAGCGGTAACAAATACTGCGATGTTCTGGTTTTGAAGTTGTTGCGTGAACACTTCGAGCTGTGACGCAGTTGAGATCAAAACAACTTGCGGCTTCAGCGCGATCACTCGTTCGAGACTCGGATGAATCGTATCGCCAACTTCAGCCACAGATTTTGCTTCAGGAGGAAAGTCGCAGTAACTCGTTCGTCCGACAAGTTGAGCGCCACCGCCCACCGCGAAAACAATCTCGGTCAGGTTCGGCGCGAGTGAAATAACGCGATCGACGCGCGCCGGCATCGAGACACGTCGCCCGGCGTCATCGGTCAGTGTTCGCGTTACCGGACCATCAAGTGTCGATTTTTGGATTGACCCGCACGATGACGTGATAGTGAGGAGAAACGTGCAAGCGAGAAGTAGTTTTAATGAAGTTCGTGACAGCATGGCCTGAACACCTTTGCGCGAGTGTTGAGAAGGCTGCAAAGCGTTTCGGGCAGGTCTCCTGGCTTAGAGAAAACATTCTCATCACAGTGGCGCGACCGCGCGGGATTCACACCCGCTTCCCTATTCTCCCCCAATCGGGGCACCCAAACGCTTAATTAAAGATCGTCGAAACGCGCGGACACTAACACGCGCCACGCTCACGAGTCAAACATGCTAAGATGCCTTCGCAATGATTAAAACTGTCGGGTGGACAAAAGACGGCGTGCGCATGTTGGACCAGCGTCTCCTGCCTTCGGAGGAGACGTATCTGATGCTGCGCTCTTATGACGAAGTGGCGGAAGCGATTCGCAAGATGGTGATTCGTGGCGCACCAGCAATCGGCGTCGCAGCAGCGATGGGAATTGCGCTCGGCGCGAGCCAGTCAGTTGGAACTTCGGTCGCGGATCTCGATGACGATCTGCAATACATCTGCGAAGTGATGAGCAAGACTCGGCCCACTGCGGTCAACCTGTTCTGGGCGATCGAACGAATGCGCGCGACGTTTCAAAAGAACAAACACCTCAACGACGTCGAAGAGATCAAGAAGACTCTGGTTAACGAGGCGCTGGCGATATTTGAAGAAGACATCGCCGCAAATCGCGCGATCGGAAAGCATGGTGGTCCACTGATCCCCGACGGCGCCACCGTACTCACGCACTGCAACGCCGGTGCTCTCGCAACCGCGGGTGATTACGGCACTGCCCTCGGGGTCATTCGCGGCGCACGCGACGCGGGTAAGAAAGTCGCAGTGATCGCCGACGAGACGCGGCCATTTCTCCAGGGCCTCCGGCTCACCGCGTGGGAATTGGCAAAAGATGATATCCCCGTAACCGTGATCACCGACAATATGGCTGGTCACGTGATGAAGAGCGGAAAGGTTGATGCGGTCGTGGTCGGTGCGGATCGCATTGCCGCGAATGGCGATACTGCAAACAAGATCGGTACGTACATGGTCGCGGTGCTCGCGCGAGAACATGGCGTTCCGTTCTATGTCGCCGCGCCTTTAACTACGCTCGATCTTTCGCTCGCATCGGGTGAAGAGATCCCGATCGAAGAACGCGACCCGATGGAAGTGACTCACATCCGCGACCATCAACTCGCGCCCGAAGGTGTCAACGTGCACAATCCGGCCTTCGATGTCACGCCGCATCAATTCATCACAGCGATAATTACTGATAAAGGTGTGGCGAGACCGCCGTTCGCGAAGAGTTTGAAAAACCTGGCCACGGATAACACGGATTGAAAATCGGATTTCTATCCGTGTCATCCGCGGTTGAAACGGCTGGATTTCCACCAGTCAATCGTGCGCTTGAGGCCCTCGCGCAGATCGACTTTCGACTCATAACCCAAGAACTTCTGCGCCAGAGTAATATCCGCAAGACTGTGGCGCACATCGCCAACACGCGGTTCGAGATATTCGGCCGTAACGTCCTGTTTCCCAGTTAATTCTTTCAACTCCGCGAGCAGTTGATTCAATGTGATTCGCTCGCCATTCGCGACATTAATCACCTTACCCGCCGCGTCTTGCGCTTCCGCCGCACGCAGATTCGCGAACACGACGTTGTCGATGTAGGTGAAATCGCGCGACTGTTCCCCGTCTCCGTAAATCACCGGACGCTCATTCGAAAGCAATGAACTGATGAAACGTGAAACCACGCCTGAATACTGCGAACCGGGATCCTGTCGTGGTCCAAACACGTTGAAGTAACGCAGTGAAACAGTCTCCAACCCATAAACACGCGTGAACACCTGGCAGTAATACTCACCCACCAGTTTCGCCACTGCATAAGGCGACAAAGGATCGGGCAACATCTGTTCAGACTTCGGTAATGTTGGTTGATCTCCATAGGCAGAACTCGACGCTGCATAGACTACGCGCCTTACTTTGTGATCTCGCGCTGCTACGAGTAAAGAAAAAGTGCCGTCAACCGATGCGACGTGAGTTTGACGTGGCTGTTCAACCGAACGCGGAACAGAAGGAATGGCCGCTTCGTGAAAGATCAACTCGACACCGTCGAGCGCTTTATTCAGCAGTTGTTCGTCGGCCACGCTGCCTTGAATGAATTCGACGTCGCCGCCGATCTCTTCGATGTTCTCACGATGACCGGTGGTCAAGTCGTCGAGAATGCGAACGCGCGCGCCGCTTGCCATAAGGGCCGACGCGATATGCGAGCCAATAAAGCCGGCGCCGCCTGTAACGAGTGCAATTCCTGAAAGTGGCATCCGTGTTTACCTGCCCACCCCAACGTATTCGAAACCCATCTCTCGCATATCTTCCGGTTCGTAGATATTTCTCAAATCGGCAACTTTCGGAGTCTTCATCAAGTCGCGAATGCGTAACAAGTCGAGCGCGCGAAACTGGTTCCACTCAGTAACAAACACGAGCGCGTCCGCGCCTTTTACCGCGGCATACTCATCGTCGGCATACGCGATCTCAGGCAACAATTTCATCGCTTCGTGTTTTGCGACCGGATCGTAAGCACAGACCGAAGCGCCACCTTCGAGCAGACTTCGAATAATTCCGACGGCCGGCGCCTCGCGCATGTCGTCTGTTTCCGGTTTGAAAGCAAGTCCCAGGACGGCAATCTTCTTTCCTTCCAGCGGGCCGACCAGATTACGGATCTTCGTGAGCATCTCACGGCCCTGCCGGTTATTCACTTCGATTACGGCATTGACGATGAGCGATTCGGAGTCGTACTGCTTCGCGACTGACGCAAGCGCGCGTGTGTCTTTTGGAAAACACGAACCACCGAAACCGGGACCGGGGTGCAAAAACTTACTTCCGATGCGCTTGTCCATGCCGATTGCTCGCGACACGTCATGCACGTCGCACCCAATCTTGTCGCACAGGTTCGCAATCTCGTTTATGAAAGAGACTTTGGTCGCGAGGAATGCATTGGCAGCGTACTTCGTGAGTTCCGCGGCTTCGAGTGAAGTAATTACGAAAGGCGCTTCGATCAGGTAGAGCGGACGATAAAGATCCTTCATGATCGCGATCGCTTCTTCGTCGGAACTACCGATCACGACGCGGTCGGGACGCATGAAGTCGTTGATCGCGGCGCCTTCTCTCAGAAACTCCGGATTGGACACGACACCAAAATTCGCGCGAGTGTTCTTTCGTTCACTGATCAGCTTGCGAATCCGTTCGCCGGTGCCAATCGGCACAGTCGACTTGGTGACAATCACCTTGTAACCGTTCATATACTCAGCTACTGAGGATGCTGCCTGCTCAACAAAACTCAGGTCAGGTGAGCCGTCTGGTTTTGGCGGGGTTCCGACGGCGAGAAAGATAACGAGCGCTTGTTCAACGGCCTGGCGAACGTCAGTCGTAAATCTAAGCCGGCCTGCTTGCGTGTTCTTCAGCACGAGCTGCTCGAGGCCAGGCTCGTAAATCGGCATTACGCCTTTTAGCAGTCGATCAATCTTGTCTTCATCAACGTCGACGCACGTAACATCGACACCAAACTCGGCAAAACATGCTCCGGTTACAAGACCTACATAACCACTACCAATAACAGCAATATGCATCTAACTACTTTCTTTTTCTGTGCTTGGGCCTTTGTACTTGGGTCTTTGTACTTTGTACCAAACCAAGTACAAAGACCCAAGCACAAAGACCAGTGCTTCGAAGGTTCTTACAATCAAAACCTTGCGGGCCACGCGCGTTGATCGCGTGACCCGCAAGGTCAATTTTACTGACCGCAGCGCTGGCTACCAGTGCCACAGTATTTTTCTCAGCCTAACAAGCTTTACGAACTTACTTAGTCGGGCTGACTACGGTAACGCTGCCGCCGAAGTTAAGGTCGTTGTTATGGAACGCGGCATAAAGAACACCAGCCACCGCACCACCAACAGCCAGCAGCAACACTGCCAAAGCGCCACCGCTCAAACCATCATCATCGTCATCGCCCTGCGGATTCGGGGTTCCAGCAGTTGCACTCTCACCTGCGGCAACTTGCTTGGTGGCTCCGCCGGTCTTGAACTGGGCAACGCCCGCCAAGGTCGACATCGAAGTGCGTCCCTTTAGAGCACTGACGGTGAACGAAGTCGCCTGACTGCCATCGACAACAACCGTTCCATCTTTGGTCGTTAGGTTAACCGTGGTGCCCGCCAACGTTGACACCTGAGCGCTGCCGCTTTCAAGCATTGCGACGATGCTGTGCTCTGCGAAGCTGAGGTGAAGATTGCTGTTGGGGGCGAGTTCAACTCGACCAATCTTGCTGATGCTCACTGAAGCGCTGCTTTGAGCCGCGGTGCTGATCGTCGAGCCAGTGAAAATCGTGCCACCGGAAATCATCTTTTCGCCGTTAACCGTGACTTGTCCAGTGACCGACAGCTCGCCTGACGCCTTGGCGCTCGGCCCAGCCAACGCCACCATTGAGTAAACACTCAAAACGGCAACCGCCACAACAGTCGCGATGGACTTGCGGCTCCAAGTTTTGCTGATCATTAACTTTCCTCCCGTATAGTGAAAAACCAAAAGGTCTTAATTGCGCACCGCGACGGCCAAACAGTCGTGGGAAAAACTGCTGATGGTTAGTAACCCGTGCAAAGCCAGGTAATACTTGATGTTTATGGCCTACAGGCCACTAACACTTGGATTTATTACACTAATACAAGCCCTCTGTCAACAATCATTTGCGCTTAACATTGCCACAAAACTGTGTCAGGCGCAGATGCCGGTTCATGGACCAGCCGGAGGGTAAAAAGAACCAACTTGCCGGGTTGATTGTTTTGAATTAAGGGCGCCGGACCGCTGAAGCCTTTTCGTTTAGTTCGGCCTGCTCGTACGGATCCAGACGCGCGAACAGGTAGAAAGTCTCGCCGGAGCGCACAGTTCCCAGGAATCTAAATGTATTCCGAAGTATTTCACCCGTTTTCAGACGAGCGGGTTCGGGTGGGTTCGAGCCGAACAGAAGATTCATCTCGTCGCCTGAAACCGCTTCCAGCTCAGGCAGGTAGTCGTTGTGCGATTCGCGCGCAAGACGTATGGCCATCTGTCGTAACGCCCTAATACGATTGGAATTACGACGATAGTAGATCGCACTCACTTCGCGCCGGCTCACTCGATCGTCAACTACTTCCTGTTCGTTCTTTAAATATCCGAGATAGGCACGCACCACGGGTCCGAATTCGTCATCCGAGCGCTGTCGTGTAGGTTTTGCCTGAATAGCTGTGAGGACAGAGAAAGCGACCAATAGAAAAGCGAGAAATCTTCCCGTGATAGTTGCCATGGCCTTGCTCCCGCGGAAGCGTAATCCTATTTTTTCATTGTGGCCCACGAATTATACCAGCACTCCAGTTAACTAAATTGCACGTGTCTTTCAGCAATGTTACATTGATCTTCGTTTTCCGTTAAGCGGCATGTCTTCTTCAAATCCTCAAGCTCCTTCGACTAAAAACAACATTGCACTCGGCGTCTGTGGCGGCATTGCGGCTTACAAAGCCGTCGAAGTATTGCGCGGATTGCAGCGTGCGGGATGCGTCGTGCGAGTGGCGATGACGAAACGTGCCTGTGAGTTTGTGCAGCCACTCACTTTTCGTGCGCTATCAGGAAGTCATGTGGTGGTTGACGACTATGCGCCGGACAACCCGGATCCAATCGCGCACATTACGTTCTCTCAGACCGCGGATTTACTGATCGTAGCGCCGGCAACGGCTAACATCATTGCGAGGTTTGCTAACGGCGTTGCTGACGACTTTCTGAGTTCAACTTATCTTGCCTGTTCTGCACCGGTATTGATTGCGCCCGCGATGAACACAACGATGCTGGAACATCCGGCGACGCAACGTAATCTGGAGCGATTGCGAGCTGATGGAGTTCACTTCGTTGAGCCTGACGCGGGTGAGATGGCTTGCGGGACGATTGGTCCGGGACGGCTAAGTGAGCCGGAACGCATCGTTGCCGCGGCACTTCAGATTCTCGCGGCGTCACGAGCGAAAGATTTAGCAGGTGAGCGGCTTCTAATTACGGTTGGTGCAACACGCGAAGAGATCGATCCGGTGCGATTTATCTCGAATAGATCTTCCGGAAGGATGGGATTCGCACTTGCTGAAGCGGCTTTGCAACGTGGCGCAGAGGTCACTGTGGTGACCGGTGTCACAACCATAGATCCACCTGCAGGTGTTCGTGTAGTAAAGGCGTTATCTGCTGAGGACATGTTGAAAGCCGTTGCCAGTGAAGCAGGCAAGGCGTCGGTTTTCATCGGCGCGGCGGCTATTGCGGATTACCGTCCTGCTCAGCGCGCCGAACAGAAGATTAAAAAGTCGGAAGATCAGATCACGTTGACGCTCGAGCGAACACCCGACGTGCTTTCGCAAGTTGCAGCGTCACGTGCGAATGGGATGTTAGTCATTGGCTTTGCTGCGGAGACTGAGAATGTTCTGGCGAACGCTCGCGAAAAGTTGCAACGCAAAAACCTCGATGCGATCGTCGCGAACGATGTGACGCGTGAAGGCTCAGGTTTTGACTCAGCGACGAATGCGATTACGATCATCACGAAGGATCAGAATAATCCGATTGAAGTACCGTTGCTGTCAAAGCGTGAAGCCGCGGATCGGATTCTTGATGTTATAGTAAGCCTGCGTTCCTAATTACTTTCCCATGTCACAAAAAGAACTCCGTGATCTCGTCAACCAGACGAAGAAACAACTCGAGCACTTGAAAGCGTTGGGTGTTGAAGGCATTCAGGTATCAACCGCAACTGCACCTGCGATTACGCAACCAGCGAGAGTTGAACCAGCGCCGGCCGCAAGCGAACCAACGACTTCATTGTTCGGCGATCTCGCGCCCGCGCCGGTGAAACTCACAAAATCATCCGAAACGTTCGAACAAATCCACGCTGAAATCGGTGACTGCACTCGCTGCCCACTTCACCTCGAACGCACGCACGTCGTTCACACTGAAGGAAACCGCAAAGCACGACTGATGTTTGTCGGCGAAGCACCCGGAGCAGACGAAGACGCTCAGGCACGTCCGTTCGTCGGTCGCGCCGGACAACTGCTGACAAAGATCATCGAAGCCATCGGCATGAAGCGCGAAGAGGTTCTGATCGGCAACGTCAATCGCTGCCGCCCGCCAGGTAACAGAGCGCCGATGCCCGACGAAGCATCGACGTGCAAACCGTACCTCTTAAGAGAAATCGCAGTGGCCCAACCCGAGGTGATCGTCGTGCTCGGCAACACTGCGATGAAAAACCTGCTCGACACGCGCGAAGGCATAACCAGGCTGCGCGGAAGCTTTCAGGACTACAAAGGCATCAAGGTAATGCCCACCTTCCATCCGGCTTACCTGCTGCGCGATCCTTCCAAGAAACGCGAGACGTGGGAAGACCTGAAGAAGGTGCGCGACTACCTCGACAGCCACAGATCTTCGGATCGCTAGATCCGTGTTAATCTGTGAATCCGTGGCCAAAACCTCATACGCTGAAGTCGCAGTTCCGCTGCACGTCTTTCAAACATTTACCTATCGCTTGAGTGCTGAACAAAGCATGGAAGCAAAGGCGGGCGCGCGTTTGGTCGTCCCTCTCGGACGAACCGTTGTCACTTCATACATCGTCGATATCCTCGATGAGCTTCCGCAAAGCCTCACCGAAACAGAAATCAAAGACGCGCAAACTTTGGTAGACGCAGATCCGGTCTGCAATCCTGAGATCCTCGAACTAGCACGCTGGGTCGCCGATTACTACGGCTGTCCGCTCGGCGAAGTGATCAAAGCCGCTCTGCCTCCGGGCATGTCGCCGAAGAGTCGCAGTGCTGCTTTTGCGAAACCAAAGCTGCGACGCTTCGTTCGTTTACGACAACCTCTTAACTCCGACGAAGAAAAACTCGGCGACGCACAACACCGCGCTCTCGCAACACTTGCGAGCAATGGTCCAATGCCGTTGCAGTCACTGATCAAAACTTCCGGCGTGAGCGCCGCAACGATCGCGTCACTTGAAAAGAAAGCACTCGTCGAGATTTCTGTTGAAGCAGTGCGCCGCGATCCACTGAGTGATGGACTCGGAATCACATCAGAAGTCCACACGCTGACTGCGCCCCAGGTATCTGTGCTCACGCAAATCGAGCAACAGATGAACTCCGGCACTTATGCTGCCTTCCTTCTTCATGGCGTCACCGGCAGCGGTAAAACCGAGATCTACATGCGTGCGATGAGCAAAGCGCTCAGCCTTGGTCGTTCCGCGATGATGCTCGTACCTGAAATCGCTCTTACTCCGGTCTTCTCGCGACGCCTGCGTGCGCGCTTCGGCGATCAAGTCGCGATCTTCCACTCGTCGCTCCAGAAAGGCGAGCGGTTTGATGAGTGGACGCGCGTCAAAAACGGCGACGCTCGCGTAGTTATCGGCACGCGATCAGCAGTCTTTGCTCCGGTGAAGAACCTCGGACTGATCGTCGTCGACGAAGAGCATGAGTCGTCATACAGGCAGCAGGAATCGCCTTACTACAACGCGCGTGACGTCGCGATCGTGCGCGCGCAGAAAGAGTCAGCCACGGTTGTGCTCGGCTCAGCCACACCATCGCTTGAATCCTTTCACAACGCGCGCAAAGGCAAGTACACACTCGTCAACCTGCCCGAGCGCATCAACGCGCGTCCAATGGCGACTGCGAAGATCATCGACATGCGAAGCGTCTTCGCGCGACACGGGAAGCCGCGCGTGTTTTCAGACGAGTTGCTCGAGGCAATTCGCGAGACGCGCGAACGTGGCGAACAGTCGATCATCTTGCTCAATCGTCGCGGCTATTCGAGTTTCATTCTTTGCCGCTCGTGTGGCGAGACCGTTCAGTGTCCAAATTGCGACGTGACGCTCACTTACCATCGCAGCGAACGCGTCATCGTTTGTCACTACTGCAACCATCGCGAAGCCGTGCCGCGTGTGTGCCCGTCATGCGGCAAGAAGTACATCTACTACGTTGGCGAAGGCACCGAACAACTCGAAGAGATGTTAAAGCTTCTCTTCCCTGCACTGCGCGTCGCTCGCATTGATCGAGACACGACTGCGCGACGCAAAGTGTTCGAGCAGTCGCTGGCTGACTTCAGCGCCGGACGGATCGATACGCTCGTCGGAACGCAGATGCTGGCGAAGGGTCACGACTTTCCGAACGTGACGCTGGTGGGTGTCGTGTCAGTTGATGTCGGGCTTGCTTTGCCGGATTTTCGTGCAGCAGAACGAACGTTTCAACTCATTACCCAAGTGGCGGGACGTGCGGGTCGCGGTGACCGACCCGGCAGAGTGTTGATTCAAACGTACCATCCTTATCATTACGCTTTGCGCCATGCGTGTGCACAGGATTACGAAAGCTTCTACGAAGAAGAGCTGCGTTATCGTCAGAATCACTCGTATCCGCCGTTTGTGGCGCTCGCGAGTTTGCTGGTCCATGGACCAGATCTCGGTCGTGTGCGTTCTGATAGTCTTGAACTGCGTAAACAACTCGACGCGGCCAACGAGGAACGAAAGTGTCGTGTGCTTGGCCCGGCGCCGGCACCGCTCTCTCGACTAAAGGGCGAGCATCGGTTTCAACTGTTGATAAAGTCGCGCAGCCGGAAGCTCCTGCGTGAGGTTGCGGACGCGGCGCTCAAGAAAGCCGCTGATGGCGGAATGAATTTGCGAACGGTTAATCTGGAGATCGATCCGGTATCGATTATGTGAGGTGGGTATGAGACTTTCGGAACTTGCGGAGCTGACTGGCGCCCGCGTTGAGGGCGCGTCGGATGACGTGGAGATCGTGGGAGCTGCGGGTCTTGATGAGGCCGGCGAAGGGCACATTACGTTTCTCGCGAATCCGCGCTACACGCCGCGCGTCAACACCACGCGCGCATCAGCGATCTATCTCAGCGAAGAGGCTGCGACCGAAAAACAGATCGCGATACTGCGCGTGAAGGATCCGTATCTCGCTTACACTCGCGCGCTCAGAGTTTTCAACCCGGACGCTGAGCTCGAGCCGTTTATTCACCCGTCGGCTGTTATCGATCCGACCGCGCGCATCGCGGCACGCGTCGCGATTGGAGCGTGTTCCGTGATCGGGCGAAATGCTTTTATCGGCGACGATGTTCACATTCATCCGAACGTGACGGTTTACAACGACGTCACGATCGGCCGCGGTTCAGTGATTCATTCCGGTGTCGCGGTGCGCGAACGCACGGTGATCGGCGAACGCGTGATCATCCATAACAACGCTGTGATCGGTTGCGATGGTTTTGGTTATGCGAAAGACGAAGAGAAACACTGGTTGAAGATTCCGCAAACGGGCCGCGTCGTGATCGAAGACGACGTTGAGATTGGTGCTGCGACGACAATCGATCGCGCATCAGTTGGCGAGAGCCGCATCGGACGCGGTTCGAAGATCGACAACCTCGTGCAGATTGGTCACTCGTGTACCGTAGGAGAGGATTCGTTGTTGTGCGCGCAAGTCGGACTGGCGGGAAGCTCGCACATCGGCAGCCGCGTGATTCTCGCTGGCCAGGCCGGCGTGGCAGGTCATCTGACCATCGGCGACGACGTAGTGTTAACAGCCAAGAGCGCCACGAGTCATGACATACCCGCGGGTAAAGTAATCTCGGGCATTCCGGCGTTTGATAATCGTGATTGGTTGCGTGCGACGGCCGCGTTCAGGCGATTGGGTGAGATTGCACGAACGGTACGTGAACTTGAGCGGCGTTTGCTATCCACAGATTCCGCAGATTCCGCAGATAAGAAAGAATAATCTGTGTAATCTGTGGATAAGTCTTACGTGATCGCACCGCCGTCGACGATCACGACCTCGCCGTTCATAAAACTATTTCGCTCGCTCACCATGAACGCGGCGTATTCGGCGAGCTCTTCGGGGCGGCCGAGACGTCCGGCTGAGGTCCAAAAGTCGTGCATCTGTAACCAACGCTCGGGCAGCGCTTGTGCAAGGTCAGTGTCGAAGATGCCCGCGGCGATCGCATTCACTCGCACGCCAAAGGTCGCCGCTTCGCGCGACAAACACTTAGTGAAACCAATCATTGCCGCTTTCGATGTTGCGTAATGGACCGCAGTCGGCAATGCGCGTATCGCACCGATGGACGTGATGTTGAGGATGCTTCCTTTACGCTGCCGGAGCATCTGTCTGTACATCGGCTTCGTGACCGCAAACAGGCTGTCGACATTCGTGTGAATCACTTCGTCCCAGGCGCGGTCGGTCGTGGTGGCGAAGTTGTCGCCGCGATTGATGGCGGCGTTGTTTACGAGGATATCGATCCCGCCCCACTTCTCGACGAGCTCGCGCGTCAGTTTCTTCATGCCGACGCGATCGACGACTGAAACTTTGCAGCTGAAGGCCTTGCGCCCGTAACCCTCGATCTTTTGACTCACTTCGGCGGCGAGGTCGTCGCGCGAGTTGTAGCTGAACGCCACGTCTGCGCCTTCACGCGCGAACACATCGCAAATCGCCGCACCTATGCCGCGCGTTCCACCGGTTATGAACGCACGCTTTCCCTCAAGCAAAAGACTCACTAAGTATGTTTCTCCTGGAATTAGACGGGCTTAGTATACGTCGCGGCTGATTAAACCGTGAAAACCTCCGCACAGTCAATCGCGCCTTAGCCGAAAGTCGAGAATCGCCGAGAGTGAATGTTGTACGAAGTCTGTGCGAATCTCGCTGTAGTGAAGGCCTTGCCTCAGACCGCCGATGGCGAAATCCGGGTTGGGAAGGATGGCTCGATCTCGTTCCTGAATGATGAGTTGATCGAGGAAGGCGAGGCCGCGCGCGAAGGATTCTTGATATCGAACGACTTGTTCTACTTGCAGCGCGGCGGCAATGCCTTCGAGATAGACGCCAGTGGTGTAACCGGGCGTGTTTGACTGGTGATCATTGATGAAAGCGCCGGTCTTGTCCTGTTGATAGCCGAGGAGCCAGTCGGCGATTTCGAAAACGGCGTCAGCGAACTGCGCATCGCCAGTGACCTGCCACCAGTTACTAAACGCCTGGAGCAACCACGTGACTTGTCCGAATTGTCGCTTGTAGCGAAAGCGATGGCGGTAGTACTGAAAACTGCGGCGCAATCGTTCTTCATCGATTGTTGAGGCGTTTGCTTCACAGCCGGCCGCGAGCGCAAGCAAGACCTGGCCCGGAAAGTAATCTTGAAAGATCTCCGGCGATGGATCGGCCGGATTTTTGTGAGTCGTGATTCGTCCGTGTGGAAGCTCGACACAACGCCAGAGAGTGTTCGCGAGATCTTTGATCAGCAAATCATTCTCACGTAGATTGCTGAGCGCTAAGAGCAGGAATGAAAGCTCCGCCACTGAAGGACTTTCATTGTCGCGTTCGAGCCAGACTTTATCGCCTTCGTGAACGAGCTTTTCAACTAAACGATTAATTACTTTGTCCGCGGCGTTTTTGACTTCATCGCCACCAAACGTTTTGTGCACGCGCGCGAGAACCCACGCACCATGAGCAAGCCTCGCCGCATCGACGTATTCGAGCAGTCGGTTCTGAAACGGCTGATAGGCAGAATAAAACGTACCATCGTCTCGAAGATGTTTAAGCAAATAACGCAGGTGCAGCTTGCCGAGCTTCTCACTTAATTCCTCGATCGGTGGCAGATCTTGTCGCGGTGTAGCAAAGCCACCAACTGTCGCCCACACACCTTCGCTTCCCGCGAACCAAGTCGCAGAATCGAAGCGGCACCAGTTATACGGCGGCTCAGTAATCCCCGCCTTTTCTAGCACCGCCTTCGCAAAATTCACCGCATCGTAATTCCAAAACGAAGCAACGAACGGAAGCAGCAATCCGACTTTATTGCCCTGATGCGCCATCAACGTTTGGTCACCGTGACGATAGTAGTTGACGACTTCTTCCGGCGGCGCGTATCCGATTTCGAGTGGATCAAAGAGAAACGACACCGTGACCGCGACCGAGTCAGCATCAACCGGTTTCGCCGGATCAAACCGCTGATCGTCAAGCGCGGCTGCGGCTGCCTTGTGCAGATCTTCGTCGAGATTACGGACCGCAAGGCCCATACAACCACGCAAACGCCCATCGATATAAATCGTCACATACAACGACTCAACATTCTTCGGCAGCAGATCGCCTGCCAATGGCTGAGTCGCTTCAGATTTGCTGAATAACTGGCACAGCACGAGGTCGCGAGCGCGCGCCGCAATTTGCCCGCAGACGTTCTTGTCTTTGTGCCACGGAAGTTTTTCGAGCGCGGGAACGCCGGTCGGTTGCCACGTCGCCTCAGGCTCGATCGCTTTTACAACGTCGTGACGAAACAGTTCGTAAGGCTCAAACGAGACGAGCTTAGCGTTCTTGATGCGCGCGTGCTGAAACTGGGCCCACTCGTTAACGATCCCCGGCATGCGCGGCAACGCGCCGCCCATGCGTTCGCGTCGCTCCAGACTCCGCACCACGATCCCGTAGCGATCATTGTCGAGTTGACCGGGCGTGCATAGTTCGAGCGCGTTAAAGAACGTCACTGCAATGGCACTCTGATCGACGACGCTCAAACCTTCATCGCCGCGAGCGAGACTTGCGGCAGTGCTCAACGAAGCCATCACCACATCGTCCGCAGCACCTCGCGAAGTCTCACCGGGAAAGTGCCAGAAACCGCCGCGCGCATGGCGCTTATGAATGTTTTGTCGCGAACGAATGCTGACCCACGCGCCACCCGCTGAGTCGTAATGCTTATCGAGGTGTTGCGGCGGACGCAGAAGTTTGCCTGACGACAAATATTCCGAAACTACGAGGCGCGCGAGTTGAGCGGGATGCAGGCGTTCAGGCGCTGTTTCCGTGTGCCACTCAAATGCCGGGAACCACTTCGTTGGATTCGCGAGCGGCTTGTCTTCATCTTCCATGTGGGCAATGAAGTCGGTCCAGATGTCGTAGACCGCTTCCATGTGATAGCCGCGCTCCTGCATGAGGGCGTAACCGCCGTGCCAGCCGAAACGGACGAGGCAAATGCCACCCTCAATACGCAGACCGGCCTCTTCGAGTCGCTCCGTGGCTTCGGTCATGCACGTTCCGGAACTCACTGAATCGTCGATGATGATCACGGGCTCCGACGGATCGATCTCGCCCTCGATCAGTTTGCACGAACCATGCTGCTTTCGTTCTTTGCGAACTAATAGACCACGATAACGACTGTCCTGAAGCACACACGATTGCAGAATGGGAACACCGGTCAGTCCGTAAGTGGCGAGCTGACGACCATCGAATCGTTTGAGGAGTTCGAGAATGCACTTCCCTGCCAGTTCCGCGCCTCTTGGTGAGAGAGTGACGGAGAGCGAGTCGAGCATCCAGCGCGCGGAAGTCCCATCGCGCGACAGGACGGGCTGCGTCTCGGAGCGATAGAGAATCCCGCGGCGTTGCAGCATGTCGAGCAACTCGGCGCGTGCGGTTTGAAAATTCTCAGGCAATGAGCTGAGGGTGGTGGAAAGTGCTTCGCGCAACATTGGAATACAAAGAAGGTTTCACACAAAGGCACAAAGATTTAAAGCAAGGCACAAGGAGAATTTTCTGTGCTTTCGGTTTGGATCTTTGTGCCTTTGTGTGAAACATCTTCCTCAATAGTAAGGATTCTCCGGGAGGGCCAGGCTGAGATAGCGATTGTCCAGATGGACCATCAGGTCCTTTGCGACAAACTCCTCGAGCGCCGCGTCGAGCCACGGAGCGTCATCGAATTTGGCCGAGATATCTTTACGACTGCGAGCGTCGGCACAGTACTCATAAAGATTCGCGGCAGTGTCCGAATACGTAGAATTCTTGGTCGAACAGTTGCGCCCGTCTTCGATCAGAATGGTCCTCCATGCCTTTCGATAACGCAGGTACGGTCGCGGCCTTTGTTTCCAGCGCTGTTGCCAGGTGTCTACTGCTTCGAAGATCTCGTTGTACTCGTCATCCGCGAGCGTGTTTCCCATCTCGTGCTCGAAGTAATAAGAGACACGGTTCAGGTCGAAGCGATCCTTCGGGAACAGAAAATCATAACAAGGCGATGGAACTAAACGTGTAACTGACTGAGACTCCGGTTCGGTGTACATCGGCGACCCACGATCCGCGCGCGCTTTCGCAATCGCCCAGGGCGCCTGTAAGTGATGGATCTTCGCGATCACTTCACACTGCGCGCGATAGTCTTCGAGTGTTTCACCCGGAAATCGCAGCAGAATGTTGTAAAGGTTGTTGATGCCGTAGTAAGTGGACCACTTAATCAACTCGAGATTGCGCACACCCGTGGTGTGTTTTCTCATCAGCTTGAGAATGTGCGTCGACAAACTCTCCACGCCCGGCTGAATCGAGAACAGGCCGCCCTTGCGCATCTGCTTCAGTTGCACTCGCGAAAGGCTCGGCCGCACCTCGTAGTGAATGCGAATGTCAGTGTTCGCTGCACTCAGTTGATTGAACAACTCGTCGATGTACTCAGGCGCGATGATATTGTCGATCGCATTGAAATCGAGAATCCCGTAACGTTGCGATAGTTGATCGAGTTGCTGAATGACGTTATCAACCCGCTTCGAACGAAACTCCATTCCCGCACGGTTCAGACCACAAAACGTGCAATGATTCTTAACACCCCACCAGCAGCCACGCGCCGTTTCGATCGGCAGCAAAACTCCCTGCGATTCATCGCAATAGTGATAACCGCTTTCCTTGCGTGCGTAGAAATACTCGTCAAAATCGGGCGTGGGGGTCTTGTTCATGTCCGCGAGATTTGGTGCGCGTCCGGCATACGCGATGCGACCGTTGTCGCGCCACATCATCCCGGGCATTCCAGCCATCGATTGGCCGTTGTAGAGACGACGAATTGCTTTCGGAAGTGTTTCGTCAGCGTCGCCGCAGTGAATGTAATCAACTTCGGGACAGCCCTTCATGATCTCTTCGGCGATATCGTCTTCAAAAGTTGCGCCGCCCATCATGATCGGAATGTGCGGATAATGCTGCTTGAGTGCACGCGCCAGAGCGATGCTCGCGAGAGTCTGTTGAAAGACAACTGAGAAGCCGATGACGCCGAATCGATTCCACTCGACGCTCTTGATACAGAAGTCGATAAACTCGGGCGCTGCTGTTTCGCGCAGGCGTCGCAGATCGTCGAGTGTGCAGCCGGCTTTGTGACAGATGCCTTCGAGGTTTCTGCGATAGATCTTGAAATAGTCGTCGTCGTTTGCGAAGTCGCCGAACGCAGCTTTGGTCCAGATCCACTCGCCCAACATGCTTGGGTAAACGTCTGAGAGCGTTTCATTGACACGCCAACCGACGTGAGTGCCGAAATACATGAAGAGCGAGAAGGTCTGAACGGGAATGCCTTGTTGTTCCAGCGTCGGTTTGAGTAAAGCGAGCTGAAAAGAGGGAAAGCGTGCCGAGAGGGTCGGCATGCTGACGAGTGCAACCGGTTTGAGTGCTTCTGTTGTCATCGCGCTGGATAGCATCCCTCGGAGGACCACAGGCTCAAGCGCCCGCCATGCTGATGCCTGCGGTCCTCGTCTTTGTTCAGGGTCTCATTTCAATATTTGTCTTTTGGACTATCCGGCGCGATTTCCGGTATCGGCCGCGGCGCCTTCTCTGGTGCGACCTCGGGAATCGGTTTCGTTGATGGAGCGATTTCCGGAATGGGTCGTGGCATTTTCTCCGGTGCGATTTCCGGATGCGGCGCAACCTCCGGAATTGGTCGCTGCTTGTACGGATCAGGCGCGACCTCTGGGATCGGCCGCTGCTTATATGTATCGGGTGCGATTTCCGGTTGTATCTCGGTCTTTATCTCCGGTGCGATCTCCGGGCGTATCTCCGTCTTTATCTCGGGCGCGATCTCCGGCCGTATCTCCGTCTTGATTTCCGGTGCGATCTCCGGCCGTATCTCCGGAACCGGTTTGATCTCGGGCGCTATCTCCGGTTGAACCTCAGGCTTAATGCTACTTTTATCTTTCATGGATATTCTCCCAACGTTATGGCTGATGGCGCATAACTAAAATGCCGCGATGGTTGCGAAAAAAATTATTGAGGCATCCGATCGTCGGAGCGTTGAGTTTCGAGTGAGAGCCAACAACGGGGCAGACCGTTGCAACTAAAAAATGGTTTCAGTTAACGAGGGAACGCGTCGCAGCTTATTGCTAAACGGTGGTCCTGTCAACGAAATATTTCTTCTTATCTGAACCAACTGATGATCGTGAAACGTTCGCCGCTCGTGACTGGAGAAACTTCGTGCAAAGTGTCCGCAGTGAACGCGACCAGCATTCCCGTTTCGCCTGGTAGCCCATACGTGCACTGCTGATCGTAAAACTGTAGCAGCCCGCCGCTGTAGCAGTTCGCCTCTGGTTCGACAGAGAAATCATTCAGGAACACGACGATTGAGATCCGGCGGACTCGCAAGTGATCAAAATCGAGTTGATGTGTATTGCCGTCCTGGTGCCGAACGAAGAAGTCACCTTTTTCATAACGCAGGAATTGTGGCGGCTCACAGTCCGTGAGACTCAGACCGAAATGAGCTTCGAGCGCTGATTTCTCGCTCAACAACCGCTCGTGAACTTGAGATTTCGTCTCCGCCGACGGATGAAGACTGGTGGTCTTGCGAATCGTTTCGTGGATCGTGCCTTCAGTGCCTTCGATATAGACGGGAGCTTGCGTAGTAGGCGAGTCGTTCAGCTCGGCTTTCAGATTCGCGCACGCGTCCGCATCAAGAAAATTCCGGTGCAAAAACAGATTGAAGTGGGCCGGATCTGACACTGCCGTTTACGCTTTGAACACAATTCTATCTTCGAAGACACAACAATCAAGTCCGGTGATGAGCAGGCACTCGATCGCGTCGGCGGGAGTTTCGATTATCGGTTGACCCATGCGATTGAACGAGGTGTTCAGCAGCATCGGAACGCCGGTCTTGTCCTGAAACTTTTTCACGAGCTCATAGAACCGGCCGTTGTTTTCGCGTGTTAACGTTTGCACGCGACCCGTTCCGTCGACGTGGACGATGGCCGGCACTTTCTCTTTCTTCTCCTCATTCACCGGCACTACTCGCAGCATGAACGGACTCTCCGGCGTTGTATCGCCAAACTCAAACCAGTTTACTGCTTCCTCAAGCAACACTGCGGGTGCGAAAGGACGAAAAGCCTCGCGCATCTTCACGCGACGGTTGAGTATTTCCTTCCCGTCCCGCCGTCGCGGATCGCAGAGAATGCTGCGTTGTCCGAGCGCTCTCGGGCCGAGTTCGGAGCCGCCGTCAAACCAGCCGATGATCTTGCCGTCGCATAACAACTCAACCGCATCAGCCAGGACATCGCTTGAGTGTGCGGCGCGGACGTTTGTGATGCCGTTGAGCGCTGCTGATATGTTCGCAGGTGAATAGCGGCGTCCGGGAGCGTCGTGCAGTATTTGTCGCAACGAGTTCTGTTTCGTAAGTTGCCAGAGACCATAGTAAGCAGCGCCGATCGAAGTGCCGCTGTCTTCGGCCGCCGCAATGATGTAGACGTTTTCAAAGCCTGACTCGCGAATGATTCTTTCGTTCGCGACACTGTTCAGCGCCACGCCACCCGCGTAACAGAGATTCTCGCTGCCCGACAATTCGCGAACGTGCTGGACGAGATAGAGCAACGCTTCTTCGAGTGCCGATTGCACTGAGCCGGCCAGCGATTCGTACTCGTTCGTGCAGTTGGGCCAGCGTTCGTGATGCCGGAAACGCAGCGGTACCGTATCTTTGAAGTGGAAACGTCCTTTCACGATGTCGAAGAAGTCGTTTGCGGGAAATGTCGCCTGTCCGTAAGGCGCGAGGCCCATGACTTTGCCGGCCTCTGTCACTTCGCCAAAGATCTGTTGCGCGGTCGCGGAAAACATTCCGCCGAGACTGCCGAACGAAGGCATCTCGCCGTCGTGCATCATGAGCCACGCGCCGCGCTCGACCACGTGCTTTTCGAGCGGCACGATGTCTGTGGCAGAGGCGTAGTAGAGCGAGATCGTTTCCCAAGCATTGTCGGACGCGCCGTTAATATGCTTTAGCTCTTCAGCGGTGAAGTCAGTGACCGGCGAACCAGTGCCATCGACGACGAGGACTGCGGATTCCTGAAAGCCGGAGGTCGCGAAAACGCTCAAGGCGTGTCCGTAGTGATGAGGAATCCTTAAGGTAGGAATGTTATGCGAGATGACATTCAACAGCGGTTCGCGGCGGATGTCGTGAATTTCGTCGCTGACACGGCCCTGAACACAAAGAACTACGAGGCTCAGTTCGCTCGGCCCGATGCCTGCGTAATCGAGACAATACGCAACCGCCTTTGATGGACCAGCGCCGCGAATGCGATGCCGCTTGACGCGTGACAGCCGCTCCTCCTGAATCGCGACGACGATCTCGTCGCCTCTCAGCAGACACGCAGAGCCGTTATGCGAGGCACCTATCCCAAGGATCCACGGTTGCTCGTTCACTGCGATCAGAAGTTATCCACAGATTACACGGATTGGATTGGGAGGAGTTTTAAGAGTCGTTGGTAAGCTTTTCTTGCTTCCCTTAAGTTCTTTTCGTAGCGCTTCGCGTGTGCCGCAACGTCTCCGTTACAAAACGGGCAAACAGTCGTGCCCTCAAATACGTGACGATCGCAGCTACGGCAAATGATCAGCTTTTTTCGGCGCCTCTTGGAACTTATCTGAACGAGTGAACTCTCGACAACTGAACTTCCGTCAACACCCTGAACCACGAGTTCAAAACGTCCGTGATCGAACGAAGTGCCTGGCGCTTTCTCCACCTGTACGATTCGCTCGCGCAGTCCTTTCTTCGCTAACTCCAGCGCGCGATGGTGGCAGTAAGGATTATTCCCCGCTCGTCCAAATAAACTGTGTGTGGTCCAGGTGCAGCCGGCTTTGCAAACGTCAGCGTAATAACAACTGCCGCAAAAACCCCACAATCCGCCGCTCGTTCGGCCCCGATTGATATTCAACTCATCCGACTGCCACCAGATCTGTTCGAAACTCAGATCGCGAATGTTGCCGCCCGCGTACGCCGAGGTCGCAAGCGAAGGACAGCCTTTGATCGTGCCATCAGCTTCAATACCGAGCGTGTTCTGTCCGGCATTACAACTGGTCCAATGAATCCGATCGTCGCCGCTACCGCGCCACACCGATTCGTAAGGGCCGAAGTAACCGATATTGTTTCCGGGCAGCAGCAGAAATCCCCTGTCTGCGCCTTCGCGATAAAGCTCGGCGAGCAACGGCATCAGTTCCAGCAACTCGTAAGGTTGCAGTAACAACTCAGGATGATCCGCAGCCCGGCCCATCGCGACGGTGAGTTGCACTTGCCAACTGCTCGCGCCGGCGTCAATAAAAAGGTTCATCAACTCCCGAAGCTGCGGAATAACGAGTGAAGTTATTTGGGTGTTAACGCTTGACGTGATTCCGTGTTTCTTGATCAGGTCGAGGGCCTTGAACGCAGCGTCATACGAACCTTTCACGCCTCGCAGTTTGTCGTGCGTTTCGCGCAACCCATCAATGGAAACGCCGAGTGCCTGCAGACCAGCATCGACGGCTGACTTGATGCGATCTTCGGACAGGTTGAGCCCGCCCGACTGCATCGTGCAGTCCATCCCGCTGTCCCTGATTTCGCGAATGATTTGGAGCCAGTCCCGACGCAGGTAGGCTTCGCCACCGATGAGTGTTATCTCGCGCGTGCCCATGCGAGCCAGTTGCCGCACAAGATCGAGACACTCATCGGTCGTTAACTCGTCAGCGCGACGCTTGCCTGCACGTGAACCGCAGTGATGACACTTGAGATCGCAAGCAAGCGTGATCTCCCAAACTGCGTGCACGGGAACAAACGACGAGCGATCGCGCGAAGACAGATAACGCGTTGGGCCAGCCATCGAATTTCAGTTGAAGTTTACTTACCGGCTTTTTTTATGGCGCTGTCGAGTTGCTTGAGTGCTGATTGCACATCACTCACCCACTTGCGTGCATTCGCAGCGACGTTCTTCATCTCTTGCACATCTCCGCGGGCGATTGCGCCGCGAATCGGATCGCCGTACGGCGGCACTGGACCAGTCTCGGACCGGGCGGCTTTGCTGGATTTTTTGGTTGACTTCTTGGTGGCTGACTTGCGAGTGGGCATAAGAACCTCCGAGACACGAATAATTGAGTTGACTGAGAATCGGGTTGTTCTTAGTTTATTCGGCCCACCTTGTCAAGAATTTCTTTCACGCAAAGACGCAAAGGCGCAAAGAGAAAACCAAAAGCTTTCCTTGTGTCTTTGCGGTTTTGTCTTTGTGCCTTTGTGTGAAACCAGATCAGGCGGAGATTACTTCAGTGAGTGTGGCGGGTTCGGATTGTGGGATGAGAGCCGCGATCTCTTCGACTATTTGACGCGTGGCATTCGGGAGCGCGAGAGCGGCCGTAGCGGCACGCATGCGTGAGTAGTGAACTTCGTCTTCCATCATTCGCCGGACCACCGGCACTACGTCGCTCAAGCGCGTGAGCATCACGCCCGCGCCGCGTTGCGCGATTAAGTCTGCTGTCCCCGCTTCCTGCGGCATCGGCTCTGTGATCATGTCGGCAATGATCGGTACGCGACACGCGAGTGCTTCGAACGTCGTGAGACCGCCGAGTTTTGAGATCATCACGTTCGCGGCGCTCATGAGTTTCTCGATCTCGTCTGAGTAACCGATTACTTTAATCGGGAACGGCGCGTCGAGCGCGATCGACTCGGCCGCGACACGCAAGTCCTCGTTCTTGCCGGCGAGGAAAATGGCTTGCACATCCAACTCGCCCCGCACCAGTTCGCGGAAGATCTGCGGGATATTGCCGCCGCCGATCCAACCGGCGTTCACAAACACCGTAAACTTTTCCGGATCGAGACCGAGCGCACTGCGCGCGGCCTGCGCCGCCTCTTCACCCGGATAAGCAAACTTCGGATGCACGGGTAAACCGGAAATCTTGATTCGTTCCGGCGCCACACCGTAGTCGATCAACTGGCGGCGCGCGTCTTCACTCGCAACCAGATACAGGCTCACGTCGTTGCACGCCCAACCCTTCCAAAACCCGTAACAGGGATCCGTCACGACTGATACGAGCGGTACGCGGTCAGCGAGATTCAACTCCCTCAGCACGCGCGCAAAAATGTGCTGCGTAAGCGGATGAACGCTAACTACTACGTGCGGACACCAGCGCTCAAACAGACCAGCGACGTAACCCACGCATCGTTTATAAAAAAACGCGCTCTTTTCCGGACGGACGTAGTTGATGAACCAGTAGTAATACTTCATCCAGTGCTGGCGGTTGCGCAGAATCCAGTTGTACAACCGCACCAGCTTCGCGCTGAGATGATGTGATTCCTCAACCGCGCGCACAACCCTGATCGCATACGATTCACTATCGAGAAACTTCTGCACACCCGCGACGATCGCGGCCGCCGCCGAACGATGTCCACCGCCAGTGTCAGACGAAATGATCAGGATTTTCGGAATTCGCTGTTGCGGCATTTAGTTTAAATCAACAACCGGCAGTCCTGAATGTTCAGTTTTCTCCACCGCCTTGCGCGCCTTCTTCATCTCTCTTTCCAGTTTCTTGATCTGGATCAAGTGGCGCGGATTGAACGGCAGTGACGGGTAATAACTGTTCGACTCGTGCGTACAGAAACAACCGTCGTGCGCTTTCTTGCGACGCGCCTGCATCGCGGGCGAGAGCCAGAGCTTCTGGAAGTTCCAGTCGAAGTCGCGAAGGTTGCCGACGGGTTCGAGATTCTCGCACGACGACACGGTGCCTTCGTCGTAGATCACGCCGCCCGCTGTGCCCGCGTAACAAGTCATCTGCGCGGTCTGCGTCTCCTGCGTTTTCGCGATCAGGCCGTGCATGTAAATATCGATCGCGGCTTTGAAAAACCCGGCGTTGCCGCCGTAGTTGTTCTTGATTGCAGCGTGACGCGAGTCGTCGTCAATCATCTGCGCGAGCTTCGCATAGCGCGAATGATCAATGTCCAACTCTTTCGGATCGGCTGAAGGCGGACGAATGTAGTTAAAGTTAACTTTGTCGGGTTTGAGGTCGTACTTCAGAAAGTCGTACCACTCGAAAATCGTGTCCTGGTTCGAGTTCATGAAGCAGGTACACGTTTGCACGTCGAGTCGCGGGTATTCTTTCTTGATGGCCTGAAGCTGTCGCGCTGTATCGATGGCAATGTCCCACGAACCCGGTTTCTGTCGAATCTTCTCGTGCTCCAGTTTTGGTCCGTCTATGCCGAGTGCAACTGTGACGTTCAGGTTTGGACACTCTTGCAGGACGCGCGTGACGTCCGGAAAGATTCGTTTCTGAATCTGCCCGTTCGACATGATGTAAATCGATTCCAGTTTGTTGTTTGTATAAAACGCACGCGCGATTTCGGGAAGATCCTTACGCGTAAATGGTTCGCCACCGGCCAGAATCAAGACGCCCAGGTTGCCGCCGAGAGTTTCCGAGATTCGCTCGATCTCATGCGTCTTCATCTGGAGTTTTTTGCGCGGGTGGTCGTCGAGTTCGTCAGTAAAGAAGCAGTGCGTGCAGCGCATGTCGCAAACCGAAGTCACCAGAATGTTGAGCAACACGGGCGAAAACGGCTGGCCGATGGCCAGTTTTGCGTAGCGTTTCAGTAATTCTTTAGTCGTAAAATCCATCAAAAAACCTCGACTAACTTCTTAAGCTATTTGAAGATCGAATGTCAACGAGAGTTTGCTGGAGGATTTACTAGGGATTGAAACGTGGAGCTTCGGTGACAATTACGTCGATGACGCGGAAAGCGCCGCCGGAAGGAACTTCAAAACCGACTTCGAGATAGCCGCTCTGACTCTCGATAACATCCGACACGACTTCGCTGATTCGTTCCGGCTCGATTGTTCCCATCGAACGCGGGCCGTGCTCGGCGTCGGCTATCGACCAGTTCACGAGCCCGCGCGACACACTGACGCGCGCATACATCAAATAACGCCCACCGGTCCGCACCTGAATACGCTGGTAGAGTTTGCCGCCTGGTAACGCCGACATCGCCTGCCCGCCGGAGATCGTCATCGCTTCGACCGGTCCGGCGATCGACCAGTCGTCCGCGAGTTGATTTGCTCCACTCGTGAGCCGGAACGCTGGATTTTTAACGAGATTGGCCTTACTGAAGACGCCGAGGTCCTGCGCGCGTTGATGCAGGTAAGCGAGACCCTCGACTGTGCCGGTCGTCGAACGCACGCGTATGCCCGGACTACGCTCGCGTCTGTCTCTCACGAACAGATCGTTGCCAACGAGCTGCACGAACACGCCCGGTGAGATCTCCGAGCGTCTTTCGACAACGAGACCTTCGTTCGTATCGAGACGCTGAATGTCCTGGCGACTGTCAGTGTGAATCCAATTCTGATCGCGCAGGTTGAGTGGCTCGAGTCGTGGATCAGCGAAATAGAGCACTGTGCCGCCCGGCTTGTATTCGTACGAGATTTGACGGAAGTACAGACGCACGTCGAGATAGTAGTCTTTGAGTCGCTGCTCTGTTCGCTTGTCGTGCGGTGCGAACTCGACTGCTCGATTCTCCATGACGGCGTCGTGCAGTTGCATTGCGCTCGCGGGTTTGCCGTCGATCTGCCAGTAACAATTGAAGGTTGGGTCCTGATAGATCCAGCCTCCCATTTCCGGTATCCAGATTTCTGCCCCCGCGTGTGTGTCGACGCCGAAGAGTCCTTTTTGCACGGCGACGCTCAGACCGACGGCGCGCGCAGTTAGACCAACCGCTTCGCATAGGGCGACGTAGATCTCAGCGAGATTGCCGCACAAAACAGGCTGGCCAGTCTTCATCTGTTCGTAAGCCTCGCGTGGTTTGCGCGTGCTCAGACCGGGCATGCCGAGTCGATAACGAAGTTGGGCCAACCATGCGCGGACCTTGTTTGCTTTCTGCCAGGGTGAATCGGAAGAAGAGATTGCTGTGCCGATCTCCTTGCGGAGGAATGCCGCATCGTCGAATGTTAGTCGTTCGCGTGGGGCGATACGTTTTTCGATTACGGGAATGCCAACGATGGCGTCGCCGCGACGTTTGAGTGTCAGTTGGCCCAGTTGTTGGGCCTCGGCATCGCGGCTCGTGATAGTGACTGTTGTTTCGCCTTCGGGAATGGCGACGCGAAAGTCGGCTACCTGGATGCGGGGTTCGGCTGATGGAGATTCGGTTCGCGAGACGAAGGAGACGCCGTATCCCACGACAAACGACACGAGCACGCAAACGGCCATGGGCCATCTGGACCTGAGCTTCACGGGGGAAAGGCTCATCGTGATGACAATTTGTATCTGAACGTGAACTAAATGCGACTGGGGAGCGCAAGCGCAGGTTAGCAGCGGGTTATAGCGAGTTAATCATGCTTGTGTAAAGTTTTGTCAACGCATGCTTCTCTGCGGCCCTCAGCGGTCCCAACGCTCTCTGTGTGAAAAAGGTCCTTTCACGCAGAGAACGCAGAGGACCGCAAAGGGCCGCAGAGATCACGTGGTGGCGTTGCGTTCGCGGTTTTGGATGCCGAGGGCGCGCATGCGGCGATAGAGGTGACTGCGGTCCACGCCCATTAGTTCGGCGGCGCGTGAGACGTTGCCGTCAGCTTCTTCGAGCTTTCGCTGAATGAATTCGCGGTGGTAGGCCTCGGTCGCTTCTTTAAAGGACGGAAACCGGAACGACGCAGCAGGTGGTTCTTCCTTGCCCTGCGGGGGCAGATCGTTTGCCGAGACTTTCGTGCCGGGATGCATGATCACCACTCGCTCAATCGTGTTTCTCAACTCACGCACGTTGCCGGGCCACAAATACGACTGCATCGCCTCAACCGCCTCAGGCAGAAACTGTTTCAACTTCTTTCCATACGCCTTCGAGAATTGCTCGTTGAAATAGTCAACAAGCAGCGGCACGTCTTCGAGACGTTCACGCAACGGCGGCAACTCAAACGGAATCACGTTCAGACGATAAAAAAGATCGGCGCGAAAGTTTCCCTGTTCAATCTCAACATCAAGACGTTTGTTTGTCGCCGCAATGAGACGCACATCGACCGTCACCGAAGTCCCACTCCCGACCGGCTCGAAGCGTTGCTCTTCCAACACTCGCAACACCTTCGCCTGCACTTTCGGACTCATGTCGCCCACTTCGTCGAGAAAGATCGTCGCGCCGTCTGCGAGTTCAAACTTCCCTTTCTTCGCGGCGGTGGCGCCGGTAAACGCGCCCTTCACGTGTCCGAAGAGTTCCGACTCGATCAACTCTTCGGGAATCGCTGCTGAATTCACTTCGATAAACGGCGCAGCCGCACGCCGCGACTCGGCGTGAATCGCATGCGCAACCAACTCTTTTCCGGTTCCCGACTCACCGTAGATCAGAACACGACCATCAGTGGGCGCGACGATCGAAATCTGTTTGCGCAAAGCACGCATCGCGACTGACTCGCCAACCATCGTGTACTCGCGCGCGAGCGCCGCAGCCATACCGGCGTTGATCAACTCGAGACGCTGTTGCCGCAAAGCGTTGCGAACGGTGAGTACGGTCTTCTCGATCGAGAGTGGTTTTTCGATGAAGTCGAACGCGCCGAGCTTCGTCGCACGCACCGCAGTCTCGATGTTGCCGTGGCCGGAAATGATTACGACAGCCGCATCGGATCCGGCGGCGCGCAGTTGTCGTAAAGTCTCGAGTCCATCGATCCCGGGAAGCCAAACGTCGAGCAGGATGCAACCATACGCGCGCTTTCCGAGCGCTTTCAGACACTCCTCTCCGGTGGCGACGGCATCGGCGTCGAAGCCTTCGTCTTCCATGACCGCGCGCAGCGTGTCGCGAATGCCGCGTTCGTCGTCAACTATGAGAATTGAATCCATTTAACTTGTCGGTAACTCGATCACAAACTTTGCGCCGCGTGGATGATTTCGTTCGGCACGAATGTGACCACCGTGGTCCATGATTATGCGCTGCACGATCGCGAGTCCGAGACCGGTGCCACTGTCGCGTCGAGAAAAGTAAGGCTCAAAGAGACGGCGGAAGTCTGCCGGCTCGATCCCCTGCCCCGTGTCCGCCACTTCAGCGCGCATCTTTTCCGCGTCGTGACTCGTGACGATCGTGATTTGTTTCTCGTTAGGAACTGATGAGACAGCCTCGAGAGCGTTGTCGATCAAATTCACAAACACTCGTTTGATTTGCTCGATGTCGAGCATCGACGACGGCAGTTCGGTATCGAGATGGAGAATGAGCGAGACGCCGTCGAGTCGTTCCTGGTATAAGCCGGCAGCGTGAGTGATGACGTCGTTGAGATTTGCCTGCTCGAGTCGAATAGCGGGTAGTCGCGCGAAGCGCGAAAACTCATCCACCATCGCTTTCAAACCCGCAACTTCGCGCGTAATCGTGTCGGTGCACTCACTGATCACTGCGGCGACACGCTTGTCATCAGCGCGCTCATCCGTGCGGAAACCGTTGCTTCCGCCATTTGCCGTGGCACGACCGTAACTCTTCGCTATGCGTTCGGCTGAAAGTTGAATCGGCGTTAGCGGGTTCTTGATCTCGTGGGCCATACGGCGCGCGACTTCACTCCAAGCCGCCGCGCGTTGGGCCGCAAGCAACTCGGAAAGGTCTTCGATTACCAAAACCACTCCGCGTCGCGGGCCGCGCGAATCGGGCAACGCGGTGGCAGTCATCGACACAGGGAGTGCGCCACTGCCTAGTTGTGTCTGTTCGGTAGCGTGACCCGCGCGCCGTGCACGCCGCAGTAAACGATCGACAACGAGCCAGTCTTCACTGCCAATCAAGGTGCTCAGTTTCGGATTGTCCTCGGCTTTATCGACGAGAGCGAGCATCTGCGCCGCCGATGCATTCAGAGTCGTCACACAATCATTCTCATCAAGCGAGATCACACCGGTCGACAACGACTGCAACACTGTTTCGATGTAGTTGCGCCGTTCATTCAACGCGAGGTTCGTGTCTCGCAATTCCGCGGCGCCCGCCTCGATGCGGCTGCGGTTCTCTTCAAGTTGCGTCGTCATCTGGTTGAACGACTCAGCGAGCAGCGCAAGCTCATCATCGGCGATCGTCGTGACGCGATGCGTAAGATTGCCGCGCGCGATCTCGTTGGAAGCCTCAGCAAGAGCTTTGATCGGCGTCGCGATACCGCGCGCCAGATAAATCGCCACCCAACTCGAGACGAACAACAGTATCAACGTCATCAAGCCGAGCGTTGAGAGTCCCAGCAAACGCACGCGCCGCTGTTTGCTGACCAGGTCCTGATAATCACGTTCCGAACCCGCAACGAGATCCGTGAGATCGTTCGACGCGCGTTTCTGCGGTGCGATGATTAACAACTCCGACTGGCTCAAAGGCACAGCAAGCGCGTCGAACTCTTTTCCATCAACCTGGTTGAGCGCATCTGAACCGTGACGCGCGTTGCTAAAGAGCTTCTCGAGTTGATCTGCGTCTTCGCGAGATAGATTCGGATTCTGAAAAACGGTTAAGCCGTCGCGGCCCGCAATCTCAACGCGAACGAGCTGACCTGAGTTTACTACCTGCTGCATCGTCGCTTGACGCTCTTCCGGCGTTTGTCCCGCCAGCAACATCGCCAGCAACGAAGCCGTGTCGCGCAGAGTCTGACCCTGGCTCGCGAGTGTCAGACGTTTGACCTCAGTAGCCTGCTGCACGATCTCGTCCGGGAACGGATTGAACCACTTCTCCAGCGAGCGATTGAGAAACAAGTACGAAAAGACTGCCATTGCCGTGATCGGCAGAAAGCTGATCGAGATGAAATAGACCAGCAGACGAGTCTTAACTTTTGAACCAAGCTGTCGCTCTCGGCGTTCGCGTCGCAGCTTGAGCAGATTGCGGACGAAGATAAAGAGAAAGACGACGAACGCGACAAAGTTGAGGGTTGAGAGCGCGTAGAGAATGAGCGCGTCGGCAGGCGTCTCGGGCTTGACCAGGGTCCAAAGCCATAGTTGCTGCGAGACGATGATGGCGAGCAACAAGACGACTGTCGCGCCCAGGACCCAGAGCAAAATGCGGCGCCGGCGTCGAATTCGCTCTCGGCGTTCCGGGCTCAGATTATCGCGATTGTCACTCATGCGGGTGCGCTCGAAAGTTTAGCATACCGCTTACTTTGAGGATCTACGTGGACCGGGTCAGTACCGTAACGCGATAGCGTCGGGTCGACCAGTCATAAGAACAACCCGACGCTACCGCGTTACGGTACTGACCCGATTTCATCACAGACACGAATTGTGCGGATTCCTGCTATGATGCAGCGCCCAATGATCGAGATCTTCTTCAACCCTTATGGCCGGCTCCGCAGCGGCTGGCGGCTTACGATTTTCTTGCTCGTCTTGATCGTCCTCGACATAGTATTAGAGCAGGCCATCAGAGTTCTATACGGCTTTATTTCGACGTCGCGGTCAATACCTTATCCGGAGTTTTTACTCGGACTATCTTTCCGAGGTGGGTTGCTGGTCCTGGCTCTCGGCCTCGGTTACCTGTGTGCAAACCTTCTCGAAGATCTGCCCTGGCAATCTCTTGGCGCGAGCTTTCATAAGGGTTGGTTCAGAGACCTCATTATCGGATCTGTAATTGGTTTTCTGACACTGACCGTGGCTGTCGTGATTGCGATGGCGGGGCGTGGCGTCAGCTTTTCGATCAACCAGGTCAACTCGGCAACGATCCTCAGATCGATGATCGGATCGGGAGTGTTACTGGTTGTTGCTGCATTCGCAGAGGAAGCGATGTTCCGCGGCTACGCATTGCAGACGTTGACGCGCGCGGGGCTCGCATGGCTGGGCGTCGCGCTAACGTTGGCATTATTCGGAATCGCACATCTCACCAACCCCAATACAGTCCCGGGATTTACTTTCATCAACACATCCATCGCCGGCCTTTGGTTCGCAATCGCTTACCTGCGCACGCGTAGTCTCTGGCTGCCGTTGGGACTTCACTGGGCATGGAACTGGGCCTTGGGTTGGTTCTTCGGCCTGCCGGTCAGCGGCTTGAACATCGCTTCGCACCCGCTGATGAAAGCGAGCGATATCGGTCCATTCTGGTTGACTGGCGGCAGTTACGGCATTGAAGGCGGGCTCGCCGGAACGATCGGCCTCGCGCTCGGCACGCTTTTTATCTGGCGAATTTCGCTGATTTCCGCCGACCCTGAGTTAAAGAAACTGACTTCCGAAGAAAACCCGGTCACGCATCCGTCCGTACTAAGCATTCGTCCTGCTGACGATCACGCGTAAGACCTGTTAACAGTCTTTACCTCTCTCCCGTCTTAATCGGTGTCCTGAAACAAGGGTTTTTCACCCGATTGAGAACACAATGTACGCCACCGCCGACATGCTGCTAATGACCCCTGAGGCACACGCCCCTGAACAACCGCAAGAACAAGCGGTGGAAGTGGTGCTGGTCAGAGCGGTTTTGGACGGCGACCGGGATTGTTTTAGTCGTCTCTACGATCTTTACGCACCGCTCGTACACGGCATTCTGCTCGCGCGTGTGCCGCGGGCCGAAGTTGACGACCTCGTCCAGGACATTTTTCTCCACGCCTACAAGAAGCTTGACACGTTACGCGACAGCGCGGCGTTTGGGCCGTGGATCGCGATGATCGCGCGCAACCGGGCGGTGGATTTTCACCGGCGCTCGCGCGAGACCGTGGAGATCAATGAGGACTTGCGCGGCAGCGACACGCACGATTCGAGAGCTGCGGAGATCCTGGAGTTGATACGCAGTCTGCCGGAAGCCTATCGCGAAACGCTCGTGTTGCGACTGGTCGAAGGAATGACGGGCCCGGAGATCGCGGAGCGCACCGGGCTCACGGCGGCGTCAGTTCGAGTGAACCTGCATCGCGGCATGAAGCAGTTGCGAGAGAAGCTCGGATTTATGGAGGGCTTATGAAAGACGATTACCTGTGGGACAAGACTGGGCAGCCCGATCCTGAGATACAGAAACTGGAAGAGATTCTCGGCACGTTGCGTTACCAGCCCAAGCCGCTCGAGCTTCCAGTAGCGCGGCGACGAAGTTACTTTCCGCTGCTCGCGATCGCTGCGTCGTTGATGCTCGCGTTGTTAGCGGCAGGTATTTGGCTTCGTGCACGAAATCAAACTGCGCCGCAACCACAGCAAGCCAACGTTGGTACGCCGTCACCAGTCGAGGAGAAAAAGCCTGAACCGAAGGTTATGGAGGAGCCCGCCGCTCCTCAGGAAGTGATCGCAGTCAACCATAAACATCGCCAACGATTAGTGGCGCCGGTTTTATCCAAGCACGAACGTGAAGAAGCACTGGAAGCTAAAGAACAATTAATGGTGGCCTTGCGACTCACGACTGAGAAGTTGAGCATGATCCATCGAAAGACTCAGAACACAACGCCTGTAAATCAGATCAAGAACCAACACCGAGTTGGATGAATGGAGTCAGTTATGAAAGCACTCTTTCGAACGAATCTTATCCTGTCACTGCTTATTGCTGTGCCCTTTGTGGTCCATGCACAGGACTCACGCCTTCAGTTGGGCAGCCTCGATCATCTCGCGGCGAAAGCAAATCAGACTGTCGACGTCACAGTCGATGAGCGGCTGATGAAAATGGCTGCAAAGGTCCTCTCTGACAAGGATGCGGACGAGCGTGAAGTCAAAAAGCTCGTCGAAGGGTTGAAGGGTATCTACGTCAAGAGCTTCGAGTTTGATACCGAAGGGCAATATAGCACGGCTGATCTCGAGACGATCCGGACGCAACTTCGTGGACCAGGATGGACGCGGCTGGTCAACGTTACCAGCAAGAAGGAAGGAAATCTCGAAGTTTACTTGCTGTTCAACGGCGACGTAGTCGGCGGTCTCGCAGTACTGCACACGGATTTGAAGGAGTTCACTATCGTCAACATCGTCGGCCCGGTAGATCTCGATAAACTGGCCAAGCTTGAAGGGCAGTTTGGCGTTCCCGAACTGGGCATCGAAAAAACCAAGAAGAATGACGAGCACTGAGGTGTGCGATGAATAGAAGACTTCTCATCGTGATTGCACTGCTGCTGCTAAGTATGCCGGTTCACGCGGGTGCCGACGATTTCAACTCAGTCGTGAAGATGATCGAAAAGTTCTACAGCGTGAAGCACCAGAGCATTCCGTTTCTCGCAAAGGCCGGAATGAAGGCCGCCACTACAGCGGCGAAGATCAAAGGCGGCCAGGCAAAACGAATTGCAGAAGCCGGAAGTATCAAGCTCGCTGTATTTGAGGACCAGGCCTTTAATGGTGACTTCACAAAGTTTCGCGCTTCGCTGAATGAAGAGTTGAACGACACGTGGATGCCGCTGATTCAGACGCTCTCGGCCAAGAGCGTGGAACAGAATTACATCTATCTCAAAAATGCAGGTGAAAAATATAACGTGCTGGTGATCAATATCGAGGAACACGATGCGACAGTGGTCCAGGTGACGATATCGTCAAAGAACCTGGCGCTGTTGTTGAAAGATCCTGAAGGCACCGGCAAGTCCATCACAGACGAAGCAACGATAATCGATCAGGAGTAGGTTATGTCTAAATATCGCTTCACCCTTTTGCTGCTCATTGTTCTTTTTGCGTCGTTCTACGTCACCGCGCAGGAAGTTGATGACACGATCAAGATCAAAACGCGCGTCGTGTTTCTCGATGCGCTCGTCAAAGACAAGAAAACCAATCTCCCGATTTCGAATCTGACGTCCGACAACTTCGCCGTTCTCGACGATGGCAAGCCGCGCAATATCACTTATTTCACGCGCGAAGGTCAGGCACGCAAGCCACTCGCGCTCGTTCTGATTCTCGATCTGCGTGAAGATGGCGCTGGTCGTTTTCTCAAACGCACCGAGATTTTGAAGTCGATGGAAGATGAGCTCGCGAAACTGCCTCCGGGGGATGAAGTCGCGATCCTCGCGATGGACATTAATAATGAAGATGAGGAGCGGCTCTGGTTGACTGAGTTTACCAACGACCGCGCGACGCTCGCGGCAGCACTCGCTCGCGTGCCCGCGATGTGTGAGCCTCATGAAGGCGCAACTAAAACTGCGGCTGCGACCACGCCCACCGAAGGCAAACCCGAGGACATCATAGAAACGGAAACCATTCGCGGAAAGAATGGTGGCGTCGTTACGCGCGCGACGCGGCGTGACGGGCGCGTTAATGTGACGCGAACTAACAAGGACGGTAAGATGACGATCGAGTTAGGTGACGTCTATGACATGGCGGCGGCAGTTAAAGAAGCGGCGCGCAAGGCTGCCGAACTGCGGCCAAACTCGCAGACCTCCATCGTCTGGGTGTCGGACGGCATCGCGCCGATATTCTTCGAAGACCGTGACGCAACCGAGCAAGTCCTCATCCGGGATAACGTGATCTTTAACTCGCTAACTGTCGAGCTGCGGACGTTGTTCAAGTTCCTCATGCCGATCGGCAAACCGATTGCTGGTTGGATGGGGATGAGTTTGTACGGCAGTGCGAAGTATCTGGCGCAGCAATCTGGTGGTGAAGCGGTGAAGGTGGGCCGTGTGAAAGACTACGGCGCCGGTCTCCAGCGCATCATAGGAAACTTAACGGCGCGCTACAGTCTGGGTTTTGCGTTGGCCGAAGAGGAGAATGACGACGGCCGCATGCACGCCCTCGAAGTCCGCGTGGACGCGAAAGACGAGAAAGGCAAAACCCGCAAGCTTCAGGTCAGCTCCCGCCAGGGCTACTACATGTCCTCCACAGCCCCCAAGGACGCCGCAATAAAAGCACAGTAGATCTTGGCCACAAAAAGGCACATAGGGCACAAATGGGTTTAATTACTTTTTGTGCCTTTGTGCTTTTTGTGGCAGTTTAGATAAACAGATCAGCGGGTACGTGGAAATAATTTGCCGCAGCGCGAGCGTGAGTTTTGCTAATGGCACGCTTGCCATTTAGCACTTCCGATGTGATTCCCTTCGAACCGAATACTTCCCAGAGTTGGTTTGGTTTGGTGCCACGAGCTTCCATCAAATGATGTAAAACTTCCAGTGGCTCCGCCTTCTCAGGCTGATAAAATCTCTGCTCAAAATCTTCGATCAACCTGACCAGTAGTTTGAGAAGCTTTTCTTCTTCGGCGGAAAGATCTTCACCTTTCTTCACTTCAGCCAAATTTTGCCACTGTTGTTGAGAACTCACCGTCAAATGGATTGCTTTGCGTCTTTGCGGCTTTGCGTGAGAACTATCGTATCGTCTCTCTTGGCCTTCAGAATCTTCTCGGCGGAGCCGCCGTTTACTGAGAGTTCCAGGAAGCCCGCGCTACCCCAGATCGCGAATGGTGTATTCGAAGAATCCTGGGCGTAGAAGCTTCGAAAGTTGCGGATTGTCTTGCGGTTGATGAGGAGAGTTGCGTTGGGCTTCAGCAAATCGCGGGTGATGTTCGTGACGCAGTTGCCGAAGCGATCGATGTGGATGACCCGCGCGCGTACGTCGCCGTTGTTCAACAGCTCCGGTTCGAGACTAAGAGGTAAACGAACTGCGTCAGTTATCTTTGGCCCAAACTCACGTGCCTTTACGCCGTTCGAAAGCGCACCAGCTACCGGCGCGAAGATGTCACGCCCGTGAAAAGTCGAACTCGGATCGGGTCGGAAGTATTTCTCAGCAGTAACGTGAAAAATCCTGTGCGAAGGTTCGCGGTCGTAGATGTAAGTGAAGAGCCCGTTGTCTGGTCCAACAAAGAACTGCTTGTTTGCCCTCACGATGATCGCGCGGCGTGTCGATCCGACTCCCGGATCGACTACGCCCACGTGAATAGTTCCTGCTGGAAACGTCTTGTAAGCTGCCAGCAACGTAAACGCGCCGGCGGCGATATCCTGAGGCGGGATCTCATGAGTGAGGTCAACGATCACCGCCTGCGGGTTGACTGACAGAATCGCGCCCTTAACCGCGCCCACAAAATAATCGGCCGTACCGAAATCTGTGAGCAGAGTAATTACGGTTTTCACAGAGCGTTCGTATCAGTTGATGTGCGGATCTTCATATGCTGGCCGCGTTCGAGCCGAATGTCCTTGCCGCGTTGCGTCATCACGCCTGCCGTACCAGCTCCACCACCGATGATCGCACCAATCGCAGCGCCCTTGCCGCCACCCGCGATGGCGCCGATGATCGCGCCAATACCGGAAGCCGCGCCAACTTTAGCTGCGTCATCCTTCGTGGAGTCGCGTCCCTTGACGCCTCCTTCAGTATCAACTTGCGGCTCGTATTCGCCGCCCATCGGAGATACTTCGATCAACTCTGCGTGCAGCGCTGCCGAGCGGTTGTCGGTGGAACGAATCTGATCGAAGGATAATTGCATCTCAGCGACGCCTTTGACTTTGCCCGGCCGCTTGAGTGTTGCGATTCGTCCTTCGACGACGTAGCCGGCGTATTGCGCGGGTTCGATCACCTTGGCTTCAATCCGATCGCCACGCTGGCTCACGTCAGTTGAGACTGGCGTTATCAACTCGAGCGCAAGGATCGTGTTGCGCGGAATCGCTAAAGATCCGTTTGGCGCAACCGTAGCATCGGCATTCGGTGGAGGTTCGTTGCTTGAGGAGTTGTCATTGTTAACTGGCGGAGCAGCAGTGGTGTTATTCGAAGCGGCGACTGTGCCGCGCCGGTGCAATCCTGTGGGAAGCGCAGAGTTAAACTGCGCGCGTTCGTATCCGGCCGAGTACCCAGCTTCGAAACCCTGCTGATAACCGTCGCGGTAATCTTCGATTGGTCCCCAAACGTCGTTGAAGGAACGATCGGCGCGCTGATAGTCCTCTTTGTTTTGATAATTGCGCGGTGCGTGATCGTTTACGTCTTTAAATCCGGCTGTGTAACCGTCTGAATAGCCCGTGCGATAGCCGCGTTCGAGCGCGGTGGTCTGTGCCTGCGCCGCTGCCGGCACGATAGCCAGCAAGCCGCTGATGCAGATGCTCAATAAAACCACCAGGGGAAGCTTAAAGTAATTCATATCGTGTCCTTCCAAAGAATTTACGAGCCTGTTTGGGCCGTAGCGTCTTGGGAGAGCCAACTTCGTAGCAATCGCATGCTACCACCAACACCGTTAGTCAACAATCTATATGTGCTTGACGCTCCGGTATGCGCCACCTAGACTCGAAGCGCCGCTCAGACTGCCGTTCAGATGCCACATTTCGCGTCTGAGTTGCGAGTTTATGACGAAACTCACTGTTTACCTGGATCACAGCGCTACGACACCCGTCGATCCGCGCGTCGCGAACGCGATGGCGCGGGCGGTCGTCGAGACGTTTGGAAATGCGTCGAGCGTTCATGGTTTTGGTCAACAGGCGCGCGCGGCGATCGACCGGGCCAGGCGTGAGGTCGCGGGACTGATCGGTGCGAAGCAAAATGAGATCGTATTCACTTCCGGTGGCACTGAAGCCAACAACCTCGCGATCCGAGGGCTGTGCGCAACTTCCAGCGCTCACGTAATAACCTCCGCGATCGAGCATCCGTCAGTCGCTGGCGTTTGCGCTGAACTCGAGAAGCGCGGCTGGGAAGTCACGCGTCTGCCGGTTTATCAAAACGGCATCGTCCGCATAGAGGATGTGGCCCAAGCGCTGCGGCCGGATACGCTTCTAATAACTGTCATGCTCGCCAACAACGAGATAGGGACGATCCAGCCGATCAAACAGATTGGTTCACTAGTTCGCGAGAAGCGAGCCGCGGGTCAGAAACTCTGGCTGCACACAGATGCAGTGCAAGCTGCGGGACGTTTGCCATTAAATGTCGACGAGCTCGGTTGCGATCTGCTGACGATGTCCGGGCACAAGTTGTATGCGCCAAAAGGTATCGGCGCGCTCTACGTACGCCGCGGCGTGAAGCTGCATGTGCAGAACGTCGGCGGACATCAGGAACGCGAACGCCGCGCGGGCACAGAGAACGTTCCCGGAATCATCGCGTTTGGTGAAGCAGCAAAACTCGCACGCGAAGAGTTGGTCCAACGTTCGCAGCACGATCGCGCTTTGCGCGACAAGTTTGAAGCGCAGGTGCGTGATCGCATCAGCGACGTCGTGATGAATGGCGATCGCGAGCAGCGTCTGGACCACCTCTCGAACATTTCGTTTCGATTCATCGAAGGCGAAGGCTTGCTGATCAATCTCGATCTCGAAGGCGTCGCAGTTTCGACTGGCTCGGCGTGCTCGTCAGGAACACTCGAGCCATCGCCCGTGATTCGCGCTCTCGGCGTCGATGACGAGCTCGCGCGCGGTTCGATTCGATTTAGTTTCGGGAAAGACAACACTGAAGCCGACGTCGATTACACTGTCGAAAAGCTGGCCCCCGCCGTTGAACGACTCCGAATGCTTTCACCCCTATCCGCGTCTTCCGTGTAATCCGTGGCCTATTCTTCCAAGTTCAAAGATCATCTCGCTCATCCACGCAACGCTGGCGAACTCGCGGATGCCAATGCAGTCGCCGACGAAAAGAACCCCGTTTGCGGCGATCGCCTGCGACTCTCATTGCTCGTCAAAGACAATCGCATCGAAGCAGCACGCTATCTCGCGTACGGCTGCCCGCCGACACTGGTTTGCGGATCGATTTTGACCGAGTTGATAAACGGAAAGACTATCGAAGAAGCAAAGAACCTGACGCGCGCTGACCTGCTAAACGAGATCGGCGGTCTGCCTTCAAGAAAACATCACGCTGCCGCACTCGCCATCGAAACACTCCATTCAGCACTCGCACATCTAAGCGACCCACCCGCTACCGCAGGTGGTACTGACCTTGTCCAAGGTTGATACTTAACGCGGAGGCGTGCCGACCACACGCGGTCGATCCGCAACCGGCTCGATCGTCTTGCGTTTGTGATACTCGGGCCCACAGTACTTCTTCGGCTCGGTGCCCAACACAAACGTCTTCGTTCGAATAATCGGACAACTCTCCACCGCTATCAGTCCCGTCGTAGGATCGATATCAAGCGTGATCGTTCCTTCGAGCCCGGTCCCAGGCAGGGGCGGCGCAGCTCGACGCGGTGAAGGCGACGGCGACGGTGTCGCGATCGGCTCCGGATTCAACTGCTCCATCGGCGGTGACGGCGACGGCAGTTCAAGGGGCGTCGTCTCTTCAACCGGCGTTTCGGAACCGTGATTTGGACCAGTGCCATCGATGAAAAACTCGACGCGCTTCTCAACGTCTTCAGGCGCACTCGGCTCGCCAGTCTTCGGATTGATCTCCTCCTGCTCGATACCGGCCGGCATTTCCCAATCGCCTTGCCATTCGGGATGCTGATCGAGCGCGACTTGCATGAAGTCAGCCCAGATCGGCAGCGCGGAATTTGCGCCAGTCAAACCGAGTTGAGAACCGTCATCGAAACCGACCCATACCGCACACACGAGATTGGGTGTGTAGCCGGCAAACCACCCGTCACGAGAAGTTCCAGTCTTGCCGGCGAGCGGCATCTTCAAACCACGCTGGCGCACCTTCGCCGCCGTACCACGGTTTATGACGTCCTTCATAAACGAAGTCATCACGTAAGCGACTTGCGGCTTGAGCACCTCATTCTTTTCTGGCACTGGAGCGGCAATCGTTACGCCATTGCCCGTCGTGATGCGATTGATTGCAATCGGACTCGTGCGCGTGCCGAGATTCGCAAAAGCAGTGTAAGCCGAAGCGATCTGAAGCGGTGTTGCTTCACTCGTCCCGAGCGCCATCGCCGGATACGCGCGCGCTGGTTTCGGCAGTCCCGCTTTGGCCGCGAGACTCATCACACGGCCAATCGTCACTTCCATCGCCACTTCAACCGTGACGACGTTCAGACTGTTAACCAACCCGTCGCGCAACGTAACCGGCGCGTGACTGTAACTCTCGCCAAAGTTTCCCGGTGAATATTCCTGGTTGTCGTAATTGAACGTCTTCGGCTCGTCCATGTAAGTCGTCGCCGGCGTGATCACTCGCGGAATTGGATCGTACGCGGTGTTCAGCGCCGTCGCGTAGACAAAGGGTTTGAAGACTGAACCCGGTTGTCGCAGCGCATCCGTGGCGCGATTCAACTGGCTTTTCGAATAATCACGACCACCAACCATCGCCACGATCTCGCCAGTCTTCGCATTCATCGCGACGAGTGCCGCCTGCAACGTACCCGGCTCGAATCGCTTCGACTGGATCTTGTCGAGCGCAGTCATCTGCTTCGTCAACGCAGCGTAAGCAGCGCGTTGAAGATCCATGTCGATCGTGGTGTAGATACGCAGATGTTCAGCCGCGCCCTGGCCTGCGATCATGTTGTCGAGTTGATTCTGAACGTAGTCAGCGAAGTAGGGCGCATCGGAAACGTCGATACGGCCTCGCGCCGGAACGACATGAAGCGGCGTTGCTTTAGCAGTCTTCGCTTCATCGGCAGTGATTGCGCCGGCTTCGGCCATCGAGTCGAGCACTTGATTTCGACGCGCGGTCGCGGTGTCGATCTTCGTGTACGGATTGTAACGATTTGGACTGCGAATCAGACCCGCCAGAAAAGCCGACTCCCCGAGCGTCAGATTAGTAACATCCTTATTGAAATAAGCACTCGCCGCTTCGCCAAAACCGTTGATCGAGAAGCCAGCCTGCTGGCCCATGTAAACCTGATTGCAATAGAGCTCGAAGATCTTCTCCTTACGCAAACGGGTTTCGAGAATGATCGACATGTACGCTTCACTGACCTTGCGTCGCCACGTCTGTTCCGGTGACAGTAAAAGATTCTTAACGAGTTGCTGCGTGATGCTGGAGCCACCCTGCCGCGCGATCGGTGAGTTTGGATCGGAATCGACGCGTCTCACGAACGCGCGCACGATACCGCGGATGTTTACGCCGTAGTGCTCGAAGAAAGAACGATCTTCCGTGACTGTAATCGCCTTCACGAGGTGCGGCGGCAAATCGCCAAAGCCAATCACTTTTCTTTTCGCACGCTCAGTGCCGGTGACAGAACTGATCAACTCAGGCTCGAGCCAGGTGCGTTGCAGCGAGGCGCGATTATCGAGATCCGTTATCGAACCGATCGACTTCCCCGAACCGGAAAATTGCACGCGAACGTTTTGAAACTGCTTCACGCCGTCGACACTCGAAGCACTACTCGGCTCGATTTCGAGTGAGTTTCCATTGACTGTGTAACGACCGCGCGCGGTGTCCGCTTGTTGCGTCTTCTCGACATAACCCGCGCGTTTCAGAAACCCGATCACGTCCGCCTCCGAGATCGACTCGTTAACGCTCAGTTGTTTTGGCGCGGCATAAATTCCGGCCGTACGCGTGAAAACTTCACCAGCCAGCAGGTTGTCAATGCGTCCTGAAAAAACAGTCCAGTAATAGATCAAAATCCCGAGCACGATCGCAGTGACGAACACTACTGGAACAATGACCGGCGCACTGAAAAGACGTCGCAGAAAACGACGCCCGAAACCGGGGCCGTGTTCCACGTAAGAGACTACGCGTGGGTTGCGATTACTTTGACGGGGATGCTGGTCTGGTGGATAACGTACTGGCATTCTCTCAGATATTACGTAACATTCCGCCTACAGTTCTGTCGACGTTCAGTTTGACAGGGCTGGCCGCATTCGTTAACGTGGCTGCCCTCGCTAGTGACCTAGCTAGTGACTTTGATGCCACTCGCCCGGGTATGAGTCTAACACCCCTTCCGCGTTTCCTTCTCCCCAGCCGCGCTCGCATCCGCATCGTCTTGATGGCGGTCATTGGCGCGATTGCGGTCGGAACGGTCGCATTTCACCTGCTCGAAGGCTGGTCTATACTTGACAGTCTTTATGTCACGGCCCAAACGGTGACTACCGTGGGCTTCGGCGACATTGCGCCGCGCACGGCGCTTGGCCGCGCCTTCGCGACGGTGTTCATGATAGTCGGCGTGGGTGTTGTGCTTTATGCTTTAACCAGCACGGTGCAGGCGATTGTTCACTCGGAGCTGTTGGCAAGTTATAGCCATTCACGAAAAATGAGCAAACTGCAGGACCATTTCATAATCTGCGGCGCAGGGCGAGTCGGATCGCACCTGATACGAAGCCTGCGAGCTGTAGACGGCGTGTTTCTCGTGATCGAGAGCGACCAAAGGAAGGTCGAGGAGCTGATGGACGCAGGCATTCCAGTGCTCGTCAGAGACGCAACGCTCGAAGAGAGTTTGAGAGAAGCAGGCGTAGAACACGCGCGCGGTCTTGCGAGTTGCTTACCTGACGATGCCGATAACGTCTACGTAGTTTTGACTGCTCGCGACTTGAATCCGAATATTCACATCGTGGCTCGCGCCGCCGAAGAGCAGGCCGAAAGTAAACTGATCCGCGCGGGTGCGAATCGCGTCGTCGCGCCAACGATCATCGGCGGACATCGCATGGCGATGGCGTTGACCAAACCTGCGGTGGGCGACTTTCTCGACTCAGTCACCGCCAACCATCTTGAACTCGGGTTCGAACAACTCGAAGTTGACTCAGTCTCCACGTTGGTCGGTCGCAAGCTGAGTGAGACAGTAATCAGATCCGAGCTGAATATCGTTGTCGTCAGCATTCGGCGCAACGACGGTCAGATAATTTTTAATCCTGACGGCGAAACAAAGATTGAAGCCGGCGACATGCTTATCGGCATCGGTAGCGAGGAGTCGTTAGCCCGGCTGAATGCTCTTGCTAAAGGTCGCACAGCAGAGAGGTCTATCCGGGCATGAAGACTCTGGTAACTGGTGGCAGCGGATACTTAGGCACATTCGTAAAGACTTTTTTTGAAGCTGACGACTTTTCTCGCCGTTCAGGTTTCGACATTCGTGACGAGCAGGCGGTGATACGAGTGGCGGAGTATGACGTGGTGATTCACCTCGCCGCACACTTCGATAAAAGTCCTGAAGGAGCGAGCGAGTGCTTTCGCACGAACGCGACTGGCACCGCGAACGTTGTTCGTAACATGAAACCAGGCGCAGTCTTGATTTATGCGTCGACTAAAGACGTTTACGGCAGTCACGCCGAGGACAAGGAATACGTCGACGAAACCACCAGCACAGACTACAACGGCCAGTCAGCGTTTGAGTGGTCCAAGTGGATTGGCGAGCGCTATGTTGAGTATTACGCGCACGTGCGACGGCTGCGTGCCTGTATCTTCCGTCTCTCAACGATATTCGCGCGCCCAACAGCACATAACGAGCCGGGTATCGTCACGCATTACGTGGATTCGGTGAAGCATCGAACGCCGATTCGGCTCGCCCCTGGAGTCGATCCGGTGCGCGATATTTTGTACGTCGACGATTTCTCACGCGCGTGCCGTTCATTTATTAACTCAACAGTTCAGTTTGGACTTTACAATCTAGGCGGCGGCCGGCTGAACGCGGTGAGCATACGCGATCTAATACAACGAATTGGGGCAACGATCGACATTGAGCCGGTTATCCAGGAAGATCCGGCGATGCCGGTGCCCGTGCCGCTGCGTTATGTTTCGGATACGACACGTGTGGAAAAAGAGTTGGACTGGCGTCCGCAAGTCGCCATCGATCACGGTGTGAGCGTGATCTTGTAGGAAGTATGAATGAGAGTATTAAGCGAGTCGTTGTGAGAGGTACGAACTGGGTCGGCGACTCTCTGATGACGATACCGGCGCTGCGCGCACTCAGGCGCGTCCTGCCCGATGCACACATCACGCTCGTCATCCGTCCGGGAGCCAAAGGGATCTTTTCCGAAGCCGATTTCATCGACGAGATAGTTGTCTACGATCGGAAGAATGCGTTTTCAGTTGTGCCGCAGGTTCGTGAGTGGAGGCGCCGGCAGTTTGACCTGGCGGTGCTGTTTCAAAACGCTTTTGAGGCGGCGTTAATTCCCTTCCTGGCGGGCGTGCCGCTGCGACTCGGATACGCGACTGAATCGCGACAAGCATTGCTCACGCATCCGCTGCCGCTGCCTGAGTGGCGCGCTTCGCGGCATGAAGTCTTTTATTACTTGTATTTGATCACGGCGCTCGAGCAGATGTTGTTTGGCCGTAGCAGTGTTTGTGAAGCTGAACCTGACGCGAGCATACAGATCTCCGAAGCATCGAAAGCGCAGGCGGCTGAGTTGCTGCGTGCGTATGGTGTGAGCGAAGACGACTCTCTCGTCGCGATTTGTCCCGGTTCGATCAACAGTCGCGCGAAACGCTGGCCGGCGGAAGCTTACGCGTCACTCGCGGATCGGTTGATCGAGAGTAAGCGACGTGTGTTGCTCATCGGCTCGAAGGATGAGACGGACGTTTCTGAAGACGTGACGCGCCGCATGCAGCAACAGCCTGTGGTTCTCACCGGTAAAACTACACTCGACCAGATCACGGCGGTACTCGACCGCGCAGATCTCATTGTGACGAACGACACCGGTCCGGCTCACATCGGCGCCGCACTCGGGCGTCCGACGATTGTCATCTTTGGTCCTACTAATCCGTTAACTACTCGTCCCTTCGCGCCTGAAGCGGTCGTGCTGCGACATCCACCGGAGTGCGCACCGTGTATGCTGCGTGATTGTCCGATCGATCACCGCTGCATGACGGCGATCACGGTTGACGAAGTTTTTGAGCAATCACATGCGTTGTTGAAGCGTGGCAGTTTTGCAAAAACAGTTAGGAGTTTGTGCGACTCTGTCGCGTGAGTGCAAATGAAACGACCAGCCGTTTTCATCGATCGCGATGGAACAATTTCAGAGGAAGTCGGTTACGTTAACCACCCGTCGCGGTTTCGACTGTTTCCGTATTCTTCGGAAGCGATTAGGATCTTGAACAACAACGATTGGCTGGCGATTCTCGTCACTAACCAGGCTGGCGTGGCGCGTGGTTATTTCTCAGAAGAAGTCATCGTCAAGGTCCATGAGCAGTTAAAACACGAGCTGAAAGATGCGCGGCTCGATGGTGTTTATTACTGCGCGCATCATCCGTCGATTGGAGAGCCGCCGTACCGCATTGATTGCGACTGTCGCAAGCCGAAGACCGGATTGATCGATCGAGCGGCGCAGGAGTTTGAGATTGATCGCAGTGCGAGTTGGATGGTTGGCGATCGTTATGGCGATGTGGAGCTCGCGCGAAATGCGGGTTTGCGATCGGCGTTAGTTTTGAGTGGTTACGGTTTGGGCGAGTGGGAATACCAGCGCGACTCGTGGAAACACCAGCCCGATCTCGTTTGCGAGAACCTGCTCGAAGCGGTGAAGATGATCGTCGCACGTCAATGAGTAAAGAAGAGTTGATAAATATCGTCCGGCGATTCGCCGATCAAAAGATTGTCATTATCGGCGACGCGATTGCCGATCGTTTTGTACACGGCTCGATCAGCCGCGTCTCGCGCGAAGCTCCGGTCTTCATCCTGCGACATCAACACACAGAAACGTTGCCGGGCGGCGCGGCCAACTGCGCGATGAATCTCGTGGCGCTCGGTGCGAAGGTCTCATTGATTTCAGTGACAGGCGCTGATGAAGCCGGCAGCGAGCTCCGCGGTAAACTCGAAGCTGCCGGAGTGAATGTCGATGGTGTGATTGTTTCCGACAAAATTGAAACGACCACTAAAGTTCGAATTCTCGCCGGTCACTCTCACGCCAACAAGCAACAGGTAATCAGGATTGACTACGAAGGCGCGTCACTCGACGACGATGAAGTGCGCGCGGCGCTCCTTAGTAAACTGCAACAAGCGATCGCGACTGCTAACGCTGTCGTGATCTCTGATTACAACTACGGCGTAGTTGACGCACGGGCCGCGGACGTTATTCGAAAACAAACATCCGCTCCGGTATTGGTTGATTCGCGTTTCCGTCTGCTCGACTATCCGGGGTTCACCGCTGCCACGCCGAACCAGGAAGAAGTCGAGAATCTCGCCGGCGCGCCGATCTCTTCGACCGAACAATTGGAAAACGCCTCAAAAGATTTGAAGCAGAGGCTTGGTCATCGTGCGTTGCTCGTGACACGTGGCGGTGAGGGCATGACGTTAGTCGAAAGTGACGCGGTGCCGCTTCACATTCGTGCGGTTGGCGCGCAACAACCCGTCGACGTCACGGGTGCAGGCGATACGGTGATTGCGACGTTTACACTCGCGCTGGCTTCTGGGGCGTCGTTCTCCGACGCGGCACGACTCGCGAATTATGCCGGTGGACTCGTCGTGATGAAACGCGGCACGGCGACAGTTGGCGCCGCGGAGTTGGAACATTCGATTGGAAACGAGTAGCTCAATTATTGTGAGTCGCGAAGAGTTGATAAGACGCGTGGCAGCCGCACGCGCAGTGGGCGCACGAATTGTTTTGGCGAACGGATGTTTTGACGTGCTGCACGTCGGACACGTTCGTTATCTCGCGGGCGCAAGAGAACTCGGTGACGTGCTCGTCGTCGCTATTAACTCCGACGAACAGGTGGCGCTTCAGAAAGGCGATGGCCGGCCAGTCATGCCCGCAATTGAACGCGCTGAAATCGTGGCGGCACTCGAATCCGTTTCTTTCGTAACGATCTTCAACGAGCCAACGGTGGAAGAACTCCTGCTCGCTTTAAAACCCGACGTTCATGCGAAAGGCACGGACTACACGACAGACACAGTGCCCGAGCGTGACGTGGTACGATCCTATGGCGGACAAGTGGCGATCGTCGGTGACCCAAAAGATCATTCAACTTCCGCAATCATAGCCCGACTCGGAGGCGCCGATGGCTAAGACACTTTCACACAAAGGCACAAAGGTACAAACCCAAGGCACAAAGAAAACTATCGCATTCTGCTTTGTACCTTCGTGGGCAGCTTTGCGCCTTTGTGTGAAACCGCTTCTGGTTTCGCTCCTCGTATTGTTGTCACTCCCTGCACTCGCGCAAAACAAAGCCGCGCGTTTCGATCCGGACGGCTCGTTCTGGATCGTCGGTGAAACGCCAAACGAATTTTCGGAATTCGGCGGCATAAATTTGAACTCCAAACGATCGCGCCAGCTTCCAGTCCAAGGCTTTGAATTAAGAACCGGCAAACGCATTCCATTTAAAACGCTCACCGTGAAGCGCGATAACTTCACCTTCACCACCGTCGTTGTTCGCGGCATCTCATATGCTTTTTCGGGAAAATTTCTGAAAGGCGGCGTCTATTCCGCAGGTGATTTCGACGATGAGACCCCAGTCCTCGAAGGAACTCTGACCAAGTTTCGCGGCGGTGAAAAGATAGCTGAAGCGAAACTGAAATTCGCGTATTTCGGCGGCACCTGAGACTTCCGGATGAAAGTTCTCATCGTAAAGTTAGGTAGTATTGGCGACATAGTTCACACTTTGCCCGCCCTCGCGGCGTTGCGCGCGGCACATCCGCAGGCCGAGATCTCATGGGTGGTCGAACGTCGATCTGCCGAAATTTTGAGAGACAACCCGCTTCTGGATCGTCTCATCGAAGTCGACACGAAGGCGTTGAGGCGCGGGCTGATGTCTGGGGAGACGCTGCGGGCACCGCGCCAGCAGTTACGTCGGTTACGTGCCTCAGCCTTCGATGTCGCTTTAGACTTCCAGGGACTTCTTAAATCCGCTTCAATAGCGCGCCTTTCGGGCGCGCAACGTGTTTTTGGCTACTCTCGCCCCGGACTACGCGAACCGGCGAGTTCCCTATTGCTCTCGAAACGAATCGACGTGCCGGTCAACGTCCACGTCATTCGCAAAGCGCTGCTCCTGCTCGAAGGCGCTTTGGGAGTTCCCGTCCCGGAAAATCTCTCCTTCCCTATTAATGTCACAAACGATCAGGAACGTGAGGCTCAAAAGATTGCCGCGGAGACTGGCGGTAAGTACGCGATCTTGAATCCGGGCGGCGGCTGGCCAACGAAACTTTGGAGCGTCGAACGATTTGGGAAACTGGCGGATCGACTCTGGTCCAGCTATGGTATTTCGTCACTCGTGACGTACGGTCCGGGAGAGTTGGAACTGGCAGAAGCTGTCCGCCGGTCGTCCGTCTCCGGAAAAGCGACGCCTGTCATCCCGTCTTTGAAAAGTTTTTATTCACTGGCGCGCGGCGCGAGTGTCTATGTTGGTGGCGACACTGGCCCGACGCACATCGCAGTCGCGGCAGGCACGCCGATCGTTGGCCTGTTCGGACCGACTGAGTGGTGGCGAAACGGGAGCCCGAGGGCTGAGGATATTTGTGTTGAGCGAAACGATATTGACTGTCGAGTCGATTGCCATCGACGATCGTGTTCGAAGTGGATCTGCATGGATATTGAAGTCGAACGCGTGCTCGAGGCTATTGATCGGAGGTTAGCCACAAAAAGGCACATAAGGCACAAAACAAGCAGTTAATTCATTTTGTGCCTTATGTGCCTTTTTGTAGCTAAAGTTTATGAGTCGAAGAGGCGGAACCTGGATTCAGCGTTGGCGAGTGCCGCTCGGGTTTCTGTGCGGTGCAGCGTTCATCTTCTTCGCACGACCCACTCCCAAAGCTCTCGCGATTGGCGCTTCGGTTTCTTTGTTAGGTTTAGCGTTGCGTGCGTGGGCGGCGGGGCATATCCGAAAAAACGCGCAACTCGCGACGTCTGGTCCATACGCGTTCACGCGCAACCCGCTTTATCTCGGCAGTTTCCTGCTCGGCCTCGGATTCACGATCGCGTCCGGCAGGCTCGTCCTCGGCCTGCTGTTTGCCGCCCTCTTTCTTGGCATCTATTTACCTGTCATGCGCGTCGAAAGCTCGACAATGGCTGAGCTCTTTGGCAGCGAATTTGAAACATACCGGCGAGCGGTGCCCCTCTTCTTTCCCCGGCTTACGCCGTTTCGCCAGAACGAATCGGCGGAAAACAGATTCGATGGTACGCTCTATCTTCGTTATCGCGAGTACCGCGCGGCGCTTGGACTCGTCATCGCGTGGAGTCTGCTATTGATTAAAACTTATTACTTCTAAGTCACCTTGCGAAAAGTAAAAAGCATCATCGTTATTTTCGTGCTCGCATTTGCGACCAGCATCGTGGCGCAGGCGCAGCGCGTTGAGGAGCTGCACTTCGAAGCCGAGTTTTCGCGTGCGTTACTACGAAACATTGACGTCGCAGATCTGAAGTTTCGTGCAGAATCAAACCCCTACGCACTAACGTTCAACGCTGATGTCTCGAGCAAAGGTTTCTTTGCGCGCTTGTTCAATCTAAAGTTTCGAGAACGCGTCGAATCGACTGTCGAACCGATCTCCTTCACCGTTCAGAAGACAACGATTCTGGACGAACAGGGCAAACGCGTTCGCACTACCGAGTCGACGTTCGATCGTTCACAGGGAAAGATGACGTGGACTTCGCGCGATCCGAACAACCCGGATGCGGAACCGCGTCATGCGATCGCCGACTTCTCAGGACAGTTACAGGACGTTCTCTCCGCCATCTACTTCATTCGCACGCAACCACTCGCCGTCGGCAAGACGTTCGAAGTCTTTGTCGGCGATGGTGGCAGGGTTTACAAGATTCCGGTGAAGGTGGTCGAGAAGAGACGTATGAAGACGATTCTCGGGCGTATCAATGTGTTTCGTGTGAATCCGGAGTTGTTTGGACCAGAGCGACTGATTGACGATGAGAAAGGCGAGTTCACTATCTGGATCACTGATGACGCGCAACGTGTTCCGGTCGGCGGACGTGTAAAGACTGATTACGGCACGTTTGATATCAAGCTGAAACGCATCGTCACCAATCCCTCATCACCCGCGCGATAGTTCCATGCCGGTTCCATTAATCATCGGTCACCGCGGCGCTTCGGCGGTGGCGCCGGAAAACACTATGGCCGCGTTTCGCGAAGCGATCGCCGCTGGCGCGGATGGGATTGAGTTTGACGTTCGACTGACGAGTGATGGTGTTCCGGTTGTTATTCACGATAGCACGCTGCGCCGGACGGGTGGCGTTAATCAGCGCGTCGCCGATCTGAGCTGGCAGGACGTTGGCAAGGTCGATGTTGGTAGTTGGTTCAGGCCGGGAGCATTTGCAAACGAGACTGTTCCGAGCCTGCGGCAGTTGTTTGATTTGTTTCAGTCGAATGAGGCGAGTCTGTATCTGGAGATGAAATGTGACTCACCCGCGGAATACAGACCGTTGGCGGAGGCTTGTTGCAGGTTAATTGATGCGTACTCGTTTAAGGAACGAGTCGTGGTTGAGTGCTTTCAACTCGCGGCGTTGGTGGTTCTAAAAGAGGTTGATTCAGAGATAAGAACAGCGGCGTTATTCGATCGAGTGTTGACGGAACAAAGCGTGATAACAAGGGCAACTGAGATCGGGGCGATGGCAGTTGCGCTGCACCACCGGCTGGCGCACAAGAGTCTGATCGAAAAATCAAAGCAAGCGGGGTTTCATGTCGCCGTTTGGACCGTCGACGATCCCGTTTGGATCGAACGCGCGCGAGCAATCGGCATCGATGCACTGATTACCAACGATCCGGCACGAATGATAAAGTTGGGTTGATGACCCCGCTCAATCGTTTCTTCGTCTCGCCAGAGTTCTCAGTTTATTACCGCCGCACGAAACAACTCACATGGCAAAACCAAGCGACTTCGGGATACTCACTGCTCGCTACACTGAGCGGGCAAATTGCTTACAACCAACTTCCTCTTAACGAATCCGAATGCGTCCTGCTCGAGCCAAACACAAGCGTCTCGGCTAAAGGCCGCAATGTCGAACTACTTTTCCTCACCGTCTCTGCCTCGATCGTCATTCAGCACGCGACGTCAATGCGCTTGATCCCACCAAAATCTATCGTCACCTTCACCGGTGAACACATCCACGGCGATCAACGACTCGACATGCTCCTGAACGAATTTGTTTCTGAGCTCGCCGCCGAAAAACCCGGCAAAGACATCGTCATGCGAGCACTAGTTGAACAAACCCTCGTCCACATTTTGAGAAACTACTCCACACCACGACTCTCCGAAAATCTCGAGCTCTCCCGCGTCGGTCTGATCGACAGACGTATTCGACGTTCAATCGAACTGATGCACGCTCAACTCGATCAGGATCTCACGCTCAAGGCTCTCGCCGCCGAGTCATATCTCTCACCATTCCACTTCGCGCGTCTCTTCAAAAAACTCACCGGCACGTCGCCGCACAACTACCTCGCCGGCATTCGCGCCACCAGAGCACAATTATTACTCGCCGAAACAGATCTCTCCGTCACCGAAATCGGAACGCGCGTTGGTTATCTGAGCGGCAGTCACTTCACCAAAGCATTTCGCATCGCAACCGGCGCCACACCGCGTGAGTTTCGCAAAGCACTCGTCTCGCAAAGCAAAGACGGCGCAAGGCGTCGCCAATAATGCGCAAGATTTGTCGGTTCAAAGCTACTCCTGGCCAGTATCATCGTTACAAAAATTTTGTAGGAGAACCGCAAATGCCAGTTGCAAAGCAAACCGAGATCGGTCCCGCCGAAGGAAAGCTCGGAGTTTTACTCGTCGGTCTGGGCGCCGTCAGCACTACGTTCATCGCCGGTGTTGAAGCTATCAAGAAAGGTTTCGCACAACCCATCGGCAGTCTCACGCAGATGGGAACGATCCGTCTTGGCAAACGGACGGAGAATCGCGTCCCACTGATCAAAGACTTCGTGCCACTGGCCCAACTCAAAGATCTCGTCTTCGGCGCCTGGGACATCTTCCCCGACTCAGCATACGACGCTGCACTGAACGCCGGCGTGCTCGAAAAGGAACTGCTGGGCCAACTCAAAGAACCGTTGCGCAAGATTCGTCCGATGAAAGCCGTGTTCGATCAGAATTATGTGAAGCGACTCAGCGGCACAAACGTCAAGACCGGCAAGAACAAGTTTGAACTGGCCCAACAACTCATCGATGAGATCGCCGAGTGGAAACGAAAGAACAAATGCTCGCGCGTCGTGATGATCTGGGCAGCCTCGACTGAAATTTTCTTAAAACCTCACGCAGTTCACAAAACGATCGACTCGTTCGAGCAGGCGATGCGCGACAACCACAAAGCGATCGCGCCGTCAATGATCTACGCTTACGCTGCACTCAAGTCGGGCATTCCATTCGCGAACGGCGCGCCGAACCTGACTGTCGATATTCCGGCGCTCATGACGCTCGCGGACAAGAACAAGCTCGCGATCTGCGGCAAGGACTTCAAGACCGGGCAAACGTTGATGAAGACGATCATCGCGCCCGGACTCAAGTCGCGCATGCTCGGCTTGCACGGCTGGTACTCCACCAATATTCTCGGCAATCGTGACGGCGAAGTGCTCGACGATCCTGACTCGTTCAAGACGAAAGAAGAGTCGAAGCTGTCAGTGCTCGAATACATTCTCCAGCCCGAAGTCTATCCAAGCTTGTACAAAGACTTCTCACACGTGGTGCGCATCAACTATTACCCGCCGCGTGGTGACAACAAAGAAGGTTGGGACAACATCGATATCTTCGGCTGGCTCGGTTACCCGATGCAGATCAAGATTGACTTCCTTTGCCGCGACTCAATCCTCGCGGCGCCGATCGTGCTCGACCTTGCTTTGTTCCTTGACCTCGCGCAACGCGCGGGCATGAAAGGCGTGCAGGAGTGGCTCTCGTTCTACTTCAAATCTCCGCAAACGGCGCCCGGGTTGTATCCGGAACACGACATCTTCATTCAGTTAATGAAGCTCAAAAATACTCTTCGCCATCTGCGTGGAGAGGATTTAATTACGCACCTCGGTCTCGAATACTATGACTAATGCGCGTTAATCCGTGTATTCACGGCTCAAAACGTGCAATTAATTGTCATAAAGTCTTGACAGGAAATGTCACGCGGCAGTTAACTTACAGGCCGGACGGCTCGGTTCAGGCACTCAAACCGAGTTGGCGAACCTTAAACTCTTACAGACGCATCAATTCTACGTGCGGATCGTTCCTTGCTAGTAAGGCAATGGGCCATTGGATTTAAGGCCGAAGGAGCGAGAGCCGATGTTACCTGAATGCGAAGTGACAGAAACTACGGACATGACTAATACAGGTACAGTTTTCCTCGATCCCGATCAGAAGAGCCCGCGTGCTCAGGATTTTGAGGAGCGTTTGACAGCGCGAATCGTGGGTCAGGAACGTGCAGTCAGACGTATGAGTGGGCTGTATCAGATTTTTCTGGCTGGCATGAATCCCCCGAACCGGCCTATCGGAACGATGCTTTTTCTCGGCCCGACAGGTTCCGGAAAGACTCGCGTGATCGAAGCTGCCGCCGAAGTGCTTTATGGCGATCCGAATGCGGTCGTCAAGATCGACTGCGCGGAGTTTCAGCACTCACACGAAATCGCGAAACTGATTGGCTCGCCTCCGGGATACCTGGGTCATCGTGAAACTTCACCGATGCTGACTCAGGAGAACCTCGATCGAATGCACACGGACGACATGAAGGTCTCGCTGGTGCTGTTCGACGAAATCGAAAAGGCTTCCGACAGCTTGTGGCAACTGCTGCTCGGTATTCTCGACAAAGCCACGCTGACATTGGGCGACAATCGTCGCGTCGACTTCTCGAAGTCGATGGTGATCATGACTTCGAACCTTGGTGCGCGTGAGATGTCGGAGTTGATCTCCGGCGGTATCGGATTCGCGCCCGGCAAAGGTTCGCGATCTCCGAACGATACCGAAGTGGACCAGAAGATCTATCGCACCGCGGTTGAAGCCGCGCGACGCAAGTTCTCGCCTGAGTTCATGAACCGTATCGACAAGGTCGTCGTGTTCCGTTCATTGAAGGAACACCATCTGCGACAGATTCTCGATCTCGAGTTGCAGGCGGTGCAGGATCGCATCATGCAGTCAGCGGGAACGAAGTTTGTGTTTCAGTGTTCCGAGTCGGCGAAAGACATGCTGATGAAGGAAGGCCTCGATTACAAATACGGTGCGCGACACTTGAAGCGAGCGGTTGAAAGGTTTTTGGTGTATCCACTTTCGAACCTTGTGGCCACGGGCCAGATTGGTTTGGGAGATCTGGTACACGTCGACGTTGACGGCATTCGCAACCGTCTGGTCTTCTCGAAGAGTTCCGGCGGCGCTTTGATCCACGAGATTGAGAAGGGCGCAGAAGCTGCGGATACTTCCAGTGAGTCCCTCTCGGGTGGGGTTGGATTGCCGATACCGGCTGCTTCGAAGGCTGCGAAGAAGGGCCACGGGCGCGGCGAAAAAGCAGAAAACTAGGCCACGGATTACACAGATCGACGCGGATCAGATGTTTCTGATCCGCGTCGATTTGCGTCTATCCGCGGTTTAGTTTCTTCAGCGCTTCGAAAGCGATCTCTGCGAGGAATGGGTCTTCTGCTGTTGATGCCGCCTTCAATGCAGGAGCCGCGGTTGGGTCGCCGATCAGACCGAGCGATCGCGCTGCTTCGCGACGGACGTCGGAAGGAAGTTTTTCATTACTGAGCGTCGAGATTAGTGCTGCCGTGCCGGCGCGACTTTTGATTCTTCCGAGAGCTACGGCAGCAGCGCGAAGCACAAAGACATTTGGTTTTTTCGTCGTCGTCAGCGCTTGAACAAGGGGCACGACAGCAGCTTCATCAGCGATCTCACCTAACGCAACCGCAGCAGCAGCCTTTACGCCATCTTCTTTATCACTCAACAATCGTTCGCTCAACGCCGACGTCGCACTACGGCTTTTCGTGTGTCCCAACGCGTAAGCAGTTTCGCGACGCACGAATTCGTCTTTGTCGTTGAGCAACGGCAAAAGATAAGTGACGCTCGCCTCACTGCCAAGCGACAACACCGCTTTAGCAGCGGTTGCGCGGACGATCGGCTCGGAGTCTTGTAGTGCTGGAAGGACCGCTCGTGACGCAGCTTCGCGACGCATCGCACCGAGTCGCATCACAGCATCGCGACGCTCTTCAACATCGCTCGAGTTCAAACGTTGCTGTTGTTGCTGAATCGCGAATTGGGTTGGAGTGAGATTACGGCTCTCCTGCGCAAAACAGGTAAAGCAAAGCAGCCACAAAAACGCACAAAAAGCGCAAATTCGTTTCTGAGCTTTTTGTGCCTTTTTGTGGCCCATTAAACTTTTGCCGCAGCTCGCCGCTCGGCTTTGCGCCTGACTATTTCCCATTCGTACGCCTGCCTCGCGCGGCGGTTTTCATGGGCATCGACAAGGGTAGTTAAAAGTTCGTCCTCACCTACCGCGGGCGCCGTTCTGGAACGTCGCTTCGACTCCATTGTCGAAACGTAATCCAAAACCTCGCCGACTTCAGCTTCGCTCATAGCCTCGAGTTTCAAAGCAAGAAACTGGCGTTGATTTACGTTATTGGCCATTTTCGTGGTCCTTTGCCGGTAGATTCGGGCGATTCGCGGGAGGGACACTATACACGAATTCAGGCCGGATTTACATGATTAACAGGATTTATCCTGTCTGGGTTAGTCGATGCGGGAGACGAGACCGTGGACTGTATCAACGATGAGCACGGCAATTGGAGGATAGAAGATCAAGTCGAGAATCATGCTCGACTGCACCGCGATCACACGGTCCCGGAACATCAGCGTCACATCACCGAAGAAGTCCTGCATGTGCCAGCCGATGTAAAGACCGATGCCCACGCTCAGAAAATAACCGACCAGCAAAAACGTGTACGCGGAGAAACGCGTGAATGGCTGTTCCGGCGCCGCTTCCTGGGTAATGATCGATCTCAGTATCGGATTGGGCTTGTAAGTGTAATGCGCCAGGTACTCACGCATGCGATTGGCGAGATGCCAAACACCGATCACAAACAACGTCAGCACTATCACGCGGCCCATCGTCGAAAACACATGCCACAACTGCGGCCGCATCATCGCCAGAAAGAACGTCGACAAGAACAGCGAAACTGTAGTGAACACAGCGCGCTGCCGTTCTCGATTCTCCATGCGATCGCGTTCGAGCACTTCGTCAACCAAACGATCCCACTTTGCCTGCACCGCGAGATTGCGCGCGCGTTTCGCGTGCGGATTGTTCGAATCGAGAATGGAATAACTGCGGTTCGTTTGTGCCTTCAACTGTTCGTCGTAATAAGCACGCTCTTGCGGATCGATGAGTGTGTGATAAGCCTTGGACAACAAGGCAAACTGGCGCGCGGCTTCGGAGTTGGGATTCAGATCGGGGTGACTTTTTCGCGCAAGTTTCCGATAGGCCGATTTGATTTCGGTCTGAGACGCATTGGTCTTAACGCCCAAAATTCTGTAGTAGTCAATCACTGTGCTTCTCTAAACTCCGGAAAGCCAGCGATGGATGCCTGGGCAACCTGAGGACACCGCGTCACTCGGCCTTAAAAGTATACCACCGTGCGCAAGTAATTGCGGCTGCTTTTGCTGCTACTGAGATGGCGGTTTGGCATTAGGGGGTGCCAAAGGGGAGCCGGGCAAATACCTCGAGCGGCATTCGAGGGGGCGAGGACTATAACTAAGGCGACTCGCACCCTTTGGCTAGTTGCACTCGCCAGTACAACCGCTATGCCATGCTCCCGTTTCTCAAAAATCCCAACTAAAACGAACGTTACCGTACAAAGGAAGCCTGGAAGTGTGAACAGTCGAGGACACCCGTGTCTACCGGTAACGACACTCGTCACCTATTTTCGGCTCGCCCGGTCTACGATTCGAAGCAGCGTCCTGACCGCGATTCCCGTCGGACCCTTGGATCTGTAAGGCTTCGCTTCGTCGCCCCACGCAGTTCCGGCAATGTCCAGATGCGCCCAGGAGATCCCATCTGCAAACTCTTTCAGAAACGCCGCTGCCGTAATCGTGCCGGCCTTGCGACCACCAACGTTCTTGATATCGGCGATGTCTGAACGGATCTGTTTCGAGTATTCCTTATCGAGGGGCAACTGCCAGAACTTCTCTCCGACTTCCCTGCCCGCCGTGATGATCTCGTCAATCAGGTCCTGATCCGTTCCGAGGACAGCAGCGTTTACGTCGCCCAACGCGATTGAGACTGCGCCGGTAAGCGTCGCCATATCGATAACTCTCGTCGCGCCTAACTTCTTCGCATAGGCAATTGCATCAGCGAGGATCAGGCGGCCTTCAGCGTCGGTATTGATGATCTCGATGGTCTTACCGGTCATTGCCTTTACAACATCGCCCGGTTTGGTCGCTTTACCGGACGGTAAGTTTTCAGTACACGGCGCGACACCCAAAATCGGAATCGGCGGCTTTAACTGTGCGATTGCGCGCATCGCTCCCATCACTGTCGCGCCGCCCGTCATGTCGTACTTCATCAACTCCATGTTCTCGCCTGGCTTGAGCGAAATACCGCCGGAATCAAACGTCACTCCTTTACCAACAAACGCCAGCAACTCTTTGTGATCGGCAGGAGGCGTAGTCGGTGTGTATTTCAGGATGATCAGCTTGGCAGGTTGATCGGAGCCGCGCGCGACACTTAACAAGGAACCCATGCCTTCCTGTTCCATGCGCGCCTCGTCAAGGATATCGATGCTGAGTCCAAACTCGCTCGCGATCTCGCGTGCTCGTTCGGCCATGTCGGTCGGCGTCATGTAAGCGCCGGGCTCGTTCGCCATGTCACGAGTGAAATTCACCGACTCGCCAACTATCTTTCCTTCCGTCACGCCCTGTTCCAGCGCGTCGACATCGGCATCTTCAACGACAACAACGAGACGGTCGATGGTCTTATCTTCCTTTTCAACAGTGCGATACTTGTCCGGATCGAACAGCGCGATGTAGGCACCTTCGACAGCGGTGGTTGCGGCGCCACGCGCATCACCGGAGAACCGCGGGAGCACGGCGATTGACTTAACGTTCTTACTGCGCAACGACCGAACCGCAGTTCCAGCCATTTGCGAAACAGTCGCGCTGTTGTAGTCGCCGGTTTCGCCGACGCCGATTAGCAGCAAGCGACGTGCTTTTAACTTGTCGTTTCCAAGAAGGTGAAAATATGCTGTCTCTCCTTCTTTACCGCTGAACTCTTCCGCGTCCAGTGCTGAGCGCACCAGACCACCGGATAGTTCGTCAACCTTTTTCAAAAAGCCACTGTCGGCTTTCTCATTTTTAAAAACGGCAACCGCCAGAGCTTGCACGTCAAGCTCTTCAATTGGTCCCCGGCTGGCTTCAACTTGCATGGCGAGTAGGTTCTCCTGGGATTGGGAATAAAGGTTTATCGATTACGTTCTTTCAACTGGGCTCGGGTCTCTCGATCCACTGTGCGCTTTAGTTCGGCCTCTCGCTTGTCATACATCTTCTTACCGCGCGCCACACCTACTTCAATTTTGATCCGTCCGTTTTTTAAGTAGAGCTGTGTGGGAACGAGAGTCATTCCCTGTTTGGCTGTGGCTTCGTCCAGTCGGGATATTTCACGTTTGTGAAGCAGCAGCTTGCGAGTCCTTAGTGGATCGTGGTTCTCGCGGTTGCCATGAGAATAAGGCGAAATGTGTGCATTAAACAACCACGCCTCACCCTCACGCACAGAAACGTATGCTTCTTTCAGCTGGACCCGGCCGTCCATGGCACTCTTCACTTCGGTGCCTGTCAGGACAATTCCGGCTTCGTATTTATCCGAAATATGATAATTGTGAAAGGCCGCACGATTGGCCGCTAAAACTTTTTCTTCTTTCGCCACGTTATTTTGAGATCGCGAGTACGTCGTGACGAGTAATGATACCAACGATTCGGCCGTACTCTTCCACTAACACTGCCGGACTGGTCTGCAAACGTCGCGTTACCTCTGAAGAACTGGCATCGACATCGACTGCCGGAAAACTTTGTTCCATCACTTCACTGACAGGTGAATTCAGCAATTCTCTATTACGCACGACTTTCGCCAGCACGCGGTTCTCACGTAACGAACCGACGGCGCGACTTTCTTCGAGCACTGGTATCTGCGTCAATCCGAGCTCGTCCATCTTCTCCAGCGCTTCGCCGACCGTATCGTTAGGTGCTACATAAACCAGTGACTTTGGCGCCTGCGGTTTCTTGGTCCCGCTGATCAAGCCGGCGGTGATCTTTTGCGGCTCGAGCAGTCGCTTTTCTTTGAGCCACTCGTCTGAGTGATGCTTCGTCAAATAGTGTTCGCCAGTATCACAAACAATGAACACAACGATTGCATTCTCGTCGAGCGCGGCTGCAACGCGCAGGGCGGCGGCGAGATTGGTGCCGGTAGATCCGCCGCAGAAAATTCCCTCCATTCGTCCCAGCATACGCGAGAGCTCAAACGATTCACGATCGGTGACGTTGATTACTTCATCTACGTACTTGATATGAACGTTCGGTGGCACGATCTCCTGTCCGATCCCCTCGACAAGATACGGAGTAGCTTCTACGACCTTTCCGGTCTCTTTGTAATTCTTGAAGATCGAGCCGTACGGATCAGCGCCGATGATGCGAATACTCGGATTTTTTTCTTTGAGAAATCGACCAGTGCCCGAAATCGTGCCGCCGGTGCCGAGACCGGCGACGAAGTGCGTGATCTTGCCTTCAGTCTGTCGCCACAATTCCGGACCGGTAGTGCGGTAATGCGCTTCCGGGTTTGCGGGATTTGAATACTGATCGGGATAAAACGAGTTGGGAGTTTCTGAAGCGATGCGACGCGCAGTCGAGACGTAGTGATCGGGCGTTCCTGGCTTTGCGGACACTGGAGTAATAACAACGTCTGCGCCGAGTGCTTTCAAGTATCGCGATTTCTCGACTGACGCTTTGTCAGTCATCACAAAAATGCATTTGTAACCCTTGACGGCGGCGGCGAGCGCGAGGCCGATGCCGGTGTTTCCCGAGGTCGCTTCGATCACGGTTCCGCCAGGCTTCAGAATTCCTTCGCGTTCCGCGGCCTCGATCATCGATACGCCGATCCGGTCTTTAACTGAGTAGCCCGGATTCAAACTCTCCATCTTGGCGAATACTTGCGCTTTGACGTTCTGCGCGAGCCGGTTGAGCTTCACTAAAGGCGTATTTCCGATCAGCCCAAGAATGTTTTGCTGGAATTCCATCAGAGTCTCCGACAGCCTGATAAGTGCGGACCTATATAAATACCAGAAAGTGTGAAGCGGGGCTAATTGATAAGACAAAAAAGCAGATTTCACACTAAGACGCAAAGTTGCACAAACAATTTCTCTTTGCATCTTTGTGGCTCGGCTTTGCGCCTTTGCGTGAAATCTGCTTTTAAAATGTTAGGACCCGGACGTGCTCTCCCCTTCACATCCGGGCCCTTACAAGGCCACTCATCTTACAATGTGTGACCGAACTTTAGACTCGCGCTTTAGTAGCGGCGTCGTCTGTTATCTCTGAGTTTGTAGGTGTAGAGCGCCGCACCGCCTGCACCCAACAGCGCGCCAATGACCGCGCCTTTCTTTCCACCGACCGCAGCGCCTAGCAAAGCGCCTCCGCCGGCTCCGATACCCGTAGTGAGCTTGTCGCGATGTTGATCCCAGAAGGACCGGTCGCGATTCCAACGTCGCCCACCGTAAACCTGATTTCGATAACGGTAATCCTGAACCCGTTGTTCATACCGTCTACCGTCGTAATAACGACCTCGTGTCTGTGCTCCGACCGGAAGGGCCGAAACCGTTAACGCCAACAAACAGAAAATTGTTACTAACCCCTTTTTCATTACCACTTGGCCTCCGCTGCCTCTATTTGGCAAGGTGTGTGCCAACGCCGGAATAATTCAATAACCGCGCTTTTTTGCAGTTTTATCGATAAGTCGGTAAATATGGCTCGCTCGGTGTTAACCATTACGTGCGCATTCTGTGAGGTCAGTAACCTTTTGGGGTAATCTGTCCGCACAGGTTCGAAAGCTCAACAATGAAAATACTGATTCTCTCGAGCACTCAGATCCGCGAGTTGCTGCCAATGCCGGAATGCATTGAGTTGATGGCTGACGCGCTGTCAGCACTCGCGCGCGGTGAGGTGTTTCAACCGCTGCGCACGATCACGCGACCGCCCGACGCGGGTGGCTTGCTCGGACTGATGCCCGCGTATCGCTCCGGCGAACATGGTGCGTTTGGACTGAAGGCGATCTGCGTCTTTCCCGGAAATCCTGCGCAAGGCAAAGATGCGCACCAGGGCGCGGTGATGTTGTTCAGTCGCGAGACCGGCGAGTTGCTGGCGTTGATGAATGCGTCCGAGATTACGGCGATTCGCACTGCGGCTGTGTCAGCAGTTGCGACACGATTACTCGCGCGCGAAGACGCTGAAGTTTTGGCGATAATCGGCGCGGGTGTGCAGGCGCGGACGCATCTTGCAGCACTCGCGTGTGTGCGTCCGATCAAAGAAGCTCGCGTGGCTTGTCGAAATATCGAACATGCGCAACAGCTCGCGGCTGAGATGCAGTTTTCGTTTCCGATTGAGGCGGTGCGGACAAATGAAGAGGCCGTTCGCGGCGCGGATCTAGTCGTCACGGCGACGTCTTCGCTCGAGCCTGTAATTAATAAAGACTGGATTTCTCCCGGCGCGCACGTAAACGCGATCGGTACGCATTCGCCGAACTCGCGTGAAGTCGACAGTGGGACGATGAGCGTCGCACGAATTTTTGTAGATCGACGCGAGTCTGCGATTAACGAGTCAGGTGATTATCTGTTGGCGGCGAAGGAAGGTGTTGTGACATCGGAAAGCATTCTCGGGGAAATCGGAGAGCTCTTGATCGGTGCGAAAGCAGGGCGCAGTTCTGAAAGTGAAATCACGCTCTTCAAATCTCTCGGTCTCGCAATCGAAGACGTCGCGTGCGCGGATTATGTTTATAAGAAAGCAACCGCCAACAACTTGGGCAACTACCTGAGTTTTTAGCGCAAAAACGCACATAAGGCACAAAAAAGATTTAGTCAGTTTTTGTTTTATGCCGTATGTGCCTTTTCGTGGCTTAAATAAGCCTGTCGCCTGTGACCGTCACCGAATCCTGACGGTAATGACAACCGCGACTCTGACGATTGTGCTGCGCGGCCTGCGCCACGATCAGCGCCACTTCAACCGCGTTCCGCAATCCAATCAAACCATCCGACAGCTTCGTCGATCGATAAAACGTCTCAATCTCATTCCAGAGATGACGCAACTCACGAATCGCACGCGACAGCCGATCGCCGCTGCGCACGAGCCCGACGTAGTGCCACATGATATTTTGAATGGTCTGCATGTCGCCCTGGATTAACGCCGTATCCGGCTCGTCTCGCAAACCACTCTCATCCCAAGGCGGAATATCATCAAACTCCGGCGCCTGTCCATTACCGTTATTTAAAGCTCTTTCGATCTCGAGCGCCGCTCGATTTCCCCACACCAATCCTTCTAAAAGCGAAGTCGACGCAAGACGATTGGCGCCATGCACGCCCGTGCAACTGATCTCGCCGACCGCATACAAGTTACGAATCGTCGAACGCGCCCACTCATCCACCAGCACACCACCGCAAAAATAGTGCGCCGCCGGGACCACCGGCACGGGCTCGCGTGAAATATCGAGACCAACCTTCAAACACTCCTCGTAAATAAACGGAAACCGCTCGCGAATCTTCTCGGCCGGCATGTGTGAAGCGATGTCGAGCAGCACGTAAGAAAACCCGCGCGTCTCCATCTCGTGATGTATCGCACGTGCAACAACATCGCGCGGCGCGAGATCCTTCCATTCCGGCGAATAACGCTCCATAAAAGGACGCAGATCCGGCGTCAACAACACTCCACCTTCACCGCGCACGGCTTCGCTGATCAGCAGACCTTCAGCACCCGGCGCCGCAAGTGCAGTCGGATGAAACTGAACGTACTCCGCATTCGCGATTCTTGCACCGGCGCGATGCGCCATCGCCAGTCCATCACCACGCGCACCGACCGGATTGGTAGTGTTGCGATAGATGCGTCCGAGCCCGCCGGTCGCGAGAATTGTCGTGTTAGCGAGGAAACGATGAACAGTCTTCTCAGTGCGATCGAAGATGTAACAACCATGACACGAAATTTCGCGGTAGTTGTCGAGCGGATCGCGCGAATGATGAGGAAACGTGATCAGGTCGACCGCAGTAGCTTCCGATAGGATCTTGATGTTTGGATAGTTCTTTAGTGACGCAACTAAGCCGTTGATAATTGCGAGCCCAGTAGCGTCACCAACGTGAAGAATACGGCGCCGCGAGTGTGCGGCCTCTTGTCCCCAAACAGGCGAGCCGTCTTCATTGTGATCGAACTCGACATGAGCCGTGCGTTCGAGCACCTCATTCAACAGCGGCGGCCCTTCTTCAGCGAGAATCAGTGCCGCTGTAGGTGAAGTTACGCCTGCGCCAGCGGCGACAATGTCTTCAAAGAGTAGCTCGGCAGTATCGTTCGGGCCGCGTCCGATGATGCCGCCCTGCGCGTAACGTGTGTTTGATTCGTGAACGTCGGCGGCGCGCGTAACGATCGTGATTCGCCGCTGCGGATTTCGAGCCAGACGTAAAGCAGCGGTTGCACCGGCGATGCCGCAACCGATGATTAAGACTTCAGTCTCCATTAATCAGTCTTCTCGTCCGATCTCAAGCATCCGTTCAACCGAGCGCAACGCGCGTTTGCGAATGTCCTCGGGAATGAAGATCTCAAACTGCTCTTTTTGCAACGACTCGAGCGTGTCTTCGAGCGTGATCTGATTCATGTGCGGACAACGCACGCTGCAGAGTCGCAACATCTCTTTCTCGGGATTTGCCGAGGCGATGTTGTCGCCCATCGAGCACTCCGTCAGCAGCAGATAACGCGGCGCATTCGTCTTCTCCACGTAACGAATCATCGCCGTCGTGCTGCCCGAATAATCAGATGCGGCGACGACTTCGGGACTACACTCCGGATGGGCCAGGATCACAACGTCGGGAAACTGCTTCCGCACGTTCTGAATATCTTCAACACTAAACTTCTCATGCACCTCACAACGACCGGGCCAACCGATCATCTGATAATTCAGTTCGTTCGGAAAATGCATGCGCGGTTCGCGTGTCGGATAAATGATCTCTTTGCCAGTCTCACGCGCGACGTTGCCGGCGAGATATTCATCCGGGATAAAGATCACTTTGTCAGTCTTCAAAGAATTAACTACCGCCACCGCGTTTGACGACGTGCAGCAGATGTCTGACTCCGCTTTCACGTCTGCGTAAGTGTTGATGTAAGTGACAACGGGAACGCCCGGAAATCGTTTCTTCAACTCTCGCACGTCTTCGGCAGTGATGCTGGCCGCGAGTGAGCATCCGGCTTTCTCGGAAGGGATCAGGACTTTCTTAGTCGGATTCAGAATCTTCGCCGTCTCGGCCATGAACTTCACGCCGCAAAAAACGATGATGTCCTTGTCAGTCTCAGCAGCTTTGCGACTGAGTTCGAGCGAGTCGCCGACAAAGTCGGGAATCGAGTAGAAGAGCGCCGGCTCCATGTAGTTGTGACCAAGGATGACGGCGTTCTTCGCTTTCTTGAGTCGATTAATCTCGACCGCCAGTTCCGCCTTGAGACGCAGCTCAAAATCGGGAACCGTGTCGCGCAGCAACCGGCTCAACTTCTCATACATCTCTTCAGTAGTCGTCTCAGTAATCATCTTTCAAACTTTCGTCATGCTACAAATTCGAGGCTGACATCGAACACCTGCGGGGAGTGTGTCAGAGCGCCGACGGAAATGTAGTCAACGCCGGTCCTCGCAACTTCGAGAACAGTATCGAGCGTAACGTTGCCAGACGCTTCGAGTTTGGCCCGTCCGTCACAAATGGCAACTGCTTCGCGCATCGTGGCGATCGACATGTTGTCGAGCAGGATTCGTTCGACGCCCAGCGCGAGCGCTTCACGCACATTGTCCAGCGTACGCGTTTCAACTTCAATTTCGAGCGACGTTCCGGCGGCGCGCACGCGCTCGACAGCATCAGTTATCGAGCCGGCAAAATCGATGTGATTGTCCTTTATCAAGACCATGTCGAAAAGGCCGGTGCGGTGGTTTTGCCCGCCGCCGAGGCGAACGGCGAGTTTATCTGTGATTCGCAGGCCGGGTGCGGTTTTGCGCGTGTCGAGAATGATGGCGTTCGTGCCTGAGACAGCGTCGACGAACTTACGCGTCAGCGTCGCGATGCCTGACATGCGACCAAGGAAGTTCAATGCGGTGCGCTCGCCTGTCAACAACGCACGTGCAGAGCCCTCGAGGTTGGCGAGCACGGTTCCGCGTGTAACTTTCGATCCGTCTTCTACCTCGGCGACAAACGCAACGTGTTCGTTTAGCGCGAGCATCACCTGCTTCGCGATCTCGAGACCAGCAACGACACCATCCTGCTTCGCGACGATGCGTCCGCGTAACGAAGCGTCTGCCGGCACGATCGTGTTGGTGGTAACGTCGCCTGGTCCAATATCTTCTTCAAGCGCACGCGTAATGAAAGGGTGGTTGGCCAAAGTGTATCTTGCCACAGATTTTCGCGGATGACACGGATTCACTTCACGGTTATTAAGACATCTCGTCCCTGCTGCGCTTCATTGCCCGAATAATCAGCCGCGATGATCCGCAACACGTAATCACCTTTCGGTAACTGCGACGTGTCCCAAACGCCTGGCGCCGCATGTCCGTCACGCACAGTGTTCGTTACTTCATACAGAAATCTCGTGGTTTTACTCCCGTAAACGGTGATCCCGCTTTCATCCGCATACGCAATCTTGGTCGCCTCTCGATCGGCAGGCAAGCGATTGAAGAGAAGATCGATCCGCGGCTGCTCGAAGCCCGTCGCCGGCGTTCCATCCGGCTTGAGCACCTGGTATCCGAGCTTGTACAAACCCAGTCGCCTCCGATCCGGGTTCATGTTGGTGCGATCGAAAGCATCAACCACAATCCGCACTGGTCCACTCACCAGCAGTCGATCACCTTGCTTCTGAGTAAATCGCTTACCCGACGAATCAAACAGTTGAATCCCATCCTTCTCAATCGTCGGCGCGATCGTGTCGTTGAATCCAATGGGCGACAACGAAAGTGGATTGATCTCGCCGCCGGGTGGACCAACGTTCATGTGAACGTGCCACATCTTATTAATCGTCCCCACCGCATCGCCCGGCTTGAAACGCGCGCCACGCCTGACACGTACGCGCACGAGTTTGCCGGAGCTGTCGTAAACCGGCATAAAGCGCGGATCGGGAAACATGTTCTCGTCCTTGTCGCGGCCGACGCGCATGTGAATGTAAGAGACAACGCCAACGCGCATCCCTTCGTTCAGCGAACCAAAGCCCCAGTTTGCCAGCGGACTAATAACCTTCTCCGATCGCACTGCACGAACGGTGTCGCCATAAGCGCCAAACACGTCCAGCCCGCTGTGCAGATGATGGCGACTGTCAGTGGAATCGAAACTGCCGCGCACTTCACCCATCGTCGCAACCACCTCATGTGGACTCTCTTGCGGAGCTACCGGCCAGATCAACTGCTGCTGACGCAAAGTCTCATTAGTCAATCTCGGACTTGGATCGATCAGGGTCGCGACGGCGGGCGTTGGGGTAGGGTCGAGTCTGCGAATAATATAGTTGCCGCTATCAGCGACATACAACCTTGCCGGTCCACGACCATTCGGGTCGATTGCGATGCCAGTTGGCTGGTTGAAACGAGCATCGTCAGCGATAACATGTGTAGTGCCGTCGGGAGCAATCTGGACGACCCGCGATCGATCGAGTTCCGTGACATAAAGAAAGTTGTCGTGAGTGATGGCAAGACCGATCGGACTCGACAGATCCGCCACTGGTAATGTTGTGACGTTTCCTTCGGGACTGATCTGGCGCAAACGATCGTTGCCGGTGTCGGCAATAATTAGTGAGTTGTCGTTGGCCACGACGATGCCGCTCGGGGTGTCGAAGAGAGCAGTATTGCGGTCGCCATCCGCGTAGCCGGGGGTTCCCTGACCCGCAACGGTGCTGACCTGGCCCTTGGGCGTGATCATGCGTATGCGATCGTTGTAGCTGTCGGCTACGTAGATGTTGCCGCTCGCATCAACCGCAACCCCGATTGGACCATTAAACTGGGCTTTTCGCCCTTCTCCATCCGCGTAACCCGGCTTGCCATTGCCGGCGATCGTGGAAGTCTCACCTCGCATCGGCACACGTCGAATACAATTGTTTCCCGTATCAGCCACGATGAGATTGCCATCCGGTGCGATCGCAAGGCCGGAGGGCGCATTGAACAAAGCCTTATCTTCGACTCCGTCTCCAAATCCTTCAACGCCGCCTGCGATACTTACAAGCGACCCGTCGGGGGCAATTCTTTGAATGCGATTTTGATCCCCCGCATCGGTCAGATAGATCGTTCCGTCAGCACCGACTGCGACTCCGAATGGATCAGATAGTTCAAGCGGCGAGGCATCGCCTGCGACGATAGTTACGTGTGCCTTCCAACCAACCGGTGTCGGTAGAGGCTTGCGTGTGAAACGGTAGACAACAAAAGCGGTCACACCGCCCAACACGATCAGCAGTATGAGAGCGACGACGAGTTTGCGCATTTAATCGAGGAAGGATTCGGGCTGGGCCAGCATTTCTTCAATACGCTCGATATAACGACCAACATGCAGGCCATCCATAAGTGAATGATGCACCTCGACTGAAAACGGCAAGAGCGTGCGCCCGTTATCAGTTTCAAACTTGCCGAAGGAGATCTTCGGCACTGAATCCTGACGCCCCCAGCGTCGTGCGTGCGAGAAACTGGTGAACGCGATCCACGGCAATGTAGTGCAATGTATTCGCGCGTCGTCTTCGTGTTTTGGTCTGAATGCCCAATCGCCTTTTTTTATTTCTTCGACTGCTTTCGTGGCGCCCTCCATGAATTGCGCGAAGTTCTCGGCGTAATCCCAGTAGACGAGCGTGAAGGTCTCGTTGGGAAGCATGAGGGTGGTGCCGCCGTTGATAACGTCATGGACCAGCACCTGCCCATCTCGCAGTCGATAACGAAACGGTTCGATCTCGTTGGCAGCTCGCAAGGCCAGGTAGTGATACGTCAACCAAACGTTCGTGCCTTTCCGTTTCTTGAGCTCAGCTAACAGCCTGGTGATGTCGAGGCGCAGGCAGACGTTGAAGTATGGCTTATCAAACGGAAGATAAAACTCGAAGACAGCGCGTCGCGGCCAGGTGGCCAGGTCTATGTAATGGGGCATCGCGAAGGGATTGTACCTAATCTGGTAGTATTCATCACGACTCCATCGCTCTGCTGGAAAGGACGGCCCAATGACACAACGAGTTCCTTCGCTTGCGAGATCGATCGCTACCGGAGCAATCGGTTTCGCTCTGGTCAGTCTCTGCGTATTCGCCACTGTCGCCTTCGCCGAACGATGGATGTATCGCATGTTCAGTGAACTCGGCGCATACCTCATCTGGACCGTGCTGTTCATACTGCTCGGCGGCGCGGTGTTTGGATCACTCGTAGCTGGTCGCTGGCGATTGCCGAAATTCTATCTGCTGTTTGGTCTCGCATTCTTCGCGTATGCAGTTGGTTGGATAATCGCGTATTTCGTATTACGCGGCAGTGCCGGTGAAATCGTCGGCTCACTTGCCGGCTCGATTCTCATGGCAATCGTCTTTGCTTTGGGATTTGGCGCGCTCAGATCCGTCGTAAAACTTTCCGCTGTGCTCTTCGTATCAAACTTTCTCGGGTACTTTTTAGGAGCTGCGATTCTTGATTCCCTCCGAAGCCAGGTGGGAATGTTGTTGTTTGGCGTCGTATACGGACTGCTTTTCGGCGCCGGAATCGGAGCGGTGCTTCACATGGTCCAACGAGAGCAGCAGCATGAGCTCGGGTGAACTTCTAACACGCAGTACAGTCTGGATTGCGATTCTGGCGTACACGCTCGGGTCTGTGATCTTCGCCACTGCACGCAGACACGATCGCTGGGCCCGGCTGGCATGGACCATCGGCTGTGGCGCTCTGCTTGCTCACTTCGCTTCCGCGTTCAATTACTATCACGCGTGGAGTCAGACCTCAGCTTATAGTGAGACGGCTCGCCAAACGGCGGAAGTGTTTGGCATCAACTGGGGCGGCGGTCTTTTCATCAACTACACGGTTGCAGTGCTTTGGCTCGTCGACGTCGCGTGGTGGTGGTTTGCGGGTGTGAGTTCGTATCGTCGTCGACCGTGGTTATTGACCATCATCTGGCACAGCTTCTTAATCTTCATCATCTTCAATGCCACCGTTGTCTTTAAAGACGGACTGACGCGATGGATTGGTCTGCTTACCTGTGTGACGTTATGTTTGAGTTGGTTCGTCATTAACCGCCAGCGTTCATTATCAACCGCGCATTAAATTTTCGTGGCTACTGAAATACGCCAACCTCCTGTCGCTCTCCCGTTTTATTACGGCTGGGTACACGTCTTCGTCGCGGCGCTCGCAATGGTTGGAACTCTGCCCGGGCGAACACAGGGTCTCGGATTAATAACTGAACCACTTCTCCGAGATCTGCATATCGATCGCGTCCACTTCGCGCGCATAAATCTTTGGGCCACGTTGCTCGGCGCGCTCTTCTCGATCGGCGTGGGACGATTGATCGATCGTTTCGGAAGCAGAATCGTGCTGACTGTCGTCACCGTCGCATTGGCATTTGTTGTCCTGGGAATGAGTGCAACCAGCAGTATCGCTGCGATTGCGATCCTGATTACTCTCACGCGTGGATTCGGACAGAGCGCGCTCTCAGTCGTCAGCATCACCATGGTGGGTCAATGGTTTGTGCGTCGCCTCAACCTCGCGATGGCTATCTACACGATTGCACTGAGCATCGGCTTCATGCTGGCGTTTCCGTCGATCGGTGCGATAGTGGTGGCGAATGGCTGGCGCACTGCCTGGTGGATCATTGGGCTCGCCCTTCTGATCGGACTCGCGCCTCTTGCGTTATTACTCGTGCGCAGATCACCCGAAGCTTGTTCTATCGACCCTGATGGCGAAGCAACCGATCTCAACCACGATTCAGTGGCGGATTACACGCTCAGTGAGGCCTTATCAACGCCGAGCTTCTGGGTGTTCGGCATCTCTAGTGCCATTTATGGACTGATCGCATCCGGTATCGCGCTATTCAACGAATCAATACTCGCAGAGCGTCGCTTCGATGCATCGACCTACCATCGCAGCCTGGTTATCGTCGCACTGACTTCCCTCGTCGGAAACTTTCTCGGTGGCTGGATCGCTTCGAAGTGGAAGATGAATCGCCTGCTTGCGCTTGCGATGGTCCTACTGGCGGGCTCACTCGCCGCCCTGCCGCGCGTCTCGACGCAAACACACGTCGCCATCTACGCGGCCGTAATGGGACTAGCCGGCGGATTCGTGATCGTGATCTTTTTTAGTTACTGGAGCGCGGCTTACGGACGAAAACATCTCGGCAAGATTCAGGGCGCCGCACAGGCGCTGACGGTAATCGCCTCGGCACTTGGACCACTCATCCTCGCCGAAACTGTCAGCCGCACGGGTTCTTACGCTTCGACGTTTTATTTGCTGACTGTTGTAGTGATCGTGCTGGCGCTGCTCGCGTGGTTCGTGAAAGTGCCAGCTAACGCGCGCGCGATTTGATCACATTCGAGAGTACATCAGGTTTTGTGTTGTCGCGCTCGAGATGTGGATATCGTTCGCCGCCGTGGTAGTTCACTTTATACGTCTCCTGGAAACTACCGTTTTCAACAACGAACTCAATCGGCTTCATGCTCGTCCTGGATGAAGCAACAGCCTCATGCACTACGTCAATGGACCACGTGCGGCCGTTGACAGAAATTATCTTCATTCCGGGCGCGATTCCTGCTTTGAACGCTGCGAGCTCCGGATTGACGTCCATCACACTCCCATCTTCTTTCAACAACATGCCGACGGAATACGACAGGTCGACGCTCTTGCGCAAGTGATCGGCGATGCGAACTTCGGTGTTGGGTTTGTCTGTATACACAAGCTTCCAACCGCCGTTGGTGATCCCGGCGAGGGGCGCATGTGGAGCGACCTCGTTTACTCGCGTGTTCAGGAAACTGCGCCAATCGTATGGTGTGACTTCGTTCAGCGTGTTTACTACGTCATCGAACGTGTAAGGCTTGACCATTGGAGCAGTGTCCTGGCCGCCATGAAACCGCTTGCAGAAATCGTCGAGCGAGAGTTTTCCGTTGCTTCGCGTTCTGATCAGCACATCAGCGTCGAGCCAGATGAGCGAGCCTTCGTCGTAATAATCAACACGCCGACGATAATTCATCCACGCGCGCGGCGAGGGATAGGACCATTGAACGTCTATCGCTGTATCGACGAGCGGGCGCCATTGTCTGCCCGTTTGGTTTTCCATTTCAGCGGCGACGGCAGCCATTGCTTCGCGAAAGTCTTCCGCACTCCAAAGACCGCTGCGCGCAGGCAACACTTTTCCAAGATATTGTGTGAGACCTTCGTAGACCCACAACAACTCGCCCTTCATTGGCTGGTCAAAATCAGGCGTCGCCAAACCGGCCGGACGGCGATATTTACCATTCCACGAGTGCGCGTATTCATGGCCCATCAACTCTGCGAAATCGAGCAGTTCGAGTTCTTCGCTGAATGCTTTTTCGCCGACGCCGTCCTCGCTGGATTCGTGGTGCTCGAGTCCTTCGCTCCCGCCGTGGTCGCTGAGTGTCACGAGAAACTGATAGTTGCGGTAATGACGCGCGCCAAACAACGCGTACGCTTCCTGGACCATCGATTTCAAGCCTGTCAACGTTTCGGGCTTCAGATCGAGAGCCGCAGTCGAGTCGGCCATCGTGTCCATCTCGTGCATTGTGCCGGTGGAGCTGAGCGGAAACTTGCGGAAGTTTGCGCCGATGATTGCCGGAGAGTCGACGAGTTGTGTGAGGGAGACCTCTTTGAACTGAAGCTCACCGTTGCGCTCGCTCGTGATCGGTAAGGCTGATGCAAAGTGCCATCCGGCAGGCAACTTTAAAGACGCTTTGACGCTGACTGCATCGCTACTCATGCCTTGTACGTAAACAAGTAAACGATTCCACTTGATGCGCGCGAGCTTCGCACTCGCAGTTGATTCCGGTTGCGAAAGGTCGTCGAACGTGACGTCGAGAACGTTGACGCCCTGCGGGATGTCGCAATGAAATGCAAACATCTCGATGTCGTCGCGCCGCCAGGCGATCGGTTTGCCATCGGCACTCAGCTTCAGTCCAACCAGATCGTTGATAGGACCGGTCGGAGAGTGTTCACCGGGGATCCACTTCGGGTAGAAAAGTGTCAGTGGTCCTGGTCTGACGGGAATCGCGAGCTTGCTATGGATCATATTCCGCGCCGCATCAGTCGCATCGACGCTGAGCGTCATCGCCTGGGCCAACGCAGAGACACTTGTGAAAAACAGGATTACGCCAATACAAAGAATTCGAATGCTCTTCATGCCCCTATTGAACCAAGAACTCTGCGCTGCAACAAACCCGCGCGGTGTTACAGCAGATCGTTCCAGCTCGTAGGATCGCGCCGTAAGTCCATCACTGAAGTAATGAGAATTTCGTCAGTTCGGATCTGTTAAATCAAACCGAATGGAAAACGATGAGTTCGACAGCGTCTTGTTCGCGGCGATAACGGATGCCAAGCGGTGGGCTGCTGAAGGATTCGGTTAAGCGGGCGTCGATTTCGTCCAGGAATGCACTTCCTAAGCCATTTTCACGCTGCTCGTAATAAGGGCAGCTTGCCTCAACTCTGTGAGCGCGGCAGAGGTAAACCGATATTGCCACCGTAAGTCATCCGGCACAGCCGGGCTCGGCTGTCCCAAGAACTCTTATCTTCTACGGCGCGATGCGGATTGTCCCGCCGTTGCTCATCTGGTTGTGTGCAATGATGAACACCGAGTAGGTGCCGGGTGTAAGCGTGTTCGGCAGGCGGAAGACCACTTGCGTGAATTCGGAGTCGCGAAGTGGGCGCACGCTTTCGGCAGTCACCTGTGCGATGAAATTGTTGTTAATTACAAATCTCACATTCACTGCTGTCGCCGGTTCACCTGGATTCAGTTGCAGGTTCTGCGCAAACAACATCACTCGCGTGTTCGGAGGAACAGGCGCGAACCAATCCGGCATGAACAGACGGAACGGATCTCTCGTCAACAGCACCGCATCCAACGCCGCCGCCTGACCGGCATTTGGACCAGACTCCTCGAGCAGCATACCGAGCACGTCGTCATCAACTATGAAACCAACTCCCTGGTTGAAGATTATTCCCGCACCGACAACGTTCGAGAGAAAAATCCGGAATGTCTCATTCGCCTCTGCATTCGTGTCGCCGCAGATCGTCACCGGGATCTTAAATGTCGTGGCCCCGGGTTGGAACGAAAACACACTGGATTTGCTTAAGTAATCAACACCGTCGTTGTTATTACACTGAGCGCCGCCGAATGCGCTGACGTTCGCAGTCGCAAAACTGCCAGTAACCGTCCGGCCCGTCGCCGCTGAAAGATTAAGAGTAAACACCATATCTGTCGTGCTACCCGTACTGCCTTCAACAACCGACGGACTGGAGATCGTCAGCAGTGGAGTTGTGGTTCGGTCCTGAATAGTGACAGTCATCGTGCTGGGCGATCCCAAAGATTCAAGAGTCGAAGGATTGCGCAACGTGACTGTGAAGGTTTCATCCGGTTCCGTTGTCGAATCGTCGGCAATGGGAATCTGGATAGTCTTACTTGTCTCACCACCGTTGAAAGTCAACGTGCCTGATGCGGCTGTATAGTCCTGACCTGCGATCGCGGTCCCGTCAGTAGTTGCATAATCAACCGTCAGACTACCGGTCGAACCGCCACTGCGCACTACGGTTACCGTCAACGAACCGATATCTTCGATTACGGCAATCGAACTCACGTTGAACTGCACGCTACCACTCGCACCCGTAGAGTCAGCCGCCGAAAACTCCGAAGTGTTTCCGTTTGGATCAGTCGCCGTTGCGGTAATCACACGGCCGCTCGGCAAACCCGCGGGGAACGTCGCGTTGATAGTGGCGTTGCCATTCGCATCCGTGGTTACTGCAGTGGTGTTGAAGAACTGCGCTCCTTCTCCATTTCCGGAAGGATCCACAGCGGCATTCGAATAGAAGTCGATCTGAAATGTGGTCAGCGGTATCGACTTCAAACTTCCCTGGATAGTCGTACTGTTCGCTGACGACAACACAGTTGTTATCACCGGGAAGTTCTGGAGGTTGTTTGCACCGGCGTCGGAATCATTAACGTCGTTGGGTGTAACTCCAGTGACGCCACCTACAAGGAGATCTATTCCCAAACCGTTGTTTGAGAAAATCGAGTTGCCGCGGACAGTATTGCCCGCGCCACCAGACATCGTGATGCCTGGTCCAAGATTAAAGGCGATTGTGTTACCCGCCCCACTGGCGACGCCGCCGATGGTGTTATTTACTGCGTCGGAAACCGCGATGCCTTGCTGGGTATTCGGCACTGCCGCGGTTCCCGCCGCATTCAGTCCGATAAAGTTTCCCTGGATGACATTTCCGACGAGGCCACTCGAGAAGACCCCGAGCTGGATACCGATCGAATTTCCCGAAATCACGTTTCGTGCAGCGACGTCAGTGCCGCCGATTGTGTTGTTGCTGCTGAAAATGCGAATACCGGGAACTAAGCCACCGAGTGCACGAGTGCCGGTAACGTCAGTGCCGATATAGTTACCCAGCACAGTCACGGCTGGTGAGTTGGAGAAACTGTTGGTACCTAACGCGACGTTTCCATTTCCAGACGCGCCGTTTCCGGAGATGATGTTTCGCGCGCCCGCCTCGGTTCCGCCGATCACCACACCATCGCTCGCCGATACACCATGGCCATTGTTGCCGATAGCGAAACTACCGCTGATATCCGTTCCGATGTAATTGCCCTGTATTTTACTTCCGGCCCCGCGGACGGAAACACCATCGCCGAGATTGCCTGAGACGATGTTCCTCGCCTCTGGTGTGAGGCCACCGACGATTACGTTCGTGCCAAAGGACGATATGCCGTTTGAGTTGGAAACCTTTATCGTGCCGGTGACGTCTGTTCCGATCAGGTTACCTTGAATAATCGTGCCGTTGCCGCTGTTCGAGATTGCGATTTGATTTCCGGAAATCACATTACCTGCTCCAGCGACAGTGCCACCAATGACGTTGTTCACAAACTGCGAACTGAAGACGGCGACTCCCTGGCCCTGGCTCGGTGTGCCACCGTTCGAACTGGTCAGTGCTGCGGTTCCGGCAGCATTCGTTCCGATAAAGTTTCCCTGGATGATGTTGCCACTACCATTGATCTCAATGCCGGCGCCGCTTGAGTTTCCCGAGATGAGGTTGCGCGCAGCGGCACTAGTACCGCCGATGACATTGTTTGATGAGGTGACGATCAGAATTCCACGGGAATTTGCCCGAGCTGTCGTTCCGTCTGCGGCGACGCCGATGTAATTCGCCTGAATCACGTTGTTGTCGCTGCTGTTTAGTGAAATGCCGGCATCACGGAACCGCACGATCGCTAACCCACGCACCGTGCTGCCACTCGCCTTGATGACCAGACCACTGCCAGAATTGAGAGCTAAACCATCGAGCTCAATTAACGGCGCGCCCGCGTATCCTGGTTGCGTGGTGGCGTCGATAACCACGCGTTCCGTTATTTCAGGAAGTGTAGTTAGCAGGCTTATTGTCTTCACTCCTGGTCCGGGAATGTTGAAGGTGATCGTGTCTGTGCCAAGCGTGGCGTTCGCGTTAGTGATGGCGTCACGCAACGATCCAGTGCCGTGGTTGTTAGCGTTCGTTACTACAAAACTCTGGCGATTCGCAGTGAAGTTTGCAGTTTGATTAGCGAGCAGGTTGTTGAAGGTTTGACTCGCTGGACCGAACGTGAAACCAAGTGCTGTTGGAGTAACGGTGTAGTTGCCATTCATAATGAGGTCAAATGAATAATTACCGTTACTGTCGGTGGTCCTTAGACCAGACTGAGATCCGCTCAGCGTCACGGTAACGCCGGCCAAGCCGACACCATTCTCAGTGATTTGACCGCCAACATTGAAAAAGTTCGAGTCGCTGGTGTTCGCGGTAAAGTTCAAAACCTGATCGCTGCTGAGATTGTTGAAAGTCTGGCTCGCGGGCGTCATGGTGAAGTGGGCCGCGGCTGCGCTGACCGTGTAGTTTCCGCCTTCACGCAATCGGACGAACTGGTAAGTACCGTCGCTTTCCGTAATCACGCTGGTTAGTGAACCATTGTCATTTAAGACAACTTCAGCACCACCGAGAGGTGTAACGCCGTTGCTCAGCACCACGCCACTGATGTTGAACGACATTCCGAGTTTTGTAATGAACGCGTCGCTGCCACCACGATTGAAAGGTTGATAGACGCCGTTAGTGACCGGATAACCCTGCGACGAAGTGAAGCCGGTGATGTAAGCGTTACCGGAAGTGTCGACCGCTATTCCGTTCGCCTGAGAGTTTATGTTGTTGAATATGTCTCCGTTGATAGGACCACCAATTAAAGTTGAGTAAATCAAAGCATTGCCGGCCGGATTGATCTTGGTGACAAACGCGTCAAGATTGCTGAATGTATTCGGTGAAGCGAGATACAACGTTGAAGGCCTCTGAGGGTCAATCACAAGCGCCGATGCTTGAGGCGAGTTAAGACCCTTGTTAACTGCAATCCATGTTTGCCCGTTGTCAGTGCTTTTTGAAAGACCGGGCGGAATATTTGTGAAGAAATTCTGTGTCAACAAATAAACCGTTGCTGCGTTTACGGGATCGAAAACGATCTTTCCTGCGTGGTTAGGTATCGCAGTCCAGTTAGTGCCGCCATCGATACTCTTAAATAAACCGTTGGCGGCATCAGCGTAGACGAGACCCGCTGTTAGTGGACTTACAGATACACTGCGACCGAATCCACCAGTTTGATTAGTGCTGGGGCCCTGCCAATTATCACCGCCGTCCGTGCTCTTCCAAACTCCGCCCGTGTTTGACCCGTCCGTCGCGTATATCGTCACGTGGTTCAGTGGGTCGATAGCCAACGACGTGGGAGACAATACCGGCACATTCGGAATCATCGCCCAGCTATCTCCTCCATTATTAGTCTTGTAGATATGAGTGCCGGGAACACAACAGAAATCCACACCCAGATATAACGTGTTCGGTGTTACCGGATCGATAGCGAGACTGAGGAGTGACGTGTGAACGATTCCGTTGTTCTGAAAAAACCAGCTACTTCCGCCATTGTTCGTTTTATAGATACCGGCATTGCCGCCGAAGCCGTTAGTCGCTACATAAAGCGTATTCGGCGTGGATGGATTGATAACGATTGCGACCACGTTAAAGTTGTTAAGACCGTTGTTGACGGCAAACCAGTTTCGACCACCATTCGTGGTTTTAAAAACGCCGTTCGACGTTCCTGCGTAAATTGTTGAAGGCTGGCCAGGATGGATCACCATACAGGTGATCGAAGAGCTTGAGAACCCGAAATTGTCGTTGGTCCAATTTGCCGCACCGTCGATGCTTTTGTACATCGGGCTCTTAGTGCGCAGCGTTCCCACAACGAGTGGAAAATCAAGAGAGCTGGTCGATCCCGTTATGTAGACGTTGTTTGCTGAGTCGACAGCGATACCGCGACCTGTTTCAGATCCTGTTCCGCCTAGAAACGTGGAGTAAACAAGCGCTGAGCCTTGACTGTTTATTTTGGTGAGGAAAACCTCGGTCGAAAAGTTGCCGTTGAAGTTGCCTTGAATAGGATTGACCGTGGGGAAGTCTCCCGAACCAGTGGAGCCGGTGACGTAAGCGTTTCCCGCAGAATCGGCCGCAATTGCGAAACCAGTCTCAGAGCCATTAGCGCCACCCAGGTAGGTTGAATAAATCGCTGCGCCGTCAGTCGTGAGTTTAGTAACGAAAGCATCCGGGTTGAACACGGCGAGTGCCGGCTGAAATGCGTTTGCCGTAAAGAAGTCATTTGAGCTCGTCGTTCCCGTTACATAAACGTTGCCGGAGCTATCCGTCGCGACAGCATTTGCTGTATCGCAACTGCTGCCCCGGAGGTATGTCGAAAACACATATGACGGAATAGAAGGATTCAACTTCGTCACGAATGCATTGGAGCAACTCTCGCTAGTAGTGGGTGGTCCCTGTACGGCGTTCGCAACGGGAAAATTCAAAGAGCTCGTTTGACCTGCGACATAGATGTTTCCGTTTGCGTCGACTGCAATGCCGTTGCCATTGTCGTCACTACTCCCTCCGAGAAGAGTCGAAAACAACAGGCCAGAGCCCGACGGATTCAACTTAGTGACATAGGCGTCAAAGGAAAAGAATGACGAACTCGTCCCGGCATAAAGAGTCGATGGATCACTAGCGTTGCGAATGAGTGCACGAACAGACGCACTCCATAAGCCGGCATTGGCGCTCGTCCAGTTGTCTCCTCCATTTGTACTTTTGAAAACACCGGAGTTGCTTAATCCGGCGTAAACGGCCGACGGCGTCGCAACCATCGCACTGACGACCGGGAATTGCGGCAAACCGTTCGTTAGCGGGGTCCACGAAGCGCCGCCGTTAGTGCTCTTATTGATGCCGCCCGAAGAACTATGGCCCGTGTAGATCGTCGAAGTGTTGGAGGGATCGATGGCGATAGTGTTTATGTTTAGCGGACTCGGACCGCCCATCCCTGTATTCATCGCGGTCCAAACGCCACCGCCGTTTGTCGTCTTAAAGAGACCGTTGAAAAATGTGCCGGCGTAGATCGTTAACGGCGCCGTTGGATCGATCGCCAGCACGCGAATGCTGGGAGTACCGGATACGTTGAAGTTGTTTTGTGTGATCCAGGTGATACCGCTATCCGTACTCTTGTACACACCACTGTTCGAACCGATATACATCGTTGAGGGCGTTACCGGGTCCACCACAATCGTATTTACAACCGGGAAGCTTGCCGGTGTCGTATTAACCTGACTCCAATTGTTGCCGCCATCGGTTGTTTTGAAGAGGCTATTGAAAAGGGCCGCGTAAACAACTGAAGCGTTAGACGGATCTACAACCAACGCGCTGATTGAGTTCGGGGATTGCAAGCCGGCGGAAGGTGTCTTGGACCACGTCCCTCCTCCATCAGTGCTGCGATAGATCCCGTCCGTCGTCGCTGCATAAATCGTGTTTGGTGCGTTCGTACCGGTCGCCAGGAAATTAACGTCGCCAACGAGACCCGTGTTCTGATTGCTCCAATTAACGGCCGCATCAGTGGTTTTCGAGAAGTTGCTGGTTGTCTTTAGACCGTTAACGATCGGGAAGTCGGTCACACTCGTGTTTCCGGTAATATAAGCATTTCCCGCTGAGTCCACCGCGATCGCGGATCCACTCGTGTTACCGCTAAAGTTATTGCTGCTGCCGCTGAGATACGTTGAGTAGACCAGTGTGCTCCCGGTCGGATCGAGTTTAGTAACGAACGCTCCGCCACGAGTTGATGTACTTTTGAAAGATCCTGCCGTGGTGGGAAAACTCGTAGAGTCGGTCGTGCCGGTAACGTATGCGCTTCCCTGGGAATCGACTGCGATCCCGTTAGCGATATCACTGCTGCTGGATCCGAGCAGAGTTGAATACGAGAGTACCGGATCGATGATCAGCGGCTTGCTGGAGTCGAATCGATCGAGTTTGAACCTGACTTCGTTTCCATTGATGACATACGTGCCTTTTACTTCGCGACGACTACCGTTCTCATCGAGCTGGTAGATCACGGGCTTGTTCAAAGAGACGTCGCCGAACTTCACGTTGAGCAGTAATCTTCCGTCTTTATCGAGACGAAGTTTATCCGCACCTTCGACAGTGAATCTGATCAGTTTCGGATTCGCGCCCGCAGCCACAACGAAGTCGTATTCGAGCTCGCGCTGTTTGCCGTAATAGAGCACGTCGATTCCCGGATAGACATCCGTGAAGTGGACCTTTCGGTAAGTGGGAATGTTGCGGCGCCACTTCGCGGGATCGTTACCGGCGAAGTAATTCACTTTGCCAGGTAATTCGTCTTGACCTTCCACTTGAGGCGTGGCGTTAGCGCCGAGCATCTTCAATCGCAGCACCGCGCCTTCGCGCACGTTTGCATCCGCTTCTGATACTTTCGATTTATCTGGTTGCTGTGCGCGCGGCTTGTCGACTCTGAGAACAGCCTCAGTCGCAGTCAGAAAAAGATCGTAACCAGCGCCGTGCGACAGGAACTTCACTGACTGGTCTATCTGCCCTTTATTTAATTCAAAGCTAAGCGGCAGTTTGGCGAAATTGCCGGCGACTCTGGTTTTTGCCGGATCGATCTGCGGCGTGGCTGGTGGAAGTTCATTTTCGGATTTGTGCGCCGCAACAAAAATCACGCTGGCGAGAGTTGCGAGCAATGCAACGAGCACAATCCGACCGATGCGCGACGAGGGAGGTATATGTGAAATCATAGCTAAAAAGAAGACCGATTCAGTTTGCCAGCGAGAGGTCTCGCAAAACCCTGGGACTTGAAGAAATAAGAGAACAGCGTCTGGGAAATGACTGCGGGCCATTTTCGGTCCACCCTGTTGAGAAGTCAATGAGAATTTGCGTTAGACTACCTTGTCATGAAGTTAGAGATTGTCCAGACTGGCGACCCGGTCTTGCGGAAGCAAGGCAGATGGCTAACCCGCGCGGATATTACCAGTCCGCCGATAAAAGAATTGATTGAATTGATGCGCGAAGCGATGCGAGAGGCGCCTGGGGTTGGTCTTGCTGCGCCTCAGATTGGCGAGTCGATTCAACTGGCGGTGATAGAGGATCGAGCGGACTACTTAGCGGATTTGTCCGCGGAGCAACTGGCGAAAACTCAGAGGTCGCCGGTTCCCTTTCACGTGATCATCAATCCGAAGCTCACGGTCGTGGGGAGTTCGTCGGTTGAATTCTATGAGGGTTGTCTGAGCGTCGAAGGTTTCATGGCGGCGGTGGACCGTGCGCTGGATGTTCGTGTGGAGTGTTTGAATGAAAAGGGTGAAGAGGTAACGATCGACGCGCACGGTTGGTATGCGCGGATTCTTCAACACGAGATAGACCATCTGAACGGGACGTTGTACATCGATCGAATGAAAACCCGCACCTTCACGACCGCGGAGAATATGTTTCGCTTCTGGTCAGAGCGTAAATAGTCTGACCTCCTCACCATCTGCTGACAGTCTTGTAATCTTTTCAAAACTGAATCCGAGGCGTTGTAGAAGACTGATCGACGCTTCGTTATCGAGCGACGTTATCGCGAGAATACGTTCGGGATTCAGTCTGTAGCGCGCGTCCTGCAAGACAGCGGTGGCGGCTTCGAAAGCGAAGCCTTTGTTCCAGAAGTCAGGAATCAAAGCGAAACCGATGTCGGGATGTGGCAGCTCGTCTCGTTTGAGTAATCCGCAGATGCCGATCGGCGTGTGTGATTCTTTGAGTTCGACGAGATTTAGACCGAAGCCGTGTCGATCGTAACTTGCGACTGGTCCATTCAGAATATATTGCCGGGCGCCCTCGAGGTCGCGGACGCTTTTGTCACCGATGTAACGGATAAATGACGGTTCGTTGAGAAGGGTCAAGATAAACGGAGCGTCGTCGACGTTGAGCCGGCGTAGGAGTAGTCGTTGAGTCTCGAGATTTGTCATAAAAAAACCGGCGGCAAATGGCCGCCGGTTCAGATAATAAACGCCGACACTGACTATTGTCACAACCCGGCGGTCTTAACTTGAATTAGAGCATCATCGTGCACCGGGACGATCGGCGACACGTCGCGGCTCACGAGGAAATCGGGGCGTGGCTTCTCGCGCCAGATGGGAACGTTCTTCACACTGTTGAAGGTAATGATCACAACGGCGCGGTCGTATGGCGAGATGTTGTTCGATGACGCATGAACGGTGTTGCTGTGAAAGAACAGCGCGGAGCCCGCCGGACCTTTCGGAGCAACCAGTCCATACTTGTCGACAAGACCCGCGATCGTATCGCGATCGAGAGAGTATTTCAGGTCGGCCGTCAGATTCGAGATCCACGCCGGACTGTTCTCGTAGACCTGGTAACGCAAAACATCCGTCACCGGTTGTGCCGACTTATCGATGACACCCTCTGCATGCGAACCCGGAATGAGGAACATCGGCCCGTTGAACTCATTCACGTCGTCCAGAAAGATCGCGACGCTCGCCACACGCTCCGACCGCAGTCCATCTTCCTTCTGCCAAAAAATATAGTCCTGGTGCCACTCCCACACGTCGCCGCCAAACGCAGCCTTCGCATTGATCTTGAACTGGTAAACATAAACCTCGCTGTCGAGGAGTTGCTGGACCGGTTCGACGATGCGCGGGTGGCGCGACAGACGATTGAACACCTCGTTCGTCGTGTGCGAGCCGTAGACTGAGCGGACAATACCTCGCTCTTTTTCCAGCACGCGTTTCGGCGTGTCTTCAGCGAAGACCTTCATCAGCTCCGCCTTTAAGACGTTAACTTCACAGGAGGTATAGCAGTTTGTCAGAAAAAGAAAACCTTCCTGCTCGTAGGTTCTCACTTGCTCATCACTCAGCAGCATGGAGAGTTCCTTCCGTAGTACTATCGATCATATTGGTTTGTTACGTAGCTTTGCCTTAAAGTCCGAAAATCATTCCTGGACACAGTCAGTACAGGGAGCGATAGCGACCTGGTCGGTGATAAGCGCGATATTTGCTAATGATTCGTGATGCGATCGTTGACCAGGTCGCTATCGCTCCCTGTACTGACTGTGCCCAAGCCCGCCGTCCAACTCAATCGTCAGAACGTGAACTTGAGGCCAAGCTGGATCTGTCGTGCCGGACCCGCGCTGAAAATTTTTCCGAAGTTGGGTGTGAAGGCGAATCGATTGGGAAGATCGAAGTTCGTGGTGTTGAAGAGATTGAATGTCTCGAAGCGAAACTCGAGTCGCTTCGATTCGTTCAGTGTGAAAGTTCTTACCGCAGCCAGATCAAAATCCTTTGTGTCTGGTCCAATCACTATGTTGCGACCGCAATTGCCGAAGGTACCGAATGCCGCCGGTACAAATGCTGAGGTGTCGAAAAATCGATCGACAGTTTGTTGATTGGACGGCAGATTAGGATCGCGCAGGCAAACCGGTCTTTGTGCCGGACCTTGGCCGATATTCGCGCGATCGGTTTGATCGTTGACTGTGAATGGCGCGCCGCTTTCCATCGTCGCAATAGCCGTTAGTCTCCACCCGCCGAGTATTGCCGATGCAACCCCCGGCCGATTTAGAAACTTTTTGCCGTTGCCAAATGGAAGCTCGTAAATCCCACTCGCTACGAACCGGTGCGCGTGATGGAAACTCGAAAGCGCACGCTCTGCGCGAAGATCGCGCACGTCCTGCGGCAAGTTCGTTTCGTTCGTAGTCGCACCAGGGTCTGAAGAGTCGTCGATCGCTCTTGATAACGTGTAGTTTGCGTTGAACGAAAAGCCGCGCGACAGGCGCTTCTCGATTCTGACAGTGCCGGCGTGATAGAGCGAGTAACCATCCCAGCGCAGGCTCGTGAACGACGCGAGCTGAGGAATAGGACGGCGTGGCGCAATTGGTCCAGCGCCGGGCAGCGGTACGTTGCGCACAGTCGAACTATCAGCACCCTGCACGTTCGAGCCAGTGTAAGAGAACTCGATGACTGTCGTCGGCGTGATCTGGTGCTGCAAACTAAGACCAACTGTGGCGCTGTACTCGATACCGAAGTCGTGATCGACACCGTTGCCGCCGATCGTGCCGATAGCAGTTGAAGTCAAAATGTTCTGCGTCGTGAATGCCGGTGCCGGAGTGTCTGAAGCAAAGTTGATGTTCTTCAGTAAGAAGAACGGCAAGTTGCGCGCGAGTGCTTGCTGTACGGAGTACGCCCACTGGTTCAAGAAGATGCCATAACCACCACGCAGCACCGTTTCCCGTTTCCCCGGCAATTTCCACGAGAAGCTGAAACGCGGCGCGAAGCGCACGGGATTGTTGTGCAGCAGCGAGCGATCCCAGCGGGCGGTTGTCGATGTGACAAAGGGCAGTGGAATGAACGGCAGCAGTTCGGTTGCGGCAGGCGAGATGTTTCCCTGCTCGTCGCTTGCGATCACAAAACGCCCGCCGATTGGATCGATAGACGAGAGACGGTTCTGAGTATCGCGCATCGGTTGGTTGATCTCGACGCGGAGGCCTGCATTGATCGTCAGGTTCGGCGTTGGGTTCCAGTCGTCCTGAACGTAAGTGTGCAACCAGTTCGAACGGCCATTCTCTTCGCTGCGGCCGAGGCCCACTTGACCACTGCCTGGATAACCTAACAAGAAATCGGCAAGGGGATTACCCGTTTGACCAGCGCGTGGTCCACTGAATTGCCCCGTAAACGTAAATGCGCCGCGCGCCGTGTCGGGATTCACGGGATTGAAGCTGAGGTGATAGAAGTAGACGCCAAACTTCAACTTGTGCGCGCCGCGATTGAGAAAGACGTTGTCATAGAATTCAAAACTCGTGTCGCGACGCGTTACGAACGAAGTTGGATCGCCGATGTTGCTGAACAGACCACCAAGCGAGACTTGCGGGTAGCCGGTGTCTGGCGCGTTACTGGTCACCCCGTGCAACCCCGCTGGACCAGCAAAGTCTACGCCTTGATTCTCACTCGCCTGTCCACCCGTTACATGCAGGTATCCAAAACGAGTCTCATTGAGAAACTCCGGAGAAAAGAAATGCGTGTAACTGACGCCGAGGTTGATTGCTTTGGTAGTCAGGTCACGGCCAAAGCCAGGCAGAATAGCTTCGTTGAGCTTGCCGCTGCCGAATGGTTGAAACGCGCGCGCGTGAAAGCCTGACACGCGGCCAAAGAACGTGTCTTTCGCAGATGCCTGGTGATCTATCCGTACTGAATAACCATCAACATTTGTACTTTCAACTTCGGTTGAAAGCAGGTTTCGCGAAATGCCGGGCAGGTTCGGCAAAGGGATTTTTGCAAGCAACGCTACTGCGACTGGATCCAGTCGCTGAGCATTAATTTGATTAGTTGCGAAGGGCGTGCGATTTCCCGATGCGTCAGTCGTGAGTGGATCGTAGATTTGATCGAAGCCGGAGAGATCGCCTTTGCGCATCGCGGCTGTTGGCACTGAAAACGTCTTCGTTAGCGACTGGCGAATTCGTTGTCCTTCATAGCTGAGGAAAAAGAATGTCTTCGGTTCATGTTGTGGAATCAACGGGCCACCGAGAGTCGCGCCAAATTGATTTTGCTTGAAAGGCGGAATGGGCTTTGTCGGATCGTCGAAGAAGTTTTTGCTGTCGAGTCTCGCGTTGCGCAAAAACTCAAAAGCGTTTCCATGAAAACTCTTCGTGCCTGACTTCGTGGCTACGTTGACGAGCGCGGAAGCCTTGCCACCAAACTCTGCTGCATAGAGTGTCTTTTGAATCTTGAATTCCTGAATCGAGTCAACCGAAGGATTGATGACGAGATTGTTGAAATATTCGTCGGTGACTTTCACGCCGTCGATGAGATAGATGTTATGCCCACTGCGCTGGCCGGCCACGTTGACCAACTCGCCTGCTTGTTGCAATGCACTGCCGCGGGTTCCGCCCGGCGGTTTGACAACGCCTTCGCTCAGCAGCGCGAGTTGCAAAAACTGTCTGCCGTTCAACGGCATCTCCTCAACTCGTTTCTTGTCGATCACTTCACTGACTTCGCCCGTGGCGGTCGTTAGTAACCCATCGGTAGTCGTCACGTTCGCAACAACAGTCAACTCACCAATCGCGAGTTCTAAATTGAGATCGACGACCTCGCCTATGTGCAGATTGATTCCTGATTTGATCAACTGCTGAAATCCCGTAGCGGCGGCTCGCACTGTGTACTGGCCGACCGGCAAAGACGCGAATCGAAACTGGCCCGCGCCGTCGGTGACGAGATCGTATTTGATGTTGGTCGAGGTGTTTGTAACGGAGACGGCGCAGTTGGGAATGATCGCTCCGTTGTGGTCCTTAATGAGACCTTTTATTTGTCCTGCATTTGTCTGCGCGTGAGCAAGTGAGGCGAGGACGATAAATGTGAGTGCCAGTTTATACATTAGGCAATCCCGAGTGGTTTCACGCAAAGCCGCAAAGTTTACGCAAAGGCGCAAAGGAGATCTTGTGCCTTTGTGGCCTTTCTTTGTGTCTTTGTGTGAAACCTCTTCTTACAGAGTAAAAGACTTTGCGAGAAAGGTGAAGTCTGAGTTTGATTGAGAAACGCTGCCTGGGAGCGTTGGCAAACCGTAAGACTGATCCACGAGTCTGAGCTTTAGAGGTTCAGACGCTCGGACGAGCAACTGCAACTCGATCCCTTGTTGTGGAAATCCATCAATCCGCAATCCCCATGGCTTCTTCGATCCATCGTCGATCACTTTATTGTCGACGAGCGTCTTCACAACCTCGGCCTGCGAATCGAGGTATACAAAAAAGATCCCCGCTTGCCTCGGTGATGAGATTCGCATGCGAATCGCACGCACGCCGTCCGTTGTCTTGTCTTCAAGCACCGACATCTGCGGCGCAGGCAAAGTCGCCACCGGAGCGGAACTGAGCGTGTACTCCCGCGACTTCCTTGCGTAAGCAAAGTCACTGAGCATTCCTTTCTGCTCACCACCGGTAAACAGCGCTGAAGTCCGCTCGTCACGACGCGTAGGATCGCTGGCCCAAACGGCCTTGCCAGTGTCGGTGTTTAGAGCGTAGTAAATAGGACTCGATTGCCTGTCCGTACTTCCGTAATTACTCAGACCGCCGGCCACGAGTAAGACGATCGCAACCGCCACGGACACTCCCGGCAACACCCATTTAAATGGCGCAACGACGAAGCGAAGCTGCGGCATGAGAAGTCCGAAAAGCAGCACCGTCAACGCGATTACCAACGGAACCCAGTTCAGCGTCAGGCCCACGAACATCTGGTAGATCGTGGGAACCAGCAGCACAATTCCAGGCACTGCGCAAAGTCCGAGGATCAATATATTGAGAGTGCTCTTGCCAGGCGGCGCGAGGATCATCCATCCCAACCCGATCAAACCAAACAGCAGTGGCCAGTGAAAAAGAAAACTTCCGCCCGGCAGAAAAATGCTCGTAACAATCATCAGGATCAACCACCAGAGCAGCGCTCCGGTTCCGAGGTTAATGATGTCGGCCCGGTTACGCACCAGAACATAAACTGCGGTAGTTGTCGCGAGTGCGAGGGCCACAAAACTCATCAGTAACAATCTGCTCTGAATGGCCTCGAGCGGTGGTCCACCGCGAATCAGCCAAACAAGTTTCCAGAGCAGCCACGATGCCAGTGACGCGATCACAAGACTCACGAAGAGAGACAGAAATCCCAAACCGAGACCGCGAACGGTCAGCTTTCCTTTTCGAAAACCGACGATAACGACTGCGACAAACAAAGCGCACATGAAGAGCGTCAGCGGTATAACCCAGAGACTCGAATAATGGACCAGCACATCGCCAAACAGATCGAAGTAAATCGCATTTCTTTCTTTTGTTTGGGAGAGATCCAGATTGCCGAAATGGCGTGTGAGCGCTAACGCATACGTTCCGTGATGTTGAAGACTGGATTCGTCAACTGCCTGACGATTGTCGAACGACGTGTGGTAATGACTCAGGCCGTCGATCTGTGCGAAGTTGAAACCCGCCATGCCTGCTTTTCTGAAGACGTTGAAGTCAGTCTGGTTCGGCAGCAGTTTGTAGATCTCGTAAGAGAGTGAATAGGCCACTGGATCCGGCGCGGCATGCGCAAACTGCGTGATGAGCCAGCCGTTATCATCAGTGGTTTCAAACATGATTACGGGTCCGCTGTTGCCGCGTGCTTCGAAGTTGAGCACCACTCCGAGGTCCTTGGCCCACGGATGTTCATTTACAAACGCGCGCGCACCAAGTAGTCCGCTTTCTTCAGCGTCAGTAAAAAGAAAAATGACGTCATTCTTTAGCGGTGGTCCAGCTTTGAGTGCCCTGAGTGTTTCAAGCAAAGCGGCGACTGACGAACCATCGTCGCTCGCGCCGAAACTGTTCGGTACTGAATCGTAGTGGGCCACCAACAACACAGCCTTGCCGCCACTCGTGCCTGCAAGTCGCGCAAGAACGTTTTCCACCGTTGAGACTTCGATTGGTGGTCCCTTCTCGGTCGCCACCGTGGCTTGTTGGATCTGCGGCTCGAGTCCCGCGTTGGACAACTCTCTGACAAGGTAATCGCGGACTACGGAGTGTTCGCTGGAGCCGATTGGATGCGGCTTTTCCGCAATCACCGCTAAATGCCGGACTGCCCGATCGGCGGAGAATAATTCCGGTGAGACGGCAGCGGACAGCACCGCGGGCGGGTCGTGTTCGCGAATACTGAAAGTCGCGGACAAGACGAGAAACAGTGCGAGCAATATCGCCCGCACCGGCTCCTCCCGGATCAGGTAAGAACTCTTGCGCAAAGACGCAAACCCGCCAGGCGCTGCCGCGCTTCTAACAGATCTTCTTTGCGCCTTTGCGCCTTTGCGCGAGAAATTGTCTTCCATTACGCAGCCACAACTTTCTCTAGGTGCCCGACACCTTCCAGCGTCTTTAAATCAATGTTCGCGATGCATCGCACCTTGACGTAGTCGAGTGAAAGATTACCGACTACACGAACCTGACCCGTGCCCTCGTCAAAATTGGCTTCGGATAAATCGCAAGCCTCTTTATCAACTCTGACGCCGAGTTCGGTGTTGCCTTTGGTGTCTGTGAACTTGATGCGCACGTAGCCACTGTCCAGCCCATCCTTGAAACCTTTCACCGAAGGCTCAGGACGGAGACTCACGACTACCGGATGATCGCCCGTGCACAGTCGATCGACGAGGCTCTCACCTTCCGGAACAGGTTCCGTCGCCGGCGGAGGCGGTGGGTTCTGAGCCATCTCTTCCATTTTCTTCCGCAAGCTCAGCGGCCTCATGTCAGTCCACACTTCTTTTATGTAGGCGAGGCACTCAGCCTTGGTGCCGGTCTTCCCGCCATCATTCCATCCCAGCGGGTTCTCCCGGTATTCAGGCCAGATGGAATACTGCTCCTCATGGTTGACCACTACTTTGTAGATAGTCTTGTCATCATCTTCTGAATGTTGCGAAGACATCGTTTACTCTCCTTATGAATTTTTGCTCAAAGTCAATTGTTGTACTTGGAAGAGGTCAGTACCACCTGCGGTAGCGGGTGGGTCAATGATGCGCGTGCGATATGCTGTTGATTTTGATCTTGATGAGGACCCACCCGCTACCGCAGGTGGTACTGACCTCTTCCAAGAGAGTATCAACACACGGCGGCGAAACTCTTCGTCTGTATCTCGCTACAGATTTGCCGGAGATTGTTTTCCGCCTTGATCCTGTCTGTGACTGGCTCGCCCCTGGGAACTTCGATCTCCATCGAGAGCAGATCATCACAGGCGTTCACAAACTTCTTGATCTGGTCCAAACTGAGTCCTTTCCCTTCCAGGTAAGGCAGGATCCAAAAATCGAAGTCGTACATTGGCAGCCACGTTGAATTAGTCACGGTTCTAAACAGCTTCAGCACCATCTCGCAACCCTGCTCCCAGTCCATCGTGTTGTGCTGCCACTTGTATCCCATGCCTGAGATTCCATGCACATCTTTGCTCTTGGCATAGATCGGAGCGCGCGGGTTGTTGTACCAAATCTCTCCGCGGAAGAACGTCGGTTCCGCCTGTTGCAGCAACTCGATCGTATTGTCAACGCTCTTTTCTGTCTCTCCCGGAAACCCAATTATCAACGACGCAAAGGTCATGATGTTGCTGGCTTTCAAAAACTTCATCCCGCGCAGGTACTGATCGGGAGTGGCCACCTTTTTCATGATCTTCAGCACATCCGGATCACCCGATTCGATGCCAAGAAAAACGCCGCCGCAATTACTTCTCGCCATCAAGTCGCAAAGCTCTTCGTCCATGATGTTGCAGCGCAAGTAAGAGTACCAACGGAACGTAAACTTGTTGCGAATTATCATCCGCAGTATCTCTTTGAACCGATCCGCCGGAACGTTGAAGGTGTCGTCAATGAAGACCAGGTTCCGTACGTCGGATCTGTCTTGAATCTGCCGCAACTCCTCTTCGACCGCGGTGATTTCCTGCGGCACCCACTTTCCCGCTCTTACCGGATAGTCACAGAACGTACATCTGAATGGACAACTCAACGCCGTACGCGTTTGAAGTGTCGCGCCGAGGTCCTTGTTCAAATAGTTATTCCAGTTGATTGGAGACAGAGAAAACTCCATCTCAGCACCGGTAAAGACAAACTGATCCTTCCGCTTGATGTACAAGTTTCTTACCTTGCTGAGGTCGTCACTCTCGCGCAGCCGCATCAACAAGTTCGCGAGTGTTTGTTCGCCCTGTTTTTGTTGTACGTACACATCGCCGCCGATGTCTTCGAGTATCACTCGGAAATCTGCTTCTTCCAGGTAATAAGCAAGGTTATCTATCAGCGGACCTCCGACGACGATTAACGACTCGGGACTCTTTTCTCGTATTACGCTCACGACCTTTTTGGCGATGAGCGGCGTGAGATAGAGAGTAGTGGTTACGGCAACCACCTTCGGTTTGCGACTCATCAACTCATTCAGCTCGTCGCGCTTCGTGTGAAAGAAACTGGAAAACTCAGCATTGATACCGAGGTGTCGCAGAAAGCTCGCAAGATAAACCGGCGCTACCTGCGTCATCTCAGTCCAATGCATGCGCTGACCAGTTTGTTGATTGAGAACATCAAGGAATGGCAACTTCTTGCCATCCAGAGTAATGAAATCCATCCTCAGGTTGCGGTACTCGCCGGAGGAAAGTCCTTTAGAGCGTTGCAGGTTCTCGTGAAAATCAAATCCCAAATCGTAATGACCAAGGATCAGACACTCGAGCGATGACTTCTTGTTCAATGTGAACTCGTTCATTGCTTTTCCTTTCATGTACTGACTCCTTCAGCCAGATACAGCTTGAGTTTGACTACTCACCTTGAGACTGACCACGGGTTCCGGTGTCATATAATCTTCCAGCCAACCAGCCGTGGGATCGCTCTCGAACATCATTATGCGTCCGCAATCCATTGGGTTTGGCGCACGGTGATAGCGGAAGACAATCTTGTTGTCCATCTTTCCAACCACTTCGATCTTCCCGGTGCGATGAGACATGCAGAGCCGTGCCTGCTTGGCTAAACCAGCCAGACGACGGCGGGCTTCTTCGAATATTTCCAATCCTTTTTCGACTGGCACTATGTAAGGTTCATTGCCGAGTGTGGGACGGCAAAGGAAGAGGTAATAAGGCACGACGCCGTTGTACGACAATCTACCGAACAGCTCGGCAACGACCTCCGCTTTGTCATTAACTCCGCGGATCAGCGGCGTCTGATTCACTGTGATGGCCCCGGCCTTCTGTAGCAACTGCAAGCCTTTCAAAGCTGGTTCGGTCAACTCGCGCGGGTGATTGAAGTGGGCCATCACGAATATTTTTCGATCCGGCAAACTGTATTTGTTCAGCATCTCGAGCAGCGAGGGATCGTTGAGGATTCGATACGGATCGAAGGCTGTCATCTTCGTGCCGATGCGAATGATCCGCACGTGCTCGATATCTCGGAGTTGTTCAATGATGCGGGTCAGTTTTCCGGTCGACATGATCAAGGGATCGCCACCCGACAACAGCACGTTGTTTATCGACGGGTGTTCCTTGATATATGCGACTGCTTCGGTGACGTCGTTCACGACTTCATCATTGCCGTCGGTGAAGAGTCGCTTACGAAAACAAAATCGACAGTAGGCTCCGCATACGTTATTCACGAGCAATAAGGCGGTATCCTGGTACTTATGTTCGAGGCCCTTGACAACTGTGTAAGACAGTTCGTTGGAAGCGTCGAGTTCTCCGAACTCACCCAGCTCCTGAATGTCGGGCATCACGATTCGCCGGATCGGATCGTGCGGGTCGTTCCAATCAATGAGCGACTGATAGTAATCATTAGTGCGGAAGGCAAATTTTTCGGCGACAGGCTTGAGCTCTAATTTATCTGCTTCACTCAACCCGGTTATCTGGTCCAGCTTGTTTATGTATCGAGGCTTGATGTTTACGAGATCCATGAGAGTAACTCCTCAACTGACTCGGGGCGATTTAAGGGAGGTTTGAGAAATGGATTAGGCGGCGGCGAGGCCACGGAGTGCATGCAGTTCCTGAAGTGACTGCACACTGGGTTTGTTGCCGTTGCGAGCGCCGATTGCTTCGACAATTGCGCGCGCGCCGGTCATTGTTGTCACACAGGGGACGTTGTACTGAAGCGCCGCCTGGCGAATGTCCTGTTCGTCGCGATGTGAGGTGCCGCCCAATGGAGTGTTTATGATTAGGGCCACGTCACGGCGCTTGATATGGTCCACGATGTTGGGCCGTCCTTCATTCACTTTAAAAACTTCTTCGACTTCAAGCCCGACTTCTCGCAGCCGGATCGCTGTGCCGAGCGTCGCCATGAGCTTGAACCCGAGACGAACCAGGCGTCGCGCCAGCAATACAGCTTGTCCTTTGTCAGCATTGTTGACGCTGATGAAAGCTGTGCCGCTTTCCGGAAGAGCGAGCCCGGTTCCGATCATCGCTTTGCCATAAGCCTCGCCAAACGTATCGCCGATGCCCATCACTTCTCCGGTCGAATGCATTTCCGGCCCGAGCACCGGATCGACTTCCGGAAACTTTCCGAACGGAAACACCGGCGACTTCACAAAGAATCGAGACACGGTCAGTTCGTCAGGCAGGTTGAAGTTTTTGAGTTTCGATCCCGTCATCACGAGCGCTGCAATCCGCGCGATCGGTACGCCTGTAGCTTTCGCAACGAACGGAACAGTCCGTGAGGCTCGCGGGTTTACTTCGAGTACGTAAACGCGATGGTCCTTGATCGCAAACTGCACATTCATTAATCCCTGCACCGAAAGCGCGCGCGCCATTTTGCGCGTGTAGAGTCGCATCGTCTCGATGTGCTCGGGATCGATCCGCACGGCGGGCAACACGCATGACGAATCGCCTGAGTGTATTCCGGCCTCTTCAATGTGTTCCTGAATGCCGGCGATTACGCACGCGCTCTCGTCCGCTAACGCGTCGACGTCGAATTCCGCAGCCTGTTCGAGGAACTTGTCGATGAGTACCGGACGATCCGGAGTGATTCCCACCGCTGCGCGTACGTAATGGTCCAAACTTTCCTCGTCATAGACGATCGCCATCGCACGTCCGCCCAAGACGTAACTCGGTCGCACCAACACCGGATAACCAACACGGCTCGCGACCGCTCTCGCCTCTGCGGCTGTTGAAGCCATGCCGTTGTCAGGTTGCGGAATTCCGAGTTGGACCAGCAGGGTGCCGAACCGTTTACGATCCTCTGCGAGATCGATGGAATCAGGCGACGTACCGACAATCGGCACGCCCGCTCTGTGTAGAGGCATGGCGAGATTGAGTGGCGTTTGACCGCCAAACTGCACGATCACGCCATTCGGTTTCTCGACATCGACGATATTCATCACGTCTTCGAACGTTAGTGGTTCGAAGTAGAGGCGATCGGACGTGTCGTAATCAGTCGAAACGGTTTCCGGATTACAGTTGACCATGATCGTTTCGTAACCGGCTTCGCGCAGCGCGAATGCGGCATGGCAACAACAGTAATCAAACTCAATTCCCTGCCCGATCCGATTCGGTCCCGACCCGAGGATCATGATCTTGCGCGCGTCGGTTGGCGCAGCTTCGCATTCTGATTCGTAAGTCGAGTAAAGATACGGTGTGAAGGATTCGAACTCTGCGCCGCAGGTATCGACGCGTTTGTAGACTGGAGCAATACCGGCGCTCTTTCGATACTCGCGCGCTTCGTCTTCAGTGCGACCAGTTAAATAGGCGAGGCGGCGATCGGAGAGACCCATCTCTTTAAAGGACACCAGTGTGGACGACGAGATCTCTTCCAGTCGTTGACCTTCGACTTCGCGTTGCGTGTCCATCACCTGCAGGAGTTGATCGAGAAACCACGGATCGATGCGGGAGAGACGATAGATCTCGGACAGCGGCATTCCCTGGCTGATTGCGTAGCTCACGTAGGAAAAACGGTTCGAGTTCGGACGCGCCAGCTTTCGCTCCAACTCCTGCGGCGAGACGTCTTCAAGTCGAAGCGGGTTGACAGCTTCAAGTGAGCGCAAACCTTTGAACAACGCTTCCTTGAAGGTGCGGCCAATCGCCATCACTTCGCCGACCGACTTCATTTGCGTTCCCAGCTCGTCTTTCGACTCTTTGAACTTTTCAAAGTTCCACTTGGGAATCTTCGCGACTACGTAGTCAATCGTCGGTTCAAACGAAGCCGGCGTCTTGCGCGTGATGTCGTTGGGGATCTCATCGAGTGTATAGCCGACTGCGAGTTTCGCGGCAATCTTCGCAATCGGAAATCCAGTCGCTTTTGAGGCCAGGGCCGACGAACGCGAAACACGCGGATTCATCTCGATGATCTTGATGTCGGCGTTTTCGGGATTCACTGCAAACTGAATATTCGAGCCACCGGTTTCGACACCGACTTTGCGCATGACGGCGATCGCCATGTCGCGCATTCGTTGATATTCACGATCTGTTAACGTCTGCGCGGGGGCGACGGTGATTGAGTCACCGGTATGAACACCCATCGGATCGAAATTCTCGATCGAACAGATGATGACGACGTTGTCAGCGAGATCGCGCATTACTTCCAGTTCAAACTCTTTCCAGCCGAGTATTGACTCTTCGATCAGGATCTCGTGGATGGGCGACGCCGCGAGACCACGTCGCACGATCTCTTCAAACTCTTCGGGGTTGTAAGCGATGCCGCCGCCGGTGCCGCCGAGTGTGAATGACGGTCGAATGATCGCGGGATATCCGGTTTGTTCGACGAGAGGTTGCGCTTCGTTCCAACTGCCAACGAAACCGCCGCGAGGCATTGGCAATCCGGCTTCGTCCATGGCCTGCTTGAACAACATGCGATCTTCGGCGACGCGGATCGCTTCTCGTCGTGCGCCAATGATCTCGACGTTGCATTCCGTGAGCACGTGTGATTCAGCGAGCTCGATCGCGAGGTTGAGGGCAGTTTGTCCGCCGACTGTTGGCAGCAGCGCATCGGGACGTTCGCGCCGAATGATCGCCGCGACGGATTCGAGCGTGAGTGGCTCGATGTACGTGACGTCCGCGGTTTCGGGGTCGGTCATGATCGTCGCGGGATTGGAGTTAACCAGGATGGTTTTGTAACCCTCCTGCCGCAACGCTTTGCACGCCTGCGTGCCGGAGTAATCAAACTCACAAGCCTGGCCGATCACGATCGGCCCCGACCCAATGATCAGGATTTTGTGCAGGTCAGTACGTTTCGGCATTGCGGCGTGCTTTGCAAAAATGTCTAAGATCTCTGTTGGACACAGTCAGTACCGCAACGCGGTAGCATCGGGTCGATTGGTATAAATGTCTCTGAGAGTGTCCCATCCGCAGCCTGACCCGACGCTACCGTGTTACGGTACTGACCCTTTTGAGGCGAAGCTTTTAGTGCGCCAGAGGCCGCCGGTGGAGACGTTTCGGTAGGGGACTTTATCGACGACGAGGTAGTCGGCGGTTGAGGCGACTACGCAGCGCGCTGCGTCAAGGGGTGTTTCGACGAGCGGTTCGCCGGCGCGATTGAACGACGTATTCAGCAGCATCGGAATCCCGGTCAATCGCGCAAACGCCACGATCAACTTGAACAGTGTCGGATTGTCCTGCTCCCTGAGAACTTGGTAACGCGCGGACCCATCGACGTGAGTCACCGCCGGAATCACCTCGCGCTTCTCATCTCGCACCTGCGCAACAAACGACATGAAGTAACTCGGATTCGACTCGACAAAGTATTCCGACACTGCTTCACGCAAAACAACAGGCGCAAAAGGTCTGAACGATTCGCGATTCTTGATCTCCGCATTCAAACGTTCACGCAAATCCGCTCGCCTTGGGTCGGCAAGAAAACTGCGATGGCCCAACGCGCGCGGGCCAAGCTCAGCGCCACCTTCATACCACGCGACCACAGCGCCATTCGCGAGTTCCTGAGCCATCGTTTCGATGATGTCCTGGTCCAGGAAACATGCTTCCAAACCGAGCGCTTCGACAGCTTCAGAGTCGTGAAAATATCCGTGGCCCAGGTAAGCTGGATTTTCAACAGGCTTGACCCCACCGTTGATCGACGCGCCATAAAGAGCACAACCAACTGAGATCCCATCGTCACCCGGACACGGAGGTACAAAGATCTCTTCGAACCCGGTCTCTTCCGCAAGACGTGTATTCGCAACGCAATTCAGCGCCACACCGCCGGAGAAGCACAGTCGCTTAAGCCCGGTCTGTTTGTGAATCCACCGCGCGTGCTCGAGCAGGGCTTCTTCAGTTTCCAGTTGCAGACTCGCAGTGAAGTCAGTCAACAGCTCGCTCTTGTAATTTGTAGACGTCGTGTTGCGTCGCCACTTCTCGATTCGCGCTTCGAGAGCGGCGCGTTTCGGCGAGCTCAATCGATTGAAGGCCCGCAAATCTTCCGGACCAGTCTCCTCAAAAAACATTCTTGACTCATAGGGACGACCGTATGGCGCGAGTCCCATCGTCTTGCCGGCATCGAGATAGTCTCCGAAGATCAACTTCGACACGTGTCCATACACGGCGCCAATTCCGCACCAGTGTCCGATAACTTTTCTGAGCACTTCGCCGCCTCGATCGGTGAAGCGGTAAAAGCTTTCAAGCTCGCGCGATCCGTCCCCTTCAAACGGCGAGAGATTCTGGATCGCAACCGATCCTTTCGCGATCTTCTCTGGTTCAGGGCCGGTGCAATTCTTCAACATCGCGCCGAATGGTCCACCCGCGCCATCAACAATCAACACCGCGACGTCGCCTCTGAACGGCGACGAGTAATACGCGCCACACGCATGCGCGAAATGGTGCGGAATCGGCAACATCGGGCGTGTGCGGAGATCGAGTCCGCCTTCGGTAGCCAACGATTGGTAGACCTCGTTGGGTGAAAGATGATCGGTATGACTCCAAACGATAAGGTCAACGTCATCAAGCGCGAGGCCATTCGCTTCGAGGCAATAACTAATGGCCGGCGTAAGATCGAGCCGGCAGCTTCCCCACCGAATACCGTCCCGCTTCATACGTGTCACGCGTTCACGCGCGATTGCCGAAGTGAGTTTGCCGTCTATAACGAGCGCGGCCGAAGCCTCGTGATCGCTGAAACTGAGTCCCAGAACGTTCATAAACGATTCTTTCTTGTTGTTGAGATTAGATGGAGACTGCTGCGGCTGTCGTAGCGACTTCGTCAGCGTTGACGACGGGTTGATCGTATTCAATCTTTCCTGACTCAAGCTTGATCAAACGATCGGCGAGACCGTAGTAACGATCGTCGTGTGAAATGACGATCACTGTTTTACCGCGCGCCTTCAGATCCGGTACGAGCTCGTAATAGAAGATCCGTTTGAACTGCGGATCCTGGTCCGCGGCCCATTCGTCGAAAATGTAAATGGGTCGATCTTCAAGGTAGGCGTTCAAGAGCGCCACACGCTTGCGCTGGCCCTGCGACAATTCGATCGTCGACAAGTGACCATCCCTGACCTCGAGTTTGTTATTCAACTGCAACAGGTCGAGATACTTCTGACTTTCAGCATCAACGTCTTTTGCTTCAACTCCAAAGAGACGTTCGAACAAGTAGAAGTCGTAGAAGACGGCGGAGAAATGCTGCCGGTAGTCATCCTGGTTCGTCATCGCGACCGGCTTTCCGTCGAGACGGATCTCGCCGGACTCCGGCTCATACAAACCCATCAACAACTTAATCAGCGTGGTTTTGCCGCTTCCGTTGCCGCCGATGAGAAAGATCAGTTCACCTGGAGTAAGCGTGAGGCTGATTGGTCCAAGTTGAAAATCAGTGGTTCCTCCCTCTTGTCGATAAGAGTGTGTGACATCGATTAACTCGAGCCGGCGCCAGGCACTGCTTGTATTTGCATTCGACGTCAGTTGTTCATGCTTTGTTGCTGTGAGCGTGAGGCCTAATTCTTCGATCCGTTCTGCCGCCAGATAGGCACGTTCCATTGCCGGCACCTGGTTCAGAATCATCGTCAACGGTGTGATCATAAACAGGACCGCGAGCGTGTAGCCGACTAAGTTTTGACGATCGATATTGATTAAATAAGGAGTAACAAACAGCAGCAGTCCGATGAAGACGAAGAAAAGTATTTGTCCCCAGTTCGAGACTGCCATTGCGATCAGATTCGCTTTCAGTCCGTAATTCTGAATGCCGGCGGCAGCAGGTTCGAGTTGCTGCGAGAGGAAGGCTTCGCGGCGGCCGCGATTGAGTTTCAACTCCTTCGTGCCCATCGTGAGACCCTGAAAACCTTTGTAGAGTTCATCCCACTGTTCGCGTACGAGGCGAAAGTAGCGAAACGCTTTTAGTAGAGGTAATTGATGGCTGAGCAGACCGAGGCCCATGTAACCGATCATGATCAGCAACAGTCGCCAATCGAGCCAGCCGAGGTAAGCGAGACAGCCGATGATCATTGCTACTTGGGTCAACGTCTGCGGCAGTAGCGTTACGAGTTCGATCACGCTGCCGATGTCCTCGGCGATGGTGGCAAGCAGGCGAGGCTGTCCGAGTTTTTCTAACTGGCGAAGTGGCGTCGAGAGAATTTGACGTGAGAGTTGAATGCGCAATTCGTAGCTAGTTCGTGCTGTCAGGTAAAGCAGGAAGACTTGGGAGATGAAACCCAACAGCGGAATCGCAAGGCACAAGGCGATGAACGACCAGATCAACCGCGATTGTGAAAAGCCGTCAGACAAGCTTCGTTTTATGAGTGCGATCAGTAGCGTGTAGCCAACGCCGGCGAGAAAGCTGGTCAGTATTGCGAGACCGATCATGCTCCTCGAGCGTCGAATTCCCTTCGACCACCTGGCGATGACGTACACGAGCTGTAGCAGGTTTCCCATAAGTTAGAACCTCCGGATCCCACAGCGCCAACGGCGCGCAATATGACAGCCAGGGCCAAGTGCGAAGCGAAGCGGAGCACGTCGCCCCTGGTTACAAATCGATAAAAGATATGAGGCCTGAAGGGCCGAAATATTTCGCCCTTTCAGGGCTGGACGGGGGTAGGGATGCCGTTACCAGGGGCGACGTGCTTCGCTTTCGCTCGCACTTGCCCCTGGCTTTCATATCTCGCGCCGTTGGCGCTCTGTTCCGTGCTATCGATTAATTTCCAGATATTGCCTGAATGCGGCTGCGGAGTTGTTCCGCGAGGACTTCGACGTGAGGTTCGCGCATCATGGTGAAGTGATCGCCAGGCACGACGACGAGCTCGACGCCTTCGGTCGCCACTTTGTCCCATCCCTTCAGCGGGTGATTGAAATTAGGATTTCTTTCCTTCCACGCCAGATGGTCTTCATCCTGACTGAAGATTCGCTGCTCGATATCCTGTTCGGGACTGAAGAGCGTGATGCGCCCGCGAAATTCTTCCGCCTTGTAACTACCCAAAGTCTTCGCGTTGATCTTGAAGATATCGAACACTCTTCGAAACTCGACCAGAGTCATATCCGAAGGCACGAGTCCCGCCAGCTTCGCCTCTTTCCAGACCTGGCGTAGTTGGGCCATCGGCGGTAGTGCCAGAATCTCTCCGACGGAGACACTGAGGTTTTGCAGGTTCAACCCCAGGTCAACCGCAAAGATCGAGAGCAGCACGCCCCACGTGAACTCCGGCAACTCGCCGTCCGATGCGTTCGCATCCATCAGCGCGAGCATCGCGATCTCTTCTCCCTGCGCCTGGAATTGTCTGGCCATCTCAAAAGCAATCACGCCTCCCATGGACCATCCGGCCAACAGGTATGGACCATGCGGCTGCACGCTTTGTATCGCTTCGACATAGTCGGAAGCCATCGCCTCGACCTGAGTGTGATAGACCAATCCACTTTCAGGCTGCCGCGCCTGCACTCCAAAGAATGGCTGGTCCTGACCAAGATGCTGCACAAGCTCCTTGTAGCACCAAACGTGACCGCCGCTCGCGTGCGGGCTGAACAACGCGGGCTTGGTTCCTTCCGGCTGAAGCGTCACCAGTAACGACTGGAGCAAGTTTTCCTTTCCATGCCCGATGAGTTGCGACATGTACTCGATGGTCGGGTCGTTAAATAACTCGGCCATCGTCACCCGCTTGCCCAGTCGTTCTTCTACACGCGAGATGAGCATGATCATCTGCAATGAATGACCACCCAACTCAAAGAAGTTGTCGGTCACACCAATCGGATGAAACTTGAAAAGCTCTTCCCAAATGTCCACCAGTTGCTGCTGCAGGCCATTGCGAGGAGCGACGTATTCCCTGCCACCAACTCGGCTCAAAGACACTTGAGGAGCCGGCAGCGCCGCTTTATCCACTTTCCCGTGCAAGGTCAACGGCATCTCATCGATCATGATGAACAACGAGGGCAACATGTATTCAGGCACACGTTCTCTCAAATGAGTCCGCAACTCCTCATTGCTTGGCGTTTGCTCCGGGTTGGCAACGACGTAAGCAACTAAACGTTTGTCGCCCGGCGTGTCTTCGTGAGCGAGCACGAGCGCTGCTCTAACTTCCGGATGCTCCAACAACGCGCTTTCGATCTCGCCCGGCTCGATGCGATATCCACTGATCTTGAGTTGATCGTCGACACGACCAAGAAACTGGATCAGCCCGTTGTTTAAGTAGCGAGCTGCGTCGCCGGTTTTGTAAAGCCGCCCGCCCGGCCATGGACCATAAGGATCGGGCACGAACTGTGTGGCCGTGAGCTCAGGCCGGTTGTGATAACCACGACCCAGACCTGCTCCGCTCACGAACAACTCGCCGCGCTCACCTACTGACACGGGTTGCATTCCGTTGATGATGTAAACCCGTGAGTTTGAGATCGGCCTGCCAATCGGAACCGCAGTCGCCGAATAATCTGGCGCGACTCGATAACATAAGACCATCACGGTCGACTCCGTTGGTCCATAACAATTCACGAACTGGCAGTGCTCGATCTGCTCTAAAGCCTTGCTGAGGTGCGTTGACGATAAAGCGTCGCCGCCGGTCAACAACTGTCGCACGGCGCCAATGCTTCCGAGATCCGCATCAATAAACTGGTGGAACAAACCCGTAGTTAAGAACAGGGTCGTCACTTGCGTGCGCGCAATAAACTCGCCCATCTCACTCAACGACGGCGTCCCTGGCGGAAACACGATCAAGCGCGCGCCATTCAACAAGCAAGCCCAGATCTCGAAAGTCGAAGCATCGAACGAAACAGGCGAAAACTGGAGAAAGATCTCGTCTGAGTTGAGCTCAGCGTAGTTAGCACTCTTAACCAACCCCAGAATGTTTCGATGTGAGATGCAAACTCCTTTCGGATTTCCTGTCGATCCGGAGGTGTACATCAAGTAAGCCAGATTGTCGGGACTCACCGTATTGACCGGGTTAGCCGCAAACTCCGGCACGGATCCCACGTTACGGAATTCGTCGGAATCAAGGCACACCACAGTCAACTGAGAAGTGTCGGGCATTCGATCAGCAATCTGCTTGCTGGTCACGAGTATCGCAATGCCCGAATCCTTGAGGATGAAACGCAGGCGAGGACTCGGTTCCGCGAGGTTCAACGGCACATAAACTCCGCCAGCTTTCGCGACCGCCAGCAACGTCACGATCAAATCCACCGAGCGCTCGAGCATCACTCCGACAAATACTTCCGGCCCGACACCCTGTCGCCGAAGCTGGTGCGCAAGAAATTTCACGCGGCGATTCAAACCGTTGTAGGTAACGTTCTCGTCGTCAAACTCAACCGCAATCGCGTCTCCTCTTTGTTCCGCCTCTTGTTCGAATATTTCGTGAATGCACGAAGCATCAGGAAACGCGACCGCCGTGTCGTTCCACTCTTCGACAACCTGCCGGTATTCCACCTGGTCCAACAGCGAGAGCGCCCGCAATTCCTTATCAGGACTGCTCATGGTCCTCTCGACCAGACGTTCGAAGTGGTCCACCATGCGCGCGATAAGAGCCGGTTCAAACAACTCGGGACTGTAGACAAAGGCGCCGCGTATTCCATCCGGCGTATCCGAAAGATGAACTTCGAGATCGAACTTGACGTCAGCGTTCACCGGCACGCCGACCGGCAGGTTTACCGTCGCTATCTCCATCTCCGGCGCGGCATTTTCGAAAGAGAGAATGGCCTGGAAGATCGGGTTACGACCCGGCGCTCGCTTCGGTTGCAACTCTTCGACGAGCTTGTCAAACGGCAAATCCTGATGCGTGTATGCTGCGAACGAAGACTCGCGCACTTGTTTCAACAGATCCCTAAACGTCAACGAATCATTGAAACTCGTCCGGATAGGAATCATGTTGACCAGGAATCCGATCAACGGCTCGAGCTCGACGTGGTCGCGCCCGGCGATCGGCGTTCCAATCAGGATGTCTTTCTGGCCGGTGTAACGGCGTAACAGCGCGTGGAACCCGGCCATCAAGGTCATGAAAAGCGTCGCGCCTTCCTGGCTGCTAAACTCGCGCAGCGATCTTGAAAGCTCTTCCGAGAACGACACCTCGCAGCGAGCACTCGATATCTTGCGCAGCAACTGTCTTGGTTGATTTGTATCCAACTCGAGAAGGGTCGGAACGCCATCGAGTTGCTGCTTCCAGTAGTTCACTTCCTGTTGCAGCACTTCGCCCTGGAGCCAGTCGCGTTGCCAGCGCGCATAATCAGAGTATTGAATTTCCAGTTCCGCGAGTGGCGACGGCAGTCCGTGCGAGAAGGCGTCGTACAGAGTCTGCATCTCGTGCAGCAGCACGCCCATGGACCATGCATCGCTGACGATGTGGTGCATGTTCATCAGCAGCAGATAATGCTCGTCGTTTATGCGGATCAACTTCCCGCGGAGCAACGGTCCGTTGGCGAGGTCAAATGGCCTGAGTGCATCGTCTTGTCTTAGACGATCCACTTCAGCGCTTCGCTCTGATTCGTCCAGACTTCTCAGATCTACGAGTGGCAGACTCACTGCTTTCGCTGGAGTGATCCGCTGAGCAGGCTGACTGCCGGAGACAAAGAAAGTGGTGCGCAACGCTTCGTGGCGGCGTACGACTTCGCTCAACGCCTCTTCAAGCGCTGACACGTTTACGTCAGCCTTGATGTACATCTCCGCAGGGATGTTGTAGGCATTGCTGCCCGGCATCAACTGGTCCAGGAACCACAATCGCTGTTGCGCATACGACAACGGTAAGAGCTCGCCGTTGTCAGGAAGTTTCTGAAGTGGAGGCGCAATCAGAGCGGTGCCGGCCCGCATCTCTGCATCGATGCGCTCGGACAACTCGATCAGCGTCGGCGCCTCGAAGATGGTGCGTAGCGGTAACTCAACGTGAAAACTCTCGCGCACTCGCGAAACGATCTGCGTGGCGAGTAGTGAGTGACCTCCGAGCCAGAAGAAGTTGTCGTCTCTGCCGACGACGTCGAGACGCAAAACCTCTTTCCAGATAGCAGCTAACACTTCCTCGATGAGCGTTTGCGGAGCAACGAAACTCTGGCCGCTATCGACGCGAGCACGACCGGGTTCGGGCAATGCTTTGCGATCGACTTTACCGTTCGGAGTTAGTGGCAGTTGATCTAATAAGACCCAACTCGTTGGCACCATGTAATCGGGCAGTCGGTCCCGCAGGTGAAGACGTAGATCTGCGATAGGTAACGAAGCTCGCTCTTGCGCCACCACATACGCGACGAGTCGCTTTTCACCGTCATCGTCTCGACTAACAACTACAACATCCCTGACCGCATCGTGCGCACTCAACTGCGCTTCGATTTCCCCAGTCTCGATGCGATAACCACGAATCTTTACCTGCTGGTCCACACGTCCGAGGTATTCGATGTCGCCGCCGGCGATGTACCTGGCGCGATCACCAGTTCGGTATAACCGGGCGCCTCGCGTGCCGAATGGATGAGGAATGAATCGCTCCGCCGTAAGTTCCGCCGCATTCAAATAACCTCGCGCCAGTCCGCTGCCGCCGACATAGATTTCACCAGCCACGCCGATGGGCGCCGGCTCCATTCGTTCGTCGAGTATGTAGATTCCGAGGTCGGGTATGCGCCGTCCGATGACGCTGTTTCGTTCTGCGTCTGCTCGCGTCAATGGCCGGTAAGTGACGTGTACCGTGGTCTCGGTGATCCCGTACATGTTCACTAACTGCGGCTTCGTGTCACCGTGTCTCTCCCACCACGGGCGCAAGCTTGCCGGCTCCAAAGCCTCACCGCCAAAGATGACGAGGCGCAGAGCTAAGTCATTGGACGTGGTTCGCTCTTCGGCTTGTATGAGTTGCCGGAAAGCAGAGGGCGTTTGGTTCAGCACCGTCACCTTTTCCGTGCGGAGCAACTCATAGAACGCGTCGGGAGATCGACTTACAAAGTAAGGGATGACCACGAGTCTACCGCCGTACAACAACGCGCCCCAGATCTCCCATACTGAGAAGTCAAACGCGACGGAGTGGAACATGGTCCATACGTCATGCGCGTCCGGCGAGAACCATTTTTCGGTTGCAGTCAGCAGGCGCAGCACATTGCCGTGTGTGACTACCACGCCTTTCGGCCTGCCAGTCGAACCCGACGTGTAGATCACATAAGCCGCGTTTTGCTCATCAATGACGGTATTGAGGTTTTGTTCGGACTGGGTGGAGATCCTTTCCCAGTCTGTATCGAGCTCAATAAGCGATATGGTCGAAGATGGGAGTTGCAGCGATAGTTTGCTGTCAGTAAGCAGGACCAGGCAGCCAGCATCCTGAAGCATGAAGTTGAGACGTTCCGGTGGCGCTGACGCTTCGAGCGGTACGTATGCTCCGCCTGCTTTGAGCACCGCAAGAATGCTGACAATCATCTCCGCGGAGCGTTCAAGCAGTAGTCCGACTCGCACTTCCGGGCCAACACCGAGACCTCGCAAGTGGTGCGCTAACTGGTTGCTGCGACGATTGAGCTCTCGATAACTCAACTCTTCGTTCTCAAACGTCAGCGCCACTGCCTCCGGACTTCTTTCCACTTCGTGCTCGAACTTCACCGCCAAACTTCCAGCGCTCTCAAACTTCTCGGTCTTGTTCCAGTCGTAAAGAAGCTCGTGCCGCTCTTCTTCACTGAGCAACGGCAACTCACTGACGCGGCACTCTTCGTTTTCAGCAACGGCTCTCAGCACGCGCTCGAACTGGCGGCTGAACCGCTTGATGGTTTCGCGGTCAAACAAGTCAACGCTGTACTCCAGCGTTCCTGACAGCTCGTCTCCCTTTTCATTCAATGCCAGCAACAGGTCAAACTTCGCGCTACGGTTTTGTTCTGACTCTTTTTCACGCTCGACGTTGCTCAGTTGCAACCCGGACATCTCCAACGTTTCCACCGCTGTGTTTTGCAAGACCATCATCACTTGAAACAAAGGCGTTCGCGACAAATCGCGCTCGACACCCAACTCTTCCACTAACTTCTCGAACGGCACGTCCTGGTGTGCATAAGCTTCGAGACACACATCAGTCACTCGCTTAATCAACTCAGCGAAACTCGGATCGCCGGAAAGGTCTGTCCTGATGGCGAGCGTGTTCACGAAAAATCCGATCAGTTCCTCGAGCTCTGTCCTCGTGCGGCCTGCTACAGGTGTGCCCACGACGATGTCGTGCATGCCGCTCCAACGCGAGAGCAGAGTCTGAAAGGCAGCGAGGAGTGTTATGAAGAGAGTCGTGTTGTGCTTGTGACTGAGTGCTCTGAGTCGCGCGGTGGTATCGGCGTCGATCGATATTCTCTCGCAAGCTCCGGTATGCGACTGCACCGGTGGACGCGGCCTGTCAGTAGGCAGTTCCAACACTGGCCGTGCGCCGTGCAGTTGCTCACGCCAGTATGAAAGCTCCTGCTCGAGAAACTCTCCCTGCAACCACTCACGCTGCCAAACCGCATAGTCTGCGTATTGAACTTCGAGATCAGTCAGAGGCGCGGGCTCATCTTTCGCATACGCGCCGTAGATCTGTCCGAGTTCTTTGGTGAGTAAACTCAGCGACCAGCCGTCGGAGATGATGTGATGCATCGTCGCCGCCAGCACGTGTTCGTTTTCTGACAGTCGAAACAGTCTGACGCGCAGCAGTGGACCAGTTGCTAGGTTGAAAGGCTGTTGTTCTTCTTCTTCGAGCCGGCGCTCGAGTTCCGTTTCATCAACCTGTGATAGATCTTCGACAACGAGATTGATCGTCGTTGACGGAAGGATCACCTGCACGGGCTCGCCGCCATTCGCAACGAAACACGTGCGCAGGCTCTCGTGACGACGCACAAGTTCATTCAGACTTCGCTCCAGCGCGGCAACGTCGATCGGTCCGCTTAGTCGGACCACTTGCGGAAGATTATAAAGCGCACTCGCGGGTTCCAGTTGATCGAGAAACCACAGACGTTGTTGCGCGAACGAAAGTGGTAAAGCTCCGTTTCGCTTCACTGCCGTGAGGTCGGGAGTAACCTGCTGGGAACGCAGGAACCGCACAATCTCTTCCTTGCCCGCAGCTAATTCGGCACGCAGATCCGGTGTGAGCACTCCCGTGGCGGCGCTGTAGCGTAGGCGCTCGCCCTCGAGCCACACTTTTACGTCCAGGTTGCGAAATTTAGTTAATAGCTCTAGCGCTGTCATACTTCTCCCTGTTCATAATCATGCCGTTCATGATCATTACTATGAGTTAGCCAGAGGATCGTCTCGATACTCTCAGCCAAAGCCGAGATGGTGGGCCGTTCGAAGAGCGTGCGTACCGGTATCTCAACCGCGAGTGCCTGCCTGATGCGCGAGATCACCTGCGTCGTCAACAGTGAATGTCCGCCCATCTCGAAGAAGTTGTCTTCGACGCCGACCTTCGGCAATCGAAGCACTGACGCCCAGATGGCTGCGATCGTTTCTTCTGTCGGTGTGCGCGGCGCTACGTAGACGCGGTTTCGCCCGAGATCGCTCGGCTTTGGCGCGGGCAAAGCGCGACGATCGACTTTGCCGGTTGGAGTCATGGGCAAACGATCGAGCAGAACGAAGGAGGAGGGCAACATGTAATCAGGGAGCAGCTCACGAAGGTAGTTGCGCACCTCTGAGGCTTCTGACTCCACTTGCCCTCCTCCTTCGATCACGCAGTAAGCCACTAATTGTTTCTCACCGCGTGCGTCCTCTCTAGCGCAGACCACTGCTTCCAGTATCTGCGGATGGGCCCGTAATGTTGTTTCGACTTCCCCGATCTCGATTCGATAACCGCGAATCTTGACCTGGTGGTCCATTCGACCAAGAAACTCGATGTCGCCATTGCTGAGATAGCGGGACACATCGCCACTGCGATAAAGCCGCTCGCCGGGAGTATCGCTAAAAGGATCGGGGTTAAACTTTTCCGCCGTTAACTCAGGCCGGTCGAGATAGCCGCGACAAACATTCGCGCCGCCGATGTACAACTCTCCGGTAACTCCCACCGGTACAGGTTGGAGACTGCGATCCAAAATGTAGATAGTCGTGTTGTCGATCGGGCGGCCGATCGGCGGGAGTGTGGGCCATTCGTTTGGTGCGCAGCTAAGGACGTGAGCCGTCACTACGTGCGTTTCCGATGGTCCATAATGATTGCTGAGGCGGCACTGAAGACTATCGCACAACTGAGCAATCTGCGCGGTGCTTTGCAACTGTTCGCCGGCGGTCTGCACTTCACGCAAGTGCAACAGCAACGGCTGCTCGGCATACGCGTCAGCCAGATGCTGCAAGTAAACAAACGGCAGAAAAACTCTTTCCACGTGTTGCTTCTTCAGGAAACGCAGCATGGCGTTGGCGTCGAGCCGGAGATCGTTATTTATCAGCACCACCGTTCCGCCGACGCACCACGTCGCGAACAGCTCATGAAATGAAGCGTCGAAATTGAGTGAGGCGAATTGCAGTGTTCTGATTGGCTCGGGAAAATCGACCAGTTGCCAGCGAATCAAATTGTCTAGGGCGCGATGTGTCATTGCCACACCCTTGGGCCGTCCCGTTGAACCCGAGGTGTAGATGACGTACGCGAGATTGTCAGGATGAATCTGTGATGTTGGATTGGAGAGGTTGACCCACCCGCTACCGCGTGGTGGTACTGACTGTATCCAAGATTGACTATCCTCATCGTGAGGTGGTGCTGACTGTATCCAAGAGTGACCACCTAACCCATTCTCATCGTGAGTCTCTGATGGCGCGCTACTCGCGTGGATACGGTCAGTACCACCACGCGGTAGCGGGTGGGTCAACCTATCGAGACAGATGATCTTCGCGCCGGTTTCCGGCAAGTTTGCAGCAAGCGATTCGCTGGTCAGCAGCAGTGCGCACTGCGAATCGTCGATCATGAAGTTCAGACGCTCGCGCGGCAACGTTGGATCGAGTGGCACGTAAGCAGCGCCACTCTTCAACACACCCAACAGTGCGGTCACCATCTCAAAGCTGCGCTCGAGCATGATGCCGATGCGAACGTCCGGACCTGCTCCAAGACTGCGAAGATAATGAGCGAGTTGATTTGCGCGCCGGTTCAGTTCGCGATAGCTGAGTTGTTCGTCCGCGAATTCAACCGCACACACATCCGGCGTCGATTCAACCTGTTGCTCGAACAAACTCACAAGCGAAGTCTCATTACGTACTACTGCCGTCGCGTTCCAGTCGAGCAGCAATTGCTTTCGCTCTGCAACAGTCAGAATCTCCAAGTCAGAGATGCGACGCTGCGGATCATTCGCCACACACTCCAGCAACTGCTGGTAATGATGCAGCATTCGCTTGATCGTCTTTGCTTCAAACAGGTCTGTGCTGTACTCCAGCAACAAATCCAGACCTTCGCGGTTTTCGTTCAGGAATAGCGTCAAGTCGAACTTTGCCGTAACGATTCTGTTCGGCAAAAACTCGAGCGTCAGATTCGGGAACGTCGGTAACTCAGCCGCTGACTTTTGCAGAACAAGCATCACCTGAAACAGCGGGTTGGAACCCATGTCGCGCTCGGGCTGCAACTCCTCGACTAGTCGTTCAAATGGCAGGTCCTGGTGTGCATACGCTTCGAGTGCGAACTCGCGCACGCGCTTCAGCAACTCTGCAAACGATGGGTCGCCGCTGAGGTCTGCGCGCATCACGAGTGTGTTCAGGAAGAAACCGATGAGACCTTCAGTTTCGCCGCGGGTGCGTCCCGCGACTGGTGTGCCGACAACGATGTCGTCCTGGCCGCTATAGCGCGAGAGCAAAGCCTGAAACGCGGCAAGCACCGTCATGAACAGCGTCACTTCATTGCGGCGACTAACGCCTTTGAGTTTTTCCAGTGTCGCGGCATCGAGATGAATGCCTTGCGACGCGCCGCGGTGCGAACGCACCACCGGGCGCGGCCGGTCTGTCGGAATCTCGAGAATCGGCGGCGCTCCTGCGAGGTTGTTCTTCCAGTAAGAAAGTTGCTCTTCGTAAACTTCACCTGCGAGCAACTCACGTTGCCACACCGCATAATCCGCATACTGAAGCGGTAGTTCGGGTAAGTGCGGCTCTAAGCCGGAGCAATATGCTTCGTAGAGCAGGCCGAGCTCGCGTGTCAGCACGTTTGTGGACCATGCGTCGGAGATGATGTGATGCATCGTCACTGCCAGCACATGCTCTTCCGCGTCGAGCCGAAACAGTCGCGCGCGCATCAGGGGCCCGTTAGATAGGTTGAAGGGCAACTCCGCTTCCTGGTCCAACAACGCTTGCAGGTGCGACTGTTTCTCCCCAAACGTGATTGCCGAAAGATCTTCAACCGTCAACGAGAAAGGTGAAGACGGAAGAATGATTTGCGTTGGTTGTCCATCCGTTTCGACGAAGCAGGTGCGCAGACTCTCGTGACGATCGATCAGTTTGCTAAAGCTGTGCTCGAGCGCGGTTGTGTCGAGACGGCCATTCAGACGCACCACGTCGATGATGTTGTAGAGTGAGCTTTCCGGTTCGAGTTGGTCGAGGAACCAGAGTCGTTGCTGCGCGTACGACAACGGCAATGTTGTGCTTCGATCTACCGCGACTAAAGCCGGAACTGTATTGACGAGTTCGCCACGACGTAAGTCTTCGATGTGGTGTGCGAGCGCGGCGACGTTCGGATGTTCGAAGAGCGCACGCAACGGCAACTCGACCGCAAACGCTTCCCTGATGCGCGAGACCAGGCGCGTCGCGAGCAGCGAGTGTCCGCCCAGGTCGAAGAAGTTGTCTTCAGCACCAACACTCTCAACTTCGAGCACCGTGGCCCAAATGTTGGCCAACAACTCCTCGGTCGGAGTGCGTAGTGGAACGGTCGACTCGCTCGTGTAGTTTTGCGGTGCGGGCAAGTCGCGCCTGCTCACTTTGCCGGTGGGTGTTAATGGCAGAGCATCGAGCAACACAAACGCCGACGGCACCATGTAGTCAGGCAGTCTCTTTTTCAAATAGCTTTGTAAGTCTTTTACGACCGCTGCGGCCGGCACGACATAAGCAACCAATCGTTTTTCGCCCGGCATGTCTTCCCTGGCGATGACAACTGTTTCCGTCACTGCTTCATGTGCGCTGAGCGCCGCCTCTACTTCGGCCGTCTCGACTCTGAACCCGCGGATCTTCACTTGATAGTCGACACGGCCGAGGAATTCGATATGCCCGTCTTCGTGATAACGCACCATGTCGCCGGTCCGATACAGTCGCTGGCCGGGCGTGGTTGCGAACGGGTGAGGGATGAATCGCTCAGCCGTTAGTTCCGGTCGCTTCCAATAACCACGTGCCACTCCGGCGCCGCCGATCAGCAGTTCTCCGGTGATCCCTACGGGCACGGGACGAAGACTCTTATCGAGCACGTACATTTCCGTGTTCGCGACTGGACGTCCGATACCGATCTCTTCGACAAGACGATCGGGATCGAACTCTCCCATCGTCACAATCACAGTGGTTTCCGTTGGACCATAGGTATCCATCAAGCGAATGCGGCCACCCTCGCTATCCATGAATGCACGCACGCGATCGGGCAACGCTTTATCGCCGCCAAGAATGACCAGGCGTAAACGTGATGCTTGCTGCCAGGAGGGCATGTCTGTCGCGAGCTCATGCCAGTATGTCGTGGGCACACTGATCACAGTCACATCTTGTTCGCCGCACCGTTTTAGAAATTGCGACGGAGAGCTCAGCATCTCGTCGTTGCGCAACATGACCGTGCCGCCCTGTAAGAACGCCGGAAAAGTGTCCTCGATGTGTGGGTCGAGGCAGATTGAGGCAAACTGCAAAACTCGATCGTTCGCGGTGATGCCGTATATGCGAATGGCAGTCTGAACGTAATCGGTTACGCAACGGTGCTCGATCATTACCGCCTTTGGTTTACCGGTCGAACCCGACGTGTAGATGAGACAGGCGAGATTGCCGGCAGCGATGTCGACGTTCGGATTGCTCTGCGGCTGACGAGCGATAGTTTCATCGTTGTCGATATGGACGACCGGAAGGTTCAGCGGTGGCAGCACTTCATGCAGGCGCTCTTGGGTAAGGACCAGACGTGCTTCCGAGTTTTCGAGTATGAACTGGAACACAGCGGGTGGATAAGACGGATCGAGCCCGACGTAGGCAGCCCCCGATTTGAGGACCGCGAGCAGCGCGACGATCATCTCCACGGAACGCTCTACACAGATCGCTACCCGATGCTCCGGCCGCACGCCTGCGGCTTGCAGGTAGTGGGCCAACTGATTCGCTCTGCGATTGAGTTGACCGTACGTGATCTGCTCGTCGTCATTCACAACTGCGATCGCGTCCGGCGACTGCTCGACACGTTGCTCAAACAGTTGAATAACTGGTTCCGTCGCGCACTGCGTGAGCGTGTCGTTCCAATCGACGAGCAGTTGCTGCCGCTCTGGTGCGGAAAGTATCTCGATTTCGGAGATGTGCTGATCGGGATTGTTCGCCATCGCTTCGAGAATGGCGCCGTAATGTTCAACCAAACGATCGATTGTGGATTGTTGGAACAAGTCGGCGTTGTACTCGAGCGAGCCGTAGAGTTTTCCATCCGCTGCCGCCATGTCGAGCGAGAGATCAAACTTGGCGGTGGTATTCCGCGCTTCGGCGACACTAACCGTCATCTCGGGCAAAGCAACGGCTGCTTTCTTCTGGCTGTTCTGGAAGCTGAGCATCGCCTGGAACAGTGGTCCATGACTCAGATTCCGTTCCGGTCGTAGCTCCTCTACCAGCTTTGCGAAAGGCAGTTCGTCATGCGTTTGAGCTTCGAGAACCACTTCGCGCACGCGTTGAAGCACTTCGCGAATGGTGGGATCGCCGGAGAGCTTCGTTCGCATGACGAGAGTGTTGACGAAGAACCCGATCATTCCTTCAGTCTCGACCCAGCGGCGACCGGCGACTGGAGTGCCGACTGGAATGTCGTCGTGCCCGCTGTAACGTGCCAACAAGATTTGAAACGATGCCAGCAGCGTCATGAAGAGCGTGGTGTTCGCTTGCTGGGTAAGACTGAGCAGTTCTTCGGCTACCGAGTTCGGCACAGGGATCGATACGGTTTCCGCTTTGGGGTTGACGGTCGCCGACTGAGATCTCTTGATGGGCAGATTCAATAACTGAGGGCTGTCGTGCAGTTGCTGCCGCCAGTATGAAAGCTCTTTCTCGAGCGTTTCGCCCGACAACCATTCGCGCTGCCAGTGTGCGAAGTCTGCATACTGAATCGACAACTCGGGCAGCAGTGACGGATCGCCTTCGATGAACGCTTTGTAAACCTGGGCCGCGTCGTGAATCAAAACCTGCATGGACCATTCATCGAAGATGATGTGATGTAGCGACATCAGCAGGATGTGTTCGTGTTCGCTGAGTCGCAGCAGCATCGTCCTGAGAAGTGGGCCGGTGGAGAGATCGAATGGACGATCGGCAGCTTCAGCGATCAGGCGCTGCGCTACTGTCTCCGGCAACTTTGCGACATTAACGACGGGAAGATCTATGCAAGTCGACGATGAGATGACTTGAACCGGTCGTCCATTGCTCGTCACGAAAGTTGTTCTCTTTCCAGCACATTGGGATCCTAAGCTTAGAATTCCACGTGGACAAGTTGTCGCG